>Ga0207879_100016_pt1 | contig 652836 bp, 718 predicted proteins | sample LinPmetageLP24_FD_184045 | JGI IMG/M metagenome (GOLD analysis project Ga0207879, IMG submission 184045) | Marine viral communities from the Pacific Ocean - LP-24 (SPAdes) | ecosystem: Environmental > Aquatic > Marine > Oceanic | place: Pacific Ocean | collected 2009-08-30
CTGAGGAGCTCGCACTTAAAAACACATAAGTGGTTGGTAAAGGACTAAGAGAAAGTGAAAGAATGATCGGGTTGGTTCGGCCGTTAGTGTCATCCATTGTTTGAAAAAAAAAAAAAAAAAAAAAAAGGCTATACATCATGTTCGGTAGCAATACTCCTCGAAGCAAACCGTACAGCTATCCGGTACATCAAGGCTCCCAGCATCCAATATAGCACACCCGAGACATTGTGCCCACTCCTTGCTATTATCCCGACTCATCACTGAATTTCCGTTCGCAATCAGCGCCGCTGTGACCGTCTTTGACGTCTGCATTGTAAATGTTGCGATACCGCTCTCATAGGTATCTGCTCTGTTGGGAACCCAGACCAAAGTCGCAACAGACGGATCATTGCACCCAAAGAAAATTGGCTCTCCCGAAGTGTAGTTGGCTAGGTAAGATTCCGGTGATGGGACGACTGGCATGCGAGTCAATCCCGCAGAAACAGCAGCCAGGTACGAGTTGTAGATAGCGGTTCCATTAGGATATGCTGGGAGAGAAGCGTCATCTCCGTTGTTATCATTGACGATCAGCAGACTGACATTTCGAGCAGGGATGAGATGAGGTAGAATGGGACTTGTCTGACCAGACTCTCCTCCGTCAACCATATGCAGAGTCTCCTGATCGGAAACTCCTGATGCCGACGACAGACCATAGAACGGATTTGGATACAAGGCATAGAATGCATCAATCGCCTCTGCCAGATCCTCGGTCAAACTTGGAAAGAGTGTTTCCAAAGCGGTGATGGCTTCACCGAGATCACTCGTGTCGGCCAAGCCTAGACTTGCTGTGCAGAAAGTATCCAGCGCTGGTGAAAGAGAGGAGTAGATTGCAGCAAGGTCATTGAAAATGTGTGAGGATGTTCCGAGAACAAAGCCAAGATTGTCGAATCCGGTGAAACAGGTTCCATTTGGCGAAGAACCCAGATATTTGCTTGGCGTGAACGCGTTGACATCAGCCCCCCAAGATCCGGTCTCAAACGGTGTCATCTCCCAGACAGAGGCATTTGTGTCTGGGACGCATGCCTCGGTCCTGATGTTTGTGTTGAGTGCTGCAATGATCGGGTAAGGCGTGTTGTGGGAGATGAAGTTGGACTTGCTCTGGATGCCAGAAAGAGTGCTTGCAACTCCTCCTTTCGAGCCGGACAAGAGTTGATAGCTCAGCAGACGAGCCCAGAGGTCAGTCAAGGTGGATGTAAAGCCAGCAGATTCCTTGTCCTTGATGTCGCTCAAGATTTGTGCATAAGCGAAAACGGCAAGTATTCCATTTGGAGCGAGAAGTCCATTGTTGAAAGCTGAGCTCCACTGACTCGACAAGAGACTGCTGATGGTGGGGAAATCGTGATCGGCCATTGACGAAAGAAGCCAAGAGCCACCAGAGAGGGCAGATGTGTAAGTGATCGCTTGGTAGAGACCGCTAGTACTGACTGAACTGTCTCTGGAATCCATGGCCTGAATGACACCAGCTCCAGTGAGTAAAGCACGGTAGGCTCCTCCACTAATGGATAGACCCAAGGTTGGGAGGTCGCCACTTGTGTCGAATTCCGGGTCAGTTGCCTCGAGCCATGTCCGAAGAGCATCGTCTGCTAGATACTTCCGCGCAGTTCGCCATGCACTCTCGTCACTGGAAAGGCCATTCGCCACTCGAACAAGAGACGCTGGACATGTCGCTGGCGTGGGTGCGTATGCTGAGTTTGCAATGGCACCACAGAAAAGCGCGGAGGCAATGAGGACAAAAGAAAACATGGCAAACGACGAGAACTTGTAACGACAGACTTGGCAATGCGAAGCAGGCTGGGGAGAAGTGAGTTATCGTGAAGGAAAGGACTCACTGGGAATATATATCATTTGGCTCGGTAAGGGTGGATGGCTCAACTAGCCAGGAGAATCAAGTGACCCATCACAAATGAATTTCAGTGGAGTGAGTAAGTTTGTTGAGACGATAGTCTGAACTTTGTGGGGTAAGAAATGCTTGGACGGAGATGAGATTCCCAATTGGGCATGTTCCACGAGAAGAAAAATCAAAAATCTGGGGTAGGCTAAATTCCGGGAATAGTAACAGAAATTCAGAGTTGCTGGGGCAGATTCTTCGGAGACGACAGCCTCTGGACCCGGAATTGACTTGTACGCCTTCGAAGATATCTGACCTGAAAACACATTTTCAGTTCTCAGAAATGAGCTGGAAAATGTATTGCGCGGTTGACCTTGGATTTAAAAGGAGAGGTTGATAATGCTGGTCCGTGTATTTGTGGGTAAGATCTTGACATCGACGCTTGTCTCGAAGCAGTCTTCGAAATGGGTACTGGACCACTGGCACAGACCCAAGTACCCGATTTTAAATGACAAAGGGGGTAGACTTGTAAGGCATAGAAGATGTTGCCCGAATATCGGATACGTATAGAACATGAAAAGGGGTAGTGTAGCTCAATACATTCAGTAATAACGAGACATCGAACTATCCGCTTCAGCCGGAAGGCAAGCTTTGGGCCTTGACTTCAGAGTTTCATTCTCGCTGGCAGCCTCATTCTCGCGTATGGCTGCTTGGCGACATGGTCCTCAAACACGGAACCCCTTGTACAATCTACACGCTATGTGCCCTTCGCGTCCGAATGCTTCCTTTTCTTACTTGCAATGCCACCACCAGTTCGCATTCCCACAATACACTGCTTCACAATCGGCTGTTCTGTGAAGTTTCCCGCGCTGCCGAAAGGAGTTTCCGTCAACTTGTACTTGGTATCAAATCCCCCAGCTGACCAGCCGACATAATCCAAGTACGCATCTGGGTTTGCATTGATGAACATCAGCATATTGCAAACATTAGTCAGACACTGATCTCTTAGTGAAGATATTGAAATGGATCGCACTACGTACCGATGGAGAGTTGCCACCGCCAGTCTCGCTCAGGATAGCCGTTCTTTTATTCGCAGTCAAGAAATTTGCCAGCGGCATGAAAGTATCCTCAATGTGATTCGACACACATTTCAAGTGTTGTCCGCTTCCGTCAACGTCGAGGTACTTGTGCACATCAAAGATCAAGCTTGTGTTTGAGCCATCTGGATTATGTACTGTGCTCAGATTCCCAGCCGATCCATTACTGACAAAGGTTTGTGCACCAGTGAAGTCATTCCCTGGAAGGAGGATCATCTGTGTTGTGGCGCCGGCTGCTCTGATTGCCGTCACTGCCGCTTGAAAACTTTCCGCCCAAAGCTTCATGTCCGGAATATCGTGAGGTTCGTTCATAAGGCCGAAGACGGCCTTGGATTCATTCGCACACTGGAGAAATCAGCGATGTCGCTGCAGACAACAATGACACCGACCTTGGTTGCGATCTGAGACCAGAGATTTGCAAAGTCTGCATTCGAAGGTCCGCCTTGCCCAATTATCTTGCCCTCAAAATGAGCATAATTGTGAATATCGATGGCGCAGTGAGCCCCGGTCGCAAGACAAACCTTGACAAGCAAGTCGTATTTGTTCGCATTGGCTACGTCCAAGGTCCCACTCGCACTGCTCGCTGTATTGTTGCCTTTAGGGTAAGAGTATTGCTGTTGATTAGAAACTCCCAGCTGACCGCTGAGTTCGCTCTCCCATCAGCAATTGTTGGGAAAACATTACATATAGCTTATAGCTTACGCATGCGAAAGATGTTAAGTTCATCGTCCTTAGGAAAGTGCTGCATCTGAGCTGCACCATCACTAAACCCAAGTTGAGCAAAAGGAGGATTCGCATTTGCCAAGATGGCCTTGCCCTTGATTGATCGCCAGAGCTGCATGTGTGGAAGTTGCCAAGCTGAGAGTACCATTATGTCCACCCCGAAATCGGAACCTGCGATGTTGACTCCCTTTTGACAGAGTCAGCAGAGATAAGAAAGCGACAAATAGAATACCTACTGCCAGAGGCGAAACGGCCGAGGCCAACGAAATCAGACTGAGAATCGATAGTAGCAACATGACTCACTACTGACTGTGTTGAACGGCGTCGAGCCAAGGTCTCCTGGGATGAGTCCTGATATACTCCTGTGCGACATATCCACGGGGAGGCACGTCAACTCTGGTCATGGGAAAATGGGTAATCTCATCTTCTTAAGACGGTAGATTTGTGACAACGCTTGCCTCGGGATTGAAGATTCGGGATGGTTCACTCCAGGCACGGTGTGGTTAAATCAAGCATTTTATGCCAGCTTGGATGAATGAAGAATGACAACAGAAACGGACATCTTAGCCAATCGCTAGTGACAGTGTTGGGAAACTTCCATGCATCGATCTTCGTGACTTTAAGCAGATCTTTGATGAGAAATCCCATGCATGAGAGTCAAGCATGCCTTGGGGAAAGGACTGGGGCCAACTTTTATCCGGTTTCGCGATATAACCAGATGAGTGACAACACAAGGACTCCCCGTGAAGATATTCTTCGATCTCAACAAATTTCCTTGTACAATAAGAAGGCGACAGGATGATACACGGGAGGATTCGGAACTTCAAAATAACAAAACCAAAGAACATCGTGCGGAAGTCACGAGTGTACTGATTGGTACCTGAACTCACACAACCTTCTGCTTTGGCAAATATGCTTACTATAACAAGGCATCCCGGCTCGCAGTGAGCTGGTCTGCCTTGCACTCTTCGAAGTCCAGGAGTACAGATACCAGACTTTAGTAGCACGGGCAAAGGAGACACTACCAAACACCAGCCTGGCAGAAAGTCTCTGGTTCCCAAAGACTTGGTAGGCAGCAAGACAGTGATGACAGTGGGCTCTCTGGGCAGAGCATTCCATCCCGATCTTTCCTACCGTAGGTATTCCACTGGCTGCTGATAGCAAAAAGTCTCTCGCAGTGATTCGTTTTAGAGCCAGTAACAAAATATCCCACAATGAGGTGTTTGCGGCTGGGGATGATGCGACTTCACACTTGTCCATTTCGTTGTAGCATTGGAGAACCTCTTACATGAATGAGCTGGTACGTCCACTTGTATCTTCGAACATATCAGGAGAGATCAGCACAGTCGTTTTTGCTTCGTTGGCGGTTCTTCCTCGAGAGCAAGTATCCCACCACGAGTTCCGAGCAGTCTGACAACGGAATGGGAGCAGCACTTGTTCCTCGAGCCCAGCAAAACCGCCCACCTTCGCAGATATGCCTCGGATGTACATTCAAGTGCGGATTCTTCTGATGCTAATCGCGGATGCAGGACGCGTGGGATCAACTGAAGTCAAACTTTCCCACGAAGGGAGTCGGTCATCGTAACATCGAAGTTGGTCGGGCTTTTTGGAGCTGGCAGAACGCATCATCATCCGCTTCGGGATCACATTGAGGTATGTTGATACTCTGCAGACAGCTTCAGAATTTCTGCGACTGCCGCTGTTGGGTTGAAGGTTTGCGTCGATGTTGTTGATTGAAGAGGCTCTAACCAGACAGCCCCAAACCCAACCTCGAGATCCTTGGCAAGAATTACCCCGCCACCACGTGATGCCCCTGAGCTCGCCTGTGCCACTCGAATGTCAACATCACGTCAGAAATCTCCTGACTGCTACCATTTTTGCCGTCATCTTCTATCTACGGAGTATACCGCTAACGTATGGTATAAGTCTAGTATCCGCAATCTTTCTTTCTGTCTTTCTGTCGGATTTGTTCGTTGTACTCCAAGACTGTCAACTACCAAGTTTGACAATGTCATCAGATACAACTGCAATTCCAGATGGAAAGAAGAAGTGGGCAGATGAGCCATTCAAACTACTTTCTACACCGAGAGCTACTCTAAATGTAAGTACCTTTTCCACCTTGAGATTACAAGCTCAAGGAGTTTCTTAAAGCAAGTAAGCCCAATTAACACAAACGCAAGGACGAATCCCTCACCGGCGCCCTCAAAAACGCCACCGAAATGGCCTTGATCCACAACATCCTCATCCGTGGCTTAAACAGCATCTACAACCAATGTCTCAACCTCTCATCTCCTCGAGACATCTCCGACTTCCTGACCTACTGCACCTGTTGGTCTCTAACCCTGCGCTCACACCACCGGACAGAAGAGAGTGTCTACTTCCCACTGCTGGAGTCGATGGTGAGGTCTGAGAATAAAGGAGTTGCGGAAAGGAATCATGAGGAGCATGAACGATTTTTAGAGGGGCTGGGGAGATTTGATGAGTGGATCGGAGAGGCGCAGAAGGGGGAGAGGGAGTATGATGGAGGAGAGTTGAGGAGACTTATTGAACGGTTTGCAAGGGAACTAGAGGAGCATTTGAAGAGTGAAGTGGAGGTTTTGCTGGGATTGGAAGGGGACGAGGGGATTGGTTGGGAGGTGTTGGGGAAGACTATGGCGCGGGAGTCGAAGAGGGTCGCTGATAGGGTGGGTTTATCCATATTTTCTAATGCTTCATTCTTTTGCCTTATTTCGCTGTCGGTTTGTTTCATCATCACATGGCGGAATATATGACTAATTCTAAGGATGATACAGGCACGAGAAGTCCCGTTCTTGATTGTCAATGCGGATGCCACGTATGAAGGTGGGATACACGGTCCGAGGATTCCTCCTTTCCCGTGGTTCGTAGGGCAAATCTTCAGGTGGTGGTATGTTCCACAGTTGAAAGGGGCATGGAGGTTCGCGAGTTGCGACGATTATGGAATGCCGAAGGAGTTGCCTTTTGCTTGAGCAGCCAACGTGTATCAGATGTGAAAGAAGCTGGGGGTAAATCATCTCTCATTATCCATTATGTATGATAACATGTTCTAAGTGCTCACAAACTATCGCTCGTTACAATCCGAGCACAAACCAACCAATCGCCATCTGGAACGCAATCATGCCAATCCACAGCCCTCTCTGGACAGTGTTGACTGGAGCAGCACCGGTAAAGACGGAACTAGCAGATGCGGAAGGACTGGTCGCAGTGGTGTTGCTGGGTGAGGCATCACTGCCACGAGCGAGACCAAGACATTCTGCCATGTTGAAGAAGATGTCGATGTTTCCGTAGACACCACCGAACAATTCTTGACAGGGACCCATGGCGAAGACTGGGACGTCAGTGAGGGAATGGACACCTTGAGCTTCATTTCTATTTGGATGTCAGCAAATGGTCCATAGAAGGGGGTGTGCAAACGTACGTTGGAAGGCTTCCATTCACAACAAATCCATCCGGATTATCTTTCGGGTTGACATAGTAATCATCCGACGGGAATCCGGTGACGTTTGTCGCAGGGACGCGAGATCCAGACTTGTGAACCTTGTAGTTCTCTCTCACGTCTGGGTGCGCTCCGACACCTTGAGCAAGAGTATACCTTGGGTCCCAGTTGACAGGGAAGTTGACTCCAGTGTTGTATGAAATACTAGCATTAGTGACTGTGTATTGGCTCAATCCTGAGTTCTGGTAGACCCCAATGGCATTTCGCTTCTCGCGATCGTCGCTCTTGGAGCTCAGATATGTAGTGTCGGCTGACCCGAATACGTCGAAGCCATGGCCGTGATCAGCAGTGACGATGATCAGGGTATTGTTGAGCTCGCCAAGAGCAGTGAGCTTCTCAATGGTAGCCTTGACTGTATCATCTAACTCCAAAAGATCGCCCAATGCACGATCATAATCCAAGGCGTGCATCTGCTTGTCGATGGAGGCAGCTTCGGACATCATGAAGAAACCCTTGTCTCCACCACGTTCGTGAAGAATGTCGATAGCCTTGAGGGTCATATCTTTGAGCCCAGGAAGATCAAGAGCGGGTTGCTTATTGCCAGAGGGGTCATTGGTCGTCTTGTTTAGATTGTCCTTGTAGACATTTCGGTCTAACCAAACAGGAAAATTGGATGTGCAGAAGATTCCAAGAGCCTTGCTGTCGCCAGTGAGCGCCTCGAGGGAAGTTTTGTTCTTAGAAACAGAGTAGCCTGCATTTTCAAACTCCTGGAAGTAGTCCTTGCGCTGATATGATCCAGATCCAGCGTTGAATTGCTCGGCACCTCCACCAAAGAAGACATCCGGTCCAGAAAAGGGAGTCCACGTGTAGTTTGTCACTCCACGAAGAGCTTGATCGATCAAAGCTCCGTATGCGTAGCGAGACCTCGAATGTCCAGTCAATGCGATTGGTGTAGCATCGGCAATCAAAGCTGTGCTAACAACACCGATGGCACTTCCCCAGATACGAGTGAGTAACTCAACAATTGTCTCAACCTTGGGGTCATCGAAAGCATCCGCACTGGAATCAGCATACACTCCCATTGCGTTGACCGTTGACTTGTGTCCAGAGTAAAGTGCGGATGCGGAGTTGGCAGAATCTGTGATGTAGCTGTCGAGGGAATGTGTCTTGTTCTGTTAGCGAGATTCCTCAAGCCGATTGCCATGCTTACCATCTGATGTCCAAGCACTGGGAACTTGTCCATTTGCATTGTACTCTGGTACTTTCCATTGATGCTCTTGTGTGCGATCAAGCGTGCTGCAGTGATCATATTGGTAGTCATACCGTCGCCTGCAAAATCTTAGACTGCTGTTCATATGGTCTGGAAACTAAACATACCGATGAACAGAATCACATTCTTAGCACGCTTCTGCTCTTGAAGTGGGCGTACGACCCAATTGGCAATAGTCTTGGTGCCGTTGTAGTAGCTGAGAGTGGCAGTGTACTCTCCTGGCTCGTACAGCGCAACTCTTCTGTATGCCTTGGAAGTGACGCGAACGACCGATGGAGTCTTGGCATCTTGTGCGAAAAGATCCTCATACCAGGTGAAGTTCCAGCGTTCGAGAGTTGGTTCGGCAAGCTTGAAGAAGCTTGTTGCTGGCTGAGCTGCCCCACCAGCTTTGGCGATTGTGAAGCTGAAGTTTGGATCTGGGATGCCACCATTTGCCTCGGACCCATTGACTGGAGCATGGACCTATTGCCATGTCAGAAGATGGCTCAATTGAAAGCCAATTGGCTTCACAAACCTCCAATCGAATGTCAAAATATTGTCCAGCGAGAAAATCGGTCTGATCAGGAGGAAGGACACAGCCCAGAGCTTCATGGCGGGGTTAGCACTGCGGGGAAGCTTGGAGAAAGCTGGTACTCACTGGGACATCCTCCGAGACGCTGGAATGTTTGTGCAGCTGTCAATGAAACGATCGACGAGACCGCCAAAGCGATTCTGGATACCGAAACCATGGCTGTGGGTGGGCGCAAAGACAGTGTCACAGCTGACTGAACTCAATTGGAAGCTGGGAGCTGTAGCTTGCTGCAGACATCAAGGTCACTCCGTTTTATATGAACCCGCCATCATCGGTCCCGATCGTCAGGTACGCCATCAGCAAGGGTAGCTACCTATCGAATAAGTCCGGATTGAACCAAGTTTTGGTGAAGATGGTTTCTGCTCTTGGGATGCACATCTTCTTGGTGACAGCTCGTAGATTGGACGACGATGAATCAACGAGGAGAACCATCGCACGTGTCTGCAGAAAGTCCCTTGGCAGCGTCTTGGCTACAGCAGCCACGATGAACTATCACTGTGTACCTGCCCGTTGCAGCCATCATGATTGCTGCATCTCTGTACCGGGGAGCTTTAACCTGTTCGCCAAGGGCCGAGGGGGAGGGATGAGGCACTTTTTCTATCGAAGCTGTGGAAGAAATCGAGGGGAGCTGTGACGAGTGTGGTTGAGACCGTGGCATTCTGCTTGGGGCTGATTCGCTGTGGAATTGGATGCCAAGTTGGTGGCTGGAATCAAGCATGGCTGGTGTCCCGCAGGGCGTTCAAATGGAAGACTCAGCTGCGGGGGAGGCCGATAAAATGAGAGAATCCCCCACGTGTAACTTGATTCGCGAAAATACTGGTTGTGATCGTGCCGTGCCGTTGCTATTCGGATTGAAAGCTGTGAGGACGGAGAAAAGAGAAGGCTGAGAGAAGCCCTGGACTTGGCTGCTGACGAATGATTTTCGGGCATGCCCGCGTCCAAGATTCTTGACAGCTTTGACAGCCTCAGCTCCGCAGCCCACTCAACAACATCATTGACGTCGCGGACGAGTACCTGCGAAGCAAGGAACTTACGGATAGCGATGCTGGCGCCCGAACATTTCATAAAAGCTTACTCATGAAGCTTCAACTTTGTCGAAAGGGTCGCGCGATGAACCCCCTGGATGTCAATTCGCGCACGGAAGAATCTAGAGACTCGAAATCTCGAAAGTCTCTCCTAGGACAAGAAGTGCACAGTCAAACTGGAAATGTAGGGTAGAAGAAAAATGAATTTGTGGGAATACTTTCTGGCTCAAGAGTTCAAGACCAACGCCTAGAAATGTACAGGATCAAGAGATGAGCTGAGGCACACAATCATCCCAAACCAGCTCTAAACAGAAACATTAATCAACATAGACTTCACAGCCAAATACTCCTGAATGCCTTGTGCACCACCTTCACGACCATATCCGCTCTCCTTGACACCACCAAAGGGGTTTTCAGCCGCACTCAACATGCCCTGATTGACACCCACCATACCAACCTCGAGGGCCTCAACTACTCGCCAGGATCTCGCCATGTTCTCAGTGATGATAAACCCTCCGAGGCCAACATCACAATCATTAGCGAGATTGATGGCTTCTTCTTCCGTGTCGAATTTGTACAACCCAACTACAGGAGCAAATGTTTCTTCCCGGGTTGTTAACATCTCTTTGCTCATGTTCTTGATGATGGTGGGTTGGATGAAGTATCCCTTCGTGCCTTCAATTGGAGCGCCACCCAGGATGACTTGGCCGCCATGTTTCTTTGCATCTATCCCGTCATTAGTACTATTCAATCCTCTCTATAAGTCAGCAGAACACTCACCATTAATATGATTCATCGCCTTCTCAACCGCCCTCTCATGCGTCAACGGCCCAATAGCAACCCCCTCATCCGTCCCCCTCCCAACCTTCATCCCCCCAATCCTCTTACTCAACACCTCCGCAAACTGATCATAAATCCCCTTCTGCACCATTATCCGATTAGCAGTAACACACGTCTGTCCCGAATTCCTCAACTTCGCAACAACATACGCCTCAACCGCCGTCTCAATCTTCGCATCATCAAACACAATAAACGGACTATTGCCTCCGAGCTCCAAACTCATCTTCTTGACGGTACCAGCGCAGTGTCCAGCCAAGATCTTGCCGACACGTGTACTGCCCGTGAAGCTGACTTTCTTGACTTTCTTGTTGGTGCAGAGCTCCTTGCCTACTTCGGCAACGAGATCGAGCGTTGTGACGACGTTGATGGATCCAGCTGGGAAGCCAGCTTCGTGAGCGAGGACTGCTTGAGCCAGGGCGCTGAGGGGAGTTTCGCCGGCTGGTTTCCAGACCTAGATATCACAGGCATCTGATCAGCTCGTTCACTCACGCTCACACTCACAATCCAGTCAAAACCAAAATTCGGGTTTGGAGAAGGCGACTCAGTTCAAAACTCACAGTCGTACACCCCGCCGCCAACGCCGCCCCAACCTTCCTCGTAATCATCGCAATGGGGAAATTCCACGGCGCCAAACAAGCCGCCACGCCCAACGGCTGCTTAAATGTCACAATTCTCTGATTGACATTCGCACTCGGTATAACCTCTCCATACGTCCTCTCGGCCTCGCCTGCAAACCACTCTAGGAAGCTAGTTGCGTAGAGGACCTCGCCTCTGGCTTCTGCTAGGGTCTTGCCATTTTCGAGGGTGAGGATTAGGGCGAGGTCGTCGATGTGTAAGAGGTTGAGGTCGTTCCATTTGCGGAGGAGGCGGGCTCTTTCGCGGCCGGTGGTTTTGCGGAAGGTGGTGAAGGAGGTATGGGCTGCGTCGACTGCGAGTGCAGCGTCTGAGGCGCCCATTTCGGGGATGTCGGCGAGATGGGTGAGGGTTGCTGGGTCGAGGACGGGGAAGGTCTTGTTAGATTTTGCTGAGACCCATTCGCCGTTTATGAAGCCTTTGGCTTGGAGGAGGTCTTTCCTTTTGAGGTCTGAGAGGGAGGTAGGTGCCATTTTGATTTATTTACTTCTTCTCAGCTTTTCTGTGTCTACTATCAATTGAAATTTTTGAGCAGATGTTGGCGAACACGGCTCAGTGAAACTGCTTTTCTTTGGTGCTAATAGTGAGCTGTGTCTTGGGATGTATGTCTCGAGGTCGTTTGCGCTTACACAGAAGTAACAGATCAATTAGATTCCAAGTTGAGTGAGAATATAATATGAGATGATGTCTACATGAGATCCAAAGGTGTTTAGAAATTTGCTGATGATCAATAAAATCGTTCATCCTGCATCCGATTTGATATCAAGCTACCCATCAAGCGGAAATAAGCCAATCCCCTTCATGTCTCGAGCTCAGCTCCTAAAATTCGGGGATGTCTTGGTGCGGGGTCATGCATGCGGGGTTGATAGCTCCAGACACTGACCGAACGAAAGGAAGTGTGGGGTAATTCGAGTTTGGACTCCCGTCATTTGAAGACCCAGGAGTTATTTCCGGGGCTATGTTATCCCATGGGATTTGAGTTCCGGATATGGGACTACTGGAAGGGTGTCGTATGTGGCTTCAATTTCGAGAGAAACGGTGAAATCTGAGAGGGAGGAATCACATCCGCAAGCTGTGGGTTGGGGTCATCTGGTACTGTGTGTCACGCAAAAACTGCTGTGTGTTTGTGTTCAAGATCTTCCAGAGACTTGTCCATTGACATCACATCGAGAAGTAACTAGCTCTGACTGCTTCAAGTATTGATACACTGCATTGGCCCAACTCCCTTTTCAGCAAAAAGCCAAGTCCCAAGCACAAACACAACCACAAGCAGATGCTGTGCGACTATCACCTAGCTTAGATAATCCTTAATCTCACTCTGAAGCTGCAGGAAAGTCTCCTTGTCGTGACCGGGAATAACCCGTCCTTTCGTCGTTGATTCGAGACGCTTCAACCTTTGCGTGCTTTGGAACCAGGCTGGGTGGTCACTATTGCTGTCAGCAGATGCCTGGAAAGAATTAAAAAGGGAAGGCTTACCGTGCCAGCCATCCTTGGGGGATACCGTCTCTCCACTGTTGAATGTTAGATAAATAGCTGGAGCGAATTGGGAAAAGGAACTTGCATTCTCGATCACGTGGCAGTGATCGCTGATGAAGAAGAATGTTCCACTGTTAGGGAGGTTGAGTTGCATGCCAATGAGCCCTGAATTGTGTCAGCTCGTGTCTCGTATATCTTCAGATTACGTACCATCCGTGTGTCCGGGCAGATGATGAAGTGTAATGCCTTGACAAAAGTCCATAGCTCGTTCATCGAAAGTCTTCCAATTTAATCCCAACTTCCCGAACGTCAGCTCTGTTCGGGACGGGAAACCAGGGAGGACCCACCTGCATATAATGCGGCATGTAAACACCAACGTCAGCACCCGTAGCGACAGACCAGAAAGCAGATCTCAATTCCTTATCGTGAACCCAAATCTCGACATCTTTTCGATCCATGAACATATCTAATCCCCCAGCATGATCAAGATGCATGTGACCGAGGATACTGTTCTGATCAATTCCCTGCTTTGACCTCCTGAAGAGGGTTGTAAACTCACATCTTCTTAACATCCTCCAATTTATGCCCCGTCGCCTCAATCGCCGCCTTCAACTCATGTCTCGGCTCATACTTAATCCTCGTAAAAACATCAATCAATTGCGGACCCCAAACCTCCGGATAATCCTTTCCACAGCCAGTTTCCCATAGAATGACGCCCTCGTGCGGATGATCGATGAGTACGCAGTACATGGGGAGTTCGCGGCGCTTGTTGACGAAGGTTTCGCCTTCGGTGGACTTGAGTGATGTGTTGCCGCCGCGGACGACGAAGCCCTCGTCGCATTCGAGCCAGCCGACTTCGAGGAGGTAGGCTTTTGTTCCTGGGGGACAGACGTTGGAGACGTGGTTGGGGACGGCGCCGGCGTCGAGGGCGCGTTGGATGCCTGACATCTTGACTCCGAGTAGATTATGTCCAGGAGTTATTCAAGCCGGAATCTGATTTTGGGATTTTTGTTCGCAATTGAATTATGAGGTTTGTTTGTGAGTAGATCATCCAGTTCGAGATAAGAATGTCGATTGGAAGAGCGGAAAGATGGAGATCATATGGGGTACGGATTCCCAATTAACCCCGCACCCTGTCTTGTGCTGCCCCTCCCCATCTACCGTCTGCCCCATCCAATCCAATTGTGACGCAGGCAACTTGGTCAGCCTCCCCGTTCGTGCCGGAGATATAGTTCATCTCGTTCGTCATATTAGGAGTCTCGACGCCGGGATTCGAGCTTTTGGGTTTGACGAGGCGTTTAGGCGCACCGTGGGCGTCCCACTTGTACGTGGTGCTGGTGTTGGTGCTGGTGGCCTATCCCACTTCATCACCGGAGACACCAGCGTAGAATGTCTTATTACCGTTCCATTTCCCCGTTTGTCTTACCCACCTTACGGTTGGGCTTGTTTGGTAACAACATATCCTCAGATCGCATCCTGTCTGTGCAAGACGGATTTGGTTTCCCGCGTCCAGAATCCGCCTCGTCCAGACCTCCCAGTCGTAGGTATCAACAACCCCTCACTTGGCGAAAAGGCCGATAAGGGTGGGGAATGGTACGCCGTTTGTGGACGCTCGTATCTGTACATCAAGAGTAGAAAAAGAGTTTCAAATCAGGGGTGGCATTGGAAGAGAATGTAGACAAAGCGACACCCGACCTGACGGATAGGACCTTGTAATATGTAACCGAAATGGAGAAATATTTAAGAGAAAGTACAGGGCGATCGATGATGTCTTACTGCAGAGAAGCGACCGAGCCGAGCTAATGTTCACCGAGGGGTTGGACGGCAATGGCAGTGGAGCTACCGTTACTACTACCCCGCATTTTCTCGGCTTCATTGGAAGCTTCACTTTCTGCTTTACCGGTAAACTTCATATCTTCAATTGACTTTTACCTTTGAGTGATTGACTTAACTCTGGGACATCTCCTTCTCAGGATTATTTGTTTAACCAGCTTCAAGGAACGTCTTCAGAAACGATTGTGTGAAGCTGACCGTCTAATACCCAAGGAACTGCCCCAGAAAGTCTTCCCTACTACTGCCATCATGTCGAAAGATACAATGAAAGCCGTTGTCTTCAAGGGCGCCTTGAAAGTCGTCATCGAAGACCGGCCAATTCCCAAGATCGTAGACCCAACGGATATCCTGATCAAAGTCAAGTACTCCGCTCTATGTGGAAGGTATGTTTCTCATCCTCTCTCCACTTTCAGGTCCATCATCTGACAGGAGCAGCGAACTCCATGTATTCCGAGGTCATCAACCCAGCAAGACAGATTTCATCATGGTAATCACTCTCATATGCCTCGACTCGAATCAAAAACTCAATAAATTATAGGGTCATGAAACAACCGGCGAAGTCGTCGAAATCGGCTCATCCGTCAAAGTCCACAAGAAGGGCGATACAGTCGTAATGCCCTTCACCGTCTCCTGCGGTGAATGTTTCTACTGCGAGCGTGGGTATTCCTCCCGCTGCGAGAAATGTCTCTTGTTCGGCTGTCCACTCCTCGACGGCGGACAAGCAGAGTACATGCGCGTTCCTCTCGCCGACGCCACGGCCGTGAAAGCACCTGAGGGTCTAGATGAGAAGAAGTTGGTGCTCATGGCTGATATCTTCCCGACTGGGTATTTTGCGGCTGCGAATGCATTTAGGGGGTTTGATGAGGATACGATTAGGCAGAGTGTGGTTGTTTTGATTGGGTGTGGGCCGGTCGGGTTGTGTGCGTTGATTAATGCGTTGGAGCATAAGCCGAAGGTTGTTATTGCTGTTGATCGGGTGGAGAGTCGGTTGGAGCTTGCGAAGAAGTTGGGGGCGGAGCCGTGGAATGATCAGAAGGATAGAGCTGGTGGGTCTCTCTCCTACCCCGACAGAATGGGGTTGTGTGCTGATTTGAACAGGTCTTGAGGCAAGAGTCAAGGAATTGACAAATGGTCGAGGAGCAGACGCTGTCATCGAAGGGGTTGGTCACGCCGATGCTTTGAAGACTGGTTTTGATCTCCTCCGCCCATGGGGTGTTATCTCCAGTTTCGGTGTCCATAATGAAGAGATTCCATGGACTGGAAATCAAGCCTATGGCAAGAATTTGAGAATACAGATGGGAAGATGTCCTGTTCGAAGTAAATTTCTGGCCTGAGCTGAGATTGTGGGGAGAAGAAGCTGATATGAATGCAGGTATTTTCCCACAAGCGCTGGAGATGTTGAAGAAGCATCAGGACAAGCTCGAGTAAGGCACTCATGAAGAGGTGTGGATAGAATGCTGACAGGAAATAGCTTCATGACCGATAAGTTCATGCCCATGAGCCAAGCTATTGAGGGATACGACATCTTCAACAAGATGCAGGTCCAGAAGGTTGTGTTTGTACCAGAACACCAGTAAAACTCTCTACAGATCTGTGGTGTTGAGCTTGGTCTTTTGTTCACTTCGATGTTGTTTGATGTCAAAGGTTTGGGTGGCAGAAAGCATGGAGTGAGGCGAGATGAGAGGGTAGCGAAATGAATTGAACGAGTTATATGTACTGTAAGGTGAAGTTTTCTCAAATCGGATGATTTGCCATCAACCGAGAGTTCACTTCGTTAGTCCAGCTTGCTGGCAGAACAGAAGATGACGAAGGAAGCCGTCAAGGTTGGACGTGCTCACGTGAGAGACACATGACTTTGACCATACTAAGAGAAACTGGCTGTACGGACAAGGCTAAGACTTTGTCCAGCCACTCATACTCTGCTTTTGAGCTTCATGTTGATTCAAGATTGTCGATACATATGGGTGTCCCATTCGCTCCGGTTGATAGCTTGCAGCGGACTTATCATTATCATCCCATCTCACCCCATTTGGCCTGAAACGACCAACAGACGGAATCTTCTGTACCGCATCCATATTCCCTGCATGAAACAGACAAGCTTTCTATTTATTCTTGATTCCTGACTGCCAGATGAACCGATTTGCTTTCGAGTTTGCACTTCATTAATTTGACTTCTGTCAAGCTTCTGATGCGAAAGGAGCTGGTAGAAGTCACTGGGAGAGCCTAGATTCATGATATCTAACTTAGGGCCAGACTGGTCCTGCAAGATTGTACGGACCGATTGTATCAACACTGGAGACGAGAGGGGGAATGTAAAAATAGCAGATAGGATTGTTTGAAGATTTGTTGTTTCTCTCAACGTCGTCTTCCAACGACTCGACCCCGCCATCGACCACCAACTCGGTGCCGCCGTTGAAGAATGCGCATTCCTCCTTGTAAGACAAGACATCTCAGACATACCCAGCCGGAACCAATCAAACCCCAAGATGTCTTTCTGCAGATCTCGATTGATTAATTAAAAGAACTGCCCGCATCTGCTGCGTGCCGGTTTGATTTACGCAGTGAAACTTGGGAGCGGGTATCGGCGTCTACGAGTCTATCAGCCGATCGAGGTTTTGTGGCTGAGAAAAGGGGGTGGTTGGCACTGATTGTTGTGATAAGCGAGGATGTGATGTGCGCGTTTTGTGGGTTGGAGGAAATAGGGGCGGAGAAGGGATGAAATTAGAGATGAGATGAAGAAGAGATCAGATGCAAGGAATCTGCCGTGTGTGAAATTTGACAGAAAGATGAAGCGATAAAGGGTTGATGTAGAATTCAGCCTCGTTCTCTAGATCTCTTGGAATCCGTGATATGTCCATTTAACATCAATAGGGCTGGTATCAGATTGATCCGGATGAAGAACAATTGCATGTTTCCCCTCCCTTTCCAATCCTGTCCTCTCCCCTCGACTCAGCCTCTTCTCGATGTTTGAGTTCCGTCTCTTCTCGCCCAAGACAACCTGCATTCCCCTATTCGTTGAAATTGCATTGCCAGGTCAGGGGCTGAGATTGGGCTGGGCAATCATCAAATCATCAGGGGACAGTTCAGTGGGTGCAGTGGGCTCACCCTACCCGAGATAGGCTAAGGCTGCCGTACTCAGCGCATGTGCAGCCCACCGTTGGTGCAGGTAGTCAGCACTATCCTGGCCTATCACGTACCAACAGTCAAACCTTCGTATCTATTTTCACCCCTTCACACCACCTTCTTCCTCCTCTACTTCCTTTGACACGACATCCTCTCCATCTTCCCCATCGTCCTCATTCTCACGACTTTATGAAAACCGTGCGGTCGTCGACGAAGACGTTATGTACAACATCCCGCTCAACTCTTAATTTGCGATTTGATTAGATACATTCCCGTCCAGCGCTTGTCCATTTTCTTTGGGACCCGTCCCCATCATTACACTCTTTTCGGCCACGCCACCAAAGCACTACCTACCCGCTGTCACCAACCCTTCCATCATCGCTCGCACGACCTTCCACTACTTTTTTCATTCTCTGGATTTTCTTCCTCCACTCCCACAAATCCTTCATGAAGATATCATCGCCCGTCGCAATGACCTTCTCGGGTCCCCCTCGACGCGCCGGAGGTATCGTCCGATATCTAGTGCTCTCCGTAGGCATAATCGGTATCTTATTCTACCTGCGACGAACGTCGCCGACATTCAGCTCAGTGCACCAACCCGTCGCCGTCACCCCAGAGCATCTGCCAAGTATACCTGGGCCACAAAACCCAGCAAAGCCAGATGTACAGCCTGCAGGACCAGAGAGGCCAGCAGCAGGCAGCGAGAAGCCCCTGGAAGCAGTCAAAGCAGCAGAGCCACTAAAGCCCACCGAGCCTGTCGCGAAGGCTCCCAAACCAGCGCATCCAATCGATGCTATGATTGAGAACGCAGGGAACGTGTTCGACGACCTGCTGAAGAAGGAGAGCCATGATATTAAGGGGGCGGCTGCAGAGTACAGGAAAAGGAGAGGGCGACATCCACCACCAGGATTCGACCTATGGTACAAGTTCGCAGAGGAGAATGGAGCTGTGATGGTAGAGGACTTCTTCGACCAGATCTACCACGATCTTGCACCTTTCTGGGGTCTGCCACCTGCTACGATGCGAAAGGAGGCGCACGCATACGAGATGACTATCAATGTTCGGAATCACAATGCTTCGACTACAAGCGGCTGGTTTTGGACGAGGATATGGCAGAACATGACGCAGACGATTGAACATCTGCTGCCAGATATGGATATCGCGCTGAATGCAATGGACGAGCCAAGAATTGTGGTTCCTTGGGAGGAGATTGACAAGTTCATGGAGATTGAGCGCACGACCAAGACTATGCCACCTCCTACTGAAGTTATCTCGGAGTTTGGATCTCTAGGAGATGATCCAGATCCAGATGTGGAAGTACGGGACAAGGACTGGATTGATACGAGTATGTCTACATTTACGGGTTGTGAATGATTACTGACATGTGCCAGGACCATTCTGGAAGATTGCTGCGGCAGGATGTCATCCTGACAGTCTTGCGCGTAAAGCAGATGAGCAGACCGATTTCTCGAACACTCCTCAGATCTCCCTTGCGCATACGATCCCCCATACATTCAAAGGCTATGTCTCGAACTACACACTTTCCACGGACTTCTGCCACCAGCCAGATTTACAAGGTCTCCACGGAATGATGATTGACCCCCTCTCAGTATCCTCTACCAAAACCCTTTTCCCCCTTTTCGGCGGATCCAAGCTTCCGACGAACAACGAAATTCTCCTTCCCGCGCCAATGTACTGGAACAACGAGGAGCGATTTTCAGGTGGAGACGACCATGGCAAACCATGGTTGGAGAAGATGGATAAAGTAATCTGGAGAGGCGTCGCAACAGGAGGACGTAACAAGCCCAGCAACTGGAAAGGGTTCCAGCGCCACAGATTCGTCGCCATGACGAACGCGACGCAAGTCTCGGCTGCGGAAAACTGGAGACAAGTCCCCAAAAACTGGGCCATGCCAACATCAAGCTACAATCTCGCCGCACAGCAAGAAAACAGATTAGGAGAGTGGACAGGCGAGTGGGCAGATACCGGATTCGTGGACCTGATGTGCGTTGTTCCTCAAGTGAACGGCTCATGCAACTACACATCCCCCAGCTTCTCCCTGACCCCAGGCATGAAAATGGCCGACCAATTCGACCGCAAATTCCTCCCCGACATCGACGGCAACTCCTTCTCCGGCCGCTACCGCGGTTTCCTAATGTCCACATCCCTCCCCATCAAAGCAACCATCTTCCGCGAGTGGCATGACTCGCGGCTCGTCCCCTGGAAGCATTTCGTTCCCATGGACAACCGATTCATGGATTTCTGGGGAATCATGGAATACTTCCTGGGATACGAGGGCGAGAATGTCAAGGTTGAGGGCCATGACAAGGAGGCGGAGAGGATTGCGATGGCGGGGCAGGAGTGGGCGAATAAGGTGCTGAGGAGGGAGGATATGCAGATCTATGTGTTGAGGTTGTTGTTGGAGTATGCGAGGATTAGTGATGATCACAGGGATAAGATGGGGTGGGTGGGGGATTTGTTATGAGTGTGATACGCTACAGACACCTTTTCTACCCAAACGATTCGAAGGGGGAGATGGGGTTTGGAGGAAATTTCTTTTGTTTTTCGGATTCGGGCTCGACTTTGAGCCGTGGAGGGGAAGGGAAGATATACACGAAACGACTCGGCTGGATGGGACCGGCTTGACCGAATAGCCTGCTAGAAGACTCGAGAGAAGAGGACACAGCACGGCATCGGCAACACGGATTCGCGCCGAGAATAGGAGGACGTTGTAGCACTTTATCAGCTCGAATCGCTTGAAAGCTTGCGCACAATAGCATGCAGCATGCTGGCATGGAAAGGAGTACGGCGTACCATACACCCATCGGCTTCCGTCGAGAGGCTTTGATGAGTGCTTGCTTACTTGCTTGGTTGTGTTTTGGTGCGATTAGCTATGGCATGTATATATACCAGGAAAAGACTGCCTGCCTGTGGATTATGGCGTTTTCTTGGGGTTTGGGGATTTGGGTTGGGTGGTAGAATATACTTAGCTGGCTTGAAAGAGATAGAGTGTGTGGAAGGGGGAGAGGAGAGAATATAAAGTATTATAATCCAAGTTGGGGTGTGTGTGTTGTGTTGTGTTTTGTGCTTGTTATGTTTCTGGTTTCGCTCTCATTTTTGTCGTGTTCTTTGGGCGATGTCATGCTCAAGTGAGCGAGGGCTGCGAGGAGAAGAGGTGAGGTAGAACCGTAACCCTTTACTTGATTTGGGAAAGAGCTTGTAAGTGCATATCCTCATCCTCAGTACGGCCGTCATCCTCAGTACGGCCCATTACTGCGAGAATGAGTAGAATAGCATGTGTACTTTTGCGTCTTCTCTTCCTTTTGTTTCTAAGGGTTTGAAAGCTTACAAGGCTGGGCTAATTGTTTATAATGAGTTGGATTGATTGTGCATCAAATTTTTTACAGCGGCGTGTGTTGAACACTTTGGTGAAGGTTTGGTGATAGGCTGGTTGTGCATACAGGTACTGTGGGGTGGCTTCGATATTTCTCAGCGGAGTGAGTGCCTGACGTATACCGAGTCAGAGAGGGGTAAGCGATGCGCGGGTTCTCTTCTAGAGTTCAGGATTGGGTAAGACATGTCACCTCAGCCCGAGGTGCGGGCTTGGCGTATCTTCATGATAGAACAGCCGACGAGTGTCCAGTGGATTGCCTCTGCGAGTTTGGGGTTCTGAAAACCTGCCCAGCTGTTCATCGCATTGTGCGAACCGATGGTTCGCATCCTTAGCATGATCGATTCGAGTGGACTCGCTTAGTACCGACATGAAAATGTGCAAGCACTGACCAATGACTTATTATCATGCCTTTCGTTGCTTATTACAAGATCAGGCAAAAAGTTGGGCAACACGCCATAGACTTCCGCGTTTCTAAAGAGGCAGCGCACTAATTGAAATGACTTCAACTGCCAGGTGGCGGGAACATTTTGGGCTTGAACGGCACCAGCCCCGGCGGCCTGGTCGAGGGAATAGGGCAATCCCAGAATGTTGAGAGAGAATTTCGGACAATCGTCCTTCTACATATACGTATGGCTTTCCCAGGGGGTGCATCGATTCTTTTGCACCTGAGATCAAACCGACTATCGTCTTGGGCCAGCTGTTCTTGCTCGGTACTCATCCAGCCGTCCTTCCGTCACGTGTTTCTGGTCGACCAAGTACTTCGACCTCAATTACCTTGTGCGATCTTGTTAACAACACTCTATCGTGCTACTGTGTATCCTATTCAAGATACATATTTTTCCGATCATTCGACAATCTACTTCCTCTTGCTGAGTCCACCTCGTTCATCATGGCCCAAAACGATACTTACTCCACCATCACGGTCAACGGCTCTGCAGACGAGTATGATCCCTCCCACATCTGTCTACCATGCTCTCAATGACCAATTCACTAACCTCGTCGGTGTTCAGCTTCGCTCCCTCTTCCACCCTCAATACTCCAAAGACACCTACCGAACTCGAAGCCGACAAAGCAATGGCTTTTCATCGAACGGATCGATTCATGGCAGACACTTCTCCACCTTTCGCCATCGTGAACATACGTGTGGATAGGACCAACACTATGGCGGCAGATCGTGAGGAAATTGCTGCTGCCGCCATTAAAACGTTTGATGGGGCTTTCGATGGGAAGAAGAAGGACGGGAAAGGTGGTGCTGGAGGTACAAGGCAAGTCCGGAAGTGAAGGAGACGGAGGCATCTAGACTAGACATGAGGGCATATTAGGCCTAAGCAAAAATGGTGAAGTGATGATCGACTACTAGGAAAAGCTACGCTGTCATGACATTGATGGACTTCATGAAATGATTTGTTGTTCCAACCTTGTAATATCCGCTGACCCACTTCGCTCTCGCTTAGTGACCTTTGTCAACATGTACCCTTCCAATGCCTTACAAACAATTTCACGATCTTTCACAGGCAGCGTGTAAAGTTTGAAGTGTATGTTCTCAGACTTTCATGTAATTTAATCTTATTTCGCGTATACATACTACTTCTTCTCCTGTTTCTCCTTTTTCTGAATGTAGTCGCGCCCAGCTTGCCATTTCGGGTCGACTTTCGCGGGGACTTATCCATTTCAAAATACCAAATCTGGAGACAGGAGCGTCTGACCTTAACGAGCAGGACGCCTCAGGATTCCTTAACATTCCTTTGCGTCGCTTGTTACAAGGAGACATTCGCTCATATCAAACGAACGCGCTGTACAGCACAAACATACCCTTGTCATGACGGATCTACAAAGCCAACACAGACTCTAGCCAAGTCTTACAGCCAGCCCTCCTTCCAGCCATGCAATACACCACAATCTGTCAACAACCCCCATCCAGACGATTGGCCAGGCAAGCAAAGCCTCGGATTGTGAGCAGGACCTCAAAAGCGCCGAGGTCCTTAGCGCTCCGTGAGTACCATCTTCGGACGATGGGTTACTGCCATTTGGCAATTATTTTGCGTGTCAGAAAAAGGGGCGTCCAGCCAGCTCCCTGGTGCATACATCATACGGACATGTACGCTGGTTGCTCGAATACTGCGACATGATTGAAGGATGACTAGCGATCTTTGGAGCACACTGGTTGCACCGGAAGATGTTGCGGAAGCAGCGAGACAAGGATGGTCGACTGTTAGCATAGGCATGCGTGTTCCCTCAGGGAGTAACGTATAAGCCGCTCTGTCCTCCACCTGCGTCCTTTGTGACCTTTCAATCCAAATCACTCTTCGCCACACCTACAAACGATACATTGAATCCGCCCTCAACCATCTGCATTTCAACACACTCCACATTCCACTACCAGGCACAAAATCCATAGTCGTCTGTTATATTGCAGTAATGACTTCCCACCGAGACACCTGGTCGATCACAGCCACCCAGGGTTCAGTACCATGGTAAGTAGTGGAGTCCCCTCTGTTCGATAAATATAAGACCACAATCCCCCCTATGGTAGACACCCGCTACGCCGTCTTCAAGCTGAAAAGTGATACCCTTCGTCCAGAGCAGACCCGATTCCAGGTCCAAGTGAATCCCATGCAGTGGGGTACGGACGGCAGCAACGGACTGGAGAATTTGTCAAGAATCGAGAGCTTGATTTTGGATCGCGAGAACCTTTGGCAGTCAAAGACGCTCTTATCAGAGCAGCTCACATTGTGCGGGCCTTCGACAGAATGTTCGAGGGAAATCCTGGGGGAGCCCCCAGGATCACATCACAACCGGGCGGACGAGGGAGTGAGACTTTGGGTGACAGAACACCCTTGGATCCGGGACGATGTAGGTAACCTTAGCATCCCGGAACGACTGCAATGAATTTTAGAAGCACGCTTCACCTATTTTGGTTAATTTTTAGAAATATGGGCCGCAGCCTAACATTATTTAACACTGCCTGTGAGCTCGTCAGAGTATTTACCTTGATAGGAGAATATGATCAAACATACATGGGGCTTGTAAGTGCTATGCAGAACCTGAGATCTTCCAGGATTACTTTAAAACCGTTCCGCGTCAACGAATCTAAAAGCGACTTGATCATTTCGTCAGCGTTCAAGTCCCCCAGTATTATCCGAATACTGATGAACCTGTTTTGAGTGAATGAGTGGAATCCTTGTGAGCGACGCTGATAGCTGTTTTTAAAACTCAGGGAACAGACAGGCAGGTCCTTGAACCAGCCCCAAAATGATCAGGCACCATGAAACTAGGAGAGTATATTGTAGGACAGGTCCAAAATTCTTAGCAGTGAACTTTTTGCTTCAGTCAGTCAAGGATACAACAATGAGACAAAGAACATACATGACTTTCTCTATACACCAGTATCGTGTTTTAACGAGTCGTGCTATTATTGTTGACCACGAACATGTTGCCTTGATTTCCAGTCCACAGATATCAGCTATACGCATCTCTGTACTCGCAAACCCGGCACAAAACTCTTCGCGAGCAGCGGCTCTAAATGCAAAGAATCAGGAAACACTGGTAGTCACAATCTTGGCCTTACCTGAGGCGCAGAGAAACTTGAGACGAGCTTGACTGGTTTTACTCATGTGGCTCAGTGATGATTGTCCCCAGGCATGAGCATGCCGCAAGGGACTCCGGTTGATCGAATAAACCACTGGACTGATAAATTTGCCTTGCTGAACCCCGCGGCGCTTCACCAAGGCGAGTACACAGGCGCTCACAGGGCCATAAACGAGCACTTCAGGAAGCACAGAGATGCGAGGGGGCTTGCTCAGACCCGAAACGTTGGTGGCATTTTCTGTCCGAACCATCTGGCCGATTTTACCTTGAATGCCAGCTCATCATTTAAGGCCACGAATGTCTTGAACCCCATAAGCGAGCCAATATGATGAGATATCTCTCGTTGAAAGCCTTGCTTTTGTGCAGTGGCTTTTATAAGGCCGTTTAGTTTGGCTCGCTTAATCTTGGCTGAAAATCCGTGCTCCTTCAAACAGAGATTGGATAGATATTATCCCTGTACCAGCTGATTCAGTGTTCTAACTGACTGGGGTGGGTTGCTGAAAGAAAACAAAATCTGCGTTCTACAGAAGAGCATAAATGGGCCTCTTGCCCCCTTCAACTTCTTCTGAGTGAATTCTTGACTTCTGCACCACGATGCAAAGACTTTCCATGCCACCCGTCGCCACTTTATAACTACTTTGTCAGCTCTCACTACTACTCTGCCCTTGTTTCCTATGCTCCAGTTCATCAGTGTATGTAGCTGTCAAGCTTATCCCGTTCATATGGCCAGCCCATAGCTTCTATGATTGTTCTGATCTCTAAAGCAGCATGAGGCTGGAGAACCACAGTAAGCTGCGGAGAGCCTGGCCCTGGCAAACTCATGGCCCCAGTGTGCAGCAAGATGTGAGCGAGGACTGAGGACAGTATTCATGACATATATCAAGGACTTTTCAGAACGGGATTCCCTCAGTCTTAGAACGGACTAATGCTTCACTGCCACATACATTACTTCGGTGAGTGTGGGTAACTTTCTAGTGGCGATCGAAGGTAATCTCACACTAACCATAGCCTTATCCCGCAAGAATGTAGTCCATAGAAGGTAAATTGTGAGTTGGAATCCCTCATAATCTGACTCGTTGCAAGCACCTAATCACCCTTTCGACTCTATCACCTCCAAAGTGTCAAGATCGACGAAGAGAACAATTCCTGATTGAACCGCCTTTCGTTCTTGTACGCTCTGCCCGGATCGAACAATATTTGACTCGCAACCGGAGACTCGGTTATGCTCGCATACGAACCTACCTTGCATGTTCAACGCCAGTCTCCATCTCTTTTTGCGCACCATTTTACTTTGACGCATCCCATTCGTAAGTATTCTTCGCATGATGACAAAGCCACCAGCCTGATAGAGAGAGATTCGGAATCCACTCATGTGAACCCATCTTGCTGCCAAGTCGTTTCCAGCCATGAAGCCCGTACGTGATTGAGTATAAGGTGTTTTGTCTTGTGCTTCTTCTGTCTCTGCGTCGTTACCCAGCGTCGAAAGTGTGTCACCGCTTTTCTTTACTTTCCCCTGAGCCAAGCGATACATATAGTCGAGCTGGTCAGGAGGATACAGTGGTCGCTTATAGTACCAATTGGACCATCGCCAACCTTCTTGAATGATAGCATTTACAAGATTAACGAGGTAATTTTACTAGAACTCACAACGGCCGTGAATGGTGTCGTCTTGCCAGGCAAAATCCCACGGTCGTGAGGAGCAAGGTACAAGTAGCTTGCCTCGATGCTGTTGAGCCTACAATCCTAGGATGACGCTTTAGCAGTATCGACGAATTCGGGGTTTCCAGACGTAGACGACTTGATATTGGCTTTACGACGCCATGTTAGAACGATCACAACAGCAAATGATTGAATAGGTGAGATCGATTCTGTGCCAATGTCTTTGATCTCCTCGTCTTGCGTCAAGTTCTAGACATTATTGTGGGCTTTATACATAAGACTCAAAGACGTACACTACCGTCTACTTATATTTACTCATGGTCGTTTGAGTCTTCTGTCTAAGGAACAAAAGGAGCAGGCTGAGCTGAAGGAGAGGCTATTGGCCATCGTGACACGTGTTTTGAACAGAATCCACTCAAGAAGTGGGACGGTACATTTTCACAAATTGGCCTATCTCTCGAGGTAACAATGCGATGATATGGGATAACCGCACAGGCCACGGGGTTTCTTCCCTCATATTACTATCGTATGTCGATGCTTATCACTTAGGTCACGTTCTCAGCTAAGCTTGACCAGCGTTGAATCTCTCACAACACAGAACGCAAGAATGCCTTTCCTTCGGTTTACCTGTGTGGGGTGAAGGTCTGGCTTCGAAATTGAAGGCGACGGTTCACGCGAACTATCTGGTTCGCACAATTTTGACGCCTTGAAATCAGTGTCAAACTGGCTCCCCCTTCAACATCCGATTGCACCGTTGCACCAGATCCATGACAGTCTAACCATTTTCGTGCAACAATCCACCAACCATTTGGACTCGCTTATCCGGGGCGCAAGGTTACTTTGAAGTTTGCATTTCACTAGGGTAGTGGCTAAGGCTCTAGCCGCACATTCATGTGTGTGATACGTTAAGATTTGGCCGCCGAGTTGTGCATCTCAACTTCAAATTCATTCTTCGCGAAAGGAGTTGAATGTGACACGCGGGCTGGTGCAAAAGACTTGAAATATGTATTCCGCACCACGCTGCATCGCTGGCAGGGCGATGACTTTGTATAAGACAACTTCTCCCTCCTCTTTCGCAAAGTTTCCTTCCGTACAAAGTATCATTACAATCGCCCTAGATCTCGCCGTGATCCCGAACCCTGTCTCGGTCACGTGCCAGTCCTCATTCAGTAACCCTTTACATCATCAGCCGCCATCTGGTCGAGTAGTATACTCATCCTTTCAATCTTCCACCCCGAGCAAATCATACGCCCTTTCAGTACATATTCATTTCCGCTTCTGTACAGTCTCTCGACCCATCCTTCATCCAAGGCTCTATCACCCACCATTATGCCCTCGAACACTTACTCATCCACCGCAATCAACGGTTCTGCAGACGAGTCTGTCCCCTTCCACATCTTCTTCATACCTGATACTATCTTATCACTGCTTCTGATTATCCAACATCTCGCTGATTCCTGACTTCCGAGTCCAGATTCGCACCCTCCCCCACCTCACCACCTCCACGCACTCCTGCCGAAGTGGCCGCCGATGCTGTCCTTGCCAACCAACGTGCTACCACCTGGGTAGCAGGAACCTCCCTTCCCGTCGTCGCTCCTCCATCTAATCGTCCCAACACGATTGAATTTCGGACTCAAGCCGCCGGTACTTCCATCGCCTACTTCGACGCTGCTTTCTACAGCACCAATGGTAACAACAACAATGCTGATAGCAATACCACCGGTAATGGCGCGAACAACTGAGATGAGGATGGATGTCGATACACATATGCTATGATTGGAAGAACAAGAGGTATGGTTCTCTTGTTTCGCTCTCCAATGTTTTGTCTCCTCGCTTCAGTCAGGGGGGATTTGTTTTCGCCCTATCCGAACACATGACTCAAACCCGTGGGCCCAACTTTATCATAAAGGCTAACAGAACTGTAGGATCAACGACCGAAATCACACTGCGAGGAAGGAAAGCATGGATGGATGGCATTGGATGATTTTTGGCAGGATGACAATGAGTTATGACTTGGCAGGTATAAGAATGACGATGTGATGAGTTTCGGGAAATACCCACTCTGGGTCAGGCCCTTGTTCTTGAGCGGTAATTTATCTTTTTTGGGCGGATAACTTTGTACCATTTCAAAAGGGGAAGAAAAGTGACAGGAAGGTCGCCTGATTAAGGGAGGGAGGATTTCTTCCGCGCGCGTAACAGACGGAAAGACTAGGAGCATCGTGGAATTGACTTCAATTCCACCGTCACTCCTCACCAAAAACAGAACGAGACAAAACAAAAGTACTTCTTCAAACATCATCCATTGACCATCATATCTGATAGTATCATAACAGTATTCCTCTCTCCAATCCTTCCATCCATCCTTATCCGGTGAACTCCACCCGTATATCGAACCCACCCCACATCATTCATCACTAACACCTAGTTCGACCACTTGGGATCAACCTTCGTCCTGCAACCCCATCACATCAGTCAGTCTGTCTAGTTCGAGTACTTGGAATCGACCTTGCTTCTATACACAACACATGGTATTAGGTTGTGATTATTGCTTTTACCTCTCCCCGTCTCCATGTTCTCTCGATCTTACCATGCGAGGGAGTGGAAATGAGAGTGAGGTGCGCACTGGGTATTGACCGATCGGATAGGATAGGATGTGTTTCGGGTATGGCAAGGTGAGGGAGGGAAGGAAAGACGTACCCAGTCTGCTTCTCGTACAAGCCACGCGCGCCATCGGTGATCTTCTCGCCGGTGCTTGGGTCGACGTTGTATCCTGCCTTCTTGGAAATGAAACCGAATGCTGTTCACACATATTCATCAGCAAACATCCTCAAGAAGCTCCCAGGACTGGCAATTCCGTAGCTCTTCATGATCCAGATATCGAGCGGGAAGAGAGTGAGATGATAAAGAGAGGATAGTAAGAGAATGAATGGAGGAAAAACATACCCTTATCACCATAATCCTGTCCACCAGCAGCCGATCCACCAGCCTGTCCCTGCGCCGGAGCAGCAGCACCACCAGTCGCGCCAGTGTTTTGTTGTTGAGCACTTCCACCCTCCTTGTTCTTGTTGAGCATGTCTGCGCCTTTCTTGAGGAAATCCATTGTGAAGAGGAGTGTTGATTAGGTATGTAAGTGGTAGGTTTAATATGGACAGGTGAAGTTGAAGTTGAGTTAAGCTGAGAATGAGGAATGGAGGGGAAGGAGGGACGGCTATCTTAAGGGTCTTGAGGGGTTTAAATACCAAGACCACTGGTCTCAGTTCGAATGACCCCGCTATCTCAATCAAGCTCCCCTTCAACCACGCACGATCCACCTCTCAGCTCATGGTTCAAGGCACAGCTCCCTTTCTCAACAGTGATTGGCCATTTCTTATCCATCAAACTCAGATATATGCCCCGTTCAGCTGAGCTTGCTCGATGTCTTGCTCCAAGGAGTTTAGTTGGCTGGATTTACTGCGGGTGCTGAATGGCTGATGCAGGTCATAATTCGTGGCGGGGTTCGCACGACGTCATTGCTTCGATTGGCGAGGTGGAGTGGGGGGGAGCAGAATGGATGGATGGATGCGACAGGATGGTTTCTTGTTCCTGTGCATCATGACACCATTCTGGTCGAGGAAGTGGTGTATTTTTGGGATTGTGGCATGTGAATATATCCTTTCTGCAATTCATGGACGGATTGCAGCAGGATTTCAAAGCTTTAGGGAGGAGGTTTCTTGTTGTGAGGTTACATTTTGTGCTGTTACTTTGCTACCGCTTGGTTTGAATGCTGTTGAAAACAAGGCTTTGGTGGGGTCGATAGCTTCGGTGCTGCCGAGGGGCATTTGGACAGCTCGATAGCTCCATAGGCTTGAGTGGGAATGGAAAAATAATCTCACATGTTCGGGTACAGTCCGGCCGGGAGTTGAGATGTGGAAATGCCGAATGGAGACGGGATGGGCTAGGGTCTAGAATAGGAAAGGAGAGGAGCTGATAAGATGGGAAAGTAGAGCTTCACACTTCAAGATCAACCATGAATAACTGAGCAACTACATCTTGTATTTTCCTTGTGTTACTGTAGGGCTGAAATGCCTCATCATATTGTGTTCAGTGGTATCGCCACCATTCGCTAGTAGGAAATTGGTATCTTGAAAGTACAGTGTTCAGAAGAATGAAGTTGATATGCAAGATGGTTAGAAATCTGATAACCAGACGAGTTTTGTAGATGCAATATGTAGTCAATTGTGTGATATGCAACCGCAGGAAATCCTGCCTTTCGAATATACGACTTCCACAATTATGTGCCGTACCATATCAAGAACACCATTCCATCCAGATGCTCCCAAACGCCGATTATGCATGTAATTGCAACCCTGATCCGTATTCACAGCCATATCCTTCCTTTGGTATCCTCGTATATTCATCCTTCGTGCTTCTCCGTCAACTGTTTCGTATCGTCTGGTATCATCTTCTCGTCTCGTCCTGTGCTGCCTACCAGTTCCATCCATTTCCAGACCACATCTTTACGTATCGTCCTGGTAAACCTGATATGCCATGATCATCATCCACAACAAAAACACACATCCCACCAACTCGAAAGCCCATTGAGCCTGCCAACTCTGACCTGCACAAAGGTTAGCCATAATCAACTTGCCCAGACTCCGCGAAAATACTTACAAATACTATGCTGCTCCAGATAAGCCAGCGTATTGACATTCGGTCCCGTATACGACCTCCCATTGACATAGATATTACAATTCCCATTCACGCCACTCGGTCCCCAAAGTTGTATCGATATGACTATCAGACCGACCATCCATAGTATGAAGAGTATGAAGGAGCCCATTATCACTATGCCCGGGAGGAGTTGCCGTTGTGATATCAACCAGAGCATGACGAGGATGAATACGACTGCGAGGGCGGAGGATGCGATCCAATAGGGGAAGTACCTGCAGATAAATATATTAGCACTGAATACTTCCATTTCCTCGAAATCTCGCAGGCGTCCCTGTCTGCCATCTCGACTCCAGGACAATTCAACAAGCGCAAATAGAAGAGGAAGAAGGACATACCAAGGGATCCCAACCCTCAACTGATTCTGCACCGTAATAAAATACGAATTAATCCCCAATATCGTACAACTCCCCACCAGCATAATAAACAGCCAGAAATTCAACTGAAGAGGCGGCCATCTGTACTTCGTCCGCACGCGATGTACGACGACTTCCGTCCCCGACATGGTGGTGCTTGTGGATGCCATGTTGGCAGATGCGGTGCGGGGGTGATATGGATTTATACTTTGCGTTTTGGTCTGGTTTGTTTCGTTTCGACGAGACGGGAAGAGGGATGATGGTAGTTGGGGAGAGGTTCGCGCTTTGTCGCGGAGGTGTCAGTGCGAGGGATTGATGATTATTCGAGTTCGCTCTTCGTCTGTTGTCTCGTCTGAGGATGGCTCGAGTACGTTGTCGTCGCACCAATCTGCAGGTTCCCGATGCTGTCGCCTTTTGTTCCAGGTACCGTACGAGTTCGTGGAGTGGAATCGTTGGTGCTTGTGTCTGTGTTTCCCGCTTCTGGTGATGCAGCCAGCCCGCCTCTTTTATCTATCCTCCTCTCTTGCTTCTCTCGATTCAATTCCGTCGCAATCGATATGCTTCCACTTCCCACGTCTTATGGGACCTCTGTATGCGCGCAAGCACTCAATCCTGCTTGTACACGTTGGTTCGTTGGGCTGCTGCGTTCACCGTTGGCTCGTTGGGCGTAGAGTGGAAGTGGGCTTCTCCACGTGTTGGTGGTGTTGTCTTGTCGCGACTGGATGATGCGGGCACTGCGCGGGAGGGAGTAGCCGAGACTTGGTGGGGTTGATGTCTCGGTGGAGAGCGATGAGAATAATTGTTTGCAATAGCGAATGTCTTGAAACCGAAGATATAAAAGAACGTCAGACAATGTAGCGAAATTCCGTCAAAGTTGGTGTTCAAACAATCAAGAATGTTGGCTGCATGATGGGTGGGCAGCCAGGCACAGTGACGCAAGGCCTTGTTGTTTTTTGGGCGAGGTTGGGAGACGAGAAAGCAGGTGGCAGGGAACCGCGGCGAGCAAGGAACAACACAACATGGATAACGTGTGATTGCAACTGTCAAAATTCCGCTGAAATGGGGTCCGAGCAGAAGTGACACCAATATACTCTTTCTGACATTATATCAAAAACAGTTCTCTTCTATCGCAAAATGATCCAGACCCCATTCTATTTTATTCATGCCTTCGCGTACTTATCACGTGATCAGTATCAGGCGCCAGCATCCCTCTGCCTCAGCCTTGCCCCCTTCTCTGCTCCCTTCTTTGAGTTTTGATTTTTTCAGTCTTCCCTTCCTCAAAATCCTCTTATCGATACCTGATGTGATATTGGATTGTGTGCCGCATAACCGCTTCGAGCCCGAAATGAAACAAGCGTCACCTCGACGAATAGCCCACTGAGTGTATTTGACAAGGCGATCTCGGACGGCTGAGCCTTCACAAATCTCTTCTTTTTGGTGCTACCCAGCCCTTCCTCATCCTCGTCATGGAGGCCCTGGTTGCCGATCTAACGCTCCAGGAACTTGAACGCTACAAATACGAAGGTATCCCAGCCGACAATACTATCCGCATTCTCACTCTCTATCCTGGAGCCTCCAGGACCAGGCTGGAAGGACGTCTCGAGTTTGCCAACCTGGATGACAAGCCCCAATATGAAGCTATCTCTTACGTATGGGGAGATCCAACTCGATGCGAAGAGATCATAATCAACAACAAGTCACTTGCTCTCACTCAGAGCATTTCGGATGCTCTGCGGAGAATGCGACACGAGACTGAGCTTCGACAACTATGGGCTGACCAAATTTCCATCAATCAAGATGACTTGGTCGAGCGTGGAAAGCAAGTTAGGTTGATGGGGCAAATATACAAGGGTGCGATGAGGGTTTTGATTTGGCTAGGACGAGATGAAGAAAACCTCGCGAGGCTAGCTTTGAACAAATTCCGATGTCTCAAGAACATCTTTGATGACGGGGTGCAGTTGAAGAAGTTTACAGAAGACCAGAAAGAGTGTCTGGAGACACTTGACGACGGTTCCTGGCCGTCGTTACGCAAGTTCTACAACCTTCCCTGGGTGAGCCTCTGTCTACCTGGCACTCTCCTTTAGCGCATTAAATGCTGAAGTTGTAGTTCGAACGTGTATGGGTGGGCCAAGAAGCCGGAACTGGAGCACCAATGGAGTTGCTCTGGGGAGAAGACACGTTGAACTGGGAAACTGTGTTATTCGTCTCGAAGATGCTGATACGGCATCACGAGTCGCTACAGGACCATTATGGCCTCCGCCCCACGCGGGTTCGACATTTGAACAGACGATTCATGACTCCCCCCGAAGGAGAAGAATATACCCATAGTCGACGATCAAGCTTTGTGTATGAGCTTCATCTTTCTAGGACAAGAAAGGCTACAGACCCGAAAGATCGAGTCTATTCCAAGTTAGGACATTTCTCTGCTTCTTTACTGCTGCAAAACTCACCACGGCTTGACCCGGATTATTCCAAAAGTCAAGGAGCAATATACGCGGATATTGCTGTTCGGGCTTTAAGTGGCTACCCCACGCTAGAGCTTCTAAACGCGGTGCAGCATTGCGATGGTATGAGATGTCTCCTTATTTTCGTCACTATGCTGAACGGAGACACAGATGATAAGAGCTTGCCTTCTTGGGTACCCGACTGGGACAATGACTCCGATTCTGCCATGCGAAAAGTTATGGGGATTCGCGGCACCTGGTTTTGCGCAGCAGGAATCACCACCCCTTGCCTGAGCATACAAGATTGTGATAGAATCCTTGAAGTAAAAGGACTTGAAGTTGATCGAATCGGGGTCTCATCGCAAGAGCTCGATGACAGAGACTTCCGATTCACAAGCCTTCGAGATATTCGAGGTAATGACAGCGTGGTACTGAGATTATGGAGCGAGATATGCCAATGCTCCACATTCACGCTTGAACGAGAACATATCAGTGGCGAAAGCGCGGTTTTTGCGTTTTGTCAGACGCTGACCGCAGGCTGTATGAGAATCATCTCTCTAGAAGATGACCCCCGCAGTGTGTACCGCTCCACTTCAAGCGATATATGGCTGAAGCATGGTGCGGCGTATCTTGCTCGTGTAATTGGCGAACCCGAATTGATCAGCGAAGACATCAGAGAAGCAGGAAAGGGCGGCGATGCTTTCGCATGGAATGGAGCTGCTTCTATGGTCTGTCGCAGAAGGTCCTTCTTCCGCACCGCGAAAGGCTACTACGGCCTTGGTCCATCTGAGCTCGAGATCAACGATGTGATAGTTGTTCTCTTCGGCGGCACCACACCATATATCCTGCGGCAAACTGACCAAGGATACTACTTCGTGGGGGAGTGTTACGTACACGGCTTGATGAGTGGCGAGGCCATCGCGATGTTGGAGCGAGGAGAATTGAAGGAGAAGACGTTTGAGATTCGATGAGGTGGATTTCGCAGGCGTTTTGGTTTATGGGGAAGATGTGGAAGACGAATTGCTTGAGACTTGGTTCGAAATTGGGGATTGAAGGAAGACAAGGGACCTGGTTGGAGCAACTGCTCCAATCATCTCAGAGCGTCGAACCAGACTTCTGGTTGTTGGGTTCACGCGTCTCAGGATATGTGTAACCCTGAAAATGGATTATGCTCAAGGATGATGAGTTCTAGATTCTTCCGTCCTGGGTCTGGACATCCAACTTTCAGGAGTGGAGCAAGTGCTCGAGATTTTCATTTCGGGACCGATATTTCATGCGATTTTAGACGGTTGACTCTAAGACTATATGGTTATGCCCGCTTTTCCTTCTTTTTCATTGGATAACGCGTTTCGATTGTCGTCAACCTGGACTTTACATGCTCCATACCTTTAGTCCTCAGTTGTGTGTCTGACTGCTGTCAATTTCTGCGTCTACGTTCTGGGGTTTTTCTATGCAGATACAAGGATTTCTACGGCGATCTTTTCGCTTTCCGACATCCCTACAAGGATAGCACCACTGCAGAGTTCCATAACACATTCCGGGCCACTGAATGTACGAGGATAACTCTGCTTGTTAGTCCTGGACATCTTCCCCGCCAAACTGTGTTGGTTCGATAGCTCGAAGAGCATATCACGAAGCCTCTAAAGTCATGAATCGGCCCATTCCAAGCGCCGAGGCGCCACCAACGCTTAACTTCCTCCCTGATCTACTACTCCAAGAGTCGTGGCAGCGTTCTTGTTGTTGTTGTCAAGATTTCATATCCCAAGAACATTTCGAACAAACACCATTTTCAGAATCCGGAACCAGATCCTCCGCCACCCACATCCGGCCAAGCACCATTAAATGCCATACTCTGCAATATCACTGGCTCGCATCTACACGGTTCACGGCCCGTACGCTGAAGATTTCGAGCGAAGAACAGCAAGCTTTCGTCTGTATTTATCCGCTCATTTACCCCTTTTTGCCGCTTGGCGCTATTTCATGGAGCCCCTTATTTTCTCCACGAGTGAGAAGCGACGGTCTCGCTTCGCTGCAAACTACCCCGCGAGTCCCCCGCGTTCGAATGCACGACAATGCATGCTACCACGGACACCCGTTTCTACTTCTGGTTCGAGACGCGCGATTAGCATCAAGTCGTTCTCGGGGTTTGCTATTGTTTACCGAATTGGCCAATCATAATTCGACTCTAGGATGCATATCTGGTGTTGGGTTCGTTCGACCTGGGCCCTTGGATGCAGCTCGATACTGTCTTGAGATGGATTTGGGGAGATCAACACTTTCCTTGTGACTTGCTGGGATGAACCAAGTCAAGGGGATCATGGTAGCCCATAGCTGTGGGAAGCTTTGGTCTGGAGATATAAACAGACAGCTGCACGGCCAGTTTCTCGGTTTCTGAAGCCAAAGTCATATCGACTTCCTCAATCCATCCATAGTCAACAAAGGCGTGAACCGTCAGCTCATCGACCATGGCACACGATACCCCAGAGCCAGTGGCTACAGTGCCAGACACAACCATCGAGAAAGCGCCTCATGTCCACCATGACGAACACACACTCGACATGAGCGGGAAAATGTTGGACGACGAAGCAAGACTTGCCACCGCCATTGAACACAACGCAACCGTCTGGCAAAGTATCAAGACCTATCGCAAAGCGGTCTTCTGGTCCGTCATCGTTTCGGCATCCATCATTATGGAAGGCTATGATACCACACTCATCGGATCCTTCTTCGCTTACCCAGCTTTCAAGAAGAAGTATGGACACTACAGCGGCGAGGAATATGGATACCAACTATCCGCTCCATGGCAGACAGGACTTCAGGACATCCAGGCTGTGGGTAACATCATCGGCGCTCTTGGTAATGGATACTTCACTCACAAGTATGGACATCGAATTGTCATGCTTGTCAGTCTCGTCATGATGACTGCTTTCATCTTCGTCACATTCTTCGCTCCAAACGTCGAGACTCTGCTTGTCGGTGCTTTCCTCTGTTCCATCCCCTGGGGAACTTTCGCTACTATGGGTCCGGCTTACGCCATGGAAGTCTGTCCCTTGGTTCTCAGAGGATATCTTGCTGCTTTCGTCAATCTCTGCTGGGCTATTGGTCAACTCCTCTCAGCTGCTATTCTCAAGGCACTTGTCAACAACAAAACACAATGGAGTTATCGTATCCCATTCGGTCTGCAGTGGATCTGGGTAAGTCACATGCAACTGTCAGCAATTGTACAACAAGGCTAACACAAACAGGTCCTCCCTCTCTTCACTGCCGCCTGGTTCTGCCCCGAATCACCATGGCATCTCGTCCGCAAGAACCGCCTCGAGGAAGCCGAACACTCCCTCAAACGTCTTTCCCAAAAGTCAGACAACGTCGACCACAAAGCCGCCATTGCACTCATGGTTCACACGACCCGTCTCGAAGAACAAGAAGAGCTTGGCACATCTTACTGGGACTGCTTCAAAGGAACCAACCTCCGCCGTACCGAGATCGCCTGTTTCGCTTTCCTGTCCCAAATCACCAACGGTGGCGCATTCGCTTACAGCCCTACCTATTTCTTCGAGCAAGCCGGTATTGATGCAGATGTGTCTTACAGCATCGGTCTGGGCGGCACTGGAATCGCTTTCTGCGGAACTGTCATCTCGTGGTTCATCATGAACAGAATTGGACGTCGTCCTATCTTCCTCACTGGGTTCTTGTGCATGGTATCTTGCCTCTTCATCATTGGTATCCTGGCCTGCGTTCCCGGCGTTGATAACTCTAAGTCTATCAAATACGTCCAGGCATCGCTCTGTCTCGTCTGGCTCGGCTCCTACAGTATGACAGTCGGACCAATTGTCTACACGATCGTCGCTGAGATCGGTGCCACTCGTCTGCGTACCAAGACTGTCGTGCTCGGTCGTTCTACTTACTATGTTGGTAACATCATCGGTGGTGTATTGCAGCCGTATATGATGAATCCCACGAAGTGGAATTTTAAGGGCAAGACTGCTTTCTTCTGGGCTAGTTTGGCGACTATCACGACTGTTTGGGCTTGGTTCCGTCTGCCTGAGACGAAGGATCGCACATTTGAGGAGTTGGATGTTATGTTCATGAAGGGTATTCCAGCCAGGAAGTTTGCGAAGGCAGATTTGGAGCACGAAGAATTGTAGAGGGTGTGAAGGAATGTCCTTTTGTCAGTTTAGTAGTACAAGTTTGAGTTGAAGAATTCGAATCTTTCTGAGTTGTTCACAGTGTTCTTTTATTATCCACCTGACAATACGGATATGGTCTGGGCAGATTGTATCGTCCAATGAGAATGACCGTCGTGAGATGGGGTTCGGGATTATGCAGAGGACGAAACATCCTATCAAAGACCCTTGAAACATGCAGGTACAAGCATAATCTGCAGTCACTTCTGCCGCGCGCCAGTATCACCATCCCCAAGAACTCGTCAGCATATTAAACACTCAGCGAATCCTTCAATTTCATTAAACCTAGATCGCCGTACTTTTTTAAATCCAAATAATGTCGTCCTCATCACAAATAAAAAACGCCGCACCCAAGTACCTCCCCACACCCCTCGCAGACAATGAAATCCGTCTCCTCCACATCCAACCCGGCGCCTTTGCCTCCCCTATCATTTCCAATCTCAAAGTACATCTACTTTCATCTAAGCCAGCCTACCATGCACTATCATATACCTGGAACAATTTACGCGGTTCCCAAATCATCATCGTGAACGGCGTGCCTTGCAGCGTAACCTCAAACCTGGAACTCGCGCTACGACATCTGAGACCGCTTGATGGAGAAGCAGTGCACGAATTGGTACTGTGGGTTGACGCGCTTTGTATCGATCAGGGAAATGATGGGGAGAAGGCTGTCCAGGTGGGAATGATGGGGGAAATTTATAGGAATGCGAGGAGGGTCCGGGCGTGGATTGGTGAGAGGGAGGAGGAGGACGTGGATGCGGATGGTGAAAAAGAGGTTGGAGCAGAAGAAGTGGGAGATTCGTGGACAGTCTGGAGGCTCATGGAGGAGTTCGGCACGTCGACTAGATTTGATTGTTGGGATGCTGTGGAGCCGCATAAGTTGAAGCCTGGCCAGGCTTTGAATAGAATGGTAAGCTTTCCATTTGCCCTAAGTGGGAGTCTTCATGGCCATATTTCAGCACCTGACATTTTGCAGGCCGATTTACTGACAGCGTGCTGGGAGACTGAGAGTGGCAGGAAATCTTGGAAGATCATGGCAAAGATGCTGAAGCGCTCATACTGGAGACGAGTCTGGATTCAGCAAGAGCTGTACAACAACCGAGAAGTTATAGTTCACTGTGGGCTAAATTCAGCACCTTTCGAATGTTGGACTAGAGCTCTTGAAGCTCACTCCTACGAGTGCAATCTAGACCCTTCCGATAGAACGATCAAACTACCCTCTGGGCGTGTCAGACTTGGATCACAAGAAGTGCATCAAGCAGGTGCCGTTGTCGTTTGGTTCGGCCTGGGTCGTCGATACCATGAGCGTATAAAGAGTCGGCACGGTCATTTTCGGCTATTGCGCGAACAGCTTTCCAGAGGAGCTACTGATCCCAGGGACAAGATTTATGGCATTCTAGACATGGTGGAGTGCTGGGCCGAAGGACGATTCAAGGCTGATTACACAGCTTCAACTGCACAAGTATATACACGGGCTGTGCTCTCCACCATCGAACAATGGAAGGCACTCGATGTATTGCTAGATACAATGCCCTGCCCGATTAGCATGAGGATGCCTGACTTACCAACCTGGTGTCCTGACTGGAACCATTTCATCACGGTATCGGAGGACGAGTCGGATGCAGGTACGGATCTGAAGTGGAGCGATGTGCCGTATGGCCTGAACCGCTGGGGTGATAACAAGTTCGATTACAGTCGCAACAATATCTGCTACACGAAAACTGAAGATGACGGGTGCACACTCATTTGCTATGGATTCATGTTGGATCATGTGCGCGATGTCGCGGACAGCCCATGGAGCCCAGGACAGGAAGAACCATCGTATGAAAACTTGGGACGGCTGTTACAATTGACTGGTGCAGATCACGATCCTGGACGAAGAGAGGCATTATGGCGTACACTCGTCAGTAATCGAGCTTGGGATCCAAGCTTCGACTTAACTTCACAGGAGTTCGTACCTGCTCCCGGTGACTTCGGAGGCAGGTTTGAGACTTGGCTCGAAATGCTTCGGTTGAGGCAAAAGCTGAGAGACAATCCGGAAAATGAGAGCCTCCAAGGTCTAAGGACTGATGGTAACATATTGGCTAAGGCAGTCATGCCCATTGATCAGCAAAGGTTCTCAGGCAAAACGAGTGCAGAGGCTGTGGAGCAAGTTGTCGCTTGGCAACACCCATATCTGGCGTCTTGTCAGATAGCTACGCGGTGGCGTCGGTTCTTCATGACGGAAAATGACCATATGGGCCTGGCGCCACTGCATATGTTGCCTGGAGATGTGCTTGTTGTGCTATATGGCGCTACTTTACCGGTGATTTTGCGGCCCGTTGAAACACACTTCGAATTCGTTGGGGAAGCGTATGTGAATATGTGGGAAAGGGGGGAGGCATTTGATCTCGCAGAGAAGGGAGAATTGGAAGAGCGATTCTTTGAGATGCGTTAATTCAAGAGAATAGAAGAAAAATACCAATAGACGCAGCCGACCGATTGTGATTAGGTCTTTAAGACGGATCGTTTAGTGCCGCAGCAAGAACTTGTTGTTGACTCAAAGAACAGCTTAGCGAGACAGCTGCGATCGCGAGACCTCCGAGTATTTTGGCCTATTGAAAGACCATGTCAAGGATGTGACAATATAAATCACGAGGTATGATAGAAGGAATTGGCATTAGGAGTTTCACGGCACACTTTGCTGCTTGATTTGACCTGTCCCTTTGGGCACCATTGTAAATAATGATTTTCAAACATGCAATCCTTGCTCAAGGCCGTGCCACTAAATTAAATACCCAAAAATAAACCCTTCACTGCTAACCATTCCTCTCAAATCCCAAACCTCCGCATCATCTCCTCTCCGGAGGACCTACAAATCTCCACTCCGTCATACGTCTGCGCAATCGGCGGTCCGCCATCTTCTCGGTGCGTAAGATGCCGGATATCGTCGTACAGGACTTCGTTCCATGACAACCACTCCAGATCAAAGCGGCTGTAAGGAAACACATTCGATCAGTATCAATACCTTAGATTATTCTTGAAGTATGTGTAGAGCTGGGAAACGCACCCTTGCCACCTATCCGTCTCCCAATGCGGATCCGTGTTTTCATGATCCACAGCACTCGTCATTTGGGCGGCGCCGCAGAATTTACGACTAAGAAGCACCGATTATCAGTCACACTGTGTCAAATCCGAGGCGAGGGGATATATCAGTGCATACCTCTTCACCACTGAGAAGAACAGCATTATTTGCTTGCCTGTCTTGAACGCATTGTCTAGACTGGTGTTGACTTTCGGGTTTGATATCCAGGTATTGTGGGCAGAGCTTGTTTCTATGTCTAGCTGGGAGTTAGATCGCATGATGAAGTATCTTGTGGCTGTGTTCTAGCACAGTTGTTAGCTTTAAATGTATGATCACCTGTCATATACCGGTCCTTACCTCTCCAAGGCCTACTCCAACCGCGGCAACTTGCATGCCAGCTTGAGCATCTTCGTCCTCTTCAACATTCGTGTCTGATCGCGAGTCTTGGCTTATCAACACAGTACATCTCGGTTCTGATCCGGACACTTACCTGGTACCTCAGGCAGAGTCATATTCATCGGATCATCGATCCACAGTCCCATCTCATCCTCAACAGAATTCTTCACTACCACGCCATCCACATCCTCATCTTTACCCACAAACAAGGTTTCCGACATTATCGATCCCGCATCATCTTCAATCCTACAACATATCCCGCAAAATTCGCCCACACGATCATTCAAAGACCTGTAATTGACAATCTCAGAAACCAAATCATAAGCCGTAGGTCTCAGCGTCCTATCTTCACACAACAACTGCTCAATCCATGCCAGCGGCCCATTCTCCTTCTCCACCTCCTGCGACTGTTCCAACTTCTCCATCCACAACTTAACAGCTTCTTGATTCATCGAGTACGGACCAGAATGCGATCCATTCTCGGCCAAGAACTCCGACAATTCTTCAACAGCAAACCCTTTCAAAACACTCATCATCTCCAGAAACACACATCCCAGCGACCACATATCCGACGAGTAGCTCCTTGGCATATAATCTGCCACCTCCGGCGCACAGTATCTCGCCGTCCTAGCAGTCGGTCCCTCCGTCGTGCTCCTCGTATGATTACAATCCCTCGATAGTCCAAAATCCGTCAACAAGACATTCCCATCCTTGATTAGCACGTTCGACGGCTTGATATCCTTATGTCTTATCCGATTTTTATGGAGATACTGCACAGCAGTAGCCAAACATCCAAAGAAAGTCCTAAGACTCGACATCCCATCGCCATAGGTAGCTTTCGGTGCTAATTTTAGGAACCTCGCTAAATCGCAATCCGCAACAGGCGACATGATCAAAGCCATGTATCGCGGATCCGTATAGCTGCCTATGATTTGCACGATGTGCTCGTGACGCATCTGTTTCAGGATGTCCAGCTCGTTCTCGAAATCGAGGAGGTTGTCCTTGAAACGCCCGAATTTCTTGCGGTGGAAGAGCTTGCGGGCGTAGGTTCTGTGGGTTATGGTGCTTACTACGCGCTGGACTTCAGCGAAGCCGCCGCTGCCGAGGATGCCTTTGTTTTGGAAGGGGACTTGGTCGGGCCGTTGATAGGTACAGTGATTACCTTGCTCGCAGAGGCCAAGGGAGGTCGACTCGGTCATGATGCATGGTTGATGGTGGAGGAATGTGCTTCGCTGAGATGGGGTTAGGGTTTGTGGGAGGTTGGCTGCCGAGAAGGGAAAGCTGGAGTCTGTGATTTGAAGGGATGCGAAGTCATTTTGTAGAGATAGGAGGCCTGCCCGGCGGAGGACTGTGTATAGACGTGGTGTTCGACTCCAGATTCCGTCATCTACGGCTGCGAGCAGGAGAGCGATTCGCGTGATATCGTCTTCTGTGTACGATCGTTGGATAAGTGCTGCTGACACGGGATCAATTGGGAAGTATGTTGAAAGAAATGCTTGAGTGTTTGGGTCAGGCCCATCGAGCATAACGAGGTCAACAATGGTAGGCATGTTGCAGTCTACCAGCTCCAGACAAGCAAGAAGTGGTGTAGAAGCAATTGAACAAAGTGATTGCGGATGTACCCTCGTACTTGAGAAATAGAGGGGGACAATTGGTTATTTCTCAGCTGGACTCAGCCCCAACGCCACAATGGGACAGCGCATCGCCTCGGCAAACCTTGATCTGAGTCTGCGTCTTGAACTAGACTGTACAAAGTAGAAGCGATGTTTGCAACTAACGGCCAAGTAGAGAAGCGTGAGAATGCGCGAAAAGAAGACACGCGCGACTAGCCAATGAGTCACGTCAACTGGGCTGTGTCTTTTGAGTTCATTCGAGAGATGGCTGAGCCCGTTGTGGGACAGCCTCGTCCCGATCTGATCACCGACGGCAATCTGCTTCCTGATTGGAACCCTGTGGCTTGGTACATGCACTTGTGCATGAAGGAACGCATGAAGGAACGGGACGGCACGGCTCGATCCCGCTGAGAATCGAATCACGAACGCGCTCAAATGCCGTGGGGAAAATGGAGACAACAGAAATGTAAACGAAAGTTACAACTTGGAAGACAAGCTCATGGATTCGTCGAACATAAACAGCATCTACTATACACTGCACCTCCATCTCATCTAGGAGACTCAATTCGCCTGCATCCAAAAGCCCAGAGAACAAAACACCATGTGTATCGTCCCCTCGATCCCCAAACAATAACGCCCGTCCACCTGCCTGAAGCATGCACCAAAGTAACAAACAGACTCAAACTCCATGCTACAGCCCAGCAAGCATGCGAAAAAAGGAATTTTGTACAAGGTAAAATCCGTGCCATAATACATCCCCAGAATCTGGAGTCACTACCTGCCCATTTCTTGCCTAACCTTATTCCTCTCCACCTGCGCCAGTAGATTCGCATTCTCACGATCCTTCTCCTCAAGACGCTGTCTCGCACTGCTGCGATCAACAAGCCTGGCTTCCCTCTCAGCCTTGAGTTTGTACTCTAATTCTTGGAGTCTGAGCTGCCACCTCATGTCAGGCATGTAATCCTCCTTGACGCTATTGGCGACGCTCTTTTCGACGGTAGAGGCACTGCCTGCTCTGGAGACGGCACGACGATCGACAGTTTCAACGGCTGAGGTGGAGTGGTTGCGGGTGAGTGTCGAAGTGCGACTCCTGTCCACGGACTTGTTGCGTGGTCCTGTCGGTATCGAGGGACTTGGACTGGGATTCTCGAATGTGTTGGAGCGAACGTCGACCGCGGCTCTCAAGGCTGAGACTTCCTTCTTCAGGGACTTGTTCTTCTCAGTGAGCTTCATAATCTCTGCTCTGCCGTCACTGCCGACTCCAGGTATCCCGCTTCGAGCCATTGTCTCGAGGCGATCAAGACGCTTGGTGCGCACCTCCAGATTTGATTCCAGGGTCTGGTATTCCTTCCAGAGATCTTTCTCCACAGATCGTATGCGAGATCTGAAGTCTCCCACGAGACTCTCGATGGTCTTAACCGCTGCCAGCAGGTTTTTGGAAAAGCCTGGAAGCATAGTTGAGACAGCCTCGAGCGAAGGTAGTGCTCGACCATTGATAAGACTGTTGTTGTGGGTCCAATCAGATCCGCAAAGAGCCGACAGACGGTTCCACATGGCAAGCAGAAGTTGATTGCGCTCATTCATCTGATCCTTGAAGTTGTTCTCAAGGGTGGCAATCTTCCTACGATCCTGTTGGCGAGATGTTTCGAGCTCCAAGACTCGGGACTCCTGCTGTGTAAGTGTCCGGGTGGTGTGCTGTTGGGTCTTCTGGAAAGTTTCAAATTGATGCTTAGTGTTACGATGAGATTGCCGTTCTTTGTCAAGCATGTCTGCCAACTTTCTAGATTCCAGGGCATGTGACTCAAGAAGAGAGTCACGATGTTTGATGAGACGTTCCTTCTCACCAAGAGAAGCTTTAGTAGCATCGAGGTCCCGAATGGTGTTCTCCAGCTCTCGTTGAAGTTTGGCAATAGACTATAGACATTAGCAGTGTCAAGAGGATGGAATATGTAGCTTACGTTAAGAAGACTTGATCGTGTGCCATTGAGATCACCCAATGCTTCCCTCAAATTACTTTCAAGCTCCATAAGTCTCTGTTTCCATTCGGCAGCCTCAACTTCACGAGATGTAAGACTCTTACGAAGTCTTCTTGCTTCATCCTTGGCGCCCGAAGCTTCACGATTAAGGTCATTGATGACCTGTTGGACTTCTTGCTTCTCCCTACCAGCGACAACTTCACGTTGGTATCGTTCGTTACTGAGTCGCTCTTCGAGTTCCTTGATACGTTCTCGTTCGTCGTGAAGTGCATCTTCGGCATTCTTGACAGCTGCCTCCAGATCACCAATCTTGATCTTGTCGCCGTCCTGTTCCTCACGAAGGAATGCGATCTCGCCTTGACTGGACTCTTGCTGAACAGTGAGACGATTGATCTTGCCATTTGCTTCGACCAAGTTATTCTCCATCTGTTCCATCTCGCGGTTGGCTTCTTCGAGTTCACGTTCAAGCTCCTCGATCCTTCTTGCCTTGCCCTCGTGGTCGTCTTCTAACCTGACAAGCCCTTCACTCATCTCGCGCATCTCATTTTGCAGCGCATTGAAGTTCTCCGTAGTGTCAGCCAGTTCCGTCCGAAGTCGCTCGATCTCAGCATTCGCCTCATCGGCCTCTTCAGCAAAACCATCAAGTTCTTCCTGGGCTTCTTTGCGCAGTGACTCGAACATGATCTCAGCCTCTTCTTGACCTTGCAGGGCTTCATCTCGATCGGTTTGCATAGTGACCAAATCAGCCTCGGCAAGTTCCAATGCTTCTTGAAGCTCGCTTGCCAGAGTCTCGGCATCCTTCTTCTGCTGTACGGCAGTTTCGAAGTCTTCCATACACGACTCTAGCTCACGTTGCAGGTCCTGATTGTGGATCTTCAAGCTGTTGATACGATCACGCAATTCGGCATGCTTGTTCTCGAAATCTTCCCGCTCAGTGTCGTCCATATTTGTAAGCCTAGTGCCAACACTATTCCGTGATAGAGAACGTTCATGAGCTCTTGATGCGGATCGTTCCAAAATACTATCTCCGGCAATGGATCCACCACCCCGTCGCTGACCAAGTTTGAGATCCTCAATCTCTTGATACAGTCGCTCTTTTTCGCGATTCCGGGACGTCAGCATAGAAGTCTGCGCACCTACTTCTCGTCGAAGCTCGGCATTTTCGTGTCTCAATTGCTCTGCCTCTCTTCTGAGATCCTCGGCAAGAGTTGTTGCGGAGCTCATGGCACCCGTCCGATCATCATCGCGGAAAGACATACCAGATCTGGGTCTTGAAGGTGAAATTTGGCGCTTCTTGGTAATGTTGTAAATGTTTGTTGTATGATTAAGACCGGGCATGCCGGATGAGGAAGTCGTCTCAGACTTGAGGCGGAATATCTCCTCGCGAAGCTTCTTGTTCTCGTCATCCGCTTGCTCTCGGCGCGACGTCTCTTGCTCAAGAAGATCTTTCCAGACGTCCATCTCCTCTCTTGCCTCAACATTTTGACCACGACGCTCACCCATTTGACGGACAACTTCAGCAAGATTTCGCTTTTCGTTCTCACGGACGATGGCATCATTTCGCATCTTCTCGATCTCGATTAGGTACTCCTCGGTTCGTTCCCGCAAGTACATGAGCTCCTCCTCTCGTTCTTGGGCGCCTTCCTGGTCGAACCATTTCGGACTTGGGTCACCTCCTGATGTTCCAGCTGTGGATGGCCTTTCTTCATCATCCTTCAACTGCTTCTCAAGATCCTTGACCTTTCGTTTCAGCGCCTTGTTGTCCCGCTGCATCACTGCGAGCCCAGTCTTCAGCTCAACGTTCTCCGAAATCATCTCCTTCACACCCTCCTCCGAAAGCTTGTCCAATCTGTCGCTCAGGAACATGACTTTCAGTTTCAAGTCGAAATTCTCCTTGGAAAGTCTCTCAATCGTGCTGCTTTGTTCCTTCAGGGTCATGTTCTTGCCATTCCGTCCAAGGGTCGAAGCAGCGAATCCGGATCGTTTGGGTGAAACTCCATTTTTGTTACGGTATTCCTGAGCAACAGAGGCGGGAACTTGGACATTCCTGACATGCCGTGCAATGACTGTATCCGTGGGTGCAGCGAGAGATGACCTTGCTGTTGGAGCACGAGGTGTTTCGGGAGGGGACAAGTCGCCTGGTTTTCGTTCTCTATTTTGTTCCTCCTCTGTCAGCGTCGCAAGACTGCCGTCCTGCCCGCTCCCTGAGAACTCCTCAATCCCTGAAGCCATACTACCCAGACTTATGGACCGGGAAAGACCCATGCTACTGCGAGAAAACCCATCTGCCGGAACTGCTCCTCCAGATTGCAACGCATAATCCGCACCGAGTGTAATATCGCTGCCGTCGTGAGACTCGGGATTTGTAACGAAGGAAGAAACGGAGGAGTGTTGGCTGGCGTGTCGACTACGAAGGAACTTTGGTCGTCTGCCAGAAGACTTTCGATTTAGTAGGGCCATTCCAGGCGTGCTGCCTGCGTCGCCAAAGGAAGTGTTCTGACTTCGATTCGATGTATCATCTTTGAGGGTTGACTGGTTGTCGGACGACTCAGTGAGCGAGTTCCCCTTCTTCTTCCTTGGTGTAGCTTCAATATCGTCCTCGTTGTCTGTCGGCTCTTGCGAATAGTCGTCACCATCATATGATGCGTCGAATCCCCCAGCGCTTGCCATAGATATCGCCCGAGAAACGGTTCTTGCTGCTGCAGCTGCTGTTGGAGAAGATGACATAGTCTCTAGAGCAGATGTTGTGTCGCCTGTGTCCATGCTCTCATCCATATCTCCCGAGTCTGCGCGGAAAATTCCTGGTGTCTGGTATGCATTGGCTGGCGTAGGAGGGGACAGCGGAGTACCTGGGACTTGGTACTCGGGTTCGCTCTTGCTTGGTGGAGCTGACATCTCAGCTGGTCTCTCTCGGTCTCGCGAAGGAGGTTGCGCGCCGTCAAATAGATATGTATCGTCTGCGCCTTTCTTTCCATCCATGCTAATGGGAGAGGGTATGGGCATAAAGCTGGACTCTACATCATTCAGATGCCTCTGCATGGCCCTTTCGTCGACTGTATCGCCCAGCGCATCACTTTCTCCTCCATTTTCGCTCTGGTTGTACAAGACACTGCTGTCGCCTGGAGGGGGCAACGAAGGTAAGGTCGCGGGGTCGAGTGAAGGTATTCGATTATTCTGCTTCTGAGCCTCGGTATTCACGTTCGTGTTCTCGAATATAGAATCGTCGAAGTCTTTCTTGTCCGGGGACAAATCATCCAGGTCGTCGATCCCAAAGCCACCAGGAACCTTGCGCGAATCTTTCCGCGCCGTCTGTGGGCGTTCCTCTGGCTCTGTTGACGGTGATGCTATTGCGGTCTCTGGATGCTCTTCTTCCTCTGCCATACTGTGTGTTCGACGCGTCGCATCCGTCCGCTGCAGATTCGAGGATTCGGTATATTTGCACGCTGGTCGTGCGAGAAGGATGCTTTTAGATCAGACGCGCTCGGTCGTCAGGGATGATGCTGATGGCGCTGGTAGGAAGGGACGAGCGATGTTTGGACGGTGGAGATGGCCTCAACTGCGCAATTTGTTTGCGCATATGATTTGAGGTGGTCGCGATGATGGCAAAAACATTTGCAAATTACTTGGTGTTGTTCTTCTCTGTACTCGCTGGCTCTGCAGGGCGCATTCCCATCGATTCGTTGACCTTCAGTGTTTTGATCCTCGCGAGTCTGCTGGCCGGGAGAATTCAGGGGTCAGATGCAGCCAGTAGCAGTCCACTAGTCCCAGGTCACATGATTAGTGGACTGGGATTAGGGGGACAATCCCCTATTCTCTGTGATGGAGGAAGACGGAGGATTGAAAGGTTCATGGGTTGATCTCAATCCAGAGTAGGCTATGGACTCTCTTTATTTCTATCCCTTTTCTGACGATGTTGACTTGGTAGAGGATATTTCCAGCGCTCTTTACTGAACCGAGGCCACTACGGGAACCAGCAGCAGACCCTCTGAATGGCAGGATGAATTTTTATTCGGAGGACCCTTCCAATCGATCAGTGCTGACTGAGTAGTATATTTAAAGCTGACGCGCCAGGGAAGAAGTACTGCGTTGCTCCTAGAGTAAAAAGAAAGAGCATTACTCCCCCTCAGTCTTCCCAGGACAGAGTCAACATACGGTCTCGCTACGCCTTCCTACCTTGGCGCAACCCTCCGAGTGTGGCAACATCGTGTTCAGACATGGAAGAATAGCGACTTCAATTTACGTCTCAGCCGAACAGACCTGCATCAGGATTCATTTCATCCATCCGCTTCCTCTCCTCCGCATCCTTTTTCTTCTCCAGCCCCAACAACTCGTTTCTACATTCCTCCTTATCAAAATGATCTGGCCATCCATGACGAATGAACGTATTATAGATATCCTTGATAGTTCAAGTCAGTCTTTATCCTCAAAACCCTCAGACCAAATACTTAACTAACAGTAACATGCTCCCTCTGCCTTCTCCCCACCAACCGTTGCTCGCTAGCAAACTCATCCGTCTCCCTCTCCTCGTCCTGCCCAATCCTCTCCTCCAACTCTTCTCCCGTCAGCAACATCTCCTCCTCCCTCCTGTTTTCCGCTCTCGAATAAAACCTCCCCGAAACAGGCTGTTCAACCGGATTAGGAATCAACATCCACACCAACCCATCAAACCTCCTTATCCATCCCTCAAAGAATACCTCCACAGGTGTAGCGCGATGGACTTTCCACCTCTCATCTAAAGGCAACTTTTCATATTCTTCATTTGAGGTAGTGATGTCATTTCCCATGACTGAATACTCAATCACATTTCCTGTATCAGTGTCTAGGATCAGTGAAGTGTTCAAGTACGATCCCGCACGCGCGAGATAGACACAATGGCTTGGCAATAGTGGGAGGCCGTAGGATTTCTCGAAATCTTCCCGTTTGTAATCCAGTAGGTCTGGGTAGCAGATTGGGATGCATTCCCATTGGATGGTGAGCTCTTCATATTGTTTCTCGGGGCGAAGATATGGGAGGTGTCGAAGAAGGTCCAGGACGGTGGTATTTTTGTGTACGAGGGCGATGGAAGGCCAACCGTCTGGTGGTGGGAGGATGAGGTTGTTGGCATTTAGATAGGGGTGTCGGATTATGGAGCGGTAGAAGCGAAGGACGGCTGTGACGGTGGCATCGCGGGAGTACATGTCGGTCCAGGGGCCGAGTAATTATATGCAGCTTAAGCTTCGGTTGCATGAGTTCCTGGGCGTGGGGAAGAAATGTTCGGATGACACTGCCTGGAAGAGAGAAGCCCAGTTGGTAATGGCCCCGCTAGTTGATCACTAACTTCCAACTCGAGTAGCCTACCTAACATCAACAGCATCGCCTTGCCACAGCCTCTACCTATCTTTGGACTTCATTAACACTTTGAAATCCACGATCTAAATTCAGTAATGAACGTAATCCCCACGATCTTCCAAGAAAACTTAATCGAGTCAGCCCTCTCACAAATATACGGGTAAATTTCGCTCCCTAGTCTCGCTTACTAACTGCCAGCGGGATGCCGAGAAGCGTCAGGGGTAGCGAGAGAAAAACATCAGCTGGCTCCCACCGGAGTGGCACAGGCTGAGAGGGATATTCTGATCAAGCAACCAATGTTTGGGAATTTAAACCAGGGAACCTACCTGTGGGATGACGATCATTACGAGAGGTTTGCGTTTTGAGTTTTGAGTCTGGATTGCCTTAGATCTTCATTCGGCAGTATATAAAATAAGGTCGCTGTGCTCGTCAATGTCTCTCTCTTGTCATCCAGAATCATTCTCTTGTCTGGCTTTCTCTGATTTCTATTTTCATATTGTCAATCACGCAAAATGAAGTTCTCATCCGCGATCATCACATTGGGTGCTCTCACCTCCGTCTGGGCCTTACCAACTGAATACCCAGAAGACTCCTCTTGCGACTCAACACCAGAGCTAGAATGTCCCACAGTCAGCGGCGACATCCTCATCAACCAATACCAGCTCTACCCGGAAAACGTCTTCTACGACCCCTCAAGCTGTAAACTTTTCTTCAGGTATGCTCCCTCCATATAATCACATTTTCAAGAAAGAAACACTAACTCTTCCACCCCCAGCGCACTTTTCAACGCCTCCGTCTCCATCTACGACCCCCAAACCTCCAAATCCCAAACCATCTCCTTCCCAAACATAACCCTCGATCCCAAGCTGCACATCAGCGGCATCCGCATCTCTCCAATCACCTCCCTCCTCGGCGTTATAATCGACGCTGGCGCTGCATTTGACACTCTTGGGGCTGACATATCCGGCTCTAACATCCTAGTCCAATACGACCTCTCTACCGGCCTCGAGGTATCCCGTCTCAACCTGACAGAAACAACACAAGGCATCTACGGTGGCTATCAAGACCTAGAATTTGATTCGGAGGGGAACATTTATGTTGTGGGCACGTACCCGAGCAGTATTATGAAAGTTGGACCGAGTGGATTGGGGGAGGTAGAGGTTTGGTATCTACCAAATGCGGAAAGTCTCAATCATACGGTTAAGGGGATTGGTGGATTAGCTGTTGTTGGTGATGTTTTGCTCGCGAATGATAACGCTAGTGGTGAGCTTCTACGCTTCGATATGACGTCTTCAACCGGGACACCTACCGTGGTTCCACACAACGCGCTCGGAAATCTCACGATTAACGATCAAGGTGATGGGATTCACCTGCCTGCAAAATACAATGGAACGGTGCTCCTTATCGCGCAGAATATGGCTGGTTTGTCGGTCCTGAGATCGAGTGATGGGTGGTTGACGGCGGAGTTCTTGGGTGTGATTCCGATGCCGGAAAGTGTGGGGAATGGGGTTGTGACGGCGGCAGTGCAGGTTGGGGAGAGTGTGTATGCGAATATTGAGTACTTTTTTGATACGCCTGTTGCGCCGCCGAATAATGCGGGGAATAGGACGGCGTTTCCGTTGGTGGATGTTACGGCTGAGTTGGATGCTTTGTTGGTGTGAAGCTGGCGAGGAATCCTGTTAGAGAGCATGGAGAAAATTGGATCTAGATGCATCATGTATGATAGGAAGTTTGCACAAGATAGTCTCTTTGCATGATTCGTGGCATAAATCATCTCTTTATTGTCCTATATGGAAGCAGTTCTGCACAAGATGGTATTACAAGAAGATACCAAATTCCAAAGCCATAGAAAAGTCCAAACACCTCGCTCTCGAATGACCTAAAAGCCAGTCTCATATTACATGCTTGTATCAAACAAGCATTCATCACAACCACTCACTTCTCAACGACCTCCCTAGTAGGCACCCACTCCATCGCATCCCCAAACCTTTCAATCACCAAGCCCGCACTCCCCGGATTCTTCATTCCCTTCTCAAGCTGCCTCTCATAACTGACCATCCTGAGTCTCTGACTCTCTCTCGGCGTCAAGTTCAAATAAACTTCCACTCCAACAGCATGCAAGAACAACGCTAACCAAAGCGCCATCCCGAACCCCATTCCCAGCGCAACACCAACGTTCTCTCCATCTCCATCCGTCATACTCGCCATCACCGCAACAGCCATCTTATCGCTTCCATTAACGCATTGTGGATATTTCTGTGTGAATTCATCAGGTTGGTTGCTCAAGTCTGACGAGCCAGACAGTATGTAAGCGATTTCGCCGCAAGGACGAGTGGAATAGTAGTTCTTCTGCGTGGAGATGATCATTGCCGCTATGATCATAATGATACGCGTCGTGATAATAACCCCAAAGTAGAACCAAGCTCTCAGCATCCAAGCACGATGCTGATCAATCTGCAGACGCTTGATATTGATATACGCCATCAGCAACGACAGCTCCGTAATGATAGCCAGCAATCCAACAGCAGACTGCACATCCAATCCACCACCAAAAGCATGGCGTGCGATCATGAGAGCGCCGATATTACCGATGAGAGTGAAAATGAGGAGGAGGTAGCCGTTCATGCGGTGGAAGAGAAGCGCTTTGTGGCGGATGATGGGGACGAATTGGAAGATAGCGAGGAAGCCTGCAGGGATGATGGTCACGAGGTGGAGGGTGATGCCGATTCTGTAGTGGCCGGAGCGGTAGTTGTACCATTCTCCTGGCGAGGAACCTTCTTTGAAACTGCTGGATGCGGAACCGCCGATGTTGAGGTAGGAGAAGCGGGCGAGGGTGAAGCCGATCATGGCTCCGCCAAATATGAAGACTATTGATATTAGCATCTGGACTTCTTGGGAGGAAGCAGTACTTACAGAGAGGGAAGTTGTAGCCTTTTTGGAAACCAAGCGGTCTGTAGACTTTCCTCATAGCCGTGACGAGCCTGCCAGCCGGTCGTGGTTGAGGAGGATCTGAAGTGCTGTGTAAAGTCTGGTCTTGAGAACAAGAAGTAACTGTGATATCGGAAGACAAACGCTCCAAGCTTTCTGGTTCCGAAGCCATATTGAAATTGTGTTTTGGAATTTCAAAATGATTAAGAACTTGCTCTTGCCAAAGAAGTCCGAAGGTAGATATACCAACAGCAGAAGGAAAGTTTGGCTGTTGGAGTTACACCCCAACGCGACCAGTCTGAAATACGAGCTGCAGCTTCCCGTGCCACGTCGGGCGAACAGTCAACCCTTTATGTGTCCTCGAAGGATTTTACGGACGAGAGAGATCAATTCCCAAAGCACAAGATCATGATGCTTCTGGAATGGTTTAGGGATTCGCAGTCGCATAGTTAGGGGGGTGGATCATTGCCAAGCTGCGGCACAGGCGTGTACGGTGTATCTTTCTCCCAGAGCCCTGGTGAGCCCAGACTGTCGATCCCACTCTGATGCATCAAATGAGAGGGCATGCTTTCAATCAACAACACCAAGCTATTGACACGAGACGAGGCACGATCGAAGAATGTCTTGAATGCAGGAAGTCAACGCGTGAGAAATTCATGGCTGCAGTGTTATCGTTGCGGCTGCGTGACGTTGACATGCTTGCTTAGTCTCAGGACTTTATCCTCCGCGCGAATTGAGGTTGAGATAAGATGGCGGCTGGATGTCCTGGTAGTAGGCGAGATGCTTCCCGCTGTGGCGCAGCCCTGAGAGTGGATTCTCGTGAGAGTCGCACTGTCGCATCCCCCTGTGCTCAGTTACATTTAGTCCTCTTCGGGTGGCTCTAGTGGCATTTGGCTCGCTCTCGCTTGTTTATGATGGGGAAAACAACCGAGTGCGATGTAACTTAGATCTCCATGATCTTGTCTGGCTGTTAAGCTCTCTTGGCCGTTGACAGCCAACCGTCTTTTATACTTTACGCTAATTAAGGCACCAAGATCTCCGATGTCAGACGTTTAGTTGAACCCGCGATTAACGTCCCATTCTCGATTCGCGGTCTAAGGTAAGATGGGATTCTGAGCGTGGAGCGGCTCTTGTGGCATTTCCAAGATCCGGAGACCAGTGCACCAGGTGCTTCGAATCTTGATGTCGAACTTTAGATTTCTGCCTGCCCTCTGCAAGGAGTTTGTTGGACAAGACCACGAATCAGCTGTATTGCCGTGGGCCGGTCATCGAGTAACATATTATACCTAGCACATTTGGGCTATCACATCGGGGTCTGGATCGGGATTCAGCCTTGTTGTGTGCGACATTACACTGCACCAGCTTTCGAACCGTCCAACGCATGTCTAGAGAAGCCACCGAGCTAGTCATCAGAAACAACCTCGGGTAGTACCGCCGCGTCAACTATAGAACGTCCTGTGCCCCCGTTTCACGTTATCTTCGAAATAAAGATGGGGCATACAAGAAGACGTAGCATAAGGGTGTAACTTGCACAAAAGATCACATCCAACTACTAAGGTAGTCATAAACTTTCGATAATACATGTGCAAAGCTATACAGAGAGGTTTGTGCCCGACCGATACAGTGCGGAGAGAAACCACCATCCTGCTCTTATTGGCCTGAGACTAAACAACCACTTTCGGAGCACGGCGCTACCTGGTTGAAGCAGCAGAGAACAAACCGCATAGCTGAGAAGCGGATTGGAAGGAACCAGTACGGAGTTCACATGAAGTCGACGCAACAGCTTGCTTCATGGCACAGCTCAGGAGTTTGACCAGAACTAGGACCGAGCATGGAACCCTAACCCTTGCACTCGGTACCCGCGGCAGTAATGCTCAATCGCACTTCGTCGAGCCAAGTGGGAAAACTAGGGACTGAATCACTATATCTGATCGCACAGAGCTCCTTAGATGTCGGAAATGGGAAGACCTCCAGAGTACCGGTTGACTCTTACGGCGGCCGAACCGATCCAGTGCCAGCTTCACGGCTTGACAAGGCAAGAAATCAGTCTATTTGCTCGCGCTAATTCCACAAGGGCCAGTAGATGCAACCAGTCATCTTGTTTGATCAAGGACGGCTAAGTCTGTATCAAAGCAAAGTGAAATATATTCAAGCATGAGCGCAAAAACAAGTCGCACTTGGATATAACACGGCAGCACAAAGGACTGGCAACGTCAGGTGGGTATACGAAGCAGCGTAGGTCAGCCCTTGCCGTGGAAGCGATCGATAGAATCATGCAGGCAGATTCAAGGAAGTCGTGATCAATCAAATAAAAGCACGAGATGGGCAGCGATGTACCCCAGACAGCAGCAACGAAAGAGATGGTCAGATCGCTCCTGCAGTGTCAAGCTGTTTGCCTCTTAAAGAGCTGACATGAACACGCGGGGAATAAATCTACTCCGACTGTGACTTCGAGACATATTCTTGTCAAATGTTTTACATTTCCTGCCTCTGGGCAAGCAGACCGCTTAAGGCGAGGTGTATCTACCGTACATATCTTACATTAATGCATACCGACCATTCCTGTTTCGTCCCCTTCAAGAGCAGAGGCATCATGAGTAGCCGAGCCCATCCTACTCAACATCTCATATTTACTCGGCTTGAAGGGCCACCGCACCCACGCCTCGACCATCTCCACCAGCATCTCCTCCGACAGACTTCTTACAGTCAAGCGATCCAAGTCTGGGTTTCCTCCCTTTCGAACATCCTTCAATGAAGGACATTGTGCCTCAATCCATTCGTACGCTCCGGGCACAAGACCAGTCAAGCCATGCTTCACGCTTTGTGCAGGCATCGTGTAGAAGGAAACGAGCAGGTACTCGAGGATGTCGTAGTTATTTGGGTAGTCTTTCCTGAGGACGGGTATCAGTGTCTTGGGCTGGATGTCGAGGAGGCACATGGTCTTTTCGGGATAGAACTCTTCCGGATCTAGTTTGAGAGGCTCGACTTCTCGGCGATCCCAGAGTAAGAGGGGTTTCTCCCTCTTGACGGCTAATCGATTCTCGCAGTTCATGCGGACTTGGCCGGCTCTATCGCCGCTCAACTTGTCGACGCGTTCCTCCCAGTCCGCCATACGTTCTGCAAATTCTGCCATCTTCGCATCTTTCTCTTCGGAGTAGGGCAGATCCTGGGTGACTTTTGCAGACTCCATGATTTCCTCGTGTTCGTCACTCAACGCCATTACACGGCGTTGTTGCTTGCTATCATTGGCGAGGGATAACTTTAGTGAAACCAAGCGAGCTCGGTCTACTTCTTGTCCCATTGCTTCTCGTTCCTTGAGAGTCTCGTATTCTGCTCGAAAAAGCTCTTCTTCGACACGAAATGTGGTCCTAGTCTCCAAATCAGGAAGACTGGATAATTGTTGCATCAGGAAGCTCTCGCGACCCTTCGGAATCTCAATGCCCTTTGCTCGCATCTTTTTCAGTACGTTCCAGGCGACTTGGAGGTCGAGTTCTATCTCTCTTGTCCTATTGCCCGAATGTGCAGTGCCAGATGCGACCTCTTCCAGCTTCTCGCAGGCAAAAGCTGCTTCCGCGCTCCCCTTTCTGCGGGACGCCATCGTTCTGGGAATTATATTGTGTCGCTCCTCGTCATTTATCCATACTAACATGCGCACCAGGCCATATTTCTGGAATAGCGAATGTGCTTTTACTGAACCCATGAATTGGTAAATGACCATTTGAGCGAGTGAAGAAAATCCTTTGTAGGGCTTCTTCGGATAATACCCAAGATTTGCTGTTACGAGCAAGGTGTCATTCCGTTCCTCCAAACGAGGATCATCTCGAGGGTAGGCATTCTGATGTGGAAGTTGGTCTTCATTGAGCACGGATTCCAGATGCCCCCAGACCAGCCCTGACCTCGGAACTAGCTTGTATGTGGAATTTGTAGCTTTGACCAAAGGTTCCAGCAGTGGTCCACAGAGTCGAATGTCTGGCTCCAGAAGGATATGTGTACGGGGTTTCAGGAAGTCGTGTAATTTTGACGACCAAACAGCAACGCCAGGATTGATATCAATGATGTCACAGCCTTTATGCCTTTCTAAAGAGGGTTTCATGCGCTCGAGGATATCATCTAGGCGTGTTAGACAAATCTTATGTGACAATACGAGACTTACGTACCACAAGCATCCCCACTGACTATATTCATCCTCTTCCGGTCTCCGACTGCCCTTCCACCTTCCCAATTTCCGCCAAATCCCCATTTTAGATACTTCTTGAGGTCACTTCGAGGATTTTCTGGTGCTACTATTTTTGGCCGGCCAACTCTAGGTCTCGTTTTTCGTGTTGCTGCTTGAGTTTTCGATTCAGGCGTTGTTGACAAAGGTTTCGAAGTTACTACCGTAGCAGGAGACGCCTTCCTCCGTGACCTCGTAGGCTTCTTCTGCAAATTTGGATCTCCATCTTGTGAGGTTTCCTCCGCTTTTGACTTCCTTGCCCTGCTTCTCTTAGGCTTGGGGGTCTTTACAATATCATCTATTGCGTCGTTGAATGCTTGGTCGATGAACGATTGGGAAGTGCTCGAGGCTTGAGGTTCTGTAGGGACAGAATCGGTTGCGCTATCTTTCGGTGGAGATTCTGTTGGAGAGTGAAGGCTTGCTGTACTATGAAGTGGACGTAAGAAGGTCGTTGATGGCTTTAGTTGAGCATATCTACTGGCCGTAAATACTCGAAACATCAACGAAGAAGCGACCATGGAGAGAAAGCGTTCAATGATATGTCCTGGGGCAAACGATGGCGGATGATAAATACAACAGTCGCATCAAAAAAGAGTGACAAGGAGTGACAAGGAAGGAATTGTGAAAAGAAGCCGGACAATGGAGTGATGATACATGAGGCTGAAGATCCCTCGCCCAAATGTTCGAGGCTGAGAAATGCGCTCCATCGTTTCTGCCGCGTTTCGCCGCCTTTGACTGCTCCAGGGTCCAAGCCAAGTGCCACCACCATCCGGGTTTCAAGCAGTGACGAGGCCAAAGACACGAAGGCACAGGCAACAAGTATTTGCACTCACTTGTGTCGATATTGCCGCGCAGTCGACTGTACCGATGGGCAGAATACCTTGAGAGGACGAAGCTATCAACACTTCAAAGGAACACAACGCGCGAAGCTTCCACCTGAAGACATTCCGGAGAGTACGGCGAAGGAGGGGCAGCAATCATGGCGGGGTTAGGATCATTCCAGGTCTCAAAGCCTATGAGCGTCAAGGAGATATCAGTAAAGGCGGGGGATTTCGATTTCAATCCTTTCATTCCTATGAAATACTGGTTTCGAACAGCAGATACTTTACTGCGAGAGGTGGGTGCTTTCTCATGCCTCGGATCAAGCCTTGTTAACATGCGCAGGCGCAAATCTACGAACAAGAAGAAAGTAATCAACAAGCCTACCTCCTCCTCATGCGATATGCGACCCTCGTCACAGAGAAATTCCCACTTCATCCGTCTGCGAGGGATCCGGAGAATCGGCAGGGAATCAAGTCAGCGACAAAGAAGTTGCCGATTGTCTTAGATACGTTGGAGGTGCTGAAGCCTCGCATAAATGCCCGATATGCTGCGTGGGAAAAGGCGATGGAGAGGAGGAGGGAGGCAAGTCTTCTGCAGGGCCACGACAGATCCCGATCAGATCTTGCAGCAGCTTCAGATCCGGCTGTCGCAGGAAATACCACCACCCTCGCGGCGGCAGACAACAGTCAATTAGCTGTGAAGCTTGCCCACAAGGAGATTAGGAGACGAGACGCAGCCAGGAGAGCTACACGGCAAGCTGGGGTGTCCGAAGAAGAAGAGCAGGAGAGGCGGACTGCTGGATTGTGGGATGATTGGGAGTCAGCATTGTCCAAGGATAGATCCAAAGAAGAGGATGAGATGAGAAGAAATATGGAGGCGACGAGAAGGCGAATGGATGGAACGCATGATACTGTACCCGATGGAGTCAGGAAAACTTCAAGGCCAAGGCCAGTACCTATCATGCCACAGAAGAACGGCAACAGTGAATACCGATACCCTTCCATTACTAGATCACAACCTCTTAGCTACGACGAGAGCTTTGACTCAAGGTCGTCTTCGCCGACTATCCCCAATCTCCCTCCCAAGCCACCCAAAGAAAGCGCTTCCTCTTTATACGAGCTTCAACCTCCTCCACTACCTGAAAAGGCTACACCAGGCCCTCCACTCGATATGGCCAACGGCCAACCGCAATCAAACTTCACCTTCCGCCCCTCAGCATACTTAGAAAGCGGCGAACCTCTCCGTACAGTGTTCCTACCACCAACGCTCCGTACCGAATTCCTCAAGTATGCCGAACCCAACACTCGAAATAATCTGGAGACATGCGGTATGCTGTGCGGGACATTGATATCCAACGCCCTCTTCATCCAGCGCGTCGTGATCCCCGAGCAAAAAAGCACCAGCGATACCTGCGAAACGGTGAACGAAAATTCACTCTTCGACTACTGCACCAGTGAGGACTTGCTCCTTCTCGGATGGATCCACACACATCCCACGCAATCATGCTTCATGAGCAGTGTTGATCTACACACCCATTTCGGATACCAGACTATGATGAAGGAGAGTATCGCGATCGTTTGTGCGCCGAGCAAGAATCCTTCGTAAGCTGATTCCACCTTTTCTCTTTGTTCTAGAGACTATGCTGACCTTGAGCAGATGGGGCGTCTTCCGACTTACAGACCCCCCGGGGAAACAAGCGATTGCGCAATGCAGGCAGTCTTCGCTTTTCCATCCTCATAGCGAGGCGAATATCTACACGGATGCTCTGCGACCTGGTCATGTGTTTGAGGCGGACGGACTGGAATTTTCGATTGTCGATTTGAGGCCTTGAATGATCTTGACAAAGATTCCTGGAACGAGGCAAATGATTGAAATTTAGCACAGCGTTGGCGTTGGCATGGATTTGTTCAGGTCTGGTCTGGGGTGGATGGAGTGGGGATGGAGTGGGGATCGATGGGTCCGCTCGTTCGGCTCGTTCCGAGGGCGCTAGAACGACGACCACCTCGAGTGTTCCCCTTGGCTCGTATACTGATCAGCGGAGTCTGCAATTTAGGCTGAGAGCTAGAAGTCCCGCAGATTTAACATCGCTCATCAAAAGAACTCGAATGGAGACTGATTGACTTGTCAGCCCCAGTGCTTGTTGCTCGGTGCTACTTTCTGTGTTCACGTGGTGCTCACGGGTGAGTAAACAAACACCATTCTTTCCTCGCCGCTATGGATTTCAGACCACGTACCTTTTTCGTTGTCTTTTATGTGCTCACGCGGTTTCGAAGCAAACTATTTTCTTATTTCGGATCCTCACTTCTCGTCACCGCCGTCGCCGTTTTCTTTGTTCTTGTTCTGCTCTTGCTCTGATTCATTTTCGCCGTCCTTGTTTTGGTCATCCTTACCCTGGGATTCATTATTTCTGTTGAATACTTCATCAAAAGCAGCAATCCCATCGGCTGCAGCACGGCAGCGAATCACTAAAGTGTTGTGGCGGTCGATGTACCCCGGTGTGGTAGATGCAATGGGAGGTACGAGTGCTGTGTCTGCTAGGAAGGTGGTGATGCGTTGGGATGAGAGCGCTGTGTTGGAGGTTCCTTGAGTTGGGGTATCGGTCGGAGTGGATGAGGATGGGGGGGAGGAGAGGTAGTATGAGCTAGCAAAGGAGGGAGGGTTAGAATATGGTGTAGGTAGGAGAGGTTGATGAGGATGGAATCAGGGGTGACGGGAGAGGATGATGAGATGAGGTGAAGCGAGAATGTGAAGAAGACACAGCGGAGAGTGACGAGGTGGCGAAGTCGAAGCAGATGATAGGAGATGCTTAAAATGTACTGAAAAGGAGTGGACACTGGGGTAGGAGAAGGTGACAGCAGAGAAGCAAGCCGAGAGGACATTCTGCACTCAACACATCAAGGCTGGAAGGACGACAAGGGAGCGGCTAGTCAAGCAGAGATGAGATGACAAGTTAGGAGGAGAAGAGATGATAGAGGGCAAGGTGTCAACATGTGGGAAAGGCAAACTTACCCGTCGTCAGACCCATGGACGGCCGTGGTGGAATAAGTCTCGCTTGGAGGCATCTTGCTTGATGACGGCGGGTGATAATGGACAGGATGAAGTAATGGACAGGATGAAGTAATGTTGGTTAAGGATATAGTTGTATATCGTTGGAAGGGCTTATTGTAAATGGTCGAATAGGGGACAAGTTGGAGTATTTGGACGGTGGCGTGTAGGACGAGGCGTATATATTACTGAAACTCGGCGGAGGCACGTGAAAGCAAGTCGATTGTCCAACCCAATTGGTAGATATCGGTATAAGTCTAAAGCCCTGTTGATAGAGGAAAGTTGTGATGCAGATTGAAAGTAAGAAGAGGATCTTCTGGGTGGGGAGAGACATCCTATAAGTAGGTCTTCCAGTCATTGATAAAACTCGTCTTCCACACAAGTCTCATTTCAGTGGCTTTTTGAGAAAACGAGACAGCAGATCCCGATAGCCGCCAAGGCTGGACAGCTGCCTCTACTAACCTGCACACAACGCTGCAAAGTTCCCTGAGACAAGGTATCCAATCAGACAGGGTAAAATAATGGCGCCCAGCCTTGGCCCGAGGCTGTCTTTGCGACAACATATGAATCGCGCGCCCAACATTCACATAAAAGATGAGATAAGCCTCTGAGCCATCTGGCATTAGTGGTTTGCCGTAAGCCGTGCTGGCTTTTCCGAGATGGGTGGGGTGGCATAGAAATGGGACAGAATCCAAGGAGTTGTAATCAGGTGATAGGAAGATGGTGCGGGGTAGGTCCGGTGTAATCACAGCTTCAGTTCAGTTTTCTCTTTTCCTCTCGAATACACAAAGTCCAAACAGCGACACCGACATTGGAGGTCAAGTGCTTCGACGGTTCCGGAACTCCCGTCGTCATGTTTGGCATTTATTTCGCAGTCCGTCAACAGAGGGCGTTTCCAGGAGCCGTTCGAGGCGCTGGGTTCAGCCCTATAACCAGTCTTAGCCATCTTTCTCAAATCGTAAGTGCTGCGACAAGTGCCACAACAATCGCAGAAGTACTTGATAATTTTAACTGGTCGCGATACTCCTGCAACAGCATAAGCCGACCTTGAGCGTTCCTTCGCCGTCTCGGCTTCGCCCTTATGTTCGGATCAACGAAGCTCAGAGGTCTATATCCATGCCACTGCAGATTGCTGTATGCATGGAGCTGTACCTTGAACCTTGGTACGTTGACGGTTGACCAAAGTGATACGTTGACGGTTGACCAAAGTGAATCTTATATGAAGGAGCACAGGGGATCTGGGAGCTAGATCTAAGTCTTTCCGTAATGCAAATTACAGCCTTATGGTCTTGCAGAGAATCATGGCTTACTTGCCTGCCTCAACAAGACCTTTGACACTAATGTTCTTCCTTGCAGCTTTTCGACCTGAACAATGCTGCCTTCCTCATCAGAATGTTCTTCTTCTCGCCCACAGGTGCCCAGTCAAGCTGGCTCGTCATCGTTCCTGGCCGTCTCACCCCATATCTTGTACAAAACATATGAACCACGTGATGTACCATCTGTCTCTTGGATGTTGTACTGAGGGATAGACACTCTCAAGCTTGGGCGAGTTTGTTTGCAGGAAACAGCATCATTGCCCTTGCCAAATAATTATAGCTTTCCTGAGGGCTGGCTTCGCTTATCTGACCCACGTGCCTCTTTGGTTCCTCGCCCCTCTGGCCATTCATGCGGCAAAAACCTGGAAGTGATGCGAGACGATCAATATGACAACAGAGACTGGGACTCTTCCAGACATGTGGACAAAGTAGTCAATATTTAATGTTTTGATTCACCAATCTTGGAGTGGCAAGCGGATTGCCAGCCTAGTTGCCACTATCCTCGAAGAACTTGCATGAAGGTTAACATTCTTTTCGGCTATTTCTCCCTGGTTGGTGCGCCCTTCATTCCTAGGCCGGTAGAGATGAGGATTCGCGGGTTTCAATTAGTGCTTGAATGTCTTTTAGTGTAAACTTTGCAAAAAGGAAATACCAGAGGTGGTTTGCCTTCCGCACTCTACTAATACGTTTGACCTCTGGTCAAAGCCTGGATCACTGGTCCTCCATGTGACCATGCCGATCTGGACCCGATGGTATGACAGACTCATCGATAAGAGACCCCGCTAAATATATCCCCAAAGTAAATCTTCGACTCCACGGGGGTGTTCTCATGGCGATGCGAAGGAGAGACGAAAAGTTCAATCGGACCGCCTCGCCTTGGCCAATCAAAAGCCCTCATCCACGCGAATGGAGAACCCAGACCCAAAACGCATCCGAGCCTTGCGGCTTCAATCGGAGCTTTCGAGACTTGTTCCAAGATCCGGTCTTGTATTTCTAAAGGCACGTCATGAACAGGCGTCTGGGTTGGAGGTCGAGATGGTGGGAGTGCTTGAAGGAGTAGTGAAATGGCGGTAGGGGAAGGTAGAGTGACACCGTCCATAAGTATGGTTGGAGCCGTATGTAAGAAGTCTCCAGAGGCATTGACTTGGCAGACCATCATGTGCCGTACTGACAAAAGTAGTTACGTTCGCTGCGTGGTGCGTTCATCTGCATTCGCGACCTTGCTAACCTTTTTGGCTGCATCCTTAGCAATTTCCAGTGCAGTCTTAAGGTCTTAATGCAGAACGACCGTTGTCTCCCCAACAATGAATAAGGCGTTCTCGTAGGGTTCCCAATTCGGTACATCAATAGGGGTGACGTAGGTACTTCTGAAGGAGATATGCTGCCTCTCGAAGACCTCCTCAACTCGAAAGTCGCATGTTGCTATACTGATGATCGCCTTTCAAGTCTCCGGAAGGTGGAATCTGCGTACGTGGCTCGCAGTATGTGGCGCCATTGTTCTGCGAAGTCTGAAAGGACACGTGACGTGAATTCCAGCCGCCTTTGGGAGATAGGTCTTCCAGGTCTGTAGTGCGGCGGAGAAAACAGGGTAGGGTCTATCTGGGGAGGAGATGTGTTTTCGATGGCAATGAATTCAGATCGCTGCGGTGGTTCAGAACTGGGTTCCTGAGACGAGCCAAGGGGAGCTGAATGTCGCCTCCAACGTCCGAGTAGGTGAAAAGGTCCTGACCAAGGTCAAAAGTACAGAAATATCTCAGGTCTCGAGCCTGACGCCAAACGGTTTAACAGTATCATCACGCAAGAACCATTTCTCGGCTATATTGTCGCGCAGAGCATCAAAAGTGGACTCTGACGAGGTAATGAGCGAAACGAAATGATTGTTGGCAATGATTCTCTGTTCGAAACTCACCCTTTGACTGTCCCTGGAGACTTGTATATGCTTTCTCTACAGCATCTTCGAATCTTAGCTCCCGCCTGCTGTGAATGGAGACTCGTCTTATACAATATATAAGCTTCAAGAGCATGGAAAGGCAACGGAGAATCCGAGGACCCCCTGTAATTATTTGGAAGGTTGTCGACATCGCATTCGGCGCCCGATCGTACTGCATTCCGCGAGACAAATCATGAAAGAATTACAAGCCCGAGTAAGACCATTTAGACGTTGAATATGTTTTGGTTGGATCTTGACAGGTGGGAATGGAAGATTGGTTGGGTCGAAGGGTCGACATTGGAGACTGTGGGCAGTCTCAGTTCAGGGGTGACGATAGGCGAAACTGAAAGTAGAATAGCGGCTACCTATCCCTAACCCTTGACTTTGAGTCCTTCTTTGAAACCACAAACACCTATCTACGAGTGCATATCTAATGTCGGGGGGAAATCTCAATAATCTCGGATACACTAGATATCCTCTTCTGTTCTGGTTGGAAAAACCGGTTGCCTCGAGACATGACGCTGCAAACCGGGCACGATAATTAAGCGAGGTCAACACGAGAAAACAGAACACATTTTCAGCATTGGCTGGTAGTACTTCAGACCTGTCACTGGGGGGCTCACCACTCCAAATCTCGAGCTGCATAACAAAGATTTCGTTCCAGTACGAGTAGGCCCCTGTGAACTCAGAGACTTTGCATAGAAAAAATCTGAAGATACCTGTTTGAAAAGCATGCCACGGACCCTGGAGTTAGGTCTCAGGAGGTCCAGAAGTCTAGTCAACGAAGTTCATTACAAAAATAAGCTTCAGGGCTTAAATAAACTGCATGAGGAACAAAGTTCACTTCTGCTGTGCCATCTTGCGTACGGACGAGCCGGATGTGAAGTCAACATGTCTCTTGTGTCCCATGGCATGCGGCAATAGACTGAGGTTCCCGCTCACTTCTCTCCTCAAACTTTTCACAGTCTTCTCCGCTCTCCTTTAAAATTTTATAGAACGCCCAGCACCAGAATCAAAGTGCTGTCCATACTCCAGAGGTGGTAATACCATAAGTGGGTATCTCCCGAAATCATCACATAACAACATCATTGCCTGGGTACCCTCACTCTTAACAATCATGTAAGAATATCCGGAGCCAGCCAACCATCCATGTCTCGCTATCGCAGTGTGGTTATCTTCGATCTGCTCTGATAAGCTGTCAGCTATCATCCGTACGAGTCATGTGTTGAGAGGAAGGTAAACAATCACAAGCGAAGGAACGAAACATTAGGACTATGAGGAACGCACCTTATTGTCTTCGCTGTCGAGGCAATGTCTATCTCGATCTCGGCCTAAGATCCTTATTCTAGTTGTTCTCATTAATCGCACAAGGGACATTATTGTTCTTGGCCCTCTTGAAAGCAGCGTCGAATTTGGCGATGCTTGTGTATGCAGCTTGGATCCGAGCAACAGTCGGTATCGAGTGAGTGGTATTAGACGAATCGACAATACATGTGCTAGGAGCAACGACAGGCAGGGAAAGATCTGCGACGAACTCAGCAGCCTGTCGACGAGAGAGCGCTGCATCGGCAGCCACTTGAGCTGGTGTTCGTGGAGGAGGTGCGTTGGGGAAAAGTGCGAACCTGGCAGGGAAGGGATTGATTAGCAGAAGAAGGATAAGTACGACGAGTACGGAAAGAACATAGTAGTTAGAAGGTGTAGATGGATACGAACCCGTCTGCAGAGCCATTAATCGGTGTATTAGAAGAGGTACTGTAGGCCATGATAGCGAAGGACGAGTCTTGGCGCTGCTGAATGAAGCTATAAAAATACTATGGTATAGCAAATTAGTTGGACATAGATGTATCTCGTGAAGTGGCTTCAATTTGTTGGAAAGAGAGCAAGAGCGCACTGAATGTGATAGGGTTAAAGGAAAGTCGGACGGAGAGGGGAGATGAGTTCTCTTATAGAGAGAAAAACGCATCTCAAAGACAGTGCAGCGCTGTCCTCTGTTCTCAAAGGTTGCATTTCTCCTTTCAGAAATGTTGATGATGCCGATCGAGTAGGCTCTCCATTGGGTCTTCTTCGGGCAGAGAACTGTTCCGGCCAACCATATCATCGCGGTGGCACCCCTGGCTCCAAGGTGGCGCTATGCGAACATCGCTTACATTCCTACTTGGGGATACTTGTCATGCCGCGAAGCAAGCCAACCAGTAGAGTCGTGCTCCGTCAGGGCCAGCAGGGGGGGGGAACAGCCTTGGCGGTTGCGAGAACCCGCGCCCTAGCATATCTTGTCTGCACGATCCCTTGCGAATGCAGCTTCCACGAGTCTCGACAACAGCTTATGGACGCCAGCACCACGCTGACCGGGCGTCTTTACAAGTCAAAGCTTTCCAAGTCAAAGCTGTCTGCCCCGTGTTTCTTGTTAGAAGACCCCGCGGTTAGCGATGGATCTTAACCAGTGAGTTTCACGGCCGTGGAAGAAAGGCGCTATAGCCCGCTTCCTTTCAGGCGTCCCATGACAATCCACGTAAATTTTTCGCATCTGTCACCGGCCGTTTCTCGAATTACTACCATGTCTCCGAGATCTTCAAACGTGATTTACAAACTGACCCGAAACGTGACCTAAAGAAAAAGCTTTTTGTTCAACTAAACTATCAAGCAAATGCACAGCGACGCACTATGTGTTATTATAGCTTGGTTTTAGGTCGTATTATAAGGACATAATACATAAATTGGTGGATGTTCCCTTATGTGAGTTAGGTAGAACCAAAATCACGTGAAACTATCTAGCCTCATTCCTTCATGTATTTTTTCGCTGCCCTCCAGCAAACGTCGAGCCAGTGAAAGCTTCAGTCATGATTTTTCAGTAAGTATGCAAGCCTTAATCAAGTTTCAAAGTATTCTGTTCGGTTGCAATCTGACTCCTTATGTGACTCTGCGAAGGCCAATCATGACCGAGGATCGGCTCAAAGTCCTTCTTGCGCCTTGGGAAGGAGCAGCTTCCGATCTTTCTTATTCTCTGTTTAAACTTGTGCTACTGTGTATTTACTGAAACCTAGATAAAATCTGATGTATGTGGAGTTGAAAGTTATTGGTACGACGTTGAGTGAAATGGATGATGTTTTAAAGTTGACATCCTTTCACTATCACAAGCACATTACCGTTAGATCTGACCAAAATATCCTGAATAATCCTCATGATCAGCCTTCGAGATTCATAACCTGCCAATGCTTGTAATTAGTATACCTCTAGCCATATCAGACACAGACAGGTTTTCATAAACAGACGATCTCGCCCGATACGAGGTCACGTTTCACAATGCGAACGACATACACCAGCGGTACCTGCTTAACCGTGTCATCAGTCCTGTGAATTAAACCTCAACTTTAAAGGAGTATCACCTTTTCGTACCGAGTTTCACGGGATTGAACATTAGACCTCGTCATCTTATTAGCTTGACCCACCCAGCCACCAGGTCGCTTCTGGGTGGGGCGAGTAAACAAACACCCGAACCCACTTTTGGCAGCAAAATGTTTCAATGGCGGACAGTTCAAGGATATAATTATGCCGAATGAGGAGCGGGATTATAGTAGGTTTCCGATTACTGTTACGATTCCATGTAGGACGATAGTTGCACAAGTGGAGATGTATTCGGATGAGGATTTCTAGAAGCTTGTGTGTACTAGTTGAGTTCTATCTTGGCGGCATGGAGCATTGCCATATTCGATGGCTGTCAATAAGATTCAGATACGCTACGACGCTGTCCTGTGTTACACGAGGAAAGGAAGATTTGCTCCTTCAGCAGAAATCGGGGTAGCATCCACTACGATAACTTAAGCGAGAAATAAACAAAACAATATCAAAAGAGAGAAGTAAAACTTCACACCTCACTGGGATCCATTTCTTTGCATCATTCTCATCATTTATCCGTTGTGCCAACTACTCACTCCCTTATGAGGATCCTACAACCTCGATGAAAAGGCAAACGCGAACCCAGTCCATATGCCGTGCGCCCCAAACATGCCCAAGAAACCCAGAAAATCAACTCATCCTTGCCTCTGCACTGATACTTATCGCGAATACCATCCCAGAATACAATGGAAATAGAAAGATATAGATCCAGCCTACTTGGAAGAAGGAGCAGCCTCAGTCTTAGTCTTTGCAGCTCTGCTTCCAGGCTTGCCCTTCTTGCCCTTGCGGAAAGTCGGAGTAGCGACAGACTTCTCAGGCTCAACCATCTTCTCCTCCTTGGCATGAATCGCAACCTCACCGACAACTTCTGCCTTCTCCGACTCTGCTGGCAGCGTGTCCAGAGCCTTAGCCTCATAAACAACATCCTTGCCGCCCTTCCAAGCTTGGATTTTCATCTTGTAGTCTTCCTCTGCCTTCTTCACGGCCTCATCAACCTTCTTGTCGGCCTCCTCCCGAGCCTCCTTCTTCTCCGTAGCTGCTTCAGCAATCTGAGCCTGTCTCGCAGCCCGATCCGCAACGAACTTCTCCCATCTCAAGGCTATTCCCTATGGCTAAGCCGGATCCTGGGCTTTGCCACCGCTCTTCTTCTATCCCAGACACTTTTATACCGGAGCCTTGAGCTCCAGGACCTTAAGCCGCTGGATGCCATGGACCATATTGGCGATAGCCTCGTTAATGCGCTGCTCTTCAGTCTTCTTGCTGGCATTATTGACCACGGAAATGTTAAGCGACTCATCACCCAGGGACTAAGACAATCGTGAGCTTCTCTAGCTTATGGCAGCAATGCTTGAGTTTGGCTGTATAAATCGGAAGCAGATCAAAAATTCCAACCGGGCAATCACAGGGCTTTGGCCAGCCTGAACGGTCTCATGAATCCTTCAATATTGATGTGCTTGAGGTTGTCAGCATTGAAGGCACCAATTTGGTGGAAATAACTCGTGATCGGGTCACGGCGCAGGACGGTGCCGTAGATGCCGCCTGTGTCCTTGAGGCACTGTTGGATAACCTTTGCTGGATTGTTGCCACGCTGATGAAGGAAGCGATTGGTGATGCGACTGATCTTCTCGTCCACGATATCGGGTAGGGTATAACGACCAACAAAGGCAGTGCTCTTAGCGACACCATTGGCAATGAGAGCCAAGTCCTCCGCAGTAGCAGGAGTTGACCAGGTGACCTTGACAGCCTCAGGAATACCATCGTAGTGAGGAAGATGCTCCTCATCGTAGCCAAATTGACGCTTGCATTCCCATTGGTAAGACTTGAGCGTTGCCTTGGTAGGTGGGTCAACATGTGTAAGGTCGTAGCGGACCGGACCGGGAACGACGCCCACTGGCCAGAGCAGCATATAGCCCAAGATCCCCTTGAGCTTATCTGATACATAGTCAGTCCAAATCACTGGAATAAGAGGGAGTTGTGTATAGGTGCAAAGAGAGTTTGGTTGAGCACTTACCGTCTGGCAAATCCGTAAAGGGGCACTTCTTCAGGTCCGCAACCCATGGCTGCTTAATGGCAATGGGAGCCGGCTGCTTCTGCTCCTTCTGATCAGTGCCGTTTGGCTTATCAGACACAGGCTTCTCTTCCACCTTATCAGCACTCTTTCCCTTGTGGGAAAGTGGCTTCTTGTCTGGCTCATTAGCAGCCTCCTTCTCCTTCTGAACAGCTGCTACACGAGCCTCAAGCTCAGCTTAGAGCAAAGCCTTCTCCTCATCCTGAGAAAGCTTCTTGTGGGCCATGGCAGTGGCAACGGGGGATTGAGTGGACGACATATTGGCCTCGTTCAGAGTTTGAAGGGATTGATGCGTGGTTGAGTCGGTATGCCGGGGCTTGGAAGTGGTGTAGACGTGGAATTTTCGTCCAAGGTAGACGTGTATGATGTATGAGAGAGTGAAATCTCTGAAAGAAGTTTTCTATTATGTGTGGCTGTATTCGAGTTCGATATAGTCGTAGACAAGTCGAGAATCTGATTTCGAAAGGAGGAGCTCGATGAACGTCAAGTGTGGGATACTTATACGAAACTGAAGAAGCTCTCAAGTCCATCCTCAGGCAATCAGGTGAAGCAAGTCAATCCCTCGCCCGAAAATATTACCTGATTAGGAAGCGAACTTGCCATTTCCACCCAAATGTCGCATCAAAGTGCGCTCGCGATGAGTCGGAGCAGCGACGAGGCATTTCGTTTAATTCACCGAGTCGACCTTTTCCGTCTTTTTAGCCAATGAGAGGAGGGGTTGAGGGAGGACGATGCGACATAGAGCAACGGTGGAAGCCGGGTGGTAATAAATTGCCCGTTTAAGGTTGCCGGCGGTTTTCTGGTACCTCAATCGCGCCTCTGTGGTGATTTGGAGCACTCGACTATCAACTCGACTAACTCACTCGATGCGACAAAAGGAACAACTGCTCGTGCGAGGAAACGGTAGCTAGGTTACGATTCTCATGGCATTGAAATGAAATTGTCTCAGTGAATAACACGAGAATATATAAGATTCAGATGTGTGTAGGCCTTGGCAATATGTGGCTCAGAGCTGACTTGCATCACTTGATGTTTGCGGGGGACGTGTACTACCGAGCCTAACAAAGTAGCAGGAATGTCTTGCCCTTACAGCATCGTTCATGTGAGTGAAATATGTTGCAACAAACTACGAGAGGTTAACTTCAGGTGGACGTAGGACAGACAAAGCAATCAGATGGCGTTGGGCAACCGATCTGTGAGAAACAACACGACATGGGGATAAGAAGCAGCATGACTCTGAATCCAAACACGAGAGGCTGTAACTGTGTATTTGTGGTAAACTTGTTCTGGACTGGAGGCTCCATGTCCAGCTGTTCAGACAATAGAGCACAGAAACTGTTGAAAGTCTTTTGCGAGGCACTGGCAAGAGTGCAAACATGCCAAATACAACAACCAAGGAAGACCGACTGAGTGAGAAAACGCAGACTGGAGATCCCAACTACTGATCTGATATGTCACTGCAATCCAACAGTAGTATGCAGCAGAGCAAACATTACCTGCACATGATCTGACCACCTGAACGAAAAGAAAGAAGTTCGTCTGCTTCACGAGATCTTTCACCCTAGCTCCTGACCACAAGAAGCTCAGCCATCGGCGAGCTCGTAGGGAGAACGATCTCGTGTCGTTGATGTCCGAACCATTCGCCTCTGTTTGGCTGGTGGATGTTGAGTTTGACTCAGCTTCATCGTCTCAAGGCCTCCTGACAAAAGGAAATATCGATGGGGGCGTCTACCCCAACCTGAAAGTCTTCATCTCACCTCCCTTCATGAGCCGCCACCACTCCTCGCCCCATATCTTCCTCGGCAAATCATGCGTAGCCTCGTCCCTATACTCAAACCTCCTCTCTTTCCCCTCCTCGTTCTTGACACTCCATTTCGCCACCTCAGGATCGCCATATGAAGCCGCAAATACCCTCTGGACGCGCTCATATACATCGCCATTGCGGTTTCCACAATGCCCTCCATCTTCGTCTTTGTCTTGGTCATGAGTATATTCCATCTTCCGCACAACAAGCATGAAGACCTCACCCCTGGCTTTTCCCAGAACCAGGACTTCGCACTGTGCGATATCAGGTATGAAGACTTCATGGCTGATCGAAGAGCCGTCGTCCATCTCGATGCTCAGGATACGGTAATTAGCGAGAGAGCGTTCGTCTCCGTTGTTGCCGTCAATGGTGTTTCGAAGGGGCGTTGTACGAGCGGGTGCGTTCCAGCCTGAGAGGTGTATGTATGGAGAGAGACCCTGGCCTATGCTGCCGTTATTCAGCGCTTTGTAGCTGGAGTGAAAAGCTTCCCAGGAGATACGGTCTCCGCTCTGGAGTTCCATTTCGACTTGCACCTCATCAAGTAGCTCGGTAATGGACCAGAATGACCCATCACCCATCTGATAGTCAAATTCCACACTGCCCAACATGCCAGCCCAGGACCAACTAGGTAGATGCTTGATCCTGATATTTCCGTCCCGGAATTTGTGGCCCCAGAGTAGACCAAAGACAAACGATAGCATTGAGAATTTCTTGGGAGAACCGGAATCTGGAAATGGGAGTATTGGAATTCCCCAATGATGGCGCACGCCATGCTTGCCGCTCTCAAAAGCTTCCAAGATCCCCAAAAAAGCCTTAAGTCGGTCAGAATCATGGCTGAGGTTCCGACCAGTGTATCGCGCGATCTGAATGTAGATATCTCCTGCATCACCACCATATCCGGCTGGGAACATACCGATTCTCTCACCTGGCCGACCAGGCGGGATGGTAAAATATTCACGCTCCAATTGTTCGCACTCAGGTGAGTGCATGGCGGCGTAGTCTAAATCGAGGGTCTCATAGCAGCACATGCCATGGCATTCGAAATAGACTTGCTGATCTGTGAAAACGAGGCGGCGGGTTGCAAGGATGCCCTCTTGGTAGGTCCAGCCTCGTGAATCCCAACGGGAGAGGTTGACTAAGTGAGAAATATGTAATATTTCTCTTAGATACATCCGGCCGATTTTGGCTTCAGGCATGGAATGTCTAGGCTGCTTACTTACTCCTGGAAGGCCAAAAGATGGGTCATCGCCTGCAGCAGCGATAATTGTGAGTTGAGAGTTCCGATAGATGGACCCCATTGCTTGGAGTTGGGTTGAGGTCTCGGATTTGTTACGCTGATCGATGCAATAGCGATCTATCCAGAGATATCGAAAGCCAAGGCATTGAGTGACCGTCATGGCGTCTCCAATGGTTCGGGGTAGAGGCTCGAGAAGTTGATCAGGAAACGGATTTTCTGCTTCATCTGCGCCCCACAGATAGCTCAAAGTCACGTACTTCTGGTCTGAAGCTAGAATGATTGTCTTCATCTCACAGTCGATGAGGCGCATGTCCGGAACATCGACATACGTCGGCCTGCACCTATTAGGATGAAGGGCCTGGCATATCTTCAACCACTTTTGGATGCTGTCGTAATTCAAGCGAGTTTCCTCAGCCCTCCTGACTGGACTCTCGGGATCAGATTGCGATACAAAATATCGGTCACCATCGAAGCTACTACGGCAGCGGACTCTCAACACAGCCGAGCTTGAACCTTTGAGCAGTGGGAAGTAGTCAGATGCTGTATTCGAGATCTCAAGCTGAACAAGTCCGCCTGCAGGGGAATCTGAAGGACCCATAGACACCAAGAAATCACAGAATGCGCAGGCTTTTCTGGAACTCGAAGCACGAGAATTGACAGTGAACGTTTCTTCGTAGCGCGAACCTCCAGAAGCAGGGGTTGAGAACATGGCATTAAAGTTGACTTCTGCGCATTGGCTGCACAATTGTTGTCTTAGCCTTCTATTGCCCCGGCGAGGGCTCAAAGACAAAGCACGGCGTTTTGGGGCCATAATAATGACTGTTGACAAAAGCTGGAGTAATATCCAACGAATGGCGTAATTCCAGTCATAGTGGACGACAGCGTAAAGCTGTCAGTGAGCGTAAGAAAGCGAGAAAAGTGCAGCTTACCTAAGCATAGAGATCTGATTGGCCGAAAACCATTGCACGCAGGGCCGTGGCTCGAAGTTGTACAAGCAAGAGAGGGTGTATGAAAGAGGCCAGCTAGTCATATTAAATTATTTCAGGTTGCTCATTTGACATGCTACTTTTTCCTCTGCTCCTCGATCACCTGCTTCAGCGTGGCGGTAGCCTGTTGGGCATCCACTCTCCCATCGGTATCTAGCCTCATCATCTTCCCAAGCAGAAAATTAATTTTTCCAGTTTTCCCAGCAAGAATTTCTTGCACAGTCTTATCATCCAGAACACTCCTTGCCAAAGCTTCCAGTTCTTCCTTTGGAAGTGGATAGAACCAACCTTCCTGGTCGATAATGTTCTCCACTGGAACCTCGCTTCCATTCAGGCCATTCTCGAACAGCTGGGCCAGAACTTTCTTCGCTGTCTTGCCGGTGATCTTGTTACTGTCGAGGTAGCGGAGTAGACTTGCGAGGCTAGTGTGTGGAATGATGCAGTCCCCTTCACTCGTCATCTTGAGAGGATTCTCGTCATCCGCGGCTAGATGGGTCAAGCCCCCCATCTCATGCAGAACCCAATTGCCGCAAAATCTACCAGCTGTGACCAATTCCATTTCTGGAGTCTTGTATTCATCGACCACGTTGCGGAAGTACTCAACTCGTCCACCATCGTCTAAGGATACCAGCGACATCGCATCCTTGACAGTCAAGCCGTACTGCTCTACCAAGATCTCAATCTCTTCATCTGGCAAGACCCCCAGAGTAGCTTCGAGATGATCGAGCAGATCTTGTCCGATGACGACTGGTCCCAGGTCGGGATCTGGCATGTATCTGTAGTCGACCTCTCCTTCTTTCCCCCGTAATCGCTTTGTCTCCGTGCTGCCAATGGTCCATCCTCGAGTTTCGCCCTCAATGACGCCTCCAGATTCGAGTAACTCGATTTGTCGGTCCCGCTCTGCGATGATCGCATCCTCTACAGCCTTGAAGCTGCTTAGATTCTTGATCTCCGTCCTCTGCCCAAGTCCCTTGACACCAGCATATTCATGGGAGGCTTCTGTATCGCGCCTCCTAACAGAGACATTGACATCAGCTCGCAGACCACCAGATTGCATACCCAAGACACAAGCATCCACAGCGTTCAGCAGGATTTGTACCTTGCGGACAAGTGCAGCTGCTGTGCTCGGATGATGTATCTGAGGCAGAGTGATGATTTCGATCAACGGAAGTCCCACCCTATTGAAGTCCAACAGATGGATGTCCCCAGGCTGCGATATGGTCTTGGCTGTGTCCTGCTCCATTTGTATCTGCTTAATGCCAATCCGAATCTGATCTCCGTCTTCCTTCGCAATGCCGTCATGGGCATACAGTGTGATGTATCCATCTTTCGCGAAAGGTTCGTAGTATTGTGTGATTTGGTAGCCAGAAGGTTGATCCCAATGGAAGTAGTGCTTCCGATCAAATCGACTTTTTTTCTGTATGTCGCAATTCAGTGCTAGCGCAGCTCGTAAGGCGGGTATGAGGGTCTCTTTCTGGAATGCGGGTTGGGACCCAGGCATCGCAACATCGAAGAGTGCGACATGAGTATTTGGTGCATCGTTGATGGTGGAGGCAGCAGAAGAAAACAATTTCCGCGCAGTATTCAGTTGAGCGTGTATCTCAATTCCCACTGTCAATTCCCACTTGTCCAAAGTCTGGTTCACCTTATTCGATTTCTTCCCACCTCCAGCTTTCCGTATCTTTGCTTCATCCTTCAACTGCTTTCGATATGCGACTGGAGGTTCTGCCGAGCTTGAACGTGTACTTGTCTGCGTCGTGTGATATCTTTGGGAACACGAAGATTGTGCAGTCTCCCGGCTATGTCTCAATTGTCGCAGACATCCTTTGGCAGGTAGCTGGCCCCCAAAGAGGTATCTTCGAAGTAGAATTGGAGCAATTCGTGCCATTGGCGCTCGTAATGGCCTTCGGCGCCACTCGAGCCGACTCAACTGGATGCGATGCGAGGTGCTGGGCTAGGTTATAAGTCGAAAGCAGGTTTGGGACAGTGTCGGGCGTATGCAGATAGAATTTCGTCGATTGTAAGAGCATCCGATTCGAGGAGAGCTGCAGACTATGCGGGAGGTTGAGGCGATGGAAAGCGATGGTGTGGCACACGAACAATAGAAGCCGAACAACACCTTCGAAGTTCAGAGGGGTCGAATGTTGTGCTGGCGCAGAATTTGAGTGAAGTCGTGCTTTGTTTATTCGAAGCAAAGAGAAGCAAGCTCAATTAGAAGACGTGAAGAAGTGACGGGAGATCCTCGGCTTCGCCCTCGGGCCGACCCTTTTCCCACAGCCAGGCCGCCGGTCGCCTCTCCTGAGCCAGCGGCCACAAGATCCTTCTTTTCGATTTTATATTCACATCTACATCTTCACAAGCAACAGCTTTCCATCTGCTTTCGCTCCTCGCTTGGTGTTGTTCTACTTGTATTCTTGGCCCACTATGGCTACTATCATCAAGACAGAGCCTCTGTGGCCCGATGCAACAGCATCTATGGTCAGTTCCTATCCCAGTAAATTCTTACAGGTAGGTTCCATTCTGTACTCGGTATCACAACAGTGGGTTGCATCGTCCTACCTCTATCTCCGGATTGGCAGTCATGAAGCCTGATATTATGATATGCCGGGTCATACACATCTAGTGCAGCGCCTCCCGCATGCTCTGGAGGGGATTTTCGCAATCGTGCATCGGTACTGGTTGTATGTGTTGGGCAGACATTGGCTGTGCCCGAGTGAGCAGGGCACGCAGCCTGACGTGTCAGTAGAAAAGGTGCCCGTTGCCCCAGTCTTGTTGGACCTCGAGTTGTTGAGAATTGAGAGTGAGTCCTCCGAGTCCCACTGCTACGCTGCAAGATTGTTTTTGTATCTTGCTTGCATTTGTTGTTTTTGATTTGGCCTTGTTGTCGTCGTCCCTCTTTTGATCGCCTTGGTCTTTCCGGTTCTCGACGATCACTTGCATCGATCCACAGTATCAATACCTTACCACTCCTGCTTTGAATCCGGACGAATAGAGTTGACGTCGGCGTTCTCTATCTACTTGGTTCGGTACTGTGCGAGTTCAAGTTCTCAGATCCTGGTCCTTGATTCCTTCCACGGACAGGCGAAGATCATTACCAAGATATCCAACTCTGCCCAACCTTCAACTCTTGTCTAGGCACATTCCTCTTCGGACCCTAAGCTTTCGCCTTCGACTTCCTTGCCCGTGCTGTCGTGTCTGCCATATAACCGGTTCACATCATACTTAGCTTTTCAACATTCCTCTGGTCTGACCCTCGCATCGTCCAGGCTCTTATTTGCTTTCTTCTGCCCTCGGCATCCATCATCAGTTCGGCGCTCTTCTTCCAACGAGAAGGATCATAAGCAACCTGATATGCTACCGATCCGATCCTTTGAACTTATCCTGCGACAAAAAACTAACATCCGGACGCATCACGAACCCCGAAATACATTACTCCTCTCAGGTCTCTGGTCCGGTCCTCTAGAATTCTGGTCATCTCTGTCGGCATCTCCCAAAATGGCCATCTTCCAGGATCTTGCCTAAGCTGCCGCCCCGCAGATCTCGTCGCATCCCCCCAGACTACCCCCCATTCGTCACTCGCCAGGGTGGCACGGCCTGGCTTTGACACCCCACTCGCCCTGAGCGAATCTCGAAACACGCCTGGAACGGCTGACCACCACAAAGGGGGCGTCATTCTGATAATAGCACCACAGCTATATCTTCCTATATCAGCTCGGATACACAGGCCATTACCCCCCTCGATCATGAACCTCGCTGTTCTCAACATCTCTCATCATCAATCTGCATCAATTACCAAAATTACAGCATGCACAACCCGCATCTCTAGCTTGCATAAACAACGCACCAACACACCGCCAAACTCACGACTCAGTTCAGGTACGCCTATTTCAGCTCCGAGCTGTTTGCTATGAATATTGCTTTTTCTGCTATAGGATTGACAAGCTGACGATAACAAGATCACGACGACAATCCGCAATGACAACGAAATATACCATTCCATCGGTTGAATCAATACTCGAAGACTCCGAAGATGAATCGAGGGAGGAATTAAGAACAAACGGGGATTTTGCGGACGAAAAACACCGACAATCGCGACCGATGCACGATACAGTGATGAAGGCAAACGTGGGGAGGGAGAGGGAGCGGGATAGGGAGGGAGACAGGCCAAGGAGGCATAGATCGAGCAAGCATACATCTAAAGGAAAGCCGAAGAATAGTAGAGGCAGGAGGTCAAGTGGGATGTCCAGAGAAGAATATGAGGAGTCAAGGCTTCGACACAGGCATGCACATGCAAATCGAAGCTCGAGTTCCACGTCTTCGTCTGACGACGAGGAGCAAGAGGATCATAGGGCGATACTGGCAGCCAGGTCTCGATTGACCTCCCCATCAATGGTGTCTACCTTTACCACACAAACGACTGCTACCAACAAGTCTAGCAGCTCCAGTGGAAGTAATTCGACTGTCACGCAAGCATCAATTACCAAGCGATCGAGTCTCGGGAAAAGGCCAGAGGTGGAAGAAGCTGGAGAGCCTCCAATGTCACCTGCTGTACCTGATCCTCCCAATGTTTTTGAATTCCTAGAAAATGAAGGCTCGCCGGAGCCCGAAAATCAAGAGCAGCAAGGGGAAGACGAGAATGAGGGGCAAGGAGAGGGAGAGGGCGAAGAGAGCGAGGAAAGTGAGGAAGAGCAAACACCTCAATGGTCACCGAAGCGGATCGAAGGCACATACAACGAACCACAATTACCGCATCTTGGCCACAACGCAAGTGCTTCTTCATCGGCATCGAGCAGTTTTCATGGAGATGATAATGCCTCCGAACCGACAGCCGATGTTGATACGGATCGAAGTAGCAGTCCAGAAAGAAGTGATGATGGGCATGATGGAGCACCTGAGCCACCACAATCAGATCAAGCATCGGCTAAGATCGCATCGCAAATCGCCGCTGCCCAAGAAAGACAGAATGTTCATGTATCTATGCAACAGTTCGGAACTCCAAACATGCCTCGGGGCAATACTCAACTACCCCATATTCCATCCTCAGCTTTGAGTTCGCGGTACCAATATCACATGCAGCAGCGGCCACTGCCACGGGCGGAGAAGCTGCCTGTGACCGGTTATGAGCTTCTCGCATCGAGACTCTCTGCATTCCCTGGAAGCGATAATGAGAATGGAGGACGAATCAAGCCCATGTACAGGAAATTTGAGGCACTGAACCACCGACTTCTGTTACACCTCCAAGACGAATTAAGCGAATTGGAGGAACAGCTGCACCGGCTTGACCATGCAGATACACAATCTAGGCGCACAGATCGCCATGGATATATAATTCCAGCATCTAGACGATTAGCAGCCCAGGCGGGTGGCGAGCTGCAATGGCACAAGACAGATGTGCTCGGCAAGATTGGCTACAAGTTGAACCAATACAGTGCGTCCACCCTGCATCTATCCATCAAACACATCTGACAATTGCAGACCAAGCTCTTTCTTCGTTCAACAGTACACAATCGCTCAATCACCCCGACGCAGAAGATATCGAGCAATACCGCTTCTATCTACAAACCGAACAGCCCATCGCAGAAGCTGAAACACATTTCCTTGACCCCACCGACGATCTCGTTTCAATATACTCCGACAATCTCGCGCCTCCCCCATTCCTTCGCACATCCCATGCGCCATCATCAACGGTATCATCCTCGGAGATCTCGTCGCAAGTCTCATCGTCAGTTGCTCCTCCTCCATCTCCTGTTCGTGCTGCACCACAACCGGAACTTCAGCCCATGCTCCCGGGTCTGGCAACCGCAATCGCCATAGCAATTCTTGTTCCAATCATCACCTTTTCTGTCATTCCAGGATTTATCGGCAGACTTACGGTCGCCATGTTGGTCGCAGTGTTCATGGTCGGCGGGCTGGTACAGAGTGGCATCGTGCAGAGGAATATGCTGTTAGGGAAGGAGAGTCTCACATGTGCTGGTATCTATGTTGGCGTTATGACTGTCATTGCTGGTATTGTTGCTTGATCATGAGGCGGATGGTTGTACGATTCAACATTTGTATCCAACGTCAGAAAGGATGTTTGGAACTGGTATTGCTGCTTGGCGTTGGTTGGATATTGTGATACCCCATTTTGCAAGCACGTTTGTACGACCGCATTTGATGCCGGGATATTGGATGGAAATGCTTAGATTTACTACAAGTCAGTAATAATTGTATCTTGTATCATACGACACTCACGCACAATATGTTGGTGCCTCAAGACTGGGCTTGGTGAGATGTTGCTGTGTCGTCCGTAGTTGATGGCTCATGAATATCGCGAAGTGGAACTGGTCTCCGGCCAGTCGCAGAAATGCCAAGACCACCCGCAATGTCAACGGATCCCTTAGCCTGACTTCTCCAAGGCTGATTCGCCGCCAGCATCTAAACCGATAACAAAGCGGCTTTGCTATTGCAAATAAAGTTATGATCTTACACTGCGCGTTGGTGTTTACAGATTGGTGTCCAAGTCGCGGACAAATCTGGATGTTAGATCTGCCGGGCTCGCTTACCAGGTGATGTCAACACCAACAAGACGCAACGCAACGCAAACTACAAGCCGACTCTTAGAAATGGATAGCAACAGGCTACAAATGACGCCTGCATGCAGACATTTCAAATGACAAAAGCTGAAAGCAAACCTTAATATTGCTGTTAGAACTCTGTGTCTATCCCTGAAGAGTTTGCACACTATGATGTTGCTCTAATGCTCGGCCAAGATTGCACTCAAGACGACCTCACCTTTGCTCTTTTCCCTCGCATTCACCAATCTAATCTCCTTATTCGGCACGCTTGAGTAAACCTTCCCTCCCTGTCCTCCACGCTCTCAAATCAACCCTCTACCCCTCACCTGCCTCTATCTTGGCCCTCCCAAACTCGCGTGCACCTCCTCAAAAACCCTCAGCCATGTCCCAAGACGTGCCTAATCTGACTCTCCCCTCCCAAACAGGCAATTCTCCTTTCCCAACTCATCTCCCAGCCCACCCTCGAAAATTAGACACCAACAACGCTCCTCTCCTCGAGATATAAAAAGTGCAGGTCTCCCCTGCTCCTCGAATCCCCTTCTTTTTTCTTCACCACGCTCAACACATTCGATCTCTCCATTCTCCTCTCGTTCTTGTACATCAAGTTCCTCTCCATTCCAACTCGATCTTCACTACTTAAAAGAATCAAAACAACACCATCCGTCAAAGCAACAATGAAGACCACCACCTATCTCGCCGGTGTCGTCGCTGGCATGACTTTCTTGCTCTCTGGTGTCAATGCCATTGATGGTGTTGCTACGTACTACTCTCAGTTTGGTGTCGCTGGTAGTTGTGGGGTTTATCACCAGGTTTGTCTCCATTATCCTCTCCCTCTCCCCCTCCTTCTCTCCCTTATCTTCTTCTAGTGTCCCTTCCTTTGATCCATTCACCTTTGAGCGATGAACATATACTGATAATCATGTTTGATAGGACGCCGACTTCATCGTCGCTCTCGGTCCGGCCTGGGGCCACAACATCAAATGCGGTCGTGCGGTCTCTATTCGCAGCAAGGCTACTGGTCGGGTTACCGCTGCCATTGTCGCTGATACCGTGAGTTGTTGCTCCTTCCCCCTCTCATACCTTCCAATACTTATCAAGTACCTATCTAGTGTACATCCTGCCCCCAAACCAAGTTGGATGTCTCGGAGGGTCTCTACAAGTACCTCAACAATGGTGTCTTAGGCCTTGATAACCTCCCTATTGAGTGGTATTTTACATGTACATGAGAAATTTCAGGACATTGGAAACTGACTCGAGGTACTTTAGGAACTTCATCTAAGATCCCGCTCTACGAATCCTACATACGGTCGTTCCTTCTTCTTTCGGAAGCTCGGTTGCTTGGGTGGTGGGTGGTTCTTCCCGGATTCGGGTGCTTGCTTGCTGGTGATTCTTTCCTTTCCTGGTTCGGATTTGAGATCTTGCCGTAAAGAATGAAATGAAAGTTGATTGGGAATTTTGTGACTTTGTAAATATGACTGGTGATATGTAAAAGCGATACGTTGCATTTATACCCAGATGAAGCTGGATATACAAGAAATATGCATCCGTAATCTTCGTTTGCTCCTCCCGTTTCCGGTATTCGTGGTGGTACATCCTGGGTAGTTATTCCCTTTGCTGGTGCTGGACTTGAGATAGAGGAAAGGGTATGAAAGTTATTTCGTAATTCTGTGAAATTGGAACGTGATTTTGTACGGCATAAGTAAGTAGTTCTCCAGGAATTGGTTATCTACCTGGATCTTGACCAGAAATGTTGTTCGTTTGGGCAAACACAAGCCATACGCAAATTTAACGATATTGAAATTTGACTTGTTTTGCAGTGAATACTAAAGTGATCCATCTGGGAATGCTTTTGATAACACGACGAGATGTCAGTGGCTCAATACACGACATCTAAACTCTTAAAATACCTTCCAGGTCCTGGTCTCGATCAAGGACCGTGCCCGGACGCTCGGGGAGGAAAACTAAAACAAGAATCACAAGACCAACTTGAGATTTTGAAACCAAGGAGTTGAAACTGCCCATCCAGCTTCAGGTTGAGAAAGTGAGAGCGCAGAATGAACCAGTGATGGCTGAAACAAATCATGACTGCTCCAAATGACGACGGTGAAAACCATTCAGGTCACTGCAAAGAGGACAAAATGATCAAACAGCAACTTCAATTCCAATCAATCATCCTATCGTTAAAATATATATACCAACCACCATCCTGTCAAATATGTAAAAGTTTGACCAGCCAAATGAATGTTCCACCCCACCTATGCTTTTTCCCACTGCCAATGCACTGCATTCACAATTTCCCCCTCATTCATTGCGCATAGTCCCCACCCACTAAAAGAATACCCGAACCCTCATGACCCAGTGACCATCCTGTACCCAGACAAAAAGGAAAAACGCTCAATGCAAGTCTAATTACAACTATACTCCATCGCCTATCGTATCAGCACAGAAAAGGGAGAATCTAGTTCTTCTTGTTCTGGAGGGTGCGGGCATTGCGGCGCTTGGAGAGGTTGTACTCGATCGCACGCTTCTTGGCTGCGGCGGATTGGGTGAATGCTGCGGCTCCACCGAATGGTCCTATTGAGTGTTAGCTATCATTTTCGAATATGAGAAGAGTGGTGAAGTGCTTACCAGCAGGTGTCTTGTTGGCCATGCGGACAACGCAGACGTTGGATGCGGAGCCAACGGTACCAGAGCAGGTCATGCCAGCTGGCATCTGGACCTTGACCTGGTAATCGGTGGTGGTGGCAGCTGAGAAACCAGCGGCGATACCTGGGACGTTCTGGGTGACCTCAGCCTCCTTGAATGCAGCTGGGTCGGTTCCACCGGATGTGGCATCAATTTGAGCGTTGAAAGGACCGGCACCGTCCTGGTTGCACTGATGCATCGTCATGGTGATCTCGCCAGAGTCGGATGCGGTTGGGAGTCCGTCGGAAGCACCAACACCGGCTGCGGCAGCGACACCAGTCTCGGTAGTACCGGCTGGGGTCTTGACACCCTTGTCTGTGGCTCCTCCAGCAGCTCCACCAGCAGCTCCACCACCGAAAAGCTTGCCGAGTTGACGCTTGTAGACGTTGTTGGCCTCGTGGATCTCGCGGGCAGTGACGTTGGCTAATATGATTGTTAGTTGGTGTACCTGAAGGTGAGGATAGTCGAATACTGACCAGCTCCATCCATGAAGACAGCCATCATCTTGGCGGCATCTACTGGGCCATCGTTCTTAGTGCGGCCGAGAGCAGAAGCCTTAGCAGTGCCCATCTCGTTTGCGCGAAGGATAGAGGTATCGGACTGAGCTCCGCATCCAGCTGAAGGGCAATCACGAGGAGTTCCATCGGTGACAGTCAGACCAGGCATGGTGACGGCTGAAGATGTTTGTTAGCTTCGAAGCTCCAAGTCAAGTGCTAAAGAGTGATCGACTTACCATTGGCACCCTTGATCTCAGTGATGAGAGCATGGGACATAACACTGGTGACAGCGAAAGCCGCACAGAGAATAGTAGATGTGTATTGCATTTTTGCGGTTGTGGGGTGGGAGTTAGGAGAATTAGACTGAAAGTAAAGAGTGCTGAAGAGGACGACCGGCGCCGAATTAATGAATGGTACTATGAAGTAGGTGGTTGAAAAAGAGCTGAGTCTTGAAGAGAGAGAAGCTGATGATTGAAAGGCTGATGATACTTTACTCTGGCAGTCCTCCGACGAACCTTTATACAGACCAACCTCCCAAGCCCATCATCGCCGCCACTTCACTTGGCAGGCCGGAAGGAGAATGTCCAGCGAAGGAGGATGATCTGTGACGATGCAGAAACCACAAGCCTTCTTGGAAAAGATCAAAAGTCTTGATTCTGCGGGTACGAGAAGATGCAAAGCGGCAAACCACGTTGGAAAACAAGCAGATGTCCATGCATGAAGTCTTGGAAATCTGTTGATCGTGTCAAGGGGGCCTCTTGGCTATAACTTGGCAGAAGCGCTCAGCCACTGATGTTTTTGGTGTTTGTGAATCATACTGGGGAAAGTTTCCGAGTGTAGAGCCGCCGTGTAAACGCACCATATTCTCGATATCTTGAGCGTTGTGTTTTTCGCAAATTTGTGTCGCAACTGTCAATGTCATCTGAAGCTGGTCAGTTCATCTCGCAACACAAGTATACAAGTACCCCATCTGCTTCCCCAGACCCATTTCATGAAGTCGTAAATCCCAGATTCCGCACGCAGCCGGGGCTGGCTCCATTCTAGCAAGCGATGCGAGGAACTTGATCGCCAACCAGGATCATGACAATCTCGAAACGAGATCTCCTGCACCGTCGATCTCAAGAGCGAATCGCAACTGCAAACAACAGAAGCGAGATCGAAAGCCGTGTCGTTTCTGCCCCAGGTTGTTTTGTTTTCGTTCGTGCGCGAGGTTTCGTGTTCTGCTGTTGGAAACGAAGGTCGTCGGAGAACATCTCGCTTAGATGGTGCGACGCGCACGTGATGATCCTCCTCGTGATTTTGTCCAGATTTGGAGAGTTCGGATCGTATTCCGAGAGGTGGCTGAGTTGTCTCGTTTTGTCTGACTTAGGTATTAGGTTCGGTTGAGAATAGATGCCAACTCTTGGTCAATGCTTATGTTTTTAATTAACCGATATCATCCGAGAGCGTATTCGGATGTTCAGTGGTCTCGGGCAAGAAACGATCAGCTTCACTTGTCTCTCCTCCTTGACAGGACACCTTCTTGTTTTGGCTGCCAAGAAATTGCGTGCTTCAAGGAGTACGGATGGATACTTCAGTATCAACTTCTTCGCATCCCGATACAGATCTGGATCGTGAAGTCTTGTCCCGACTTCCTGAGTAAGGAAACGGTAATGACCCGTTGGGCTATCGTGCCAAGCAGTATCTCCATACTCCACTTCTGCTGTTTTCGCAGAAGTTTCGACAGAATATGACTACACACCCATCTTGCCTATGACTTCAAACATATCATTGCGCGGGAAACAACAAATCCACTATCACTCCATCATGCATCTCGTGCCATTGTCATGCAACGCGCCCAAAAAGTGAGCCAAACACCGGCCCAATGGCCTTCCTTAACTCTAAAAGGGGAACAAACCTCATCCAGCGTCTGGCAGTTGAGAGGTGCACCACTTCAGGTCACTTGCATGATTTGGCCAAGAATCTATACACGGGTCGGATTGCCATCCGGGGTGTTATGGTTCCTTACGGCATCCAATCGGGCTGATTTACTTCTACTGGACCTGGTTATTAAGTTCAGACGATTTCCCCAAACCTAATTAGAGCTGAATCACTACCAAGGTCGGCGTGATTTCTGTTCCATCGCGTCGGTCTTTAGGAGGGGAGGATTTTCTTGATCCTACATACTGGCAGCTGACTTCTCGCACATGCCACATTGGAACTTGATAACTCTCGTTCAATACAGAGTCTATAGTGATAAGCGCTATTCATCACATCATCTCAATTTACTTTGAATACTTCGAACCGCACCGTACAGTCTATGTCGACAATGTGGCCGGGATTTCTGGGCCACATCTGAAATGGTCTTCAAATCTCCGGTGAAAGAAATTTCGAGTCATTCGAAGGTTTTGCGGACGAATGACGAGCCAGTATAATCTCTGATATCAATCAGTAAAGCTTACGATGAATTGCCAGGAGTCGAATATAACATGTCCAGTTCGAGGAAAGCACCAGGTAATGAGCTCGAGCATGATTGCTGGAAGTAAACTCGGGAGGCGAAGGAGAAGTAACATAAAAGAGTAGCTCACTCACCCGTCCCAAGATTCCATCAGGCCAATGCAGAATTTATTCTAGGATTCTTCAGAGCCTCGATTGTGAGCTTTGTTTACATCAGCCGGAATGTCTTGTCTATTTACTTTTTGTTGATTAGCGAAGCCAAGATGTTTGGGTCAGCGAAGCCCCAACTGCGGCGCTGTCAGATTCATCAAACTGCTCAACGGCGGAATACTGACACTAGTTTGGAGGGATCTTAGTAAAACGCAAACTGGTCATGTCAATAGAACGATAAAGAAGTCGAGCGAAGTCATCTGCGTGACATGCAAAGCTTGAGTCACCTCGTGAATGGAAGCGAAATGGACAATCAACGTCTCTGTCCGCATGCTCCACACTTGGTTCGCTTTGCTTTCGGCGGCTTCTTTGGGCTAGTGCCATTCATTCAACATACTCTTTTGAGTCTAATAATTGGCTTCGTAGGATTATATACTGTGCTGACTTGCACAAATTGACAGGAAATGCGAACCAAAACATGGCTGTTTTAGGCAACTCGCTTTGAAGGTGGAGGTCGTCGGCGTGAATTAGATTCGACAAGCTCGACATCTAACTAAGCGAGCATAGTAGCTGTTGGTACTTTGAGCTTCTCTGGAAGTGTTAGAGGTATACTTAAAGCCCATCTTTCGACTTGAGCCCCTTCCTTTTCCATTTTACGTCCCAGAACATTTTTTCGAGATAATCTCCTCGACAGACCGCACCGACACCCACATCCACACCTGTTACTTCCAAATCCAAGATATACTTTCAACAAGTACTTCATACTCCTACACAATCAAGTCCAACACTCACGATGGCTGGTCGAAAGTACACCGAAGCTCAGGCCAGAGCAATGGTCAAGGACGAGTTATTATGGCGTAAGCCCATCAATTTCCCTAGACCTGGTGGGAGATAATATGGCGACTCAGACAGCGAGAACGGCACCGCAGCAAGTGTTGAAGAGTCCAACTCCAACATCAAGATCGAGGTGCGAGAAGATCGTCCGTGCTATCTGCTCACGATTCTACCTGTTGGTAAGTGATTTATAGATGCCGACTCTTACAAACACTGACAGAAACCAGAGATCAGAAGAATGATCTACCGAATTCTGTTTGCTCGCCCAACCGCCATTGTGCCTGGTCCCAACCGATATAAGTGTAGTAATGGATGGTGCGACAAACCTGTAGTCCCGATCTACTCTTATCAGTGGAATGACCGCCGCCAAAATGGACACGAGGACTGGGGCCTTCCCAAGTACGACAGCTCTTACGGTGGTCTTCAGATCGCATGGAATACCAAGCCATCCACCGAGCAAGCCAGATGTATTGAAGCGGGCACTTTCAGCACAAATTCTATGAAAAGTGAGCAGAATCTTCCTGGCACAACATACAACGAAGCTCGACGCAGAAGTCCGTCATTACATCTGTCACCGGGGAACATACACAGTTCAAGTTATCTACAGAGCTGTGGTAAAGATCGCTGGCATCCAGTGAATTGCGCTCATGGGCACCTGTAAACAGATTCTCGCTGAATGCCATTCCGTCATGTATGGTGAGTACACTTTCTTCTTTGACACTCGTGGACAAGACCCCTACACCCACCACCGAGGTGTTCACGCGCATGGCGCCTTCGACAGACCCCCTCACCAAGTCCCAGGCTTGCCACGGGCGGACGGTAGCATCAGTCAGCACAACACTGATCGAGCTATCGCACACATGATTGACAAGGATGCCTGGCATCTACCATTCAAGTCTCGCGACCCACTTGAGAAGTTCTTCAGACACATCAGTCGAGAGAACGCATCGGCTATCCACAAGGTTATCATTGAAGGACTTTCCCGGATATCAGAGCAGAATGAGCGATACCAATACAATCGACCCCTCCCTATCGGTTTCTGTTGCATCCTTCCCATCCATGCAACGATCTTGAAGAACGTCTTCCCAAATCTTCGAAAGCTGACCTTGCACACTGGATATAACAACTCGCTCTGGGATAATGACGTTGATGGTGAGATGGGATTAAGCGATGAAGAGCGCGTAGACCGTATTGCCAGACAGGTCGTAAACATGTTGCCTAGCTTGCAGGAATTGCAGCTGGGTAACTATCACTTCGTGCAAAGTGGAGAGACTATCGTTGAGGAGTGGGGACATTCACTTCGCTAGGGGCAAGTCGTCCAGACTCGCCATCGCCAGCGTGCTGATCGGCTGGCTGCGGAGGAGAGACGAAAGAAGAATGCTGCTGCCATGAAGAAACTTCATCAATACATTTGGAAGGAAGACAAAACCACTCATGGCAGGGGAGAACGAAGTGGTCATGTTCAAGTGAGCGAGAAGAAGCCGGCAGCTGCATCTCTTCGACCTGATGCGTCTGCTTCCTTGATCGACCAGGCAATGGCAAATGCTGGACTGGAAGGGGCCGCCGAGGACAATGACGGTGAAGGTAAGGCGGCTGCTCGTCCATCATTTCGAAAGGGAAAGAAGAGTAAGCGGGCTGGACAGAAGAAGAGCGAAGACTAGGGATTTTTGGATCCTGGCAAATGTTTGGGCGGATAATGAAGCCTCTTCTTGAGCTTTACTTGCTCTTTAGGACTTAAATGGAAATGATTAGGGCAGCGGGAAATCGTTTTTCTTTCTTCTCGGATAGCCAAGATGAATGCATCAACACATAACCACCAAGAAGAGGCGCTAGCGAAAAGTGATGCAAGAAGCTGACAGAAAACATAACTTGTAATCCCAAAAGTGAATATTATGGCAATATGAGAGTCCAGTGCCGTATTTGGAATTAGTTTAGAAGCAGTAGTAGTTCTGATAGGAATAATCAGTTTCCTTTCTTACCCAAAATTTACAGTAAGCGAGAATTAAAGGGGGCGGGGTAGGTGCGGGAGCTGCGGGGTAGTCTTGGTGGGAGGTGATACTGTTTCACACACCACCGCCTACCTAGCGCTTCAAAGCCATTTGCGGTAACTTGACTCGTACTTTTGGGTGTGGTAAAAGCCCTGCAGCGTAGAAGTTCGGTTTAAACCGCCTGAATATTGACAGTCTATCAATGCCTCTCCTTGTCGACCCCATTGCGCTCCTAACACTTATGAGCAAGTGACTCTCCATCTTCAACTATATTAATCGATCCATGCGAGGCGCAGACCTCTTATGCTTATGTAATTCAAGAACATTGGAACGAAACATCATTGGGTTCATGGTGGATGTGCAACGAGGGGCAGAAAGAGGGGTCCAATAAGAGTCGGCGAGCCGGCGACCAGAATCACGCTATTACTCAACTCGGGATTCAGTAGCATCTACTGATCACGATTCAGAGCAAACAAACTTGTCGGAAGGCACCATGGACGGCGAACTTTCCGAGATGCGCGTAACATCGGGATACAGATTTTGAGGTATGATAAGGAGGGAAGTTACGACTCAGCGGGGTTCCTTCTCCAATATCTGATGTCTGACATATGAACATTATCATGCGTCACTGATGTGTCTGTTTAGATGAACAAAAGATTTCTTGTTGCCAACCAAATCATCAATACGCTCCGAAAATATGACATTCCAGACAGTCGGTCATCGGGACGAGCTCCGAGCCACAAACCACAGCCCTCACCAGCATCAAATCCCCGAGAAGGGATATACAAAGATTGTCAACAGTGGCCCCGGTGATCCTAGAAGACCATCTCTTCGAGAACTAGTCGCCGAGTAAGTCATGCATCTTCGAATCCTAGAACTAATTCCTGACTTCAGAGTAGTTTCCTCACCGGAGATGGTCTGGTCGCCTACGACCGCAACCACTGTCTCATCCCCCGCATCAATCGCGACACCCATATCATTAAAATCAACGGCTTAGTACAGAAAGAGCTCAACCTAACCATTAAAGATCTCGAAAAACTTCCTCAGCATGAAGTGATTGCCGCGCTCCAATGCGCTGGAAATCGCCGGCACACGATGCGCACGCTTCAGAGAGAAGTTGTTGGTATCGATTGGCTTGACGGAGCTGCCATGAACTGTAAATGGAAAGGACCGAGGGTGCGAGATGTACTCGCTCTTGCTGGAATCGAGGAACCGAAAGATGAAAAGCAATTACACGTCGCTTTTAATTGTCGAAGCGTGCCTTGTGAGGATGACGACTATTTTGGGAGTAGCATCATGCTGGAGGCGGCAATGAGTGATGAGAAAGAAGTCATTCTGGCTTTGGAGGTATGTCCGAATTTCTGGGACGGACTTCATGCATCTAACAACTGAAATAGAGAAATGGCAAGATTTTATCCCCGAGGTTTGGGTTTCCAGTGAGGATGATCGCTCCAGGCATCATTGGAGCTCGTGCGACGAAGTGGTTAGACGAGATCACAATCCAGGACGAAGAGTCTCAAAATGTTTACCAGAGACGAGATTACAAAATCCTTCCCGAAACGGTGCAGACAAAAGAGGATTTCCAAGCCAATGACGGTGCGGTATGGGATACCGTTCCAGCTATGCAAGAATCGCTCATTAATTCGGTGATTGCATATCCTACTCAGGAGGAGACGGTGACCCTGGATCCAGATGATAAGATCGAAGTCAAAGGTTATGCGATTCCTGGCGGGTACGATGGACCGGTCGTGAATGTCCAAGTATCTGGTGATGGTGGAGAGAATTGGGTCACAGCAGAGCTTGTCGGTAAGCCAACAAAGTTCTCATGGGCAATCTGGAAAGCGAGAGTCAGGCTAGAACGTGGCGAAGATCGTGTCATTTGGAGTCGAGCCACCGATGCAGGAGGCAATACACAACCGAGAATGTCAGCTTGGAACATCAGAGGTGTCGGGTATAATGGATATGGGGATGCCAGAGGTTTGACAGTCCTATAATCCTGGAGTGTCCTGTTGCATTCAGTGGTTGTTTTGCCGAAAGCGGCATTCAAGTGTTGTCAACAAAGAATGTTGAAAGCATTGTTACCCCTGATATACCGGTATCAGTATGAACACAACAATGAGAACAATAAAATCACTTATCAATGATCATATTGTCTCATGCTGTCAAACCCCCGAGTCGCTTTCGTGACAGTGATGAATGACTCCACTGCAAAACTCGGCGATCCTGGTCGTCCCCTACCTCACAGGCCGATTCGCGCCGCGGTTGGTCGCTTGAACAGATCACCCAAACCAGAACCCGCAGCAGCGCCTCCGCCAGAACCAAAATCAGGCCTGAGTTACAACATTAAGACATTATACCAGGAATTCCATCGAACAATGGCCTGCAGGCCAGAACCTCACAGAAGCACAGGAAGCTGAGAACAAGCTTCATGTCGAGTACATCAAATCTAAGCTCTGGGGCTTCGCGATCAATTAGCTTCAAGATGCAGGAAGTTGGGACGACCCCAATGTAATCCCGTCAGATTTACACAGATTGTGTTGCATGCATCCCATATATGGATACGAGATGTGGGAGACAGGACAAGCTTGCTAGGATATTGGAATGGATTCCTGGGAAATGGGATGTGAGAGGGAATGAAGCTGTGCGCGAGGCGCTGAAGCCTAGTTTCTACCTTGCTTCGCTGCTGTTGACAAATTCTGCAACATGGACGTGGTATGTCACTCCAAAATTACGCCAGAATACAAGGGTTGATGTATCCAGGTTCAATGCCTTTCTCTTCTCCCCAAGAAAAGAGTTCACTCCTGCGAATTTGAAGGATACCAAGGACGGCTGCAAACGTAGCAAGATTATGTATCGGACATTCGAGTTCCGTCCTCGAGATGCTATTTCCGTACAACACAGCCGAGAGACATTCGAAACGTATGCGGTGTCGCTCCGAGCAAAGATTAGACTGTGTATCAAATCGGCTGTATTGGAAGCGGAAACGGCGGTAAATGATAAGCTGGTATATGGATGGCATAGACCTTCGTACAGAATGATCGAGTCAGGGGGTATCTTTTCGGAGAGCTATAGTGGTGTAACACATGTATCTTCTGAGATGGTACTGCCGTTACTGAGAAGTGATTTGACGTTTCGGAGAGGTTGATCCAGCAATTTTGTGTGGCAAAGACAATGAGTCAAGATCCCATTGCAGCTGCCAGCGAGTCTTTAGTGATCGGAAATTAGATGATCCACGAAACAATGGTGGGAGACTTGAAATAGATTTTGAGCCCGAGAATTGACGTTGCAGGTAGCATTCATTCGGGAAACACATGCAAGAAATGCTTCCGAATGTTGAGACTAGAGCCAGTAAGCCAAAATGTCTACGGCGGTGTGTAAGCCCTTCGCTGATACGTGCTGCAGCTCTTCCAAGACGAAGAGATATCTGAGTTAGGCCGGTCTTGGGGAAATGCTGTAGGAGCTTCACATCCCTATAAGTCATAGGGCAAACATCTGAAATTAGACAGTGCTTCGGCGGGCTAATTGACCACCTCCACCGCGGGAACAAAGCAAATTTCACCGAACCCAGCCTAGGGCAAGTAGTCTTTCCCTGGCCGAATTAGTACCATTTCGGAACCGGCCAAGTCACGAAGCCAGTTTTATCTCGGTACAGATACCATGAAAACTTCCCAGATGGGACATTAGCTTACTTCTGGGTGATGCCAATATTCTCCATCCAGAACATCCAGCAGGTGTCTTTCTGGGAAGCTCAAGTTTCTGAGTATGGCGTCGATGGCTTGAAGTCAGAACGACTCATCGGAAGTCGAATGACGAAAGGTCAGCAAACCCAGATGATATGGGGACCAGATGGGAGGCCTGATCGTGTCGCGAAACGGGTATTTCCAAAAGAGATGTTGTTCCAACAGCAGATCGCCTCGGTGATTTCATGATTGCTACTTTCGCTGAGTCATACGGTGCAGTTGCTGATAATATCAACATGGCTTTGCGACAGCAACAGATCTTCACTCATCTCACGGCCGGACAGCCGATGGATGTTGACCAGGACGAGCTGGATCAAGAGAACAAAATACTCAATGAGGTTCTGACAGAGTACAAATACAGTCCAGAGATCGACAACAGCCGTCTTTTGGATGAACTCACGGCTTCCAAGTATCCGGAGATACGGCTAACAGCTAGACTTGCAGTCGTGACAAATCCGAACATCAACACGTCAGGGAGAAAGCGTTTGTGCAGCACGGTATAAGCTGAAGCAAAAGTACTGGCCGCACGAGACGGGACTGATGAAAAGTGGAGTGAATATGAACAGATTGCTACTACGGAGTTGGAAGGAATCAGGAGGCACAAGGAGATAAAGTGGAAGCGGGAGGAAGACGGGCTGGACTCCTTAAGGGCTGCCAAGCATCCTAGACTAGGAAGTCAATGAGCGACTGAATGTCTTTATAAAAGATGAATCAATATATTTTGAGTTTTAACTTGACAAATGCTGAACTCAAATTTCCTTGTTCCTACTCCGTGTGGCTGTTAAGGGATGGGTATGAAATTTAAAAACCACCCCTCTTCGAATTTAAAAGGGGGGAGAGTAAAATAAAGGGCTTTGGTGGGGTTGATAGTGGGGTAATCCTCGCTTGAAAGTGGGCATCCACACTAGAAAATTTCTTTCCTAGAAAACCAAAATTGTTCAGGCAAGCTCAAAAGAGCAAGAGTGAATACTATTCAAGTCATAGTAAAAGTGTTGCAGGGGGGGCACAAAGTGCATATTTATAAATTCCAACAAAATGGCAAAATCATATCAATGATCAGGCTGGGGCTCGATCCCAGGACCTTCTCGGATTTTGTTACAGTAAACTGTTAACGAGATGTGATAACCAAGCTCAAGTTTTCTGAGTAACTTTTCCTTATCGAGGTGAGTATGAGTTGAAACATCGAGTAGATGAGTAGAAACCCAGAGAAGACCAGGTCCCTTTGATGCAGCGTGTCAGCCTTGATCACTCAGTCCAAGACACAAGAGTGTGGACAAGCTTCGTTCAAGACAATGGTTATCAATTCGGACACGCAGCTTTTGGCGCATCTGATGATTCAACACATCAGGAGCATGTATAATGAGCAGCTCATAAGACATCCCTCCAGTTCAATTATGCGTCGATGAATAGTCACTTCTCCCTTTTGACGAGTCTTTGTGAGGGTTGCATTGATCATCCCTCCTCTTCGCTTGCAAGCACCTTCGCCTCACACCCCTTTCCATGGTGCTGATATTGCGAGGCGTTCCTGACTTACTCAAGAAGCTTACTCATAGAAATCATAATGGTAAAAGACAAATGAAAACAAGCAAAGCTCTTCTTTACGACCCTGATTTGTGCTGTGAATCCATTCTGACGCTTTATCACAAAGCTATGATGTTTCGTCTTTGCCGTCCAATAAATTGCTAAGCTTCTCTTTCAAGCATTACGGTATATTATCTTGGATAGTCTCAGTGAGTACAGTTAAGATGCTGATCATCATCTGTTTGCAATACGATCCGACATCGAAGCTTGAATTTCACTGCTGTACAACATCTGAGCAACTCCGCCATGGATAGCTTGCTGAAAGCCTTCCCGAAGCTTCCCAACGACACCGTGTCATCGCTTCAAGACCCATGGAAGATCGCTATTCTCTATGATGAGTACCTCATACACGCGGCGGAGCTTGGAAGGAATGGCTGGGCCTCTGGACACGACAATCAACGGGGAAAGATACTTGCGCTGTTGGCGGAGCAGCATGCTGAGTGCCAACGTTCCAATCGGCCATGGGCTCCCCTACTTTCACGTTACCTCGAGAGACTCCATGAGATATTTGAGAAGTATGAGGACTTGACGGCTGGTGATCAAGGGGAGGAGAATCAGTTCAGTCAAGCTGGACAGTCGATTACTCAGAAGGCGACACAGAAGCCGAAGAAGCGGGCCGGTGAGTATCTTCGCAGCGAGACATATTTTTCCGGTAGACCCAGTGATTCCCGCAAATTGAGCTAACTATACGTTCTACAACAGCCAAGGTCAGAACCAAGGGAGCAGCGCAGATGTCATTCGATGATCTCGGCTGGAAATTTGGGAAGACAACAGGGTTAACGGATACGGGAGAGAGCCGCCGTGGCTCAGACATGTTGGAGGGTGACACGATGCAGCGCCGCCAGAGCTTAGCATCGGGAAACGCAAAGGACATGCCATTGTCTGTACCAAGGACTCTGACCGACCACCTTCGGACTACGAAGTTGGGGAGCGAGACGGACGATGCTGGCGACCACGAAAGCAGCTATTCGGGCACTCAGATTCGTACTGTAATACCGGCGGGAGCTGGAAGCAGCGGCGAGGACGACCCTCAAAAAGAGTTCTCCTTCCCTCCCGGTACTGTCCTACGCCACGCATCCGAGTATACCTTGAAGCAGGACATTCAGATAGGCAAGTGGCAAGTGGGCTTTAGGAACATCCAAATCGAGGACCACCCCGAAATCGGAAAGGCCCTCAAAGCTATTCGTGGCCTTGACCTCAGCCCCGAACAACAACAACAGATCCAAAAATCGCGATGGGGTAGACCGGCCAAGGATGCTTGGTCCACTTTGGAACGGACAGAGTTATTTCGTGCTCTCATTTTCTCGCCTAATTTCCAAGCTTGCGTGAGGAATTATCAAGAAGACTTCTTCCACATGTGGGGGGTTGAGATCGGCCACGAAACTTCATGCCTCACATACCCCCGAGATTGGCAGAACATGAACCCGACGCAGCTTTACGCAATGTGTCTCGTGGATTCGGCAGGAGAGATTCCTGCAAAATTGACGGATAGCAACAAGCGACGAGTGGACGAGAAGAAAGAGAACTCGAGGTTCGGAGCAACTTTCACAATCAAGGTTGGCCAGTCACCTACACGTGTCGCGGTGCAGACTTTCGCCGCAAGGATCTTTGCCCTTGTTGCCGCCGTACTGGCAGGAACGCTTAAAGATATTGATCAAGTGGCAACAGCATCACACCTCTGCGCCAACGCTCACTGTCAGAACCCTGCCCATTCCGCTCTTGAGGATCTACGATCCAACCAGAACCGTGACGCCTGTCGTGACAGAGCAATACAGTGGAGGAAAGATGGAATTCCCGTACCATGGAGATGCGGTATTCATGGAGACGGATTTCCTCAATGCTTTTCGCAGCTTATGGCATTGACAAACACCGAGAAAATAAATTATCAGCTGAGCCTCGCGTTGGGAGAACCTCTCGAAAGCCCAATGGTCGACAAAAGCCACCCATTTCCGACGACGGTGTCCAGCTTCGAAAACTTCGACGAGGGTTTTGATTTTGGGGTAAAGGATCCATCTCTCAATAATCTCACACGTCGGTTCGATGGACCAAGAGACGAAGAGCGACCTGGGGCGATCAAATGCCTGATATGCCAGAGAATTTGGGCTAAGATGCATAGTGGGTTGATTGAGCATTTTCGCACTCACCAAGACCATGAGTTGTTCCTTGAAGGACTTTTGGACGTTGCTGCCCAAGGACTAGCGAACATCAATGCTAAACGCTCTCAGCACCGCCCTGGACCTCTCAAATCGGCTTTCGGTCGGCTGTGTACTGCTGTAACAAATGCTGAGAACCTTGACAAGGCACAGGCATTGAGCATCTTGGAGCAGGTCGCGAATAAGAGACTAGTGGCAGATCTGGAGGACAACGAGGCAGAATGATTGAGTTCGTTCCTAGTTGCGGCGTTCTCGCTAGCGAGAGGAGTTGGTAATGTTTTTGCGCTATGTAATCCTGCTTTGTGTTTAGCTTCAGGGAGAGGGCTCGCGGTGGATGCATGCCCCCTCACCTGTCTGTCGATTCGCTGGTTTTAAAGGGGCGTTCTGGAGGGACTGATTGGTCTTGCAACTGCTTTCATTGTTTCGACGGTACATGGAGTTGATAGCTATGTGGACTGACAGGAAATTTGGGGCTCGATGACTGTCCTCGGGTGGTGGTATTGCAGGTGATTTATGGATTTAAGCGTAGACTTCGCCGAGACACGGCCTCTTTCGTATCTGGTTCATTTGTTAATAACACCTCATGCAGGAAACATCAGATTGAAAGATAGATATCTGAGTACTGAAATTGCGGGCCGGAAGAGTCCAGTTGGGCTAGTACTTACTTTTGTGAGCCTGCAAGACGACATGCGGCCGCCAGTCTGACAACTCTCTGCCCTAAACGGGTAACTATCTAGAGATTGTCGTGCGATGTAATACTGCATGGTGAGTTGCTGTTGACCCCCTCTCTACGTCCAGGAAAAGATCACGGGCTACCACTGAAAAGGCTTTGATGTCGCATATCTGATCTCGTCCACCTCACTGACACGCTCTAAACAGCTGTCCGATTCCATCAACTATCTATGCCCGGTAACAATTGATTCGAGGTAGGTACTTCTTCTTCGAAGTGTAGGGCAAACACGGTTCAGTGAGTGCTACAGGGATTTACTCATCATTCGGGGTGATCAGTCCCGTCCGATACCTGCGTTGTATCACTGATTTCCCACAGTGATGCCCTGTCTCGATGAAGAACCCAACAAATCCACCAAGTCCTAATTCTGCAGCTTCGGCGACTCCAATCTCACCTCCAACTTCAATTCAAGGACTCGTCCCCAACCACGCCAGCACCAAACTGTACTACAAAAGCAATATCCAGCACATGTCCAATCCCACTGAGCCCATGGCTCCAACCGCTTCCATGATTGTTCCCTTCCCAGCAAGTCCATCACCACACACTTCGTCCCCCGCACCCAACTCAGTCTCGGTACCCGCCGAAGTCGGTCCGCCGCCATGTTCGAGTTTGCTTCTTGTTTCGATAGATTCATCTCTTATCTTCTTCGAATTTGGATTCCGGATCTGGCCGGTCAGCATTGAACGACACCTGAAGGATCCGCGCGTATAGATGTGAGATGGCCCTGAGAGGTTGAGATCATCGAGTATCATGGTAGGAACGGGGACCTTAGCCACGCTTCGGCGACTATCGAGCTATCAGAGAGCTCGGAAATGGCAGACAAGCTCGAGTACGAAGCAATAGGATGAGATAGATTGTTCAGCTAATATGATTGTGAGCGATTAACTCCCCGTTGTACATCCTGGCAAAAATTACAGACACCTAGGATTAGGAGAACTTACCCTTGAGTTACTGCAAATTCTACGCGTGTATTGACTTCGCAAGGTCTGTCGATGATCCTATCCATGCACCGTGATCTTGATATGAAGCGATTCATCGATAGTGTTCTTGAGGATGTTGATAGGACGGTCCTATGGCATGACGGGGGACGGAAGAGAGGGCTGAGCCTAATTACGGGATGCCGACTTGCTCGAGTCTTCGACTTCGTCGAAATTGCACCGAGGATTTTGCCTGAACCAAATCTGCTCCTCAGCTAGCTATAGTCTTGGAGATGCGAAGTCCTTGATTTGCATAGCATAAGGAGCAGTTCTAGGCCTATCGTTTTCGCCGGCCGGATTTCTGTGAGATGACCTAGTGGACAGGCTCATGGCTGAATATCAGGTTTGCTATAGTGGTTCGAAGGTCTAGAGAGCACCGCGAGACAGGAAAGCCGACGAGGCCATGATGGAATTATGATTATGATTATGGCTTTACAAGCTAGCGTCCACGAAGTAACAGCCAGCATGTCGAACATCCTTCTAGAAGGCTCTCCAAGAACTGGCAAGCTCAAGCCCAGCTGGGCCATACAATGGATGGCCTCAAAGCCGTGTTTCTTGTTGTTTCTGGAGAGACAACGACGCAGAATGCGTGGTTTTACAAAGAAGTCTGCGCGTGTGGTTGTCTCCGAAAGCCGCCATCCCCGCTGCTTGTTTCAGAGCCAGACAGCAGAGCAGTGTGTCAATGGGAAAGGACATTGCTTCGTTGGTAGCTAGTCATCGTCATCAAATAGATGGGCATATCATATCGCTGTGATGCTTGACTTGCCCACAGCAAGGCAGCGCTGACTAGCATCGCGGGCTTATCACGAAACAGAATTCTTTCGGTATGCTTCGGCAGGTATTGCTCCATAAAGGAGATGATGCTGGCCTCAAGTAAGATGACTTAGGCTACAAGACATACTGACCCGGTGACAGTCTCTCGGGAGCCTCTGAATATCTAGCCAATAAGTAGAGTATTTCGCAAATATAAGTTACTACCCCTTTGTTGGGTCGTTATGAGGGGGAAAATTCTCTCTTGTAGCATCACGTGAGCGGGGCTTCCAAATGGCTTTCCGATGCAATCGCCAAGACAGGAGATCTGGACAACCGTGTCAATATGCTTCAGACAGACAGTGGAACGTCGAGAGGCACATCCAAAAACGACATGGTGAGAAAATTCGTGATGGGTTCATCCACTATTCCCCGGGGCGAGCCGTGGCTGCCGTGGATCACGAGACAACCCGCGCTGAGTTGCCAGCCCCTGCTCAGCACCCTCCGGCAGAATCAATGCCAATCTCATTTGCCACCTTCTGCGGCGTCTTCTCTGCTGTTGCTCCTGTTTTAGGACTTCCAAGTTCCACCGAGCTCATTTCTCCCTCTGCGAGCTTTGAGAAGCGAATCTCTCCGAAGATATCATCACCTAGACGTATTCGGGAGATACTTTCGCCCCCGCATACCCCAACCGCTGTACAGTCAATAGACTACACATCACCAGGATCTTATCCCCAATCCTCCAAATCCGGAAGTCCAGCTACTATCTCGACTCATCAACTTTCCGGTCTGCAGACGCCTTCAACGCCTGAATTGCCCTCATCGGCGGAATCCACAATCAATCACGGGGTCGTGTCACATACAGAGACACCCCCAGAACGTGCAACACTATCAACTTCGGCAAAACGAAAGTCGTCTTCATCCAGTCCATGTACGGTGCAGTCTTCCCATGATGCCTCGCCAACTCCAAGCCCTCTACCTTCTTCGCTCTCAACAGTAGAATCTATCCCACAAACACAGCAACAATGGGATGAGCGTCGTGAGCATCAGCGGGATCATCGCAAACGACGTAAGGTCGCAACATCACCCTCATCCCGAACAGTCATGCCAACATACAATTGTAAACGTTCTCATCGATGGGCTCGTCAACAAAGAGCTGCGGAGTGGCTTACAGAATTTGCATTCGATGAATTCCATAAACACTTCGGGACTCTCGTACGGAGGTGGGGCGTCAAAGAAAGCCAATCAAGCACATGTGTACTCAATCCCGTAGACTGGGCTGGTATGGACCCCCTGAAGTTTGCTGAGATATTCTCATATGAGAAATGCCCGCTGTACTGGGCAGATCCCATTGTGAGTAAACCCTCCGGCCAAACTCTTCTCAATCAGAAGGGCGGGAAACGGTGAAACCTCACGTCTATCGGCTCTGGTTTCTATGTATTAGCCTCTGCCAGCTATTGAAAAGTCTTGTAAAATGATCAAGCATGGCGGCTGACTTTTTGGATAGATGTATCAATTTTCGGATCATTCCACCAACATCACGCGAGCAATTGCATGGTTCGAAGACAAATCCTGGCCCCGGAATGGCCTCGAGCTTGACAACTTCTTGGGCTGTGGGCCTTATAAACAAATGCATGGTTCACATACCTGCGGTCATCACTTGTGCTTGATCCATGTGGTCTACGAGTCTATAACAGATAACGAGTCACGAAAGGACTGCCATGCCGCCGCGAAGGATCTCCGGAAAGCATCCCTGCCGGTTCCAGAATATTGCAAAAAGCACCATCCTCCGTGTATGATGCAGCATGCTTCACTCACGCATTTTGAGACATATCTGATCCAATTCTCTCTTTTTCGTGCGGCCAACGGACTTCCATCAACTCCGTGTCCACCGCGACCCAGGTGGCATGAATTCCCGACCTTTGAGTTCCAGCTCCCTTTGACCTTTTGCCCGACCAGCTCTGTTCTGCAATTCGACGATTCTCAACTAGTGCCCTCTACATCAAGTGCGCAGGTCAAGTCCAATGGTCGACCAGAGCTACGGTGCATGTTCTGCCCACGTGTCAAGTCGTTCAGGAGTATCATCGCGATCTGGTCTCATTTTATTCACAAGCATCACGAGGACGGCGTAACGTTCGGGAAAATCGTCGTTCCTACATCGCGTCTAGTTTCTGAGATCCAACGGACAGCTGAGTTATGGAAGGTGTATTGGGAGGCTTGCAGCGACGGAGGAAAGCGTAACGACCCGACGATGAGAAAATTGATTCAGGTTGCTGGGAAGGACTTCTCGTGGGATACTGTCATGGAATGGAAGCTTCGCTAGCTATTTGGTATCTTGATACCTGTCACAAGGATCAGTGTTTGACATGTAGTGTACAAGTTTAGACTGCTTAGGATTGTTGATCTCGATGCTCATTACTTGACCATGTTGAAGGAGGGCGGCTGGCTCTTCCCGTTGGTTCTACGATTTCAAGTAAGCGAGCGCCAAGAACCGGGTCGTCGAAAATTTCACCCCACCTTTCACACCTCAGCCCCCCTGAATATTTGATGTTCGTATATACTGAAATAAGACCTTTCGACACAAGAAATATGGTCGGGTGGTGTAGTTGGTTATGTTCGTACTCCAACCTCCTGTTCTAGCCAAGCCTTAAATCCTAACATTTCGTAGCACATCTCGTTAACAGTTTACTGTGACAAAAAACCGAGAAGGTCCTGGGATCGAGCCCCAGCCTGATCAATTCAATTTTTTTTTGAATTGTCGAATTCCGAGCTACGTTTATATATATACAAATGCGAGTATTTTTCACCGAATATCAATAAACAAACAACCTTAGCTTTTTGAAAGCTTGTTACTTTTTATTATTTGAAAGCCTTTATTTGGCTTTTATGTATTTGGATAAATTTGAATAAATTTACATGTCAATATCTCTTTATTTAATTTGATTTCCTTTATATAATATAATTATTTAATATATGTTTATTTATAATATTTCAAATTATTCTAATTAAATTCATTTGCAAAAGTATTTATATTGATTATATTCAAAATTACTCAATTCTACTCAATTTTAGCTTAATAAGGAAAATTTACTCCGAGAACCTAAGTACCAACTACACCACCCGACCATGCTTGATGCTGCTGTTCTCCTTATTTTGTTCTAAGTAAGAGAAATAAATTTGTTGCGCGATGGAGGCCATTGGAAGGCGCTGATTGGCTCTTCACTCCCTTCACCCCACCCTTGAATGCTTATAGTGGGGTTGGAGACTCCAAGAATTGCTCCGAAGTACCTGTCCAGCTTATGTATAGACAGTAGTTGACAAAGGACGACCCGACAAAGACCGCAAGGACAAAGGGTAGAGAGGCGCTGGTATTATGTTGGCTAGAGGGGTAGGCCTCTTCTCGTTAAGGTCTGGGATCAAAGAAAGGAAGAAATGGAAAGTTGCCAACTAGCCTACGGGCTGGTATAAACAAGCTTCTTCGTATTGAGATTTGGAATACTCAGTGCAGCTTTATGAATGTCCAGATCTTGGGGACTCTGGTTTCCTGATATAGTTGTAACCTTCGTAAAACGCTTGCCTTACAATTCGTAAACGATAACATTTGGAGCGCTGGCTTCTGGATCTGCATGGGCATGACGGAACCCCACCAATGAGGGAATCAGTGTTCATCATCAAAGAGTACAGCATCACCCGGAACATTTACAACAGCAGGATACTCAAGGAGGCTGATTTTTACGGAGGACAGAGTCCCAATGCCAGTGAGTCCTGCATCTCGATATTCCATTCCCATTCCCTCCGTGCTCGACCTTTTTTGAGGGTGCAGCTTCTAAATGCACGCTTCGTGATGGAACTTTCGGGATTGGTCACTTCTTCACCAGCGTATGCAGAATCATGTAGCATTCGCATTGGAACAATGAAAACGTGCATCCGGTCCGTAGAGCTTTGCTTCTTCCAGTATCGCTCCGATACCAACAACCAATCACTTTGACCTCGCTGCATGGTGATTCCTACTCCCCGGTGGCACTACCAGATCTCTTATCTTGTGCAAAGAGAAACTCAACCCGTACCAAATTTCTTGTACTTTCATCGACTAATTGCCTCAGCATCTTTGATGCCGAGAAAAGGTCGACAGCAAGATGTCTATTCTTTCGAGCATCCAATACGACATAATTGCAGCGTTCGTGGTTCTCTACGTGGCCGTCTTCTTAGTGCGGACAGTTTACAGTGTTTACTTCGGGCCCCTCTCCAAGTTTCCAGGGCCCCGACTCGCCGCGGCAACATTATGTTATGAATTCTATTACGATGTAATTCTCAAGGGACAATATACATTCAAGATTAAAGATCTGCATAAAGAATACGGTTCGTGAATGTTTTTATTATCAGTCCACATCGGCGTGAGCGCAACTAAAGCAAAAATGAGAAGGCCCAATTATCAGAATAAGTCCCTATGAGCTTCATATCGACGACCCTGACTACTACGAGGAACTTTACTCCTCCCACAAACCACGAAATAGATATGACTTCTTCGTTGCGCAGTTCGGCCTCCCAGGCTCGACATTCGCGACGGTAGACTACAAATTCCACCGCAGCCGTCGTGCAGCAATCAGTCCATTCTTTTCGAAGCAAAATATCAGTAAACTCGAACCAATGATGAGCCACATGGTTGAGAAACTATGTAGTCGCATTGAAGGATGTCGAAAAGCTGGCGCACCCATGGAAATGAAGGCCGTGTACATGTGTCTGACTACCGATATCATCACGTTGTATGCCATGAATAGGAGCTGGAATTATCTGGACGATCCAGATTTCTCACCCTTCTGGGTCGATACCATGCACGGTGTCATTCAAACCGCTGCATACGCCAAGTACTTCCCATGGATCTTGCCACTCACGCAAGCCCTGCCGCTGAGCTTTATACGTACGATGAATCCAGGAATGGGAATGCTGTTCGATTTTCAGCAGGTAACATCCCCAAGTGTTCCTACTTCTGGGTATCTTGATGTCAAGTACATGCTAAACGACATACAGAAAGTTCGAGACGACACCCAAAAAGTGATCGATGGAGAGTACAGAGCCACCAAAGAACAACGAGATCTCGGCATGGACAAGACAATCATTCATGCACTTCTCGAATCAGATCTTCCCGCGGATGAGAAAGCGCATTCGAGAATTTGGCAGGAGGGGCAGGTCGTTATTGGTGCTGGAGCTGACACCACAGCTGCCACTATTGCGATCACGCATTTCCATATCTTGAACAACCCGAACGTGTTGAATAGACTAAGACTTGAGTAAGCCTACCATTCAATTCCATTTTGTAGGCGCGACAGGCGAGACTGATGATCATCTAGACTCGTTGCTGCCATGCCCAATCCTTCACTTCCTGCAAAGCTCTCGATCGTCGAGCGACTACCATATCTTGTGAGTTTAATAGAATGCAATTTGTCTTTCAAACTGACCTATGACACAGAATGCGGTAGTACAAGAAGGTCTAAGGTCACTATTCTCTCCGATTCAAACATGGTCCAGAACCTCTAATTGACATCCGCAAAGGCTATCCTACGGAGCAGTCGGCCGTCTCCAACGCTCACATCCATTCGAGACGATGAAGTTCCATGATTGGCAAATCCCAGCAGGAGTGGGCTAATCTGTTGCCTCTGATTAGACACTGGTATGTACTGACTTTGCACAGACACCAATAGGCATGACGTCCTACCTCATGCACCACAACGAGAGCATCTTCCCAGATAGTTTCGCGTTCAAGCCCGAGCGTTGGCTCCAAGCTCGGCCTGATGGCGCGCCTGCTCTGGAGCGATACTTGGTCGCGTTCTCCAAAGGATCCCGGCAGTGTGTCGGAATGAAGTACGTTGCATCATGCCTTTTATTTGATTGATGGACTGGCACTGACGAAGTGTGGATAGTTTGGCAAGAGCAGAAATCAACATGACGCTCGCGACAGTGTTTCGACGGTTCAATAATCAGCAGTTGTACGAGACTTCAAGATTGGATGTTGATGCCAAGTATGATTTCTTGCTGCCGCAACCATCGATGGAGAGTAAAGGTATCAGAGTTTTATTTGAGTAACCTGGAAGTGCGAGGCTCGGTTACTTCAACTGCTTACCATGCTCCATGACCTCCCAGATCCTGGGCGGTGTGCAAGGACAATCTGCTTGATATATCCTGCTAGGGCTTGGGGAAAGATAATGAATGGATATTTGGAAACAGATGTACTACAAACCATCTCAATCTCTTCCCCTTCCTCCCCATAATTCTGCTCGTCCAAACACCATTCGCCACCATCCTTAGACCACTCTCAACGCCCCCTAATGATTCATGCACTCACACCGTTTCTCTTTCTCTTTCTCAGTGGTCTCTCCTCCTCCTCTTCAATCTCACTACTCGACTCTTTCCCCTCAAAATCTCCAAATCGTATGACACTCTTGATGAAGTCATGATCGGAGAACTCCTGATAGGTTTCCGGCGCATCATCGATTTTGATTTCACGATCAACGATGAAGCTTGGCTTCGCCCGTCCGCTTTGAATAAGCTTCAGAAGAGCGGGTTGATATTCTCGGAGTGGAACGATGCCAGATCGGATCGTTTGGCCCTTGAACCAGGATTCGCCGAAAGGGATCTCGAAGATGCCTTTCTTGAGAGCGGGCGTTGCTCCCCCTGGTAATAAATCAGCTAGTACTTTATCTGAAAGTGAGGAAGTACTTACGAGGATCTTGTGGGAGATAAACACCAATCACGCCAATACCACCACCAGATCTGGTAACGTGAACAGCCTGTGTCAAAACCAAGTTCCCAACATTCTTTCCCTTCGCATCTACACACTCATAACCGATACAATCGCAAGTGCGGTCGACACCCTCTGGCTCACGCTTCAGGATCTGAGCGACGGGATCGCTTTTGCTGAAGTCGATGGGGATTGCACCGATGCTTTTTGCCTTAGCGAGACGTTCCGGGATGCGGTCGACGCTGTATACTTTGCTGGCACCTCGGAGAAAGGCCGAATATGCTGTGAGGAGTCCTACGGGACCTGGTTGGCTGTTGTCAGCATGTTATTGCTCAATTATATGCAGAACAGTTGGAGTAATAGATGCGATTCATGTCGATGGGAAGCCTAGGGGTGCAACGGCAGGGGTGCTTGAAGAGGAGTCAACAGAACTCACCAGCTCCAAAGATAACGACCACATCCCCAAATTTGAACCCAGAAGCATCCAAAGCCCAATTTGCCGTAGGGAAGATATCCGCCAACATCACATAATCGAGCTCATTTTCCGTGCCCTCTGGCAACAAAAGCACGTTGTCGCTCGCGAACGGCACACGTACATACCCCGCTTGTCCACCATTGAATTGGAAGAATCCAGGGATATCCCCAATACCGAGGCCACCAACGACTTCGTCATCATCGTCACCGCCCAAGTTATCGTCGGTGATGATACCCGAGACGATGACTCGATCGCCGACTTTGAGGTCGCTGACTTTGGATCCGATGGAATGGACAATTCCGACAATTTCATGGCCCATTGTCATGGGTGGGTTGACTGGAACCCGGCCATGGAAGACGTGGAGGTCAGTTCCTATGGTAAGAAGATGTCAGCATCCGGATAAAAAATTTAGGAAATGAACATGACGATGTTAGAGAAGCAGAATCTGGGGTGCTTCCGCCTTGCCTCATGAAGACAATTTGAGACTTACCACAGATACCACTCGATGTGACACGGATAATGGCATCATGAGACTTGCGGACCTTTGGGATCTGAAGTGTCTTGACTTTCATGTCGAAAGCTTTGCCTTCGAACTCGACGGCCTTCATGGTGTCGTGGTGGTGGTGATGATCGTTGTGATCATGGTGTTCAGAGTGCGGGTGTGAGTACTTCATGTTGATGGATCGATTTGTTGGATCGATAGGTAGAAGAGATTCTAGAGCTGAGAGAAAGAGATGGAGTGGAATATAACAGATTTAAATTATGTTTTGAGATTGGAAATAATCAAAGTAGAGGAATGCTCAGCTTTTATACCCTCACAATCCCCGAAAACAAGACTCCCACAAACGCCGATTCCAAACCTTCATCACCAGACCACAATCTGATCTAAGATCAAAAATCATCATCTCATCTCCATCCTACCCATTTCTCGTGCCACAATCAGCGATTCCCTCTTCCATCGACAACTTCGCGACCACCAGTTCGCTTAGCAACGAGGGCTGGTAAGATATTATCAGACTCCAGGGTTGTTTACCCCGGTGCTGACAGCCAATGATTCGTATTCTTTTCAGCCTTCGCTGTGAGATCCAGTAGAGTGTGAGAAGCTGACGCTTATACATGACATCCTACCTACGCTGTACGACATAGGCTATTGGGTCCAATTGGGGAGCGTTGACGATTTTGGGGTAGGAGTTCGCCTTCTGATGTGGCTGAGCATGAGCTTTCGTGGGTCTTTGCGAGCTAAATTGTGATCAAAGACTATTTAGTATTTGTGGCGCTGTAGGCGGTCAGAAGCGGCTTATCTAGACATTGTGAGCATTTGATAATGTTTTGTACTTATCTATCTGCCTTACACTGGCTGTTAACTTAGCAAAGCGCCTGCTGACATATTCGAAAAGAACAAGTTGTGTTTGAAATACTTCAATATCCACATAAAGTACATCATAATTTCTCACCCTTGAACCTATTGCCAAAAAATATTTTGCAGACATCAGAGGTTCGTATATTCCAGCCCTACCCTCACTTCAAGAACGTGATCGTCTTGGTCTTCACCCACTCGTCCAACCCCGGCGCCCCGAACCGTCCCCATCCGCTACCCTTGACACCACCATGTGGCAACGCCGCTTCATCATGGACCGTCATCGAATTGATGTGCACAGCACCACTCTCGACCCTCCTCGCAACTCTGAACCCCCTCGCTAAGTCCTTCGTAAACACCGCAGATGCGAGACCATACTCAGTATCGTTCGCAATCTTGATCGCCTCATCCTCATTCTCTACTTCAATGAGTGAGACTGTTGGACCAAATGATTCCGTGTAATAAAGATCCATCTCTTTCTTGACACCTTTGACTACGACTGGACGCATGCGTTCCGGTGCAGCTTCTTCAGCGTTGATGTCTCCATACAGAATCTCTGCACCTTTGCTAGTCGCATCTTTCAACAGAGCCTTATTCTTCTTGACCCCAACCGGGCTAACAAGCACAAGTGCCTCCCCAGAAGCAGGGAACATCTGTCCAATAGCACCTTTCAACTTCTCTGCAAACTCCTTGCTAATGCTCTTGTCGACAATGACCCGTTCGGTAGCCATGCAGATCTGACCGCTATGCAGGAACGCGCCAAGTGCACACATGCTGGCCGCGAGACCCAGGTCCGCATCGGCGAGCACGATGGCAGGTGCCTTTCCTCCAAGCTCCATCAGCACAGGCTTCAGGTTCTCGCCAGCGAGCTTAGCAATCTGACGTCCGACTGCTGTGCTGCCTGTGAAATTGATCTTCTTAATTGCTGGATGCTCGATAAGTGCTTTGGTTACAGCGGCTGCGTCATCCGGTGCAGTTTGAATGACGTTCAAGACACCGTCTGGAAGGCCAGCCTCTTTGAAAACGGTGCCAATTACGCCCAGGGACCGAGGTGCTGTTTCCGAAGCCTTGAAGACGGCTGTATTACCTGCTGCGATGGCGAATGTAACGGAGCGAAAGCCGAGTGTGTATGTTGCGTTCCTAAATTTGGTTAGTCAAGTTGCTTCGAACCGCGTTTCTCAATGCTATTCCTCCTCGGGAATATTTGCTTGTTGACAATGCTTCTCTGACTACAATGAGAAGGAGGACATACCAAGGCGATACTCCTAGAATAACACCATACGGCTCCTTCATCACCAGCGCGCCCCTCTTCGGATCACTCAAACTCGGCACCGTCCCCTCGATTCCTGAAATTTTCCCAGCAACATCCCGTAACTGGTTCACAGCATTGGGTGCATCAAAGCCCGTCGAATAGAAAGTCGTAGCACCAGCTTCCTCTTCTTGCCACTTCCCCACCTCTTCCATGCGTCGCTCAAGAATATCAGCTGCTTTGAGGAAGATGTTGCGACGTTGGTCGGCTGGAGTTTCGGACCATGCTGGGAATGCAGCTTCCGCTGCTTCGACTGCAGCGATAGCTTCAGGGAGTCCAGCTGCTGATGCCTTGTGGATCACGCTACTTGTCGAGGGGTTGGTAACGTCGATTGTTTTGGACGTGGTGACGTCCTTGCCATTGATTTGAAGGGGAACGACTAGCATTTTGGTAGCGGTTGGGTCTTTCTTTTGTGGTCTTGTGGCTCCGGGTTTTAATGCTATTGAATGACCAGGTCTTCAAACAATCACTGACCGAAATACCAAAAGATGTTGCGCCTTGATATATCGTCTAGCATCTGTTTAGGTCTCGGCGTAAGCGAATAGCTGGGAAGGAGCGCCATCGGCTAGGGCCCCGGATCCCGTCAACGGCATATGCTGAATCCTTAATCCGGTATCCTGTGCGAAATAAGTAAGCCTACACGGGCCTTGCAGGAGGAATTCTACAGGTGATAGGCTCACTCGGGAAGCCACCAAACGGGGTCGGACTACGGATGCGGGGTTGTCCTCCTCCCCCACAGCCCACACTTCTTATGGTTGGTTGGGTTGAGAAATCGGTCTGTAAAATGTGAGGCTTCGATGAGCTATGAATATCGGAAATTCCGGTCGGGACGTAAGGTAAGTCAATTTCAATTCGCGCATTTGCTCGGTTATATGCTATCCGGTTATATGGGATGGGTAGTGCAGTTGTGATTTGGTGACAAGCACGGCGGCACCATACGCTGGCTTGGCCTGGATATTACCAGTCGAATATGTGACAGCACCTGACAAATGAATGGTGTTATGGCTGGAATTTCCTCACGTTGCCAAACTGGGCGGACGACTCCACAAGTGAATCAATTACAATGCAGGACCATTTGTTCTGCCAGTGACGAAAACGCAAGACGACGTCTCCAGTGTTCCCCAGCAGCAGCCATCCAGAACTCATTGTCTGAAGTTGAATCAGATTTCTTTGCAACTAGTCTTGTAACCCCGGCCCCTTTTCAAAATCCCTTGATGTACTTATGCTTGTCCGTCGTCTCCGTGACCTCGAATTTCATCCCAACTTCAACCTCCCCTTCATTCCTCGGACAACTGAGCATCCCAAAACACGGCTTCCACTTGATGCCCTCATCGACCCTCCGGTAGCTGACCAGCGTATCCCACGGTTCCTTTTTGTCTTTCTCCGCTGTGTCCGGATCAACATTAGGGACCTGACATCTCGCACATCTTGCTTGGACGTCGATCTCAAGTGGTTTATCTCCTCCTCCAAAGATCGATTGTGCGATGCCAGTCTTTCGCTCGCCAGGTGGGAGGATCCGAACAGTCTTCCAACTATCCTCAGTCCACGCACTCGGCAGTCCACCTTTGGTTAAACCCGTAGAATCTTCGCCTCCTTTAACAATAATATTCGGCCTGAACCGCTCCACCCCAATCTCGTCATGTCCCTTGCCCTTCAGCCGTTCATTCAGCTCTCTTAAACTTGCCTCATTGGCAATAAGCAGTGGCATCACATCCGGGAAATTCGTGCTCTCTTCCCTCCCCAGTATCTCTGGTGCGCCATTCCCCCGCACTATCCGGGGCGTTGGTCCCTTATAGACAAGCTTTACGGGCTTGGAGAAGAATTCTGTGAATATGAAGTTTATGCTATCGGAGTAGATGTAGCCGTCTGTTTCGTAGTCCCAAATGTTGACCTGGGAGATGGTTGTGTTCGAGGAGAGCCATTCCGGCGAAGGGCGTGCGGGAATGGTTATGCTGTGCGGGGTGGAGCGGATGGATATCGTCAGGTTTGTGGAGGAGGCGTCGAGGGAGGTGTCGATTAAGGTCATCTCAGATATGTCACGGATGGTTATGAATCTGTTTGAGTGGAGAAATCAGCCACTGACTCTACAGCACCGGATCTCGAACATAGCAGACAGGAGTGGGGAGAGGAATCGCCCCGGGTAGATATCCACAGAAAACAACAGAGAATGACTTATAATTCTTACTTCATAGTCTCGGCATCGACAAACATCCACCTCCTGTCCAGATCCAGCCCTTGCCTCGTAAGGTACGATTTCTGTATGGAGATCCCGCGACATGATTTGATCGGATAGATGCGCAATTCTGTAATTTCGCTGGTCGCAGACGGGCCAGAAAAAGGATTGAGTATGTCGAGCATGATGTACTTCGTTGAATTCAATTATGATGTGTGGCTTCCTGTTGAGAAGCTCTCCAGGGGCGGATTGAGGGAGGGCAGTTCTGGAGCTTACAGGTCAGTGACGTTGATAGCGTGGATGGCGGGGTACAGTAGCTCCGGATAGGTGACCTCGGTCCCTCTTTTCTACCTCTGTTCAATCACACTGTTTTGTTTACTTCAAATAGGCAATCATAATATCGATAATGGTCCATTCCATGTGACACTACTCGTTCTTCTAAAGTCGGGAGACAAAATGAAAGGCTTTTTTGCGCCATATTCATCTCAGAGCTTTATGTCTCCAGTCCTAATTACCTAGACATCTGCCCTCTTCACAGAGCGAATTGGAATCAAGACACGCTGCCAATCTTCATGGAACTTGGATGAATTGAAATCAAAATCGAGTATTCAAACAATATTCTTCGGAACACATTGCGCCAGAACTCCACTCCATGTGATATTTTTGTACAAATTCAACCGTTCAAGCCACAGTCTTGGTCCACTCAACACCAAGCTGCATATAATTCCAGCAGACTATCCATTGTCAGCAATAGCTACAGAGAAACGAAACGAGAAACAAGGGCATAACTCACTCGACCATCCCAGATCATCTCTAAACATTCTTTTCAAATCCTCCTCACCACTCGTGGTCCCATTCTCAGGCCCGTAGCAAACCGCCTTTTTCCCAACAGCAATCGCAATCATTGGCGGTACTTCTGGAAACTCGATGAAAGTAGGCTCAGTCCCGAACTTAGCTTGCGAAATCACTTGATGGATATTAGCGGCTGCGATATGTCCCATTGCCATGGCAGCACCGCAACGCTTGATGCCAGACCAGGAAGCGATGTCACCGACTGCGTAGTGTGCGCGAGCCGTGGGCGAGTCGGTGAGCATATTCATACTGTATGCAATAGTCAGCTTCTGAGATCTTAGCGATAGGGTTTTCGGGGTACGTACGTGTTGTGGATTTTAACGAAACCATTGGCATCTAACGTTGACTCGGGCATAAAAGTCGTTGTGGGCACACTTTGCGAAACAGCAAAGATGACTTTTCCCGCAAAAATCTGCTTCCCACTCGACAGAGTAAGTCTGTACCTTGGACTCCCATCGGTAAGTTCGACCTCAACGTTCTCGGTAACACGCTCATTGACAATTAGTTCTACCCCGCCCTCAACGAGGACTTCTGCGCTGCGGTCTTTGAAGTCATCCGGTAGTGGTTCGGAAGAGAGTAGTTTGTCGCGTGAGTGAATCAATGTGACTTTCTGCGTGGGTTGAACCATCTTGATCTCAGCTGCCATTTCAACACCAACAGCACCTGCTTTCTATTAGATTTCGATAATTTTCCTGCTTTCGAGTGCACGGATGGGACAACGCACCTCCTCCAATAACCACTACACCTTCTTTCGCAGCCTTCACTTCCTCGATATGTTTCCCCGTCTCAGCCAGATATGCCTTTCTCGTCAAGGATTGCGGAACAGCAGGCCATTGCCTCCGGAGCCCAGTTGCGATGACCAAGTAATCGTAGCTCTCGTCATATTCCTTCCCTGATATCTTATCTGCAATTGTAACGACTTTGTCCTCAGTGTTGACTTTGGAGACGCTACCTTGCGCCCAAGATAACCCTGGGGCTCTCAAAGCGGGTAGGTCTGCGAATCGGACCCAATTCTTGGAGGCATAATCGGAGGAAGCTAGAGCGAGTGGCGAGCCGATGAGGTGATCTGATTTTATTGCAACTTAGTACCCAACCTGCTTTGCAGATGACTAGGAGTTCGTGCTGTGAACGTACAATATCCATCTCTCTCATCCACGAGCTTGATCTCGACAGGTATGACAATACCACTTCCGCCGACAGGATCATGCAACCTCGCTCTTGCTTCTTTTCCGTTGCAGTAATCGTACAAGTTCAATGCAGCAGAGAGTCCCGCATACGATCCTCCAATGACCACGACCCTAATCGGCGCTTCGATAGATCCCATGTTTGCTTTTTGGTGTATCTGTCGTTGATCTGAGGCCGAGATGAAGCGAAAGTTTCGATGTCGAGAGCCACAACGTTGAACCCTAGACAGCAAGAAAAAGGAACGACAAAATGGAAGCAGGAGAGAGTGTACTTGTACCATTGCAATATATGAGAAGTAAGAAAGGAATGAGTGAGATTTAAAGTACTTACGTGGGTCTTACCAAGAAAGTTGTAGCTGTATCGTATGCTATCTACGCGTGCTGGGTAGATAGGTACCTGGGGAAAAGCGTGCCTCTTACCAACATGCAGGTACCAACTCGGACACAGACACAGGCAGAACAGTCATAAATCTTGGTACTCGCCCATTCCAGGCTTTGCGTGTCGTTCTTGAAAACTGGAGTCCGAGAGGGATCGAAACCTCGCCAAGCTCTCCCTAGTATCAAGAAGCCAGCCATGTGCCGATGTCGCCTTGCGTAAACAATGACTTTCATGCAGAAGCTGAGAAGATGAGGGCAAGAGAAAGGAATACCGAAATGTCCGTCGGACTGACCAAGGAACCCCTCTTTGACTTTCCTGGCAGCCTGCCAGTCCGGCATGAAACTCTCGCTCGCGGTGCCACGCAGCTCTCGGCTATCCATCTGATTAGATGTCTTGGCCCTGTAATCTTTTTCCACTCCTTTATCCAGTCCAGTCATAACCAGGTAAGAGATGCAAAAGGCCGGAGGATGCACAAGCAGTACGATGCCTGTACACGCCAAGCTGAAGAATCTGATAGCGTCGGCCCCGCTATCGCAAGCTATCGTCAGGGATATCCTCAGGGATGCTCAGGCCATTTGATCCCTGTAAGCCACTAAGTGCGACGCTGCAGTACGCCATCGAGCGGGATGGATCAGATAACTTTTTCGCCCTCAAAATTATCTTATCTGATCATCTTCCGAGGATCGGATCTCACCGCTTCAAAGCTCCTGGAACGACTCTGTCCTGGTGGACGCGGATTAATCATTAGGTTATGAGATGATCAAGTGGATGTCAAAGTTGTGGTCAGGTGGATGATTGGAAGTAAGAAGGAGTATCCCTTCCTTGCCCCCACTGATGGCGTGGAGGCTTTCAAAGAAGCAAGAGATTCGTTATGGAGGCCCCGTTTTCGAGAGGCTTCAACCTCGCTGCCATGCTAGTACGGATATTGGCAAAGACGAGGCAAGATCTACAAGGAAAGACGCCAACAGGTCGTAGCACCCGAGCAGAGGTGGCAATAACTGGTAAATGCCTACGGAACTCAACTTCCAGAAATTCCTTCTTCTCTTCCTCGGCTCGATGAGATACCAGCTACGCAAGTGTGGTGGGTCATGTCAACATGACAAGGGTCCTCTGGTCCACTTCCACCTAAAGCTTGCATGTTGGAGCCATGATCCAGAATGCCATGGTCTTCAAGACCAGGACTAAAGGGCCCAAGTACCTGCATGTCACGATTCCTGTACGCTATCATCTTCAGATAGGGACGTTTCCAACAGAAATAACCACATTTCACTATCTTTCAGACCCGGGAGTTTGGTTGAGCATTTCCACTCTCACTTACTTATCTCTGTCCGTCGCCCTCTTTCAATATGTCTTCTCAGAGTATTCCACTTCAACGTCTCCAACAAACGAAACACCACCTTTCAGGGACTTCAACACAAGAATCAGAATCCAGACTTTCGATTGTTCATGGCGAACTCAATCCACCTCTCAGAGATCTCACGCTAGGAAGTCTGCTTGACGAACAGGTTTCCATTCGAGGCGAGAAAGAATGTCTGGTCGTGGCACATACAGCAACGAGATGGACCTTTTCAGAACTTCAAAGGCAGAGTAGGACTCTAGCTAAGGGTATGCTGGCACTGGGTCTCAAAAGAGGTGATAGAATTGGTATCTTGGCCAGTAATTGCGAAGAGTATGTTGCGACTTTCTTCGCCGCGGGATACATTGGAGGTATTTTGGTAGTGTTGAATGCGACTTATACCGCCGAGGAAGCATTGCATGCGTTGCAGCATTCTGGTGAGGTCTTCTTTATAGGCTACTTTCGAAGATCAGTTTGGGCTGACTGCTAGCCAGGATGCAAACTGTTGTTCGTGGAAGAGAAATACGGACGACATTCGAATACAGAACTTCTCAGCCAACTAAGCGATGATCCTGCTCAGACGCCGGAGCTCAACACGATCGCGACTCTTCACGGCACCTTTGAAGACTTCAAGACTTACTCAAATGTAATGAGCGCTATCAGCGCGGGTATCTCGGATGAGGGATTCAACGAAGCAGCAAATTTGACGCATACTCACGATGTGTGCAATTTGCAATATACGAGTGGTTCGACTGGCCATCCAAAAGCGGCCATGTTGACGCACCAGTGAGTAGTCTTTTCCTGTTTCAACGACGAAGCAAAAGAACTTTTGAACATACAATTGATGTTCACCAGTAATCTAATCAACAATGCCCGTTTCATCGGCCACCGTATGTCCTTCACCTCAGCCGATGTACTTTGCTGTCCACCTCCTCTATTCCACTGCTTCGGGCTCGTTCTTGGCCTCCTAACTTGCCTCTCTCACGGCGCATCCATCATTATCCCATCACCAACCTTCTCCGCCCCCGCAGTCCTCTCTGTCCTCTCCACCGAAAATGTCACAGCGCTCCACGGCGTACCCGCCATGTTCGAAGAATTACTCTCACTTCCTCGACCCGCATCATTCTCCTGTCCGAACCTGCGCACAGGAATCATAGCTGGTGCGCCTGTGCCGAAACCTCTAATGGAGAGGCTGTTCAAAGAATTGAATATGACGGAGTATACATCTAGTTACGGTCTCACGGAAGCGAGCCCGACCTGTTTCAACGCAACGACCACGACGAGCATCGAGCGGAGGCTAAACAGTGTAGGAAAAGTCATGCCGCATATGCACTCTAAGATCGTAGGACGTGATGGGCAGATCGTACCTGTTGGACAGAGAGGCGAGCTGTGTATGGCAGGATATAGCTTGCAGAAGGGATACTGGCAGAACGAGGAGAAGACAAATGAGTGTATGGTGAGGGACGAGAGCGGTGTGCTTTGGCTCCACACGGGCGACGAGGCGGTATTTGATCCCGATGGGTATTGTACTATTACGGGGAGATTCAAGGACATCATTATTCGAGGTTGGTACTGCATTTATCTTCGCCGAGTGACAATTCTGGATTCTTTGGCTAATTCATCTCGAACACAGGAGGCGAAAACATCTACCCCATCGAAATCGAGTCCCGCCTCGTCTCCCATCCCTCAGGACACATCACTCGCTCCGCAGTCGTTGGTATTCCACATCCCAAATACGGCGAGATCGTGGTGGCATTCCTCCTCCCATCAAATTTCTCGCACTGGCTTGATAGGCCCACAGACGAGGAATTGCGTGGCTGGGTCAGGCAAGCGCTCGGCTGGCATAAAGCACCTGTGCATGTATTTTGGTTTGGGGATGAGGAGGTGGGTATGGATGAAGTGCCACAGACTGGTAGTGGCAAGGTGAAGAAACATGTCTTGAGAAAGGTGGGAGAGGAGATTGTGAAGGGTTCGAAAAAGAGGGAGACGAGTTTACACGTTGCGCCGGAGAAGAGGGAGGGGATGAGGGAGATTGTGATGGGGGAGATTGCAGAAGAGGAGCAGACTTTTTAGATGGAGAGAGGCAGATATTGTGGTTCAAATTATTAGAGCTTATTTAGATCGTGTACATGCTGTCATTAATCAATTGCCTCAAGGCCAAATTGGAGTTCTGTTGGATTTGTTTACATTTCGCTTGGCAAAACGAGAAACTCAATTCCGACCCTGTCAACATCCCATAAACACACATATCTGGTAATAGAGTAACTACAGAATTTTACACACTGGTTAATCAAGTATCAACCATTGTACAGAGAACCGAGAAGTTGTCACCCGTTTCATTCTCACATTATCCCCAGAAGCAACCCAGAAATGTCCTCCACACAATTCGAGCTTTTGCTGCGCCGCATCTCTACCGCCCGCCGAGCACGAGTGCCGGCCAAGCTTCCTTCCTGTGCTCCGATGCATATCCGCTGTATAGCGTTGTTGGCGCCAAGAGAGTGTGTAGGACTATTCCGACGTCATCGTGTCCATCCCGATGAACATCGCTTCGTTCGTTCAGCTGCATGGCAGACCTCTTCCCAGGCTACCTCAGTTCCCGTTCTCCTGGACTTCGTCCCGGCTACCTTTGAAGTGATATAGTCTTCTAGGATATGGTCCCCTGTGATATTGATGCGATGTGCTACCTCATCCAAAGCGTTGTCTTCGTGGAAAGTAGCGAAGAGGTGAGGAGTGCATCCGACGTGTTATTTTGTGTCTGAGCTGGCGTGTTATGGTCATTCGACCGAATAAGGCTCGACTTGTTTGTTTCGAGACAATGCCGTAAGGAGTTCGAAGATGCATCTGCACTTCGCTTATATTTGTGGTTGGTAGGTAGCGTATTCGTGAGATTGGCATCGGAGTGGTGAGCTGGCACTTTGCCGGTTGGAAGAGAGTAGGAATAGAGATCCATTATTGCGTAGACCTGTCGCTTGGAAATTGAGCTATGGGAAGCCGTTGAATTATTATATTTGTGCGAATCCTGCTTTGTCGAACCATATGTGTAGGAAGTCATATTTGATCAAGTGACTGAAAGAGGGGGAGCGCATTCAGAAAATGAGGCCATTCTTTGCTGTCCTGCAGATGAAACCTGGTGGCAATGACGATGCTCAACCAAGCCTTGCCACATCCTAGAAGAGGAGTTGTTCATCCAATTCCCAAAAGGAAAGCCAGGTCAAAGTGTTCACGTCCGGTTTGTGCAGATCATGCTGCACGAACATATCAATTTATAGGCCGGCGCTTCAGGCGGGATTCCACTTTCGGATGATTTCTCGGTGTGAAGGCACAAGAGCCGGCTGCAATCTCTCGTCACTGTAGATTCAAGATTTGAAGGGGTCTTTGAATCATTTTGGGCAGCAATTGTTGCATTTGCAGGTTCGACGGAAAATTATCATTCAATTGATTATCGTAAAAGAAGCCCCACACACACCTGTGAGACTTTCGACCCAGGGTCTTGAGATCGATGTATTCAAGGAAATCTGGACCTTTCTAGTATGATATGCGCACTTCGCGGTGTCTGCCGCATGGAAGAGTACTGCATGGGCTAGCCTAGTCCCATCCAGGACACTGACTCGTGGTATTCACGAGCAGATAGTTCGCAGAAATCATGCAAAAAGCAAAGCAGGCTGCATTTCTGACATTGCTGCACAGCCTATAATCTCCATTTCCGGACAACTAACCCAACAGGTACTCAGATGCGTCACACAGACTTCAAGCCGAACTACTCCGTGCCGAACTCGAGCGAGCGGACCTGGCGTGTTCGTATTGAACACAACAATAGATACAACCCGCCACGAAATGAGTACCTTGATTCTTCAGAATGTGTCTCAATCCGATATCGGGAATGCCTTCAACGGAGAACTGTTCCTTCTGAAACATAACTCTTACATAAAAATGAGGCAAAGCAGGAACAAAGTCAGGCTCGTCCCGTCGTCAGCCCTGCCCTGCCCAGCCGGCCTTCCTCTCCTCCATCCCACCAAGTTATCAGATGAGATTAAAACCTCCTACCCCACCTTCCACAAATAGTCAAGTGTGAAGTGAGATGTGGACGGGGTGGGTGTGTGGAGGCAGAGCGATTGGATTAGAGTTATCAGATCAAGCTAAGCGAGGAGGAATCAAGCGAGCGAGGGGAGCGCTAGCGCGTCCTGTCGAAAATTTTGCCTTCTGAAAAACAAATCATACCAAATCATGTCAGCACATTCTCGTATGCTATGCAGCTTGTCGGGTACATATGTACAGAGTAGGTCCTTGAATTTCCCATTTTGTATGCAAAACGGGCGGGCATGCGGTGGCTTGAGCATGTTGGAGGCTAGATATCGAGTATTATTGACGCTTAGGGCGGCATGAACTACTGCCCCAACAATAACATCCGACATGTGCATTTCCCCCTGTTCCAGATGAACCGGCGATCAACGATCGATTGTCTGCTCCCGAGAAGGCTCCGTACACCCACTCACGTTCTTTTTGCTTGGAAGTAGATTCCCGTGCCAGGTGATCAAAAGCCGAGGTCACGTTTCTGCAGCTGTCCCGTCCCGGCCTGATGGAGTGAGCCCCCAAGCAACTGCCAACGACTCATGGCGCTTGCAATATCTGTGCTACCGAGTTATCCCATCCATCTATATCCTGTGGGTATTGTCGTCATTAAAGTTCTGGCTCATTACGTCGTGTTGCTCAGGAAGTATTTATTTATTGAAGTGAAGAGGAAGAGATTTTCGCGATGGATGATGCCAACGCGCTAAGCATCGAGGGTCAGTACCCTAGCGTCTAGACAAGACCTCGGTCACATCACTGACGCTGTTGACCCAAGGCAAGGATAGCTACATGAGCAGCGATTTCAACGACAACGGCAGCGACTATTCCAGCAATACAGAAGATCAGACCGAAGCTCAGACACAACGAGACTGGAATCAACACCCCACTCTTGCCTCGGACAGCACGTTTTCCCCCTCACGCCATCACATGACAGACCCCCAGGCTAGATTCCGACTCACTCTCCCAACCGACGAGATGGAAACAGACCAGAACCCCAGTGATGATCCAGCCTACGATCCTGTGCAGATTCCCATCCAGAAATCCTGCCGCTCGACGGAGCCAGCGGACATGAGCGACATGCTGCTTCTGGCATGGGTCCTGCTGATGCGCCGGTATAACGGTGACCACGAAATCCACTTCTCGTGGGGTTACACGGAGGGAGGTGCAGGTACCGTCTCCACTGGCTTGATAGGTGTACAGAGAGATTGCCGAGTGGCGGATGTGTTGGAGAGTATCAGGCTGCTGAGGGATCAGAGCCCGTTCTCGGTAGATTATGTGACCGAGACGAGCGAGAGCTATATCTATTTCAACAATGCGTCTCTAACCTCGAATGGGAGATCAAATGTAAGATCTTTCTGTTGACCGTTGGGGGGAGCCAGCAACTGACGCACTACAGTGGACATACCGTATCGAAGTTCGAGAATGCGAGAGTCTCGAATGTGACCAAACGCTCTGGCTAAAGCCATCTTGGGATCACCGCGTGATGGGCAAGCCACTAGCGGACGCCCTCCTCTCTTCTTTCAAGGGAATACTGCGAGCTGTGTTCTCCGATCCCCGTCAACTGGTTGCGGAGATTCTAGGCATGAACGAGCAAGATGTCGAGGTGTTGAGACCGGACTTATCCAGGACATCATCCTATTCATCGTTCAAATCATCTGAGTCACAGAGTCGACATATGAGTGTCGGGATTGAGGCATGACTTGCAGGGAAAGGAACCGCTATCCACGCACCTATGGTTGATGGTCAGCCAGGGTAAAGGAAAGAGACTGCGATGGAAACTTCTGCATTGTTCTATTGTCATTTCAAGTTCTCGATGCATGCGCCAGCCATCTTGCGATTATTGTCAAGCGTCACGATTGAGATCCCGTTTTCTTGGGAGGAATATTGGGACACTGCGTGACTGGACACTAGGATTAATCTGAATGAGGACAGTCAAAGTCGAGCCGACTGCGGGGTAGAGAGAGAGAGAGAGAGCTCGGGGAGTATTTTGATGATAAAGAGGAACAGGGAAGGATTCATACAAGCAGCGGTCTAGAGTGCTTTCTGCTACGAGAAATGTGAGCGATATCGTTTAGTCTATACCGTTGTTTATCTTTATAGCATTGAATTTTAATCATTTTCAAAAGCGCCAGCTCATCCTGTTGAGCAAATCGAAGCATTTGACGAGATACGAGTAATAGGGAACACTAACTAAAGCGCTTAATCCTGAACAGGGAAATGAATGTTTTCGCGACAAGCTGTATATTCCTGTTTCTAAATCATAAATCAATCATGAATGGTCGTGTAAGGGGAGATGAGAAAGGTAATTTATTTTTACGAGGGAACCCAACTACTTCTAGGAACAAAATTGCTCTCAATAAAAATGCAGCAAGCTTTTACGCCTCTTCAAAATCCAAGTATAAAATTCAGGTCCCACATATATCACAAACGAAATCACAACTTGGCTCGGACTTGCTGCTCAACAGCCTCGCTTCCGAACATGGACTGGACCAGCTCGCCTCCACGAACGGCCAAAATCGACAGAAGGGTATCACTCAACTGTCACAAAAGTCAGCATGGGAAACTAAAATCGGATAAGAGTGAACATACACCATGCGTACTCTCATTGCATCCCTGCAACCAAACACCAGCATTTCCTGCGACCTTGTTCTCGTCGAACGCGATCTTGTAATCTCTCCTGACGGGGAACTTCTTCAAGTCTCTCGCAGGCTCGGTCAAGAGACCCCTCGTCTTGATCAGCATACCCTCGTGCGCATTTCTTTCATATCCGGTAGCAACAAACACGGCATCAACAAGCAGATCCTCCTTGCCTTCTGGCGTGGCATCTTCAACCACCTTGCCAAAGCTCAACAGAAGCTTCCCATCAACCTCCTTCGACCTGATCACCTTCCTATTGGTCTTCAATCTCACCTGCCAATCGCGCTCATCCTCACTCTTAAGTCGCTGCATGTAGAAGCGCTCATACAAGTGCTCCAGAAGACCGAGTCTCACAACTCCATAATTTGTCGCCTTATCTGCCTTGATCCTCTGTTCTCGCAAAGCAGCACCCTCGGCAAAAATGCCATCCACGCGCTCTGGGTCGAAGATCTCATTCACGAACGGTGAGTCGTCACTAGGTCTAAGTGCAGTTCCCTTGATGATCAAGGTGACCTTCGCATTAGGATACCTCGCTGGTAAGTCATTGAAGATCTCTGCAGCTGATTGACCGTTTCCGACCACGGCAATATTGTACGATTTATTCTGATCAGGTAGCGCAGTGGCCACCTGTTGCGAATACTTCGAGGAGTGGACGACCTTGGAGTGAAACTGTGGGAGCTCGGCTGGGACTTTTCCCTTTCCACCGACGGCAATCACGATGTGGCGCGCGAGTCTGCTGCTGAGTTCCCCGGTGACAATATCTCTTGAGACGACTCTGAACTGTGCGACTTTGCCATTTCTCAAAGTTAGATCTGGGGATACCTCAAGAACTTCTTGGCCGTAACTGACACGGTCTTCGAAGTGGCTTGCACACCAGCGGAGATAGTCTTCGTACTCGAGTCTGCTTGGGAGGAAAGTGTCTAGGTTGATGAAGGTATTGAGTCGGTTCTTGGAGAAGAGGTAGTTGATGAATGTGAACTTTGAGCGTGGGTTTCGTGGTGTGGCGAGGTCTTTGAGGAATGATATTTGCATCTTTGCTCCTGGAAGCTGCATGCCTGAATGCCATGCGAATTGGGATTGGCGCTCTAGGAAGGAGACTTTGGGGGAGGTGGAGGCATCTTCGAGAGCAATGGCGATGGCAAGGGAGGCTGGTCCAAATCCAATGCAGATAAGGTCTTCCACTGAGGTTTGTGGTGATGCCTTCATTGGACTGGAACTGTTTCCTGCATCAGCTCTAGACTTCTGGGTAGCATTCAAAGTTCGCGAAAGCGCTTCAGTTGAGTTTTTCGAATACTTACACTTGGTCATTGTGGCTCCATGCGAGCTCGCTCCCGATTTCTTGTGTATTTGAAGCCATTGTGAAATGTCGTTTAGATTAAAAGATTGGTGGATATTGCTGACTTCTTGGAGTCCTTCTGGCAGTCTTTAATGCTTCTCAACACTCTCGCACACCTTTCGTGATCGCTGGTGGGGCGAATCAGAACGAACTTTTTACAAAGCTGCTCGTCCAATTGAATCCTGTAAGCCATTAATATCCAACTCTACGTTGTGCCTATGACCAACTGGCTCCCCAAAAAGAAAACATATGAATCATGTCCAACCACCGATATTTGGTCCAGGAACAGAAGGAATCTGCAGCGGAAGGAATGCCGCCTGATGAACGCTGCAGAGGAGCTTCGCAGGCTCGTAGGTCTCATCCTGATCACGAATCCTCCAGTAACAGAATAAGAGTGACATACCCAAAGCGAGCTACACAGCACCAAAATGGTTATTGATTTCTCGAAGTTTTCTGTGTCCCAGATTAGATCCGTGAAGGTCGGATATGCAAAGCTTAGAGCTGGAAAAGAATGAAAAGCTTTTGATACGGCGCAAAAATGACACAGCTCGACAGTGAGTAAGTGAATTTGTTGAAAAATAATCTCAAGGAATAAAATAAGTAGCGTACCACCAGTCCTGGATGGCGTGTCCCGAGATCTGACGAGCCCATTTTTCTCAAAGACACCAGGGTTGACCTTAGATCCATCCCATTCCCCTGCTGTGCTGCACTCACTACGAGTAGCTCCGTCTCATTCATGCAAGGCTTGCCGACGCCGTGGATATATCCACCTAATACCCTGCATATATGAAATCCTTCTTGGATTGTCGGCTTCCAGAAACCTATCTCAAAATCGTCTAAGAGGATCCCAGCCCGCTCCCTACATCTTCCGACTGCCCTTCGACGATGCTACGTCTGTAAGGTTCGAGCTACAAATTAAGTCGTCACACCGAGCTGTCAACAAGTGGGGGGACAGACTATGCAGATCGTAAAGCGGAGTGTGAAGCTGCTCTGCCCAATAGAGTTCCAACGTGGCTTGCGCGAAGGACTAATTGTTGCCGCTAGAATAATTATCAGATCATGAAAAGATTAGATTATTTCCTGGCCCGCCCTTGGATGATTTACCCCTCCATCTCCACTTTTGATGGCACTATACGCTGATTTATGGGATATCCACTCAGTACCTCCACGGCATACGCCAGACCAAGCAACACGGCTCGGGAACGGGTTCGGTATTACTTCTTCAAGCATTTTTTCAACTTCTTGCTTGCGCCATTGCCGCAAGATGCACCGTGACAAACGTCCACTAGAGTGAAAGGTTGCAATAGCTTGATAGTGGCAATACACACGGTCTTCTCTTTCTTTGGAGAGGCTTCTCTGTGCCAGCGGATGACCATTTCAGGGAGGTGATGGCCTCAACGTGTCATCGGCTGATTGTTCTTTGCTTGCACTACCGACGGAACACGGCCGATGTCGTGCAACAACCCAGGGCATGACAGGAATACAACAGACGGAGCATGGCAAACATGGTTAGACAACTAAAAGACATGCAAATGAGTGCGGGGCTGCAGGTGACTAAGTGTATGTGGGAAAGTGGGGAAGGAAGACTTTTCTTCTTCGTCTGTTATCTTATTTAATCAGATCATCAAAAGTGGACGCCGAGCAATTCGACAGGCTTGATCCTTGCCTAAGACACAATCCTAGGAGCAGTGACAATGAGAAGGTATCGTAGTCCGGAGAAAGGGCATTGAGAACTGTCTGAGCCCTGAAAACTCGGGCGGGCTCTCTGCAGCCGTTCATGTAGAAAAAAAAGGTTGCGTTTGACCGAGGCAGAACAGTAGAGCAATAAGATTCCGAGGCGATCTCAAGCTCCATGAGAAAAGCCCGCGAAGGGCAGTTGCGAATGCTACGCCTGAAGAAGTGGGAAGGCCTACTGTGATCCTAACGGTTTAACTGATCAGAGTTGACTTTCTAGATTTCCTCTTCTCTACATCAAACATTAGGTACTGAAACTACACAGTTATGATCCTTTTCGATCAGGTTGGAACGGTAGCAGATCATGATTATTGGATTGACAGCGCACAGTGTGTGTTGACTGAAGTCAGATGTGGAAGGTGGCCGAATGCTCGTCGGGATTGGTTGCCTTTTTAGCAAGGCTTTCTAGAAATTTGAGGCCTCCTCTTTGGCTGGCCTCGAAATGCGCAAAAGCATCATAGATCTGTTGCAAATTTTCAGCTGTGTTCATCTTGAGGGCTTTGGGAACTTGCCGCCGAGTCTGCCTTCTCGCAGATCCAAACATTCCCAGTCTTGGGCTTCCTACCTGCCCATCCCAGTTTCTTCCCGATATAATCCGCCATACCTGGAGATCTCAAGGTCGAATGGGCGGCTATGCGAGCGCTCTGTACCGCCGGACGCTTGATCGTTTATGCTCGTACTGTTTCTGTGATCTGTGTCAATATTCCTTCTCCTCGGGACCGAGATGTCGCCCAAGTCAATAAGCCTGAACTCTCTTTACTTCGTAGCCGTCATTGAAATTGCTATAACGATATACTCTGCCAAGGACGGAATGCAAGACTTTCAGAAGAGCTTGAATATGCTTGGCCTATGACTAACTTATACCCACCACGAGAAGCCCCCTCCGATCTCGGCACTTAGGTTTTGAAGCTCACTTTCACATGGAGACTTACGTGGTAGCGGCATCAACCATCTCAAAGATCTACAAGCTGCTTTTGAGTAGAACAGGCGAGGTGTATCCATGACACATTTCTAGTGACATTCTCCAAGGAGTTCTGTCGATCCACGAGCTCAGAAAAAGGAACGAAACACGAGGCATGCATAGAAGACCGAGGAAAATCTTTTCATCATGCTGCATCCTTGATCGAAGGAGGAGAGACGGAGATGACCCCAGTAGATGCATGCACATTCAGGGTTCGTGAGTGACCCTGGTCAGTGGAAGTCGTCTGATAAGATGATCTGATTAGATTTTGTTCCGGCCGTGCGCGCAAGCGGTGCAGGGATGCCGAGAGACGGCAGAGATGCCTTGGCCGTTTCCTCGCCATAGATATGATTAGATCTTTAAACATGATTCGATGCGAGCCCTCGATGACCCTCCGATACTCGTTGGCACTTTCTTGTTTCGACCTTTCCTGGTGTCGAAAAGCGGCATGCTTCGGTAACAACAGCCCTGTCCCGCCACAAATGGAAGTGAGGCCAGCGATCCCCATGGAACCAGTGCTTCCTTTTGTGGCGATTTATCCATCATCGTGCTTTTGCTCCTGTTCCGTAATGGATGGCTGCTGAGAACGGAGCTTTTGCCACGTCTGACAGCTCAGAAGATAGGTTTGAAGCCTCAGCCAGAACCCCACTCAGCACCAATGTGAAATTGTAATCCGATCAATAAGCACTGAAAGAGACAGGCGATCAAGATTATTGTACTGTCCAAACCGGCCGCTCCTCCAAGATGTTCAACTCAAAGCAGCTTCGCACTCTATAGCTACCACAGTTTGCATCGTAGCATTCAGCACAAAAAGGTAAGCAGGAATGTGATTAAACTGTAATCTCTCTCTGGACCACAGTGTGAGAAACAGACCTTCTTAATATTGAACTTCATGGAGAAAGTGACCGTTCGATGCCCACGCGCTTGATACACTTAAAGTACTTCTGAATCTCAAATACTTCTCGAGCGCAACTTGATTTTGCGTTGTATTTGTTCACCCCTTTCTTACCCGAGCATTAAGCGAGGCATTCAACCGGCGGCCGCATCAGGCTTCCTAGCTCAGCGCTTCACTTCACGTACAATCAATCAAGGGTTCTAGGCCCTTCAAGTCGTAACTTTTCTATCATCGGGCGTGACTGAGAATTTTAAGTGCATCTGCTTCAGCACAGGGGAAACACAGAATCAACTTTATTAGGGCTCCCAATAGATTGGAAGCAGGTGCTGAAACCAATGAACTCTACCCAACCTTCAGACAACACCCCTCATGACGCTACCCCGCGGATCTCCACATCCATCCCGCACAGCAGTTCGAGATGGTAGACCTTTGCTCTGAAAAGTCACGAGTCGAAAAGGCTCTGCAGGCAACATTGCAAGAAAGTGTTGATGCTGGAGTCCCAGGAATTGTTGCAGCCATCAGTTCCTCTAAAGGCATTCCCTTGTCATCCTCAACTAACTGCGCAGAAATGGAAACCTCGAAAGATATTGATATCAACAACATCTTCGGCATCGGCAGCATCACGAAAGTCTTCGTCGCAGTCGTAATCTTCCAACTGATCGAGGAGCGGAAGCTCACACTCTCGACAAGACTCGGGGATATCCTCCCACCAGACATCCTGGATGGGATTGCAAATGCAGCAGACGCTACGATGATATCCTGCTCAACCATACATCTGGTGTGGAAAGCTGGGAAGATGATCCAATATGGATAGCAGAAGGTCGTGGTCGGTAGTTAGATTCAGAAAGGATCTGGGGAAGATGGATGCGCTGAAGTATGTTCGGCGGCCGAATTCGGCTGGGCCAAAGCCTGGAGGTTGAGAGTATTCAAATACGGGGTACACCCTTCTGGGTCTGGTGAGAGAAGGTTACTGGCAACACAGCTGAAGAGGAGACTCGGCGGCTAATACTGGAGCCCCTAGGTATGAGAAGTACTTATTTCGAAGGGTTCGAGAAGCCTGGAGAAGGACCTGTCACGAGCCGCTACCACTGGGCCGCGGAAATTTTCATCAAAGATGCTGGTATTTGTCCAGCTTTCACAAGACCATCAGGATTTCTCATCAATGCATCAGCTTCCAATCTCTCCGTCGAATGGACAGCTGGTGGCATAGTGTCATCAGCTCCAGATCTTCTGAAGTCCATCATCGCTTTGAGAGATGGTCGCTTGGCTTCTCCCTCTTTCCTCGAAGTGATGAAAACGTGGAGGACATGACGTTTTTAGATGGCCAAGTCCGAAGGGATCTGGTAACTGGATTGGGCATCGTGGGGGCGTTTTGGGGTTCACGGCTTCACTGTGGTGGAAAGACGAGGGCGATGTGGCTGTGTCTTCTGAGCAATGTGGGAACGATGCATTGTGGAGTGGTGCCGTCAAGCTCGGGGGCAGTCTTTTCCAAAAGCGACTTTTTGAAATTTGCCTCTGAAGTATCAGAAGGTTAACCAATAGATGCGAGAGTAAGATTTAATCTGAAACGCGAGCGACGACTTGACCGAAAGAGAAAGTTCCAGGGTTTAGTGGATGCTAACGAAATAGTCGTTGGTCAAGAGGGAATGGGTAGGGTACAGCATGCTTTGTGTTACAGAACAAATGTGCTGCGGCGCAAGATGATGTAGTACTCAGCAGTCATTGACCATTCCCAATAAGCCAGCAAATCGATCGTCGAACTGCCCCTAGTCAAGTGGGTTCTACTGCGACTTGCCACCCAATAAAGGTAAACACCATCAATCCAAAACAATCAGATCCAACCTCGCCCTCTCTTCTCTCCTGTCCCTGGGCGTTTGATAAAGCCCAAAAGTCTTATAGTCAGCCGTGCTTTGCTTTCGGATCAGACCGTACGTGACCGTCTCAAGCATTTTGACACCGGTTTGGGGCTCATCTCTCATCCAAGGAGTGCATGTTTAAAGGACCAGTTCTTGAGCTCCTGTATTGCTAGCACATTGTGCTTCCAATTGAATACGGCATGGAAGAACTCTTCGACCTGCTCGCGCATGACATACCCGTGACAAAGAATTTGGAGTCCGGCGACCCAGAGCTCTTTAGTGACATCACCAGACCTGAGCTGGAATTCACCCTAAGGTGATCTGATACTGGCAAGCAGGACACCTGCTTTTGGTGGGGCGAGGTAGGATACACAGGTTGAGCAGCAAGCCTGGTCCCAGAAGAGGTCTGGCAGAGGGACCTCAGCCATGGCATTCTTATTCAACTCCACGTTCCTGTTCTTCTTCGAAAGTCTTGCGAAAGAAGCCGCTGTGGCCGAATCGGCGATCATGAAAAGAGAGAGAACATGTTTTTGCAAACACAGATCGCATTTGCCTTCGAAGCGAGGGGGGTGGTCAAGTCCACCAACTTTTGAGACAGCAGGGCTGGATTTTGCCTCGACGACAGAGGATCCTGAAACGGCGCGGAAGATCCTGGGGTTCGACAGGAGAACATGGAAAGGATAGACGTGAGTCAAGTGTCCTCTGCGACTCCCGGGGTCCATTAATTGGGAAAGGATTGAGTTTTTGACCTTTGTGCCTAAATCTCTCGTCTGACTCGCCTCCCAAAATCCCAGCACTGTGTACGGCTGAAGTCGTCACAGCTTGGTCAGTCGCCGCTGCGTAGTTCTTGGCCTCTTTGAGCGCGACCTGCATCATGTTCTCACTCCCTTCACCAAGCGAGTACGTGGCGATTTTAGCAATTTTGAATGGTCGTGCCGGATCAAGGTCATCATCCTCATCCTCATTCTCAGAAGCTCGAAAAGTCGTACTTGATTCCTTTGCAAACTGTCTTTGCGTCATTTCTGAACGAGTCCCGTCTCCGAACCCTCTTTGGGTCTCATGGGGAGAGCCAGAGTATGGATATTTGAATGTTGGGTCAAGGCGTTGCTGACCTGCGCCTCGTTCTCGCCAGGGACCTCACTCATGGAGATCGAGCTGGTTGCATTCGGGGGATACTGCGGCTCTGAAATTTGATCACTCGTACAATCAGAGTTCTCTCTCTGTCGAGTGGCCGGATCTTCGAGGTTCATGACATCCGCTTCAAATAGGACCATCGGTGACCGCACCATTACGTTGACAAAGATCCTGGTATGTGATGCGATGGACTTGGGGCCAACGAAGATCTTTGTCTGTTGTTGGGTTATTTCCACCGATGGGGAGGAGAATTTCGAAGCAGCCCTTGGTTTGAAGAAGATATACGGTATCAGTCGGGTAATCATGGAAGAGGAAGAGGCTGTCAGGGGCAACTGCGCATGTAGACATGCCGATGGAAATGTTTGCTGCGGAGGGCCGGGCTACAGCTGCCCTACCAAACACCACGACAACACATGGCGTGTCATAGAGTCCAAGTTTCGAGGTGTTGTCGCGAAATGCATCAATCTCCTTGGCGTGGATTTCACCATCAGTGAAGAGGAACCAGACTGAACAGTCACGGAGGGTCTTCATGTAACGCTCATTAACGTAGATACTGCTTGGAACAGTGGTCCCTGAGGCAGGGGCGTGAACGTCATGGCAACCAAGCGGAATGTCAATTGCTCTGTGCGGTTAGTCGTTCCAGGGAAGCAGAGTCGTGAGGCGTGAGTAACTGCGCCAGGACGGCCGTAAGGCACAGATTTCATTGACAACGTTCCTCTCGGGTCTATGAATCGATCCAGAAGTTCTGCGAGAATGATCGACTGCAATGCAGAACAGCTGTTGTTTCAGTGTCCCAAGGTTCGGAAACTTCGCCATCGCGGTCCAGACAGAGAAGGCTAACGTGATGAAGGGTAGCCTGCCGGGAATCGTGGGAACGACTTCAATCGAAGTGGGGTGTAGTAGTGGAGTATGAGGAGGCATATGGTTTCAAGTGCTTGGGTTAAGCTCCTGATATAGCTCTCTTCCAGAGCAAAGGACAAAGAAGTTCGAGATCTGCGCTGTGATAGACATGTAGAGGGTTCGGCTCACTTCCCCTAAATTGAGCAGCAAGAGGAATGTTACGAGTAGGAACTTCGAAACAAAGCTGAGAATTCCAACTTTCGTCACTTGTAAGAGACTATGTCATTGGCAGATGAAGAGAAGAGCGCCGAGAAAGCCAAATGCGGTGCGGGCTGATCGTGACACTTCACGGAAGCAGATAGAATCTCTGAATATGTTCCCCTCCATTCAAAATCCGGGGTCGCAGAATTTCTAAGGCTTGACCAGCTGTCACTCTGCCACAGAGAACTGAATCTAGAGGTTCGGACTGGTGACCCGCGCATCGACCAGAAGGTTCTCGTTACCGACTCAAGATTGCAAGTCTCGGTGGAACGCAATAGCTTCTGCTAACCTGTCCTGGCAGACGTCCTCTGTCCACGATATTGTTACCAGCTACGGAACCAAAAACATGGCTGTCACTTTTCCGGCATCAGTGTAAGAGTTACTCGAAATGCCACAAACTTAGGACTCAGAGGTAGCATATGCTGTGATCCTCATTCTCTGCGACGTTGCGGTAGAGTGCCGTATCCAAGAGGTCTGACTGGTCAATACCGAATCTCTTGTGCTGGACACCTTCGTGGAATCTTATTGGGATGCGAACGCCTGCTTGTCCACACCCATGTGCTTGCACATCACACTACTGACGTCAAGGGCTCCCAGTCAGAGGCTCAAAGGCTATAGATTCGACCCATAGGCGTCAAGACGAACGAGCTCTGGACTCATAACAATGTGCTCTGAACCAAAGCGATTGTCTTCTCGGCAAGTAATTGGGCATCAGGAGGAAATCTTGCGCTGATATGATTGTACTTTTGGTCCTGAACCACGAGCCTACTGTGGATTGGCGGTACTCCTTGTATCTGGCGAAAGACTCACGGGCTCATCCCCAAGCTATTCTTGTACTGCTTATCTGGATCGTCTAGGCATTTCCGGGCCTAATGACGCCTCAGCAACAGTCACTTAAGATGTCCTGTTCCAACATACTGAAGTCTCAACATCATCGCTCCCAGCGCCATATGTCTTGTAGTAATCCCCCAAGAAGAGCCTTGTTCCTCAAAACCCACTTTCTTCGAAGCGTGCCGGTAATGCCGTGGTCGTACATTCATGTATCACGCTCTTCCCATCTATCTTCGTCTCCGATAGAACCATCACTCGATGGCACACTGCCGCGATGGTCTTCTTGCTCGGCTTGATCGTGGCAGGGAAGTACTCTGCCAATAGCTTATGTATGATAGGAGAATCTATGAGCTGCTGCACGCTCTTCTCGTGTCCGCTGGGGAGGAATATCAGATTGTAGGGTTCGAGTGTGAAGGCCGGAGAAGACCAAGAGAGGGGCTTTTGGAACTCGGATGTTGCGGCCATTTTTGGTATGCGTCGACTGCAGATTGATTGGCACCCTGGATTTGGAATATGAGCCATGCTGTATTTGTCTGAGAGTACAGCTTATCCGTACAAGGAGTTTCTGAGTGATTCCCTTCAACATCTTTGCGTCGCATTCTGGTGTTTGGCCATTCCCAGTTGCGAAGGAGACATCGGACCCAGCTTTCATGAATGCTGAGTATGGTACTGCGGTCTCTATTTCTTGAATGTCAGCCATCTGCCAGCGACATTGAAGAGGTTGAGAGCTCTTGTACCTGTTGGGTCATGTCCATAATCAGACATCGGGATAAGTACTTTGGCGGTGAGCATTTGAAAGATGCGGCTTTCGCTGAACGCTACAGTCTGCGAGGCTTAGTAAAGAGATGATAAATTAGTACACTGGACACAGGAAGGTATAGCAAATAGCAATGTTACATCAACACGAACTTAAGGATGTTCAGCACCAGCTGCTGTCTCAGCCTCGGCACATACAAAACTGCACATTCCGCTCAATAGGCAACCGTACTGTACCAGATTTCTCCAACATCTTCTTAGACCCCCAACCCAAACTTCAAACGAGGTTCTTGTTTACATCCGCTTCGCTTATCTTTCCTGAGGAAATGGTCAATTAAGCATCGATGAGTGCATGAAAGCGTTGCTATTTCCGACATCTCGAACTGCTACTTATTCTTCCTGGTCTTACACTTGACAGTGTTTAAATTATCTTTACCTCGCTCATGCCATTTCCAATTTTGGACCCTTGGTCTCCATCTTGAACTTGACAAACAGATCATGTCTCGCCCACCAGCTTCTCATACGCTTGCCATAGATATACACAGGGATGGCCATCAACGAGAGAGCAATCGAAGTTCCACCAAAGACAAACATGATCTCTTCAGGACCCTTGTCAGCCACCCAGTCGTTGGCGAAGGACGAAAGACCGTAGAACATGAAGTTCTAGTCTAATCAGCTACCGAGCTCGACAAGAAAGGAGGACAGATATCATACCTTGAACAGCATGTTCATGATAAAGATCTCGTTACTCTGATTTCGGAAGGCATCAAGCCCATATGCCAGAGTTGCGAAGATGCCAATCAACACACCTACCATCATCACACCTTGAAGGAAGGCGCACAAGATGGCGTTCGCACCAGTCGCCATAGCCCAGCCGAAGAGGAACATTCCAAGACCCTGTTATGATTAGCGCAGCTCAAAGTATCTAGTAACAAGGTACTTACGCAGAAAACGCATGCCAAACTCATCAAAACTAGACGGAATTCAGGCTCACTAGATTGCTAGTCAATTAAAAAGTTTTTGGCATAGCCCAGATGATACTCACTAGACACCCTTGTTTCTCTTTCCCATATACTTGATGATAGGATCACTCGCCCAGCCAACAAAGATCGATCCAATCATGCCACCAACGAACGGCCCAGCACCAAGATATCCAATCTCAGCAGGACCAAAGTTCCACGGTGGACCCGAGAAAACACCTGCCAAGATGATAGCAGATCCGACATACCAGCTGTTCAAGAGTCCAGAAGTGATGATAGCATAGCACGCCGCTGGGTTCAAAAGTGTGATGAATGGGCCGGCCAGATACTTCAACATGTTGTCCTCGGAGTACTTTCCAGTGTAGATCGCCAACTCTTGAACGAAGGTCTTCTTCTTAGGAATATTGGCGGGCTCAACTCCAGCTACCGTTTCGTGGTGCTCCTTCTCGTACTTTGCGAGTTCGCCGAGGTTCTCGTCCATCGCTGTGTCGGTTTCGTATCGGGTGTCGCGGAGGTAAGCTGTCTCGGGGCAGAAAAGGAACATTAAGACGAATTGGACGACGAGGAATATTTGGAACATGTGGAAGAGCCAGAGCCAGCCGAGATCAGCAAACACGACTCCACAGATGATCGAGGCGAGGGACGAAGCAGCATTGAGGATGAAATTGATGAATCCGATTCGGAGACCACGTTGGTGTACGAAATACATGTCACCGACGGAAGCAACGATGAGAGACTCGAAGGCAGACGTGGAAAAGCCTTGAATCTGAACGTAATATTGTCAGCACTTGTTATAGGGAAAATTAAGTGGTGGCTTACGATGCGTGCAGCGAGAAGATAATTGTAGCTGATCTTCGCTTGACCGATGGCAGTTCCGATGATGCAGAAGAGTGTTGAGGCAAGGTAGGCGGGTCGCTTTCCATATTTTCGGCTCACGGCGCAAATGATGGGTCCGGATGCACCAGCAGCGAGGAGATTGTAGCCGGAAACGAGGACGACAGTTGTAAGTGGCTTGTTGACCTGTTGGGCAATCACGAAATACGAAGCATTGAGAAATGGGCCCTAACATCATCAAAACCTGTAGATATGGTGGGGTTGATCGAGCATACATTTGTTCCGGCATTGAGCATAGCTCCGAGACAGAGAATTGCAACGATGACTTCTTTCTTCCACATTGGCCAGTTTAGAGGATCATTAGGATCGTCACTGGGTTGTGGTGAAAGCACAATGTGAGAGTTTTTGCCAGTGCCATGCTTCAACGTCGAGGTGATGTTCTCGACATCTGCCGCATGGTCATTGAGCAACACTGTCCCAGGGACGTGTGTGAGCTTGCTATCTGATTACAGATTAGCATGCAACCTTCACCCAGAAGATAAGGACTGTGAGGTCATACCTTCAAGGACTCCAAGTCCCATCTTGAACAAAGTAGAGCTCCAGATATGATACGATGGATACGAAGGATGGGGGCAGAGTTCAACTCTGTTTCTGAGATATGACAGCTGCGGGAGATCTACACATTCATATAGACCAGCAAGTGGAGAAATCGCTGTCCATAAGTACCTGGTAAGAATTCACTCCCCGAAGCTCGTGCGATGCAACCCCCAAAGCTACCCCGCCAACCCTTGGAAAATCTGCACCACGCATCCCCAACGGTCCAGTCCAACGCGCCATTGAAACTTTGGTAGCGACGCGGCTCGCATGATCGCCAATCACTGTGGATGCTTTCGAGTCTGGGGTCCGCTAACTTCCCCGCACCCGCATTCCTGCGTGGAGACGAGACAAGCCCAGATTCCTGACATCTTTCGGCAGATGTTGGGGATTTTGTTGCGGCGTACATGATGTTACTTGCCGAAACATAATAATTATTCACTTACAGAAATCGTCTGCATAAGTAAGTATAGAGACAAATCGAGTCATCTTTAGCCTTGAGTCAGATTTTGTCACTCAACCGACAAGAGTTAATCGAAGCAGGCATCCATAGCGAGGCGGAGTGGGAACCCAGACCCAGAAGGGGTCTTGAAGTAAAGGCAGATCAACATGGTCGGTCTACGTTTCCGATGCGCATTACTAGATCAACCAGATCTTTGGGATCAGGAGATTCAACCTTTACAAAGCATTGACATGGTGTTCAAGTATCATTTCTCCAAACTGTCGGGGAGTAATTTTACAAATTAGACGATCAACTTGGCTTCTGGATTTGGGGGTTTCCCTTCGAGGACTTGGCATATCCACGACCAGTATCAACAACGTTCTGGTACAGCTCGGGGAGGAAGGTCAGGGGACACGGCACAGTGCGCCACGAATGTACCCAAGATATTGAGGCTTTCGATGCACCACAAGAACATTGTCACGACAGCGGATCGAACGACTAATCAATAGTGTTTGGAATGCGAAGATTGGAGTGGTGGGGAAAATGGAGATATCTCGAAGACGACTTTGACTCAACATCCCATGACAAGTCCAGCAATCAATCACGTTTGCTTTCCAATTTGGGATCAACATTTGAACCATAATCCATTTAGGCCAAAGTATATCAGAAAAATGAATCCTCAGCACCTCTTCCCCTCTGCATCGTCCTCCCCGGACTCCGTGGTGGGATCACTGGTCCACCAGGGCCGCTGCCAGCAGTACTCGACTGCCTCGACACCCGATCGCTTGGTGCCACCTTGTACTCCGTTGCAAATCCATCGTCTTTCTTATGGATCGTTCCTCCCTGGACGTAGAAGCTCTCCATTGGGCTTGGTGCGCTATCTCTGTTCGGTGTCATGATCATCCTCCTCGTTTTTTGCTTGCGTCTGCGAATTAAACACCCTGCAATGACAGCGAGAACAAGCAAGCTACCCGCACCAGCACCAACGCCAATGGCGATCTTGGTGGTCGAGGAGAGACCTTGCGAGCCGGAACCGTTCGTTTGAGCCGAGTCCGAACTGCTGGGGCTCGAGGCCGACGCCGAGGTCCTGGTATCAGTTGTCGCTGAAGGCAAGCTCGAGCTTGATGTAGATGTTGGACTGGCTTTCTCGGGAGGAGAATTGTTGAATCGATCAAGGAGACTACGTCGGTCAGCTCTGTTCTTGGCAAGTAAATTATTGTACTCACTCATCGATCACATGGATGACCCCATTTGCCACAATGTAATCCGTAGCGATGACCTTTGCAGAGTTGACATACATGTCTCCATCCTGCACTGTGATCGTCAAACTGGAGCCCTCCTGTGTCTTCAACCTCCCACCATCCTTGAGCACGCTGCTGTAACCGACGAAGCCTGGAACGACATGGTATTGGAAAACTGCTTTCATCTCCTCGGCAGTCGAGTTTGCAGCCTGAAGGGTGGCTTTCTCCAACGCATTGGCCGAATTTGGTATGAAGTATGTGACATCTGGTATGTTCATGATACCGTCCACATACGCAACATTTGCCGCGTTCAGATACCCCGCCGTGTTGAGGATCGACACAAAGTACTGCATCTTTGCAGCTGAAACTTGTGAAACGGCCTGGATCGGGATGGAAAGGAAATTGTCGATGACATGGACAATGCCACCAGTGCAAATAAGTTCCTGTTGAGTATAAGTTGAGCAATCGTGACGGCGGCAAGATTGTGACTTACATCTCCGACACCTGCGGACACCTTGTTTCCTGAAACCACTTGAGGATTCCCAATATCATCTATTATCAGTTCCACAGTCTGCCCACCTGTCACATTGGCATATTTTGGACTGGCCAAATTCGTCGAGGCGAATTGAGAGTTGTTCGTGAATGATAGCGACGGGTATCCACCTTTGACCATTCCATACTGGAGACTTGCCAGGAGCAGGTCTTCGTTCAATGTAGCATTTCCCTTACTTTGTATCAATGCTGAAATTGCATCATTGCTTGGAGCGAAGAACGTGAAATTGTTGCTGTTAGCGATGAAGCTCGTCGCATTTGCAGATCCATTGACGTAGCTGTATAGCGTGCTCAGTTCTGGAGTTGTTTCAAGCACTTGCAGTAAAGTTATAGCAAGGCTGCTGGGCACCAGCGTTGCAAGCCAGATGAACCTCATTTTTCCAAGATGAGAGGATCGAGAATATGTTTCACCTGCATGGGGTTCTGAGTAACTCATATACCGTTGGAGGGGTAAGAATTGCCACTTCAATATGGGTTTACGGACCGTACAAAGACGTGCATTGCAGCGACGATATGGTTGAAGTCCATCAAAATCTATTGGTGCGATTACCTGTCACAAGCACAAATGCAGCGAAGATAAACATTTTGGCAGGGTCAGGTATCTGGGGTATTATCTCCAACTATTCCGGATGGGGGAGGTCGACCGGAAGAACTTTATTTACAGCGGGTAGAAGCGAGCGGACCGCTGTCCCTCCATCGGCTGAAGGCTGAAACTTCCTTCGGAGCTTCCTCTTCCTCGCTCACTACTGCATCCCACCCCTCGCGAGCAGCATGCATCGCTATCGACCCCGCGTGACAGCTGCTTCTTCTAGAAGCTAAGAAGATGTGGCTGCATCGAAAGAAGTAAATTTCTCCAATGAGAAGAGGTTCAGTGTCCTACTTGGCGATTTGGCAGCTGCAGGCCGGCTACCATTCTCACACTGCCGTTCACCTGAGGGGAAGGTCTGTAACGCCTGCATCTCTTATAGGTTGCTTATCGCACTATTAACTCTTCTATGAGGCTCGTGGCATCCATCATGACAGTCTAGAGGAACTTTCTGAAAGAGCTCCGGATCAGTCACATGTCGAGCGTCCTCGATCATGGTCAATAGAGGTGCACAGTGAAACATGGTTGGCCTTGACATCACCCCACTAACATACCTACGGTTGGTAGCCCGCCCATGCCGAACTTTGGACTTTGACCATTACGATGAGGACGAGGTAGCATTTCTCGCGAGCGCGACCGAATTCTTTTGGAACCTCCATAGCAAGCATATGGCACGGCACCAGAACTGAGAGCAAAGTGGGATCTGGGGTCATTGAGTCGTGGAAGTACCGAGGTGAGGAACCCCGAACCCCACATACCACTCAAAGTCATCGAACAGGCACAGTACAATTCTGGTCACGTCAAAACGCATAAGAGGGCACAATTCGATGAGGTGCATGTAAGTTCTGTCTCCACAAAACCAAGGCTTAGCATATCGTGCGAAAATAAAAGAGTCGGTTCGGAAGGTCGTTCGGAGGAAGGGGACGAGTTGTGGGGATTTTTCAACTCTGTTGCTGCATTCTCTTCGACACGATCTGTGCTAGTTGCTTTCTCACAGTCCAGAAAATAGCAGTGTCGAATGAGAACCTCTACCAGACTTGGACGCGGAAAGGGTTTGGTATACTTTGCTTGCATACTTGAGTACACTGTCAGGAATACCTGGAGTAGTTTCCCGAAGAGTAGTGGGAGGCGAAGTTTGTTACCCCTCACCGTGTTAGCATCACTTGTCATGGACATAAACAATCTGCGTTGTCTCAATCGAAATCTGTGGCGTTCGATGCAGATCATCTAGAAGTCTTCCTCATCCTCAAACAATGAATAAGCCTCCACCTCCGCAATCATCGTCCTACACGGGATCGTAACCGCAATCGGGAACCCGCCATAATCCGGCTCCTCATTCGGCATAATCATAAACTCACCACTCCTCGTCTCATCACCATTCAGCACCCTCCCCGTCTTCAACATCTTCCCACCCTTACCATCATCCACAATCTCCTTCTCCACGGAATACAAAATCCCCGTAAACGTCGCTTTGGGGTCAGGACTCGAGAACACAACCTGGAAACCCCACCCGATCAAGAGGAAATTACCATCGCCTTGATGGATCACCATTCCTGCTCCTGGACCTGGCTTGCCGAAGACGAAGGAGCGCTCGACTGTGACAGTGAAGGTGCCGAATGTGCGTTGCCATACGGGCTCGACCGCGGTGTCTTCTTTTTCGTCGAAGAAGAAACCCATGACGTCTTCCGGGTTTGTAGCTTGCTTCTCGAGGATGAAAGAGCTCATGGAGTTGAGAAGGCCGTAGTGTTTGGTAATTGGTGAGTCTTTTGCTGGGAGAGAGTCGATGCCGAAAGGACTTGCTCCGATTGCAGCATATGTGCCGTACGCGAGCCAGACTCGTCGAGCGCCTCGCTCATCGCGGCGTTGTTCAGGTATGAAGAGGGGTTGGCCGGCATGTGTGTATTGTTTGCAGACTTCTTCGTAGTCGTGGAAGTACAGATCGGGCGCGAGGAAGTCGAGTGACGGGGTGTTGACTTTCCAGATGTCGAATGTGTGGGGGACTGGACCGCCGGAGGGATATGCTCCAGCTGATGAGCCACCGCCAACGATTGGAGGGAGACCTTGTAAATCTAGGACTGTGGGATCGTCGAAGTTGAGCCAGACGTTGGTGTAGAGGGGAATGGGGTATGCGGCTTTTCCAGCTGTCGCTACGTGATTGACATATCGCGAAATGTGGTATGCCATGAATGCTTCATCTGCGTCTGGACCAACGGGAAAGGATTCCTTCCACGTTGACTTGCCGGGAATCAAAGAAGAGAAATGAGGATGGCGTGTCGAGAAGCATGGATGTAGGTCTTCCGTCTGAACAGATTGTAATTGAGTAATGAGATGTGCGGGAACTGGTTCTTTGAATAGCTTGTTGGCGATATTGGATCGATCCCGAGAATCTCCCAGGACACCTGTCTCGTTCTCAACTTGTACCATCAGGACTGTGCTGTGTTTGCTGTCAAACTCCTTCAGATGTGTCATCAGTGCTGTAAAGGCTTTCGCATCCGCCGTCCAGGCAGCTTCGCAGAACGGCGAAAGTAGCTCTTCTGTCCTGATGACCGCGCCAGCTTCAGAAACATGTACTCGTGGGAATCGCTTCACGTCTCTCTTCACCCATCGAGGTACGTATGTGCTCAGAGCATTCTTAAAAGATCCAAACCAAAGAAGTACGAGATGCATGTCAAATTCTCTCGCTCCGAGAATGACTTTGTCGAGCTCGGAGAAGTCAAATTGTCCTTCGACCGCCTCAATCATTTCCCATGTGACGGAACCGAGGAGTGTATTGATGTTTGCGTCTTTCATGTTCTGCCATACTGTTGACATGAAGTTCGCCGAGCTTAGCGACGAGTTATGAAGCTCTCCGGCGAGCATAAGAAATGGTTTGCCATTGACAATTAACTGGCTCGAGTTCTTCGTTCTTCGGAGGTGGGGAATAGATGATTCTGTCATGATTGGGATATCGTACGAACTGTTTGATGTAGACGTGCGAGTTTCTGCGTTGATGACCATTTCGAGAGGATTTGAGTAAGGGAGAGAGTGCTGTATGCGGGAGTGAAAGGTATAAAGAGAGAAATTGCGGACGCAGAAGAGAGAAAAAATGCTCTTTTAAAGGAGGGAAAGTAAGCAACCTACATGATTTGGCGACTCTATTGTTGAAAGGTGGGTATCTGCTCTTCAGGGTCGAGACTTCGCCGACACCAGGATATCGACTTCTTTTCCGGCGTAAATTCTCGCTGTCTCGCATGTTATTCGGAACTTCGTCCACTTGGAATCGAGGAAGATGGGGGTTGCCCCGTCAGTATATGAGTGGTGGTAGGGTCCCCCGTAATGTGTACTCATGTAGGTGGGGAAAGCCTGGAGAGTGGTTCGCCTCCCGCAAAGGCGCATAATTCTCGGATGTCCACCCACCGCCCCCCCCCCTCCCACCAGTGTCTACGCTAGGTACATGCGCTGTGCTTCCGCATAAACTCTCCCCGCATATACGGCGACTTCTTGACCCACCATCTATCACGCGGTACTCAATATTATCTTCATTTTCATGTGGAATATCTATAGTATCATGCCGTTTTGAATATTCGCAACACTAGTACAGACATGTTTACATCCGTAACGTATCCGAGGTTATGAAAGACCGCCGTTGATAACCATCATCCCAGGGTCTAAAATCCAGCCTTTCCAATTTCTCCAGTAACCTTCTCAGATCCAGACTTGCTTCTTGAGAACTAAACGCTCCGCTGCCATCCGATTCACCACTGTTCAATTGGCTGTCGCCGACTCTCATCTCGTCTAGCAGAGCGCTGCCGATGTCACGGACTTTGGGTACTAGGCCTGTTGTCGATGTTAGATGATTGACTACAGTTTGAAAGATCGCGATTGTCAATATGGATTCTAATATTCCGCACTTACTGTGTCCATTTGCTTCCAAAGTTTCCTCGCTCATGTGGTACAGAATCTCAAGGAGGTCCTTCACAATCTCAGCTCGTTGTTTCCGAATCTCGTCTTTATGTAAATTCGGACCCTGGCTTGCAATTCTCCCATCGAGAGCTGGACTGGTAGGCAGGGACTTGGAGAGCGTGTACATTTGTTCCAATAGAGATGAGCGAATGTGCAGTTGAGTTATGTAGAGATTGGCTGTCTGGACGTCTGTCCCGAAATTACTGCCTGGGGGTCTGGATAACCCACCCCGCCACCGTAGCTCTGGCGGCAGAGTGTCAAGTGCTCTCTGTATGTATGTCATGTGTTGCTGGATGTGCGGTACCGAAAGCGGAAAGGTTTGTTGACTCGAATGCCAGAGGTAAAAGAGGTGAGTGAGGTAATTCAACCCAGGCACATATGTCACTGTATCACCGTGCCAGAGATTTGAGGGATCGATGTTGGTGGGGTCCAGCTCCGTGTCGTTCATGTCTAGAGGCTTGGTGGCTTGGATGTTGTCCTGAGCAGAAATCAATCCAATGTTTGGTCGACCATATATAGAATAGGTACTGTCCCATCAGTATGGAAATATTTCGGAGGTGGGCATGACAAACCAGAGACCACAAAGAATGAGACAGTGTAAGCGTTTCGCAAGTTCTGCCTCAAGTCTTGACATGTTCGGTAATTCGTAGTTCACTAGATACTTGATCCCTGTCGTGACTTCACCAAGCAGTCGGAATGAAATGATGCTTTCCTCTGTCATGAAGGAGGTGCTCAGATGGTATTTTGCCTGGCACCATTGCAACGACATACTCCTATAATTGTCGAGAAGACGGTGATACTGGATTATTTCGAAGCATCGCTTCACTGTAACATCGGGATAGTCAATTGCTGCCTTTCGAGGCAGACTCGAGACTGTAGCACAGCAAAGAGATATTACCACAGCCAGAAACTCGGGATCGTGGTCCAGATTTCCATTTCCAAGTCGCTTGAGGAAATTAGCTCGGTGATGAATTGGGCAAACGGAATGGATTAGACTGAACCAGTCGTCTATGATTCGTCGTATTGTTTCAAAGGGTGCGATTTGGTCCAATATTGGTAATGGCGGCAGGTATGTTGAGGTTGAACTCGGAGTGATCGCTGCTGTAGATGTTGACGTGGGCGAAGTAGAGGGTAGATCAGCCTCCGTCTCTGTCAGACCTATCACATATCTACACAGTGCGTCAACAATAGCACTTCTGACATGAACGACGATTACATACCGATTTGGCGGACCTCTCTTCTTCCTGGGTCTGTTCCGAGTACATGGAACTGAGAGCTCAATGCATGCTTGGCATTTTCCATCTCCATCATACAGGCACTAAACTCGGTTCAAAGTCAGGAACTTGATCAATGTTGAGAAAGTCAACAATAAACCTCGGACGTTCACACACCTTCACTTTTCGCGCACGACAGGCATCGCAGGCATTGCGCGAACGCCGCTGAATTTGCCGGGGTTGTGTATCTCGAGGTGGATCCATTCTTGCCTCCGGAGAAGGTGCAAGAACGGGCAAGCTGGGTCGGACCATGAGGATATATTTCGGATGGCAATGGCAATATGTCAGTCTTGATAATCAGATCATACTATACCGAGACGTCGAATAGATTCTTCGAACGAGACTATGCGCATGAATTGACTTCCCAAGCTTGGGATTGAGGAGGAATAACCTCGGAAACAGCTGGGGTGCCAGCAAACTCAATGGTGGGGATTTCTGGGCACCCCGCATCACTCGAGTCATGCCGCCATCTCCTCAATGAGTCTAACCTCGGCCATCCTCCTCCACTAAGCTTGACCATAACATTAACTAGCTGGAAAGGGGGTAAGTGATATTCGTGGCGTGTAGGGATCAAAGCCGACAGACACGGGATGAGTCCAGAGTACCAAGAGACGCATATTTCTCGGACGTACCAAAGAACGCCACTAGAACGATGAAATGAGGAAACCTTCACTTCTCTCCTGGTATTCGTGCGCATACCATGCGGCTTCTTCACCCCACCTCCACATACATACTCCATCGTACCATATCCCCGGGAAGACGAAGCTGCACGTGGAGAGATTGATTCAGCGCACCGCTCTCCACGTACATCTACCTCCCATTTGGTTGGGTCCCCTCGCCAAGTTGCAAAATCTTCGGATGAACTAGTCGACCTTCGAGACTGCTCTTCTTTGTGGCTTGTAAATCTGGGGATCATGAAGAGACATCGAGTACACATGCATCATGATGAAGTTGTATAAGTAACGCAGAATATCCTGAGAAGTAAATCAAGCAGCGATCGACAGACGACTCTTTACGTGCTCTCAAGATTTATCCAATTATCCGCCACAGCAATCCAAATGTCTTCAAAGGAGATGACTGCGACTCACGATGAGTCTTTGGACTCGGCGAGGGAGTTGGTCCTCAAGCCTGATGTTCCTTGGTACCAACAAACCGAACTTCGGAAACTGTATGTTCTGATGCCATTCCTGTTTCTCGGATCGACCACACTAGGATACGATGGCAGCGTGTTGAATGGGCTGCAAACCATGAACACATGGCAAGACTGTAAGAAAACATCGCTCAAGGCTCTAGATATCGACTAACGACCAAGTCTTTAATCATCCGACTGGATCGAGGCTTGGTATATTTGGTGCTATGCCTGGGTTTGGAGGTCTCGCATGTCTTCCGTTCGTGCCCTACATCGCAGATGGATTTGGCCGAAGACATGGAACCGCGATTGGATGCCTCTTCATCCTGATGGGAGCATTGTTACAATCTTTCCCACCAGCATCCAACGCCGAGCCGATGTATCTAGCTGGACGTTTCTTCATCGGGTTCGGATCCAACATTGCCAACGCCACCTGCCCGCTCCTCATTACTGAAGTTGCACACCCAAGACATCGAGGGAAGATCACAACAATCTACAACACTCTTTGGTATTTGGTAAGCGACATTGAAGAAGAGATCCTGATGAGTCCGTACTAACGCCGTAGTCTAGGGGGCTATCATTGCTGCATGGTGCACATATGGCACTCTGACCAACCTCTCTGGCGACCTGCAATGGCGACTACCAACAGGACTTCAATGTCTTATGCCTGGCATCCAACTCCTCGCCCTCTATACCGTCCCAGAGTCACCCCGTTGGTTGATCAGCAAGGGCAGAGATGACGACGCTCTGAAGATTCTCACAAAGTACCACGGCAACAATGTCCAAGACGATTTCGTCACGTTCGAATACAACGAGATCCGTGAGACGCTGCGCATGGAAAGAGAAGCTGCTTCAAGCAGTGGATGGGCTGACTTGGTCCGCACACCTGGAAACAGGAAGCGATGTATCTTGATTATCCTCACTGCTATCTTTTCGCAATGTTCTGGTAATGGCTTGGTGTCTTACTACCTATCCTCTATTCTCAAGACTATTGGTATTACAAAGTAAGCCATGGCTCCTTTCGATCGTTGAAGCTTGCTGACTTACGCGTCCAGATCTACCGACCAAGCAGTAATCAACGGCGGTCTCACCATCTGGTGCTTCCTCGTTTCCCTCGGCTCCGCATTCTTGGTCGATCGAGTCGGTCGAAGAGTCCTCTTCCTCTTCGCTGGTATTGGCATGTTAATCTCGTTCTCGGTCTGGACAGCTTGCAGCGCCGTATACGCCAAGACTGGTTCTCATGATGCTGGATCAGCAGTCCTCGCCATGATCTTTCTCTTCTACGGAGCAGCTGGAGCGGCATGGCCAGGTCTCACCGTATCCTACACTGTCGAGATTCTGCCATACCAGATTCGTGCTAAGGGACTGACACTCTGCTTCACGTTCACCGCACTCAGCGGCGTCTTCAACCAATATGTGAACCCGATCGGACTGGAGAATTTGCAGTGGAAATTTTATTTCTTGTACATTGCAATTTTGGTCTTCCAATGCTTGGTCATATATTTCTACTATGTAGAGACCAAGGGCCCGACTTTGGAAGAGATTGCGGTACTGTTTGATGGGGAGGATGCAAATGTTGGTGGAAACGATGTGCAACGGGATGAGAAGGCTGTGTTGGGCAATTCCGCTGATCACAAAGAACATGTGTGATTAATATGACTTGGTGACCACTCTTAGGTACATATCCAGAATCTCAGATCACACACAGTAGATAATCAAGACGTCCTTTGTGAAGACTTTCTGCCGGAATCGGTCCTCGCTTACACTGTAATTAACCCCGCAATTTTGGCCCCCAAAAACATACAGGGGCTTTCGTGACCGCTCAGGCACTGTGCCTCATCGCCGCAGCGCAGTCCAGGGTCTTGCCATACCAGAATCCTTCCATCCTTCGCATTCGCATGGTAAGGAACACGTTGTCCGTTCTCCCTTCCTTGTTAATTGCCTTCGGCCTTCACTCACCACCTACGTGAAGAATCTCAACTTGAAAACTGATTGAGAATCGCATATTATGAGAGATGCAGCTCAACACATTCCTCAAACTTCTGGTTCTCGTTGCCTACTGTCCACGGGCTATATCGTTCTCTAGAACTTTACCATAAGTCGCTGGGCGGGATCTAGCCTCACGCCCTTCCAAATAATAATTTCGTCCCATCGCTGTTCGAGTCGACTCCAGCGCAACATCGATCCTGTTCAAAACTTCGTCGGAAATTGGAACTTGAGCAGAGACAATACTCAAGCGACACTCACATGGGATCCAATCCGAAAGCGAACTGTGCCGCTTGCTGAGCCAGGCAGTCTCAGCTCTGGAAGCACACCCTTCTGTACAACGACAAAATCGTTCATTTCCGTGCTGGCCGTGATAAGAATTCCCCTCTTCAGCTCTTGAACCCCTACAGCTCGACCGTAAGTTCTAGCGAATCATCACGCACAGCCCGAAACTTTTTCTGTCAGCGTCAGCATCGCCAAGTATACCTCAGCCTTATATATTCGCAGCTCTGGTTCCTCTCAACCCACATCTAGTTCAGATCAGACCAGACAACATACCGAACTCAAAATGGGCGGTTCCGTAAGTCTTATTACCCGCGTATGGAAAGTTAATTATCCACCTGAACCTCCCAAAGAAAGAGATGCACTTCGTTTCGGCATTCTGGGAACACCCTGGACAGGGTAAGCCTCTCTTGTGCTTACGCATTTTTGATATCATAAGAGTCCTGACCAGATATAGATCGAATTCCTTCATAACGCCAGCAAAATCCCACCCTGGTGTCATCATCGCTGCAGTTGCCAGTCGCGACCTCAGTCGTGGAAAAGCTTACGCGAAGAAATTCAGCATCCCAAATGTGCATGGCTCCTATCAAGGTCAGTTCAACATTTCAAAGCAGACATTGTTTGGTCCTGGGAACAGATCAAATCAAATTGCAAAGGCGCTGATGTGATATAGCACTCCTTGAAGACCCCACCATCGACGCAATTTATATTGCTCTTCCCAATGGCCTCCACTATGAATGGACGATTCGAGCTCTCAAGGCTGGGAAGCACGTCCTGTTAGAGAAGCCTTCGGTCTCTAATGCTATAGAAGCAGCTTCTCTCTTCGCCTACCATGCTTCTCTACCTGCTGCTTCACGACCCGTTCTCCTCGAAGCTTTCCACGCACGCTTCCACCCCGCCTGGCGACAATTCCTATCTCTCACTGCTGAACCCGAGAGGATAGAAAATGTGACTTCGCTATTCACACTCCCAAAGAGCTTTTTCCCAAGAACAGATATCAGATATAAATATGATCTTGCCGGCGGCAGTCTGATGGATCTCGGGACTTACACTATCGCTGCACTTCGAGATGTGTTCCGCGCCGAGCCACTCGCATGCACATCTGCAACACCGAAACTTCTCCCCAAACCTGGTGATCAGAGGATAGATGTTGGGATTGTTGCCGACTTCGAGTTTCCCAATGGAGCGACCGGGACGCTCGATGCTGACCTCGAGCGCAAAACTTGGTTTGGCTTACCGAGCATCGAGATGGCGAAGATTGTCGTGAAGTATAGAGATGTAGTGATTGATGATGAGACGAGAGCTTTTGGGGCACCGAAACATGTCATGTCGAAGACGGTGACGTATTGGGGCTTCCCTGGGCCGCATTTCTGGCATAGGATTCAAGTGAATGAGAAGCATGTTTGGCTTGAGAGTGGGACAGAAAAAGTTATTGAGAAGAGGGACAAGAAGAAGAATTTCACGAAGTATGTCTGGGATGAGGGGGACAAGAAGGGGGATTTGCATTGGAGTACGTATAGGTATATGCTGGATGAGTTTGTGTGCAAGGTTCGAGGGGAGAAGGGAACTGGTATCTGGGTTGATGGAGAGGACTCTATCAATCAGATGAAGATGATCGATTCTGGGTATGAGAAGGCCGGGTTGCCCCTTCGGCCCACAAGCACGTATAGGTCAGAGTCCTGACGACACCAGCTGTCCACGAACGCCGTCGATGAACTGCTATGAATGATACTATGGTCGTCAATAATGCTGTGGGGAGCGAGGAAGACAATGGAGACACCTGGCCTTGGCGAAGTGCTCCAATATCGAGTTTGGGCCTCACCCGACGATGAAAGGTTTCTTTGAAGAAGATGAGGCGTAGAAAGAAATTTGGAAATACAGCTCGTGTGTCACCGCGACTAAAGTAATCCTCTCTCAGCAGTATCAACGTAAGTATGATCTTTAACAGATCTACTGGACCCAGCAGGTGAGACATGGAGGACTTCATACCAGCTCACTCTCGCTACACATATGTGTGATGGTCAACTCCAGCCCGACCATCGTGATTTGAGGCTTTTCATTACATGGCGATGATAGGGACGACTCGATATCGACCAATCAGACCTACATGATAATCAAAGGGTCCGCGAAACAGTTCCACTAAGAAGCATCAAGATATCAGAGGCACTCACGTGTATTCTATTGAACAGGTCCAAAAAGCGATGGACCGGATCGCTGGGGTGGAAATGCTGCATGCATTACGTTTGAGCATTTCTCGGCGCTACTTAGAGTGAATATGAACTCGGCGCTGGAAGCACGCATGCTTCAAAGGTTACGGTTGTTCGATGCTGACGGATCAGGGGAAATTTCGTTAGCCGAGCTGAAGAAATGTATCCAGGCGATGGACGATTTGGTGACGAGTGCTGAAGTTGAGGAACTGTTGAAGGTTTGCGATGGAGATCAGAATGGAGAAGTATCAAGAGTTCTGTGTGATGTTGCCACAGGCTGTCGTCAGCCTAGCAAGGCGACAGGGGGCCTGTTATTGCACTAGATTATGTGCCAGGATGTACACGGAATTCTACTCGATGCTAGCGACCCTACAAGTCTCGCGTGTTGAATGACATCGAGTAAAAGGACGAGGATACAAAGCTGCAGAGATTATCATATAGAGTTTCTATAGTGGCATGAATCTGCATTTCTCGTTCCATTCCTCGTGACGGCATAGCATAGGACCTGATAAGGTAGTGCGGTACGGCTGAATTCCGTCAAGCCGCCCAAGAATTGAAATTGTCTTAGCGGAACAATCGATTGATGGTACGATAATACCTGAAATGCGCGAGCTAATAGGGAATATGAGCAAACTGGTATTATAACATCTAAAACCCCTCCCACCCAGGCCACCCCTCCCTCTCCAAGATACCTCAAATTGGAGACATCACCCCACAAAAACCTTCCCTCCCATGTCCCCAGTACCATCTATCTCTCTCCTCTTCAACCAACCTAGGCCCTCCATACCATCCATAATCCAGAAAATTTGTTTGCCCTTCACATAATCGAATTCTCAAACCCAATCTCTCACAAATTCGGTACAACCTTCCCCCAAGGATCATCGCCTCGCCTCTTTTCCCTGCAACGCGAACCAAACACTCGCTTGTTGTTCCCGCCTTCGTGGCATTCAAGCATAGGACTGGCAGGTGAGGAAAAAGGGAACGTCGAAACGGCTCTTCTTGAAGACGTGCAACAAAAGGACAATCCATTTAACACTTCAGACTGCTATTGGAGCTGTCGATCTGGAAAATCAGTGCACACACCTGATCCTTTTCTCTAGTCTGTTTGAGTGGGCTGGACGTGGTTATTTAGTTAGGGACTTTCGATCTGCCAGTTTGCGCGGCTCTCCGGGCCAGTCTACAAATACAAAGATGGCAGAACTTATCGACTATCCGCCTTCGCTAGCTACAGAGATGTCACAAGTCCGGTACCTGGTGGATTCCAAGCGTGCTGGGGCTAGGCGGTCCGTACTTGGAGCCTTGGGGCGAAGGAACGAAAGACCTTCTATGAACCTGAGGCTCCTCAAACGTGCCTAGAGAGACTTATGTAACAGTTCACTTACGGTCTGACATCACTTGATGATTCTTAGTTAGTGATCATTCATCGGTATGTCTCATCTGTTCCCTTTGGACTTGAGAAATAGTACCTGCCTAGCTCATCCCTAAATCGATGTAGGTGATGAGATATGCTGGGCACTCCTTTCAGAGACACTGGGCCCGGAGCGGGCAATAGTCAGGGTTAGAAAATTTCAAGCCTCTTCTGTCTTGCGGCATGGTGGGGATGAATATTGTCGTGAGAATCTAGGTACATGTGGCGCATTCAAAGACTTAGCTTGGTATGAACCATAGACTCATTGTTTATAAACTTCATCCTGCATAATTCATACGGAGACCCAAGCTAGGCACTGAAGGAGCGAGTACCTGACGCATGGAAGTATTTCCTAATTCAACAAATGGACTCTTCTGATCCGTATCAATTTCAGGTTAACGTCAGTCTCCAGAATCTCCTCAATGGGGTTTAGCGATCAATTCTCCTATAACCAGTTCCATTGTCTATTAGTTTCTTAATGCTCAAGTCCGCAGTCAACTGCAAAAATTTATCATGCGATGTTCGTTATTCTTATATCTTATTCGTACTTACGGCCATTTAGACAGACTTCCCTCAAAATGGCATCTCTTGCTCGATACCATGGATATCGTAGCACGATTTTCATACACCTTAATTATCCATGTTCTGTCTGTTTCACTATCAAGGATCCAATGTCAAGCAGCTTGACGCTAAGTGAATTTCACAAGACGGCCAAGGCATTCTGCTTATCCCGTGAATTCGAATGGAGCTGTCGTCCATCGCCAAACGAGTTCCTCACTTGTCGCCCAGATCAGTGTTTCTCATGTCACCACATACATTACTGACCATTTCAATGTTTGCATCGGATTCTCGTATGCTATCCAGAAGTCTCATTCGGGATTGCTTATGATCTCAGTAGAAGTAGAACTTCTAAATCAAAGCAGCAACATTATAAAAGAGAATCGAAATCATTTTAAACGTTCTCTACAGAAACGAAGCGAAACCTGATACGCGAACATTGCCCAATGCCTCCAACGTTTCTCTTAGTCCGATTGAGATTAGGGCTATAGGGGGAGAAGACCAGTCGCGAGGCACGCCGCGAAGTTAAGGATATCAGCAGGGTTACATCGGCATGCGTTGCTGATAGGCTCGAGTATCGACCCCCGGACAGCACATATGACATTCGAGACACAAGTCAAGGCTCCAGTGACAGGATCGAGATTGGCATCAAATCTACCAGCACATACGCAGGAGTTAGTTGGCTCGTCGAGGCTTTGTCCGAGAGCAGTCAAACGATGTTCAAAGTGCATGTAAGAGCTCCAGTAACGGGATCGAGATTTGTGTCGAAACCTGCTGCACAAGCACATGTGTTGGTAGGAACGTTGAGTATTTGACCAAGACCAGTGCAAATGACGGTCGAGGTACAGCTCAACGCTCCAGTGACAGGATCGAAGTTACCTGCGAATCCGATATCGCATACGCAGGTGTTACTTGCCGTGTCGAGGACTTGACCGAGAGCAGTACAAACGACGTTCGAAACACATGAGAGCACTCCAGTAACGGGATCGGTATTGCTATCGAAGCCACCATCGCACACACAGGTGTTGGTAGGAACGTTGAGTATTTGACCAAGACCAGTGCAAATGACGGTCGAGGTACAGCTCAACGCTCCAGTGACAGGATCGAAGTTACCTGCGAATCCGATATCGCAGACGCAGGTGTTACTTGCCGTGTCGAGGACTTGACCGAGAGCAGTACAAACGACGTTCGAAACACATGAGAGCACTCCAGTAACAGGATCGGTATTGCTATCGAAGCCACCATCGCACACACAGGTGTTGGTAGCGGGGTTGAGGACTTGACCAAGAGCCAGACAAAGAACATTCGATACACAAGATATCGCTCCCGTGACGCCATCGGTAATAGTATCGAATCCACCGTCGCATACACAGGTGTTCGTATTCACGTCGAGAACTTGGCCAACAAGAGTGCAAATGGTGTTCGAGACACATGGAATACCGGCTAGAGGATTACCTGTGAAACCTGAGGCGCACGCGCAAGTATTTGATGGGATGTCGAGGACCTGACCGAGGAGGTTACAGAGTACGTTGCTCACACAAGTCAAAGTGCCACCGATGATATTCGAGTCGAAGCCAGTTGTACACACACAAGCATTCGAAGGGATGTCAAGAACCTGGCCTAACGCGGTGCAGACAACGTTTGAGACACAAGAGAGAGCGCCCCCGACGATATTAGAGTCGAAACCAACGTCACACTTGCAGGCATTCGAGGGGATATCAAGAACTTGGCCCAAGGCGGTGCAAACAACGTTTGAGACGCAGCTCAGAGCTCCGCCGACGATGTTAGTATCGAAGCCGGTAATACAGACACAAGCATTTGTAGGGATGTCGAGAATCTGGCCCAAGGCGTTGCAGACAACGTTTGACACACAATTCAGGAGACCACCGACGAGAGTGGCATCGAAGCCTGCCTGGCAGATGCAAGTATTGGAGTTAATATCCAGGATCTGACCGAATCCGACACACGTGGTAGGGGCTCCACTGCTGGAAGGCGCTGCAGAGCTGACGGCAGATAACTCAGAGCTCACGAAAGTCGTGACAGAGGCGACCTCCGACGAGGTGACGATTTCCTCTACTGTGGCCGAGCCGACAACACTGGCAGCAGAGGATTCGAAGGCAGATGTAGACGCTGCGAAGCTCTCAATGGTCGCAGTGGCACCGGAACTGATGATAGACGAAATATCAGATGCTGAAGTGGCGCCAGCAGATGACGCGCTGTCGGATACTACGCTGGAAACCACGGATGACTCTGCTACGCTGATAGAGGTTGCACTAAACACCTCGGATGAGGCAGTCGAAAACTCAGAGATAGAGGTGGCGGTAGAAGATTCTGCTGCACCCGAAGAAGTCGCACTGATAGATACAGAGCTAGCCAAACTCGAAGCTTCAGCTGTACTCGACACACCAGCTGAAGAGGAAGTCTGGTCGCAAAATGATGTTGGAATAACAAAGAGGCTTTGCAAAAGACAATCAGTAACGGTTGCTTGCTGAGTGAAGAGAGAGTAAATTGTGTCGTTTGCCTGGCAGAAACGAGCTTGGCCACCGAAGAAGGCCGCGTTCGACCAGACGAGGCGGTCGTTGAAGGAGAATGTAGTGGTCAGTGTGCCAGTTGTCAACAGGGGTGCGAATATGTCCGACGTAGACCCAACATTGCTAGAAAATTGGCCCTGAGCTGTGAACAAAAATCCGGCGCTAATAGTGAATCGGGCGGCGTCGCCACAGCCCTCTACTACCTCTCCATTGAGACCGACGAAGGTTTGACCGGCGACCTGGCGACGATTTCTTCTCGCGTTGACGCCAAGCGGAGACAAGAGGACCACTACCGGGGAGGCTACTGGTGGAGCTTGAGTCACGGTGGCCGTGTTGGTAACGTTAGCGGTTGATGTGACAGTTGTGGTGCCGGTAACAACTGTGATCAGCTGCGTTGGGGCATTGTTGATATTGATTGTGATGCCTTATCACGGAGCAGCGTTAGCAACTGGCTCCTAGAAAGTCAACATAGATCTATTTCACTTACCACCATTAATGTTAATGATAGTATTATCTTGAATAAACGTGTTGATATTGACTTGGAACAGGTAGACTTGGGTGGTGATGAGCACCTCGACCGGGACGCTGCCCGCTGGGCAGGTATCTCGCTTCACCTCCAAGCTTGTAGCCGAAGAAGTCGCCAACAGGCCGGACAGGCCCGCAATCAATGGCTGAAAACGCATTTCGTAAAGGAGTGTCAAGAATTGAATTAATTGTAGGTAGTACCTCGGGGCCGAGGCTCGTGTGGGTAGTCCGAGGTGGTCGAGATGGCGAATGTGGTTGAGGGATCTCTTCTGTGTGGTTACTATGGTCTTATATGCTCATACTCAGCAATTTTAGCACAATCCCATCGCTCGTCATGGAGTAGACACTAATAGCAATTCCAAGCACATATGCTAACTCCTCATAGCAATTCATTGTCTATCAGACAAAACTTATACGGTGCACAAATAGAAACATACTAAGAATGCTTCTCTTGCCTATCGGCACGTTCGTTCTGTCTTACCACCATTCCAGAGAAATACATCTGGACATCTGGATTTGAAGCTGGTGTCAAGCTCTGACCAAGGTGTCTTAGACTGCCCTTGCAGACGGATTAGCTTTCCATGATTTTGTCGGAGAATCTTCAGTGCGAAGGCATCTTGGGCGGTGCTCGCATAATCCACAGATGTCACCCGCCTCCATCATCTCCACTGTCTGAGGCCGAACGAGACCCAGAACCATCTCTTTCACAGCCAACGAGCCCCGATCGTTGACAGCCAGGACCGGGGAGATTTTCATTGCCGAGTGAGCCGGGATGGGGACAGAGAGGAAAATTATATGCTGAGACTGGAAGGGATGGCAGGGTGATGTTATCAAAGGGCCCGTGGTGGAATTATACGAGTTTCAGAAACACAAGCAGCTTTTTGCCAAATTTCCTTGATTTCTACCGCACCTGAGATTGTTCTCACTTGAAGTCCTGACTCCTTCGGACTCTCATAGAACGGTGATTTATGACTTTCTGGGTAGAGCCCACCATACTCCCAGTCATCAATAGCAACGACTTCTATCGAAACAGGGTCAACGTAAATATTTGATTGCGAGGCATCTCGATGGCAGAAGACCAATTTCGATGTAGATTTAAATTCGGCTGGCTGAGACCAGAGATTGCATCCACCAGGACGACAGAAAACCGCTTTAGGTGGGAAGGCCACGCCGCAAGAGCCAAATTTCCAGCTACCCGGCTACACAGCTGCATGGGGCGTGGGGCGTGGGGCGTATTTCAACCGCGACGCGACCCTAGCACGGCTGAACCAGGAATGGTAGGATTCCTTTGGGTGCTAAGCCCCTGCGCTTGCATTTGCTGAGGGACTCTTATAGGATTGTACCCGCAGAGGATAGATGATATGTCAGAAGGTTGGGTGGGTGGGTTGTCAGTCGGGAATTCTCCCAGGCTTGGAGATGTGGCTGTGGGGAGAGAGGTGATGGGGGTGATTGGTTGGGGAGTCTTGCGTGGCTGATGTGTGATTTTGATGGGATTGCTATTGGGTGGGTGGATCTAGGATTTGTTCGCTCTTTGTTTTTTTCGGGTTGTCCTTGAACTTCACTGAAGAGGACTGGCTCCTTTTGAAGTAAGTGGTTGTGATGGGTGGTGTGGAAACAGGATCGTGTGGTGAGTATAATGGGTGTAATGCTCTGTCGGAATCACAGCCTCGAATCCTTGGGAAGCAGCTTGTCGGGGTTCTTGAAATGTATTGTTTTCGAGGAAGGGTGTATTGCATTCTTATATCATGGGCATTTGCTTTATGCATTTTAACTTTTGCTGTCGGAATTTCCAATCTTTACGTTTATCTGCATTTGAAAGTGTTCCTTCTCACTTCTTGAGTATACCACGATGCATTTCAAGAAGGTCCTCTTCTTAGCTTTGGAAGCTATTCTTGTTACATCTTCTCCAGTTCAAAACCCTCACAAGGACTCATTTCACGACTTGGCCGCCAGATATGACTCTGGTGCTGTATACCCGGACGCCTGTGGCGAGATTCGCAGATTTATTGAGGGCCAAGACTATTGCAAGTCGCTGTGATCCCATAACAGCCTATCCACTGACTTTGGACCAGCTACTGAAGTACGAGTCGATCCCGAAATTGCTTATACGTGTTTGAAATCCACACCATACGACGCCGCGAGGGCTAGACCGTTCGTCAATGAAATCAAGAAATATGCAGCTGCTCAGTCTACACTCGCATACTTGAAGGATCCTCCGGAGGGGTACTTGATGCCTGCAGTTGATATTATGGGAGAGCTCGATAGCATATTGGGAAAGGTCTATAACAGTCATTACGACTTTGAGGTAGCCGTGGCTAAGGTATTCAATGCAGGTAATTGACACATCCCGTTCATCTCTGTCAGATACTAATACCTACGGAAGCTTATGACGGCCATTTCTGGATTGGGCTCTGTTCTCTCTCGCAATTATCATTTATCCGTCCGGATCTACGACTGGTGTCGTTTGCAAACGACTCGAACTCTCTGCCAAGAGTCTATCTCCGAACGGATATGGAAGATGGCTATGAGCCGTCGCCAATCGACCTCATGAATGGAGAAAATGCAGAGTCATACATCGTGAGGTATTCTCTCCTATCTGGAAATTTTCACGACCCGGATGCACTTTACAATTCCATGTTTGATACCATTCAGACTGGCAGTGGTGGAATAACTCATTATCCTCTTGGCGAGTATGAACCTTATACGACCGTCACCTTCGATAACGGTAAGCGTCGTGACCGTCTTGATAGTGATGCTTTTTACCAATGGAATCTAACTTACTTCTTCCCAGGCACAACGGTTGTATACGATACCATCGCCATTGTTAGCCAGCCCGAGCTATGGACATCAGTCAACAGTGCTGGAAGCTTCATAGAGACCTTCTGTGTAAACTCTACACGATTCGGAAACACGACTTCCGATCAATCTACTCCTCCAGCAGACCCTACACCGCCCATAGACACCCCGCCTGTTCCTACTCGGTTGGAAGGATATCCTGAGCCAGCTCTGCCATTCTACGATAAGGGAAGTTTCGCGGGTTACTTCCTCGACAGCAATGGCTGGGGAGATGTTGCGGTATGTTCCTTTCATTATGTAGCATGATCTTCGAATAAATGATTACAAAACACTGACATACTCTCCTTGCAGGTCCTAGCAGTTCGCTCATTCGAAACCGACGACGACGTCGTACTGAATCAATACACCAAGTACTTCACCGACTTCTTCGAATACAGTCGTTCGCAGGGCAAGACCAAGCTCATCATTGACCTTTCCGGGAATGCAGGAGGGACAGCCGTTCTCAGGTATGTACACGCACTCCGAATTCTTCCTCTGGTCCCGATGCTGCAACTAACATCCTACTGCCTAACAGCCCAACACTCTTTTCGCGTCTCTTCCCCCAAATACCTCTCTGGAGCCAAGCTAACCGCCGAGCAACGAAACTCTTTAACTTGCTAGGTAACATAGCCAGCCACGCTCTCTTCCCACAATCACTTCTCCAATCCTCAGGGTCGGGGTATAATTATAAGACGGAGGTGAAACCAGACCTGTCTCAATTCGATTCTTTCAAGGAGTATTTCGGTCCGGTGGAGATGTATAATGACAGTTTTAGTAGCGCAGTTGGACGGTTTAAGTTCGAGGAGGAAGTTCCTGGGTAGGTCATATCTCTTGAACTTCGAGTACATACCTGGTGCTAACGACGTTTCGTTGCTTAGCTATCTCTCCGGCAGCCCACAGACCTTTGCAGCCGAAAACATCGTCCTCCTCTCTGACGGCCAATGCAGTTCAGCCTGTGCGACTTTCTACGAATGGATGACGACGTTCGGGAGCGTAAATAATATAGTAGTCGGCGGACGGCCCGAGAACAAACCGATGCAATTCGTTGGGGGCACGAAAGGAGGAGTCGTGAACAATTTCGCAGGTCATTTCGATTCTTATATCAGCGAAGCGAGAGATCTCGTGGATGTCTTTGGACTGGATATTACTGCGCTCGAGGGAGGCGATGAGTTGGTCAATGGGACTAAGGAAGGAGGCGTGGTGCCGTTGGAAACGGGGAAGTTGCCGTTCCAGCTTTCTGGTTCGAAAGGAGGTGCGGTTAATATTTATAATGCGTTTCGGGTGGATCCGAAAGATGGGAGTTTGACAGAGAAAGTCCCCTTGCAATTTGTGTATGAGAAGGCGGATTGTCGGCTTTTTTATACGAAGGAGACAGTGTTGGCCATTGAGAAGCATTGGGCGAGGGTGGCCAAGACAATGTGGGGGAACGGGGCTTGTGTTGAGGAGGTTGCTTGAATTCTGAGTATTGACTTTTTGTTCTTGTTTCTTTAATTGGGGGATGGTGTCTTGCGCGGTATTTCTGGATTTTACAATTCGATTTGTTGATTTGTTTCCTTTCTCGTAAAGATCAAAGAGGAGGAAAGATGGCAGGCACATCGGAATGTAAACTTGTACCATCTCTCGTGCGCCACATCCGCCAAGTTCTCGGCAGTCCATTCAAGTGGCTCAGCTGCATCTCCCACCCACATCCACACTATCTCACCGCGCCCTGACTCTCTCCAACCCTCCTCGTACCTCTTCACCGCAACAGCAGAAGAAATGTCCATCCTCAGTCCTTGATCTGCCCAGCTACTGCTGTTCATGTGAACTTTGTTTCTGCTCTTACATCAGCACACTCAGCTCGATGATCCTTGCTGCCCATGATTGGACGCAGGTGCTGTTGGTCGGCATCCCCATGTCTCAGCCGCAGAGGCAGGGCAATGAGCAGCCGACCCCCATTTCGATCGTCCCAAGACCCTAATATGACGCCCAAGTAGGCGGATGCAAGCAGGGGCTGATGAGAGCCCTGCATGCAGTCGCGTGTGTAACGATCATCATTCCTTTCAGTTCTTTTTATATTAACGCTGCCCGAGCTCCCGCCCGCTGGTCGATGGCACTCTGCTATATATCTTCTATTTTCCACGTTCTGTTACATGTCCAATCATTTCTCAAACCAGGCTCATAATTGCTGAATGGTTCTGGATTGAGAGACCCTGAAACGATTAGCGAGCGCTGATCGGTATTTGTTTTGCGATACGATACCCCTGGAAACTTGGCTTCAGTACCACAACCAGCTCTCAGCTGAGCTGCTCTGGCTCATACCAACTGGTATTACATTTATTCTGAAGTCATCATGTCTTCACTATACACTAAATTCTACGGCTCTCAAGTCGGCGGGGAATCCACAACACCTCACTCTTACACCAGCTCGCCTCTCGGCCTCCTCAAGCATGATATCCTCTCAGCCTTACAATTCTACCTCCAACTACCTTACATCGTCTTTCCACTCAGACCACAACTTTCCGGTCCACTATGCGAGCTTTATCCTTCACGCGGGAATCTGTACGATATGTTCCTGCATCTGATGTTGATAATCATGCAATTGCCTTTCATACTGAGCGTGCCGTTCTGGCTTATGTTCCCGCTTTGGTCGGTGGTGGGAGGAGTGGCTGTGTTTTTGATGATCAATCAGAGCATTTGTTTCTTGTTGAATGGAAGCGACATGGAGCTAGAGAGTAAAAAGGAGTATGCGGAGCGAAAGAAAGAACATGAACACGAGCAGTGGATCTTCTTGAATGGTGTTGCTGTTGGGTTTGTTTCCCCAAAGTCTCCCGTCCTAAATCCCACATGCGTGAGTATACTTACGCATCTACAGAAGAAACTGGCTACAAAGTAACGTCGACAGACTAGCCCTCACATTCGGACGTCCTGTCCTAGGAGTTCATAACAAAACGTATTTGCCATCCCTTCTTTTCCTTTTTGGAATTTGGAACACCCCACTAACACCCCCACCAGATACGGCATAATCTTCGACGTGCTCCAATGCCTCATCCAACGCAACTTCACCTACGCAACTCAAGACGTACGCGACTGCTACCGGATCGTAAAATCCACACTCTACCAGCCTCACCTAACAAAAGTAATCTTCATCCTGCACTCCCAAGGCGGGATCGAAGGCGGTCTGATAATCGACTGGCTCTTGCAAGAAGTGCCTCAGGATTTACTCGCGAAGTTGGAGGTGTACACGTTTGGGAATGCGGCGAACCATTTCAATAATCCGCATTTGCATCTTCTGAGTCAGCATGCTGCGTTGATGCATCCGAGCACGTTGGCGACGACGAGGTCGACGACGAGTGTGCTGTATCATGATACGGTTCATCCTGCTCCTGTACCGAGTTCGAATCCGGATGCTAATACTCTTCCTCGCGCTGATGCTAAATCCAACGGAACTTCTCATTCTAACGGCAATCTCATGAATGGTACATCCCTCACCACCACCACCGCCAAAAAACCAACAACCCGGAAAACCACCCGTCAAGAATCCACCTCGGGCAAAACGATCCGCTACATCGAGCACTACGCGCACACAACCGACTTTGTCGCCTGCTGGGGCGTGCTCCACTTCACCAAGAACGTGGCATTAGGTCCTTCGGCGCCGAGATTTATGGGGAGGGTGTTTGAGAGGGGTGGGAGTGGGGGCCATCAAATGAATATGCATTATTTGGATGGGATGTTTCCGTTGAAGGGTGTGCCTGCGTCTGTTGATCCTATTGAGGAGAAGGGATCTTTGATGGAGAGATTGGGAGCGAGGTTTGGGTTTATGTTTGGGGGAGGGGAAGGGATTGGCAATGAGAAAGGCGGGATAGGCAACAGCGGCTTCCTCGGCGCGAACGAAGATCCAGACGGGAATGAATTCATGAACAGTGTTCTCGAACTCGGACTTGGTGATGAGGATGCCGACGATATACAGGAGCGGCTATGTGAGCGCGAGGGGTTGGCGATGTCGTATTTAGGGGCGCATGGTGAGACGCTTGAAAGTGGAGAGGGCGATGAAGAGGATGGGGATGAGGAAGGTGTGAAAGTTAGGGATATGAGTCCGATGAGTCCTGCGACGATGAGGAAGTTTGATATCAGTGGGTTGGCTATGACTTCTAAGCAGAGACTGGGGAGGTTAGATGGGAAGGCTAATGGTGTTAGGAAGGGGAAGGAGAAGGATTTTAGCGGAGATGGGATGGAGAAAGTAAAGTTTAAAGTTAAGGATTTGAGTCGCTTGTGGTTGTATGTCAATGGGAAGAGTCCGAAGTTGGATGAGACGGATGTGGGGATTGCGAGGATGGCTACGATATAAAGGTGGTAGGTTGGGAGAGGCAATGGAAGTGCTCGCTGTGGATGCACTCGGTGCATGTGAGGCACGTTGTTCAGAGCTCGATGATGTCACACAGGAGAGATGGAAGTCACTTAAGATTCGAGACGTGCGAGATAGATAATGGAAATGAAATGACGGCATAAGAATGAACACATGGACACATGCATGTTCGATTATACTTTGAACTGTGCTTGTCTGTATTCGAGCTGATTCCCGAGACTGAGCTCAGTCAGTGCGCTGATGCTACCAAGCGACTTCCACTCCATGCGATGCAGTAATGTTAGACCATGCACGCTACCTATGCCAAAATGCGATCCCAGCCGTGTAAAACCCACCACGCTCAACACCAACACTCCATTCTTCTTCAAACCTCGGCCTACTACTTTCTACGCTCATGATAATGCGTCCTTGACTCCAGTACAAACAGGACACCCATCTTTGATCCTATCCCTCAACAACCTCGCATGCGTAACCTTAGCCCCCACACTATGCGTAGCAGTCCACTCTCCATTCTCATCCAACTCCACCTCCGGCGGGGTTATAGCACCATCCCTCCCATCCCCAAAACTCAACAGATGACTCAAATGGAAGACATGTCCACACGCAAACCCGACCAAAGTCTCGACCTCATGATCCGAAAACGGCTGGTGACAGCCCACACAGTGTCCCGGCTCAGGAGGCGCAGGGTCCGTAGCATTCTCGGTGAACTCCTTTGCGACTTCTGAGGCGGCTGCGCCATCGGTGTTGGTTGGTATGTCGGAGGTTTCGACATCGATGTGGTGGTTGGGCTTGCGGACGATGTCAAACTTGACGCCTTTGCGCTGGCCGGCACGGAGTGTTGTTTGAGCGGTAGCGACTTCGCCCCTCAGAACGCGTGCTACACCAGAGGAGATACTGTGCTGGATTTCGTATTCTTTGATCATGCGCGAGAGACCCTCCCGAAGACCTTCAATTTCGAGGCCTTCGGGAATGCGGCGGACGAGAGTGATGGGATTTATGGCTGTTCCGACCTCTTCTAGAAGACCGCGGATAAAACGCGGCTTGTCCATTGAGTAGTCGAGGAGGTCATTCCAGAGTTCGGTGTCGTCTTGGGATTTGGCGAAGGCGATTGCCTGGGAGACGTCGCGCAGACGGTCGATGATGAGAGTGAGGGCGCGTTTGGTTTGCCCAGTCTTGGAGTAAAGGTAGACTAGTTCTGGGATGTAGTCCTTTTCTTCGCATTCTTGCGTTGCCTAGTAATTTTAGCATGAGCGCAGGAAACGAGGGTTGGTGGGCTTACTTTTTCGAATGTGTAGAAGGTCGACGACTTCAAGAACTCCATTAGGAGCTCTCGGTCGTACATTGCGAATAGGTGCACAGCGAGGTCTGCCAAGTCATCAACGAGAGATTTGCTCTCCGCGACAAGCTTCTCTCTGCTTTCTCCCTGGTGTTCTTCAATACCATCCCCTTTCCACAAGGAGCTGACGTAAAAGAAGAGGTACAAGGTCATGTTCTTTTCTTGTAGTTGAGAGACAACAGTTTGTGGACTGACAAGTCCGTGTTGCGCTTCATCAACAAGCAAGGAAATTGCTTCCGAGGTCAAGTCCTGAAGTTCTGTGATTGGTGCGATGCGTTTCTGCTCCTTCGAAACCCGAAGCATAATTAGTCCAGGAATATCGTCTGCGACAGCATCGACCAGATGGTATTCTTTGATTAAAGTCATCGCAGTGTCGGCATCTTGAAGTTGGATGTAGCACTTCAATGCTTCTCGTGGTCGCCCAGCAGCAACGTGAAGCTTCCCCAAGCTCTCCATGACTATCCGCCAATCTCTTCCAACCTCACCATCTTCAATACTATCCTGGCGAACGTCGCGATACTTGAGTTGATTCTCCAATACCGTCGTAACACTTTTGATGTCGAAAAGATCGGGTGGCCACTGGTCAAGTAGTTCTCTTATCCTGATCCTATTGCGCGCTGCATAATGACCCAGTATTACTTCATAGATCTCTGACTTCAACGGAGGCCGCAGTTGTGTTGTTGGGATGTGATTTGTGATTTCATCAAACTTGCCCGCGCCGACGAACGTGTAAACATATTCTTCCCACTGCTGTGCGGTACCGAGAACTTTGCCACACACTTTACCAGCATTGACCCAGTCACCAGCCTTGATCAATTGCTGAATCCAAAGCTCACCGACTCTGCGCTTCTCTTTCTCGACGGCTGAATTGATCAATTGGCTCGCAGAGTTGACTGTGGAAGCATCATCGTAGAAGTCATCGCTGCTCCCTTGTACGTGATCCGGCGTTCCTGGCCCAATTGCTGCAAGCTTCTCTGGTGATGCAGAGATGACTTCTGGGTGCTCGTCAATCAATTCCCACGCTTCCTTATTCTTCTCATGTTCGAGAAGCCATGAAAGATGGTCTGAAAGATCTCGCTTTGTCGCCAAGATGCAGTCGTATGGACTGTGCATAAAGATCTTCATTCCAGGTACCGCAATATGTGGATGGGCAGCGGGTGATCGTTGCCCAGGCTTCGCTCGGGCACTGCTGGAAACACTCTGCTTCGCGTCAGACCCTTTACTTCCATTGCTGTGAGTACTGGCTCCAGAGCTCAGGAGTGTAGTTGCATTGATCGTAGCATTCCACATCCCGCTGCCCATACCTGCCAGAGCCTCCAATGTGCCCCGGGATGATTGAGAGACAGGTGGTGCACGTGCTGCGGGAAGGACTCCAAGATGATAGTCAGTCGCTGATAGTCGTTCAAAACGACTGACAGTGAGAGTGTCGGTATCGACCTCCTGAGACGAGTTCAGATCGATGAGACGAAGCTCTGGTGACTTCGCGTTAAGCCGCCGCCGGATGCCTCCTCGTGGCTCGCTGCTAGTAGATGCTGTCGAGGCTTTAGATTTGTGTCCTTTTGGCTTCTCCTCTTCATCATTTTCATCCGGTGATATGTAAGCAAGAACAAGCAGCAAAGTTGGGGTATATAACGACAATCCAGAAATAATGCAATCCATGCGTAAACTGGCCTGTCAATGATTGCGCAGAATTGTAGTGATTGGGGATACTCACATTTTAATGATCTCGGGCTTTCCAACCGATCTTTCTCCTACATGTTTACCAACGCCGACGCCCCCTGGATGCACATTGATAATCCAAATGGTTCCTCCCCATCCCACTATGAGCTTTTCGATCTTCTGACTGCTCTTTGATGCTTGCTGTTTCAATTTTGCAGTCGCTGGAGACGCGACAGATGTTTCCCGTGCCTTATCGTCCTCGTCGGTTTCGAGGCTCCTTTCGTCGAACCATTCTGCCCGTCCTTTCCATACCCCGGCCATTTCTTCCCATCCGTTATCCTGCGGTCGGTCAACATGGCCTATCCTTTTCCAAGCAGATTCAAGATCGGAGCTATCAAGATGCAAATGTGATCGCATGATCTTTACTCCATGTTCGTTGATCCAAACCACATATTTGCCAGACAGTGACCACTTGATGGTACTGATCGTACCCTCTCCGGAATGGAGAATAGAATCTTTTCCGGCATTGCCTCCCAACCCGATAGCACCCAACCAGCCAGATGCTGTAGCAGCCGCTGTCCCAGTAGTTGTTGACTGAGACGCCCCCGCTTTCCCACCAATGGTAAGAACCAGGTTCCCAGCCAGACCACCGGATATGTATGTCCTGTCGTTCTTGTACTCTGGGGAAAGAGCTACAGCCTGTACCGGTCTTCCAAAATTCCGCAATTGGACGTCTTTCGGGTCGACCAAGGACTGAATACAGACATTCCCATCAATCGAAGAGGTTCCAATATAGATCGCATTCGAGGGTGTGTTTGGCACCAGGTGCACACGAGGAGTACGAGGGGAGACTGTTGAAGCTTCAGATGTTACGGAAGGGCTTCCTCGGGGCGTTTGTGCTTGAGATACGACTCTACTGACCCCTTCTGGGACAGGATTGCTCAGTGGTGGAGGAAATGGAGATATCGATATGCTCGAGGTGGAGGCAGAATGGGCGTGATAGACTCTCAGAGACTGGAACGAAGGTAGGGACAAGACGTGCTGCGGACGACAATCAGCACATTGCGGAAATTACCGTAACATGAAGACTTACGATGTTTCCATTATGTGTTCCAATAATCTATGCACTGTTCAGTAAGATTCCACGCCGCCATCCACACTGAACATACCATCTTGTCTCCCCCCACTAAGAAACAACTTGTAGCATCTCCATTTCTGTATACCGGTGCAAGTTGACTGGTCATCCGGGCATATTTCAGCTTGGGCTCATCTTCATCTTCCTCTTCATCATCGTCATCGGTCTCCTCTTCCTCGCTGTCCTCCACTGTATCTTCCCCCTCGGCCGTTACCTCTCCATCGTGACTCTCCTCTCCCTTCTTCGACAGTTCGGTGTCGCCCTGATCCGTAGACTCGTCAGCCATGGCGGCGCACTGTGCTGATTACATCTGGTGGTGACAGCAAGGGGGTGGGTTTGGGGTCGTCGACGTCAACCTGGCCCTGGCCGCCCGCCTGGAGCTTGAGCTTAGCCGAGCTCTTGAAGCTCGGCATGCGGCCGCCATGATTTTCTGGAGTGCAGGCAGTGAAATGTGCAGGTGGAAAGTTTATTAATCACAACACTATGGACTTGTATATTTCAACGACATACCCACTTTAGCTTCTACATTTCTTTTGAGCCTCTTCTAGGAACATGCAGAGCTTTTGCCGACAATTTTGTTTTCCCAAAGTCCGCCAAATCCTGTACAATAGCAATGTACGACCACAACCCTTGAGATGCCTCCATGCAACTGCTGCAGGACAATCTCCACGAAAGCGCAACTTCTTTTCTTCTAATGCGACTCTGCAACAAGAGACTAGCTCGAATGGGGCGATGGACAATCTGCCACCGGCTCAGAAGCGCAAGCCAGTACGATCACCCGCTGGAAAGACATCTCTACGTCGTGTGGCTGTGGAGGCGCAAAGGTCTCGAGAGAGCACCAACAGACGACATGATGTATTGGCAGATGGGGAGGGAAGCAATAGAGTCACGGCGGTCTCAGTGGCAGATCAATTCGATATGGACGCCGTCGCCCATATTCTACGATCCCACGGCTTTCCCATCGACCCTGACGCGACTGGATTCGAGATGGACCAGGTCATACATACCAGGGGCGTCAATAATGGGGATATCTTCGTCTTCCCTTCTGGGTCTGTGGTAGCTTGGTCTCTACCAGAAGATGTCGTATCCGATTTGGCAACCAAGACTCTTCTGCCCGCAGCTGTCACTCCGCATACTGGACAGGTCGAGCTAGAAGACTTGGAATATGCAGAGGATCCAAAACGAGAGAATAGTACTGTAAAGGGAGATGTGATTATTTTGGGAACAAAGTCGAGCTTCCAGGGAGAGAATCCAGAGTATGCTTGTTCTGTTGCAATACCTGGACCGGTAGCTAACTTCTACTCAGTTCTCGAGTCGATACAACCCTCGCAAAGATCGCTTTCTCTTCCGGTCTGGCTCGATCAACGAAGCTCGCAGTATTGGAGACAATGCTGGGGAAATACTTCGAGTCTACGCGAACAATACCCACAACACTCTCCAGAGGCTCGAAGTTACCTTTCAATCGACGATTTATGATGCAGAAGACAGGCGAATTGCTGGAACTGAGGGCGCAACTAAACCATTATTCCGAACTTACTGATTCCTTACCGGATCTATTTTGGGACAGCAGGCATGAGCTGGGCTTGGAAGGATATTATGACCAGGTCGGAAGAGCTCTTGATGTTGGCGTTCGAATCAAGGCGCTGAACGAGAAGATGGATTACGCTCAGGAGATTGCATCGATTCTTCGCCAAACGATGAGTGAGAAGCACAGCATCCACCTCGAGTGGATCATCATTATCCTCATCGCGGTAGAGGTTGGCTTCGAGCTCCGACGCGAGTGGAAAGAAAGAAAGGAGCGGCTGGAGAAAACAAGTATCGAATGATCCCTCAGTGTCCAGTCCTGATTGTCGTCGACTTCTCGATTACCAGGAGCCAGCGGCTGAGGATATGATTACAAGCATTGCAATTGGCGTTCGTGGGAATATTGGCAAAATTGATGGTGGCGTTTGCATTGACGATACCCCGCTCCATTTCGAGAATATGCCTCGGCGATCCGGACATTTTTGACTATTCATACTGGTTCATCCCGAACAGGGTGCCATCAAGATCTCTTCTACTCTCTTGGCATGATCTTTTATCTGTTTGGCTTTCGGCCAGCCCGTGAATGGATTTCTCAAATCATGCTCCTTCCTCACAACTTGACTCGATACTGACCAAATAGGACATCCTTTCCGTGGATGCATTCCTTATGCCTGATCCGATCCAAACGCGAAATCATGAAGCTCACTATCAGGATCGTGACTTGGAACCATCCATCTCCACCTCTGGAACATATCTTGGCGGGAGATTGACACTGTCAACAAGATTTGACGCACTTGGGTGTCAATCGGTCTTGCCGATCTCAACTCCCGACCAGAAAGTTGAAACGAAAGAACCACAACATCCCCCACACCACCCCGCCCCCCGCGTAAAGCTAAATTTCGACCTCTACCGCTCTGCCCATTGCGTCCCGGGCGCTTCCCCAGACATCCACTCGCCTTCTACTGGATTCAGAAAAGGGTGGTTTCTACAAGTATCCGAAACCTTTTCCTGAAAGTGGAAGGTGACCCGTCAGAAACCGGCTGATGGCGATGATCAACTTCTGGTAACCAGTCAATCATCTCCACTACAGCCGTCCCTTGACATGGCAAGGAGACAGTTTCGTATAGGGACAACAAACCATACGAGGCTCGACCCAAATTGGCTTATCCTACAGACTGCAACGATGATCTTCTTGTCTGATGGCTGTTTGAGTCCAGATGTTGCAAGTGGGAGTCTCGACTTCCAAAACTCCCAAGCCAGCCCATTCGTAACGTCAAGCTTTTACGAGAATCTTGACTTGTTCAAGACTTCCACCAATCTCTTGGGACGGGAGCTTGAAATTAAGTGTCTACCTCAAGCAGACCGTGCCTCGGCGCCAGAGTCGAGACCTTGAGGCTCGGTCTTCTCGCCGGGACGCCACCAACCTTCTTCAACTTCCCCTCTTTCCGCCTCCACCTTTACAGTTTCCACCCCGCGATACTAAAGCCATCCCTTCCTGACGAGGAATACCAGCACTAGCGGGCCTCAAAATCTGTGTTCACAAAGTCGGACCTTTGGCTAGATGCAGAGTAGTTCACGGTGTCACTGCATTGTCATTCGTTACGGTACAGTGCCAAGTCTCAGCCTCGTGCCTCCCATGCAATCTGTGTGCGATTGTTGGATCTAGTTATCATGATATCCCACAGTTTTGGTATCCGCTATTCTTGGCATGCATTGTTGAACATGGGGATACCTGGAGTAGGTTCACAGGTTTGTTATCTGTTCTGTTTCCCCGCATCTGGCCTTGAATATATATGAAGCTTCTGTGCCCCTCCATCCAGGATTCATCCCTCTCAAAGTTTCCGTTCTTTGCAAGTTTCCAGTCTCGTCTTTCACATATTGCAAGCCGACATTCTTCATCATGGCTTCCGATCCCGAGAAGGTATCCGTCGAGCAAGTCGAGCGTACTGTCTCACAAGAATCCAATGATGCTCGAATTGCTCAATTCACACCTCAAGAGCAGAGAAAGATCATTCATCGGGTTGACCGACGACTTGTGACAACTCTGGGTGCTCTGTACGCCTGCAGTCTGATGGATAGAACCAATCTGGGAGCTGTAAATATTGCAGGGTATGTCTTGTACCACTTTCCATTGCTGAATCTTACTCATGTCATCGTAGCATGTCAAAGGACCTCAAATTGCATGGAACTCAGTACAGCTTGATCGTCCTCATTTTCTTCATCCCATATGTTCTCTTCCAACCGCCTGCCACCGTCGTTCTGCGGAAGATGGGACCCCGCCACTTCCTTACTGCCATCGTCATACTTTGGGGAGGCTGCATGATTGTGAGTAATCAACGCCTCTATACCAAATACCCGCCTAACAGCAACAGGGATTTGGCTTTGTCGAGAAATGGGACCAGATGGTTGGACTCCGTGTCATACTCGGTGTTCTCGAGGCTGGTTTCTTTCCGGGATGTGCTTATCTGCTCTCGACCTGGTACACCAGATTTGAGCTGCAGAAGCGAAATGCAGTCTTCTATCTCATTGGCAGCATGGCTTCAGCATGCTCTGGTATCCTAGCATACGGCATCATGCAAATGAATGGACTGGCAAATCTCGAAGGCTGGCGATGGATCTTCATCGTAAGTTCTCTCTACCATGTCCACTAAGACACAGCACTGACAACCACCTAGATCGAAGGTCTCCTCACCTGCGTCCTGGGCATAGTCGGCTACTTCCTCATCGTCGACTTCCCCGAACACGCCGCCACATCTTGGAAGTTCCTCTCCAAAGCCGAATCCGACTTCATCGTCGCCCGCATCGAACTCGACCGCCACGACGCCGTCCTAGAACCGTTCTCCCTGAAATCCTACCTCAAGAACGCCCTCGACTCCAAAGTCTGGGGATTCGCCTGCCTCTTCGGCCTCACGACAACAAACACCTACGCCATCGCCTACTTCCTCCCCGTCATCCTCCGTCTCGGAATGGGCTTCTCCATCGCTAAAGCCCAATGCCTCGTTGCTCCCCCTTACGTCGCAGCCGCAATCGTCATGTTCGGATGCGCTGCCCTTGGCGACAAATACCACATCCGCGGCCCCATCATCATCGGTAATGCTGTCCTCGGCCTCATCGGCCTGCCTCTCCTCGGCTACGCTACCAACAACGGCGTGCGCTATTTCGGCGTCTTCCTAGCAACAATCGCATGTAACGCCAATATCCCCGCTGTGTTGACATACCAAGCGAATAACATCCGTGGGCAGTGGAAGCGGGCTTTGTGTTCTGCTACGCTGGTTGGGTTTGGTGGTATCGGTGGCATCATTGGGAGTACGGTGTTCAGGGATGAGGATGCGCCGAAGTATGGGCCGGGGATTATGACGACTATGATTAGTAGTGGGCTGGTTATAGTGATTACGTGTTTGATGACTTTGAAGTTCCATTTGGCGAATAAGAGGGTTGATAGGGGTGGGAAGGCGATTGAGGGGCAGGAGGGGTTTAGATATACGCTTTAGGGAAGTGGACTTGTGGATTCTGGTGAGCTGTTGGAACATAGGATGTTTCGATATATAATGATCGTGATGATGAAAACTTTGCAGCGATCCAATGGTTGTGTGGGGTTTGCAGACGCTTAAGTTGACGTTGCATGTCAATTCAGCCCCTGAAGTTGAGTGTGGCAGTCTCGTTTACACGTCCACCACGCTTTTGCCTCTCTTCTGCCAACAGTCATCCCTCGTCCTAGTATGTGCCAAATCCTTCCCCGGCCGAGACGACCATTCTTACTCAACATTCCTCCGTGATACTCGTGTTGTATTCTTGCATCGCGATTGGAAACAAAGTAATACGAAGTACGCCATCCACCCACCGGGATCGCGCGATCAACATGATGCCAGGGGTATTCTAAGTGTGAAAACTGAGCTTTGTAACTGGTTATAAACCGATAAATTCAGAAGCGCAAGTTTCAGTCGATTATGTACTGTAGGAGTGGCTTTCTGCGCTGGTCTTGTAAAGCTCCCTCTCGTGGCTAGTCAGCCCGGTCGACATTTTACACTTCAAGTGTTCAGTCAGGGGCCTGCGCAGTTTCTCGAGGTGGACACGGTACTTATCGTACATATCGTAGATGCCAGTAGTCTTTCACGTGCAGGAGAGATTCGTAACGAGCCAGCATTCTTTTTCAGATAAGTTCATCCCATGTCAGCCGGCATTTAACTTTTGGTTGAGTTCAGGTCTTGGTCAAACTGTGATTGAGCTCTATACATGCGGACCAATCAAATATCCCTCATACTTCTTCCTGCCCCAGGAAAGTTACTACACGAGGACATAATAAGAACTTCAATCTGAAGTAAGCGTTCTACTTCACCCTAATATCTGCTGTCCTAATCTCAATCAGCACAATGTCCAGGAAATACCAGGGTGGACTTTCACACCGGAGTGCCGGATGTTGTGCTAACCTATCGCGCAATCCGAGTTCCAGGAGGAATAGGGGTTCGGTTAAGCATGCTTTCCCTTAAAGTTCTGTCTATTCATTTTTCCTTGTATCCGGAAGCTTTATTGCATTGCTTTTCACTTCGAATATTACAACGTCTTCACGAGCCCAGGGACAATTGCGACTTGCTCGGTCGGCTTCGTGGATCACTGTGAAAGCCGACTGTCAGAATGATGATGGAGAGTGCCTCACCAGGTTGCAGCATCTGCCACGGAGCTCTTGTCGCCACCTTGTTTCCCTTCCGCTCTCAAAACCTAATTATATTTGGCTGAATTCAAACACTCTCCCCCTCATCTGAGAATGGTGGTTTTACGTTGCATTTCATCATTTCTTTAAGTTTCAGTAGACCAAAGAAACAAGATAACAGGATCTAATGTAAAGCTAAAAGAAGGACTTGGCTCGATGGTAGGTGTATATTGTCCTCAAATTCGGCCCCATTCCACACGTTCACAAATCTTTCCCACCTTCATTTCCAATCGTTCCGATCCGTCAACCACCAATTTTGTCCATCTTTCCTCGCCAAAGCCATGTTAATCAGGACCTTGACAAGATCCTTGCTCGTTTGTGGTATCCTCCATATGAGAAGTGCTGTGGCCAAGAAGAACTACATTGTCAATCTCGTTCCGAGCGATTCTGGTACAAATACAGGTGTTTTAGCACGCAGACAAGAGCTACAGGCCGCAGCTGCTGTTGATCCGTCTTCCATCTTGTACACTTACGAAAATGCCCTGGAGGGTTTCGCAGCCACGCTGACCGATGATGAGGTCAATAGGCTCAAAGCCCAACCTCAAGTTGTGTCCGTGGGAGAGGAGAGGGTCTTCAAGAAGCAAACAACTAGGACTCCATTATTCCTAGGACTTGTCGATAGCGATGAGTTGCTCGGCGCAAGAGACTTCGAGTACTCCGGCATGCCAATAGGCAAAAGAGAAGTCAACGTCGCGGAGGCGAATATCATCATTGGCGTATTGGACACGGGAGCCTGGCCGGAAAATCCAAGTTACGATGATGCTGGTATGCCTGCTATTCCATCTCACTGGAATGGTTCGTGTGACGTGGGAGAGCAATGGACGGCGGCCAACTGCAACAACAAGCTCATCGGCGCAGCGTTCCTTTACCAAGGCTTCGCTGCTGTCTATGAGAATAACACTGGCACTCCGCTGAACTTCACCGCCGCTGGTCAGATAGGATCTGCCCGGGATATTGATGGCCATGGAACACACACCTCGACCACAGCTGCTGGATCCATATCTGCAAATGTCAGTCTTTTCGGGGAGGCATCGGGTACAGCTCGCGGCATGGCAAAAGACGCACGTCTTGCCATGTACAAGGTGTGCTGGGATGACTTTTGCTATGAGTCTGACCTGATGGCTGCTATGGATCGGGCCATCTCGGATGGAGTCAACGTTATATCGGCCTCGATTGGCGGCGGCCCATACTTCGGTGGTGACGCCTTCACGACCGGGTCTTTCGTTGCCATGGAGAAAGGAATCTTCACCTCGTTTTCGGGCGGAAACGACGGCCCTGATCCGGCAACTATCTCGAATAACGCGCCTTGGATGCTCAATGTAGCTGCTAGCACACTTGATCGAGACTTTCCGGCGACGGTAATCCTGGGCGATGGGAAGAACTTCACTGGCGTTTCGCTCTACAGCAATGGCGCTGTGCCAGACATCGAGCCGCTCTCAAGTGATACCGTTCTGTCCTTGATACCATCTTCCAAAGCTGGCTCCAACGCGACATCTGCTACCCTTTGTCTAGATGGCAGTCTTGATCCGGCCTTGGCTGCCGGAAAAATCATCGTTTGCACACGAGGCGAGAACGGAAGAGCAGAGAAGGGTGCTGTTGTAAAGGCTGCTGGTGGCCGCGGCATGGTGCTCGTGAACGATCAGGCCAGTGGTGAGGAAATCGTTGCTGATCCGCACGTCCTGCCTGCTATACATGTCGGCGCCAAAGCAGGGGCAACGATCTTGGAATATGCTAGATCTGGCAATGCGACCGCTTCCTTAGACTTTGAAGGTACCAGGTGAGTATTAGCACACTCTTTCCATGATATCTTTTCGAGACACGTCTAATCGAACGCTGATGTAGAGTCGGAATCCCTGCTCCATTGATGGCTGCTTTCAGTTCAAGAGGGCCAAATGGTCCAATTCCTCAGATCATGAAACCTGATATTACTGGTCCAGGTGTGGATGTCATCGCAGGCTGGACCCGACTCGCGGGCGCTTCTGTTGCAACAAACGATACCCGCAGGGTCGACTACAGCATCATATCTGGCACTTCGATGTCCTGTCCTCATCTTGCGGGAATCGCTGCATACATCATGGCCCGAAGGCCCGAATGGAGTGTTGCAGCTATTCGATCTGCTATCATGACCACGGCCTACACGACCACCAAGGGCACAGCAAACACGCTTCTCGACTCGTCGACATCAAATGCAGCGACACCATTCGATTACGGAAATGGCCATGTAGATCCGGTTGCTGCTCTGAATCCAGGTCTGGTCTACGACATCTCGGCAAAGGAATACAAAGAATTCATCTGTTCTGTGAACAAGACCCAGGCTTTCATGACTGAAGTAACCAGGAGCAACTTCACTTGCGAAGGAAACAAAGTGTACACTCCATATGCCCTCAACTATCCTTCTTTTGGAGCATACTACAACAATTCAATGACGAACGGGACCTATTTCGCGAGATTTCCGAGAACTGTCACCAACGTCGGTGGGGCTGGTACATATACTGCGTCCTTGACGGTTGATGATGAGAGTATTGCAGAAGTATCTGTCAACCCTGATACGCTGACTTTCGCGACAAGTGGAGAGAAGAAATCATTCGAGGTTGTTGTGAAGATGCATCCTCGGCAGGGAAATTTTACTGATGCTTACTTGACATCTCATGGGAGACTCGTGTGGTCGGATGAGACGCATACCGTTGGCAGCTCTCTAGGCTTTATTTGGGGTAACTAGTCTGCACTTTTCTTCCGTTCTAAGGTTCGAATGAATATGCAGATACCTCCTGCAGAGGCCGTTAGATGAAACAAACACAACGCTTCAGAAACGATATTTAGCTAAACTATGTCTGATTGACCACAGGCATTCTGACCGAATTCGCTTCCCACTTTCCCGTTTGCGAGCCAGCCTTGGGATGGATAGATTCCTGAAGCCGTCAGATCATCATTTCGTTTCTTGCATATTCTTCCTACTCACCCCACGTTGATAGATTCTCGTGAACATGGCTTCAGTTAGGACTGTCGCTTCTTTAAATAGATACCCGTAACTCTTCCGGCGATTAGTGATACCGATACTGCTTACCACATGTGATTGACGACCTCTCCTTATCTCTCAAGTAGGACAACTCATCGGACGAAGAATCCTAACCGATTTCACAATCTATTGGTTTTACCTAATGCTTCGCCGCACTCTCCCACACTTATACCTGCATCCGGCATGGTCTGTTCCTGTACGCCTGCGAGGAAGGTTTGAATAGCTCAAACAGGCGCCGACCCCGCGTTTGAACCCGACAACTTGGAGGCGAGGATAACGATGTGGAATGTGGATGGTCAATCACATCCAGAACTGCCTATCTTGGCAGGATTACCCCTCATTGCCATGCACTTTATTTATACCGATCACATTTTGAATGTCCGATGGTGGTTCTATTCAGGTCTTGTAAGCGCTCTATCGATAAGGCCGTTTTCGAAGCGCGCTTGTCTCACGAAGTTGCCCAGGCGCTATTCTTATACTGCAAGTGAGGAGCTTGAGTCCAGTTGGAAAAATGATTGTGCGTTAACATTGGCTGCCTCAGCTGCAAGGAAATTCCTCTGGTGGCCCATATAATGCCATGGTAACCTGCTGGCTTCGAACTTTGACTCGCCAACCTGCCATCCAAGGATCTCATAACACTGCCTAAGACTGTTCTCAAAAACAAGCGAATAGATCCTCGAACCCAACATTCATATTATTCACGACAAGCTGCGGCTCCACTGGGCCCAGCTCCGAAGATGGCCAGTGGCAGTTACCGTCCTGAGGCCGCCCCAGGTGCCGCACCAAATTTTGGAGCTTCTGGGGCCGCTCCTCTGCGACATTCGATGGCTATTTCACCCATGCCTGCACATTCCAGAGTCGATCGAAATATTTATCCACCAGGTGATGATCCATACCCTGGGGAAGGCCTTCAATGTTGGCACGTATACCGAAAAACTTGGGGTATCTTTTGGTGAACCAACTCCGAACTTGACGAGGTCCGATTGTTGCACCGTTGAAAGCATTACTACTTGGGCGAAAAATATCATGAACGCTAGATGCTCGGTTCCTGGCATGCCAGAACTGAACAATCAGGTCATTTTCGGCATTCTCCATCGTGGTTTGCTACAGTATCTCAGAACGTACGGTATCAAGCGGGATGATACAATTCCTCGAAAGCGGGCACGGCTATCGTCACCGGATCTGGGCTACATGGAAGACGCTCGAATCCGGAATGCAAATAATACAGACGATGCGTTCTACTCTTGGTTGAATTCTGCGCCCCAACTAGAGCTGATCGAGGCTCAAAAGCAAATTACGGAGAGACTGGAGAGGGGCATCACGGAGCTTCAAGAGTTCGCCCAACAATGTGCCCCATGTAATAGCTCCGGTGAAGAGAATCTTCATAGCAGCCCGAAGTCCCAACTTGACGACGAAGTTGTTCCTCAAGCTTCATTTCACACTACTACAAAGCCTCTGGTCAAGAATTTTAGGGCCCTACATTTCCCTGCGAATGGAAAAGCGCCGCGAATGGAAAAGCGCCGCGAATTGTCCGCCTTGCGACAGTCGATGTGGATCGTGAGGATAGCGAAGATGCAAGTCTTAGTCGCCTCCCCGATCTGCGCTCTCAATGGGGAAAGGAAGGCTGGTCGAGACGTCAATACTTTCGGATTACATTTAGTGACCCCGAGCTGGCTGACGAAGATATCAACTCGTTCTATTATATCTTCATCTCCGACGATAATAAGACACTCCTTCCAAATAGACACTTCGCCGACGGAGTAAATGGCAATGTCCTTGTCATGCTACAGGCGACTTATTCCAGCAATGACGAGGGGTCGCCGAGTTTCGATGATATCTCAGAAAGTGTTTTGAAGATGAAGCACTGGAGGACTATGTTCAAGCATGCTACTCATGTTTCAAATTACGACACGATGTGAAGATACCTCCATTGCTAATTGTCAATCCCACATCAGACAGTGGCCTGAGCAAGTTGGGCTCGTGGCCAAGAAATACTCCAACAGCATTATCCGACTGGGCACCAGTTGCCCCACATTTCATGCCACCATCATAGACAGCACCGCGTGAGACCGACCGAAGCGCAAAACTTCATGATCTCGATAGGCATGTCGGCAGAGCTGCCTAAGTTGAACCTTTCTAGGTAGTTCTGGGCAAATATTAAGCTCTGCCGTGCCGCACTTGCATTGGCTGGGATTTCAGGTTGCAACAAACACTTCGCTCAAGGTATCGATACCATGGTAGAAGACTTGTTTCTCTTCCATTTTGTCGGTAACCTGTTCCGAGATCTGTGCTACTTCGATACTTTCGTGTCACAAGCACACGGTCATTTGGAGTGTTAGACACGAAGTCTTTGTTTTCTCCTAGACACAGTTCCATTTGCCCCCCTTCGTTTAATCCCAGGGACCAATGTATTTGCTGCATGTTCTACTTATTTCTATGAACTACTATCATAAGTCCGACATAAAGTGTTGTTTCGGCAATAATCATTCTGGTGGTGGTACAGATCTCCCCACCAACATATTCCGGTTCTATTCGTAGGTGCCGGCAGCAGTCTTAGAGCTGGCCCAGATCAAACGGCTGCAACCGCTCATTTGCGTCATACAACCCAAACACACTACAACTTCTAGTTCGAGATCCCACGGGCGCCACTGATCTGACAGTGCCATCACATCATGTTGGATATCCCACAGTCGATCGACGGAGAAGCATGTATATGGCCAGTCAAACCGGGTAAATTTGCGGCTCCCCGGGCTTTCGTTTCCGTTTGATGTTTCTAGCGTGGAGAACTCTTCCTGCTTGTCTGAACCTCAATTTCCAGTACCAACCTCTCGATCCTCTCATCCGGGGTAATATATGGATAATCAAGGCTCTGCAGATTGGCTAAAGTGAAATCGGTCTGCCGGCCCCCACATGTCACATGCCGAGTCAGTCTTGAATCTGGGGTTAATTTGGGTAATACTGGGGTGCTTGAAAAGTAGTCACCTGAGCACATCCGCGCATATAATTTCTTTATTGACAACTGTCGACCGGCTTATACGTTCGAGCCATCAACAATATTCTCGAAAATGCTGACTTCCGCATTTCTCCTCTCAGCGTTTGAGACAATCGCCAGCTTTTGAAATGTTGCTCACATTTGAGCAGATTATCATGAAGATATTATCTTATTTTTCAGGACCTCTGATCACTTGAAATGCAGTGTTCGGTGTAGACAAAAAGCCAAGCATTGGGCTGCAGCCAGATTTCCCCCCGTTCGCTTACTTATTGTGGGCGGGTCAGCCTCAATGCGGTAGGGAACAGCCGGACATCCTGGAAAAGGCGGACAACACCACTGGACCAACCATCAAAATAGAGGCAAAGAAGGGTATTGACGGTTATACATCCGACGACAGACATTTCTTTCGTTTCTCTGGCAGGCACGACGGCCCCACCGGTACATGTTGTTCTCTATCCATTCCCTCTATCTGCTTCGGCAGCTTGGACCATGAAGGTCTCGTCCTGGCTGGATCCTCTATCGGGACGGCTCGATGAGTGGCCCCACCGAGCATCCTTTCTATCACTTGGGCTACTGCTGACGGTAAATATCTCTTGTGTTCTCATCTTGGTGGAACACACTCATACATTAGGCCAGGCACATCATGTCACCATCAGTCTTCAACTGTCATTATAATACCTGACAAAGTCCTACCCGGACTAGCAGTGCAGACTTCCCTCGCTTTCGAACGTCTCGGTCTTTTCTCTTCTTCCGCTGGGCTTCCTCCAGGATTTGACATGTCTTCAACATGGTCTCACGGCGATGATACCCAACCAGGTAGTCCCAACCGGGACTTCGATGACGCAGAGAAAGGCCTGTACGACAGTACATCGAGTCTTCCTATCCTTCCGCCCCTAGCTCGTCTGGATGGTCGACCGCAGAATCATATCGACACGACACTCTCGCCGACCTCACCGATTCATGAGGGCATAACGCCCTTCTCGAGCGTGCCGATGCTGTCACTGTCATGGCCGGAAGGAAAAGCTCCCAAGCTTACACCTATTGCCCCCAGGAAACCGGTCAAAGAGTGTCGATGGATCCGCTGCCAGCTATGGTTCAACACATATCGGAAATTCTTCACATTCGTCACACTGCTTAACCTGGCGGGAATCATTATGGTATCCCTCGGGCGGTTCCCGTATGCCGAATCCCATACCGGAGCATTAGTCCTTGGGAATCTTCTGACTGCTGTCTTGATGAGAAATGAATTGTTCCTGCGGGTTCTGTACATCATTGCCATCTATGGTCTCAGAAGCGTGAGTATTTCTGAAAATTACCACTTGATGTTTGTACTATACTGAATCACGATGCAGTGGGCTCCCACATGGGTCAAGTTATCCGTCACATCCGTGTTGCAACACGTCGGAGGTATTCATTCGGGATGTGCACTCTCCGGTGCTGCGTAAGTAATTCGGCTCAATGCCCTTCCGCATGGCTCAGACTAACACAGCAGATAGCTGGTTGGTGTACAAGATCGTCGACATTGTACGACATCGCTCTGTTCAGCACCGCACTGTAATCGCCACCGGTATTCTTACAAATGTCCTGGTAATTATATCTGTGCTAAGTGCTTTCCCCTGGATTCGCAAGTCAGTATCCATTCGATTCTCCTTCATATATCTCGGCAACTCACTATTGAAACAGTTACCATCACAATGTTTTCGAGAGACACCATCGTTTCATTGGATGGCTAGGTCTTGCTGTATGTACCTTGGGGAACTCTTTTCCAGACTTCAACTAACCATCATCAGGCAACATGGTGCTTTGTAATTCTAGGAAACACTTATGACATCAAGCATGGAGAATGGAGACATGATGCGGACTCCTTACTGAGTGCGCAGGAACTGTGGTTCGCCGTTTTCATGACGTTATTGTGAGTCCTCTCTTTCTTTCCCCATATTTGCATCACTAACCCCTACGAGTGTGCTTATTCCCTGGCTCACCCTCCGGAAAGTCCCTGTCGAAGTTGAAATAGTGAGTCCGGGCTTTCTTCGCTTGAGTTTTCATTCACTGATAACAGTACAGCCATCCCCTAAAGTGGCCGTTCTCCGCTTCGATCGTGGAATTCAGCAAGGCCTGCTCGGTAGGATCAGTCGAACTTCAATCATGGAATACCATGCTTTTGGTATCATCAGCGAGGGGACGAATTCTCCATACCACTATATGATCTGTGGTGTGCAGGGTGATTTCACAGAGAGCCTTGTCAAGAATCCTCCGAAATTCGTGTGGACGCGGGAGCTTAAGTTTGGTACGTGAAAACATCCTGTGGTAGATTCTTATAAACTAATAAGGTATAGCTGGGGTCGGTCATGCATCTGCAATGTTCAAGCGGGGTATTCGCATCTGCACTGGAACAGGCATTGGCGCTGCCCTTTCCACGTGCATCCAAAATCCCAACTGGTAATTATAGACTCCCATATTCCCCACCACATCAGACATATCATCTAACTATATGTGACAGGTTCCTCATTTGGATCGGTTCCGACCAAGAAAGAACCTTCGGGCCAACAATCTCACGTCTCATCCACGACAACATCGAGCCCGAGCGCATGATCCTGTGGGACTCAAAGAAGAGGGGTGGAAGACCGGATTCGGTTCAATTGCTGAAAGATACTTGGCATAACTTTGGCGCGGAGGTCATCTTCATCACGAGTAATATGAAAGGAAACGACGAGATGATGCAAGGTTGTCATGCCGGTACGTTTGATACCATTTTGTTGTCTCCTTTGAAATCGTCGCTAACAACATGCAGCTGGCTTACATGCTTTTGGCACACTTTGGGACTTCTGAAACCCCGACAAGTCACTGGGCGAAAAGCTCAAATACTCGTGTTGGAATACGATCGAGGTGGATTTCTTTAGATGTCAATTGCATATACGCATTGTGGTGTAGAAGGAGGTTCTCACATGTGCCCAGCGAGCGTGGTTGAGATGTTTGCATATAGCTACTAGAGACATCCTCTACGATATCACTTAGATCAGTTAATGAAGATCTTATATCAGAAGCTATTGAGTGTGTCATGAGTTGATGTGGTGAATGTGGTCTGGCTTTCGCGTCATCTCGGCTGCTCCTCGCCAAGAGTTCGCAGATGTCAAGGGATGGTCTGCGTCCAGAAGATAGATACTTCAATGACGACAGAACCTCTCGCTTCCACCAAGCATACTTTCACTCGGTGATAAGCGAGCTACATTCCAAGACGTGGCTTGGATGCGTCTCAGCGAAAATATTTTGGGTGGTGTGGGGGGCAGCGAATTGTAGATTCGCGGCCCGAAGATCCTAGAATGGATGTCAACCCAGTGCTAAATATCGCGTAGAGTACAAGAACATCCAGTCAAGTCAAGTCAAAAGAAGATAGGAGTGCTGTCTCGGTGACAAACTTGTCCTAGCGCATCCGGGGGAGATGTTGAGGACTCGCATAATTTTGACTGGGTTGTCGATTCTGACACCGTATTGATATCAAATGCGGCCAAGAGTCTTGAGGGGACCTTGCCAGCAATGAGATTGACTCTTCTATATGTTGTTGATTGGGGAGAAGCTGTTGAAAGAAAGGCTCAAAACAAAATTGGAACCGGGAAAGAGACCCATGATGCTACTGCTGAAAAGGGGCTGAGCCACAGCCTCCTCGATATTTTTCCAGATCAGAGTCTGGAAAGATAATCAAAGTCATCAGACTTTAATTGGATCACAAGCTGTTCCCCTAATCTCGCTTCCTACGATGGCCAGCCATTAATATTGCTATTTATGGTCACGGAAAAGCTCATTGGAGTGTTTGGAGAATTGTTACAAAATATAATCTCGCACAGTATATTGCCAGGCTATCCTTGTTGACATACCCCTGAAGTAGCAGGATAAGCCCCTGACATAAGCGAATATGAATTGGGAATATTCAATACCCCAGAGTAACATGCTGTCGGCCACGAATCTAGGGACAACACTTGAAACTTTGCTAAAAAGTTCTTCAAGGAATGGTCAGACAATACATAAGCGGGCGTTTCAATAGCTTGCATAGCCTGAGTGACAAGACACTCGCGTGGTCGCGTCAGGATGCCTGGAATTACCCCGCCAGAAGCGAGAACCGCAGGTGGTGGGGACTGCCGCACTTTCTGCGGGGTATCAAATCTCTCGCCACCACATAGCTCAGACATACTTGATGCCGCCTCGTTAAAAAGTAAACATGGACATAGTAGATCACCAAATACTGAGTCTATACGTGTTTATCTCGCAAGATGGCCTCTCTGTCACCGCCGCCTTCGTTAAATGAGAAGTATTCCGGCATACCTTTGAATCTTCTCGAAAAGGCCAAATCAGCGAAAGCAAAGGTATATGAGAATCAGACGAAAAAAATTGCCGAGAGAAAAGGGCTCGCCTTGCCTCCAGGAATTTCTCAGAAGGCGCTGTTGAGCGCTCTGAGCGAGCTTGCGACACATCTGGGACAGGAACATGTTCAATTGAATGATCAGCCTTTTGACGATGGATGGTGAGTTGCCTTGTAGGCTTCCCCATTTGATGTCTCACCTGCTAACTTGGTCCAGGTACATGGAGCGTAAGTTGACCAGGGGAAAAGTTCCCACGACGGAACCTGAAAAGCTACAGATCCGAACACGCATGACGCGTTCTCGCTACTGGATGAGGAACATCTCGTCGCTTCAGCAATTGTTTATCCTGGGAGCACTGAACAGGTACAGACTGTGGTGAGATGGGCCAACGCCCATAAGATTCCGATCTATCCAATCTCGATGGGTCGAAACCGTAAGGGCAAACAACATCTACTACTTGTTATTGTTGCTGAGTTTCACAGTTGGATATGGCGGAGCAGCCCCCAGAGTCAGAGGTTCTGTTGTGCTGGATCTCGGCAAGAGAATGAACTCAATCTTGGACATCAACCCGAATGATTGCACGTGCCTTCTGGAACCGGGCGTCTCTTTCTACGCTCTGTATGAAGCCATCAAGGCTAAAGGATATAACCATCTCTGGATTGACTGTCCTGACCTCGGAGGTGGCTCTGTACTTGGAAATACAGTTGATAGGGGCGTTGGCTATACACCTTATGGCGACCATTGGGCCCAGCATGCAGGCCTGGAAGTTGTTCTACCTACCGGCGATGTGATCAGAACAGGTATGGGGGCAATGGCAGGAAGCAATACGTGGCAAGCGTTTCCGTATGGATTTGGGCCAACGTCGGAGTGAGCTACTCTGGCAAAGTATTCGAGCACTTCACTGACATTTATCAGTGGGATTTTCTCTCAGTCAAACATGGGCATTGTCACAAAAATGGGAATGACCTTGATGCCAAATCCAGGTGGGCACGAGAGCTACGTGAGTATCGACTTTCGTTAGTCACCATGCTTCAGCTAATTCCGAGCGCTAGATGTATACTTTTGAGAAAGAAGAAGACTTGCCACTTCTGATCGATATCATACGCCCTCTAAGGATCGCAAACATTCTGGAGAACGTAGCCCAGTTGAAGTACTACATCCAAGAAGTTGCTGCTCTCGGCAACCCGCGCTCAAATTATTATACAGGCAAAGGGCAGACACCCGAGGACGTTCTACGTCGAGAGGCCGAAAAGCTTCCATGTGGGAAATGCACCTGGATCTATTACGGAACGGCATATGGACCAGCACACATTCGAAAGCACAAGCTCGAGCTCATACATAGGGAATTTATGAGTATTCCAAATGCCAAGAAAATCGACCCGGACACGATACCTAAGTCACACTACTTCTGGGCTCGAGACCGCATATCATCAGGCACTCCAGATCTCCAGGAAATCGACTGGCTGAATTGGGTCCCCAACGGTGGGCACTGCTTCTTCAGTCCCATCTCACCCACAAATGGCAGTGACGCTCAGAAGCTTTTAGCGATTGCCAGGCAACGTCATGCACAATTTGGTATCGACTTGTTTCCCGCTTTCTGCATCGGTCTTCGCGAGATGCATCTCATCATCAACATTGTGTACGATAGGTCCGATTCCTCGAGTAAGCGAGCAGCGTATGGATGCATGCGTGCTATGATCGGTGATGCTGCGAAGGAAGGCTATGGCGAGTATCGCACTCACCTGGTATTTCAGGACCAAGTTGCCCAGACATACGGATGGAACGATGGTGCGTTGATGAAGTTCAATGAGCGGATTAAAGATGCTCTGGATCCGAATGGCATTTTGGCACCTGGTCGGTGTGGAATTTGGCCGAAATCATTCAGGGATAGAGGCTTGCAACTAGGTTTGGGAGGCCGAAACAAGAGCAGTGAAGAAAGGATTGTCGCGGAACCTGGGAGATATCTGGCAGGCAAGCTGTAAATAAGACTTTAGCAAAGAATGAAACATTGACCGTGTGAAGATTCCGCATTGCTTTCATGGTACTGATGTCGCTGTATCTACTGCCCTTCTTCGCTCATACTTCAGTCCTGCGTTTGTGGAATGTGAGGCTGGGATTCGAGCGAAAATTGACCATTTTCAGTCTCACACTCAGGTCCAGTAATTCACACATGTGCGTGGACAGTGGTTATTTATGTCTTGGTACGGGTCAGATTGCGGTTTTAATATGCTCGAATTGAGATTCTGGCTCATGGTGCTCCCAATGTAGTCTATTGCCATGTCCAGCTAGCCATCGCCCTGCCCAAATTGCGTTACTCCCCATACAGCATCAAAATCAACGAACCGATTCAACTTTGATGGGTCTCGGACAGTGATTTGGTCAATACTCGAAAAGTCCTCCTGCGATAATCGGGACACTGCAAATATAATGTTAGCCACGAGTGAAGCCTGCGAAGGTGGAAGATTCGTAGTGGAAGACAAACCTTGGAAGTTCTGATTGATTCGGTCGACGGAACTTGACTTAGGAATGACTACTGTACCTCGTTGAACTAAGCGAATATTTCATCAGCTATCTTAAACTTAATATGACCTCAGATCGGGATGACTGTCGACGCAGGGACTTACTCCCCCAAGCAAGCACCACCTGAGCCGGCTGCAATTTCAATCTTTGCGCGATGGCAACAATAGTCTCGTCTTCCAGAAGCTTCGCTTTGACGACGTGCAGAGCTCCAGGACCGGATTGACTGCCCAATGGCGAGTAGGCAACCAGGACAATACCATTGGTGTTGCAATAATTCAGCAATTTGGTTTGTGGAAACCACGGATGTGATTCGACCTGATTGCACACAGGCTTGATCTCAGCGATTTTAAGAAGAGCTTCTAACTGATCGATACGAAAGTTGGAGACTCCGATCGCTTTGGCTTTTCCACGTCGGACGAGATCTTCCATTGCACGCCATGTGGGCTCGTGGTTGGCAGTCAATTCCTCGTGTATGATCGGCTGGAAGGACACAATCAATATCAGTATCACGATGCATGGTCCTGAAAGTTCACTTACCTTGCCATCGGCATGAGTCAAGACCTCATAATCATCGCTCTTTTGGAAAGCTAGTGGCCAATGCATCAAGTATAAGTCAACTGTCTGTATCAGCGGGATAGTACCGATTGAAGAAATCGAAGCCATACCATATTCGAGGTTCAACCTAGCCAGACTCTCATCGAGCGACTTCTCCACATCTTCAGGATTGTGATATTGCTGCCAACTAAGTAATGTATCAATTCCTATCTACTGGAAGGTGGGGGAAGCACAGTACAATTTGGTACAGATGAAGACCTTCTCTCGAGAGACTCCGCTGTTTGCAATTCCTCTAGCGACCTCTTCTTCGCAGCCATAGAATGCACCTGTATCTATATGGACGTATCCAGCTCTTATTGCCCCTTCAACTGCTCTTGAGCACTTCATGGGGTCATCTTTGCTGGCTTCAAAGGTTCCCAACCCAAGTGCGGGGATCGCGAAGCCAGAGGGCGACTTGCACACTTTGGTATTCAAAGACATCGCGCGTGAGCTTTAGGATGATTTGAAACCTTTGGGTTTTTCCACAGCCATGAACCGTTTCTTGCTCTTTGTGATGTTTCATTCAGCACTACCCAGAGCTGGACAGCCTGTTTTGCCCTAGCCCAGGTCACAATGCACGTCACCCCGCAGTACCCCACAAAGCCCAATGTTCCTCCCCGACCCCCACCTCCCCGAGCCCAGTAGCGACAACATTCGTCTAACTTCGTTCTAAGACTTTCCTGTAAATGCGGAGAACTTAGGAGAGCAGCTGCAGCGTCGTCCGAGTGCCACCACATCTTTGGATTGAAACTCCACATGTAAAAGTAGTACGCACTATCGACAAAGCTGCGAGACGCCCGCTCAAGCTTCAGTGCGCTCAAGTAAAATGTCAGGTCTCAAGAAGACACAGTTGAATACTCTTGTTATTGGGGCCACTGGCCATGGCGGATCCTACCTCTGCGTCGAACTCGTAAATCGTGGACACAAAGTCACCGGCTTAGCTAGAAATCCAGAAAAGCTGGGAAAGCATGAATTGTACACCCCCAGGAAATTCAATGTCGTTGAATGCTCATTTCTTGAGCTCATGGAGGAATTAAAAGGCTATGATGTTATTTTCAAGTGAGTGGATGTTAATCATTGTACCTTTTTTTCTTTTTTTTTCGTGGCAACAATGAACTGACAATACACAGCGAGTTCAGCCCTCATAGTGAAGGGCATGCTGCCTTGGTATACAGTAGGTGAACTCATCATTCTCTTCCTTGGTCCAGAAACTTGAACCTATCTTGAACCTAATACTTTTCAACTCAAGTGCCTTTTGTAGAAGTGACTCGAAAAATCGTTCGAGCAACGAGATTATGTCAAGTTCCGTATTTCATCATGGTGGGTGGAGCAGGAAGTCTCGAACTGCCACAGATTGAACCATATCTGAATGCTGGCGAGTCTGGTCACTTTTGGAGAGCAGTAAGTTCCTTTATCATTCTTTCTCCCAGATTTGCTTCTTAGCTGACATGCGCTTAGTTCCGTCAGGCTTTTGCGGATTCCGAGTCCCAAATCCAGTACATGGAAGAAAGACTTGGTCCCCTTGGTGAAGGCCTTCGTGAACTTCGAACAATCAGGCAGAAGTCAATGGCAGGTATCGCATCCGAGGACGAGAATAAATTCATGAGAGATTATCTCGACAATGCATTTAAGGGGGACTACAGTCAGACATTTGTCAAGGCGGGCCGTACGACTTATATGTTTTTCGAAGGAAATACGTCTTGGAACTGGTCTTATGTCTCCCCGCCAGCCTTATACCGGCCATGTGCTGGTGGAGAAGATTACTCTATCAGCTACGACAACTTACCACTCACGGCAGAGCCGCAAGCAGGACATTACCAGGGCTGGTGGAAGCACGATCCGAAAGATCTTGAAGGTCGGCTGAAAGGCATTTCAACAATTGACTTTTCTCGAGCCTTGGTAGATGATGCCGAATCAAGAGATGGACTGCACAAGCATTGGACGGCAACGACTGAACTCAAAGATGATACTCCGTATCCCAGCTACGTGAACTTCGATTTGGGATTCGCTCCGAGATCTGTTTACAAATCTCAGTCTACCAAAGAATAAATGGCTATCGCTCATCTCTCTGATCAGCAACCACTTTCTTATTCTTGAATGTGATAACAAGGCGGACCACGGGTGATGTGCAATCGAGAACTTGATTTTTGAATCTAAGTTGTCTTTTGAATCCTTTCCAACGCGATGCTTATATCGTTGCGCAAGGTTGTGTGCGCCTGCGCAGTCTGGACCGGACGCCCACTGATTAGCGGGGATACAATCAGGGCGTTTCCACGGCTGACAGCGATGTTCCCGTTTCAAAGTTGCCTGTGCCCCCGCACGGTTCTGAAACTTTGTATTCAATAGCTTTGATAAACTAAGTCTTCTTCTACCAAGGTTCTCCGCAAACTGAGACGTCGGGGTCGCCCCGGACTACCCCGCAGATATCGGAAAGCGGGGGGAAAATATCAGAAATGTGAACGATCTAGATCCTAGATTCATATATTTCTGATGGGCCCAAAGAATTGGAAATTGACTTCGATCAAGCTACCTTTACTCAGATGGGATTTTATTCAATTTTCCTAGCTCTCGTTTGATCAGTTACACACAAAATTCTTGCAATTGTCTACTCACCATGGGTCTCGGTGTACTAGACGCAAAGTCTGTCGAACAAATTCTCGGAACTTCCCTCCTGGACGAAGATGCCAATTCCGGAATACCTGACAGACTCAGAGCGACACTGAAGACTGCCAAAGGGGAAAATGGCAACATCGTCCTGATTCCTCAGCCCAGTAACGACGTGAACGACCCGCTGGTGAGTAAACAACGTTGGAGTATCCACCAAGAAATTGTTGACACGAGACAGAACTGGCCAGAATGGAAGAAGCAATTGACTTTTGCCGTACTCTGTTTCGGAACTGCTCTTGTCTGCGTACCTGGCCCTATGCTTGGTTCTTCCTTTGGCATCCTCAATGTGGAGTTTAACGCTAGTTTCACCAAGTTGGCACAACTGAACGGCATTGTGATCGTTATGGCGGCTCCTTCGATCTGGATTGCGTCTGCGATCATTCCATATTTCGGCAAACGACCAATCTTCCTCATATCCATGCTAATGATGATGGTAGCTTGCATCTGGGCGGCCAAAGCAAAGTCTTATGGATCTTTGCTTGGCGCTCGCGCGATTCAGGGCTTCGCTGCTGGGCCGTAAGTGCTCTGCCGACCCAGGTCCAATTCGTGATTTCTTGCTGACCACAATCAGTTTCGAGGCCGTCGTAACTGGCACAATCGCAGACTTGTTCTTTGTTCACCAGAGAGGAAAATATTCAGCAGCATGGGTTATGTGCCAATTGGGGCCTACGAACCTTGCACCATTAGTTTGCGCATACATCGCCACGAATCTGGGTTGGCGCTGGGCATTCTGTATGTTCCGAAGTATCATATTCTCGAGTTCTTTGTCACTAATTCGGTATCAGGGATCTTGGCTATTTTCAGTGGAATTTGCACGATTTTACTATTTTTCTTCTGTCCCGAGACACATTACAAACGCGATACGAACCTTGAAACAATGATTGTTGAGGAGGATGCCGAGAAAGAGGCACCGGTAATGCATGCTGAACAGGTGGAAACCAGAAACCAAGTGACTTTGCAGTCTTCGCGCCGAACGTTTGTCCAAGAATTGAGCCTCTTTCCAGCCCATCGACTTTCGAAAGACAACTTGATCAAGAGTAAGGCGATCTTAACTAGTTGCATCAAGCGAGCAATGATCGGTTACTAATTGTCTCATAGGTCTTAGTCGGCCTCTGGCATTGTTGTCATACCCGGCCATTCTCTATGGTTCGTTCTGCTACGCCATGACCGTCAATTGGGCTGTAAGTGTGACCATTTGCAAGAAGACTCAGTTACTGACAGACTGTCTAGGTAATCTTGAATATCTCTTTGGTTCAAGTGTTGAGTGGGCCCCCTTATCTTTTCGATGCAGTTCAAGTTGGCTTGGTGTATCTCTCGGCATTCATCTGGGTTTTGATAACCTCTTGTCTTGCCGGGCCACTTAGCGACTTTCTAGCTAAGAGACTATCAAGGTACGTGTACTAGTCAGAATGTTTTTTGAATGGCTATTGACAACCCATCACAGGAAAAATAATGGTATTTACGAACCAGAGTTTCGTCTCTGGGTCGTTATCCTCTACCTGTTCTTCGGAACAATGGGATTCGTAGGTTTCGGCTTGAGCGTTGCCGCTGGAGACCATTGGTTCGGTTTTACGATGTTTATGGGTATGATTAATGGTGCTTCAATCTTTGGGAACGTCACCTTCATCGCTTATGTGGTTGACTGCCACCCATTTGTGGCTTCTGAGTCCCTGATCACCCTCAACATCGCCAAATCAGTGATCGTGTACGCATTCACGTGGTAAGACTCAACAAGCGAATTTGTTTCGGAGTCTTGTATGTCCATTGCTAATCGTTCAGTTTTGCAGGTTCATCAACGATTGGATTGCTGCCAGAGGTGTCAAGGAGACCTTCAGCATTCTTGGTGGCTTGAACACAATCATTGCCCTACTAGCCATCCCGATGTACATTTTTGGGAAACGAGGTCGGGAATGGATCCAAACAACGCCAGCTCTGAACGCTCTTCAATACTATACTGGTGAAACTATTTAAGATATCGAAAAGGATCTGAGAGACAAGCAATGGATGATCAGACCAGCGAGTACGCCGAGGGTTAGCTGTCAACGAGGTGCTCATCATACGTCAAGTAGCCTTTGTGATAAGTATATTGATTTATATGCAATGCGTATATGATCAGAGGGAAGTGCTCCAAATTGATTTCCTGTAATGTATACTTTCTGACATCAATCTACATTTCTCGTCCCTTCGCGACAAACGTGCTCAAGGAACACTCATGTTTTGCAATCCAAGTTCTCAATAATTTATCATGTATTAGAGTTCAACAATCTAGACATACACTAGAGCTCAATGAAAAACACTGGAAATTATTGCCACCGGCCAAAATTAAAATGAGAAGGAACATAGAGATGTTGAGTGCTGCCCTTTTAAGATCACTTTCACATATCAACACGTACAGCCTGACATAACCTGGTACAAACACGAATCAGCACAAAGTAGAAAACTCGTCCAAATACAGCAATCCTGCCCCAAATTTGTGCAAATACTACATGAAATACGACTCAAGATGTCGAGGAATTAGACTGCATAAGGAGAGGACGATTTCGTGAGCCGACCCCGTCTCCGCAGAACTGACCCCGCAGACCCCTCATCAACGGAGTCACCCCACATCTCAGATTTGTCTACCGGAAGTTCTCCGCATCGCAATGCTGGAGCTCGACAAGGACTTGTGGACGACGGAGATGGAGCTATACACTATACAAACGACACGCTAGATGAACCTATTTAAAATGGGTCAAGAGCGTATAATTCTGTCAGCGTACCACAGCAGCCCAATTTCGTTGCGAATCTTTCGCTCGTCTGAACTTTAGGATACCGACACAACACACGGCTCATCATGGCAACTGTTGTTTGCACGAGCCTTCCCTCTCCGGAACTTGGACCCAAGGATCGGATCGGATCTTTGGATTACATCAAACCAATATCCAAGCTTAACCGACGATATGTTGGCCCTGGAGCAGAGTTCAACACCGGTCAATACGAGTCGAGAGATGTGACTATCCGCGACGGGCGCCAGGTCCAGGATAAGTTCGCGATCAACAAAACAGGATTTTTCCTCGCCAGCCATAATTCAGAGGTAAACATCGTATTCTATCAGATCTACTACATTCTTCGTAAAGACCATAAGAGGAATTATCTTAAAACCGGAACTGACATCGCAAAACGCTAGGTGAAGGATTGGATGGATGTCAAGCAAGTGGAGGAGATCTACACGCCGGAAATTCACAAATTTATAACGGACCTGACAAGAGCAGACAAAGCCATCGTTTTTGGTCCAGTCGTCCGTCGAGCGAAGGCTGCCACTGTGTCGAGTGGAAATCCTGATGAGCAGCCGCCAGCGTCCGACGTTCACGTCGACTTCACCCCACGAAGAGCCCAAGCTCTTGCGGAAGATCTGTTGAAGCAGAACGGGGCAGAAGAATACAGCTATAAGAGAGTGATGTTCATCAACATGTGGCGAGCAATCAGCCCAGGACCCCAGGACTGGCCACTCGCCGTCTGCAATGCTGCGTCTGTCAAGGATGAAGAAGGATTGGCGAATGGACTGGTGTACACGGACAACTTGCCAGATCGCAACAACATTCCTGCTGAGCTCCCACACGATCCAATGTATCCAGAGGGCACAATTTTCGTGTACAATCCTTCTCATGAGTGGTTTTACTTTAGCGATATGACGAAGGATGAGCTACTTGTTTTTCGTTTGTATGATTCAGAGAAGGAGCAGGGATGGAGGGTGCCGCATTGCTCTTTTCATAATAAGGAAGAAGGCACTATTTCGAGGCAAAGCGTAGAGATAAGAGCTGTTGTGTATTTCAAATAGCTTGTAGCATATAAATACTCGTATCAAGCGAGGGAACCTCGCTTCGTCAAATATCTAGGTCTAGTTTTCATTGTGGTAGATTTGGCATTGTTCTCACAAGAAGTAGCTTCGAGAATATGGTTTTGAAGTGTACCCAATGAAGGCGTGATTTTCTGGAAGCCAGGAATGGCCTCAGAAGCGAGTAGGTCACCTTACGTTGGTGCAATTGGTCCTAAAGGAGTAGTTTGCGGGGCCAAGACCGGCAGATCTTGGAAGTGTCCCTATAAACTGAGGCGAGATACTCCTCTCCTGTCCTTGGTTTGACTTTCTTTGAGTGAATTTATAAACCATCAAATTCATCATTGCAACTACCTTAATGCCGTCAACAGTTTCCGGTATAGCAATACTCCAGCTTGTCTCCAGTGACAAGGCACTTGCACTTTTTCAAGATCGGCTTCAGAGTATAACTTCGGCACAGAAGGCCCATGTCTCGGTGTTGGAGATTCAGGATGATAGACGACATGAGATTCTTGTTATCGAAAAGTAACAGTGCTCTTCTTCCTTTACGGTGGAATAGTGAAATGACTCAAAGAAACAGATCTCACCAGGGTTCGCAAGTTCATGAGAAAGGAATGATTTTGAATACTCTTTTTAGGTATGGAATTACTCGACTTCATCCTATGGTAGATCTGTATTGACGCATGAAGGAACAGAAATTCTGATGGCAATAAGGATCAGTCTGAGATCTATCTATCTACCATCAAGATATTTGATGTCCTTTCCGGATTTGATAAAAGTGTTCATGGTCCTGTTCGATCGCAAGAGGACACTAATTGGACGGTCAAGCTGACAGTGGATCTCATGGAGAAGGCCGCATGTCTAGAGAAAGTACTCACAGTGCTCTCGAAACACATTGACTATATGGAATCAGAGCAACCAGACATTTTGACTTATCTAGTCCTCGGTCTATGCCACCCTGCATCTGCCCAAGATCAAGATACCTTGGTTATATTGGAAAAATTTGTGTCTCAGGAGGCAGCTAATCGGATGCATCATGAAGATGAACAGTTCGCAGAACTCAAGAGGAACCTTGGACATTTCATGAGGAAGATTGAGGGGTCTGGCTACAAAGACGTTTCTGCCCTTGTCGGTCTTTAGTTTCACGTAGCTTCAATTACTTCACAATGCTACGCTCTTATGAAGCTGCAGCCTCGGTTAGCTCGTGTCAAGAAAAGGCAACTAGCAGGTTTTTTTTTGAAGTTCTATGGAGCGTGATCCGTTCTAAACCTGACGATTAGATCATATATTTCAAAGTGTCAGCTCTGTCTTGTAATTGAACCTTATTCCGAGACATCGTGTCCGGCGGTCGCTCACCTACGCTACCCCACAACTAGAGAGTGCGGGGTACATACCTACCCAATTTCCTCCCCGACAGGTCGATGTATATGGAGTACTCCGGACCCCCGCAATTTTGCGATCCTGTATGCTCACCTGCAGTCTTCTTCGATACTCACGCAAAGTACCGTCAACGGTGAGCACAGAACAGAATGGACGCCGCTTCCCCACCACCACCTCCTCTTTCGCCTCCAATTTCTGCATTTGCTCCAGACACCAACATCACAGCTCGGGGCCCCACGCCGTCTAATGCATACCCCATGGAGACATCCGCATCGGCGAGGTTGACCGGATCTCCACCACGACTGAATGTCTCTGTGGCTTCAAGGCCCAGTGCTCCTAAGCGAGGCAGGCCTCGACTCACCTCAGCGAGCCCCTATGCCTGCATATACTGTAGTGCGATCTTTCAGCGTCAGGAACATTTGAATCGTCATGCCTTGGCACATGAACAGCGGAGGCCGCACCGATGTGAAGCATGTGGAAAGGGCTTCTCGCGTGGGTGAGTTCAGGACCGACTTAACATATCCCTTGACACGCGTCAGTTCAAGCCACTGACGGGCCATTAGGGACGTTCTCAGCCGCCATCGTCGATCGTGCAAAGTAGCAAGAACTTCAAACTTCCAATTCGGACCTAAAACGCCGATTCCTCGTCGAGCATGTCAGGAATGCCGCGAGGCCAAGTCGAAGTGTTCCGGCGGCCCAAAATGCGAGCGGTGCATTGCAACAGGAGTCCAGTGCGCTTTCGGCAATATCGGTGAATCACACGCATCCACAGCCTCTGTCTCGTCTATGGAGGATCAAGATGTAGATTCTGGTGTGCAGAGAGCTGCCGCGGCTTCACATATTTCTCCTGCGCTTGTTGTACCCGACGAGCCATTTGGACTGCCTCCTTCAAGCGAGGGGGCTTACAACCGTGAAGAGTTCAATGGAACATATTTCGGGGACAACACGAACGACTCGCAGCTAGATCATCCGCAATTAAGATCTGCCAGACCACCCGTTGAGATCAACCAACAAGATGATCTCACGGGAATGATATTGGGACACACACCTGAAAGCTTGGTGGATGCGTCGTTCCAGCTGGATCAGTTCGACTTCATGATGTTCCGGACAATGTTCGAGGATCCCCAGGAACATCAAAACTTTGAGCTTACCAGTGAGTTTCCGGGGGACTTCTTATCACTCGAGCCCAATCAGGGAGCTATCCAGGGATCAGAGCCTGGGGACCTAGGTTTACAGTCCCACCAGGTGTGGCAGAATCTGCCAAGCGGATTGAATATTGGTCAATTAGATCCTCTCGAGGGTCATAGATCTGTCATTATTGATTTTATAAGTCAGTCTAACGCTGATCTGCGAAGGTATGACGATTTCTTAAGCTCAAAACGAATGCGCTCGTTCTTGTGGTCATATTTCACCTATTTCCATGATCACACGCCAATCCTCCATCTTCCCACTTGGACCATGGCTACAACGTCTACGACCCTTATATTTGCAATGGTATTGATTGGAGCAAAGTACTCACGAAATTTTCTCATTAAAGACCACATTTCGCAAGAGTTATGCGATGCTGCGAGTCGCTTTATATGGTCGTCTTATCAGGTTTGCTGCCTTTTATTACCCCCTAAGTGGAAGATCACTAACTACAAATATGCAGGCGGAGATCCTGGAGGAGAACGTTCACATTGGCTTGGAAGACCTGCAAGGCCTCTATCTTCTTGCCCTGTTGAATACTTGTTACTCTCCCAATAGACGTCCGAAAACATCTGATTTTCGACGGCTCGTGGACATTGCTAGGTCGGGTGGGTATTTTGACGAAATTTCGGATCTTGTGGAGATGCACTCTATCGAGTGGGAAGAATGGACATATCAAGAATCAAGAAGAAGGTATGTCCAATATCAAGCAAAATATGTCGAGCGCCGAACACTGAGTGTAATTTTAGGACAGCATTTACAATTTTTCTGTTGGATGCAATGCGGACGGTATTCTTTGGGGAGAGGCCCAACCTGAATGCATACGACGTCCGTCTGCGGCTTCCCTGCCATGAAAACGTCTTTAGAGCCACAAACTCCACGGACTGGAAGGGCGCAATGCCGCTGTGTGCTGATCTGACAACCTTTCAATTTCCCATCGTGATATCTTCGCTTCTGTCGATAACTGCGACTGATTGTCTGGGCCTGTACAGCGTGATGGGAAGTTTCATCGTTCTGCACGGTAAGAACCTCTCGAGGATGCAACAATTCAAGGACTGAAATTTAGATTAGGGATATTGGTTTTTATCTGGGAAAGGCAGCAATTCGACAATCGAACCCGTGGTGTCGGTCATGCTGAGTCGATGGTCATTCAGCAGCTGGCGAAAGAAAACAATGATGTCGCTAACCACGCTCTGAACTCATGGAAATCGAATTGGAACACTACAGTCTCCAACTCGTTATCCTCGATGTCAAGTGGTTTGTATCGCGATCGCGCCATCGCATATTGGTTTCTTGGTCGACTGCTCAATAGTGAAGATAAAAAGCAAGTGCAACTGGTAACTGGCAAACGACTGAAGGTGTGGTCTATGAGAATACCGCGCATCATGAAAAATCTGATAATCAAGTTGGATCGTGGTCAGCTTGAAGATACGGAGAACATTCGCGAGTTGCGAGCGGAGTGTTTGGATAACAATTCAGGCGAGGAACATGAAGAAGCTGAGGGGGAAGAGGGCATGGATTTGCTCAATATCAGGTTCATCATGAAGAGCAAGTAGAATAACAATCTGGACTTTAATAGCATTGTTCAAGACAGCTTTCTTCTTGCCATACATTTCAGACAATTCAAGACTAGCTGTGCCGAGTAGTCCAAGATAAAGGGAGTGACACGTGACTTGACTTGCCTTTTCACGTATCACTGCTCCTTCGTGTACTCCTTTGTGAAGTCATACTTGATTCCATTCACTCCCTAACAAATCATTAAGATTTAAAGATGGCACAGGACAGTTATTTGGACTTACTAGTTGCAGCTCCCTTGAATAATCCAGATCTGTAGCAGTTCGCTTGCACATCTTCAGAAACTCGTCGTTGTCCAAGGCAGCATCCGGATCTTGATCGAAGAGCCGTCGAATATTCTCGCTAGATACTGGATCGATGATCTCTTTGTATATCTTGCTACGAATCTCGGAGTATTTATCAAGAATCGACGGATCTGTCTTTTCCTCGTAAATGCCAATCAAACAATCATACAACCCGCCGATATCCACGATTCCGCCTGTCAAACCTAGACCTCCGCTTTGGAAACATTAGCTCGAGTCTCAAATCCTAAAGTTTCTGAGTAATAGCTATCGAATATGGACTTACAATGGATTGCATAAGTGCGCTGCATCCGCAGCCAAGAGAAAACGCCCGACCCGCAACTTTTCGGCCAATCTCTGATGGACTTTGTAAGGGCTGAAATTTACCACTCGATACTCCTCGGGATCTGGATGGCCCGGAAACATTGCTTTGAACTTGCTAGGTAGCCTTTCGGATAATTCTTCTTTCGTGAGCCCGGGTATTTCGCCGTACGTTACTCGCCAAAGGCCGTCATTGCTGATCCTGGCTACCATATGCCAATGCTCGGGATGAATGAAGAAGTTCGAGTCGTTGTAGCCATACTTTTGGAAGTCATAATACGTCTGTGATATTGGAAGGCACGTCAGTAAGCATATCGAGTGACATCCTCCGTCTTACGTGAAAACGTCAGCACTCACGTTGGTAGCAACAATCTGTTCGTCCCATGTTTTGCCCGGGAAGCTCTTTCCAAAGAGGCATCTTCGGACTTGGCTGTTTGCTCCATCACAACCGACGACATAATCTGCTTCAAAACGCTTCCTACCATCGGCTTTCTCAACCTCAACCCAAGCCTTGTCTTCGTCCTGTCCAATATCCATAACCTTGCTCCCCCACTCCACCCTCGCAGTCTCCTGCTTCTCAAGATGACGGTACAGAATGGCGCCGAGTTTGTCCAATGGAAGACAAGTCATTCTGTCAGGCTCACCTTCAAAGATCGTAGCATCCAAGCCGGCCAGAACAGTACCATCCAGTTTCCTCCAAACAACAGAGTCGGGGTGGAAGCCAGCGGCTCTCACATCATCCATCACACCAGCACGAATGAGTTCGTGGATCGCAGGTGAGGCATAATGCGTCGCCCGGGGCTGTTTATCAAGCCCGGGTGCGCTTTCCAGAATGACAACCGGGATGCCCTTCTTTGCCAGCATCAAGGCAAGGAGAAGACCAGATGGCCCGGCACCAACAATGATGACCTGCCAAAATAGACACATTAGCGATACTGATCCGATGAAATATACAAAGAAGTATTATTTCGTATGTGAATGGACAACAGCTGAAGACTCACGTTCTTGAAGCCTCGGGTTTGGACTACTGAAGGCATTGTTGGCAAGATTCGCGTAATGTGAAGCTCTGATAGGGATTGAAAGAGTCCGTCACCATGAACATTCATGAAACATAAAAGATAGTATCAGAGCCGCTCACTGCTTATAAGTAGTTCACTTCTCTGGGGAGGCGATTATCTCCAGATCCTTGGTGGGGGAAATCCGAAAGAGACTCCACGCTAACAAACTGGTGTTTTGTCTTAAGCGAGCCCACCATAAGCGAGAGTCAGGGGGCCATTCGGAAATCCCCCTGCTCACCTTCAGCTACAGACCAAGATGAGGGGAACACTCCACACCACATCTTCGCAAAATTGCAGCACTGGAATATAATGTGGAGATCGGCATGGTCATCAGTAGAGACTAGTGGATTCAGCCAGCCGCATCAAAATTTGCTTTAGAGCCAAAGTAGAGTGGTGATTTAAAGGTCGATCACGTGAAACTCGGATTCGGTTCATTGTACGATCTCGAATTTTAGCGCTTTAATTCACGTGGAATTAATAAGGAGCTTGTAGTCTTTCTAAACGCACTCTTGAACATGTACTCGATCGACTCTGCACAATAGGACCGGTCAAATTCGCTCTTCAACTCCTCGATACAGAGCCTCCGGGTATGGAACCAATTTCGAACGCAGGTATTCTGCAATACCCTAGTCATATTGTCCAGTTGATTAGCCTCTTCCCAGATAAGATGAAACGGTGACGAGCAAATAAAATGTTGGCAACGACTTACCTTTCCCAACGCATCTATTCGATTTGTATTGGTCACTCCTTCTCCAAGGAGGCCAAACAGTACGAAATGAACAGCATGCAGGTTCGGAAACTCAACTCGCTCCGTTCTTTGCACAGCCGATGCATCGTCGCCCAATAACTCGAGCAGTTTTTCTGTAGTGAGAAAATAACGGAGCCAGTCCCACTCTTCTGTCGAGTCTACTTGGGGAAAGAAGCCAACATTGACGTTTGCACCTTTGTCGCCTGATCGTGCGAACACTTGATGACCAAGTGGGACCATTACCGTGGGGCCAAACCGAGCAAGAGTCTCTGGATTTATAGGCTCGTGGTCTCGTTGCCTGGGCAGATCGGCCACAGCTGACGTGAGCTTCGGGTGTTCGATGGAGATTGTCGAATTTGTGGATAGGAAGTGTACCTTCATCGGCTCCAAGTGATGTCGGGGAATCAGAGCAGGGAAATAAGAGAGATATGGACGAGGAGTTCCCGTTCGATGGTACTCTAAGTAGGGTGTGAATCCTGGATACGCTTGGCACAGGTTTTCTATGATCAGACCACTGAAGTTCTGCGAAGAGAGAGATGCAGCATCTTTAGCCTGAGCTAGAATTCGAATTGTCGCCATCGCAGCATTCTCGTTTCGGGCATCCTCGGTCCCGGACCCTCCAAGACATTGAAAGCTGAAGGATTGCAGAGCTTCCGGGCCGCCCTTCAATCTCTCTTCTACATTGAAGATACGTCTGATTTGTTTTTCGAGGGATCTGGCTTTGGCTTCGATGTCGGACCCGACAGCAATAGCGCAAAACTCGGCTTGGTAGCCAGCATAGGCTTGAATGGATGCTTTCAGAGTAGGTGGTGGTGGCAATCCCTTCACCCCAGTCACTTTCACGCGGTCTTTACCATCTTCAAGAACAGTGATACCGCTGAGATCGGCGATAACATCCTACGTATAAATTCAGGAGGATTATTCATCAATTTGGTATTTATCTTACGAACCGGATTGTAATAAAAGTGGCCTTGGATCTCATACAAGATCTGAGATCTAACGGTATCAATATTGACCAACCCGTTCTGCCCTGGCTCTGAGAGACGTCAGAATCAAAAACTTGCAAATTGGAATTGATTCTACTCACGTTTGGTCACTACTACGTGATCTTTGTATATCTCTGCGATTGGCATGGCAAGATCAAAATAATTTTCGATCTGTCTAAAACCACAGAAGTTGCCACCAGTCTGTTTAAAGTCAGCGCCAAGTAGAAAGCAAATAATCCGGTCAAATATGCACTTACCACGTAATGCCCACACTCAATCAGATGTCCTGCAATCAGTCCGAGTGCAAGCTTATCGTGGTCTTGCTCACCCCAGTCATACCACCAGGTAGCAACTGCTTGAATTGTGCTGGCATCCGTAGTCCTTCCAGAGATCACAATTGCTGCTCCTGCGCGTAAGGCCTCGACGATTCCCCATTGCCCAATGTAAGCATTCGCCACCACTGGTTGATGGCCCCAACTGGACAGTGTCGTTCCTTCACTCAGGTGCGTGATGTCTGTGAGTACCTCAATCTTTCTCAGAGTCTCAATCACATTGTCACCAGTGACGTATGCGACGAGCAAGTCTTTGCCTTGTTTGCCAAATGCTTCCGTCAAGTAGGCTTGTACGTTCATGGCCAGTTGTTTCGGATTCAATGCGCCGGCATTGACTGCAATTCTCGGAAAAGTCCCAGCTTCCAATCTTTTCCTCAACGCACTTTCCGCCTTCCTGAGACTTTCAATAAATCCTTGATCAAATCCGGCAGCTTCATCTTTCTCCATTTCCGCCGCTCTCCAAGAAAGATTAATTTCTGCCAAGTAGTCACCAACGAGAGCATCGGGTTTGATGGGGCCGGAGAGAAGCTGTTGTAATGCATCGGATCTGTCTCCGGTGCATGCTGCCATCGTGCCGACCAGGACAGCACGGTCTTGAGGAACGACACAGTTCATTTTGAGTCTCTGGTTGATTTGAAGATGAGAAAGCTCGTTTCATACAGAACATGGAGACTTCTGCCTCCAGAAGACCCTATAAATGTCGAGGATGCTTGATGGCCAAGACTTGGAACTATGATTGGTCGAGATCGTGGGATGCTGTGCGAGCTGACCGGAGCTACCCCACTACCCCACTACCCCAGAATTAAGTGACGTATCCAATCTACATCTCATGGACGGTGAGGATGGCAGACTACATATTAAACCCGGTCAAATTTCACAGCTTGCAATAGAATTTTATCTTGCGTTAGTACAGCCCCTGGTTCGTTTCGTCTCTAAATTATTGTCATTTCGGATTTCACGTCGTTTTCTACCGATCCCACCTCGCAAGGCATGCGTACCCAGCGAGATGGTAACTTTGAATGTCTCCAACTGCCCGACACCGACTCATATGTCAAGCTTCGAGTGCTCGACGGCGGCTGCTTTATAGCATCAACAGATGTGTTGCATGCTACAGGATCCAAAAGCGAGATATTCCGAATGCACGATTGGGCGTTCCATATCTACCATCCTTCGAGTGGACAGAATTTATTGTGGGACGTAGGACTCTCAGACGTATGCTTTCCTAGAATATTATTCAATTGTAAATTCTTACTCAAGTGTGGACATAGGACAAGGACGAATATCCGTCTTGGTCAGGAAAGAACTTGGTGGATGTTTTGAAACCAACGAGATCTCGTCTATCGTTGCGACAACAATTGCTTGAGGTTGGGGTTTCTCATGATGACATTAGTACGGTTCTCTTCAGGTAAATATTGATGCTGCCAATGAATAAATTAAACATTTTAACACTGGTCACGAACATAGCCACGCTCATTGGGACCATTGCCGACCTATCTCCAAAATGTTCTCTAATGCCACAGGCCTGTTCGGGCCGGGTACTTTTAAGCACTGCAGTCCTGGTCACTTCAAGGATGAGAATAGTCAATGGCATGGACAATTCTTTGATCCCGAACTGAAAACAGAAAATTGTGCCGAGCTCGAAGGTTCGTGGCAAAGGTTTGGTCCCTTTGAGAAGGCCATGGATTTCTTTGGCGATGGCAGCTTTTGGATCATGAAAGCTCCTGGGCACATGGCAGGCAATCTGTGCGCGGCAGCTAGATTAGAGACTGGCGAGTGGGTCGTTATGGCTAGTGATTGTTGCCATTCGAGGTATGTGCCAAGTCGCAGGCCGCCGAAAGACGCGCATCGGCTGAGTCCACACTGACCCGAAATACATAGAGCATTGCTAGACGGAACGCAAGAATATGCTCTATTTGGTGATGGTGTTGAAAAAAGATCGCTCCATGATGATCTCCGTGCGGCTAAAGATACGGTTTCTAGACTGAGGATTGCTGAGATGGAGCTGGGAATGCACATCGTACTGGCTCATGACGCTGAATGGATAAAAGAGGGAGTCGATCAAACACTTCTATCATTGGTAAGCCAAGAGATTGTGGATTGGGTGAAGGACTCTTCACATCAAGGATGAGAGAGCTACTTCAAAGCAGCAAACATGTGAGGATAAAACGACAGAGCTTCCCGCACATTCTTGTGTAAGATGGTCAGGATATTCTAATATATACCGGCAAGATCTGTCTATTGTCATACAAACACAATGATATACTCGGTGGGATAGCAGACCATATATGAGACAGTGGACAGCCTGCTGCACGCCACGAATAGGTGCCATTATGTCCTTCTCATCATCGAGATGAAGATTCGGGTTTTCATTCTTTATCGTTGAGAAATTCGTAGCCTCTGCCAGCGACCTTCAAACCGGCACAAATCCCGTAACCATCGAAGATCAAGTCTTCATTCTGCCACCTCAACGAGCCATCTCAGCGAGCCAATTTCCCAAGCACTCATAAATTATCGATAAAACCCCCCTTTGATGCTTGATGCTTTCTTTTCGTGTCCAGTCTAAGATTATGACTGTTGAGCAAGTCCCAACTTTTCCAAACTGAGACGCTGATGTGACCTGAAGGGTGCCTTACAAAAAAATGAGCTCGACCGGGGAAAGCCATTTAACGATAGCAGAACGGAGTCGGGTACCCGGCAGGCCAGACACAGCGTTCTGCACCACAGCTGGCGGCAATAGTAAAATGCCCTTGGCTACAGACACAAATACTATCGAAGTCTTGACAGCAATCGTAGGAGCCGTTGGGGCTGCATGCTTCGCCTGGGGAGTGTTGGGCTGTGATGACAGCTATTATGGAGATGAGTGGAAAGAGGAGACGACTGTATTGCATCGTAGAGGTGGCGGTGCGAGAGTTTGTTGTTGTTTTTGTTGAGGTGAGATGGCACCATGGCCTGGTGTTGATGGAGAATTCAAAGAGGAACCAGTGTTGTGTTTATATACCTCGGACACGTTGCTAGTCTCCAGAGGTTAGTGGTCATCTTTGCGGGCTCGATTCTGATTTCAAGTGTTGTTGAAGGTACAGCTGAAAATATTGTATCACAGTAATCGTAACCCCCATACCCCTCATCGTGTACGCGGGTACAGCAGGAGGCGTGTGATTCGATCGGTAACATTTAGGATAGACCAAAGGTCGAAAATTCTCACTCCTCCGCACAGCATGTGTTGAGCCACCACTGCCTAATAGTTGACGGACTGCCACGTAGGCTCTTCACGGGTCGTTGCAGAAAAGGCCCGGGCCGTGAAAGAGTCGACGTGCGATATCATGGAGTTCAGCCTCATTTGAGAGGACGATAGCTCACTTGACCTTACAGCTAGATTCGAAAAGTCAAACCTTGTCTGTCCTGGAGCCAATGGGATTTCGGATGAATCCCGAAGAGGGCATGCTGTGACCCTCTGAATTGAACGGAAGTGGTTCATGACACCTGTGAGAACTTTTTCGAACGAGGGACCGTCCTCGCAAAACAGGAAAGCAAGCGAACGTAGTATAGATACTGTGAGAGACTGTGTCTTATCGGAAGCCTTTAGATCTCGAGGTCTTCTACAACCAGAAATCTCAGTAACGAACCAGCTGTCACGACTCGGTGCGAAAACCTTCTTCATTAAAGAATGTCGTGGCTTGAAACAGCAGCATTATCACCAACCACACAGGACCACCAACAAGCATGTACTGCATACAGCCAGCCCCTCAATCTTTCCTCTCCATGTAAGGTAAACACGCCTCATAAACCCCTCCAAAGCCGGGAAAAGCAATCATTCTCTCCCAAGTCCCCTCATGAATAACCTTGGCACTCTGCAGTGCCCCCGCAATGAAGAAATCCGTATAACTCGGTTCCCACCCCAACACGAACTTCCCCTCCTCCCTATTTGTCAAGATCAATTTCCCCACAGCCCTGATCTTGTCCTCCGCTCCTTCCCACGCTTTCTCCTCTTTATCGCCTTCAAGGAGGTTTTCGAGGGGTTGCTTGAGCATTGCTTCGCGGGTACGGCGGAAGTAGGCTTGGGATTGAGGGGACAGGATGTGGATTTCGCGGGGCATGAGGGAGGCGGAGAAGGAGAGGGCGATGGTAGAGCGGGCGAGGGATTCGATTTGCGTGCCGATGGGGGAGGTTAGAGGGAGGGGTGGAGAGGGGTAGGTCGTGCAGAGGAATTGGGCGATGGGGAGGGAGTCCATGATGTGGGTGTTGGTTGGGAGGTGCGTGATTGCTGGGACGGTGTATTTGATTGGCTTGGTGGAGGCGGACTCGCTGGGGACGATGCCCCTTTACATTTGGGCGTTAGTATATGTCTGAAGTTAGTTGTGATGGAGTAGGCTTAATTGTCTTGTTGAACAGGAAGCCAAGACTGGGATTCAAGATGATAGAATGAGATGGTTGATGAAGTGGAACTGCGGAAGTGGATGCAACTTACAGCTGTTTGAGTGTAGGCTCGATATCTGGGAACTCAAGAAATACTGTCTTATATGGAATGTTTTTGTAGTTCAAAATCATCCTGATGCGCCAAACAACAGGAGAGAAACAGACGTTCTTAGTACAAGCTAAATCGTACAAGATAATCTCGGGTTCGACTTGGGAGGCCATGGTGCGTTTGGAATCTCAAACAGAACCCTTGGGCGTAATGTGGAGACTATAACGATGATCAATTCGATGAGGCTTCAGCTGGACCTTAAGTACGAGCAGCTTCAGCAGACGTTTAGAAAGGGCATCGTTCACGTGACGCCGCGTGATCTGCTGGTGCCTGTCGATGTCAATCTATGCCCAATCCGATACCGATGCGGCTTCGAATGATGCAGGAACAACGCACAGCTCAACTCCAATGATTGGGCAATTCCATATAAAGTGATACTATCCCAAATTGGTCGACCGTGAACATGGCATTTGGAATGCGAAAGGCGTGAAATGGATAAGCCTACATTCGAAACACGGCCGACGGATGAACTGAAACCGCCGCTGACTGGAGCGTTCATATCTACTAGTGATCTAGAGTTAAGTTGGCGGATGCGAATTGATGGATGCAGGAATAGCTTTACCCCTATCGTTCAGTCGATTGTCATCAATAGCTTGTTGACTTTGTGTTTTAAGCGGGACCCATTTCGGGCACGGGACGAACAATTGTCGGGTCGCGAAGGGTGGCCTGAATAGGTCATGTTTCCACGTTGATCGTTTCGGCTTCACCGCGTTCTATATCACTTGCCTGGGAATAATCCCGAAACTCGCCTCTGTCGCTTTTTCGCCTTTGACTTGGCCCTTCTTCTCCGATGCTTCTCCTGCTTCTTCGATAGACTGGAAGGATTTGGCATCACTGATTGTAGGCGCGATGATGCATTCTTTGCAGGCAAGACTTCAACTCGTTGAGATTTTGAAGCCGAAGTTTCTGGACTGTCGTGATGCTTGGTGGTTTCAACAGAATCCAGGATTGGAAATTGCATTCGTGCGTATATAGAAGTATTCACAATGTCGAGCATTGCTCCGGTCACGTTGATTTTGACTTGACATACTGTATCACGGAATTCTTGCTCAAGCTGTGGTACCGAATTAGAATCTGCATATTCTTCGCGGTTCGGAGGCGGGATCGAGGATGCATCTGAAAACAGAGATTCGGTAGCTGACTGATCTGAAGAGTTGTCATCAGCATCGTTGCCTTCGAGATACTTCTCCCTGTCCAATTGAATCCTTCCAGGGTTGGATGAAGCAGCTCGAACTAGTACTTCCGGGACATAATATCGAAAAAATATCGTCGATTCTTCCTCAAGCTTGTCGGTCGAATCGGACAGGATATCAGTTGCGTACTCCTCATTTCTAGCGACCTTGGTGAATGGGCCGGTGCAGTTGGCTGTGAATCACACCCGAGGGATCAGGTCTTCATCTTCCGAGTAATAACCAAAAACTCCATCGGAATAATCGACAGGATCATCGACGGATTCAGACTCAGTACCAGACGCCTCATCCTCGTTCTCATCACCATATTCCGGCCACACCTCATCGAAATCAACCTTATCATCAATAAGCACAACCAAAACCCTCAACTTCGGGAAGAAACTTCTGAGAAGGTACTCCATCCTATGCTTCGACTTTCCCAACAACACCCTTCCAACAGCTAACGCCTCGATTTACTCGAAACAATCCGGTCTCCTCTCAAAGCTATACTCATCTCCATTCGTATATCATGACCTCTTCTCATCATACCACGCATAGCCATGACCTTTTAAACTGAAGTCCAGATCCCGGATATGTACGATATCATGATCATATCTGATCAATGGTGTACTGGGGACTTTACTCCGTTTGTTATGTGATATGATGGGTTTGTAGTTGCATCGTGTGATGCTACGTGACTCTTTACAAGTTTGTAGAGGAGCGGGTGCATGCAATGCTTGGGAGTATATTACCAGCTTAATACACACTTTGCATTCAATAGCTGTCTCTTTTCTAGCTCCACAATGCGCGGTCCCGGTAAAGCGAAGCGACATATACGCCTTCGAACCTCAGCAGGTAGGCGGGCAAAAGCACGTGAACGTCCTTCGAGAAATTGGCATTCCCGCATATTCCGCAATGTCTAAGTTCTCTACTAGAGTTTGACGGAGGTTTCTGATGAGATGGTGATATTGACGACGCATTGACTCCGGGTTGGGGGATGGACTCCATCGGTGAGGGGCGCGCTTTTCCCCTTCTACCATGAGTTCACCGACCTCTACCGTGTTTTTTGGGAGAGAAAGTGGGTAGGCTGGGGATGAGGGGGTAGAAGATTGCCATTCGTAGCCACAGGGGTCATTGTAGGCCATTTTGGCTGTTGAGGTGGATGGCTGAGAAGACTTTAGGGTTGGAGAACGCGTCGTGGGGAAGGGCTGTCGCGTGGGCACGTTCCCCAATCCCTCATGTGGGGCAGAAGCGAACATTGGTAAGGATGGGATCATGTTTTGTAAGATCGAACGATCTCGGGCGAGTAGTTGTCGTTTCACAAGTTTAGTCTCCAATCAAGAAATCTTTTGTTACTGATGTTATCAAATATATTACCACTAGATTAGAAACTAGAAATCCGAAAAGATAGGAGGATCTCGACGGGGTGCATGGCGGACAGAAATTGCCGAGTTTGGCAGCTTCACATAGTCTGGTCAAACCAAATCACCAAAAGAAAACCGAGGCAGGGACGGGCCCATGAGCTCGCAGGTAGGCGGTTATGTCACTACAAAGCACAGTAAGATCGTGGATCGAGAATATGAATACAGTACATCATCGCGGCCGCAAGTCAGCAGCTGAAAAGTCACAAGCCAATCCTCACAGCTTCCGCTTCGATCTCTCCCTTCTTCTTCTCATGCTCGCCCAACAACTTCATCATCGCACTGCCGCACGATATTTTCTCCCTGTCGGAAAGCGTCCTGGCCTTTCCATTGCCATGAACGCCACACCAAGTTTCCCACAAGTCCACCAGTTCCCAAGCCATACCATCTTCCATCTCATCTCGCCAGTCCTCGAACCAGCTACAGTCGCCTAGAAAAGCACCGTACAGAAGCCACCAGTCGATCAAGGCAGTCTCAATCCCATCATCCACATCACAAACGAAATCGAAGCCAACGATCTCGGTAAAGCGAGAGTCAGGTATACGACGATTCGTCTTGTTGATATACAACTTTCTAGGCCCGAAGTAAGCTTGACTATATCGTCACTTAAAGTCTCGGTGTCCATGCAATCGTGGAAGAGCTGGTGAGAGATCCAGTCCAGGGGAGCTCTGGCTCCGAACTTCTGTGCGAAGGTGCCGAGCGCGATGCCGACTTGGTAGGGGTCATGTCTGCAGAATTGGAACCTCCGCGCGATGTGATATAGTACTTCGCTAGTAGACGCTGATATACGGAAGTACTGATCCTGAAAGCCGCGGTCTAATAATGTCTGCAGCGAGACTTGGTGTGTGACGTATTTCTCGGGTATAGCCCATTCGAAAAGGACTTCGTACATGAATTTTCTGGGGGTTTCAACTAGGCATCTCTCTGCTAGTACTCTGGCGTTATGGATCCGCGGAGTGTCCTTGTCTTTGGCTTGATTTTGGTCTCTTTTGGTGCTTGATGAGGATGGGAGTGGGGATTGGGGTGGAATGGTTATGAATACGATCCAGATGTCTGCTGCTGACTCGTTGCCGACGTAGTGTTTATCGAAAGCACGTTTCATGGTATCGACTATGCGAATACTGCATGATACTAGGGCTGTAGGCTTCAGACGCCGTTCTTGTCAATCATTCGGACTCCGATTTTGTCGATGATTGTCGAACTCTTCGATGAGAGCCATGTGAGATAATGGATTACCCTTCGGCCCCTTGCCGGAGACTAACTGCCTAGGACTGTTTCTGGAAAATACTCGAGTGTATATCGTAGGCTTAGCCATGGCTTGGGTATCAGGTAATTCACAAGGAGCATGCAAGTTCCTGTGCTCAATGTTCCTGCGGGCTTTCGTTCACAACCTGCTTGAAAGAGGATCACAGGATGGCTTTCGCAGGCAAGAGATCAAGAGTCAGAGGCCACCGCAAGTTATAATTACTCCTTAACCATCAGCAGCCCATCGTTAGGTTCCTGTTCATCTTCAACTTACTATTGGCCGTATCCCAAACAATAAACTTGTTAGATTTGAAGCCTGCGACGTCGTGTAATCATTGACCGTCGTTGAAATCCCGAAGAGGCGTGGTTGTGGCTGTGCACCATGTAGACGTTGTTGCATGACCAGATGCGCAGTTTCCAAGAAGTGGTGGCCTTGATCAGCTGACACCGCGGTCTGCATTCCATCCAGCTCGTGCTTGGCGAATGTTGATTAGCACCATCACAACATTCACCAGAGCACAAAATGGGTCGTAGTAAGATTCTAGTAACCAGGCGATTGTGAAGCCCAGACTCTGGCTGAAGCTGCACAGTACTGCCCCACCTCAGCACAGTATGTGGCGTCTTGTTTTCTCACTGCGCCGCAAGGAGATAGAGAACCAGAAGAGCTTGCTTGTTGCACGAAGTAATCCTGATCAAGAGCTGAATCCAACTGCACCTACCGGATATTCCTCCTCTTTACCCTGAAAAAGAGAGCAGGAACCGATTGTAGTTGTACTGCTTCTAAGAGGGGTAACTCCTGTAAGCGAAAGATGAATCAGCTTCTTTAGTAGTTCAACATTTTTTTTCCAACGAGTATTCAGTACAGGACGCTGAGACTACACTACTTACTTTCGGTCTTCGAAATACGATTTTGAAGTTACCTCGTTCTTCAGTAAGAGAAAGATAAAGTAGGGCTCCAACTGCCTAGTTGAATGATCTCGCTTCATCCCTGACCCCGCAATACCCCGCAACTCCAACTTTGAACCCCCGCTACAGCAGTTAATGTTGAGGAGATCTACCTACCCAAAGTGTCAGACATGAAATCTGAGAGGTAGGGCAGGGAAGGTCGAAACACTCTGGTGCTTGGAACTTCCGGATTGGATTAGATTGGGCAGGATCGGAGCGAAGTGGAGGGCAGTGGCGGGATGTGGACTGGAGTGGAGTGAGGTGGAGTGGTCCTTTGATACTATCTGGAGGGCCTGATAAAAGCTACGTACCTAACAACATCTCACCTCCTCTCGCCTCATAGTGCATTGATCTCACTCAGCTCGTGAGTCCAAATACATCAATTTTCAAACCTCCAAGGATCCCGTTTCGCCCTTTAAAGCGTTTCGCTGGCATCAACATCACTCGCTCACTCACTCCCATCCTTGACATGGCGGACCAGACTCGCTTGAGACGCTGCAGCAACAAACCACGAGTCTTCATCATATCCGACATCTCCAACGAACCCGACGACGCCGAATCCCTCGTCCGCCTCCTCCTCTACAGCAACGAACTCTCCATCCAAGGCCTCGTAGCATGCACATCATGCCACATGAAGAGCACCGTCCACCCTGAGGACATGCACACCATCATTTCCGCCTACGCCTGCGTAGTCTCCAACCTCAAGGCCCACGTGCACCCAGAGAACCAATATCCCAGCGCCAGCTACCTGCACTCGATCGTCAAGGCCGGGCCTGCTGTGTATGGTAAACTGGCTATACAGCCCGGGTTTGAGCTCAGTGAGGGCGCGCGGTTACTTATTGATCGCGTTGATGCCTGCGATGATGATACCTGCAATGATGATGAGAAGCTCTGGATCCTCTGCTGGGGCGGCACGAACGTCCTTGCGCAAGCACTCCAACACATCCACAGCACACGCTCCCCCGCCTCAAGCTCTCACTTCTGCTCCAAACTCCGCGTCTACGCAATCAGCGACCAGGACGACACCAGCCACTGGATCAGGCTGACTTTCCCAGACATTTTCTACATCTGCTCCATCCACGCCTGGAAAGAATACGCCATGGCGGCGTGGACCGGTATCTCCGGCGAGCTGTTCGCACCGCTCGATGATGGCGCGCCGGATTCGAGTATGATTACTAGAGAGTGGTTGAGAGAGAATATCCAGATCGGGCCGTACGGTAGTGTCTACCCGGACTACACATTCATCATGGAAGGCGACACGCCGAGCTTCCTCTACCTGATCCAGAATGGGCTTGGATCGCGCGAGGACCCGCACTGGGGAAGTTGGGGAGGTCGGTACGCACTCGTTGATTTAGGGGGCTCGAGTCGGCATTTCGCGGACGTGAGGGATGTGGTAGTGGGAGTGGGTGGGAAGAGGGCGTTTTCAAGCCAGGCGACGGTGTGGCGGTGGAGAGAGGCGTTTCAGAGTGATTTTGCGGCGAGGATGCAGTGGACGTTGAGTGCTGAGCGTGGGAAGGCGAATCATGCGCCGGTTATTGTCGTCAATGATAGTACGCCTGGACCAGAACATCTGTATCTTGAAGCTGAAGCTGGGGATGTGGTGAGGCTGGATGCGAGGAGGTCGTATGATCCTGATGGGGATGAGTTGACTTTTAGGTGGTTCCAGTATAAAGAGCCGACGAAGACGCAGAGTGAGCTTCATTGGCAGGTCGTTCCGGATATCGAGTTTAAGATTGTTGGTGATGGGACGGAGGGGCCTCACGGAGCCGTGGTCGAGGTCCAGGTCCCACCAGCAGAGATATGTGCCATTGATATTCTAACTGGAACAGCTCTTGAGAAAGGTCAGGTCCTGCACTTGATTCTTGAGGTCACGGATAGTGGCGTTCCCAGTATGAGGACGTACAAACGTGTCGTTCTGCAGGTGACGAATAAATTGGGGAAGGGGGCTTCAGGGAAAGTATATGAGACGGTGACGCAGGCTATTGAGAAGAAAACAGATGTGAATGTATAACATCCTCGGGAAAGGAGAGCCCAGTTAGCCTATAAAATGAATTTCAGAAAAAAATTCCACATTCTTCCGTTCCTGTATATATTCAGATCGACTAGTAGCGGAAAGAAACAACTGGGTTCTTGACTAGAGACCGTAAGCGGGCCAGGCTATTGAGTAAATAAAGAGGTGGAAAACAATTCGCTCGCTTGAAGAATCAACGAACAAAAGTATATGTCAAGCAACGGAGATGGATGGTTGGATCTAGAAAGGGAAGCACAAATAGAAATAATGCATTCAATTCTTCTTTGCGTTGGACAGGGTAAAAAAAAAGGACTAGGCCAGGCTATCTAGCCATCTTACAATGCTATCCGCCCAATAGCGTGCAATGCAGAGCAGCAAGCAATCTAAAATACACATCTTCTCTTTCGACGTTCCTCCCACACTTTGCCCCTTCTCTCTACTAACTCTCATACTCGCATTTCCTCATAGTCTCAGCGTGGAGTGAGTCTTTTCCCTTTACAACTTCATGCCCATAACCTTCCCCACCCTCAAACTCTGCCTAATACTCAAATCCAACATGATCTCCTCACTCCCCCCAGGAATAGCATAAGCCCTAACATCCCTATACAACCTCTCTACCTTCCCTCCCTGTCCCCCTCTACTATATGACAACCCCCCAAAAATCTGACTCGCCTCCCTCGCGCAGAACTCAAACGTCACAGTCGCCTGCGCCTTCAAGCCCGCAATCGGGCCTCCAAGACGTAACATGGCGAGGTCTTCTGGCATGTGGGAAATCTGTCCGATGATTTGCTCGAGCCAGGAATAGGATGCTTCGATTTGGCGGGCCATGTGTGCGAGTTTGAGGCGGATGACGGGGTGTTGGATTAGGGGGACCCCGAAGGTGCGGCGTTTGTGCGCGTAGATTACGGATTCGGAGTAGCAGACGCGGGAGAAGCGGATGCATTGGATTATTATGCCGATGCGTTCGTGGTTGAAGTTTGTCATGATGACTGTGGGGGAGGAGTTAGCACGTGATACCATTGGAAATTGGAAAGAAGCGCGGGTTGGGGGTGAGAATGAGGGGATAATGGGGTAATGGGAAAGTAAACAAACCTTTAAACCCCTTATTCTCCTTCCCAATCAAGTTCTCCACGGGAACCTTTACATCCTCAAATGTGACATACGTCGTCCCCGAACTCCACACTCCCTGACAATCCATCCGCCTCGTCGAAACACCACCCATATCCCTCTCAATCAACAACACACTAATGCCATTCATACCACTCTCCTTCGTACCAGTGCGAACAGCAGTAGTGAAGTAATCGCACCAGATACCATTGGTGATCCACTTCTTCTCACCATTCACAATGTAGTGTTTCCCGTCCTCACTAAGCACAGCTTCACACCCCAAATTCGCAACATCAGAACCAGCATCCGGCTCCGTAATAGCCAGACAGATCCTCTTATCGCCATTCAAGATCCCCGGTAATATCCTCTTCACCAACTCCTTCTTACCGAACTTCACCAAAGGAGGACATCCAATTCCGAACCCACCAATGACATTCCAGACAAAGCCTCCGGAGCCAGCGCGGGATAGTTCGTCGGTGAGGAGCATCTCGTGGAAGAGATCCCATTTCTCGGGCGCGACGCTCTTGATTCTATTATCGGTGTATTCGGTCGGGTAGTGCATGCCCATCAATCCAGCCAGGTATCCGCGCGTGCCCATCGCCTTGTAGATCTCGTCGGGGACTTTTTTGGCTTCGTCCCAGTCGCCGACGTGTGGTTCGATTTCGTTGGTGACCCATTCGCGGATTTCTTCGCGGAGGGCGGCGTGTGTTTCGTTGTGGTATGGGGAGTGGAACTGTAGGTGATATGTTAGCTGGACGTCCTCAAATCTCCTCTTTGCGCCTTAATACCGCCAGGGATGGATGTATGAATAGAAAGATTTGAGGGGAAACGTACGCCCTGATACCAAGCCGGATCCGCAAAAGGAATTAACTCCCCAAACGGCTCCAACGTCTCGACCTCCACATTGTCACTCGCAGGCACCGGCACAACCGCACCACTCTCTGCCTGCGGCTTCACAGTCTCATTCTTCTCCTCCTTCTTCGGTTCTGGCTTCGCCTCTGGCTCAGGTGCCTTCTTGGTGTCTAAAGAACCGACTTGTAGCTTGGCTTTGTATTTCTTGAGGATGCCTTCGTTGTGGTATTTCCAAAATTGTTTGGAGGCGTCTTTGCCGGCTACGCGGGTGAGGATTTTCTTGCCGCCTGTGTAGGGAGAAGGTTAGCAGAGTGCGCAGATTAAACTATGATGTTCTGCGAGTTACGACAGATAGTGGCAGACAAGTAAGAAAGCTGTGGGTAGGGAGAGACGAGGACTCGGCGGGAGTGGAACTAACCTGGGTGCTCGTCCTGGAATGTGGTCAAATCGTAGACATCCTCATCGACGATAATGTACAGGTCTTTCCCAGTATTATGCGCCGCAACGTCGGCGGTAGTGAAGGTCTTTCCCATCTTGTCTGCCGTGTGTCTTTTGCGGTGTGGTGTGGTTTTGCGTGGAGTAGAGTTGCGGTGTTGTACTTCAGCTCGTCTGATCTCGAGTGACGAAGGAATGTAAGCAGAAAGGAAGCAGTCTAGGTATCAATAATCGAATTAATCTGGCAGGGACAGCACAATACTAAAACGATTCAGCAGTTCACTGCAGATTGTATGCAACAGGAAAGAGTAAATGTTATGAAGAGGAAGAATCGTCCATTAAGGGTAGAAGTAGAGTAAGTAAGTCGTCTCTGTTCCCTCGGCAATCCTCTTCTCTCTCCCATAAAATAAATGCACCAACACTTTCACATGCCTCTGTCTCGTTCCTTACTACTACCCTGCTACCTTACAACCAACTGAATCGTCTCCAGACTCCCTTTCACCCCAGATCCTCGCATCAGCTGCTCCCACACGCGTCAGGAACGAGTCCCGAAGAGACCCCACATAAGGGTCACATGCATGTATATTTTACGATTGCAGAAGGTTTAATTGGTTGCTTGGGTCTGGAGCGGTGTCTTGCATGCATGGGAGAGATGCAAGCGAAGGCGTTTGACGTGACATGCGCTTGGGAAAGGATGTGAGATTTGCATGTGAAGGTGGGTTGAGATGTTTGAACATGGAAATGCCGGATCTGGGGTTGGAACGTCGAGTCCAGCATGATGACGCTTGCGGCAGGATGGAGATGCCGAGGTTAAATTTGGGAGGAAGAAGAGAGGGTCATGTGACTTGCACGATATCATGTGTCCAACCGCAGTCTTCACATGAACGGAAGCGGAGGATTAGCTGGAAATGGATAAGTATGTCTTCGTGTATAAGAGCATCGCAATCACCGAGTTCTCAGTGAGGTTTTGATCTTGATTTACTGCCGAATGTTACCTTGCCTTGTGTTCTTCTCACCGGCCTACTTTCTCTGGCGCTTTATTACTCTGCCTCACTTCGACTGACAAGAGCTTGTAACCTCTTCACAATTTGCTTTGGCTGTAATTCAAGCTAGATGGGACTCAACACGACGGCCCAATAGCTATAGGCTAGCATTAACTTGTCACTAGCCATGTTGCTCACAAATCTCGTCAATTTCCCGCCTACATTTGCAAACATTGGCTGGTTATGTTCCGCATTAGCTTCTCATACTTCAATTTCACTCTCCATTTCATCGCGTACTTGAATTTTGACTCCTCAATGTACTTCCTCATTCAAGATCTCCTAGAAAATCTAAGTAGCATATAGTGCAGGTGTCTTGCAAAATAAAAGGAGTGAAAATTTGTTTACTGTGATCAATGCGAGTGGTATTTCAGTTACTTGAAGAAAAATTGGAATGGGATTGTTGTATCTAGCCATTTGTTCCATCTGCTATGTTTGACACTGAAATCGTAGCTGGTAATCTATATTCTCCCAGCTAGCAGACGTACAACAAAGAAACAAGCTCCTAGAAGATCACATCAAACGCAAGTGCAACATCAACATCATCAGCCAACGTTCCCAGGTCCACCATTACGGGCAAGTCATTAGCCACGGTAGGATCCGGCTCGCTCGGATCTTCTTCCTGGCCTTCAGCTGGCTTTTTTGGTGTTGGTACAACAAGCGGAAGATGCCCTGTTATGGTCTCCCAGTAGATTGCTTTAGAGAGGATATTAGTTGATAAAGAACTGTGCATTTGTATACGAGTCAGGGCTCAGACGTACCATTCATCATCTGAACGTAGCTATCTGCATTAGTACTTGCGCGCCTTGCACCGCCCCCGTTGACGGGTCTTCTCTTTGCAAGCATGCGCACGTAGTATGGCATGTAGGCTGCCAAGCCTTTCTCGGACTGATCAGGATCAACTGATTCGTCCGTGACTTGTTGAGGAGTCAGTTAGGAAGGCCTCGTCTCTTCAATTCCAGAGACCACTTACTATGTGGATCAGGGGGAGAGTTGTCAATGATTCTCGTATGCATCATTTCGTGCAACAAATACGAGCCTGTTGTCTGCAACCACGATGCGTCATCTGCAAACTGGTAATTGCCATCTGCAACATTGTCTCGAATGTCGCGTAGCCTCTTGTCAAATTCTTCAACGCTGGTGAAAAATATGTCACACATGTTGATGTAATGCCAATCCCACCACAACCAGTGCTTCTTGACCCATGCGTATCCGCCGACGAACTTTTTGTTGAATTTCTTGGCGCATTGTTTACGGGGGTCATTACAGCTGATAGTAACATAGTTGTTGACAGTATCTGAGTGGAAAGTGACTGCTCGCTTGACGTTGGCTGAGCGAAACATTAGCACGTGTTTAAAATGAGTTTCATCAACATCTATCAACGTACATGTAAGCCTGTTCTTATATTCCTCCGTCTCCCAATCGGGTCCCATGTAGTACGCGGCGGCTTGCTGGTGGCTTTCCTTCGCAGGGAAGTCTTCAGAAGCTGCGATAATTGTATACGCATGTCGGAATGCTCGTGTGAGAGCCTGGTTTTGGGGGGTCGTGCAGGTTTTGGTGTTGATCCACATGTATCCTTGAGCTCTGACATCCAGGGCCTGAAAGCATTCCTGCGAAGGGTTCTCTGGATCGTCGCTTGAACATTCGGGGACTGAGTCGAGGTCGTTGAGTACCCACCCAGCTGGCACGTCGGGAATGAGAGGGAAGAAGGGTATATCTCTTGCCGGAAGCGACGACGTGTTGCCCTGTACGGACGAAGGTATGACTGCAGATAATGCAACGTGTGCTAGAAGGAAGTAAGTCACATAGTCTCGGGAGGCAGTTTCCAATCCAACACATACTATGTATTACTAAAGTAAGAAGCCATTTTGGCAGGCAATAATTCTGGCTGGAGGAAAGCAACATTGAAAGAATTCTGGCAGCAAAGATGAGCTAAAATAAATGGCCACTTCCTTGCGTTCTCAAGAGCTCTGCAATTTGAATCGGGTGGTGAGCGACATATAAATACAAACCGTGTACATTTTACCAACCAAAGATTATCTCACTTTGAGATTCGATGCAACGGGAAGCGGCGGAGTAGACAAGTCTATTTTGCCCGTATAAGTTCCATTAATGATTTGACATCCAACATACAAGGATTCATCTCAGAGATTAAGCTGCAGGCAGGTTTTCATCCTCTTTGGCCGCATCAATGCAGCTTCGACAAGTGAAGTTTTTCCTCCGCGAGACCTTCCATCGCCCCTAGCCCACACAACCGAGATTTTCTGTGTAACAACCTTGCACAGGATTGTGTTGGTATTCTGAAGAAGCGCGTATATTGAAGACGCGGTACTATACATACAAAAAGAAGTACAGATGGTGACAGTTGAGAGCCCACGCAGACGAGGCGTACAGCCGCCAAGTCTGGAGGCGTTTAATTATGCAGGCGCACACGGTCGCCTCTTGTAACCGCTCGTCATGAAGGCGTCGGCGTCTAGGTGCTGCGGCCAGGGCTTACGAAGTTAGCGCCAGCGCAGTGCATATCTTGCAACACCAACATGATTGAAAATTATTCTGGGAAATCTAGGAAACTCCTGCTGAGCAATCTCTTGACAAATCGATCATTTCTTCCTGAAATGCGCAAAAATCAAAACCACGAAGCGCAAGAGCACATTGCGCCACAACACAACTCAAAGCCATGAGGATACATTATGACATGATCATCTGGACGACTTGCATCTTGATATTGATGCTTCCAACAACAGCGCTAGACATATGTGAAAACTGCCCCGATCCAAGGAGATTCACCTCTCCAGGCATTGGCTTCGATCTGACCATCAATTATGGGTGAATTACCAAGACCAAGCCGATGAATTTTCAAACTAGCTAACCAACAATTTCCCAGTACGGCAGCAGTCTCATTTCCGAATGGAACAACCATACCTGTCTCGAAGATCGAGGGCAGTCCATCTTACAAATACGAGATGCGGAGATTACTAGACGAATCTTTGTGTTTGTATGAGAGACCTGCTCAGATATCTTCAACACCTCGACAAGGCCGAAGCAAGCATAGCTGGGCGACGAAAAAGCTCGAAGTGCTCTCGCAAACGCTTCAATATTTCCATTTCATTTCCACCCCGCCGAAAAGTCCCATCAAAGCAATGCTCCAAGCCCTCAAAACGTCAGCCGAGTCTTTCCTTTCGCAGAGCATCCACTCCGTTGAGATAGCAGTATCACTCAACCCACCATACAATCAAGACAACCAGACACACATCCTTGACGAGATGCTGTACACTCTAGATCTCGTCCGCACAATTCAAAGACCCACCGCAGCGAATGCTGCAGCGGGACGAAGATACGCACAGCAGCATTCGGGAGTCCAAGGTCATCTTGAATACATCCTCGCTGTCGAGTACAGTAGAGCTGGACTCATGCTTACGGTAAACGAAGTGGACATGACTGTCTCCGAAGAGAGATATCGGATGTGGAGAGGTGATCTTGGGTCTGATGTTGTGAGAGAGAAGGACGACTATTGGCGGATTGTCGAGGGTGAAATTGGGCGAGCTGTTCAGCAGGCGAGAGGAAAGAATCATATCGATTACCTTCTACTCATAGGCGATCGTGTATTCGCTGAGCCTCGACTGATGGATATTCTAGTCGATGTCCTGGGAGAGGATGTTTATGACGAGGTTCGCGTTAAATCTGGAGCAGGGGCTATGGAGATAGATCCTGTGTTTGAGGCGGCTTTTACGATGGCGGATATGGCAAGGGAAAATGTGGGGAGGGCGCCGGAGGGATGTACGTATTCGGGGGATTGTGAGGGGGCGGAAAGGGTGCGTGATGAGCTTTGAGTTGGGTATTGAATTCATCCGAACACCTTGGAACAAAATGTCAACTGGTAATTTTAGTGGAATAAGGAGTTTCTTTCACACATGACCTTAGACTGAGCAAGCTCTTCGTATCTTAAACCGAATGAATCACAAGGCTCGCTATCATGGTCTTGATATGAAGATGAGTATGATTTCAGACTAGGAAACAAATACCACCGGCTATCATTTCCTTTTGCCTGGTGGCATTTTACCCTTTACTTGCAATACCCTTCAACTTTTATTAAATATGTAAATTGTCGGCTACTCACTTTGACTTTCTACTTTCAAGCTCTCCACCTTCATGCTTGACATCCATTACAATTTCACCCCACCAAATCTCACCATTCGCCATTTATCCAGTATCACTAATCACTTATTCATTACTCCACCCCTTATCTTAGTCCCCATCCTTAATACAATATATATGGTTTGAATTCTTCCCGTCGAGATCAGACATTCAGGGCCTCTACAATCAAATTTTCCTCGTATCTACAATTTACCCAACACCTTATCGCACCTGTCCCAACCCTCCTCGCAATATCACCACCCACCCACCTACTCACTCATCACACCACCCCTTGTAAACAACCCGACTCCCATACGTCTCCCCCCTCTTCAACACAACCTGCCCCCTCCACTCCTCCACGTTGACCGCATTCACATACCTACTCGGCTCCACACAAAAGCCACTTCTCGGTCCCCTCCCCTCAACCTTCCCCTTCCCACCATTCTCCTCACTGCTAATCTCAGCAACATCGATGTACTTGCCCGTATAGAACTGGAATGCTGGCTCAGTGCTCAAAACCTCGAGATGCACTTTGCTTTCTGGGTGGTACGCTTTGACTAGGCTGTTGAGAGGCGAGGAGCGCGTGTCGAGTGGGATGGAAGAGGCGAGGGAGGGGTCGACGATGAAGCAGTCGTCGATGTCGGGCTCAGCGGTGCCGAGTGTGAAGGCTTTGTTGGGTGTGAGAGAGGGGCAAGGTGCTGTTGACGAGGAAGTCGGGATTCCGCCTGCGTCGACGGGGAGGTATTGGTTTGTCGAGAGAGTGACTTCTGTGCCTGTTATGGTTGGGGAGCCAGTGAGATTGAAATACCTGTTCCGGGACTTAGTTAGTATATCTCCTTCTTTTTCATTGAAGATTTGAGTAGTGGAACTTGTAGGGACATACGAATGATTCGTAACATTCACCACCGTCTCCTCGACCTCATCCTCCACCATCTTCACCTCATACTCAATCCCCAACACCCTAACCTCCTTCCCCCCTTCCCTAACAACACCCGCCGTATACACAACACTAACATCCACCGTTCCCGGATATCCCTCATCCCCATCCTCACTCCTCAATGTAAACTTCACACTTTCACCCCCCTCATCCAGTTTTACCCCGGGTATCTCTCTCACACCAACTGGCACCGGGCCCTCCCACACTCTCTTCCCCCACCCGACATCACCACCATGCAAAGCATTCTCGCCGTTATTCTTAGAAAGAGTATACGATTTCCCGTTTAGGGAATCGATTTTTGCGCTCTTAATGCGGTTTGCGACGCGGCCGATTGTTTCGCCGAAGAAGGGTCCGTTGTGGGTGACGTAGTGCGATTGTTGGGGGAAGCCTTGCACGATATTTAAATTGGATTTGCCGACGAGGAATTTTTGGATTATGGCGCCGAGGGGGAGGAATTGGAAGGGTGCTGGGGATGATGCTGATGTTGCCATTGTTGAATTTGGTGAGGTGCGGGGTATTTCTATCGGATTGGAATCAAGTAATTGAGCTTTAAGATGTTAATGGTTGAAGCTTTGATGTTGTAGAAGAGAGAAGAGGCGAAGATACAGGAACAGAAGAGGAGAAGATGAAATGAAGTGAGGTGAGGTGAGGTGATGTAGGATATCCACAATCCCATTCAGGCTGTTGTAGGAGTGGGGTGTCGATGACGGCTGATTTGACGTGGGGCAAGGCTACACGAGGCTGAAGCGAGGGGTAGGATGAGATAAGCGATGTTGATTGGTGCGGTTGTACTGACAGGTGCTAGACCAGATGTTAGTCCGAAGATTTTCCTTTGTGTATTTTCATCGGATTCTTCTATTCGTCGTGCAACATGTAATAAGATTGATTCGAGTCGTTCTAAGTATGCTTCGTATCTATCGTTATTGATTGTTTCCGATCTCCAGCGGGATTCGTTTGCTGTTTACCGCTTCCACGGGACACCATAACAGCAAATACGTTCCAGGGTTCCGCAGTATCTCGATATTCTCAGAGTTAACACTGCACTCAAGAGGGACAATTCTGAGAATCCATATCAAGGCATATAAGCATGTTGATATCAATAATACCGATCTAGCGGTACAAGCCAGTTGGCATTGTCAGCGAGAGTGGCGATGTGTTCCTGTTTGTTCGATCATTATATACTTGCTCGCGGTGCCTTGCCTATTAGACTGTTGCCGGCTTGTCATTTGATTGGTATTTTTCCAGGCTATTGCGACTTCGCTTTTGAAGCCCTATCCGCCACTACTGTGCATGTGACTACACAGCCAGATAGGTCAGATGTTGGCTATGGCCACCCTTATTGATTGTTTTCCATACTGATTCTTGCGAAGGCTTTATGGTAGTCGTTATTTTATCACTAGCATTTTATCAACAATCTGAAAGAGTGAATTCGATCATGTTGTCGCTGTTTGATGTGACGAGTATTACCTCAGTCTCCCGAACAAGCGAGAGCAAAACCCAAAGCCTTCGACTTTTCAGATTCAACTCTTTTTGTTATACAAGGCCTTGCTTCCAATTCCATTTAAGAATACTTACGTGTTTTTTGGATTAGCGTCAGCAAGCCGAAGGGAAATTGGGATGTGAAGATATCACTTCGTGTATTTCTTTTGGCTCTATGGTTAGTGGCGTTCATTCTCGCTCTTGACAAGGCATGACTTGTGGCAACTTCAAATCTACTGCCGAGTACAAGACAGCCCAAGTAGCCTTGATAAATTCATGGAGTATTTGAATGAACATTTACATACGATGAGGCTGTGGTCTTCAAGTGAAAGTCCCTGATATCATCGTGAAATCTAAGGGAACGTCAGTGAGCTTTATGCCGCAACACTTTAGCAAAAAGTTCGTCGTAGCCAGCTTTTTGGAACCTGGAATTCTTGTTTTGTGCCTATTAAGGTTGCTTTCGTATTGACCTTTGACTTCGTTGATCCCATTCCGTCCAGCTTGAATGGAACTCTATGAAGCGTCTACAGGATTGTGTGCGATTGCGACAAGTCTTAGTTTGGACACTTGCTTTGAAGATTTCACCAGGTCTCGCATAATAAAAATGATCGGTGGTATTTTCTACATTCAAATTTCGAATTATTCATTCGTGCTACCGTAGCTTGGCCTCGCCTCCGGTTAGTTTTGACAATAGCCTCGCGGTAAAATGTAGTCCGTTGTCTCCACTGTCATATTAAGCGGCATGTTTCAAGAAACCTCTTTAAGATTGGTATCATGAACCGATTCCGTACCAATAAATTAATTTTATCTTCTTGTCGTTATTTCAAGGCGCAGTTTTTGTTTACTTGCAGGGGCTTCACAAGCGACGAAAACTATGAGCTAAACAAAAGCAGTCTAATATTTGCACAATGTACGTATTTGGCCTTTTCACGTTTCTTCTATCATTCCAATGGTAGACATCATGGTATGTTGTTCCTGGTATGTCTTCAGCGCCCTTGCTTCTCAAATCTCAGGGACTATGGCGTCGTGGCGCATGCGGACTAAATTATTTGCTATTCCTTGGCCCTGCAAGGCAGACTTGACATCTGCGTTACGCAGCCAACCATCCTTGGAGTTACACGAACCGTAGCCTTTTGGAATGCTGTGATCCAGCCCTGCATCGTACCTTGACGCCCTTACGTAGCTATCCTCAACTCTGAGCTGTTGAGCGATGGTCGCGCGAATGGTTACCCAATCAATGGGACCCTCGAAGACTCGGAATAGGAACTGAATACCCTTCTGCTAGTATCAATAATCACAGCCTGCCTCTTTACTCTCTCGGGAACGCCGCTGCTGGAGCTTTCTGAGCAGTAAGGGTAGCTTGAGACGAAGACTGCCTTAAGCGAGGCAATGTTTATTCTAATTGGCTACAAGAAACGCCAGATTGCCAGTGTGCTGCAAGCTCTCCTCAATTCGTTGTCGCCTAGCTCGTCGCAAATGCATTGAACGCATTTGCGTTGAGAGATGCCCAGATATATAGAATTGAGGACTTCCGTAGAATTGAAGATCCTCTGTTCCCTTTTCTGATTTTTGCTCCCGAATGCCTCTCCCTTCCTCCCAAACTTTCGTCCACTGCCTTCCCCTTCCCCCCTGAAACACGCAGATAATGTCCTCGGAGCCACTTTTCACTGAAACGACGACACACAGCCCTTCAAAATGGGCATTCCGCCTGCGAAATCGGCACAGGTGGCTGTCACCACACCGCGCGATGGGTCGACGGATCTTGCAGCAGATTTTCATTGGGCAGCAAATGAGGGCTTCCTAACGAACAGTTGTGCAATCCATCCCAGTATCGCCTAAGAGATCGAGGGTTTGGTAACACCGCTTGTGTGATGTTCTGCGGGCGCATCCTCTTGTCTGTGGTAGGTTATTGCCGCTACCCTATCACGTTCCCTGCCCAGAAGGCTGACGACTGATCGTATTTTGCAGTACGATCCCACCCTAGACTTTCACCGATAGCCAGATTCGATCAGGTACCCGTGATACAACGAGTGTCATGCTTCTCGACGGCACCTCGAATCTCCCGCCGGCCTTCGTGGTCCAGATGGACAACGCAACAGTCGAAGATGGAACAAGGACCACAACAACTGACTTGCCAATGGCTTCCAGGCCACAAAAGGTTATCTGCAATGCTTGCCATCTTTTAATTGCGTTGCCCTCGGGCATATTTGTCTCGGTGGAAACTAATAGCTCGAACTCGAGAGGTACACAAAGGAAACTTCCCTCCCGAAGCTCGTCACTTAGCAAGGAGCGACAACCAGGACCCGCAAGCTCGTCAATTCGCAACGAAAGACATTCAGGACCTGCAAAGTGGACCAGCTCGTCAGCAGATCAATCCAATTCAACATCGATTCCCGCTTTTCCGCTGCTGGCACCGGTGGGTTTCTTTAAGCTTATTGCGCAAACACCCGAAACGACAACCTTGTTGAGCTTGAGGAGCCGTATTCACCGCAAGTTCTTGTAATCCATCCAACAATCCTCGTCGCTGAACAATATCCGGTCTGTTTGCCGACCTTCATTCTCGTTCCCTCCAAGCCTTGCTACACTCTACGGTTCAATCTAGATCGTGGCCAATCTATTGTCTGAATCCCACTCGTTTCGGATCGCACAGTATCAAGGTCTGCGACCCCGCTTGAGGGAGTCTCCACTTCCTTCTGTTGAACAGCGCTCTTGGTCTGTTCTTGCTCGTCACTCTTGCCTTCCGCGTTTTCCACGTCACATCCATCTTGACAAAGTTCCGTTCCACGAAACAACGCAGCCTTTGCGCCATCTCACTTTCCAACGCCTGCATCATTTTCCATCTATCATCCTCCAAATCGATATCAAAATCACCACCACCTCCGCTAACATGACTGCGACTCAAGAAGAAATCTTCGTCATGGTCAATTACGGCGAATCCATGATCGAGCTCCCTGACGAAGATGGAATGCTAAACACTGGAAGCATCTCGATGTCCGCCACCAACGACTACAACTATCTGGCCGCCTTCTTCAAGATCAATGCGTCCACATTCAAATCCTTCATGGCGGACACTTCTGCAAACAAATCTCCGTTGGTAAGTCGTTGATATCCCCATCTTGATTTCCTGGCATCACCCTGAACTTGTCCAGGTCAAATCTGCCGTCCATCCAGACGGACCTAGTGGAGTCGAGGACGAGAATGGCAACGGCGATGTGGGTGTTTCGGGCCCGGTGTCCAAACCAAAACCGGTGAGGCGCTCCAAATAGTTACTCTTCCATGATTTCGGCGTGTTGACAATCTTTAGGATACCGTTCATCCAAGACCAAAACCAAAATCGTCTCTTATTCTGTCGAAATTCATGGCGTCTGCCAGCCATGCCTTCTCGACTCTCCCCTTCACCGCCCCTTCTACGAATCAGCGAATAAATAATAGGGTTGCTGGTGATGGTACTTATGAGTCCTTCGTGATTCCGAACATACTTGGAAGCCCCTTCACAGTACAAGGCGGGGTTTTGATTGCTACCAAAGCTTCATACCCAGGATCGGGGTTGTGGTATCCTCTCCGAGGATATCCTCCTGTGAAATATTGGTTGGGACTCGGTGGTAAGACTCTTCAGCCAGGACGTGTGCTGTCGCAATCCATTCTGTCCCCTCGGACCATTGCTGGATTGACTTCGATTCCTGCAACTTTTGGAGGTATCAAGAAGATTGTTTGCTGTGGGCACTCGGCTTTTCGTTCCCACATGGGTGGGTCTGATGAAATCAACGAGAGTGGGTCGAGTCTTCGAGCGGGTGTTGAGATAGCATAAGGCTACTAAGCTCACTGCTCTGGTTCTTGTAGGTATGGCATTGCAGATACGCAATGGATTGCACATGCAGGAATGAAAACAATGATGGCTCTCGATGAGTCTGTCAAAGAATACATTCAAGCTCACAGATCCGTTCTCTTGTCGTCACTGATCCCTCTTAGACTCTCTCCCTAGTTTCATGGGTGTCTCAAGGTTCAAAATGCTATTCATGCCAGTGAAGCCGTGATCTCTCTGCTGGTCTTGAAACAATTCACGTCACAGCCGAATCCTTCAATGCATTCCAATCATGTCTGGGTTGTAGATGCATCCCATTAAATATGACTAGAGAACTAATTGGCCTTCCACCCAATCCTTAAAGAAAAAACAAAAAAGGGTATCGAAAGACGAGAAATGCGAACCAGTACAACAGCCTACGAACTCCCAAGAGAGGTTAAGCCTGCATTAGTCCCACATTCCTGAGGTCAACGCCGTCTATAAGTACAGCCTCGCGCGACGTCAACCTTCAAGTCATTGTACTTCATCCTTGATACGGCACTCGTCAATTGATCGATTAGGAGGTCAGATTCTGACCATTGATAGCAATAGTAGCTACCACCACCCCTGGGCGAGTCGACATCAAGCTGACAAGCTGTAGCTCAATGCACCACACCCTCTTCTGAATCCCCGTACGTATACACAACTATCACTGGACTTTATTTCATGCAACCACAGCATTTCTTGCATGTTATCTTCCACAGAAGGGCACCCAGCTGTAAGCTTGGCTGTGGTAAAAGATCTCTACTCGCCAGCAATGCCACTTCTTCCTCCTTTCGAGGCTTTCCAGCCATAACCATCAACGCCGGCATGCGATGAGGCCCAATCTTGAGTATGATGGGACGCCCATTATCTGTACGGTCTTAGTGAATTGGACTAGTCTGCCTGTCCTAGATGCTGAGGGTAATTCCTTGACGAAGAAGCATAAGGGCCAGTTCCCCTCCTACAGATGGAGAGACACTCGTCGAGTTTGATTGAGTACAGGAAGCGCGAAATTTTGCCAAACTTTGCTTCCATCTTCCTCATGTCATTATCCACGTCATTCTCAACTATGCTTTCGGCTCTCAAGTCTGCGTGTAATGAGGCTAGGTTCGGCCAACAGGCCACAGCCTTATCACATGTTGGCCTCAGTCCAGAGCATCTGCCTTCGCCTACAAGTCCAAGGTTCGCTGCTAACATAAATGATGCGGAGATAGGAGCCATCTGTTTGGGAATACCGCTTGAAAACATGAAATGGTCATCAAAGTCCTCACCGCAGATTGCAGTCCGATCTGTGGGTAGCCTGAATACTGCACAAACAACGAACGAAGGGAACAGTGAAGGATTTAGTACCAGCATTGAGGTGCCTACACATAATGACTCATTAACTGAACATGTCACAAGTAAGAAACAGCAAATCTCTCCACTGGAATCCAAGCAGAACACATTAACATGGCAAGAAATAGCGTCGACTGTGGACTCATCCTTGTTATCCCTTTCCTCGAGCGAAGTCACGACCCCGCAAGATGAGATTGCTGAACCACAAGTGACGATCGCCGGAGCTAGTGAGGAAGAAAGCCATGCAGAAACAGACAACGGATATCATAGACTTGTTGAGAAGAACTGTTAGTACATCCTTGCAGACAAACTTGACTTTCATGTCACCCATCATGACCACGATAATATTTAGAATGAAAGTCTAGAGACTGAATGTGATGCAGATGATAGCTATCCGGAAGGTTGGCCTCAATTTGCAGCGTTCCTGAATAGTTGTGACAACTTTGCCATGGCTCGTCGCTTCGGCACCGCCCATTCGCGTATCTTGCTCCATCTACAGGCCGAGATTGCGGAGATAGAAGAACAGCTGGACAAACTGGACGAGTCAGACGCAAAAACTGGTGCACACTCCGAAGTGGATTTACGTTACAGGCTAAGGTGTAACGAGTGGCAGGTGGGTTGGGATACAGGCCAGAAAGATCTTCTTGAGAAGTTGAAGAAGAAGCTCTTCGAGTACGGTAAGTTACCGAGAACAGGGTGCAACTAGAAGATACCATAGTCCCTCTAAGGGCCTGTGTTTTCGAATATCCGAACGAACTGCTAATTCAACATAGACGATTTAGTTCTCAAAGACAGCGCGCTGCGGAATCTGCCTGCAGCCTCCAGAAACGACTTCTTGCATGTTTTTCACTGGATGTGGGGAAACAAACCTCTTGACAAAGGACATTACGACTTCATGCTTCGTAGTAATGACTTCGTTCTTTTGGCTGGGAAGAAGCAGAGCGGAGCCCTTGAGCGATTCATGATCAATTCGTGCTTGAGCCGCTGGCCCCGACGACTTAAGGTATGGTTTTAACATTCCTACTTCTTCTGAACTGCCGGAGTCTCTACGATAGCTTTTGGATGTCAAGTTGAGCTGATCATCTTTCAAAAAGTTTATGCGATCTAGCAATCGTTATCAAGTCAAGAAAGGAAGCGAGGTGTTCTTCTTCTGTGAGGCCCGCATTACGCTGGCTGTTAGACTCCTCAGTGTCTGTGTTGCCGCAACTGTATTGATGATACCGGTATTCCTTCTACACCTCACCAACATGAATCGAGAAGCAACCTCAGTCATGGTCCTAATATTTGTTCTTGTCTTTGCGGCCATTATCTCGCTTTTCACGGATGCGAAGATGGAGACAATTTTTGTTGGCACTTGTGCGTAAGTATTTGAAACTTTGCCGATTCTTTTTTTTTCGATCCTTGCAATTCAGGCTTTGAATGGAACGGGAGCGACCAGCTGACTGTGAATAGTTATTGCGCAGTTTTGGTGACTTTTTTGGGAAATGTACAAATGTTGACAGGGGCGGCGAAGAACTCTTAGTGTGCGGTGAGAAATGCACAGGATATGATGATGCCGCCCCAAGAAAGTTCGTGCAGGCCTCCATTCTTGCAAGATTCGATATAAATTGATACTGTAGTCCTAATGATAACGACAGTGCGAATTTAATTCCCTTCGCCCTCCCTGTCGCTAGTCGCCTAGTAATCACTCCATTCTTCCCATGATTGCTGAAGCAAATCCCAATTGGGAATTTCCATCTGCCGACCAACATCTGATTCATCAAGCTCGGAAGGCTTGGGCACTACAGGTAGAGTTTCCAAGGGCATTTCAATGATCTCGTTTGACTCCAAGGTTGGAAGCATAAGCCATGGGGGCTCTGTGTGCGTTGGTGATATCTCTTGTGATGCATCGGCAGGAGTCATTGTATGCGAAGAAACGCCCGAGGAAGTTGAACGAAGATCCTCCACCTTGGCTTGGGAGTTTATGACCTGCTCGGGAGATGTTCCGTCTTCAGTGGTGGTTTGCAAAGGATAATCACGGAGCAGTGTATCTACGCATTGCGCAACGCTCGATACTAGCACCTCCAAAGTACCATCATAGGGTTCGGTAGCAGTTTGCTCCAGCATTGAGCGTAATAGAGTAGGAAAATTTCTTTGGGCATACACTGAAAATTGATTAACGTCAATCAAGCCAGGCGGCCGGGACTCGTCTTGAACTTCTTCAAAGTCTATATCAGTGTCAGTTATGATGCTAGAAAAAGCATTTGTTCGGCAACAAAAAGTTGATATCATACATGGAGACTTGGGACATGGTTCGCCGGGGAACAATACTTGGTATATCTCCTTCCACCGGTCTTCCTCAGACTGACTAGCGCCAGTTTTCTTTCGACTTCTCAACGCCTTTTCTTGTTCTGCGGAAATCCCCTTCGGAGGCGGACTTCTGTTCTCGACGTCGCAGGTGTTCTGCCCTTGCAAAATCATATGATCATCTAGATCTTTCGACGAGTTGAATACACGAAAGCATTTGGCACAGTGGATTGTGGGTAAATGACGCCGGAATATGTGCTCTCTATGTTCCAATAAGCGTCGTTCATTAAAACACAGTTGAAAATAAGGGACATACTTCACTCGCGACACCGAGGGTAGTTTGGCAATAGCGCAGTGACGATAACGGCCGAATATTGCATAAGTCTGCGGATCGTGCTTGCGAAAGGGGCATGCAAATAAGACTGTACGGCTGTCTTCTTGCTCGCTCTGAGCCTTCCCTCGTTTGCACACTCTGCCAGTCTCGTCTTCAGCTTCATTGCCGCCAAATTCGTCTCGTCTAGGCCTACGCTTGCCTAGAGTGCTTTGCTTTGTAGCGCTTGCGGTCGGACAAGCTGGTTCATTAGACGCAGTTTCTTTTCCATCGCCTTCTTCACTCAGAGTGCCTCTAGAAATATAACAAGAACAGCCGCTAAAGATCCTTTGATGTCGTTTTGTGTTCGGCACTTGCTCTATTGATGACCTGTGTGGTTGGTACAGATTGAGCCCTTTCATGTCTTGAATGCGTATGCTGTATGCTTTCGATTGTCGAAGTCGAATGATGTGACCGCTGCCCAAGATTCTCTTCGGGGTAGGAGATAGCTCATGGCTGCATTCGTGGAAACGATCGTGATAGCTCGAAATAGGCAGAGCATCTGTCGTTCTACCTTCTGAGGCTGTGAACCAAAATTTGTTAGATCATAGTGGATGCCCGGGCTCTGTACTGAACCTACTTCGGGCACGCAAATCATCATTTAACCTTATGCCTTGGGGACCAACTTTCTCTTCAGCATTTTCGGAAATGCGCCTGCATGAATCACACTCTCTGCACAGGTGTGAAATGTCGAAAGGCTGCAGAACAAATACCATGACGAGAAATGCTTGAATTCCGATGCTTTCTTTCAGCTTCCGCACAACCGAGAAACTCGATCATCGATAGGCTACACCATATGAGCTGCTTTTGCGACTTTATGGTCAATTTAATAGGCAGGACCGGACACGAGGAAGCAAAGACAGTCGAAGTTTACACCGAAAATGTGCGAGAGGAAGAAAGAAAGAGAAGGAAAGTCAGTGGGCATCGAGGGAGTACCCACCACTTGAACAACTCTGCTGGACGCCAGATCACCGATGGAGGGTGTCCCGTCCTCGTGTGTTGGGAATAGGAAAGTGTGACAGGGTTGGGTAGGCCCTAAAGATCCTGTCATTGGGCCTTCGACCGGGCTGTGTCATAGATAACGAATGGCCTTCGTGCTTTCTTGCGCTTGGGGCTTGCATGTGTGTGAGGCACCCCTGTAGTCATTATCCATTAAGCCGCCATGAGGTGATCAGGCTAGCAGTTTTAATAATTGAACGCGGTTTTTATGGCGTATTGTTGGTCGGCCGCACGTTGAGGTAGAGTGAGACTGTCAGAAGCATTTTCGGTACCATGAATGAGAAAACCGACATGTCAAATGAGTGGACGTGTGCAGTAGTACAAGTGCAAAATGCTCGCATTGTATTCGCCCGCATTGCGATGTGGTAATCGATCTTCGTGGCAGAAATGATAGCTGCTGTGCAATGAGATATAGCCAGACGTCCCCGAGGGACAAATGAGATGTAGGAGGAGCCAATTTTTTTCGGCCTGCGCATCGTTTACCATTCCACCTCCCGCCAGCTTGGCAATCGTAGTCATGTTGTACCACGAACGATACTTGAGCTTGTCCTTGACGACCGGTTCAGATTGTGAGCCATTGTACATCCATGCTACACAAGTCTTCCAATCTCCAGATGTAGCAAATCGTCTGCAAAGAGAGCAATTAGATGGTTTCTCAATTTCATCAAAACGTAAGATCTTGAACTCGACGTTTCTTTGTGCAATGTGTGGCATGTCGTGTCTGCTGATAACACATATTTCTGCCGTCGGAAACAAGACCCAAATGCGTGTCAGGCATCGTACACCATATCCCCGATGGATATAACATTTCGTCTCGTTGAATTATTCCTCGCTCCACGCTCGACTAATCCATTGTGACGAATAACCATGTTGGCAAGAGCGGCCCATTGGCCACGGGAAAGGGTGATGTGGCAGGACCGTCCGCTTTACAGATCAATAGCTATTTCCGCGACGCATCAAAGAATGAGAGCTACGCTTATTAGACCCAAACGCAAGTTAGAGCCAGACTACGAAGACTTACAAACTGTCCACGGATTCCTCTGTGTTCACCCTCTTGAATCGTCTCGTAAACAACTGCGACCGGCGAGCTTGCTTCTGTGTCTTCGCTTGACCATTATCAGCGGAGCTACTTTTGAGCTTTCCCGTGACTTTCTTGGTCCAGGTCCTCCAAGCTTGGAGGGCGTTCATGTCGTTCGCTGGAGGAAAACGATCATTTTCGTACAGAGATGCGAGCTGACTGCCGCTGCTCACATTGAGGAGTTGAAGAATACCACGCCGGCACGAAAAATCTCAAGCAGCATCGGGTTTTGACGACACAGAATTTTGGACGTGTCCGCTGGGCTCTGCAGTGATATATGCGAATGGTATTCGGGGACGTCAAGCCTTCCATGCTCGCAAGGAGGGAGATCAAACACAGCCGAATCTAATCTACGCGCTACAAAATTCGTCAACCTTTGACGGGATGTCGGGACTGGACAATCCCCGTTGAGGCAGGATGGATAATGCATGTGTGCGCAAAACGAGGTCATGCTAAAAGGGGACTACACCGAAGAAAAGCAATGCTGATATATGAAGCCTGGGGGAATGGACACATCCTCTTTCTAACATCGTCTCGGAGTCAACATCGAATTTTTTGGGTCCTTTCTGCTTCCAAAGAAACACATTTCGCCAAACATAAAGACAGACTGGTTATCTACAATAACTGCGTGACTCTGGAGGAGGCCTCAAGCAACGATAAATATACCAACGACGTGGAAAAGCCAGAAGAAATGAAAGGACGGAGAGTTTGGATGTCCGAAAACTCTTTCGTCTTCGCACCCAGGACTGTCCCAGCAGCAACTTTCGTCCGATGAGCCACGCGGGTTTCAGAAGAACAGCTCGATTGTCATGGATCTCATATTGGGAAAATACAAAAAGCCAACGGTAAAGCTGCGCTCGCGCTACTATTGTGAGAAAACGAGAAGAACATTTACGACGCATCAAGAACAAGAAGAATATTTGTCGTTGTTGATGATGCATAAACAGAAAGCCAGCAGGACGTGCGGGGGAAAGAAAGGGAGAACAGTTTGATCATGTGACCTCGCTCTCGCACCCTTCAACACCAACGCGTCGACGCGTCTCAATGCATTTCTCAAACTTTCAACATTCAATGGCTCGTGGCATTTCTCGATTCATTGCACCATATCAACGCCATCTCCGATCTCTTTTGTTCTCTAGAATCTGCCAGATCTCTTACGATTGACCTATTCACATTTCGCTACATTCAGTAGTTCGAGCGGCATAATCAAAATATTCAAGCCCCTACACCTATTGTAAATATATCTCAATGGACGCCATCCTTGATATTGACGCTGCATCAAGCAACAGCTCTGGAGTCTTCTTGGACATAGAGCCTCTTCCCCCAAAAGAACACCTCCTACCCCCAAAAACAGCAGCCGACATCAACTCTCAGATGACCGAGATCTTCGACGCCCTCGATCCCGAAGACCGTCGATACCACCACAGCCGACTCACTGCCAACCTTAGACAGAACCTCCTCGCCAACGCCATATCTGCTTTGCATCGCAATAGACACACATCCAGAGCCAAGTTCACACTACAGCGCGGCGAGAGAACGACACGGCCTGTACCGAGGTGGGGTAGGGAGCAGCTTCAGCCACAGTCTGGGCGTCACGGTCGCCTCGTTTCTACAATTTTGCGAAACACTTCTCAGACTCTCGGTGAACGTTCTGATCGTGCTACTCAGAATTCGCCAAGCACGAGCTGGATGAAACACACATCATGAAGTCATCTGCCTCGTCGTTGGTGTTTGACCAGCCTTGCAGCCGGGCTCCAGAAATTGGAAGGCTGGAGACCTTGCCCTAATTTTTGCCTAGCTAGACGTAGAAAGAATAAATATACAGAAGTCTGAGCATCCACTCCTGCGGCAGGCCTTTATTGTTACTTGTCACAGCAGTCGAATTGTAAGCTTGTTCTGGTACTCGATGTCCAAAATGCGTCTCCTTGATTCCAGGACTCTCACACTCAAGGAATTTCTTCCACAAGAGGTTCCTCCTTATGCGATACTGTCACATATGGTACATAAATTCGGCTTAATTCGCCCCTTAATCTCCTGCTGCCTTTCGCTAACTATCGTGTTTTATAGTGAGGTAGAGAGGAGGTCTCCTTCCAGGAGATGCAACATCCAAGTGAACAAACACGAAACAAGACTGTATATACTAAAGTTGAACGCTGTTGCGTTACTGCTGTCGATGATGGATTGATACCTGCTGTATCGACAAAACCAGTAGCTCAGAGCTCTCCGAGGCCATCAATTCCATGTTCAAATGGTATAAGCAAGCCGACGTTTGTTATGCCTTTCTCTCTGACGTGCGGTCCGGCTTGGCCACTACCGCCTTGGACACAGCGCTACACAGGAGCCGATGGTTCACTAGGGGCGGGACGCTGCAAGAGCTGGTCGTACCAGCAGGTGTTATCTTTTCTGACAGAGATTGACAGGAGTTCGGTACGAAATCCAGTCTTCGGAACTTAATCCAAAAGGTCACCTCAGTTCAGGTCGATGCTCTCTTGGGTCACGATATCAAAGGATTCAGTATTGCGCAAAAGATGTCTTGGGCAGCAAGTAGGACAACGACTATAACCGAAGACATTGCTTATTGCCCGTTGGGGATCTTTGAGGTCAACATGCCTCTTCTGTACGGCGAGGGAGAGAATGCCTTTATGAGACTCCAGGACGAAATTGTAAGAAGGTCCGATGATCATTCGGCTTTCGCTTGGCAAGTACGCGCATCGTCTTGCATGCTGGTAAGCTCGCCAAAAGGTTTTCAGGAGTCCTCCAATATTGTCCCTGCCCGGTCATTTCCCACGGAGCCCTTCATGTTGACGAACAAGGGACTCAAACTTAAATTACCTTTGTGACGCGTCCCAGAAAAGGAGGAGCCAGGTATGTACTTTACCAGCGCTCTTATCAACGGGAGCCTGCTATCTCCAAAGAAAGAGCGACTGCCCCACATACGAATTCTCATACTCTACGCAGCTGTCTTAAATTGTCATCGGCTAGACGAGCCAGACAGTATGATATGCGTGTATCTCGTACATATGACTACATTATCTGAAGCGGGTACCGATGAAGCACTTGTGCCGTGTCTAGATCTGGCAACAATGGATAGACTGGATATGAGGAGCGTTCCGTTAGTCGACCATGGTGGTTTTCAAGCACGTTCGTTCTATGTCAGGTCTCACAATGGGCCATCCTGTATACTACCCTCGTCACCCTTTCTTCGTTCGAACGGCTACCTTGCCAGCGAAAGGACTTCATCTATGCGAATCGTACCCCGAAATCTCCCTAGATGGTGTTCTAGAAATGGAGGAGCATGATCCTGATGAAATATGCGTCGGTCTCTTGAAAGTCCGGGATACTGATGGACACGAACTTGTTATTCTTTTGCAAGACAGATTATGTTCAGTCCGTGGGTATCATAGGCAGCTTTCTGCTCATGTCTACTTGCATCACGGGAGAAGCAGCCGAAGAAGCGACTTTCGGAGTTCATGAACAAAGTCGATTACATGGGCCCGCCTACTCAAGACGATCTTCTTGAGCCCCCAGGGATAACTCGGAAGCAACACAATGGCCGAGTGATGAGTCTTGTTTTGAAAAGGCAGGTCCATGGCGGCAAGCGACGCATACTGATCGATTTCAATTGTGAAAGGGCAGAGCTGTACGCGAAAGACGGACAGAAAGCTACATTGATGTTGAATTGATGATCGCATGGTGCAATTGCCACTACAGATTATATATACCCATTTCTGGAGCAAACCCCACCAACCTCTCGTCTGACGTGCTGGGCCTGAACTTCGCTTCCTTTCCAGCTAGCTCAGCTCCTTTGGCTTTATTCTGCACATCGACAAATTCAAAGCCCTCTGTACCTGACCTTGCAGCTTCTGGCAGCATATCGTAAATCGCTTTGGCGTAGCTGGGATCAATGTTCCAGAGCTGAGCGAGGTAACCAACCTTGATACGCTTTGAATCTACGCGCGACAGTAGTTCAGCAGTGTTGGAATGGAGATTCTGGCGTTGACTAGCGGTCATCACTCGTGTGTACAGCTCTCGAGCCTGATCATAGTCGGAAAGCTTCCCTTCGTGGTGATAGTGGCTTTTCCGGGAGACTATATTACCGGACACCATGTAAGGAGATTCCGCCGTATCTGGCCGGAACTTGTGCTTGAACGAGTTGGGCACGTATTGAGGATTGCCAGCATGGTTGGCATCGTTTCGTTGAGTTCCGTCAAAGTTGAGGGAACTGAATGAGCCCGCCATGAATGGACAGTTGACGGGCACTTGATGCAGATTCACACCGATTCGATGGTACTGTGCGTCGCGGTAGAAGAACATACGGAATTGTAGCAGAGGATCCGGGCTGTCTTCGATACCGGGTACCATGCTTCCGGGCGAGAATGCAGCTTGTTCCACATCACGATGGAAGTTCTCAGGATTCTTGTTGAGAACCAGCCTTCCAAATTCATGCATCTATTTCCAAGATCAGTAGGTCGAAGGAAGTATACTTGGAATAACTAACCGGGAATTGCGACCTGGGCCAGATTTTCGTGACATCAAATGGATCAAACCCAAGGATATTCGCATCTGCTTCTTCGGGTTGCATGATCTGTACATTTGCTGTCCATTCGACCTCCTCACCATTCTCCATAGCTTTCCAAAGTTCACGCTTAGAGTAATCAGGATCTACCCCACTGATCCTTGTAGCTTCATCGGCCGTGAATTGCTTTTGACCATGTTTGGCAAGGAAGTGATACTTGATGTAGACGAACTTCCCAGTTTTGTTTACCCACTTGAAAGTGTGACAACCATATCCGTGATTATGTTTCCATCCATCTGGAGTACCATGATCACTGAAAAACATCATACCTGCGTGATTGGCTTCGGGGGTGAGAGACAGCAGATCAAAAAGGGAGTTGTAATCCAGGAGAAAGTTCTTTGGGTTCCTAGACTGTGACCGGATCACGTCGGGTCCTTGAATCGGATCTCTGCAGAAAAACACAGGCTGTGACGAAATCAGAAATGCTGTAAGCAAGATTCCAAAGATACTTACGAAGTTCAAGCCGACAATATCATAGTTTCCTTCACCAGTGTAAAACTTGATAGCAAAGCCACGAGGATTTCGCGCCAAGTCGGGAAACTCGCGACCAAGAGTGACCGTAGAAAATCGCATGAAGACAGGAGTTTTTACGCCCTTGCCACTAAGGAAGTTTGCCTATTTCTTGATCAGCAAGCATTTCGCAAGATGGTGGGAAACCCGTACTTTGGTCAAGTCGGAAACATCGGCTGTTGTTTCAAAATACCCGAAAGCTCCACTTCCACACGGATGAACCATCCCTGTCCATTGTCATTTATTGCCATAATTCTCGCTTCGACTTTCACTTACTCTCGAGATTCTTGCTCCTGTTGAAGTGCTGCTGTTTTTGGAACAAAAAGGTATCGCTAGCCAACGGAATGCCCCCGATGGTTTTGCTGTGAGCAGGGTCCGGGAAAGGAATGCCCTCGTTGTTTGTGAAGTATGGGCCGTCATCTTCACGTTTACCTCCGCTCTGTACACCCGAGACTTTGGCAATGATTTTGGCAGGACCGTCGTTGGCATTGTTGAAGAGCGAAGCTCGCTGGAGTGGACGGGGATCTCCACCAGCAGCACCGATGGTCGATTGGATTGCTTGAACGGGGTGTATATCAGCCATTGAGTCCATGGCTTGGTATCTGAGGATACGTGCCTTTTCGATGGTGAGTAATTCTTTGTGGCTGGGAGAAAAGAGATCAATATGTAAAAAATGGGCGGAAGTCAATGTGCCTAAAAGAAGAGATGACGTGAACTGTTATAAGATTAAGCAGACCACGTCATGTTATTGACATGGTCCTCCGCGGACTTGCATAACATAGAAAAGAGACTCACGTCACTCTAGATGTGTTCCTCGTATTAATATGTCATTTGAGGTAATTGTTCATGGGAGCTTCTACCCCGCATCTCGTGGAATCGCCCTCAACTTTGCTGGTCCAACGATTTCATTGCCTCCATAAAGACGTTTGATACAACACAATCAGTGAAGAGCTTCCCAATAAGAAACAGTAACGTCATCTGACTGACGCAAAACGAAATTATGGACTGCTATATCGCAAGGATATACTCAACAGCCACTTACGTACTATCCATATGTCCATGAACTTTCGATTGCGTAGTTTTACATGACTTAATCACTACTAGACAGCACGTTTGTTGAAGTTGCAATCAAGACAAGCCAATTCCTCCTTAATTGACCAGAATAGTACTTTTGATTGAGTGTAGATCTGCCTCACAAAACACGGCATCTCCGCCCCAGGGTTCACCTGTATGCTCAAAGTACCTCTACTTGACATTGGTCTTTCTCTTCTTACTCGCGTGCTCTCCTTTCAACTCGCCCGCATATGTCTTGAAGAAGTCCACGGGCTCCTGTGGGTGCTGCCCCGTGATATCGTGGAAAGCACAAGTAGAAATATAGTTCGTCTTGCCTTCCCTCACCAAGGAATAATACTCCAACAAGTATTGGATCTCAGAAGCGTCCGAGTTTGCCTGGGCATGCAAGACTCGCTTAGCCTCAGCCCTGGTATTTCATCAGCATCTGGGGGTTGTCTACGAAAGTATCACTTACGCAGAGATATTCTCAAACTTCATTTCTGTTCCGAGAGCCTGCGTAGCCGCTTCTGCAAGCTCCTCTCCCGCTGCTAGCATAGGTCCTAGGCCAATTAGCTTCGTATCATGCTTTCAACGTTGCATCTCACCTGTGAGAACAATGAGTTGACCTCGGTGTCTGTCATCAAATCCATGCTTGCCCTTTCCTGAGAGCACGTGTGCGGCGACGAGGGCAACGTCCTATGTCTGTTAGCCCAGGTTTCCCTTCTTGATGGCCAGCCAATGGTGTGTCGACTTACTCCAAGAGCAATGGGCGCAAACTTATGATCTGGTCCAATTGGCAGTGGCAGAAATCCCTCTTTGGCCTGTGGACTGTAGTTCAATAGGTTCTCTGCGTAGAAACCGCTTCTTTAGGGACTATTAGCCATTTTACTTCCTTCACCCCATGACTGGGCATTTGGTTCGCAGAAAATGGGCATCACTCACCGGATAACGACAGGAGAAGTGCCAGTAGGGGTATTGGCATCGCCCTTTGCCTCCATAACCAGTTGCTCAATGTCAATGAATTCACGAAGGCGCGGCTGCTTTTTTGCATCCGCCATATCTGCCCCCGCGGAGCTGATCAGGCAGACATTCGGTACCTCCGCTTCCTTGCCGGCAGCAACCAATTCCGTTGTGATATCAAACTTATTCTGGTGTGCTGGTGGAATGATACACAATGTATCTGCACCAGATTCCTTCAGTGTAGCTACCATATCCTTCACTTTCCCGGGTTTGTGCGGAATGATGGTTACTCCCAGCTTCTGGAGCTCCTTACAACTTGCGGACGAGGGGTGCAAACTAAGTCCACAAATGGAGTCAATCTTGCTGGAGAACTTCCGATCTGTAAGGAGTAACTCGGCGATCAGGAAGCCAGTCTGTCCATCAATAGATGAGATGCACACGTTGCGTGACATTTTGATGGCTGAAAGGGCTTCGTAATGGGCGAGTTTGTGTTGTTCAAGGAAGAGGTGGGTGTTCTAAGTACTTGGTAATAACGTGATGACTTTCTGATCTCCACTCCGGTGATAGCAAGTCGTGGTCTCTTTTGTAGCATGATGGACCTTTTAAGATGACGAGGTGCAACAGGCATACAGTAAGCCGGTGACGGAAACCTAGGCAATGACGAAACTCCAATATGGTTCCACTTACATCATGATCGTGACTCTCGCGAAATGTGGCTTGGCATGTTGCGACTGCAAGTTGTTGGCCTGCGGAGCAAATCCTCCGAAAGTTGCCATGGGTGTTACACAAGACTTTATGCGAGGTATCCCTGAGACACATGGGATGTACTCATAAATGTCACGTGAACAGTCGATACTTTTTGGGTAAAGCGCACTTTGAAACAATCTTTTGAGCACATATATTGCGGACTCGCTTTTCACTTCAGCGTTCGTGTTTTCAGTGTTGTTGTTGAAAGTAGGTCAGCCAATCAGCTTCTTAAAACTGAAAAATCAGCAATGCCAGAGCTGGAGAAGTTTACGCTTACAGGAAGTCTACTGTCCATATATATTATGTAACAAATCACGATCACACCATTCCCATCACACGAAGGGTGCATGGTAGGATCTCTATCTCTCGCCTAACCGGTATTCCTCAATGTGCATCAGGTCGCTAGGCTGAGGCGGTATTTGCTGTGGCTGTGCCTTCTTGTAGATACACAGCATCTCAGATCCAGTGCGAACCACGTTTCGACGTTTTGGTGTACGCAACAGCTATTCTCAGCTGCTCCGTTTTTCACTCAATGCATTCAGGATCCTATGCCATCGATCAGATGGAGCAACAATCATCCTTAAGTAGCAAGGACCACCAGCCAGTAACCCTGGAGGTATCCTTGGCAGCAGGCAGCGAACTGCTTCTGGAGCACACTGAGTCTGATTCTGAGCCTCGGCCAGCTGCAGATGTAGACTCGGAGCCAGATTCTGACGATGACGGTTGTAATCTCAACAATCGAGTTGTCGAAATTGTCGGTCTCGAGATCTTCGAACATGTCAATGGCAGTGACACATATATACGTCCGCCTTGCATCAGCATCGTCTGCGCATTCTCAGAAGGCCTGAAAGCAGCAAGAACGCCGGGAGAAGCATCTGCATCGATGGTGATACTCCATCCATTGATAAAGAATTGTCGGAATTTTCACTGACAGGTCAGATATGCTGATTTCTCCTTCATCTGCTAAAAGTGGGGGTCTCAAACGCAGCCAGCCTCCGACAGCATGTGGGCTTCAGATGGACAAGTTCAATCTCAAATCCTGAAATGCTAGGGGCTCTGCTCAGGGCTGAATCAAGTTTTGTTTTATATTAGGAGGAAATTATGGTCTATAGACAATTCTTTGATAGAAAGCGCCCCGACTTCTGGCCCCGGGATCAGGATCCTTGCTTGTAGGAGATCTCTCCACCGTTTCCTCCAGGTTGATAGTCCGTTGGAACGACCAGCCAAGCATCATATCCGTCAAGAATGGCCACACTAGGACACATCACGTTAGTCCTATGTCAGAAGGAAGGGATAAATGGCAGAGCTCACCTCATCCCACCAGTCAGGTGAGGATTTATATGACAATGTAACAAGAACGGCTATGTAGTCTAGTCAGTCTAAGTTCTGTCGCAAGCCGGACACTGGAAACCTACACCCGGGTTCTCAACTTTGTACCTTACGGCCATCCATGTCGAAGCCGACTGAATAGGGAGAGTGTAGAATCCATCTCTATATGGCGGATTGTCCAGATTGAAGGCATCCGGGATATATTGCATCGCTTCCGCTACATCGGTATAGTTGAATTCACCCGTACCAAGACCCTACAGACCGCACATTAGATCACAGTCTAAATTGGGGGCCTTGTCCCGAGTAGAGATGCTTACAATGATATGAGCCTTATTGGAATGCTTGTGGATTGGATGCGGAGGCTGCAACCCAGCAGTATTTGTGACGAGGAAAATCAAATCAACCCATGTATTGTTCTTAGTGGTAATGGTAAGACCTGTATCTTGGAGCCCATTTGGAGTGTAAAGCAACGGGTGGATATCCTCATAAGCAGTATCAAAGATATTGTTCTCGTTCAAAGACCATTGCCAAGCGGCCCCGGTCCGGTTCAAAAGAAGCTTGATTGTTTGGTCGACTTGCTGAGCAGGGTGCACAGGAGGGAACGGAACAACTGTCGTGTCATCGAGGTATCGAACGCTAGCGGTCGTGTTCGCGCCGGAGTAGTCGATAGCGGCATTGGGGATATTCGAGTGATCGCCGCCTTTGTACGACAAAGTTCCCGATGTGAAAACTTTCTGGTTGAGACCACGGCCTGCGACTCGGATGGTGTAGTCTCGGGCTGGTTTGTTGAGCTGCACCATGACCGAGTGACGACTCCCATGCGAGAAGGACATTGCCTAGGAATTGTTTGTGAGCAGGGGGGAGTTTATTGAACGGTAGGAAACAGTGGCTTACATCGACCAATTGCGGTTCCACGTAACGACCATCGATAGCATAAAGCCACATTGGATGATCATCGATCGAAACTGGCCTCTGGATCAGCACTTTGATTTTGCAGCAAACTAGAGTGGCTGAGCTTACCACTAAGTTCTTGTAGACTAGCAGTGCTAATGAAATTCAAGGCAATCCATCCATTTCCCGGATCTACTTCAATCATGGCGAGCTCCGAAGTGGTAGCATTGCAGCCCTCAAACATTCCCGGAGGGACCAGTTCCAGGTTATTGGATTGTGTGGTTTGTGCTACAGTATTGGAGAGTGGGAGGCATCCTTTGTCGGTCAAGTTCTCGCCTGCTAAGATCGGAAGGACTGGTGGCGGAACCAGGCTCATCAGGAAGGGTACTCCTGGGCAGTTGACAGAGCCTTTGCCATTGATCAAGACAGAATCGCCGCATCTGAAAAATCAATGTTAGAGCCATTGTCGCAGGCGGGGTGACATGGACTTACAAGGGATCGATATTCGCGCCTTCGGCGACTTCTAAGAGCTCCTCGCTTGTGAAATGACTCCAATCGGACAGAAGGACGGGTTGTGCATCATCCAGGGCTTTCTCAAGTTGGTGTAGAGCCTTGCTGGAGTTCGAGATTTGGCCAAGGGGGTGGACTGTTCCTTTCTTGGGTCTAGAGTAATTAGTCAGTCAGCTTCTCGTTGACTCGAAACAAAATATGTCGACCCACTTGATCTCAATAGGACCATAGAGTCCATCTTCTAGCTGCCCTCTGTAGTGTCCGTGATACCAATAGGTCCCGTACTGTGTCGCAGTCCACTTGTACACGAATGTCTCTCCGGGCGGGATACCAGTTTGAGTCAGACCGGGGACACCATCTGTCGGATCCATTAGTAGACTTTCTCATCCCTCGAAAATTGGTTATCATACCAGACCACGGTGTGTTCAACTGCCTGCATGGATTAGCCAAAGAGCCATAGTCCTAGTAGCCTTATACTTACTCGATGCCATGAAAGTGGATTGTTGTGTTGTAGGGGAGCTTGTTATAAACAATGAACTATGTTTGTTAGTAATGGAACAGCACACAGTGTCCTCCAACGTACTTCTACATTATCTCCTTCCTCGATATTCAAGGTTGGTCCGGGATATTGTCCATTCATGAATATCATGTCCCTCTCGAAGCCATCTGGGGATCCCTTCTCCCACGTCAAAGTGACTGGGAAGACTACGGTCTTCTCACAATCCACACCCTCTGAGTTCTTGTATGTTGCCAAGACAGATGATGCTAGGGAAATGACCGACAGGCCTAAAGAAACAAAGGAACCCCTCATGCTGAAAAACGAAGGAAGCACTATACATTAATTGATAGATGATGAGGGATATTGAGAAGAAATGAGAGAGAAACAATAGTCCTTATGTGGCAGAAGGATGCTGATTTTTGGCCCACCAGCTCGGATGCGGAGGGGGAGATTGACCTGCGAGCCAACCGAGACTAATTTTAAGCTTCTACTGTTTTTTGCGTAAGACCAACAGCTCGCACATACATCCCCTGCCCGATGTAGCAAACGTCTACCTCGAGTGAGCCAACGGGCAGGCCTGTTGACCTCAGCCCTGCGGACCAAAGCGCCCAAGAGACACTCAATTTTATTTCAACGTCGGAGCTGCCGTTGACTGGTCAGAAGTCAATTCTGTTTTTGGGGACTCTCAGTTCCATCTGATGTAATCATACTGAAGAGGAAGCATTAGCGAGTCTTAGCGGCGCAGTAGGGGAAGGATCACCATAAGCGGCTGAGCCCCCTGACAGCCGATCACTTCTTCTTACTGAACTCTGCATTTTCGTTGATCTATCAGACATTTCCACGTCAAGGATCTCACGTGTGCCCATGCAGCCCCAATCCACGATCTCTAGATTGGGACATTATTCCGTCGAACTGTTCTGATCAATTGGCGGCCCAGATCCAGATCTGTAAGCGGAGATGGCTGGCCCGCAGAAACTCGGTCTTTATGAGACAAGTAATACGGATCGGACGATGCGAAGAGTGCGGCTGATGAGGTCGCGAGCACTGTTCGGTTTTGGCGAAAAAAGAAATCGGGTTCGGGTGATGAGCAGAAACGGGCTTGGACAGTGGAAATTAAGGCTTGACATGAATCCTCCTGCGAAGTCAGCCCGCGCTTCGCTGATACGATGATACCTCATTGGTCAAGGTTTCTGATGATCCTACATGGGATGTGTGAAAATGAAATGGATATATGCAGACAGTCACAAGGATAGCAGCCAGGCACGAAACGGGATTTATGAGGCGCTCGACCTAAGCCTCTTCAATCAGAGCAGAAAAGGCTGCAAAACACGAATTGTAGGTTCAGTGGTTACGCAGTTCTACAGATTGACTTCTAGATCTGACTCTCACAGTTTATGTGTTCATATATTACGCAAGGATATGCCATGTCAGCCTGCCTGACCCAGATACAACGACTAAGAAGTAATACTTGTTGATGCAGAGCGAAATCGCGATTCATAAAATGATATGCCATGATGCTGTGGCCTCTAGTACTGTCGATAGTTATTTCTCGATCTCAAGCTCCTGCCAGAATCCTGGCAATCTTCTTCAGGATATCGAGTAGCATCTCAACCAACCTGCCGTGGTCTGCTCTGCCTCCCACCTTTCTCCAAATTTGGTTCAGAAAGACTTTCAGTCCTCTTCCACCGCTGTCTCAGCTCGCTGTCTACGATTCTCTTCTCAGCCCATCTCAGCCGGTGCCCAGATCCAACCATAACATCAACCTTGTACACCAACATTCCCATATTGACTGCTACTCTGACCGCTGCAGATACTGAGAGTCCATTTGGAAGCCACTTTGAGATGCGGTCAACTCTCGGTCCGGTCAACAATTCAGAGATTTCAGGAAATGCCGCCATGGACAAGCTCTGAGGCTGATTGAGAGGTTGCACGACATCTATCCAGATACGGTTCTCATCGAGGCCTATAGCCAATGCAAAAATTCCAAAGTCTTCATTCGTGAAAAAGAGCTCAGCGACCTCCCCCGCACTAACCGCTTTCCTCGTAAGGGGCGAATCGACATCTTCCTGCTTCCAGCAACACCCATCAACCATATTAGATCGCTGTGATGGCGAGAATCCGCATTCTAGTAATGGCAATGTTGGAACAACAATCCTGCTTGGTCCAGTCTCAAGTATGGAAGATCCTAGAGGCTGGCCCAATTCTTGCCTGAAGAAGATCACTGTTCGTTGCCCAAATAGTGGCTTTTTGCCCCGAAATATGACAATTGGGATCATTCTTTTTCCTTCCCACTCTGGTGTCTGGAAAACGCCTTCCCAAGCGTATGCCGTAGCGGACTTGGCAATTTGGAGCGCCACGAAAGACCTTCTACTGCCTTCCCGTGTGCAGTTCAGTGGAGCTAGAAAACATGGCTCCGAATCTGGAACTTGCTGAGGTAGAAGAATCAACTCCATCCTCAAACCTTTGTTTGTCATATAATGCTGTGGTCTTGCAGCATCAAAAAATCCTCTCCGCACATCTCCAGACTCGGCAAAGAACGATGGCGATTCCGCTAGCAATCCACCCCCGCCGAGTTGATGGCTCCACGCAAAGATCGAATCATCATCCGTCTTACTGATGATCTCTTCCTGCAAGCGAATGAATGCTTTCGTGCCCCCTTCGCCGTAAAGCGTCGTCATGTTTACACCGAACAATCCCATCAAGCAATAAGCCTGGTCCTCCTCTCTCGTTGTCTGTCGATCAGCCGCCCACGACATTTTTTGTGCTATGCATGCATCTTCGTAAGTAAATAAATGAGTGATGCCCGTGATTGATGTAATCAAATCTTCCAAACTTGACTTGGTGCCGAACTCAACCCAGTCCTGTGAATAGAACTCCACTCTTGCTGGCGCGAGGAGTTCTTGAAGCGTCCATCCTCGACGAAACCACTTGCTTTGGCAGAAATGCGAATTAGGCGTATAGTGATCTTCGTCGGCGGATGGAACGTCTGAAAGATACACGTAGCATACCTGGGCGAATTTGTACCAAGAAAACATGGAGTTGATGGCCTCGGAAAGCTCTGCGCTGCTGCTTCTGTCGATGCAGCATGAATCGATCCACTACACGTTGTCAGCTCATTCAAACCACGCATGTCGAAGGCCACAGGTGGAGCATGTTTCCAACACTAGCAGCAACTTACCACATATTCCCAACCATCTCTTGCAGCTTGCGAGCAGCACCCCGTGATCTTCCTCCACCCCGCTCGATCCGGACCTTTTCCTCCTCTCAAATCATCGAAAGTAACTTCGGCATCCTCCCATCGATGCGAAAAAATAGCATATAATGGAATATCTCTGCCAGAGAACTCATGAAGAAGCAAAGTCGACGTATTGATTAATCGCATAATGGGTGCTGTTAACCCCACAAAGCCTTGGCTGAAATCGCTGCCCAAACGACAATATCGACACGAAGAATCGAAAAAAGAGTAACGAACAATGGATAGAATTGAAGTAAAGAAGATTCGAATCTCATCTGATCTTGAATCGGGGGAAGTGGAGAACACGTTGTTAGCCATGCATGCTGCAGGATCAAGTGAGTTGACGTGTACGAACTGCGGATCAGAAGCTTAAGCGAGATGTCCCTTATTGGCGGTGAGTGTCACCACGGTGATTCTTGTGCATGATGCGTTGCCAGAATGATCTGGAAACCTGCAGCTGCACACATTTCCTGGTTATGACACTTCGATGCCTCTAAAGTCCAGTGCTTTCCTGGTTATCGGAGACAAGTGGATCAAGATCATCTGAGTCGGTAGAGCACGTGATGGCTGTAAACAAATAAAGGTCGTTATGGCGGAACAATCTCTGATTCGGCTCCCAGGAGTGTGGTTCTAAACAAGGAAGGTGACCAGTTATATATAGTGCAGTATATCAAGTATTTAAACAATAGGTAAGCGACTTCTGCTGTGACCTCCAAGCAAGATTGGCCGTCAAAATGAAATTAAATGCAGAATTGACCACGAAAACCCGTACGTGGCTGAGAACGAGATGGAGAAGTAAGACGGAACAACCCAAAGCAGAATCTAAAATTAAAATAGTTCATCGGTAGTGTAGGAAATGAATACCAAGACTGAAACGGTCTGTGGAACTTGACAGCTTCCTGGATTCGTCTCCCTCCTCCTTGCCGAACCCGAAAGCTCTGCACAGGAATCACTCACTATCCATCCCTGGATTAACTTTCTACTTGCATGGACGTGCAAATCCATGAGGTGTCAATTTCGTCCATCCCAACTCCAAACTCGTCTCCTGCAAGTACCGCACATCCAACATCGTCTCAATGATACTTCTTCAGGCTAGCTCTGCGGTAGTGATCCTGGCGTGATATCTCGTACTGGGGCGAGATGTTATCCAGCGCCCCAGGACTATCTTCGACGTATCCGCCGACACAATCTTGCTCTGCGTAACGTTTGGCATTAACGTATCTCAGCGGCAGAGGGCAATATGTTCCATCCTCATCGCATTTCAGACGGGACGGCCTGCCAAAACGGCGCGGATGTCCCGCATGATATTTGGATCGGATTCCATGTATGAACTTTGTTCTCAGCTGCTTGAACTCGCTATTGGGGCCAAAGAAAGCAAGATAATTGCCTAAAGAAGAAATCCATGGCTCAGCCAAGACCCTCGCGTGTAGACTGCCGTAGATCCTACGGTGCAACTCTCACCGATAACTTCGTTTGCCTACCTCCGCCTCGTATTCATTACAGCTTGGACAGGGGTTCCAGCCTCTATGGCCATTATCCACCCACTGATTGCGTAACATGTGAAACATGTGATTGAGGGGGCTTGATGCCGTGGAGGTATTGCTGCGGATGACGAATCCAAGCATCCTTCTTCATTCCGGTCAACTTCTTTTCTTTCTGATTTTGACATACTCATGCGGCGTTCAATCTTATCAGTCTCACAAGACAGGTTGCATTCAGTACATGTCCAACCATCTCGCGCAACCGTTTTCTTTCCCAGGCATTTGACACAGCGCCACGAATCTGGGCTAATCTTGCGAGAGTCAAGCCACTTCTTTTGTTCTTTTTCCCATTTTCTCTTCTCTTGCTTTGTCCTCGCGTTCTTCTCGCCTTTGACAGCGCCGATGTCTTCTTGATGGAACTCACGGAGGTGTTCACGTAGGTGGTCCTTCCGTGTGAAGGTATTTAGATGTCTGTTCATGAGGCACGGGTTGTAAGGACATGGATATGTCTCCGGAGGAGTATGGACGTTCTTGAGATGTCGCGCTAGGTCGGCTTGTCTGCCGAAAGGTTGCCCTTTGCGATTGCACTTGCCGGGCCAAGGGCAGGCAACAGATCTGTCATAGAGTTTTTAGCACGGGAAGAATATGAACACATAACAGTGTCGAGGGCTTACCCTTTTGTGCTTGTGCTGCCTGGTATATCCAAAAACACTTTCCGGGGGGTATCCGGGCTGAGATTGGCTTCGCTTTCTAATTCGAGCCAGATATCCTTGTTGCTACCCACAATCATCTTGTAAAGTTCTACATTCTCCGAGCCAGGCGGCCAACCCAGAATTGACGGTGTTGGTCGAGGATTCTGGGCTTCGTAGGTAGACGATTGCTGAGGATGCACACTGCTTGAGACGTCTGCATTGTTGAGGCTAAGTCCATCAAGATTGCTGTTTAGTCCTGCAACTTTCATGGAGTAACCGCTAGAACTGGTCGCGCTATTGCTTCTGTATGTACTGGATGATGGCGGTGAATCCTCGGAACCAGCGGTAATACGCGTCCCGTGTCGATCGAATGGCATTGTCTGATATCCAAAACCAGCTATAGTGTCGCCTCTGTATGGACTGAATGATGGTGGAACAGCATAATACTGAGGTATCGTTTCCAGATTCGGATATTCGGATTCGCCAAATCAGTCAGAATGGTCATGGTCCAAAATTGACGGGGAGTGTTGGCTTTGTCTGTTCATGCTCATCCCTCCAAGCTGTTCATCAATTGGATTATAATCGAAGGCCAAGAAGGATGGTGGGAGATCTCCAGAGTTCGGAGAGCCTTCGGGGGGTTGATGGTTTTGTCCCGGGTATTCGGGGAGGGAATTTCCTGCTTCCTGCCATTCATGATCGTCAGCTAAGTTGGAAAGGACATCTTTGCCATCCCAACTTTCTGGGTTTCCTCGTTGCTTGCCCTTTCTATCCATGGCTCTGACCGAGAGCTTGATAGACAAAGTACAGAGTGCCAAGACAAATGTATTCACAGTAATAAACAGACCAAAACCTCGAGGAGTTGGGATATTTGTTGAGATGAGCAGCTCCAGCGCTCTAACGTAAATTGCTTCATGGTCATTCGTTCAATCTTGAGGTTGGGCTCGAAGCACAACACTCAACCGGCATTAATTTAACTGGACACCTTGAGACTGTTACTGCCCAAGTTCCGTGTTGCCAATCAAGACGACACACTTTCAGCGTGGTGAACCAATTGCATGAGTCTCTCCATTTCCTCACTCTGATGTGGGTTGAGACTTTGCTTCCCCATCTCCTTCTGCAGCCTTGTTGTTCCCCAGCAAACTCCATTCCCTGACCCATTCCTCGACTTTTCGTTTACCTTCCTGATTGACCCACACAAAATCAACCTCCTGTCCCGGGTCGCCGATACCAGTTCCAACACCCACCCCCTTCGTAACCTTCAGCCTCTCTCCCTTTCCCTTCCACTCCCCTTTCCCACCCATCACAATCACCTAACCTTCTCCTCACCCCCAAGCACACCCCCCAACCTGAAAAGCGCCCACCTCTTCCCCACCCCATCAACCACAACACTATTCTGACTCCTCAACACATGAAACAGCAGTAACGAATGCTCATACGCCTCACGATCATATCCAGCTCTCTCGCGACCAGCACGAACAAGTGACCAGTGTTCGTCGGAAATGGGCGTGCGTGTTATGTCGGAGCGGTGAGCGGTGAAGAGGGCGTTGGCTTCGAAGGGGGTGTAGTTGAAGAGGGTTACCCAGCGGGAGATTTCGAGGGGTGTTGGGATGGAGGGTTTGAGGCCCAGGGAGACGGCGTTGGTGGCGAGGCGATCGAGTTCGGTGAAAGGGTCGAGATCCATTGCGTGTTTGGAATGTGGTTCGATGTTTGAGAGGGGTACACTACTTGTAATGTCTCTCTGGAGCGTTGGAGATGATCAATTGATTAGTAGGAGAACTGATTGTTGTGGTGTTGACGATCGTGATTAGAAGAGCATATGCTGATACTGATAATAACCATGTAGTGGTTGGAGGCTCACATTTTGGAAGGGTTGTCGACGAAAGTGGTTGCTGGTGGAAGGCGCGAACGAGTTTAAGTACACTCTCGTACGTGGATGGTAACTCATTCGGTGAAGTCCTATTGACGTAAAGACAGCGACGACTCAGTACCAAAATAGCGCATGTCGATGCGTGAATAGGTTTTACAGGCTAGGATACAGACCTCTTTTTGGACTGTATCATCTATTTGGCGATGTTGGGGGTCGGCTCTCATAATCTTTTGTTAACTTCCCCTCAGGAAGAAGCGAAGCCATGCCCGTCAGCCGATCCAACATCCGTGATCGTCGACTTCACGGAATAGAACACCGGTGGATCGCTGAAACTAGAATCATACATTCCCACAGCGGAATCTTGTGTTCCAACTGATGGCTGCGAAGGCATCCTGTGCATCGGCGAGCCAGCTCGGTCGTCGTGATCGGTCATGTGACTTTGGCGATAATGCCGCGTCAATTCGTCGGGTGAGGTAAAAGCCATTGAGACTCTGGAGAAGCAAAAGCCGGGATATTGGCAAGTATATGTTCCAAGGAGAGAGCGTCTGGGAACTTATCAGTGGGGCTGGAGTTGGGTGGAGAGAGAGAAGGACATACTGAGACGTGTCGAGGTAGACTTGGCGTGGCAGTCGAGAGGTTGCACCTATACCTGGCAAGAGCTCGAAGTATGGCTCGTCCTGCTCCGACACATTGAACCTGTAAAGTCGCAAGAAAGCTTTCGTATCGTCTCCCCAGCCCAGGTTCGAAGGTGTCGAGTTCGCCTCGGACTTCTTGGAATTTGATTTGACCGGGCTCGCCAATGCTGGAACGGTAAGCATTTTGGTATCAGGTACAAGGTTTGGCGATCTGATGATCCCGGCGACCGAGATGGCGGGATTACTGGGTAGATAACACCACATAGCGACTGGTAGCGAGACCAGTAACAGCGTCGAGAAGCTTGCAAAACCAGCTTCGATCTTGACGTTCTCGGCCAGGACAGGCATCATACGTATCCATTCCGCAAAGAGGTCCACTGAAAAGTCGGACTGTGAAAGCGTTTCCTGAAGTCGAACTGTAATTGCTATCCTTGGATACATATCAACTTCGGAACTTACGCTAGACATCGAAGATCCGCCAGACTGGACAGAAGACGGATCGCTTGATGTGGAGTCCAGTGAGGATGTAGATGTGCTGAAGCATTCTGTCTGGCGAACTGGCGCACGAGATTATGCCGGTCGTCGACGTTTGCTGACTTTCGATGGTGGGATCCGTCGTGCTGGAGATGGAGAGGCGGCTACTTTCGACTTCCTTGGAGATTGCTTCGGTGTTTTCTTCTGGATCCTTGGGCATAACGAATACCACGAGGCAATCTCTTATCCTGGGTCAAAACGATGTGCAGAGCTGCTTTCTGGACCTCTCGGCCCATCGGCATCCAGTTCTGGGCTCGACATAAAATACGGCTGAACAGCATGCCGATAGTGAACGGGCCGACTCTGCTTAGGAGACCAAGTTCTGTAATCAGAGCCCGAGTGAAGGAATCGGGTCCGACCGGATTCGCACTCGAATTGAAGCCACAGGCTGCGACGAGTTCAGTGACACCATGGCCTCCATCCGTGTTACCAGTAGTTGTTCCAGATGCACAACAATCCAGGAGCAGTAGGACATCGGATTCCGCTTCCTCCAGGGCGTGCTGTATCCCACTCCAATTCACAGTCCGATAGCTCGGATATCCTGGATCAGGACGGCTGGTCATGTAAACAGAAAATCTCCTTAGGTACCAGGACATATTACCTCATCCAAGAAGCCTGCCTGTTGTAGACTAACTTACCATGCCCACCATAATAGACGATTTTCAAGTCAGTCTTACAATCTCCGCCCAAATAAACAAAATCCAAGACTTTACGATTCAACTCATTGTGACTACTGTGCGACGGGATCTTCCAAACCTCAACATCGAAGTCGTACATTGAATCAAACAGACTGTGCAATTCTTCAACTTCAATTGAGACAGGAAGCTTCGGATCTTCGTCTTCCCAGCATAATAGCAGGACATAAATGTTGGAGTATCGCGATCGCTGATCGTTAGGGTATGCAGCATTCGCTGCATCTTGAAGTTGTTTTCCGATATCTTGTAAAGAAATATGATATTGTAAGTAATCAAGATCTCTCGACGTTGGTGGAGGATTGCATTGGTCTTCGACTGATGGGAAAGGGGAGAAGGCCTGCCGATCGTACTGGGAGGAAATGTTCATTTTAAATGATGCCACTGGCGGGTAACAAAAGCCCGGACTTTTAGGCAGGAAAGTAGATTTTGCGAGCCTGAGGTCGAAGGAAAGATTTCAGAAATCCAACTCAGGATGTCGCGTCACGACCTTCAATTTTTTAAGGCTGACACTTGCGGGGCACTCGGTGAACGATCTGGGAAACCTGCATATGCTGACTTCAGGCAACAGATCATCATGATATGGCTTCATATTGGAGCGTAATATTATGGAAATCTCTTCAAAGACTCTGTAGATGTTAAAGGACTGTTCAGAAATCTGAGACGTTCAATTTGAGGTTGTGTATAGCTTCATAAATGAAATCTCGCAGGAGAGGGAGTTCTCCACTCCGCCCAGACAACATCATTCGCGTTGCCGAGGTATCATCATAACGCGTCAATCGCTCCTTCTTTGGCCTTTCATGCATGGCGGCAAACAAAACAATTGATCCAGAACAATTTCTCTGAAGGACAAGAATCCATGTCAATTCCAAAAGCAAAGCACGACAACACCCCACCATGAGTCAACGCGTTTATTCGCGTCGTGTCCCAGCCAACCGTTTCCATCGCGTCCAGTATGTCTGTGACGAACCCCTGACGCTACCTAGCGAGCCGGCCACCGTAGCGGTCGCGTAGTCCCGAACGGGAAAGGAAGTAAACAAAACAGCTGTACTATCCATGTTTACATTGGGTCTCTTTCGTGGCCTGGCGAGGGCAAGGTTACTGACTTTAGACGCGCTTCGAGGATCTCTTTTGTTTTCTTCCTTCCCTCGATATACTTCTTGTTTTCCAACATTCAATTCTTCTGCCAACGAGTGTTGGGAGATTGTTTTTCGAGTTCCACTTGTCAACAAACAATTTACCCCGCCAAATCCATAATGGCCGACCTCAACCTCGACAACGACTCGACGATAGTCATCGACGACGATAGACCTCTTGCAGTCCGCCGCTCGCGCCGCAGCAGCGTGGGACCAACCTCAAATTCACGAAGCAGTTCCCGACCTGCAACAATACATCCACACGGTATTGCCACGCCACCCGAGACGCCCAAACGAATCAAGAAGAGAGTACGATTCTCCGACCCAGGCCCGGCAATTGAATCTGATTACGCCTCTTCAGGCCTCACGCCATTCATCCGACGCACCTCCCTCTCCACGCCGAAATCCAAACGTCGACAGTCGACGCCTGCGAGACTCTGGAACAGAGCTGGGTACGATGTCGAGCCCGCGTCCGGCACACTACAATTCGCGCCACTGCGGCAGGTGTTGGATGGCAGGGTAAAGAGGAGGATCAAAAGGAATGGATTGAGTGAGGAGATAAATGTTATTGAATTTGATAAGAGAGCTGAGGCCCGAGGGAGGAAGGCGGAGGTCGAAAGGTTGAAGGGCGAGCTTGCGCTGAAGGATCTGGAAGTCCAGAGTATGCGAGACGAACATGATATCGCAAGTCAAATCGAAGGGGAATCTGGAGGATCAATGACGACGACTACAACATTAAGCAACAAAGTCCAGGAATTGGAGCAGGAGATTAGGGATTTGAAGGAGGAGCTTGGAAGGAGAGAGTCTGATTCAGATACCGTTGATGATCCCAACAACTGGACTTTGGCAGCGAGGGACCCATATGGTTATGACGACGATGATGATATGATGATCACGAATTACGACGACGACTTCAACAACATGACCGCCAATGACGAGCTAATGACAACACCCACCCGCCTCAATACATCCTTCCCCTCCCCACCATCAACCATGCCCAACACACCCTGCAAATCCACCTACTCCACCAACGCCGGCATCCAAACCAGCCTTCCCATCCCCGACCCGGAAAAAGAGACACTAAAATCACAACTCCAATCTCTACAAGCCGAGATCACGAAATTGACTTCATCCGTGGCATTCAACGAAGACAACGCCACACGTCTCGCCGAGAAACTATCCGAATTCATCCCCATCGACGAATCCCCCGACCACAACACCCTAGACTCCGCCCTCGACACAGTCCTAACCCAACTCGCCCTTATACAATCACAATCCCTCGAACACAGCACCGCCTTCTCGGCACTCTCAAACGAGATCACAGCTCTCGGCTTCAGCGCCTCTAGTCCCGACGAAGCACTCGAGACCATCGGTCGGCAATTCCGGCAAGCGCGGCTTGATCTCGAGTATCTCACCCCAGGCGAAGTCAGCGAGGGGTTCGAGAATGAGAAATTGCTGGGATTGTTGGTGGATCGCATTCGCGTGTTGGTTGGGAAGGTTAGGGATGGGGATGCAAGTGTTGATCAGTATCATGAGCAGGAGGTGTTGTTGAGGCAGCAGCTTAATGATCGTGTGAGTGTGATGGAGAGTATGAAGGGTGATCTCGCTCTCGCTAGCACTGTTGTCTCTTCGCTCAGAGAAGAAGTCAAGGAGAAGGAGACGGATAGTGAGAGGTTGCGTGAAGCGCTGGATGGATATAGGAGCGAGGTTTCTAGTCTTGAAGCGCTGATTTCACGTGTTGAGGAGGAGGCGAGGGAGAAAGAGATGGGTTTGAGGAGTGAGATGGAGGAGTTGCAGGCGAGGCTTAGCAATGAGGTTGCACAGCATGACGTTACGAAGACGGTTAATGAGGGGAATGAGATGCTTCTACCGGAACTCGAGAGACGACTTACGGCTGCATTGGAAGCAGCTGCTGAGGTGCAGGCACGACTTTCTACTCTTACCGAGGCTCATACCGGTATGACCGCTGAGCGTGACGCAGCGCTCGCTCAGCTTGCCAATCTATCATCCTCTATCTCTTCTGCAACCGAGGTTGAAGAGCGGGACGCTACCATCGCATCTCTCAAGACCACTATCCAAGATCGCGAATACGCACACGGCTCGGCTCTCGCTCTCCGGGATGCTCGAGTCTCTGAATTGCGACACGAGATTGAACGTGTGAATGAGGCGCTGAAGAGCGCGCATAGCACTATCTTGGGTCTGAGGAAGGAGAATAAGGAGGTCAAGGAGAGAGCGGAGAGGGGAGCATTTGTGGTGAGAGATATGTTAAGGCAGATGGGCAGGGCAGAGGAGATGGGGAGGGGTTGGGTAGAGGTTGAGGGGTTGACTAATGGTCCTGGTACGTCTGGCAACGGGAAGAGGAGAGCCTCCAGCGTAGAGGTGATGAGAACACCGCATGCTCAAGGTGAGGGTGCTGGTGGTGTTGTCAGGAAGGGTGGGATGTTTGATGCTGGGTTGGCGAGGAGAGTCAGTGTGGGCAAGAGTGGAAAGAAGAGGAGGAGATATGATAGTGGCCTGGGTTTCTTGGAAGAAGGCGAGGAGGATGATGATACGATGGTTGAGGTGTAAGACGATATTGTCACATATATGTTTATCTATGTTTGTAGGTAGTGGAGTCGGCGTGGTTCCGGCGTTTGTGCACTTTTGTCAACAAGCTCAAGTTATCATTTTCAACTCTGTACCTTCTGCCTGCCCGAACCTACATCGGCAATCATCAAGTGTCACAAGTTTATCAGTGTTGTAGCACTGACAGAGCGGTGAGGTCTTGGTACTTCAAATTATCTACGTCGTTGGTTACTTTGTGCTCAGTAGTCTCGAGTATGGCCGGGCACCGATCTCTCGGAAGTGCTATGCTACTTGCGAAGCACTGTGGATCTAGGACACCGAACATAGACTTTAGTTCTAAACATCTCATCAGAGGAAAGCGCAATAAGTCCTGAGTCAAAGACATCAGTGTTCGGAAAACCTTAGCATCGCTAGCTTGACGTCTGTCAAGAATCTCACATTCAAGGTATTTACGTAGAATCGCTGAGACTTTGCGCCACTCATGGGTAGTAAATACGAAATCAGCGAAACCCAATTTTATTGTCCAAAAGCTGAAACTAGCAACCACACCTCCCCAATTCAGAACACCCTTTCCTGCAGCAGCTATTCCAGTTGTGTTTTTATGAATCTCTGCTCTGCCCAGCAAAGAACTTGAATAGTGCTGAGCACGGAGCTGATCAACGGCAGATATTAATTCCTGGTACTCCGGCCCAGGCGCATTTGAGGCCTTCGCAGCACGTAATTCCTAGAGATTCACGGCAATACGCTTCTGAATGTCAGCTTCATGGAAACATGGCAAGTTAGTAGGGTTTTCACCTCTAAATGGACGGCACACGGACGACATTTCACCAGCGAAGAAGTCTGCCTGTGCTTCGTATTTGGAAGACATATCGTTCTCCTGAGAGTACTCCATTAACATGCTAGATTATACAAACCTATAGAGTTTGTTTACCTTGATATCGATGATGATGTTGGTTTCGGGAACTATAATAGCCAGCGCAGAAGCAACCTTTAGTGCAGACAGCAAAACAGCGACGGGCTTGATGAAATGCATTATAGCTTTAGCTGTGAGATGTTCTGATGTAGTGCTCTCGAAAAAAAAAAGCTTGATGGTGTTGTGTTGAATTCTCTTTGTCAACGACGGACTCGAGCACCATATATATAGTCATGTGAGGGTCTGATTAATCGAATGTTTCGGGGTGCCGAGGCATGACGAAGATCGTGTATGAGAGGCTGCTAATGTCAAAATGGCAATTTTCGACTCCGAGATTGGACAGCGGAACCATTTAGTTGCATCTATGGTGATCGCAACCGCTTTGAGCGGTAAAATTGTCTTTGCGAAACTCATGAGAATACATTGGATTATTGAAGTAAGGCAAGATACTGCGATCGCCGAATACTTGGGTAACATATCGAGCTGGCCTTACATCATTGCCTATGACAGACTTGTCATCCAACCTTAGGTAATCGGCTATTTGGTTTAGGAAGTTGAAAAGATCAACGATCGTAGAAGGACACATGACTCGCGGAACTTTATAGCGATTTACTTCATTCTAGCTATGTACTATCAAACATAACAATCCTGATGTTTGTAAAAGTAGCGAGCCATGGTCGGTTGACGAGGTGGAACTCGGAAATGACGATTACAGTGAGGTGGCACAGATTCGGTGCATATTGCACCCGATAATCTGCAACGAAGCACGAAGCACGAAAGGAATCAGTTCGGCAGTAAGAGACAATATTACATCACACAGATATGAAGGCGTCCAGAATCTTGAACCGAGGCAGTCAGACCGATGATCATGAGAGCCGAAAGATGCGAACGGGGCAGCCGAAGATCGAACTAAGATGGAGATGTGAACAGGAATAGTGGAAGGTTGAAAGTAAAATATGAAAGAAGGAATAGAATGACTAGCGAAGAAAGAAAAAATGAGGGCGAAGGTGTCGTAAAGTGGCGTGAAGAAACCTACGCACAAGGGTCAATGAGGATAACAAATATGCTTCCTTAAATGCAAGAACGTGCTACCATAATTTCCAAATTTTCCAAATTTATTATTATATGGAAATTGGTGTGTTTCCAGTATTTACGCAAATTCCTCGGGAATATCTGTCATACCACCAGCATCTGGATACTCACTCCTTTTGCCGTGCCGTGTTGACCGGCTGCTCACTGTGGTAAGAGCTCGCTTAAGCGCAAGACCTCGACGAAGTAAACAAGGGTATTAGATAGCTCAGTCTCCTGGAAAGTAATACCTCGGAACGCAAATAGATTTTGTCACAAAACGTAGGCGGGACTTCGCATTATTTAAAGATTGGTTGATTGCCGCGCAGAGAGTATTTTATTTCGTTCTTCCTCAGCCACATTCGTGATCCTTGCCTACGACAAATATATTCGCCTAGTCCACTTCCAAGCAATCAAGTTTTCTGCCATCGAGGTTTAACCATAGCCGCTCCCGTCTCTGTTCTCGTTCATGAAGCTCAATTCTTCCCTTCAAGAGGTCTCCACCTCAACCCACAAATTTTCTCCACTTTCTACTCTCGCTTAAGCAGGAAAAGCTCCACCACACAGAATTTGGACTTTGATGTCTACCCAAGTAAGAACTTCAACCACAAGTCACGGGCCGGATAGTTCAGTGGTAGAATACGTGCTTTGGGTAATATCAACGCTTGTACGTGGTCTTGGGTTCAATGTAAGTTTAATCGAAGAAGAAAGAATTATGATTGAGTGAAGACTAACATGCGATAATAGCCCCAATTCGGCCCCTCTTCGAGAGACTATACTTTTTGACCTTTTGGGTGATTTGAGAGGTTATGCCTTTGCGATTTCCTTTGATTGTCTAACAATACTGGCACTGAGTTCAGTTCTTTTGGAATTTTGAGGTGTGATTGGACTCTAAGGAATGAAACCCTTTCCCGAGAAGTCTCGGAAAACGTTGGACAGTCCACCCATTTATATTGTGGATCGACGGTTTCGCTCGGCTCGAGTGGAAGTTCTGTTATCTTGTGGTCTTTACTTCATGGCTTGGTTTATGCAAACTGAAGAATAATACTTTTCAGGGGTGCCTGTTGGCGTTCAAACATGAGTGTTGAAAATCAACGGCACACGAAGACGAACATCACATTTTTGGATATCTACATATGAAAAATTACATAACTACTTTGCATGCTCTTCTGTATTCTTTTCACCCAAAACAGTGGAGCAATTGTTTTTTTTTTTTTGGCTTCAACAGTCACCGTACTCTAGTCTATATCAAGCACTATGTCATCCCCTGCCTCTGAAATGTACTCACATCCATCAATCCCATGTCCAGACTTCCAATACTCAATCTCCATGGTGTAGCCGCTGTAACACTGACACCCTGCTCTGCGTGATGCCTTTCTTTTCGACCTAGAGCTCTCGTAATGAGAGTGGAGTGTCGACACGCCAAGAATACTCCCACCATCGCCACAATCAGGGCTGGAAAACCAATACCAAGCGCCGTCCCAAGCGTTATCTTGTCTGAAGAAGAGAGGCCAGATTCCCCTCCCTTTGTCTTTGGCGTGTGTTGTGGAGGTTCGCTCGTGTCATTCGTAGATCGCGGTACAGACTTGTCTATTGAACAGACTTTTTGAATGTCAGAGGCGCCAACTTCTGCATGTGGAATCGACGGTGCAAGTCCAAAGACTCCATGGTCCCAGTCAATCAACAAATATGTGCTCGATAAGAAGACACCCCCAAGTAGAATTCCAAAGTCCTGGCCATAATCGCTCTGCCCACTGCTCACCGCCGATTGAATCCGAGAGCTGTTCGAAACAACGCCGTACTGACCATTCTCTGTCAAAACAGCGCGTCTGTCAGGATTCACAAGCTCGTGATGCGGGACAGTGGTCTTGTAGCCTCCCTCTAATTCGATGGAGAGTGTACCAAGCAGGGGCGCCATCTCTTTTGGAAATGTCTGATAGTCCAACATATTGGGTGGGGGTGGCCGCTCGGTGATATCTGTCCATCTCTGGAATAGGTCGGTTGGAAGGGTGAACGCATTCTGTAGTGGATCTATACATGCAAGGACAGTGGTCCCAGGCTCAATTATCGGGAAAGAGCCTCGCAAGTTGTTGAGTGTGAATGCCTTGACCTTGACCACCAAAGAGCAGCGGACAGGCATCTGGAACTCAGCAATTGTGTAATTGACGAATGGTCCTGCTATACGGGCTTTGTTGAATCCTCCAATGACTATTTCTCCGTTTGAGTAGTTGCTAAAACTTCGGCTACCATGATCATACCCCGTCGTATTCGATGGTATCTTGCCTGATTCCAACAAATTCCACAAGACTGAGGATTTCGGCCCAAGTGCAATCATACTCTTATTGGTGAAATCGAGAGTGAGTGCGGAAGTGGACCAGATTTCTAATGGAAGCTCCATCTCTGGTCCATTGTTGAATTGTGATTGCGCGTATCCTTGGTCGAAGACACCTGATGGCGGAGAGTCGATGGTGAGTAGACGTTTCTTCCAGTTGCTTATAATTTCAGGATGAAAGTCTGAATTGTAAATGAAGGTTGATCCAGAAGCTCCCTGACAAGCAGCTATTTCCGAAGAGTTCCCCTTGCAGTCGATGTTGTTTCTGATCCTCGTGTTGTTCCAGACAAAGGTTGGTCTTAAGCTAACCTTTTGGCCGGACGGAAAGAATTGCATAGAGATGCCGCGATTGATGGCAACACCATAAATTAGAGTTTCATTTGAGTTTGAAAGTACAAGAGGAGGTATGCCACAATCATATGTAAAAGCTGCAGAGAAGAAAGAAGCAATTAATGCCATGAGTAGTAACATCTTCCTAGGCCTGTCTAGTCAAAGTGGGATCAGGACGGAGTCTATGTTGCAATTCAGTTAAGTCATAACGGCGAGTGGGAGACCCAGATAATTAGGATTGACTGCGTCGTCTCGTAAGCCTTATTTGTCGCTGGGCTATCTGTGGCTTGCACAGCCTGCCTCTCGCGCGTATAAATCAGCCCCGGTGCTTGTTTAATATCCAATAGACGACCAACGAATTTCAGCCACTGGTGTTGTTGAACCAAGCCACTGTAGTTGATCTTGATAGGCTCAATTGTCTCAGACTTAATACTGACCGAAGCCAGACCCATGGAGCATGGCAACTGTATTTAACAGCATGTGGCCTCTCTTTAAAGATCTCCACCAATGCCCACCTCACCGGTGAATGACGAAGATTGGAAAGTGACAATAGCAGCTCCAACTTCATATTCTTATAATGTGTCGGAGGGACTTGGTGACATCGGTAAAAATGGATCCTGACCGAATTGAATCACGTGTATGTAAATTTTTGTTTGAGATATGTTGTCGTCTGGGATTCCGCCGGTTGCTGCAGCCCTTTGAATAGATAACTAATGTTATCACGCTTCCCGGCCCAATCATAGAACTTGCAGTTTCACACAGGCTTGATGAGACCTATCGTGGGGGTTTCCACTTTGCCGCAAGAATTTGTAGCTTCCCTTCTTTAAAGAAGGAACTGCTTCAACTATCCGATGCGGGTCAAAATTCAAATTGATTCTCAATAGCACCAAAAGCCAAGAACTCAAGGCCAGCGGAAGGATATGAACAATAGGGCTTCTTACCCGATTGGTCAAGAACATACTCTCACAGCCAGTGACTCAGTTTACTCCATTACATGATCTAAGATCCATCATATGAGCTCTCGTCTCGTTCTAATACGAGACTAAAGTTTACATCCATCACTTGACACCTGCAAGGCTGCTATAAAACTCTAGCCGGCCCGACTGCGAATTGTTTTAGTTAGGTCCGGTAACCGAAGCAGTATTTACTTTGCTTATCGAAGTGGCGAATGCGGACGTGAGACGCAGCTTAGCCTGTGGGCTAGACTTTACATAAACGCAAATCAACGATATATACCTTGGACCCTCTACCTGGAAACGACACTTGACACTAGACACCAACGGTGTTTTTTGTAGAAAAGTATTCATACGCTGGACATACATACCAGTTCGAACTAAAATCGAAGCCCGCGAATCAAAACTATGTCTTCCTCCAACACCCTCCAACACCCTCCAACAGCCAACCAACGATCCAGACCCTCGCCCCTTCCCGAAGGCTGGACTCGTGGCACCACTGCATCCACAAACCAGCAGTTCTGGATTCACGCTGCTATAAATGTGAAGACCTACTATGATCCCCGCGAGCCGAATCCGCATCGCGAATGGTTTGCATCGATTCCTCAACTCGAAGGAGAACCGTTGCCAGATGGGTGGGAAGTAGTTGGGAGGGAGGTAGATGGAAGGAAGGATGTGGTGTTCTTGGATCATAATACCCATTCGAGTACGAATGTTGATCCGAGGGTTTAAGCCATGGTCAAGTATGGGGAAAGGATGCGAAATTGGACTGGACATAGTGTTGTAAATGTGCAGTAAAAGCGGCTAGGTACACATGAGATCCACTCGAGCTCGTGTGCATTGAAATTTGTACATATATCACAATGATCTTAGACAGACCTTGATGTGTACGGGATATGTACAAGTTTATCTACTTGGTAACCATGTGTACAAGCATTCCCCTGTCGGGCTGTCATCCACCTCACCCATTTCCTTGAAAATTCACGACCAATCATCTCCATACAGTGCTTTCTGCCACCACACACACCTTTCATTGACCGTCTGAGTATCAACCCTCGTATCCACGAACGTCTGATTGAAGTTCAGCACCCTGCTTTTCGTCCCTATCTCGACCCAATGCTCTAGTCCTCTTCGATTCGGACTCCCATTATTTACAAACCCCGTCAGATACCTCTGCATCATCACTGCCAGCATATCATTCTCAACAGTTGCGATCGGTCCGTTATAGAATGTGTACGGCACATCTTGAGTGTGATTTCCTGGTGACACCGAGAAGATGTAATTGTGTGTTTTGTAGTCATACGCGGCTGCTAGCCAGCGAGTGGTGCATGTGAACGTGAAATCTGCTATGGCGAGTTTGAGGCGCTCGAAGGGTGTGGTGTAGAGTTGGCTGCCGTCATAGATTGCGGGGAAGAGAGTATTGGTAAGGTAGTTGAGTTTTGTGGGAGAGATTGCGGGAAAATACAGTTTCATGTAGGTATTGAAGTCATCGGAGTTTGTGGCGGTTGGTGGCGTGTAGCGGCCTGCCTCGTTGGTATTGTGTGCTGCGATGATCTTGAGATTCTTGTTGTACTTCCCTTGAAGCAAGAGCTTCCCTGGAAGATCGGGTACGAAAGTTCCGTCAGGTGCGGGGCCGAAACTGAATGTTCCGTAGAAAGCGAGTGACTGCGTCAATTTGTTCGCTTTTTGAAGGGTCAAGGTGTCGAGTTGGCGGGCTTGGGCTAGGTTACTCACGTTCGCGAAGAAGAGGAAGTTGGCGAATGCTGTGTTGGTGGTGCTTTTCAGCCCCGTTGGTATGAAAGCCGGTGACTGGACGATAGCTTGCTGGAAGAGTGAGTTCAATTCTGTTTTAGAGCCGCCATATGCTGTGATGTGATGCAAAATGCTTCCTCCTCCTGCAGATTCGCCCATGACCGTGACCTGTTTTGGATCTCCGCCAAAAAGATGGATATTGTGTTGAACCCATTGCAGAGCCATCTGTTGGTCATAAAGACCTGCATTTGGTGTTCCGCCCTGAGCAGCGAAGTCCGGACCATTCAACCATCCCATTGCTCCGAGTCTGTAGTTGATACCAACCCAGACCTGCCCCTTCGCTTGAGTATCGAGACTTTGATCAAGCAGACCCGTGGGATTCCCAGCAGCGTACTTACTACCGAGCGTGTATCCACCTCCATGGAACCACACAATAACGGGAGAAGGTCCCTTCTTATTTTTCTTGTCATATACATATTGTGGGACCACTACATCCAGGAACAAGCAATCTTCGTTCTCGTTCTCGGCTCCTGGATTCAAGGACAGAGCTCCAATTTGCCATGAGGCAAAGGCGTTTGGACAGATTTTGCCGTAGGATCCATCTTGGATACCTGCACTGCGATTATTGAATGATGCTTCTGTGGCTGTGAATCTGAGGTTACCAATCGGAGGAGCCGCATATCGGATATTGCTGAAGTTGTAATAAACATTACTTTGGTTTGACTTGTCTCTTTTTAGCTACACCCAAATCATGAGTCAGATATACTCACGACAGAGTATCGAGCTTGATGAATCGCATAGCCTATATCAACAATTGGTAAATTGGAGCTTTGCGCACCTGCAATTACCGTAATAAGGGCCAGTATACGGGCCAGTCTCGGAAGCGAAGTTACATGCCACATCATGAAGGTACCTTGAGGGAACGGCCCGCAACTTTAAGGCTTGCCCACGCGACGGACGCAAAGAAAACGACACGAGAAGAGTCACAATCATTAGGAGAAAGCAGCATTTATTTGATGATTACATGCTTATAAGTCCTTGTTCTTCCTACCGTAATCTTCCCTTCAATTGCCGAATGAGGAGGTCTCCACGTCCACATCCCCACCCGTCCACCACTAGATGATTTTCCTAATGTCCGGCTTGCAGCTACTAACAGTCTGTCTGGAGTAGTATGTCTTCCAATTAACCACAGCAAGAGAGATACAGTAGTTGATCAAGTATGTATGCATATTTCTTCGGATCTTGGTAGATGCAATGGGTCAAGGTTCCAGGCTGGAGGGGCTGAAGCGGGGTAATCAGTGCGCTTACTAAGCAACTTCACAGTCTACCAGGTCTCCGAGAACTTTTCTGTTTTCAAACCTTCTCATCGAGTGAATCTACCCCAAAAAATGCCCTGCTATCGCATTTTCACCAAGCCGGATCATCTAGAGCAGACTACATCTTTCAAAAACACATTCCTCGTGAACAATCATGAGTCAAATCGCGCACCATCGAGAATCCACCCCAGAGCGACCTCAATCGGAGAATCGTTAATGCAGGATCCTGTGAAATCACAAGTTGCAGACACTATTCGCTGCATCTCTTCTTACTCCCTCTGGTCAACGACCGACCTTTCGTTGGTACCCATATAATTTTGCCAAAATTGTACAACCGAGGGGTGTCGAGGACTTCGCTGGGCGAAGAAGTCTTCTCAGCTGGTCTGTTGTCGTCTTCTCGCACATTGGTTCTGATAAATCACGATTCGATCCCAGTGGTGGAGTTTTGTAACAATAGTTGAACGTCTGGGACGGCGGGCTATGTCCTGACCCCTAACACCTCTTTCACTCCAGAGTGCCAGGACCGGGGTACAATAGAATATGCAAGGTCTGCAAAGTGCCGCACCTTTACACCTACCGAAATTTCTGAGTGCACAAAACCCGTAGCTGAGAATGCAAGTTCTGGATCACTTTCACCAAAAGCTGGTTTTCAAGAATAATGGTCGCATTTAATTGGTGTCTAGCTAAGACATGCTTGCCAGCACACTGTGTAACACGGCACAGCCTTGTGCTATTGGTCTCCAAAAGCCTATCTATGACTGGGCAATATTCCAAGCACGCCAGGGCAGACTTCTCATAAGGCTGAGGAATCATGAAGCTCTCTTCCCATCCCACGCATTCGTGTAGCGCTCGAGGCTTAAGCCTCGTTTGGCCATGCCGAGTGCTGCATGTCTCGTTGCTTTATTGCCCGGCGTTGCGAAGAAACATAATAGACCCAATAATCTCTTGCTCGATCCTTCCTATTAGAAGTTTCCAAAAAAAATCGCTTCAGTACGTACCGTTGAGTAGAACTTCAGGACAATACAAAGGTCGATTTGGCATCGATCGACAAGCCAAGCCATATAATTGGTAAGGCCACCATGGCGGCTGAGGTTGCACGTCAACAACCAAGCTCACCGACCGAAGTGGAAGATATATCAGGCTCTTTTGGAGCTGTCTCTCCCCGGCATAACAGTACCGTTGATAGCATCGGGGTCCCTCAAGATTTCTTCGATCCGAACGGTCCTCGTCAACATAACAGCGGAAGGCTCTCAGACCCGACAGGTGGTCATAATACAAACCTCGAAATATACGAGAACGACAGCCTATCTCGAGTGAACAGTCCACCAGCAACCACTGGACGCAGCACCGAGCCTCGTCTGGCAGTTACGACTCTAGACCGTGGTACCCGCAGTGATACCGAAGGGTTGATAATTCGGACACCCAGCGAGCGTGGCAGTAGTGTATTGCCGAACACGATGCCTATACCCCAACCAGTCGGGGGAGCTCATCAAGAGCCATGGTGGAATAGACGTCGCCTTACTTGGACAAAAAAGAGTCGCTGGTGTTTCATCCTTACACCACTCTCAATCTGTTTGATAATCGCTCTTGTCGTCGTTGTCGTCGTGTGGCAAACCACGGATAGTGGAAGTGGAGGTGATGTGAAAATCTCGCTATCGACCCTCACCGCTGTCACTCTCCCTCAGTCCAGCGCTCTACCCAGAGCAAATTCTGGTCTTGGAGCCACGACGGATGATCTAGCGACTGTGCTTTCATCGACCAATGCCTCCTCACCGGAGACCATATTGGCCTACATCGACACAGCTTCTGCGTCGCCTCGACTCTGCATCAGGAAGAAATCAGATACTGCCTGGCTTTCCAACGTACTGTGTATTACCGACAAAGATGTGAATCCAAAGAAAGATTCCCCGGTTACGGTACTCGACTGGATTGGTGGACCTTCCGTTTTCTTCATCACAGCGGATGATAAGCTAGGTGGTATAGACTGGGTACCACATAGCTCGAGTTGGAAGATGAGTAATCTTTTCGCACAGAAGAGAGAAGTAAGCAAGCGCAGTCAGCTGGCGAGCGTGACTTGGCTAAATGGAACATCCGCTTGGCTCTACGTGAGTGATCCTCAACAGCTTCCAAGACCCACAACCAAAGTAGTACTTATGTCAGGTGTCTTCGTAGTACCAGGATGAAGACCTCCAGATCAGGGAGTTCGGAATTGACAATTATCGAGATGAAGTATGGCGAGATGGGTCTGTGGGACCAATGGGTCTGGCACAAGACGGGAGCGGTATCGGTGTGAGTCGCTGGATGAGTGAAGGGGGCGAGGTGATGGAAGTCTTCTTTCAGGTCAGTAACCTCCGACTTTTCAGGAATGTTCCGGGACCTGAGCAACTTTTGATATTATGCTGATACCTCACAGCCAAAGAACGGCGCAATTCACGGCCGAGTTTATCGAAACTCGGTCTGGCAGTCAGAATCCTACTCCGTCGATGGAACCCCAGGCACCATCACCGGAGGTGCTTCCATGACAGCCACGACTGTCAACCAAAAGAACGAAACAGTTCTACTCCTTGCCTATGTTGATAATTCAGGCTTCTTGACTGTACAATCTCGCGGGACCACGAATATCTCTACAGTTTACAGTGGTTTTTCGACCCCGAAGAGACTTGTGGAGGGTGATGGCAAGATCGCCAGTGGCCTAGCGGCGGTAGGCAATTCGGGCGAACCCAAAATCTATTTTGTTGTGAATCAGAAGATATTGGAGTTGTCTGCGCTGGATGTGTCCGCGGCGAACTGGACGACGGTGGATGTTACCTCTGTCTGACATTGCACAATTTCCGCTCTCACCTTTGTATTACGATTTCCTATGGACGGGAGTAACTGCGGCCGGCGTACTAGTGCTTTGATCTGTTTAGCTCAGTTGGGTGTAATGCGTCAAGAATCCTTGTCGGGACTCCGAGAACAAGTACGATGTTCATTTCACAGCCTAATATCACAAACCTCTTTTCAACATCATCCATATCGTAGTCGCCACTCCTATACCTAGATGTGGGGGCTTCATTCTAGACTGCGTTTCCAAACTCTGACAAACTTGCCGTTGTGGACAGTTGCTCAACATCAGTGAATGATGGTGATCGGGATGTTCTCCAGGGTTTTGCGCTTCTGCGAATATCCCAGCGTCTAATCATCTCATACCTCCAATAAAACAGGACATTTATCAATGAAGGTGCCCGCTGGGATCTGTTTTAGTACACCAAAACAGAAGGGCCAATCATTTGTTTGACCGAGTACCACTTGAGCATATTTGCTGAAATGAAGCAATGTAGATTTTTTACTAGTGTCACGTGGATTGAAGAGTATTAGCCAGTCTAGAAATGATCGTCCAGTTGCCTCTGTGACACGATCCTATCCGACCTTTCGTTGTTTTCTTTATCATTTCCTGGATGCAAAGGGTGAACATAAGCTTACCCTGAGCTGTCTTCATATATCAAGCAATTTTGCTTCCATTCCAGCTTTGGCCGGGGTCAAAATTTCTTGGGACCTCGAACAACATCACTTGCAATCAAACATCCTTGCACATCAATTGCAAACGTCCAAATGCCATGCATTTCACTAAATCCATTGCGGTGATTCTATCTACTCTCCAGCTCGGCTCGGCAGCGGCTATCACAGCCTCGAATACTAGGGTTATGATACGCAATGGGGTCAGTGAAATGTCCAATGACTTGTTGAGTACCTTCTGACTTGTGAGCATAGCAGGATGATTCCATAACTAGCAATGAGCAATCCTCTGGTACTGTTGATAAATTTTGCCAGAACAGAGGCAGTATATTCTTTCTCATCCAATGGACAATATTTATGATCAACGAGCTCATGCCGCACAGAACGGTGCCTCATGGACACTGAATGCTGCAGCGGCATATGTGAGGAACGAGGCTGGCCGAGATCCCCTACGTGCGAATAATTTTAAATCTATGGAGTTTCAGCCCAGGCAAAGGCATCAAAGTTGTGGGACTTGACTTCAGAGAAATTTCTTTGTCGTACTTGGCAGATTCTTACAACACAGCCCTAGTATCAGCACAACAGGAAATCAGGCTGTATCTAATCATTCTCCAATGATGAGCGTTCACTTAGCTACATTGGAATGGTCGGCGATACGTGCAACTTTGCTCTTGTCTCACTTGAAGCCGTCCTAGAAGAAACCATTCTTCAACATAGCCAGGAACACACCTTAAATGTACCACCGACGATCTCAGGGTGGCAGATTTTCATGTTTCACTAGTTACTGTGCTACGACCGTCCATCGGGGAATAAAGAGGCCCAAGGGGAACTTCCACAACTTCGGATGGAATTGATAGCCGATCCGTCTTCCTTGACCGTGGACAGGAGAGAACTGTAAACATGACGTACTTAAATACCACCGATGCTATATATAGCGCAGTTTGATATCCTTTTAAAGCTCCACTGAACTTGTGCATCAATACCAGTCATCAATAAGCTCAAAGCGGAGTTTATCGTTCTAGAGAATTTTCACTCTCGTTGCCTCAAGATGCGTCTCATCACCTCTGTTTCTACAATTCTCTACATTGCAGCGGTGGCAAAAGCCATCACGCTCCCATACCCCGATGCCAAGATCGACTCCAACTTGGATGTAAGGCCACTTTTCCCATCTGTTGAAACACAATACTGAACAGGCCACTACAAATGATCGCGCTTCTACACAGCATATTTCACACAATTTGGCTGCCTTAGCGGATACTAGGAACCAGTGGTGCATTCCTGAGTATCGTACACCTGACTTGGAATCACAATTTATATCCCAGAAACTGACTTCTTTTGTACAGAGGAATGCGGCTACACTAGAGGAGATATAACACCGTGCTGCAGTGGCAAATGTTTTCAGGAGTATAAAGGGGCGCAGTGGTGTCTGCCGTGAGGAGGAGTCAAGTGCTGTTCTTCTCAGGAGATTTGGTAAAAACACTACGAGGCAATACAATATGAATTTTTCTGTGGAAAATACCAGTACGTTAGATCTAAACTGAGCTAATGTTTCCCAAGAGGTATGCGACTATGGCAGTGATTGTTGTAGCGGATCGTGCCGACCCTTTTTTTACATCAAGACGTGCGATTAATGATTGAACTTGACTTTTACTATCGGACGTAGTAAACGTTTCGTAGAGTCACTATCACAGTGCAAGGACGGGTTCGGAGGGATTTCCTAGGAAGGCATGAATGCGGACAGAGGGAATATAATCGGGCAACATCTCAAATTGTAGAACCTTCGTTAATGAGATAACTATTCTTTCTGTTGTGTGTCCGCTGTCTCTGCACTGGCCTGACTCTCGTCAATTTTCTGTGTTGTAATTTTTGGTGACACTACTGATCAAATATCAACTAAATTGTCTTCAATGACAGATAGATACTACTTGAATCATAAATGGATGCATTCCTATTGTGTTTTGGGGACTTTGATGCAGTGTTCGGCGTGGGTTGGTTAGGTTAAATGCAAGGTGTCCTTGGGTGGGTTACCTAACCCATATGCCCCTCTTGGGTCGGTGTTATCCAATTTTGCTTGGGTCCTGGGTTATACCCATGGGTTAAGTAAACGTGATTATAGCGTGATCTAGGGCGCCGAGAGACAGAACATAATCGTCTCTTGCTATACAATTTATCGATGAAACTAGGCTAGAACCTTAAGCGTTAAGTCTAGAGATTTAATTCAACATGATTGTCATGTTCTCGCTCTTTTCTTATCGAGTTACATCACGTTTATAATCACGTGTAACTGCCCTGGGTATACATGGGTTACCCGACCCAAATTACCCCCTCTGGATTGGACTAACCCGTAAATAAAATCCAGGGCAGCCCAGGGTTTTTGGCTACCCACGCCGAACACTGCTTTGATGCCCTCCAAATAAGAGGCAAACAAGAGTCGAGGTTTGGAGGCTTCATCATATCGAGTGGCATGTTCGTTACCAGGAAAACTGATCCGGCAGACGATGGTCCCCAAGTCGACTGAATGGCTACATTAGCCATGAGTGGCACAGTACTGGATCAGTCTCGGAAGTTCTTCATATCTAGAGGCATCAGAAAAGTAACTGGCTGAGACGACTTTCCGAGTCGCACTGCTTTTGTTGGCATGAGGCTTCTACCTCTCCAGGACGTTTTGATATTGGGGGGCCCGTATGGCCACATTTCGAGTCAAGTTTAGGACCGACGATTCTCAATCATAACCGTCGCGTGTATGTTCTGGGCTCCTTCCCTTTCTCCGCGAAGCACGCTATCCTTGGTGTATAAAATTTCTAAGCACGGATCTTCTGATTACTGCGCTGTGCAGATATTGAACCTAGGTCGGCAGCAGTCCACATGTGATTAGGATAGGGGAAGACTCAAAAATTAACAGTCATTGGCACCATCCATATAGCACCTAGGCGCTTCAGCATAAGGGCGTCTAGTTTGCATCCAGATAGGCTTGACTAGCGCGCACGTGTTGAATTAAGTGTAGATTAGCGAGATACTAGCTTTTTTGTCAACGTCTTGGCTCATCCGACCATCCGCTCATCCCCGCAATTCCCCAAGATCAGCGTCATCATCACCTTTCAGTCATTACCCTTGTCTGACCTCGCTACGGTGTGTTTGTTTACATCAAGATAAGCGACACAGAAGCAAGATGTCGGAAGTCGCTGAGTCATCCGACAGTTCTGAGACAAAGAAGGGGAAGCGCGCCAGACTGGGCACGTACCTGTGAGTACCTCGGTACCTTTCGCGTCCCTGAGCGCTGTCTGATCCTTCGTAGGAGCGGAGAATGGGACAAGGGCAAGGAGAAATCCAAGGAAGGCCTGATGAAAGGATGGGAGATGGGCAAAGAGAGAGGCAAGGTGGAGTGGATCAAGGGCAAGACGGCGCTTCAACATTCCCTCGGACTCGGTGCTGTCCCCAACGTCATCCCGCCCGGCGAGGCACGTTTGGATGGAGAGCTTCGTCTGGTTGAGATAGGCTGGCATCCTGTTGCTGGAATGGGTGGAAAGTGGCTCGCTGAGCAGTCCGGCCTAGGGAAGATGATCACGAAGAATATCGGCACATATCCTGACCCGACGCAGCACTGGGCTGTCCTGGTCGGCGATTTCGTGCATCAGCTATGGATGGATGAGGACCTTGACGTCATCTACAACAATGAATTACTGGTGAGAGACCAGTGGCGTACCTTTGAGGTCGGAAAGACGAGGTTCACAGATGAAGCATTGAGACAGGCAGGTGAGTTCTCTAGATGCTAGGTCATATATGCTCTGACTAAGATGGTATTTCTTAGCTGTGATGACCATCTACAAGATGCGGCAGGAGCGAGCTGCATACAACATCATCAGCAACAATTGCCAGAATTTCGCAGTTCGTCTCCTCGATGCCATTCAAGTTGGCGCCCATCACCAGTTCGCCACGAGCTTTGCCGTTTATCAAGCTGCGACCGGGGATGGGACCATCAAAGACCTCTTCGTTGATGCGCATCCAGAAGAACAGAAGATTGATCCTGCGGCGCCAGGTATCCAGCGCACCGATACTGTGCAGAATGCCCAGCATGTCATGGATGAGAACACCACCAAACTCGACAACCACAGATCGAATTCGTGGTTCACGCGGGCCAAGTCAGATTCCTGACCGTGATCGGAAGTTCACAAGACGAAGTATTTAGATACCCTGCTTCTTTGCCTGATTTTAGAACTGATAATGACCGTCCACGAACGATATGCTTCACCTTCTATTTAAAATATTCTCTTTGGCAATTCATCGCAGCTGGATGAGCATGACTTCGAAACTCAGACACGACCACAAATCCTTGAGGTAGAGGTTGACGAAACTGCCGGACCACCGAGACCTTATGTCGTTTCATCAATCTATCTTGGCCTGAGTAATTTTCTATTTGTAAAGAAGCAGATGTTTTATGTTTATAGGTTGGTTGAACCTACATTCACCAATCTCTCAGTTCGGTCGCTTTCTTGTTCCATGCTGTTGAAGTTTTCAAGGCAAATTTGCTCGCTCAATCACATGATGACATCAAATAAAGAAGTCCACGACGTTCCACGATCAAAACGAAAGGCAGCTTGATGCTCGTTCTTCTGCTGGTCTCTATGTTCTTACTCCTAAAATATCTCAAGTAGGGATATTGCCCCACCATCGTTTATCCATGCACGCGATTGGCTCGTTCGTTCAGAGCGTTGCCTGATCAAGCCTCGATCCACAAGGGGGTGGCGCAATTAGATCCGCATCAAAAATAACATCTTCCCGCTTTACACTTAAAGGCGACACCTGCAATTGTACTTCTTCGTACATTTAGACTTCTGACTGGCTTCTCGCTCAGTTCGCAATCACTGCATGGTTTGATAGTGGGAAGAGCAAATAACAGAAACAACTCAGTCGAATCACAACGCCCCTTGAACGAATTTGTCCACTTGTCATAGACTGTAAAAAGGCAACGGAACCGCCTCGAGGGTCACGAGATACTTATCTCACGGAGAAGATATAACGATGGCAAAGTCCGGGCCCGACCGGCCGGGACGAATTAGAGCTTTCAAACCAAAAGTCTCCACCGGCTGCAAGACCTGCAAGTAAATCATCTCCGTGGTCCAGCTAGTATCAGACGCTAACACTCTTCAGAATACGGCGTGTCAAGTGCGACGAGGCTAAACCATCATGCAAGAGATGCTCATCGACCGGACGGAAATGTGATGGATATTTTTACTCTGGGGCACTCCAATCCACGACCCCGCGCCTTGACCCACCTACCACCATTACGCGTACCAGTCCCCCGGTTACTTCTATCGATATATGCCCTTCGCTGAGCTTCCTTGACTCGAACCTTGAGCAACGGAGTTTCAGTTTCTTCCATCAGAACACCATCCCTCAGCTATCAAGTATCTTTGGATCACCATCCTGGAAGCAGCTGAACCAACTGCTTTTGCAAGCAGCATATCATGAACCAGCCGTCCGACATGCAGCGGTAGCTTTAGGTGCCCTTCATGAGCACTTTGAGCTTAATTCACGTCCACTTATCACTTACAATACGGATAATTCTAACACCCAGTTCGCCGTTCAACAGTATGTCAAAGCTCTGGGGCACCTGGTCAACCCTGCAATGCGACGCGGCAAGCCAGCTGCTGATGTGGCGCTGATCACTTGCATACTCTTCGTGTGCTTCGAGGTACGTGATATCATCCTCATGTCAAGATGACAATGCTGACTTCAATAGAATCTTCGAGGGGAATACTCGATGGCACTCTCACACATCAATGGCGGGGTCAAAATTATTGAAGAGATCGCACAAATTTCTTCTACGCCAGTAACTCCAGAAGGTTCAGAGATCTCAACTCCATCACCGCCAACATCATCACTCGAAGTATCCCAGATCCCCTACGTACCATTATCGACACTCAGTATGATATTCATCGAGTTCGATGTCCAAGCAGCAGGGCTAATAAGCAACCGGGGACGCGTGCTTTCTGCCCGGAAGTTTGACATTCCGTCCAACGGATATGGACCCGACATTCCACCGGTCTTCAAAAGTATAGATGAAGCCTGCTTAGCGCTCGATTTCATCCGCACTCATGGAGTTCGCATGCTAGACTACGCTCTGAGGAAGAAGAGCCCGCCCGACATGGCAGATATGCGAGTCACTCTCGAACTCATCCACAGCTTTTCATCGATCCGTCTGAAGCAATGGAGTCAAGCCTTCGATGCATTCTTGATCAAAAATCCACACTTGATAAACGATCGCGGGGTGTTGATGTTGAAACTGCATCGGGCCTCTATGGGTGTCAATACAGCGGTTGGAAGGATAGGCCTCATTTCCGATGAGACTTGCTTCGACAAGTTTCTGCCGCAGTTCAAAGTCATGGTAGAGCTTTGCGAGAAGATCATAGATGTTGAAGCTGGGATGGAGAGGCCGAGGCCGATATTTTGCTTGGATACTGGCATGGTCATCTGCCTGTTCGGCGTCATCTCAAAGTGTCGAGATGGTGAAACGAGATGGAAGGCCCTGGACTTGATGATGAAAACGGATAGGCAGGAAGGCTTGTACCACAGTAGGCTGGTTGGTCGGGTAGCGAAGCGGTATATCGAGGTTGAGGAAGCGGGGCTGGCTCAGCCGGTTCTTGTCAGTGATCTGCCAAATGAACGAAGGCTTGCTGGATTGGAAGTCGAGTTTGATCACAGTCGCAGGCGAGGTACCGTGCTATTTATTAGGAGACCACTTGTGCGTGGTCCGCCAGGTCCGGGCGAAATCATTGAGGAGCATTTTGAGTGGTAGCATAGCATGCAAACTAAGGCTTGTTGACATGTAAGCAAATACTTCCTTCAAATCTATACTATTCAAGATTCGTTTTCCAGTCGTATCGAGTACTGACTGATGACTAGGTAAATACCTCACTCGCACATCCGAACCAAATCTCCGCGAACTACTCAAGAACACAGTATTGAGCAGTCTTGAATGCTCACGAGAAACTTTCAACGGGCATCCCGAATCACTTCGAGTTTCATTCTATTTCCCTCCCGAGGGCCTCTTTACCCCTCATTAAATCAAGTGGCAAAGTTGCACACGATGTGGCTGTGTACAATCCTCCAATCTCCAGTGTCACCTCAGGTGGCCGATTCAGTCATACCAGGGAAATGGGTCTGTAGATCCCACCGACCTCGAGCAGACGACGAAGCATAGTTCTGCTCACCTATTGGAGATCGCTGTTGTGTACGCAAAACCCTATCGTACCAGTACCACACTCATTTGCGCAGAACATCATTGCACGGTGACTTCAAGTGTCGATCAAACAATTTGACAGACACACCGAGGCTATGGCTCCTTCCAAGCCTCAAGAGAGTATTGGGGTGCGTCATCAAAATCGTACATGATCCGCGATCCTCCTCTTGTTTGTTTTTCTCAAGACTTGTATCCTTCAGAATTTGCCAAAAGCAAATATACTGCTTGACTCCCATCAGCCTTGAGCAAATCCAGACTTGGCTTCATCATGTGGTCCCAATCTCTGGGTCTCGTTACCCTGTCAACACTCTACTTCCTTGCCAGTACTGTCCTAGCAGAAGCGCATTCCAGAACCTAACGTCCCAACAGTTCAAAGTACAACGACTTCATCTATCCTCCTCGAGCGAACGCTCAAGCATTGAAAGACAATCAGGTTGATCTTGACTATGAGATCCTCGAAGGGAAAGTGGTAGGTTCTTTCGTATCCCGAATCATAGACAATCCAGCTTGTTAATTACGAAGCAGGAGAACGACACGCTCCTAGCATTCCGAAACATCCCGTATGCTGAGCCTCCACTGGATATTCTTCGCTGGTATGAAGCACTCGAGCCTCAAACTATCCGAGAACAGGTGAACGAGGGTTCGATTGACCACAAGTATCCACAGGAGCAGGTCGAAGTATGTACAAGCCGTCTCCATTTTAGTTTCCGCTTTATATCTTGAACTCATGGGTTAGGGTGACCCATTAATACTGGTGTTCCTGGGTCTTGTGGCTCTTGAGGCTGCGTGGGTGTCTTCTGTGCAGGATGTCCAGGCGAATTCAGCGAAGGTAGTTTGCCGTGGAAGTGGAGCAATGAGATTAACCCCGAAGATTATGGCCCAATGCCGGAGCCAATTCCAGTAAGTGATACTTGTTCCTTATTACCTGACTTTATACATCAGTGCTCATACTAGGTTCCCCACAATTGACGAAGATTGCTTGATCCTTGATGCTATGGTCCCAACGACAGTCTGGGAGAACGAGGCTAGTTCTTCGGGTAAGAGGTGACCAATCTTGTGGTCGGATTCTTGAGCTGACACCTCCAAGCTGCAGTCATATTTTGGTTATATGGTGGAGGGTAAGTCTAATCGTACGATCTTGTCAGGCAGGCATGTGCTGACTTCAACGTGTAGATTTGTTTACGGATGGAAGGACCTACTCGGTAGTCCAGCGGGGCTGTTCAAGGCCGCGGAAGGCAATTAAGACGATGGAAATGTCATCTATGTATGTCAAAGCATTTGAGTGGTCATGTTCATGTTCAGCTAATACTTCATATATAAGTAGAGATGAATTATCGACTTGGAGCATTCGGCTGGCTGGGTGGACTATTAAAGCGGACGGCGGCATCCCCAATCTGGGTCTTCACGATCAGAGGTTTGCTACGAGATGTAGTAGATTTACGGTCATGGCCCCAGTGCTGGAGCTTCGTCAATTTTGCACCACATCACAGCAGCTGGTGGAGCAGACTTCATGCCCCGCTTCGAGAAAGCTATTGTACAAAGCCCAGATACAGCAATCGCGTCTACGAGAAGTATCTCGAGATGACTGAAGCTAAAGATCTCGACGGTCCCCTCACCAAAGACACGACGACCCTGCAGGGAGTAAATGCTAGAATGACGTTTATATCATCTTATGGGATCTTCACCTTCGGACCCACCGTCGATGATTCTATGTCGCCGATCTACCTGGCAAGCTTCTTGGAGATCCAGAGAAGTTGTACCATGAGGGCATAACATTGATGGTCGGACAAACGGCGTATGACGGACTGCTCTTCACTCCACCGTGGTATCCCCTCCTGCGCAGCTTCACAAGCGCAGCTGGAAATTATATCCTGGGATTCCGGAGACAGTGTTGCAGTTCACAAATGAACATCATTTCATCAAGACAGGTTCATGGATTCTAAAGCAAAAGAAGCTTGCGAATGGTTTTGACTTTCTTCATGTGAGCTTCCACTGCCAGCCTCTGAACATAGTAGTCACTAATGTTATAACGTGCAGGACATTGCCATTCAATGAAATATTACTTGACTGAAGCATCCCTCACATCCGACTATCCCGCACCCGTGTACCGGTGTTCATTCAAAACACTTCCAGCAATTCATGTCTATGATACAGGTTACACGGTGTTGCCTCCCTCCGCACCTCTTCTCCGTCAAATTCTCAAAGCTCTTCTAAAATCACTCAATACAGTACTACACCCCTCCATCATGGGTGCAGCCAATGAAACACTCGCCAGGTTCTTTGAGAGGTCCGTCGTCAATTTCCCTCGCTTCGGTGATCCTGATCCAGACAATGAGGATACTTGGCGGATGTACGAGTTTAATCAGCTCGAGGTGATGAATCTGGGAAAGCATGACCAAAGGTTTAGGGTTAGCAAATATACTCTTCCTCACAGTCGCTAGATCAAGATACCAAATCTTTTAATGTCAACCCCTGGCCCGGAATCAAAACAGGACAACTTTCTGCAAACTCGAGTTTCGACGACGTTAGCAACCCAGTCCCCATCCAGTAACATTGGAGCCGAGGAAAGTGGGGGTACTGTAGGCTCCGCGCAACGCTTATTGATTGAATGCAAACTTTTTCTGGCGCGACGCCGATTGCGGGAGCTCACGCAAGGAGTTGTGTCATTCGAGCCACGACATCATATCAATATGCCTTATACCAGACTTCTGGACCATTCGCAGATTATGTGAGTATGCTTTACAGTATTGGAAGAACACGACAAGAGGAAATTCAGCTGAATACGGGAGAATAATATTTATTTCCTGATCAAGTCGCTCTTAGAGAACCCTCACCTAGTAAAGCAACAGATTGTGATCCAAAGACGATATTTCGCAGGGAAAGAAAAAAGAATGGAAAGGAAAGTCCACCCTGTCAATAATCTCCTCCGGCTGATCTACCTGCGACAGTGGGCTGTTCTGTAGTAGGGGTGGGCTTTAAGCCAGAGTAGAAGATATCCTCCGCAATCTGAATTCCCAAAGGCACTCCTCCGACAGGGAACGAATCCCCTGGTCTATCTTCTCTAGGCCCCAAAGTCTCATAGCAAATTTGATCCACAGGAATATAAGCAGTGGTACCGTCTTTGTTTGTCTTATACAATTCTTTCTCCGAATTAGTTGAAGGTACGAGAACATCTTGAGCGGCAAAGCTATCAAACCGCCAATGAACGCCAAGCCAAACACGACTGACAGCGTTCTCGTACATGGCCTCCCAAAGGCTACCGAAGGTGCGTGGACGGCAGGTACGTACGATGCCTTGTTGTTGCTGGATCGGCTTTAAGGGATCGTATGGCTGATGCAAGTCTCGGGTAATCCCGTTCAACTCGTCGGATGTCATCTGGAACGCGATCGTATCAGGAGCGTTGTCGTCGAACATCAAGCAATCTCTCTGCTTGTAATAGAGACGCATCATCTGGAAAGCAGCGCCGCCGAAAGCGGCGTGACCAGATGGGTATGCGGGGAATGGAGGCTTGAAAGATCCCCCGTTGCTGTTTGTATCTGGTGCACCAAGCGAGAGGAAGAAAGGATCTGCCAACTTGCTTTCGGTCTCACGGACACCAGTCTCGGGACGCCAGTATTCGTAGAACCACTTTGACTTCCATGAAAGAATACCTGCATCTGCCATAGAAGCATTGACGAGCGCGAACAAGCGTGCAAAATCAGCATTGGTTCGCTCGGAAGTGGGACTATCAGGCATCTTCTGAATTGCGATGCAGCGAAGGATCTGATTGTAGAGACGGGGCGGGGTCCCTATTAAATTGGAGCCATCGTAGGCCCAGAACGTAGCTGCTGCACGTTGATCGGGCAGACGCTTTGTTGCGTTGCTGTCAGGTGCACCACCCATTCGGATTACGTCCTTCAATGAATCTTCCCATTCGGGAAGCTCTCCGGGACGCTTGCAGGCGTTCGGCGGATCGGCGATGATATGTTCGGTTCTTTGGCCTTTGATGTACATCTGAACTGCAACTCGTTTCGCAAGTTCACCATAGTAGGGCAGGTGGAATTCCGTGACCGCTTTGGTGGGTCCATGGATATTATCGGGGTCGACTGGCAAGTTGCGGACGGGCCTAGAAGGAGCTGTATCAAATCGGAACTGGCCTGGAACGGGACGATAGGATCCTTGTTGTACAGATTCAGCATCGGGGCTGATGTAGAGTATTTTTAGGATGGCATTGGCGACGGCGGTACCAAAAAGGAAGCTAGGTGAGATGGAATGGATGCCGGTGAAGTTTGCAGTTGCTTCTTGAATGAATCGGGAGATGATTTCGGTGCTGGCGGTAGCAACTGCTCGGTTTGGAGTTGCATAGATCTTGGTCAGAACCCTGATGGATGCAGCTGCAACAGCATTCCTGGCATCGCTTGCCCTTCCAGTAGGAGGAAGTCGGTACAGGGGATCTCTGCTCTTCGGATCGAGGAATGTGGAGAAGCCTTCGGCCATCTCAGATCGAATGGCGAAGTAGGAGTCATGGATGGCGAGGTGGAGGATGGAAAGTGCACGAGCACTCAAAGGTGGTCCACTATATGGTCCTGCAATTGATTGGGTGATACGATTGAGATCAAGTGCAACATTGTTCCAGTACATGACATAGTTGAGGTTGCATTCGATTGGTTCAAGTGTCGTGGGAAGTATGACAGGAGGGACTGTGGACGTCATATTGACAGGTTGGGTGCTAGAAGTTGTGGAACTTATGGATTCTGAATGTAGAGCAGAAATTTGCAGCAGAAACGTGTATTGCGGAATTTGGGATGTGATGGATAATGAGCAATTGCCTTTCGTTGACATGCCTCTTTATATATTCATCTCCGGAAGCGTATCCCCTCTCCTCGACATCGCAACCATGCTGAAACAGTATTCTGGCCTACCGAAAACATCAGCTTCCCTTAGAGTTGCCAAGAGCGCCGCAATTGAGGTTGACTGTGTCATTGGGCCGCGGCTTTAGTGGCTTACGATAAGAATGTTACACCACAACTCTCCAGACGGGATTTTCCCAAATGTGCAAGATGCCCAATGGCCGTTCAGTGAGAGGTCACTCGGATAGCTCTGTCTCTCCTTCATTCCGTGGCAGTCGACCTAGCTGATGAGGATGTGGGTGTACAAGTTATCTATGAATAGCAGAATGCCTAGCAACGCCTCATTGGCGTAACACACGATCCTGAAAATGACGTGATGACTCTTGGAAAGATCCAGGCCTCCTTGTGGAAAGAATGCTAGCAGTAACATGTGATATTTACTTCGCGCATGGGCATCGTTAATTTTTCATGCTTCATCGATCGATTTCCCATCAGAACAAACGATGACTGCCACAGAGCCAGGCTCAGGCTGACAAGCTGGACATATCAGGCATCCTATTTATGAAGGTGAGACCTTCCATATGCTTCTGTTCCTGCCAGTACTTGAGCTGTTACGAAATGGCGACAAACCCAAGCGTACACTATGCAAGACGAGATGATATTACCATACATTATCGGGCGCATTTATGTTGCCTCTCCTATGGTATTTAACGGCAATATAGAAGAAGGAAGCCCTTTCTCAAAAGATATAGAGCTGTAGATCGAAAAATGATTGAAGTATATTGAGCTCTGCTTTGTGCTGTATTTCCTTTTTGTGGAGCTGAATGAGGTCTCAAGCGCATTTGCTAGTTACCGGCTTCCAGACCCTTTGGTCTCAGTGATGAGGCCACTGATACTGAAAGATCTTTTCCTTGCCTGGTCTCTGGACATCTTGCCTCATACAATAGGGTGTGAAAGGTTTACACATGCTAAAAATTGCTAAAGAGCCACTTGCATGCTTTAGTATTAATAACATCACTGCTTTTAACAAATAAATAAATGAAATCCTGCAATTCTTTTTATTCCTTTTTGTATTAATTGTAACACATATTTAATGATATTTAATGATATTTAATGATATTTAATGATATTTAATGATATTTAATGATATTTAATGATATTTAATGATATTTAATGATATTTAATGATATTTAATGATATTTAATGATATTTAATGATATTTAATGATATTTAATGATATTTAATGATATTTAGTGATATTTATTGATATTTATTGATATTTAGTGATATTTATTGATATTTATTGATATTTATTGATATTTATTGATATTTATTGTTGACTTTTATTAGACTTAATAATTGAAATACGCACGTAAGGTAAAAGCTCTTTTTAAACATTCCGAAAGGCTTCAAAAGTGTAGTATTTTTTGACAAGAGACACGTTGAAAAAGCAGCGAGAGGAAGACTTACTAATCGAGCAAGTGGCGGCTTGGTACGCCTTACATGTATAGGCCTCTTACACGCTACTGTACTAGCCTTAAAAGTGAGACAAGACAGGGCGAAGTAAGCGACTAATCAATCGACTTTTGGTCTCACTGTATGAAAGTCGGATCACTGGACCGTATCCGACGCGGGAGAGACATCTGATATATTCTAGTGTTAGCTAAAGTGCAGAAAGTCTCTGGTACGGCTTGTGGCCCTTTTCGTCTTGCGTTTGTCGTTCGTGGCTAAGCGTGCTATTGTACGGTGGCATTACAAAAAGTTCAGATAAAAGCATTGAACAACGTTACTTCAGCGATTTATTTTAAACTCGATTCAGCTTCAAATTTCTTCCTAACCGTATCCTATCATCCAGGATGCGGCTGTTGTTTTCGTGATTCTCCCATGGCTTGTGTAATGTCGGCGGTAAAAGTGTGGATCTAGCCCAATGCTCTGCAACTTTGGCGCCTCGCCTATCTCTTGTATAGTCCCAGTTACTCCGAATTACTCCTTACCGGCGAGCTGCAACTTCTAGAAGACGAAAAGTAGCTGCACCGAACCTTGTGTGACTAGAGCCACGCGCAGCCGAGTACCTATTTTCTGCCTCTTAGTCCACTTCGCTTCTCGCTTTGTCAATCTCTGTACAATGCCGCAACTCAAGCCACATCCTACCAACAAGCCACTTGAAGCCATGTATTGCAGAGCCGCAAGACTGAATGTTTCTAGAAACATTTTCTTTGAGTTTGATGATGCTTTCGCTGTGTGGTTGAAGACTACCATTGCCACTGTACTGTAAGCCACGAGATCCTGCTCCACTTCTAGTCTCTATACACTCGTTTTCCTCTGGAGATAGCAGTTCCTAGGTACTAACACCTCAAATATGGGCTATCTTGAGCACCTGTTTATCGAATTACCTATCTAATGTTCAGGCGCACTTTCGGCCAGCGATGTTTAGGAGTCTCAGCCAACTATACGCAGCCCGCCCCACCTGCTTCCTTTCTAGTGCTACTCGATGGCTGGCTAGGCAGTGTCTATTCCATTTCTCATGACTATTTTCGTTCTCAGGATCAACTCGTGGCTTTCTCGGCGGGATTTGTTTGATCCTAAGGTACGATTCAACGTAGCTGTGGAGCAATGACTGGTTTCTTCTGAGACTCTGCCTTGCCAAACATAGAACGGAGGTTATTGTAGCTGTGGATTGATCTTGCGAAGAGAATGGCACACTGTATATAAGAAGCCAAATGTCGAAGGTGGATTGAGATCCAGATATCATCAACCTTCGCAAGCCTTTCGATCGGTCATTTCCTTCCTTACAGCTTGCCAAGTTGCTATTGACTTCCTTTCATTTCATTCAAACATTATATTTTGAATATCACATTTGAAGATGTACAAACAATTCATTCCGCATTCCCCAGTACCTTCCTCGGAGAACTGGAATAATGTATCAGCTGATTCCAACATCACACATATTTTCCGATTCTCTCACGGCCTCACAGGGACCGATCCAAGGGCAGACTGGTTCTACCCAACCGCTATCGGCTATATCTTTGCCTTCCTCCTCATCAGCACTTTCATACGCCGCATCTCCCTCCTCCTCTTCACTTCCCTCCGCCATGTCTCTACCGCCGGCCACGCCCATCATGACCAGCAGATCTGGTCCAAAAACATGTTCCCTTTCTACTCTACTCTCAAAAGACGTCTTCTGGACGCACCTCTCTTCAAGCATCGCCACAACGACGAGTTCCACCTCACCAAGCGAATCAGTTTCGGCACACTGCCAACACGAAACCACACTCTCATTCTCACCATCTACATGCTCTGGAATCTAGCATTCTGCCTTGCGCTGCCCTGGACCGGCGAGCGCGGCCATGCCATCATCGCCGCTCTACGCGGACGAACTGGCGTCCTAGCGACATTCAACTTGATCCCAAGCATCCTCTTCGCCACGCGAAACAACCCCCTGGTCTGGCTTCTGAATGTAAATTACGACACCTTCATGCTTTTTCACCGCTGGATAGCACGCCTTGCTACTGCAGAAGCTATCATTCATACCATATGCTGGCTCGTCAATACGTACTATGCTGCAAATTGGGCGGGTGTTCGATACTCGCTTGATAGCGCGGCATCGTACCGTGTTGCGGCTGTTGCGACTTGTTTGCTAATTTTCATTGTTCTTCAAGCTTGGTCGCCTGTTCGGAGAGCGTTCTATGACACATTCGTTACGTTCCATAGGATTGCTGTTTATGGAGCTTTGCTCTGCATTTATCTCCATCTTTATTATCATAAGCTGGGACAGATTCCGTTCATGTATGCCATCTTTGGAATTCTTGGTTTTGATCATCTCGTTAGGATTTGGGGAATCTTTGCGTACAATTTTTCGTTTCGCGGACGGCATTTGACGAGGCTTACTGTCGAAGCACTACCGGGAAATGTCAGTAAGGTCACCATCTCACTGGCGAAACCTTGGAAGGCAAGACCGGGAGCTATTGTTCATGTGTATATTCCCTCCCTGGCTCTTTGGACTTCGCATCCATTCTCGGTCGCTTGGTACAACAACTCGGGTACTCTGTTGCGCACTGGATCGGAGTTCTTCCCTGCCACACCAGATTCGAACCTCTCAGAGACAACGACTGCTTACACGGCGTCAGTCTACATCGTTAACACCCAGAGCGAGAAAATCGATATTGAGGCCATGGCGAAACCAATAAGACACGAGAATGCCTCGAAGCGAGTATCAACTATTACACTTCTCGTCCACGCACGAAACGGCATGACTCGCAAACTCTACAACCGCGCGAAATGGCACGATGCCACCCTCTCATCCCCTCACTACACCACATTCGGCACTATCGAATCTCCTTACTCCTGGAGTTCCCGCGAAACACGCACTTCCTTCGACTCCTATGGGACGATCTTACTCTTTGCGGGCGGAATAGGCATCACAGGCGTCCTGCACCAAATCCTAGAAATAGCATCGCGAGCTAGACACGGACAGAATTCTGCAAGGAAAGTGGTGCTTACGTGGGCTGTTGGGAGTGTTGAGGCTTTGGGATGGGTGGATGAATGGGTTGAGGAGATTCTGTATGTTGCGAGGGAAGTTGCGCGGTTGGAGTTGCTGGTTCAGGTTTTTGTTAATGAGAGGGGGGTGAGGAAGAGGGATGTTGAGGGTGGGAAGGAGGAGGTTAGTATGCCGGGGTGGGTGCATGATGCGAGGGTTAAGGTTGAGTATAGGAGGTGTGAGGTTGAGGGGGTGGTGGGAGATATTTTTGAGAGAAGGGTGGGGGCGATGGTTGTGGGTGTTTGTGGGCCGGGGAAGTTGGCGGATGGGGTGAGGAAGGCGATTAGAGCGAGGATGGGGCAGGGGTCGATTGATCTTGTGGAGGAGGGGTTCTCTTATTAGTGGATATCAGTATTTATGAGGCATGGATTGGATCTTTGGAGTCGTCTGGTTGATCTTATAGTATCATACAGTCTTCTTGTACTGAGAATATTTCATTTGTTTATTCAGCTAGAATAGCACGGCTAGAAAAGGTCGCTTTTTGAGCATCAAAACTAATATCCTTTTCACAAATTTCATAGACTTAGCAATGGACTACTCAAGTGATCTGCTTAATACATACTTTGGAGGGTGAATAAAGAATTTGAAGTGGATTGTTTGGCTGTTGACTTTTGCTCGCTAGTTCAAACAAGCGAGGTAAAAAGAGCATCAAGCGAAATTCAATATCGGAAAAGACAACAATTCAGAAATTGTATACATGGGTAGCCATGCTATTGACCTGACTTTTTACGCGGTTTCTTTTCTTGATTATTGGATCGCAGCTAGAGATGCCCCTCGATCCTCATTCAGGGCAAGTCGCTCCTGAAGATATTTATTGTAAGCCTTGGAATAGATGCATCGTGGTAAAATGACCAACTTTCCCGTCCGGAATGTAGACTTTACCATTCACACAACACCGACCCAATACCGAGTTTCATATGATAAGATAGGTTGGATAGCCACTCAAAGGCCAGCTTCCTAGAGTCTTGAGGTTAGCCATAAATATCACGTGACTAATTCCCTCAATAAGGCGGGCCGAGAAGTGCCCGATGGTCCAGACCGCCCGCACTGGAACCCCACCAGAGCTCGACTTCACTTCACCATCTTCACTCTACAGCAATCGGGCACCAAACAACTCGCCCACCTTACCTTGCCTCGCCTCAGTTCTATTTATCCTCATCACACTGGAAAATCATCTTTTCACCACACCGACAATATCACCAGACCTCAACAATCAGCGACGATCAATCGCCTCACCAGCCGTCAACGCCAAACAGGACCCTGCTTCTGTCCCGTGCCTTGACATCACAGCTGCCACTTCCCGTCTCCTCGGACTCACAGACCAGGGCAGACAACCTGGCAGCGCATCATCATCACATCACCTCATCTCACCCTCTGCCATAGCACCATTCAGCACGTCCCCAATGTTAAAACCACACACCATGGCCTCCCTCCCGCCGTCGCATTTCCTCTCTGTAACCTCCAATTCTTCCAGCTCGAATTCGCATTCTCCAAAACGCAAACGCGGCTTGCCAGCTATATCTACAATCCCACCTACACCACCGCGATCCTCTCCAGCTCCAGATTACGAACCTGCTTCCTCGGCAGATATGCGACTTAGTACGGATATACCCGGGGTGACGATTGTCGATCATAACAATAAGAGTGGGAAGAAGGGCCGGGAGGAGGGAGAGCAAGGACCGGGAAGTCCGCGCACAAAAGTCGCGTATAATTTTCAAGGGTTGAGATTGGAAGATGCGGGGACTGTTGCGCGGTTCGAACTTGATGGGCCGAGACCGAGGAAAGAAAATGGGTTTGGTGGGGATGGAGCTTTTGATGATAATGATATGATGATGGATGGGAATGGGAATGAACTTGTGGACAGAGAAGAAGATCAGCAGGTTTCGAGGAAGAAGGTCAAGGTTGTGAAGCAGAAGAAAAGGGTTGAAGTGCCAGAAACACCGCAGCATATCGGTGCTGGCTCTACTGCTACTCTTGGAAGGAAGAGAGATGAAGAGGGCAAATTCGGGATCTTCATTGGAGAGGAGAGGATTGTTGATCCGGTGCTGGAAAAAGCAGCAAGGGGTGTGGTTTTGAGTAATAGTGTGGACGAAATGGTATTCACGGGTAGTGGGAAGGCGAGTCGAGGATTGGGTTCGTCGACTGGGAATGGGAGTTTGAAAGGGACATACCCGTCCATAAATCGACTCGCGGAATCAAAATCGAGGAAGAAGAGAACTGGTACACCACCATTAATGAGCTCCTTCTCAAGCGAGGATATGGAAGCCGATCCTGAAATCGATAACGAGAGGGCGTCGCTCACGTGGCATGACGATGAAATTACAGGTCATGATCCTACAGATCCAGATGATGATGGAGAAGGCATCAATGGGATTGGATTTAGGCCTACCCCTGCTGAAGCTTATGCTAGAACTCAGAAACGGAGACAGCAGATGGCGGAGTATAGGAACCGGGAAGCGAGAGAGGCGAGGAAAATGAGGAGTGAGAGGAGGAGGGGGAGCGAGATGTCGAAGGCGAGTAAGGAGGAGCAAGAGACGGCGAGGAGGGTAAGGTTTTTGGAGGCGGACGCGAAGACGCCTGTGTCCGCTTCGTAGGGTTGGATGAAAATGGAAACCAGGTATGAAAGTTGCGGGCGTTAGGAATGGAATTGGAATTGATACCCACGTAGAGGCGCTATTTATGTTTCGGCGCTATTTATGTTTCGGGGCTCTTTTGATTGCTTCGCTCGAAACGGTTGCAATGGATGGTTTGAATCAAAGCGCGGCGCTGGTATGGCTTGTTTCAACAAGGGGTTCTGGATCGACTGCAACGGCGTTTGCAAGTTGAGACATATCGTATTTACAGCGGATATCCTCTCCGCGATTCTCATAGTGCTATACAATCACATCATAATACATAAAGTGGTACACTATGCCCTTCCATCACCTCTCCTTCTCTCCTCTCGGATGTGCTCCCTCACTACCACACTTTCCACCAACTCTTCCTCCTCGCCTCCTCCTCCGCCCTCCTATCCGCCTCCTCCTTCGCCCTCCTCCTCTCCTCCCTCTTAACCTTCGCCGCAGCTTCCTTCTCCGCTTTCTTGCGATCTATGATCTCGACTGCGCGTTTCATGTGTTGGCGCTCTAGGCGACGTCTGTAGAGGCAGAATTCGTAGTTGGCGAAGGAGGCGAAGACGAAGGTTCCGACGGCCCAGTTGGCTGCTTTTGGGATTGGCGCTGCATCAGAGAGTCAGCATATAGGTTTTGGAGAACAAAGGAAAAAGCAAGGCAACAAATTGACTAGACTGTCCTCTCGGATCTTTCCATATGTACAGATAGGAATGTCCAAGGATGTACTGATTCCAATGGACAGAATACTTTGAACTGTGACGAGAATGAACCAAGAACAAAGATGAACTTACCACCCCAAAGCGCCCTAACACCACCGACTCCAAAAGCACCACCAATTCCCATCAAGAGACTCTCCCTTACACATGGGTACATATGCACTTGTTTGAAGTCCTGGATCCTAACCGTCTTTATCGCCGTCGCTAATGTGGGCGCCTCTTGATTGGCGCCTGCTGTATTCTGCCCTGAACCTTCGGGAAGAGCATTGGCCGATATGGGACCGGATTGTGAAGGTGCTGAAGGGGAAGAGGAGGAGGGGGCGTTGAAGACTTCGTAGATTTTGGGCGAAGAGGATGTTATATGTGGTGGTGGAGAGGTGGCGCCTGGTGGTGGGAGGGGAGGCGTGGATTGTGAGGGGGATGAACCGTCTCTGGTGTCGCCGGCCATTGTTGTGGTTGTTGGTATATCTACAATATACAGGTAGAGTAGGAAGTCGGAGTGGTGGAGTGGAATGATATCAATGTGCGTCGAGAGACTTCCTGGTCACCGCAGCACTCTAGTGTAGTGCAAGGCTGTGATGATGTCCACGCGAGATGCGAGGCTGATAATTTCAGGGGTTCTCTCGGTTACGATTGTTTAAGTGCTGAACGCGACTGCGACTTCTTTACGCGTCGAACCGCGATTTTGCTACGCGCTCGGCCTTGGGCTTAACCCTTCTATACCACATTTGAACTTCACAACACCACATTCCACCTCAACACTACAGACTCGAGGGTTTCATCCGATCACTACGAATTCAGTTTCGGGTTTTCAATTCTACCTAAGATCGAAATTCATAAGGGTCTGAATCTATGCCAATTCTTTAATTAGACTTGTCAACGACCCCTATCCTCCCACCACCATCTACACACCTCACTTCACCACGAAAACCCGCAGCAGATCCCATCTGCGAATACCCTCACCATGCCCGGCCCCCGCATGCCCAAGAATGGCTACCGCCGCGGCGGAAAACAAGCCTACCACGGCCCTCGAAAAGCCAAAACCTTCACAGCCTCGAAAGGCACCGAAGCCACCTCCTCGGACGAAAAGCGCGAAGCCGTCCGCCTCGCCCACTCCATCGACGAAGTGCAAGGCTTCGCACGCTACGAATCAGGCAAGAAGAAGACCGGCTGGCTGGTGAACGTCAAAGCCACCTCTGTCGAAGACCCCAAAATCGCAGACGGGCGCGCGGCTCTAGATTGCTACTTTCTGGAAGATGATGGAGGAACGTTCAAGGCGACGCTGGAATATGATCCGTATTTTCTTGTTGCTGTGAAGAGGGGGCATGAGGCGGAGGCGGAGGAGTGGTTGAAGCGTGCGCCAGGCGGAGGAGTGGTGAAGAGTTTGAGGAAGGTGGAGAAGGAGGATTTGCAGATGCCCAATCATTTGTTGGGTTATAGGAGGACGTTTTTCGAGCTGAGGTTTGCGAATGTGAGTGATTTGCTCGCAGCGAGGAGGGATATTATGCCTATTGCCGAGAAGAATAAGAAGAATATGAATGCGATGGATACGTATGCGGAGGTTGCTAGGTATGTTTTGAATGGCGCAATGGGAATTATGTTTGGAACGGGATACTGACTGAGAATAGCGCAAATGCTGGTTTTGACCTCTTTGATGATGACCGAGATGACGAACGACGACTTAATGTTTCTGTGGCCGATGCGAGCGATTTCATTGTGGATATTAGGGAATGGGATGTACCATATCACGTACGGGTAATGATAGATTTGGGTATGAATCTCGCACACCCCTGGTATTGCAATATTAACAAGACTAGATATACGGACTGGAAAATGGTATTCGGTCGAGGCGAAACACGGCGTTACAACAATGAAATGTTTAGAAGAGCGACTGGAGCGTGCGGATCCAGTGGTAATGGCATACGATATCGAAACGACGAAATTGCCTCTGAAGTTCCCAGATGCTACAATCGATCAGATCATGATGATATCATACATGATTGACGGGCAAGGTTTTCTGATCACCAATCGAGAAATTGTTTCAGAAGATATCGAGGATTTCGAATATACCCCAAAACCGGAATACGAGGGTCCATTTATGATTTTCAACGAGCCGGACGAGAAAGCAGTAATCGAGCGCTTCTTCTTACATATCAAGGAAGCACGGCCGACGGTTATTGCGACGTATAACGGAGACTTTTTCGATTGGCCTTTCGTGGATGCGAGAGCAAGTGTCAATGGAATCGATATGTACCAGGAAATCGGATGGCGAAAAGGTCCAGAAGATCAATATTGCTGTGACTACAGTGCTCATATGGATTGTTTCCATTGGGTCAATCGAGACAGTTATTTACCTCAGGGAAGTCGAGGTCTAAAAGCCGTTACGACGGCCAAGCTTGGTTACGATCCCGATGAAATCGATCCGGAATTGATGTTGCGATATGCAAGCGAGAAACCCCAGGTACTTTCAGAATACTCGGTTTCCGATGCTGTGGCGACATATTATCTGTACATGAAATATGTCCATCCGTTTATTTTCTCCCTGTGTACGATTATTCCCCTGGGTCCGGATGCCGTATTAAGGAAAGGAACTGGAACTCTTTGCGAGATGCTGCTTATGGTGCAGGCATACCAAAAGGAAATCGTTCTTCCGAACAAACACGTTTCGCCTAAGGAAGCATTTTGGGAAGGCCATTTACTGGAATCCGAGACATACGTCGGTGGTCACGTTGAGAGTATAGAAGCAGGAGTATTCCGTGCTGACATTCCTGTCAATTTTGCTGTCGATACGACCGCCATCGATGAACTTCTCGTGGACCTGGATGCAGCGCTGAAATTCAGTATCACGGTTGAAGAGAAGAAGTCACTGGATGATGTTACGAATTACGACGAGATCAAGCAACAAATAGCAGATCGTCTGAACAGCCTGAAGAAGACCGCGAATCGAAGCGAAAGGCCTCTAATCTACCATCTGGATGTCGCATCCATGTATCCGAACATCATGACCACGAATCGATTGCAGCCAGATTCTATGATCGAAGAAGCGGACTGCGCGGCTTGTGACTTCAACAGACCTGGAAAGACTTGCGATCGGAGAATGCCCTGGGCCTGGAGAGGAGAGTACCTACCGGCGAAACGAGACGAGTACAATATGATCAGGCATTCACTTGAGAACGAGCGATTTCCAGGAAAATGGCCGAACAGCCCTGCAAGGACTTTCCAAGATCTATCGCCCGATGAGCAGTCCACCCTCGTCCGAAAACGTTTGCAAGTCTACAGCCAGAAAATATACCACAAGATCCACGAGTCGAAAACAATTGAGCGGGAAGCCATTATCTGCCAGCGGGAGAACCCATTCTACATCGATACCGTGTCAGAATTTAGAGATCGTCGGTACGATTACAAGGGCAAGCAGAAACTCTGGAAAGGTAAGACAGAAGCCATGAAAGCGTCTGGTGCTCCGACTGCGGAAATTGAGAGTGGAAAGAAGATGATTGTACTTTTTGATTCGCTGCAATTGGCCCACAAGGTCATTCTGAACTCGTTCTATGGTTATGTTATGCGAAAGGGTTCGCGTTGGTATTCTATGGAGATGGCTGGTGTAACCTGTCTCACTGGTGCGCACATCATTCAGATGGCCCGCCAGCTTGTTGAGCGAATCGGACGACCTCTGGAACTCGATACCGATGGTATCTGGTGTATGTTGCCCGCCACCTTCCCTGAAAATTACGGCTTCACTCTTAAGAATGGCAAGAAGCTCGCCATATCGTATCCCTGCGTCATGTTAAACCATCTCGTTCACGCCAAATTCACGAATCATCAATACCAGACACTCAAGGATCCGAAGACTTTCCGATATGAAACGCACAGCGACAATTCAATCTTCTTCGAAGTCGATGGTCCATACCGTGCCATGATCTTGCCCACGTCCAAGGAAGAAGACAAGAATTTGAAAAAGCGTTATGCTGTATTCAACGACGATGGAAGTTTGGCAGAGCTGAAAGGATTCGAAGTCAAGCGAAGAGGAGAATTGAAACTGATCAAGATCTTCCAACAGCAAATTTTCAAATTCTTCTTGGAGGGTACTACTTTGACCGAAACGTACACTGCCGTAGCGAAAGTCGCAAACCAGTGGCTAGACGTGCTGCATTCGAAGGGTGAGACGCTCGCAGATGAGGAATTGATTGACCTCATTTGCGAGAACAGAAGCATGTCTAAAACACTGGAGGAATACGGCACGCAGAAATCGACTTCGATTACTACCGCCAAGCGTCTGGCTGATTTCTTGGGTGAGCAGATGGTCAAAGACAAAGGTCTGAACTGCAAATACATTATTTGCTCGCGGCCAAAGAATGCGCCTGTCACAGAACGTGCTATCCCTGTGGCTATCTTCTCGGCGGAGACCACGGTCAAGCGATATTTCTTGCGCAAATGGCTGAAAGAAGATCCAACCAACATGGATCCCAGAGCTCTTCTTGACTGGGACTATTACCTCGAGCGTCTTGGCTCGGTCATCCAAAAACTCATCACGATCCCAGCTGCGTTGCAGAAAGTCCGGAATCCTGTACCTAGAGTACCTCATCCGGAGTGGTTGCAGAGGAGGATAAATGTGAAGGAAGACAAGCTGAAGCAGAAGAAGATGACAGACCTATTCAAGTCTGCGCCGTTGGATGAGATTACCAACCTGATGGATCCTCGCGCTGGTGACATGGAGGACTTTGGAGTCAAGCTGTTGAAGCCGAAAGTACTCGGGGCACAGCTAACACAGGCGACACAGAAATCACAGAAGCGCAAATCGCCGGAACCAGCGGTTGCAGTGTCGACCAATCCATACGCTGCTTTGCCTGAGAAGATGCCTAACCCCACGGAAGATTATGAGGGCTTCTTGGAATACCAAAAACAGAAATGGAAGATCCAGAAACAAGCACGAATTCGGCGAAGACATTTGTTTGGAGAGTCTCGTGTCAGCGCGCAGAACAATATTGGTGCTACTTTCCAGAACCAGGCAGAGATCACGTATAAGAGCACTTGGCAGGTTCTTCAGCTCAGAGGCACGACTAATCCCGGTGTGGTGTTGGCATTTGTGCTTATCGATTCGAAGATCCATACTCTGAAAATCAATGTCCCGCGCCAAGTGTTCCTGAATTTGAAAGGCAAGGAGCTTCCAGATATTGAGGTAGACGGATGCGAAGCTCAGAAAGTCACACATACCTTACCGAACGGGCATCCGTCCGTGCATTTGTTCAAGCTCACAATGCCAGAGAGTGTCTACGTCAACGATGCCCAGAAGCTCTCACTTCTTTTCAATCATCCTAGTGTGGAAGGTGTCTATGAGAAGCAAGTTCCTCTGAGCATTCGAGCTGTGCTGCAGTTGGGAAGTCTATGTACTTTCGATGAAAGTCAGCCTGGCGTTCTTGGAAAGGGTCTGGAGTCCGGCTTTGACCTGTCAGGCCTTCGTCGGGCTGTCTCCAAGAATCCGTATCTTACGCAATCACCTATGGCGTATCTCTACCTCTACCACGTCGTTGCTGGAGATCGCCAAGTCTTTGCGCTGTTCTCCTCGGCGAAAGAGCAGGCACACGTTGTCATCCTGCAGAAAAACAAGGACTCCGCTCAAGATCTACCGAACATTGGGAAGATCTATGGAGATGTGCTGGCACGGAGGGAACAAGAAGCAGATGGTCAGGAATGGCAGACTTGCTTCTCGTACCAGGAGAAGTTGCAATTCAAGACTAGCCAGGTTACAACCCGACGGAAAGCTCTGCTTGAGGTTGGTGATATCGTCAAGAAGATGCGGAACGATGAGTCGAAGCCACTCATGCTCGTTATCCAATCTCCCCAGCGTCGCATGCTCATTCACGATGTTCCAATCTTGGCCGACTTCCCTGTCTTACCATTGAAGTACGAGATTGACGACAGCAATCTCCCTCCGCTTGGATGGCAGGCTTTCGTTGCCAAACGTCTGGTCAACCATTACCTTAGCCTTGGCTCCTGGATTATGCATCTTACTGAGCTTGCAAGATATGGTGATGTCCCACTATGCAATCTCGAAAGAGACGATCCTCGTTTCCTGATTGATATTGCATACGCAAGGCGACTGCAGAAGAATAATGTGGTGCTGTGGTGGTCTGGAGGACCGAGACCAGATCATGCTGGGTATGAACAGGATGATGTCCTTGGGCCTCTGGATACGGTGCAGATGCCTTCTGTGAATAATCCTGGAACTTATCCCTCCGTCTGCATCGAGATCGATGTAAGGAATCTGGCTATCAACACGATTCTCACTTCTTCACTTATCAATGAGCTGGAAGGAAGCGATTCCATCTCCTTCAACCCCGCTGCACCACAAGACGATGCACCCAGCGATGGCACGAATGTACTGTATTCCGACAATGCCTTCGCAACAGCTGGCGTCACTGTTCTTCGAGAGATGGTCAAAGCCTGGTGGACCGAGGCATGCAAGGGAAGCAACATGGCCGATATCATGGTGCAACACCTTGTCCGATGGGTTGAGAATCCCGACTCCTTCCTATATGATCGTTCACTGCACTACTATGTACAGATGATGTCTCGGAAAGCTTTCCAGCAACTCATGACTGACTTCCGTCGTGTCGGTTCTCATGTCGTATTTGCTTCTTCTAATCGCCTCCTGCTGCAGACAACCAAGTCAGAAGTCGGCAATGCGTACGCATACAGTCAGTACATCTTGAAGTCCATCAAAGCGAAACCACTTTTCCACTTCCTGGATTTGGAGATCAAGGAATACTGGGATTACCTGATTTGGTACGATGAATTCAATTACGGGGGCAAAGCCACGACAGAGGTCGTCGAGGCGGAGAATCAGACCCTGGACTGTATCATGCACTGGCAACTCAGCAAATTCCTCCCTCTTCCTCTTCAGCCGATCTTCAATGACTGGGTCGTCGAATTCGTGGAGAAAATGCACGCACTCAAACGTCCTACTCTCGGGTCCACATCGACGCCTCGCCCGACTCAAATCCCCGTCCGCGAACTAGGCGACGACAAAGAAGACAAGATCATCCTCGGCAAAGACTTCGAGAAGCCACTTAAGCGCCAAATCGCCGGCCTCATCCGCCGTCAAAAAGACGAGATGCTACACCCGGAACTAGCATCCGACTACAGCTTTCCCACCCTCCCAGGCTCTCATCTCACATTCTCGAACCCAGCTCTGCAGCTTGTCAAATCGCTCATGCAAGTCCTCAGTCTCGATCGCAACATCACCATGGAAGCTCGACTCCTACGAAAAGAGTTACTAGCTCTCTTCGAGATTCGAGAATTCAGCACTGAAGCGCGCTTCGAGAACCCAAGCGAGAGTCTCAAGATCCAAGGCGTGATCTGCGAGAACTGCACTATGAGCCGCGACATTGATTTCTGTCGTGATGAAGACCTCATGCCCTTGGACACTGCTTCCGAAGGCTCTGGAGCAGCCACACGACCATGGACATGCACATTCTGCAATTCGGAATTCAACCGTCTGCAGCTCGAAGAGAGACTCATTGCTAGCGTGCAGGCTATGATTGGGGAGTGGGCGGGTCAGGATCTTAAATGTGTGAAGTGTAGGAGTGTGAGGGTCAATGATTTTATGGAGCATTGTGCTTGTAGTGGGCAGTGGGGGGAGAGTGTGGATAGGGAGGGCTTGGTGAGGAGGTTGATGGTTATGGGTAATGTTGCGCGCGTGGGGGGGTTGAGGATGTTGGGGGTTGTTGTTGAGGAGGTGTTGGACGGTATTTGATGGGTCGGACTGGGCAACGTGGTGACAGGAGGTGGGGTTGGGCTAGGATATATATGAGATGGCGTTGTGGGGACAGCTTGGTGTTGGAGCTTGGTTGCATGTGTTTGTGGGTTTGCTTGTTTATTTACTCGCTTGTGTTTGGGTTGCTGCTGCGTAGCATAGTCTTGCATAGCATAGCATCTTTAGCGTGCATTGATAGGAATAACACATATTTCCAACCAGATCCATCTCTTCATCTTTCCATATCAAGCCTCCAAAGTTTTCACGCTTCCTTGCCCAGAACCACCTCTCAGTATGTGACATAGCTAAGATTAGGCCATCTTCAACTCCTCAAGACCAAATCGCACAAGCGCAAATGCCTAGTCAATGCATCTCTAGAACATAGTACGAGGAACCGCACCCTTGTATTACTGTTGCACCAGTCAACAGCTTACTTTGAGTCTCTCAAGCAGTTCTGGAGAAGTGGGAGTGGAGGGGTGGTGTTGATGGCCAAGCCCTCGCTTGCTTGCTTGCTTAGACACGTGACCAGACTAGCGCAAGGGTCGGCCGACTGCATCTTATGTCAGCATTCAATTTCACTTTCCCTCTCTCTACACTTCTCTCACGCGCAAAATTCATAGTCCTCATTATCCCATCTGGTCGCCCTTGCTCGGTACTTTAAGACGTATGAAACATATCCCTTCACCACTTTGTAGTACATTGCTAACACATTTCATCAGAACGCACGTCTTGTGTACACAAAGTGTCGCGGCACCAGCGGAAATTAGACCCGTCCGCCAGGCCAAACAATCATGTCGTCTCTTCTCACGTCAAGCTGGAATGCGCTGTCTACGTCGATAGTTGTTATTGCTGGGCTTGCGACCATCTTGGTACTTGCACTATGGCTTCTTCCCAAGGAGGAATTGGACCCTAGGGAGCCACCGCTGGCGAAGTCGAGGATTCCGGTGTTTGGTCATGTGATCAATATGCTTTGGTATCACAATGAGTATTTCAGTATCTTGCAGTATGTCATTATCTCTTTTCTTTTCACAAGAGAGCAGAGGGCTCTCTCTCTCTCTCATTACTCCATGTTATATTCGTGTTAACATTCCCCCCTTTCCCTCATTACTCATTCCCTCTCTCCCCACCTCTTCTACCTTCACATACCCTAATATCGTATCCAGCAAAACCCAACCCTCCCCAATAACAACCCTCCTCATCCTCAAACAGCGCATCTACATCATCTCCTCCCCGGTACTCGCCCAACTCGCCTTCCGGCTCTCCAAAACCATCGACTTCGAAGTAATCAAGCAGACCGCATCCAGCAAAGCCGTCGGTTTCGACGAGCGCGCCACAGCCATCATCAAATCGCCTCTTGTGCCTGATCCGCTGATCCCGGGGAGGATGTCGAATTATATGACGGAGTTGCATACGGAGATGTATGGGGCTTTGGCGCAGGGGAGGCAGCTTTTGGAGACGAATAGGAGGGTGTTGGGGGGTTTGGTGAGGAGTCTGAATGAAATTGGTGGGGAGGGGGGACAGGGAAAGGGAGGGTGGGAAGAGAAGATGATGTTTGAGTGGTTGAGAGGGTTTTATACGACGGCTAGTGCGGAGGCGTTGTACGGTGTTGAGAATCCAGTGAAATGGGATAAGAGATTCATACAATGGGTCTGGTAAGTTTAAGTCTTCCCTTCCGTCCTCCCTTCCCGACCACGCCACCCTGTATACTCATGCACCTCTACCTGCCATATCCATGTACTAAATCTCCTCCAACCAGGGATTTCGAAAAAGACCTAGGCCCTCTAGCAATGGACTTCTACCCCTCCCTCACCGCCCGCAAAGGCCATCATGCACGCACCACTGCCCAACCATTCTTCGAATCCTACTACGCTCAAGGCCTTCTCTCCAACGCCAGCGCATTCATCAAAGGCCGTGAACGCTGCGCTCGGAAATGGGGCCTTACCACGCCGGAGATCTCGAAAGCCGAAATCAGCATCCTTTTTGCGGCTGTGACGAATACGGTGCCGAATGTGTTTTATATGCTTTGTTGGATTTTTGAACGGCCTGAATTGGTGGAGAAGTTGAGGAGGGAGATTGGGGGGATTATGAGGAAGGGTGAGAGGGAGGAGGAGATGGTGTTGGATATTGCAGGGTTGAGAGAAAAATGTCCTTTACTAACAGCTTGTTTCCACGAATCTCTCCGTCTCGTAAAAACAGGTTTCTCGATCCGGATGGTTCTGGAGGATACGTTGCTTGCAGACCAGTACCTCCTTAAGAAGGGAGCTATTGTGCAGATTCCGACGGGTGTCTTGCAGGCTGATAGGGAGACTTGGGGAAATGATGCGGGGGTTTTTGATCCGTATAGGTGGCTGGATCAGACTTCGAACTCATTTTCAAGTTCGGAAAACGGTACTGCAAATGGTGGCGCTGAAACTGCCGAGAAGAGCGGCGACACATTCAAAAGCAAGGAAAAGCGCAAACTCCAAAACAGCGCATTCATCCCCTTCGGCGGCGGCAAGAATCTCTGTCCAGGACGCCATCTCGCTTATAATGAGATAGCGGCGTTTGTTGCTGTTGTGGTTTTTGGGTTTGATATCGAAGGAGTCGATAAGGATGGTAAGGGAGGGGGAGTGCTGAAGGCGCCGGAGATGGCGACGAATAGGTTGGGGGATGGGAGTACGAGTCCGAAGGGGGATGTTGGGGTTAGGATTAGGAGGAGGGAGGGATGGAAGGGAACTATGTGGGGGTTTGTTGTTGGTGAGGGGGAGGGGGAAGATGGTGGAAAGGGAGAGGGAGAGGGAGCGTGAAGAATGGGTGGAGAGCAGGAAAAGGAGGAACAGAAAAGGGAGGAGGGAGGAGGGAGGATGGAGGAGGGAGGAGGGAGGAGAGGGAATGATGAGGTTGGAATGATGGAATAGATATGGATAGAAACTTAGAACAAATAGAGCAAACACTTTGCGGCACTTAGTCGACGATTCCCGATATCATACGACTGAGAAGTCCGAGCCCTTTTCGCGTGTTGACGAAATAAATAGCTTCGCTGAGCTAGCAAGCGAAATTGGCTGCAATTTCACACCAGTTTGAGGCAAATCGTAGAATGGATGGCGCGAACAAGTAGAGCTTGAGCATCACATACTCTGATCTGAGAACGCACGGGAGCTATCTGAATGGTTTGATAATTTTTTTGGGTTGGTTTTTGCGTATTTACACTTCAATCCATCTTGGCCAGCCTTTCAGAGCACAGTGCAACGGCAATATCCTAGCAGAGCCAAAGGAAGGTAAAACGGGACAAGAAGCCAAGAGAAGAGCTCAGCCCGAAGCACGGCGACAAGACGTGCAATCTATCATCTATGTCTTTCTCATCTTATGCAGTGAATTGGTATATCCTCCTCCAGCTAGCTAGCTACCCGCATGCAATGCTTGTATTCGAATCCGATGATGGGAGCGAGGGAATCTATTCCTTTCGCTCGGGAACGACTTTCTTGATGTTGCGGTCGACGGCACTGTATGATGCAAGTCAGCCAACATCCTTCAACGTTCCAAGATGCAATCACGCCACGATCCCCTGTAAGTCTTTCCCATCCACCACATCGCCATCCACAGCTCTAAGCACCAGGTTCCATAGCATGAGGTATACAAAATTAGGGAAAGATAGAGACAACTTACAAAGCAGCCCTCTTCAACGGCGGCTCAACCTTCTCAACACCTTTCTTGATACCCGGCTCGACTCTCTCGGCTTGTCTCGAAACATGTGGTGTCACGGCCGCGAAACCACGACTCCATCGTGGACCCCAAACTGCGGCTTGCGCTGCTAGTCGTTCTTCGACGCCGGGGATGAGGCAGAGGAGGGGGACGCTGCCGACGGCGCAGGATACGCCGACTGTGGGGAAAGGGAGTCAGTTATTATTCCAAGAAGGGAGACATAGAGATAGAAGTGATTGGAAAAATCCAATGTAGGAGAGGAGGCAAGGAAGTATAGAAGAGAGGATGGGCATGTATGGATGGGGGGAATGAACGTACTGGCAGCTCCTCCGAGGCGACCGGGAGAGAGAGTGAAGGTACGCGCGGCAGGGAGAGGAGGCATCTTGATCGTTGATGTGTTTGTAGAGTAGAGAGTTGTTATGTATCAGGAGAAGAAGCTATTCGCAGGTTGCTTCGTGTCTTTGTTATTATTGATATGATGATGAAGAGAAGAGACTTGTTTTGATGGATGAATGAAGAGGAAGCTCGAAAGGAAACGGTCGTACGAGAGAGAGAGAGCTCCTCAGCTCTTGTAGCAGGTACAAAGCGGGGTAGCGCCTTGATTGGAGCATGTGAGACGAGTAAGACGAGTCTAACTGGAAGCGGGTAGGGATTGGGAGGAGGGCAGTCTAGCGAATGGGGACGCGGGGAAGAGGGGCGATTAGTGGGGCTGCGTCGCGGGGGAGGGGCCCCCACTTGGAAGGGCGGGAATGTGGTGGCGAGCCAATTGAAGAGAGGGGATTTGGAGTGGTTATAGTAGGCTAATAAAGGCATGGTGTTTAGGAGGAGTTCTTGATTATTTTCCTTGGCTCAAAAGTAAACATTAGAATCTTCCTTCCTTACTAGAGTAGAATTGATCTGCTTTGAAGAAGAGCTGCAACAGTTGGTGTTGACTGCGAATGACGATGCTGCCTGACCAGAATCGCGTTCACTGCAAGGCCGGCCGCCTTGGCGTCGATCATACTCCTGCATCATACTGCAGCTTCATTTTTGAGGAGGAATAGGAGGTAAGAAGTCATTTTCAAGCTTTGGAGCAGTAAGTGAGACTCACGCCTAGGATGACACAAGGTTACTTAGCGTGGATATGAGAACGTGGCCTTTGATGACATGCGGCCTCCTGACGCGCATTCAAATCACAGCAGAGAATCTACCCGCCAAAGCACCACGTCCTCCTCGACGGCTCCCAAGTAACCAGTATCCAGTATGATTACTGAATAGATTGTACATGCCGGTACCCGAAAGTTCTATCTGAACTCCACCAAGACTACCAGGATCGGATAAGCTTCGATGCAATGTTTTCCTCGCTTACAGGCACCCGTGTCTCCTGATACACCCCACTAACGAGAAATGTGGCCGCCCAGTCACGATCTCACCCAACATACAAATGCTCACCAGGGATTTGGTCAGCTCCGTCAAATATCGCCCATAAGGCTGAAAGGCCTCATTTTGCTTTTCACGGAATTTATTCCTTCCCGGCTCTTGTATCCACACTCAAACGCGTGAGCCAAAAAGGGTAGCGGATCCGAGAAAATCTCACTTCACCACTATTTTCTCACCCGGCTGCTTGCTTAGCTCGCATCGCCATCTTTCATACACGCTGTCCACATATATATATATAGCCTTACCTTACTGCTCTCAAGAGATATGTCGACTTCATCGCGCGTCTTTCACAAAATCAAGTCGCTTTTCAGAATGTCGCAATCAGGCCTAGACAGCAAGATCGATTTCAATGCTCCATTAGATGAAACGCAGTTGGAAGGGAAGAGAGTGCTTATCACAGGTGGAGCATCTGGGATCGGTGCTGGGTGTGCGAGGCTTTTTGTTACACATGGCGCGCATGTTATCATTGCTGATATGAACGAGGAGTTGGGGATGACCGTGGTGAAGGAGTTGGAGGGGTTGAAGGGAACGTACGTATTCAGTCCAATATTCCTCACCTATCCACAACACCCCCTCTTATATTTCTATCAATAAATGTACCATTCCGTGCAAATGAATCTCGATTTTAATACTCTGACAGAATCCACTTCGTCCCCGTAGACGTAACATCCTTCACCTCCCAAAAATCCATGTTCGCCAAATCCCTCACCCTCCTCCCCGGCTCCGAAATAGACGTCCTAATCCCCTGCGCCGTCATCATGGGCGGATTCTGGGATTCCACGCCTCAACCTTCCTCCTCTCTAACTTCAATCGATCCAAGCACCAGCGCCATCGAACCGCCTACCAAAGGCCTGCAAGTCGGTCTCCTGGGGACATATCACTCTGCTTTACTGTGTGCGAAATATTGCATGGGATTACACCAATATACGTCGAGTACAAATACTGCATCCAAACCCCTCTCATCGTCATCTCCCTCTTCTATCCCTCAGACACAGACACAAACTAGCTCAAAATCACAACGTAGCGTCGTCGCACCGTTACGATTCGATAAGACAATAATCCTTATCGGCTCCCTCGCCTCCTACGGCGCCTTACCTGGTAGTCCGGAATACACGGCCATGAAATGGGGAACGCGAGGACTTTTCCGCTCGTTGAGAGTCGAACTTCTCAAGACCGGAGTGAGGGTCCATATGTTGGCTCCGACGTTCGTGGAGACGCCGATGACGGTGGGTATTGTGCCGGAGTTGAGGAGGAAGGGGATGAGGTTTGCGAGTGTGGAGAGTGTGGCGGGGGTAGTAGGGAGATTGGTTGGTGAGCGGGATGTTAATGGTAGGTTTGTTCTTGTATTTTCGGTGTATCTTTTCTACCTAGATTGTATTGGATCGAGGATCTCTCGTGGTGCCTCCGTATCTGTATGGAGCGGAGTGCTCGTGGCGATTGGGGAACACATTGCTAACGATTGGGTATTGTAGGACGTGCGCTGGCGATTATGCCGGATGAGGTGGTGGATTTGTGTGATGATCATGAAGGGAAGAATTCGGGGACTGTGTGGGATGAGATGACGAAGAAGGGCTTGTTGACGGTGCCGCCTAGGTTCGATGTGCCAAGGGCTCATATCTAGATTTATCAGGTGTGGTATTCGCTAAATTGATACTGAGAAGTCTAATTATGTGGTGTCAACGCAAATCAATCTAGGACATGATTAAGTTGTATCTCGTCGAGAATACGATGGGTCTACCGGGCTGACTGATGATTGCTTGGAGACCTACTCTTAGCTCTTTACTAATTATATTCTATGTTGATTTCATTGCTGCTTTATGACGGATTTTTGAATTGTGATGGGTAATTGTTCAGACTGAGACCCTGCGATATCAAATTATCTTGATCACACGTCGCTCCAGAGAGTCGGAAAACTCTTCAGAAACGTTTTCAAAGTCTGCAACCCCAATTCTCTCGTATAAAACCTCATGGCCTCCGACTCTTCTCAGAACCAAGGCAAAGACATCAAGAGATGGTCTCTCATAGGATAGAATCAACAGTACAGCAGGCTGAGCGGAAAAACAGATATCATCGAAGGGCGTACAGTCCAGGAAAATGCAGCCCTGTCCCAATTCGCAAACTGCTTGGAGCCCAACGCTATGGTCATAGCGAGGTTCAGCCTGATAGTTGTCTTGAGATCTGGCAGATAGGCGTACACTTGTTTCGATGACCACACCAAGCAGAACCAAGTAGCCGAAAGAGACTCTGCCAAATAAATTCTCCCCTTCGGGCATACATGATACGTCAACTAGCTCCAAGCTTTCCGGAGGTGTCCACCCAATCTCACTTCGCCAGTATACAGGCCCGTTGACAGCTGCCCAAGACCACGATGGCGCGCCTGTGTTTCTTGAGACAGGCCGGAGATCGTCATGACGTCGAACAGTGACCCAGCAGAGATCTCCCAGAAGATATTCTCGATTCAGCCCAGCCAAGTAGCCGGACCTGGAGAAAACTTGGCTAGCAATTCCAGACAAAGCAGGTAATCGATCCGTGTCGTATGTTAGCTCTAGCTGTGTATACGATTCTAGCAAGCCTCTCCACAATTGCGTATTCCATCCGGGGACATCGACTACTAAATGGAATGTGCTCTTAGCATCGTCTAGTACGCCTTCTATACCACATTCACAACCTGATCCAGACTTACACTCCCAGATCAATTCTTGAGAGCCGAAGTGCACGATTCGTCGAGAAAGAAGCCGCTCTTGCCATGCCCATGCTCGACTGGAAAGAGGCTCGCCATGCGGTGGTGGTAATAGCGAGGCGTGAAGACGACGGCGTCGAGCTTTCAGTGACACCTTGTGTAGAGGGGCACTATTAGGGATAGTAATGTTCAATGTGTCACCATCGCGTTCGACGAAGAGACCTCCAGCTCCGTCACTCGAGGCTGTTGCTCCTAAAGTCAGATAAGCATTCTTGTAAATGTCGCCCATAACCGCAGACTCCTTATCCCAATCCTCGTTGCTGTCTTGGATAATGCACAGTGAGTCGATCCAAAGGTATCTCTTGCCAAGTCTTCTAGTAGCATGGATAGCATCTTGGAATGTTCTTGATAGTTCGTCCCATGGTAGTTGCAGCTGATTCTCTTCTAGCGTCTCTCTTGTTGTTTGGAAAGTCAGCTCTGGAGCACCCCAGCAGTGAGAAAGTGCTATATAATCTGCGATTTCCCTTTGAGTTTCGTACAGTCTGCAAGGGGCATCGCCGTCGTGTGTGCCCACATCAATGACTCTAGTGGGCAGGCGAGCTTCTTCGGTTACACAATTCTCATGTTCTCCGTCACAACGCGCCAAACATCTACTAATTTTCGCAAAAGTCGAACTGGAGGATGCATCACGATCGATGCGCGAGCAAACTCTTAAAGTTCTCCAAAATGACGAAAACACTGCACAGCTAGTCAAAGCAGACAGCGGCACTGCGGGAGGAAGACCATCTGATGTATTGCAGGACGTCTTAGTCTTTTTCTCGGCTGGTTTAAGCCGTTCACAGGAGTATACAACGGACTGACCAGGTATTTCGAGCTCCTCGTCCAGCTCTACGTAGAACTCGATCTCTTCTTCATCTTCATCTCCATTGGCGTAGAGTATGGTATACTGAATCGAGTATTCATCGTCGGGATTACCTAAGCTGCAGTACGACCCTCCGGGATGACCGAAATAGCCTAAGGCAGAGCAAAATATGAGGCATGAGCGGCACCCAGAATCGGCTGACGAGTGGAGATCAGAAAGCTCGATACGGTCGTATATTGACTTCTGGTCAAATCTGGTGCATGCTTTGCATGCTGGCTGTTCAGTGGTGTCATCTGGATGATACGTGATCCTGCTTATCCGTGGTGGATCACCATCGGTTGCTGTGCTTTCGGGGCTGCTGATCTCAATGGCATCTTCTGCCATTGGTGTTAGATAATGGTATAATATCACAGCTATTAATGCCAGATGTATGCTTCTATGAAGAAACAGAAAAACCAATGCTCAATCTTCGAACGATGAAGGAATGCAAAAGCCGTGGTGAGGTGGCATGAGTGGGGCTATCACGTGTTTCCAGTGATCTTCTGCAATGTAAGCATGTATCAAGGATCCGATAGACTCCATAGACTTATCTAAGCCTCGGAGTTGATATGTTCCAAGAGAAAGACAAGAACCCCGATTAACTCAAAATCTCGCTACAGCTTTGTTTACTTTCGGATATAACGAATCACGGGGCCGAGTGGATATGCCACATTAGCGCTTGGTAAGACTGCCGGGACTATTTGTACCCCTCTTCAGCCCTATCCAAACTCAGAAATAACATCGAAATCGTGAATATCTTGAGAAGAACACCATCATCAAGGATCCAAAGCATCTTCAAACCGTCTCATCGACGACATAAGCCTTCTTCCCCCTAGCATTGCTCGCCTTTATCACCATCAAAATGACATCATCTCAACCCTCCGCCAAACGTCAAAAGACCAGCGAAGAAAGCGAAGAAGACAACACTCCCTACGAGCTGATTTACTGGCCCGGCCTCCCCGGCCGCGGCGAACACATTCGTCTCGCCTTCGAAGAGTCCGGCATACCCTACACAGACAGCGCGTTCGATCCTAAATGCATGGACCTCGTCCTCTCCCACATCTCGCCCGAAAACCACGGCGACAGTCTCAACCCACCAATCTGCGCGCCACCAATCCTAAAGCACGGCTCTCTAATCATCAACCAAACGCCCAACATCCTACTCTACCTTGGTCCAAAGCTAGGTCTGGTTCCTACGGCGGAGGAGGATGAGGGTGGGGTATATCACGTGAATCAGCTGACGCTGACGGCGCTTGATGGGTTGAGCAATGAGGTGCATGATGTGCATCATCCTGTTGATACTGGTTTGTACTACGAAGATCAGAAAGAGGAAGCAAAGAGGAAGGCGGATGGTTATTTGAAGAATAGGCTGCCGAAGTTCTTGGGGTATTTTGAGAGGGTGCTTGGAGGGGAAGCGAGTAAGGGTGGGGAATGGTTGTATGGTGGACGGTTGACGTATGCTGATTTGGTGCTTTTTCGTGAGTCCTTCTTTTCGCTAGTATTCTTGATTGGATATTTTGAGTGCTGGTTTGTGTGGACTTTTGAGTTCTTGAATACTGACTTGGAATAGAATGTGTGGATGGTATCAAAGAGGCTTTCCCAAACGCCATGAAAAGAATTGAGAATGAGGGCAAGTTCAGCAAAGTCTTTGCATTACACAAACGGGTGGAGGAACGTCCAAATATCAAGGACTACTTGGCAAGTGATAGAAGACAAGCCTATGGAATGGGTATCTACCGCCACTATCCTGAGCTGGACGAGGAGTGATCGAGAAAATGAAAATTGAGGGTGTGTCTTCTGAGATCATCATCCCATGAGGCCACCAATGGATTCAAGGACATTAGATAGTATAGATAAAAGGTTTAGTTGTGGTTTACCGAAAAAGCATTCTTGATTTTGTGTCATCGTACCATTGAAATTCAAGTTTGGGTTAGGTGCAAAGTTGAAATAGCTACATCAAATGAGCAAAATCGAGCTCGATACTAGTAATTTAATTGCGAGGCTCCGTAGTAGAATAGAAATAATTGTTTTCTGTACTCCGTACAACCTCTTTCCAACAGCTTTTTACAAGCTTGGGGGAGGCTACATACCTTGCCTTCCCCATGGGTCTCCGCAAACCGAACTCGGGACCGAACTTCAAGCTCTATTCGGCCCTTCTCGAGGCTTTGACATGGTATAAACTTGAACCTGTAAACATTCCGTCGGCGACTGCAGGCATCACAACCCAGTGCGGTGAGCCAGACTGCCGACCGTCTTCAGAGCTAATGCGAACTGTTGATCGGTCCGATCACAAGTGCCGAGAAGTCGGATCCGACATTTCGCTGGTCCGTTGCGCAAAGTCGGAACCGACTTCGAAATACCCCACTACCCCGCCATTCAGGGGTTAAATCCTAGGCTCAGCAGTAGCGAGCAGAGCGGAATTTTAGCTACAGGTCTAGTTGAGGGCGAGGTAGAGGAGCTGGACTCCCTCTCATCGTGGTACTTTTGAGATAGAGTAGATATTTGCAGCTCTCACATCTTCTTCTTAACCTTACAGAAAAGTTTCAATACCTGTACTTCTTTGCAAATCGAACCCGGGATTTTTATCACAATCGACAGGATGAAAGGCACGATGAACGGCGATCAAAATTCTGGGGTTGAGAGCAAGATGAATGGACATGCACATGTTGTGTCTGAGGTATATACCACTTTCTTGTCCATACTTGATGATTGATGATTACTGACGTGGGATAGGAGAACCAAGTCTTCGTGCTCCGTCAGAAAGGAGAGTTCGTTTACGAGACGCGCACAACACCACAATTACCAACAAGTAGACACGTTCTGGTGAAGATCATCGCAACGGGAATTTGCGGTAGCGATGTAGGTACACCTGCTCATTATATACAGGAGTACAGAACTGACAGTGATGCTTGCCAGGTCCACTACTGGCAACACGGCAAAATCGGACCATTCGTCGTCGAAAAGCCCCTCGTCCTCGGCCACGAATCAGCAGGAATAATAGTACAATGCGGGTCAGAAGTCAAGAGTCTGAAGCTTGGTGATCGAGTCGCCATCGAGCCTGGCGTTCCATGTCGAAGCTGCGACTTTTGCCGAGGTGGGAAATATAACCTCTGTGATGAGATGAAATTCGCAGCAACACCTCCAGTTGATGGGACACTCGCTACATACTACACTGTTCCCGAAGACTTCTGCTTTGTTCTGCCGCCTCACATATCGATCGAAGAGGGGGCTTTGGTGGAGCCGCTGAGCATCGCGGTGCATTGCACGAAGCTGGCTTCTGTGTCAATGGGCCACAAGGTCCTCGTCATGGGAGCAGGGCCAATTGGTCTCCTGTGCTGTGCCGTGGCGAAGGCTTTAGGTGCATCTGTTGTCATCGCGACGGACATAGTCGATTCGAGATTAGAGTTCGCCTCGCGGTATGCGGCAACTCACACATATAAGATGAAGAAGGATGTGCCTGAAGTAAACGCCGAAAAGATCCTGTCTAGCTGCGGCATTTCGACCGGGGCAGACGTTGTGATTGACGCAACAGGCGTCGCTGCGTGCATCGCAGCCGGAGTATTTGCGTTGAAGAAGGGAGGAGTCTTCGTACAGGCTGGTCTAGGGGCTCCAGATATACTATTCCCGGTTGGTGAATTGTGTTCCAAAGAAGGAGTGTATAAAGCGAGTTTTAGATATGGCCCTGGAGATTATGCTTTGTCGATCAAGCTGCTCGAAGGAAAGAAGGTAGATCTCAAGCCCCTTGTCACCCACACTTTCGACTTCGGATCAGCAGCAGAGGCATTCGCATCGACAAGCAGGCAAGAAGGTATCAAGACCATCATATATGGCCCCAAAGATGACGTGCCGTTGAGGAATGGATCGTAATATAGTTGTGGTTGCTTAAATATCAGAAATTGAAATTTCCGGCGTCCCACAGCCAAAACTGGCCAAGATCCTCAACCCTCGTATACATGTTATCGTTGTATCCCATCTCATGTGAATTACCCAGCTCGTTGGCTTCCGGACCGTTATTCTGAGGAATGTAGCTCGCATAGTCCTGGTTGGGTACCACTTCATCTATTGGATGTCGCATGGCACTGCTATCCTGGAAGACTAGAAGTAAAGGTCAGCATATGAATTTGTATCCCATTTTGTCAAATAATACCTCTCTGAAGAGTCAGGAGACTCTGCGTGAAATGAGATCCATCCGCACTGTGTCCAACGGGAGCATCGACAGAAGTAGGGTAAGCGCCAGCTTGGGACCTGATCTGGGCACCGTCCCCTATCTGAACACCCTCCATTCCTTCACGCTGTGGCGCCGATCGGTTGAAATTGCCATCCATATCTGCTGAATCATCACGCAGCATCTCTTCCATCTCGCGCTTCAGAATGAGCTGCACCAAGTCTTCCAACACCATACTACATTGCAATGATAGCGATGCGTGATTTGACAGTATCTTTTGCATCTGGAGTGTTCTTTTAAGACCTCGCTTGGCCTCTTGTGCCGTGTCGGACAATGTGTCGGACAGTGCGCAGATAAAGAGAACAACCGAGGCGGTGAAGAGATTCATCCCTAGGAAAGAGACCAGATGACTTGAGCGAGCAAGGTAGAATAGATTCTGCTTCCGCTGAAGGTTCGAGATACGTAAAGCGGAGCCCAGACATCTTTTGAAGCCAACCTCCCGGACATCGTCTGAGAACTGGGAGCCTGGCGATGTTCCATGCCCATCAAGCATCTGCTCCGGCTGCCCTTGCCCAGCTAGTAATGGGCGGTGTATGACAATGACAAGATTATCATATGTCAATTGCAGCGAAAGTGCTTGAAGGGCGTGCATTTTCTCCTCTGGCGAAGACTGAGCTGTTAAATCGTTGAGATGTTCGAAGGACAGATGGGGTGGAAGATCCTGATGCCACTCCAAGAGCGCTCTGTTGGCTATAGAAACCTTTTGAGGAAGCTCAGAGGAGGAATCTAGATAGCTGGAGGTGCGCATGCCGTAGATGTCTTCTAGGAGGGGCGAAGCAATCCTGTAAACATGGTTGAGGTAATATTGATATGAGGAAAGACAGACTAGTGCCGGAGGAAACATGTGATCGAAATGGATGTTCTCGAAAATTTCACATGGCATCGTGACATTGCAGTCTTTGGAATTGATGCCGAGAGGTCTTCCATATGTGATGGTGGCAAATCTGAATGCTAGCTTAGGCGGTAGTCCAGAAATGGGGAGCCATTGCTTACCTGTCCCAGGTGTATATCGTCCACCAAACACGCTTCCTCTCTTCATTATCCTCAAAAGATCTTTTCGAGCTTGATTCACGATGTAAGTCCATGGCTTGAGATGTTTTAGTCGCAGCACCAAGAATGGAGAATGATGACCTTGGCCGGCCGTGATACAAGTAGAAGGATCCGAGCAGAGCGCAGACCTGGACAAATTCCAAAGAGTCTTCATCCATTAATTCCATGAAGTCTTGTTGCACGACTGCCAACAAACTGCCTCGTAAGGTTTCCATATCCTGAGGTGAAAGACCAAGATCCTGTGTTTTGTTCTTTGGAGTGTACCAACAGCCCATAATCAGAACCATGAGCAAAAGTAATAAAAATCCGTGATCGCTGCGGCTAGCCAGTCCACTCCCCACCACAGCAATGTAACGGCCTCTGAACTTCGGTTCATACACCACAAGTGAGAACCAATGGACGGATGAGAAGTACGTCTCTAGTAACTTGTTACAGACTTCAAGACTTGGAAGCTCAATTCTGATAATATCAAATACCGGTATCAAAGGTGCTGGAAATATGTTTGAGCTGTTTGTACCATTCGTATCTCGACATCCTCCTCCTGGAATAGCAGACGTCGCGCGGTCCTTGAAAGCCTGGGACTTCTGCGAGCCAAAGATCTGTTCGCCGTTAGCCACTACAGAACCATATACAAAGCTTAACACAACCTTTCGAGCTATTGCCAGTGCAGAGTCGGCATCGAACCCGGGAAGATTGGAGCTCTCGCGCTGCAATTGAGCGTGGGATGCCCGCGGAGTTTGGTTATCGCTTGCAGACGACGCTGTTGGCGCGCTCCAGACCATGTCATCTTGGCCACCCTCATTCTCTCTAGGTGTCGATTCGCCCGTATGTTGTGATTGTGGTCTTGGAGCGTCGGGGGACTGCAGGTATGTTGTGGGCGTAGGCGTCTCTGTCTGCCTTCTGGCCCGGACTTTCCTGATAGCGAATGAGCCCCCATTCAAGTTGACTTGCTGATCATGGTCCCTCTTACTTCACTGTTTCCAATGGCTGTGTCCTACATTCCTTCTGCGCACGAATGCAATGGCGGCATGGTCGCTCAAGGTCGCACTGCATAGCCAAAGGTCAGTCATGGGTTCCAGAAATCGGATGCAGGCATTTTGGGATACTTGCTCGTTTCTTCTGACTCTTGCACCTATCGCAGGCTTTGCTGACCCGCGTTGGAAGGCGTTCTGACCTGTCCATGGCTTGTCAATTTATTGGAGGACATCGTTGTTGGCGCAATGATCTTGCTACATCATAAGGGCGGGGTTGAAGGTTGAGGTCCAAGATATGTTTCGGCTCCGGACAAAACGTTTCTCCGTCTAGTGAGCTGCTAGCGACCACACAGCGTTGTATCACTCTAATTACAGGGCTCTTCGCTTAACACAATAAGTACAGACGAGACTGCCAGACATTTCACTTTATCCTGTATTTGCCCCCGATTGACCAAAGTCAAGATGGGTACTTCAACATCATGGCAATAAGATTTCGGGCTTTTAACCTTTTGCTGCCAAAATTTATTCCAATTGCGCAAGGTTCTACATCCTGCCACGCACTATGCACAATTAAACAATATTTACAGGATGCACTTTCTAGCAGCAGGCTTTTCAGGTGTTGTAGAAAAATAGCATTCAGTCGGACTTAGCTGAGCACGAATATACAATGAGAATGTCAGCCTCCCGGGAGTAAAGCATAGCTGTTTGAGGTTCTGGGACGTATGACATGTAAATACAGTATCCAATTTCTGACTAGTTACACTATCCACTGCTTCATAACAACAAGACATGTGCGAAGCATATGTTGCAACGGCTGCAATTCGCCACTTGTCTCCAATATAACACGGTATTCCGCACCATTTTGTCAGCAGCAAACACTCCAAACCTCCTCAGACACCACCAGCCTTAACAGATGTCCGTCTCGTCAGGTCAGCAGATGCCATGACCTGTTCGTCCTCCATCAAGAAAGCCTTGTCTCCAAAAGCCACCGCAATCTCCTCCAAGGTATGATTCGCAGTCTCGACATAGTAGAATTTCGCGAGTCCGACGGAGAACAAGCAGAAGCCTGCAATAATAACATAGTAGTATCCGTGGATCCCGTCGAAAGCTGCTGGTGAGGACATGCCGATGATAAAGTTAAACATCCTAGAACTTGTTAGCGACGAATATCTGACGGTGGATTTGATCTGAAATACATACCAGTTGGAGAAAGTAGCAAGAGCCATTCCCTTGCTTCGAGCTCGCAGTGGGAAGATCTCTGCTGGCAAGAGCCAAGGCATTGGACCCCAAGTCGCACCGTAGAGAGCATTGTAAATAACGACAAAGCTGAAGATACCGTTCGCGCGAGTTGTAACGCTGAGTCCGTTGGCTTGATTGAAGACACACATGATGCTCAGAGCAACAGCCATAGCAGTTCCTCCGAAGATCAGAAGTGGTCGTCTGCCCCATCGATCGGCCAACCACCAAACTGGAACAGTCGCAGCGGTGTAGATGAGAGCATTGGCTCCGGTGAAGAGTAGGGATCGTCTGTTGTCGAAGCCGGCTGCGGCGAGAGAGGAAGGTAGGTAGAATGAAATGACGTTGATTCCATTCAGCTGAGCGAACATTTGAGCTGTGATACCGACCAAGGTGCGCTTGCGGTACTTTGTGAACATTTCCTAACCCGAGTCAGTATCGACCAAGAAATGGTACAATCTTTTTGCACTTACACGATATGTGACCTTTCCCATGGTAGCCTCGTACTTGACAGCCTGTTGAATTTCCATGAACACATGCTGAACGCCTTCATCTTCGATGTTGCCAGCAGAGTGGAGATCCGCAACGGTCTGAAGAGCTTCTTTCTTAAAGCCATTTCGAGCGAGCCATCTGGGAGTTTCGGGTAGGAAAAAGGACATAGAGAACAAGATAAATGCCAATCCCATTTGAACGAAGTATGGTCCCTGCCAAGATGTGTCCTTTGGAAGGAGGAAGTTGAAGCCGTAGTCAACCCAGCAGGAAAGCATGTAACCACCGATCAGGAATGTGTATTCGACGCCAACCATCAGACCACGCTGGAAATACTGTCAGTGGCTGGAAAAAAATTCTAATAAGGAACAGACAGAACTTACTCTGTGAGGGGCTGCAATCTCGGTCTGAATAACTGGGACAGTCATGGAGAGGAAACCGACACCAAGACCTTGGATAGTCCGTCCAGCAATGAAGCATGCCAAGTTAGGGGCGAATCCTTGGAGGAAAGCCATGGCGAAGTATATGAATCCACCAACACGCACACATCTCTTTCTTCCCATGATATCACCAAGGTAGCCAGCAGTAAGGGATCCAATGGCTGCAGAAAGTTGCAGGCAGGACACAGTGATACCTGTGAATATTAGTATTGTGCTTCGCATGCAGGGTGGTGCGACTTACCGATCAAATTTGGATTGATACCCTCCGTCGTCCCATCAAATCCTCCGTGGTCGCTGTAGAATCGCTTGATGAAGACTTCGTTGACCAGAAGTCCAGACATGATACCTTGATCATAACCAAAGAGCGCATCTCCCAATGAACCAAAGAAGCAAGTTGCCCATAGTAGAGGCTTTCCAACCATCCATTGTGGGTATCGAGGAATGTAAATAGCTGGCTTCAGAGCGCGCTCGACAAAATTCTGCGGTTGAGGAGCAGTGACCGTCAGATCCTCAGAGGAACTGATGGACTCCTGCTGATCAACACCAGAAAACTCTTCCTTCGTCATTTTGGTGATTGTGTTCGTGTCAAAAGTGTGTAGGAGATTGTTTCACTGAACAAGGAATGATGATGAATGTCTTGAACCAAAAGTTGACACTCTGGGGGAGATCTGGGGACATATATATCTGTTCGTGTCAGGTGTTTCCCCGTATGGGGAAGCCATCATGACTGCCAGGAAAGTGTTACTCCAGGTTGTGGAGAAAATTCAAGGCGTTACTAGGTCACTAGGGCAGCGGTTTCCATGCTTGTCCTGGCTGTTGAGAAATTCTGACTGTCGGTTCCGATACTAAATTGAAGGGTTCAGGGGTACAAGCGTCTGTAGAGCATGGCGGGCTTCTCCCGAAATGGGGAATAGTGGCGGCGGACTCGTCTCCGAGACAGTGTTTTGATTCGTCGCTAAATGTCGGTTCCGATACCTGCGGTTCCGATCGCCCTCTCCCATAGCCCACCCCAGTAAGAATGTCGGCTGCCCGTTCAGCTTTGCATTCTTGAGTTTGCTGCCTCCTATTGCAATTGGTCGAAAACATGATCGGCATTACTCTGGTCGTTGACGTCCCCCGTTCTAAGCTGCAGACTGCTTATCCTTCGGAGTCAAAAATATGCTTGCCGTTGCCTACAATCTAGGTACGAACCTCAGAAACTTCAAACATCAATCTGCCCAAAAACAATATGGACGGAATCGGAGAGGAGGAGGCTATCTTCATTGTGAAGCCACAAGTTCGAATCAACCCGCTTCAATAAGACGTGGCAAGTTCTGTTCAACGAAATCCTCTTCTTATCATACGGCATATCTCACATCATTAATATGATATTCGTCTTGAAGCCGCTAACACACATCCACTCTAGCCATCATGTCCAATAGGAACCACAATTTGATACTCCGAACTCCAATTTCTTCCTGGCAGTGTAAAGCAAACCCAATAATAAAGCCATCAACCAAAAACACCTCAATCAACCCCACAATCCTACATGTACAAACACAAAACAACCATAAACACAACATACGCCTATACATCAGTCTCGACAGCAGCATTGAATCAGTACCCCAATAATCGTAAACGTCCCCACGACAGATCCAACAATGATACCAGCAAGTTCTCCTTTGGTCAAGCCTCCCTTTCCCTTCTTTTCCGGCAGCGTTGTAATCTCCGTCTTGTTCGCCGTCGAGTTATCATAGAAGTAGTTATTCGTGATGGGAGCAGCAGTCACACTACTGGAAGGGATGTGTGTTTCCGTGATCGTGTTGATGACAGGTGTATCGATGGGAGTTGGAGAGTATTCGTCTTCTTGTGCAACAACTGTTGTCTCGACTGGTATGATGATGCCGGGCGTCATGGCGCATTGATACCCTTGCAGGGTTGTCATCCCGTCGATGGAGAGGTATGTTGCGCAGTATGGATACTGGAAATTGCTTGGAGTCTGTTAGTACTGACCTAGAAGAATAGAGTACATCTATCAAACCATTTCCCAATAGCATAATCAGCCTGGCAGGCAAAATCGCAGCTTCCAAGATATGCATAATCGATACATGCCGTCGCCAGTTGGCAAGATTGCAGATAGCCGGTTGGACAGCAACCCATGGCTCCGAGGTAATAGTTCACAGCGCATTCCATACCAACGGCGCAGGTAACGGGTAGCTCTGAGCACAATCCGTGAGGCGAGCTAACATCGCAGCTGGGAAGCAAACTTACGAATATCGCCGGACGCATAACCGCAAACATCTCCATAATATTGTCGTTCTTTCAGCTCCGCACTCGAGAAATCAATGAGGGAGACATCCGGAGGGGCTGTTGGCTGTGGGTGATCGCCTGAAAGTCCTTCATGTCCGGAGGCCGCCGTCGGTCTCGAAGCTGGACCAGCCTGAACACCAAGTACGAAATGTAATACCAACTCAAGCACAAAAATGGGACGACTCAGCATGGCTACGAAATGCCTTTTCGCAGGTAGTACAGCAAATAAAACGAAATGCAAGAGATGGATCGTGGAACACAAGTGACGAAAACAAAGTGCACCCGCGGTCAAACATATACCTGCCCACCTCGTACTCTGACAGCCTTACCGGTACTCTGGTGGGGGCTCATACAAGCCTTCTTGTCGAAATCAGTCCGGTGGCTTATTGGGTGGCTGTTGTCAACACTGCTGCGCGATCCAGAAGCGAAGATGCAAGGCTCCCTGCGGCGTGTGTAACCACACCCGTATGCCGTGCCAAGCGCAGCTGAATCGTCGAGCAGGCTGAAAGATACATACATATCTACCCACTGACTGAAGGACGGCAGCCTTCCGGTGAATGTAGAATAATTCTTAAAGTACACATGTGCTTCTGAGGCGTGTTCATTGTCGTTTGGCGAAAATGACTTTATTTATATTGAGGGCTCCCTGAGTTTTAATTCGCTTGATGGGACAAAGCTTAGGTAAGTCAACAAGAGATAAGTTGGGTTCTGCCTTTATGCATCGGGTAGGATTTTGATAATATTGGGAACAATTGTGAAGACTGTGCTACGACGATACCTCGTCCACGATTTGAAGCGTAGGACCATTGACTTCGACAGCCTCCCCGGAAAAGAATACACAGCAGCGTGAGGAGGACGTAGTGTCACTTCAAGTATGAATTTACCATATATGATTGGGCCCGATGATGGCTTCCAAGGAGGCAAATGTGTATGATTTCAACTTGTGAAGGGTTCATGCTTCCCCTGTCTCGGGCTGCACCAAGCTGTCACCACACACCCTCCATTGGCCCAACGTCAATAACGATGATAAGCGAAAACTTGGCAACGAATGTCCCTTGTTCAATCAATGGCATTCTTCAAAAACGATGGTGCAATGATCCTCATCATGGCGCAATAGCCCATATAACAAATATACACAAGCTCTTATCTCTCCCCAATCTCCTTAATCAACATATCCATCTCAAACCCAATCCCGCTTAAACATCCCGCTTAAACATCACGCCGAACCCACCTCCCTTTATAATGGCAGGACGAATCCATGTAATCCGACATGCCGAAGCAATCCACAACATAACTAAAGACTTCACCCTCCACGATCCAGGCCTCACACCCCTTGGCAAATCCCAAGCCTCAGCCCTACCCCAAACATTCCCACACGCGCATAAAATTGGACTTATCATCTCCTCGCCTCTCCGTCGCACTATCCAGACAACCCTCCTAGCTTTCTCCCATGTGCTCGATAAATCCTACTACCCAGACAGCCAGGGTGGGATACCAAATGGCGCGAAACTAGTTCTCGATCTTAAACTACAGGAACGGAGTGCAGAGCCATGCGATACGGGTTCTAATCGTGAGATTTTGGGGAAGGAGTTTCCTGGATTGGAGTTTGGCGTATTGAATGAGGGGTGGATAGAGAAGGCAAGGTTTTATGCGGTGGATGATGGAAGTGTAGAGGAGAGAGCGAGGAGGGTGAGGGGGGAGTTGAAGGGGTATGTCGAGGAGTTGAGAAGGAGGGAAGGTGGGAGGGAGAGGAGGGATGTGGTTGTTGTGACGCATGGTGTTTTTATGAGGTTTTTGGTTGAGGATCAGGGGATTGATTTGCCAAAGGCGGGATGGAAAAGTTTCTATGTTGAAGAAGGGAATGGTGGGTCTATTTTGGTTCCCGTTGGAGGTGGAGATTGAGAAGTTGGAAACTGTGTTCAATTCTAGATTAAGCAAACATCTATCATTGGGTATTCGATATTCATCCCCTAGGAATCAAGAAGCTGCTTATTTGAAGTAAGTAGCCCTTGGATTACTTCATGTTGACATTAGGTCGGTAAAGAAAGGGGCTCGGTTAGTCGGGTTGGCCGGAGGAGTAGTAGGACGCACGATGAGGGCTCGGAGAGTGTCTTCCGTCTTCATCTCGAAGGATAGGTAATCCAGAACTCATAAATAGGAATCACACACTTCTCCAATTTGTCAGTCGTATTCTTGTTTTATACCAGGCTTCACCTTCGCTGAGCGGCACAACAGACTCTAAAGAGAAGGTGGGCGACGGTGGTCAAGATCGTACCCGCCAGTGCCAAGCACCAGAGCATACTATAGGTTCAGCCCTACACGCAAGTTTCTGAGTCTCCGATTGAGATTGCCAGGTCATCGTAAGTATAGACCAATTAGAATGATATATCCTGATGTTACATGGTGCGGCCGCATGACACTCTGTACGCATACCCACATGTCTGAGTTTTAGTTCGGGCTTTTGCTGGCTAGGCGCACTAAAAACGGCAGGCTTGTAACCACACCTGGATGCCCACCCACCAATCCTGACGACCTGTCGACGACATCTGCATTTCACTTTCAACTTCTTTGCATTTCAGCGCTTCAAAGTCATCTTTTAAGAGGCACAGCAGCACCGGCCATGACCATGTACTCTCCATGATCATTTGCGCTTGGCGCATTGCTTTCTTTTCCTGGACAAGCTCTGGGCGCCATCATGTCAGCACCTAGGATAGCCCCGGCTGGTGTCCACTTCACGTACAGTACCTATGGCATTGGAGCCCCGTTCTTACTTCTCCAATTCAATGCCGACGTCCATCTCACCTGTATCTTCTCTACCCTCATTATGTGTCTCGTCTTTCTGCTGAATTATGGCTTCCACATCCGACAACATTCAAGCGCCCATCGCACAGTTCCATAAACATGGCTTGCAGCTGCGGTCTGGTAGCCCAGCATCGTCACAGATACCGGTTGAGGATGCGCCGAGGAGGAGATCTAAAGTTAAGACTGGGTGTTACACATGCAAGCAAGTTTCGTGGTGTCTTTGGATCAGCAACATCCTTTCTAATCTCAGTAAACGCAGGTACCGACGAGTAAAATGCGACGAAGCAAAACCTTGGTGTCAACGCTGCATCAAATTTGGAGTCGATTGCGACGGCTACCCCGCGCCCAAAGGCCCACCACGAGTGTCCAAACATCTCAAACCTCGAGACCACCGAGCTATAGCTCCTCTAGCAAGACAAACTGTGATTTGTTACATGCAACCTGCGCGACTATTCGAAGATGAGCAGGAAGGGCGTTGTTTCAGGATATACTGCGAAGAGATGGCACACCAGATCAAGGGACCATTTAAAACCTCTTTATGGAATCAGTTGATTCCACAAGTCAGCGAGGGAGAGCCATTCATTCGACATGCTATCATTGCTCTCGGAGCTATGAAGAAGATCACGCATGGACCAGACAATGCAGGAGGGGATTTTCAGCTACGGCCATCGAACGCTTCGGATTTCTTCTATGCGTTACGACAGTACGAGAAAGCTCTACAGGGAATGAGGCAGAATATCGCAGATGGGAAAAAGGATATTCAGAAAGCGCTGATTGCGTGTATCCTGGTCTTCTGTTTCGAGACACTGACGAACAAGATGAATAACGCTGTGATTAATGCCGAAAGTGGACTGATCCTTTTACATTCCTGGATGCGGGAAAATCTCCCCAATCATGCTGGATGCAGTCCGTGCAAAGAATGGCAGGAGCACCGAATCGGAGAAGATCTCATGATTGCGTTCTCGGGTCTAGATTTACAGCTCTTGTTCTTCGCGGATGCGAGACCGCGCCGGATGCATGAGTATGTGATAGGCAGTGCGGAGGGATCGATTGCTCGCATGCCTGCTGAGTTCGTGACGTTGAAAGGGGCACATAACTTTTGGATGCTGATCATGAGGCGGAATTATCACTTCATTGTGATGGTTCTAGGGCAGGGGAAAGCAGCTGAGATGTGTGGCCCGCTGATGCACGGCGATGCTCCGTACGAAGACTGCGTGAACATATTTCCTGGAGGGAATATTTTCAGCACACCTAAAGAGCCGCCGTTCGAACTCTTCCCCGCGTGTATGCGTTACTGCGACGACGTTACGAGGTGGAGGAAAGCTTCTGCAAAGGTTTTCCAAGAGATGGAAACGACAGGGACAGAGGAAGAGAGTATCTTGATCGCATTATTGAAGATACACTCGATCATGGGCCCCATCATGCTTACGAGCGCATTCTTCACCACGCAAACAGCATACGATCAATACCTCTCTGAATTTCGCAAAATCGTCACTCTAAGCGAATGGGTCCTCCCACGACTGATGGCCCCAGCAGCCGGCAAGGCAGTTTACCATTTCGACCTGGGTGTTTTGATCGGTTTGTTTCTAGTTGGTGCCAGATGTCGAGATCTGGCTTTGAGGAATAAAGTTATTGATCTCTTGTTGGGTTACAGACTTAGAGAAGGATTTTGGGATTCTGCTGCAGCAGGGTTGTTTATTGTGTGGGCGAGAGATCTGGATGAGGAGGGGAGAGACGAGAACGGTGAGATACCGGAAGAGAGGAGGTGGTTTGTTACGACTGCGTATGTGGATATGGATAAGCAGAAATGTCTTGTTAGTGCTACTCAGAAAGCATTGGATGGGTTGAAGTTCAGGCACAAAGAGATATTTTGGTGAGGCTCACGTAGCAGAGACTATCTACATAATGAACAAAAACAACACAACTTAGATCTCCACTCAAACCGTCTATATAACCTTTTTTTCCCACGAATTATCCATGCCACCCATAAAATGACACGGCCATAGTATTCCGAGCTTCTTCCAAGCTCATGAGAACAGTTTTCTGCCAGTCACGTGCAACTCATTGTATCTTATTATCTTAGCGCGGATCCGGATCGCGTCTCGCGAAATTTTGAAAAGCTCCAGCGACAGCAACCTGACAGCACCTAGCTCCCCATCTCCCCACCACAAACTCAACCACTATCTACCACACTCCCAGCTGTATTCTCAGTGTCTGCGACCTCCAAGACCTTGTAAAATAGCTTATACAAAGCCGCAAGCATGTCTTTCGGTGGCCAAACCCCGACGATCATTGTGTTGAAGGAAGGTTAGTCAACAGCGAAATCTCGATTGAAGAAACAACAGCTGATGAAGCGGGAATACAGGAACGGATTCGTCACAGGGAAAGGGCCAGATAGTCTCGAATATCAATGCGTGTTTAGCTGTGCAAGCTACGATACGAAGCACCCTGGGACCTTACGGAGGAGATCTGCTGCTCGTGGATGAAAATGGAAGACAAACGATTACAAATGATGGCGCAACTGTTATGAAGGTTTGCTCACCTCGCTTGGTCTTCTGAAAGCAAGCAGCTGACTGAAAATAGCTTCTCGAAATCGTACACCCTGCCGCCCGTATCCTGACCGATATTGCGAGATCACAAGATGCAGAGGTTGGAGATGGAACGACATCCGTCGTGGTGCTGGCTGGTGAGATCCTGAAGGAGATCAAGGAACATGTTGAGCAGGGCGTCAGCTCGCAAACGATCATCAAGGGACTGAGAAGAGCTTCGAACATGGCTGTCAATAAGGTGCGGGAGATTGCCGTGAATACCAGTGAGGGTAATCAGAGAGAAACTTTGGTCAAGTTGGCTGGAACGGCGATGAGCAGCAAGTTGATCAAGAGAAATACCGGGTTCTTCACAAAGAGTAGGATCTTCACATCTCGAGATCTGCTGGGTCTACGCTGACATATTTTAGTGGTTGTTGATGCAGTCCTTTCCCTCGATCAAGACGACCTCAACGAGAAACTCATTGGTGTCAAGAAGATTCCTGGTGGCTCCCTTACCGATTCGCTATTCGTCAATGGTGTAGCATTCAAGAAGACTTTCTCCTACGCCGGATTCGAGCAACAACCAAAGACCTTCAAGAACCCTAAAATCGTCTGCCTAAACGTCGAGCTCGAGCTCAAGTCCGAGAAAGACAATGCCGAAGTCAGAGTCGAGCAGGTTTCTGAGTACCAAGCTATTGTCGATGCGGAATGGCAGATTATCTACAACAAGATGGAGGCTCTCTACAAGACTGGTGCCAAGGTCGTTCTGTCCAAACTGCCTATTGGTGATCTAGCAACCCAGTACTTCGCAGACAGAGACATCTTCTGCGCAGGCCGAGTTGCATCCGACGACCTCGAGCGTATCATCCAAGCCACAGGAGGATCCATCCAATCCACCTGCTCCGACATCCACCCGGAGCACCTCGGAACCTGCGGCTCCTTCAACGAGCGCCAAATCGGCGGCGAGCGCTTCAACTTCTTCGAAGACTGCCCCGAAGCCAAAACCTGCACGCTCGTCCTCCGCGGCGGCGCCGAGCAGTTCATCGCCGAAGTCGAGCGCTCCCTCCACGACGCCATCATGATCGTCAAGCGCGCCATCAAGAACAACACCATCGTCGCCGGCGGCGGCGCCTGCGAAATGGAAGTCTCCGCCTACCTACACCGCTACGCCGACAAGAACGTGCCGCACAAACAACAAGCGATCATCAAATCCTTCGCCAAAGCACTCGAGGTGATCCCGCGCCAGCTCTGCGACAACGCCGGTTTCGACGCCACGGACATCCTGAACAAGCTGCGGGTCGAGCACCGCAAGGGTAACACCTGGGCTGGTGTCGATTTCGATAATGAGGGCGTACGGGATAATCTTGAGGCGTTTGTTTGGGAGCCGGCGTTGGTGAAGATTAATGCTATGCAGGCGGCTACTGAGGCGAGTTGTTTGATTCTGAGTGTTGATGAGACGATTAAGAATGAGGAGAGTGCGCAGCCTCAGGCGCCTCAGAGAGGATTACCGCCTGGAGCTGCGCAGAGAGTCATGCGTGGTAGGGGACGCGGGATGCCGAGACGGTAGAGGGATGTGATGGTAGTTGTGTGAGGGAAGACAATGAGAAGAAAGGAAATAGAGGCAAGAAAAGATTATTCTCGGGCTGGAGGGAAGAATTGCTGGTGATGTGATGTGTTGGTGATGTGAAGGCTGAGATTGATGTATGATATTCTACACGAGATGATGAATACTAGACTGGCTAGGCTTCCTGCCCTGAATCAATCCTCAAGATCAGACAATCTCTATCCATCCGTCGTTGTACTCTCTTACTCCCCTCTCATAGCATCTCACCTCCAGTAAATGTCACACCAAGGAACATATTCCCATCAAACACCTAGGACAAGCCCCCAAGCATATCATCTCTCAAGATAAACCATAAGCGCGATACCCTCCCGTCTAGTTGGGTGTAGATTCTTCCTTGCATTCTCGGTTTTTAGCAATGTCGGTTTTTATACAGATCAGCCGTTGCTTTCGAAGAGCCTTTTGCTTTTGATTTTATATGGGAGATGATGACCATACTAGAATGCATGGAGCCAAGTAGGTAATGAGATGTTTGGGTTCTTGATGGGATTTAACGAGCCGGGGTTATGTTGATAGAGTTTCCGTCGGCCCGCCCGTAACTCACTTCAGACTACTGGAGTATGATTGATGAGATGAAGATAAAGTTCGGGCTTCGAAAACGAGGTCTAGACCCATTATCTATGAAGCTATGGCTTCCAGATCGTGCCTATTTAACAACAAAGTTAAATCTTCATAACAGATTATATCCAGTTATGTACATGGACAGCTTGCTTTTATGAAATGTCGTTATCAAATACCGGTTTTATTTAGCTTGATTTGATAATTGCGAACCGGGTTCTAGGTATGTACCGGGGATCAAAATTCGCTATGATGTTTTGATGTTTTGGATGGGAGGAGTCCGTGAACTGGAGCAGTACTGTAGATCCTGATGACGACGAGAATATGAGGCTCCATCCGGCAGATACTTAGGGGAAGATGAGAGCCTGAGACTCGAGACTTGAGAGGTGAGGGGCAGGCAGAGTGTGGTAGGGCAGATATATTGTTTCAAAGGCCGAAACTGGGACCTACTTCTTAGAGATGAGATCTTTCTCGAAGAGTTGCCTTTGGAGTTGGTTCCAAAATATTTACTTTTCTCTAGTGTTTGGCTTGCTTCGAGATGCTTATGAAAGAGTGTGCAAAAATGGTCGCATCGAGTATTAGTTGACCGTCTAGCAGGGAGGCATTCAGCCACAGATCCTTCGGTAACGAGGCTAGAAGTATTCTTCGCCATCTTTGTAGAACATCAGTTTCATCCCAGCGATGATGTCAAAGACCATTCCAGGAGAACTCTTCAGGACATCTCACCACATCACATTTCGCTTGATCACTTGATTTTCTCCTGTTTTTCTCAAGGCCTTGACTCGCTTACGGGACCACTCTTTGGCCTCTGGCCCATTCGGAAGGTTTATTTAGATTGTGGCTGCGTCAGCCCCCCGGACGAACTTTCTTCCAACCGTACAGGAGCATCTCCGAATGCCCTCACCCTGGACCCAGCACTCTCCACAAAGCTCGATTCAGATCATCATGCGCTCCGTGCCCCATCCACTCCTCCGCTTCCATAGATGGAAACGGACATACGGCCGTTGCCGAGCTGGGGAAACCCCTACTGCTGGAAATCCGGGCCAGATTCTCCTGAAACATGATCCTTGAGGGTCCCGTCCCATCTATATTAAAAAGTGCTATGGAGCGGGGTCTGGACTGATGTTTTTGCACCTGTTTTGTGGTGTTTTCGCGGGCTTTTAAGCCCCTCTGTGGTGGAAGATCTACGGGAAGGAGATTGACTTTGCCATGGATTCGATAACGTGGTTTCCCTGCTCAGCTGTCAGATCCCAAGATGGGCGTCCCATGGTCACGCCCGCGTTTGTTCCTTGGGTATTGGTAGTGCTCCCATGTCCCGTTTCGTTTCTTTGTGTTCCTTCTTCCACTTTCCTAACTTCCCCTTCCTTGCCGGTCAATTTCCAGATTTTACATTCTTGATTTCGAGTTGAGTTCAGTTCATTTTATTCATTCCTTTTACCGGTGGAAACGTTTCGTTTTGGAAAGTGAAGGAGGATGTAAGGATGAACTTCCCTCGCGCCGACGACGTTGTGTACATCTCTCCCGTGAAGGAAGTCAATGCTGGCCTGTGGACGCTTTTTACCGGTGCGACTGTCTTTCTTGGCTTAAGACTTTACTGCAAGCTGTCGAGGAGGACGGGTTTGTGGTACGATGATTATGTGTTGATCCTATCGTGGGTGAGTACTTCTCAAACATTCATGCGTTCCCACTGGCGAGGGTATACTGACCTCGTTCTACAGCTGGTGCTCCTAGTCAACGACATAATCATCGATGTTGAGTAAGTTCATCCGAAAAGTTTATGGTTTCGATCTTGAACGTCTCATGTTCAGCCCGCCCCCAAACAACAATCATAATTGAGACGTTATGATCTGCTGGGGCTGGCATGTGTGGACTCTCTCAATCAGAGAATCTCGTCGTCGAAACAAGTATTAATTTTGTAAATCCAGGTGGTCGACGGGCTATGTAAAAGGCGACTGGGACGATCGGATGCACATTCTCATCAACATCACATCATGCGGAACCTTGATCGGGCAAGCATGGTCGAAAACAGCACTCGGAATTACCCTCCTCCGAATGTCGAATAAGAAGCAATCCGCAATCCTCTGGTACTGTATAGTATCCATGAACGTCTACATGATCATCAAATGTTTCTTCCAATGGGCGAAATACTGCGGCAAAAGCGACTATCAGAATTGGTATAATATTCAAGGTCCATGTCTCAACTACGATATCGTCCAGGACTTCAAGGTTGGTGGGAATACGTACAACATCGTCATGGACTTCGTGTTTGCGGCTTTCCCCTGGTGGATTACTTGGTCGTTGGAGATGCGAAGAGTTGAGAAAATCGCATTGTGTATGACGATGAGTTTGGGAATGCTGTGAGTTCTGGGGTATCAAAAATCGTACGCAACAATTTCTGACAGGTAGTAGGGTTGCAGTCATGTCTGCTATACGGACGAGTTGGAAAGACCGTCCAATCATGCATGTGCACGATGAGTACTACATGTGTAAGTCCCGTTTCTCTCCCATCCTCGAAACACATCTAACAGATATTTCGAACAGGGCGAAATGGCATGTCAAACATCTGGTACTCCGCAGAAGTAGCAGGGACCATAATAGTTCAATGTATCCCCATCCTCCGCCCTTTCCTCCGCGACATCAAAACCTCCATGTCCTCGAAACGCATGGGCGACAGCTCCCTCAACCGCAGCCAACTCGGCAGCGTCGCGCGCCATAGCCGCATCAGCACCACCACCCACCCCAACCTCGACTTCAAATCCAAAACCTTCGACTTAGAAGATCAAGACCCCACCTACCTCACCAGCTACCAAAGCGCCTCCGATAAACACACCGCTGAAGTCTTCGCTCTCGATATTATCCACGAAGAGCCGAAAGAGATGCGCAGAACGAGTTATAACTCTCAGAGTCCGAGTGAGACTGGAAGGTTGACGCCAATGCTTCCTGCGGGTCCGTTATTTGCTGACTCGAGTTGGAGGCTTTCGACGGGGACGGGGAGTGATAGGACGGATATGATGAGTCCGATGCCTACTTCACCTTGGATTGATCTGGAGCAGCAGAAGGGTCTATCACCTGCGCCGCCGAGATCGACGCCTCCGTGAGTCTAATTTGGAAACGGGGACTGGACCTGCGTGTTTTGTAGGATCCTTGGTGTTTGTAGGTATAGCAAAATGCATTGTATGAATGGGTTGGAGCGGTATGACACGGAGTCTAGGGACATTTGGAATTACAACTGAATGAAAATGTTTCGAACAAGCGCTGGTTTTGTGCTTGGGATAAGTGCTGAAAGAGGTTTGTCCAATCGTCTGACCTCTGGGGTTACACGAGCCACATGCAAGGCTGGTGGCCATTGGCTGTTTTCTGGATACACGTCTACGTGCATACTAACCTATTGCTTTCGGTTTGCTGCAGCATACAAAGCCCGAGCCTCCGATGTCGAGGGCATGGTTAACAAATGAGGAGGTAGCAGAAAATGCGGCCTCCCGCGCAGACAGATATCAACACTTGATAGGAAAGTAGCATCAGCCTTGCAATGGCAATCCCGAAACCCATATGCCAGCATTGTTCGATGCCTCAAATCCCCGGCTTAAGTGACGAGACAAGAACGAAGACGATATGAGTCTCGAGAAATGGCAGAAGACTCAATGGCAGCAGCTACAGGCTAGGATTGTCTTGCTGCAGCATCTCAACGATCAGCCATCGCCTCCTGTCAATAATCCTCCACCCAGTTCGATCACTTCTTCATCGTCTCATGTTTTATCATTTGTCAAAGAGAGGGAAATTGTTGAGTCCGTGGCCTTCATCGCTAGCACTACTGATGATCCAGCGAAAGTCATTGCCGTCTGTATCGAAGAAGGTACCGATGGAAAGTCGATGGCTATAAAGCTAGCGGTGAATACTGGTGTGTTGGACAACGTGGTGCTAGGACTGCGAGGAATCGCTGACCTTCTGCATAAAGCAAACCATCAAGGTCGGGTTCTGGAAACATTCTCTTTCGGACTAGATCAGAGGTCGCTGACGGAGAAAGTCTAGATGTGGGTTCAGAAGAGCTAATGATCTTCGAAAGAAACACACTGAAGGAAGTCGTTACATTAAACCAGAATCGAATCTTATGTCGGTTGAGATCCAGACACGCCAAATCCAAATCAAGTCATTCCAAATTGCGCAAGCCTAAGCCAATAATTTCTCTCCTAAATATGCTATCAGAGGTCCAAAGAATGGCCATCAACGATGCTTCTTCAGACACTGAACAACAGCTGGCATCTACGATTCGAGAATTGCATCGTTTGTTTTTAGATCTCGAGGAGCTTTCAAAGCCTGAGGCGACGTCAACTCCTGGCCTTTGCATCTTGATCGAGATCATAAGGGCTGCCCGGAGGTTGCACTGTTCTAGATCTTTGAGGGAAGCCCTGGATCTGAGCGACTACCACGATAAGCAAAAAACTCACATTTGCCACACCATTGAGAAACTCGGTCGCTATTTGACCGTTTCGAAACTCCTCATCCGATCAGCAGCAACGTTCCCCATATTCGCCGACATCACAGTATCCTTCGTCAGCATGCCCGCACTACCTCTCACTCCTATCAAGCAGCCCACGCAATTTGCAAGCACTATGTTAGCTGGATTATTGGAAGCAAAACAATTGAAATGTGCCACGGGAACGATCCAGCATCAGCTCAAGGTGCAGAACCTCAGTCACATTTGCTCCGGGATAGCATCAAAGAAGTTCGTAGTCCATGCAGAAATCCAGCTATTGTTCCATTACGAAACATACCATCCAAATCTACCTCCAAGGATACTTTGCTCTAGTAAGCAAGCTTGCTTCTTGTGCAACCTCTTCATCTGCGAACACGGAAGGTTCTTCGTGGCGAACACCCATGGGAAGTTGTACGAGAAGTGGACTTTCCCATCATGCCTATGTGATCTTTCCATGGAAAGGGCAAACTCGCTACTAGCCGTGCTTGTTCGATTCAGCAATGCAATAAATAAGGAGCTCAAGAGCCAAATCTTGCTACCTGAGAAACGGTTCCACGCAGCGCCCGAGAGTCTAATACTTGGTTCGGCAATTTCATCTGAAGTTCAAGAGCTGTCGCTGGATCCTTTAGAACGTGTTGATTCGGGTTATGATGGCGGGGAGAAATATACCGTCGCATCAGCAGCGCACACCATCACGTCGTTGCTTCAATCTAAGTCCCTAGTTTTGACCGAGTCCGGATTACCGTCAAAATCTACAGTCCGATCAAGAATTGTCAACACGAAGTCACTCCACACCCTTCCTTACACCATACTGACGATCGGTGAAATGGGATCATTCGAACTTTCCTGTTATACCCGACTGGTGAAGGTGGCTACACCACGCATCCATCTCACCTTCTCCTACGAAGCTTGGGAGCAAAGTTTGACTTCTCTTTCAAATGCCAAAGTCGCAGTTGGAAACCTTGGATGCCGATTGAATATCACCTGGCTCGGAAATTCTCCATGTTTGACTCCGGGCTCGAAGGTTGTCGATCTGGCCGAAGCCACTGATATAGAGACCTTTGACCAACTCTCAGGATCCTGTGACTTCTACGTGAAGAATAGCTGTGACGTTGTGTCTGTTCAGACTACTTATCTCTAGTGCTCCTGTGCTACACTCCCGGAGACGTGATGCGTCCATAACATCAGCTCAGATAGTGGCTACGAAAAATCCCGCCTTCCTCGAGTGTATTGGGAGGACGATAAGAAGCGAAGGGATGGTGTCAAATTAACGAGTCTGAAATATATCTAAGTACCCACGCTGGCATTCTTAGGTAACTCGGTTCCAATGGCAGCGGTAGCACCAGCATCTATAGGCAATACGATACCAGTCATCCACCTCGACTCATCTCCAGCAAGAAACCGAACAGCAGCCCCGACATCCCACCCATTGCCCTCTGTCTTCAACAAGTTCCTGTTCTTCCTCGCCTCTCTGGCCTCTTCACTCATACCCTTCGCATACATCATTGGTGTATAGACCATTCCAGGACATACACAATTGACTCGAATACCAGCCGGTGCATGATGTGCCGCCATCGCCCTCGTCATATTGACAATAGCACCCTTACTCGTGGGATAGAGCAAATGTGGCGTTCCTCCCATCAAGCCAGCAACACTCGCCATGTTGATGATACTTCCCGTATACCCCATCGAGCGATCATTCTTCATCATCTCCGGAATCGCATATTTCGACATGAGAACCATCGTCGATATATTGACCTCCAGCCCTTTCGCCCAAAGTTCCATGTCGACTTCAACTGCCGTACCAGACGCTCCTCCAATTCCCACGCAGTTGAACAGGATGTCTATCCTTCCGTACGTTTCCACTGCCGTCTTGACTATCCTTTGACAGTCTTCTGATGAGGTAACGTCGGCACCGATGGCGATGCCTTTTCCTTTGCCTTCTGCTTCGATCATTTCGACTGTTCGCTGGGCGAGAGCCATGTTCATGTCGACGCACACGACGCTGCATCCATCTTCAGCGAGCAGAATTGCTGCTGCACGTGCATTGCCAATGCCATCTCCAACTGCACCTGCTCCGGTGACAATAGCAACTTTTCCGGCGAGTGAGCGGGTTGGACGGCGGAATATTGGGTCTTCCATGGTGGCCAAGTGATTACTGGGCTACTTGGGCGTGGATGAAGTGGTCGGAAGCTCTGTCTGTTTGCTTGATGGCCCTCGATAATTGAGTAGCATCAGATCAGACAGCTACAAGTCTGGAATGTCAATTGTGTGTTATATGGCTGAAACTCGGCACGTGCTTCAGGTCAATGAACGGAAAACAGAACGATAGGTATTCGAACGTCTATTTAGTCGGAAATGCCTCGGCTATGTGAGACTCACAGCCGAGCAGATTAGCCGTCTCATATCTCCCCAAATCCACCAGCTTTGGTGGGCTAGGTGTGATACAATTTGAATGTGGTGGTTCAGAATTGCTTCTAGTTTGCAACCAAAAACAAGGGGGAGTCAAGATAGGTCGTAAGTCATTTTTGCAACACAATACAGTGTTCTCAATACAACACTGCTTTGGACTATCTAGCATGAGCAGGTATCAAAGCCATACGACTCTTGATTTTTCCTTCGTGCAAGTCTTGCAGAACTTTCGGGAAGTCCTTCAGATCACCCGTTTCTACCTGCGGACGAACCGCTTTCTTTGCAATCAGATCCAGAACTTCCACCACATCTTGATACTGGCCACCATAATTAAATACAATGGTCAATCTTTTCTTGATACAAAGCTTCGCATCAATAGTCGTCTCATTTGATAAAGTTCCAACATAGAGAAGTTTCCCACCCATGCGCACTGTGTTTTGGAAGCTTGTTTAGCGAGAGGTCTGGGGAGCTGCCTGCGAAAAGATGAAGAAGAAGACTCACCAATATTCTGTGCATCGCTCACAGTCTGCTTCAAGCCGACAAAGTCTGCAACGACATCGATGGAATTTTCCAATCCCCTCTGTTTGACAAAGTCTGGGATTGAGGTACCGATAGGTACGATATCCTCTTTCGGCACACCGAGTTTGACCGCCTCATCCAGCGTAGCCTGCCTTGTATCGGAGACGATGACCCTCGCGCCGATCCACAAGATCACTTGCAAAGCGTTGAAACCAAGTCCACCAAGTCCAAATAAAAAGACTGTCTGATCTTTCTTGATCTCACCTCGCTTGACGATGGCTGAGTACGAGGTAGTTCCTGCGTCGGTAGCGACAGCTCCTTCAGCTGGGGATACGCCTGCGTATCAAAAATTAGGATGAGTGATCTCTTCGTGCATTGTGCTTGTTAAGTAATTTGAACCTACCATTGGGAAGCGGAACCGCAGCTCTTTGATCGATTGCCACATAGTCTGCAAAACTTCCATCTTGGCCAATACCATGATGCTGCCCTTTCTGGCAAAGCTGAGCGAGATCTCGGCCGCATTCCGAGCAGTCCCTTTCTCCGCAACCTGGGACAGCATAGATGGCGACAAGATCTCCCAGTTTGAGCTTGGAGTCTTTCACTTGCGATCCTACGCGTACGATCTCTCCGCACCCTTCGTGGCCCTGAGATCGTCAGATCAAGCACTTAACATGAAAACGAGCAATTGCAAAAGCGACTGGGAAACTTACCAAGGTATAAACGTCGTGATAATGGGGAAAATTCCTCTCTGTCTTCAAGAGAGACCAGTCGCTGTGGCAGACTGTACGCAATCAGAATCCTTTCCGTTCTTGGTGGCTGACAATCACTTACCGCCAGCGGCGAGGACCTTTACAAGAAATCCTGTATCCGGAGCTGATGGCACTGGAACTTCCTCATAGACCTGTCAAGACATGTCAGACTTATTTCACCTCTAATTTTGACCTCATCCAACTCTTGGTTCCTTTTTAGCCCATGCTTTTCATGCACTCACAGGCTCATAATTCCCCTTGTATTTCCTCCATGCGAACATGGTTGCGGGAACTGGGGGGCCGTCCATAATTGACTCGAGGTTACTATGTGTTTGCTGTAGAGCTCAATTGACTTTCAGACTTCTCATATTCTCTTTCGGCTCAGATCATCGGTGGTAACACGATCATTAGTTGTACCTGACCAGTACCCCGCGCCCCAACCTCAGAGCCATGACCAGGCGCGTTGTACAAGGCCTTCCCGCTTCCGAGAATTCCTGCATCCCGAGTCAGTCACTTTGCCGTCGTATCAATTTCTTGTCAAATGTTGGCTGGTGATGGGTCTAAAATGACCCCGCTTCCTTGGCAAATACCACGTCCAGGGTCGAGATTCAGCTGCGGGATTGCCACGTCGGAACTGGCTACGCTTCCTGCAGGGTCTTCGGCAAACCAGAATTGGGATAGACACCCCCATTACCGACCACTGGGGCAACCTTCAGTAGAGCCTGTCAGCCGGTATGCCACTACCAGCAATTGGTTCTTGATGCTCTTTGCGACAGAGAGGATGGAATTGCATCTATTGGCATGACATTTTAAGTTCCACAGAAAAGATTCCTTGGCCGAAAGAAGTACTTGAATCACTTCAGAGCTTGAAAGCAGGAAGCTTTGAAAGCAGATTGATTTTTTCCTTTCAAATCCAACTCGTTAAATTACCGTTCCTCGACTTCGCAATCAGGTTTATATGTAGCTATGGTTTTCACGCCGCCAGCATGGGTTCCCAAACTACCCACTATCCCAGACTCCTTACCAATTTCCGAATTCATACTTAACGAGGAGTATGGACGGCGGTCTATTCACGATTCACGAATTCCATATACATGCGGTCTGACTGGAAAGAATTTCACCACTGCTCAGGTCCGGGGCAGACGAGATGATTTGGCGAAGGCGTTAGGCGAGGAGCTTGGCTGGGAAGTCAACGAAGGCACGGAATTCGACAAAGTCGCAGCAATTTTCTGTCTCAACACGGTATGCGAAGTTAACTTCTTATTTTTGGTGGAGAAAGCTTATTCCTGCAGATTGACCTAATGATGATTTCTTGGGCTATACATCGACTGAACGGAATTTCATGCCCCGCCAACGCTGCGTACTCCGCTCCCGAACTTGCATTCCAGCTCAAAAACTCTCGAGCTTCATGTATATTTACCTGTGATTCTCTTTACCCGACTGCAGTGAAAGCTGCGGAAGCTGTGGGAATTCCACCTAGCAAAATATATACTTGTCCGGTTGCTGGTCTCCCTCCGAAAACTCAAGGTACGAAAACATTGGAAGAACTCATTTCCCGAGGACGGTTGCTTTCCAGACTCGAGAAGCAAACATGGAGCCAAGGACAAGGAAAGCGACAAACTGCATTCATCTGCTATTCGAGCGGCACTTCAGGATTGCCTGTAAGTTTCGGCCCAGAACACTCGGGATATGTACTAACCGAGAACAGAAAGGGGTTCAAATCTCCCACTACAACATCATTTCCAACGTTCTTCAGCGAGCAACTTTTGAAGCTCCGTGGAGGGAGAAAAACAACAATGGGGCCAGTGAAGTTGTTATCGGCTTTTTGCCCTTCAGCCACATCTATGGTCTCGTCCTCATATGTCATACATCTACCTACCGAGGCGACCAAGTAATTGTCCTGCCAAAGTTCGACTTGACGCATTTCCTGAAAAGCATCGAACGCTTCAAGATAGAGGAACTCTTCGTTGTTCCGCCAGTAGTGGTGCAAATGACAAATAATCTCGAGCTGCTGAAAACTTTCGATCTTAGCAGCGTCAAATTCCTCTACACGGGCGCCGCGCCGCTGGGAAAGGAGTCGGTGGCAAAGCTCCGAACAGCATATAACAATTGGAACGTCTGTCAAGCATACGGTCTGACTGAAAGCGCTACGGTCGTATCTTCTACTTCAAGAGTGGATCTATGGCCTGGCAGTTCTGGTTCTCTACTTCCAGGAGCAGAAATTAGGATTATGTCAACAGATGGCACAGAGATTGATTCTTACGATACCCCTGGAGAGATTTTGGTGAAGGCCCCAAGTGTTGTGATCGGATATCTAGGGAACGCGAAGGCTACGGAGGAGGCATTCTTCGAGGACTCTAACGGCAGGTGGCTGAAGACAGGCGACGAAGGTGAGGTTCGCGTGTGTCCTGAGACTGGCAACGAGCACATGTGGATCGTGGATCGTATCAAGGAACTCATCAAAGTAAATGTAAGAACACACATGAAATTCGATGGCCGTCATTCCACTAACATTACGAAGGGAAATCAGGTCGCTCCTGCGGAGCTGGAAGCTCACCTATTGTCGCATCCATACGTGGCAGACGCTGCTGTCATTTCCATTCCGCACGAATCGAGTGGCGAAGCCCCAAAAGCATATATTGTCAAGTCCAAAAATATTGTATCTGGAGAGAAGGATGATGAGATCATACAAAGCATTTTGGACGATGTGAAGGCTCACAAAACGAAATACAAGTGGATCCGTGAAGTTGAGTTCATCGATATAATACCAAAATCACCATCAGGCAAGATTCTGCGGCGGATGTTGAGGGATGCGGACCGGTCGAGGAGAAAGCTGGAGAGAGTACAGGCTAGATTGTAGAAGTCAATAAAATCGTTCAAGTTTCTGCTCCTATACAATTCATTATGTCGGATCTAAAGAAGATGATTATACATCCGCGATCGCAGACTCGGAGTAAACGAAATTCACAGATTTTTTTCCACAGCTAGCAACAAAATGTTGTGATTCAGTCAGTGCTTTAAGAGCCGTGTGAGTGCCTTGACAAGGTCCTGGTCATATAGCTGACTAGATTTCAATTCCCCATATCGCCTGAAGCCATGGGGTACTCCTGGATATATGTTGATGCCGGTCTTGACTCTGTCACGATGTCAGATATTGAGGCGCTCTTCAAGCTTAAGTCACTGTACTCACCCCAAGCGCCTCAGTTTCTCCTCGAACAACAAAGCCTCATCCCGAAGAGGGTCTCGTCCGGCGACAAGAAAATGTGTTGGAGGGAAATTTGCCAAGTCAGCTTGAGATGACAATAAGACACTGTAGTATTTCTCCCTTGGATCTTCGACATTGAGCAAATCGTTGAAGAACTTGATCCTGCTCGAAGGGAGGATTGGAGCATTAACATTTTCAGTGAACGAGTCTTTCCCATACGCGATCAATTGTAGAGGAAAAGCATCGGTATGGCATACATGCGGTAGATCAAGAATCAGACCTTTGATTCTTCTCGAACCCTTTCACGGTAAGTAAAAACCGAAAAAGCGATCATAAAACGTACTGTTTCTGTTTCCCGAAGTGTAATTCCCGCTGCGAGATTGGATCCACTCGAGCGACCTCCAACGAATACTTGGTTGCTGTCTCCGCCAATCTCTTTCATATTACCAAAGACCCAATTCAAAGAATTGTACGCGTCCTCTCTTTGGGCAGGCCATTTCCACTGCGGGGTATGGCGATAGCAAACGTTGATTACCACAATGCCAAGCTTTTCGACAATCCACGAGCAGAACCCATCTTCACTTGATAAACTTCCAAAGCAGTAGCCACCACCATGATAGAAAATAAACAATGGGAGCTTCGCGGCAGTTGGTGTTGATGCAGGTTTGTATACCCGCAAAGGTATAGTTTCCTCATTTGAGGTAGGACAAGTAAAGTCTCGAGTGTCGATGTCAACTACGCTGCTGTGAGTCTTGAATCCACCATTTCATTCATGAATTTGACATTTACTGGTAATTTTGCTGAGTATTTCCCGCGAATTTGCTTCTCTACCTGCATTGGTTCGTTCCTGCAACTGAACAGGGGTCAGGTCAGGAGGCAGTGGCGGTTGGGGGTGCGCTGTCACGTAAGCAGTCCAATCGTCCGAAATGCCACCGAATTGAGAAAAATCCGCCATGACTGAATAGACCACTAACCTGGAAGCCTGTGCTGGCCAAACATGTGAGATTGAGAACTGATAACATCAAATGCTCGAGTCTAAGTTTACCGAGCTCGGCTATGTTGCTTTCTCGGCAGTCCCGGTAAAGAGTGAGTGCCAAGGTGGCAATGCATTTCTTGAAAGTGGAGGTCCAATCTTGCAAGCGCGTGGCCCCTTCTGGGCGTCCGCTGCATCACAAAGAGGGAACTAATCAACTTCTAGATCCCTTGTCATCCGGCTATGCGATTGAAATGGCGGGTAACCCCATGAAAGATCCAACTCCATGGTTCAAACCTTCATTCACTATTCCAAGTTGAACCCCACAAACCACTAAGACTTGGAATCTGGGGTACTGAAAAGGACTACCGAAAAGGCCGTACATGCGTGGGCAAATACGACTAAACACCAAATCCCAACAACATAAAGGATCGTCGCGGACCCGCCCCCAAAACGGACAGGTAGATTGAGTTCCAATCGATTTCCAAACTTTGCTTCTGCTGAAGTTCTTCGGAAAACATTTTCTTTCTACGTTCCATTCAACAAACACCCTATCTCGATTGACGATGTCTTCGAAAACTCCATCCATCAATCAGGTGGAGAAGAGCAGCGATGCAAATTCTTCAGACCTTGTCACCACTGGTCACCCAGGTCTCGACGCACTCCCTGATGCTCAAGACTGGTCTGCAGCTGAAGAACATGCTCTCGTCAAGAAGCTCGATTTCCGCATTATCCCCATGATGTCCATCGTGTTTGCGTTGTCGCTGCTCGACAGGGCCAACATCTCGGCGGCATATATTTCTGGCATGAATAAAGATCTTGCAATGGCTGAAGGTACTTCTCCTACCCCTACACAAGATTTCATTACTGACAAGTCATACAGGTGCCCGATACTCTATTGCTCTTCTGGTCTTCTTCCCCGCCTATGTCATTTTTCAACTCCCTTCGAACCTCGTCATTCGTCGTATCGGTGCTAGAATCTGGTTGAGCTTTCTCATCCTCGGTTTTGGTATCACAGTCCTAGGAATGGGTTTCGTGAAGAGCTGGATCCCACTTGCAGTTCTCAGAGCCCTCTTGGGTGCATTCGAGGCTGGTTGTAAGTGAGATCAATGGACATCTGTGAACCTGATGCTAACTAGGTGTAGTGCTCCCAGGTTGTATCTATCTTGTGGCTTGCTGGTACCGAACTTTCGAAACAGCCAAGCGCATTTCGATTTTCTACATGAGCTCGATCACTGCGGTTGGTTTTGGGGGTATCGTAAGTGGATTTTACCGTTAATCTATGGGCGTGTTTCGCTGACAGCTTGGGACAGTTCGCATATGCGTTACAGCTGATCAGTGTTGGTGACGGGATGTATGCTCAAGGATGGAGATGGATCTATATCATCGAAGGTCTACTCACAATAGTGGCTGCTGTTGCATGCTTGTTCACTGTGCCTCAATGTAAGTGAACATATACAGACTTGTCGACTGAAGCGTCAATTGACAATGAACCTTAGTCCCAGAGAAGGCTACATGGCTCACTGACCGCGAGAGACACATTGCCACTGCGCGTATCACGGTTGACAGAGGTGAAGAGGAGTGGAAACAACCAACAACTAAACAATCCTTAAAGTTATTGCTTGATCCCAAGCTCCTCGTCACGTAAGCTTCACCTATCCCAAAGGATTTTCCACTCAAGCAAGCATGAAGTCTTGAAGACTAACAAACATGTTAGTTCTTGGATGTACTTTGCTACCGCCTCCAGCTCGTACTCCATCAGCTTTTTCTTTCCTATCATCCTGACTCAAGGCATCGGTTTCAAGTACACCATTGCATTGGTCCTAACAAGCACCCCATACGTAAGTGCCTCCGCCCAGGCACTGAAGCTTCGAGATTTAACAATGTTCAGTTCTCGGCAATTATCGGTAGTGTTTTACTGGCATGGCTGTCTGACAAATATCGCACGCGCTGGCCGTATGTTTTCCGTACCACTCCATAACCATCCTCGAAAATTACTGATAACCCGCTAGTATAATCTTGTTCCAGACAGTTGCTGCGTAAGCACTCAAAATCAGACTTTCAAGGCTAGCAACTGACCATTGGCAGTGTTTTTGGACTTCTTCTTGTACTTCTTGTCAAAACTCCTGGCGCACGACTTTTCGGGTAAGCACATTTCTCAGATAGAGGACACTCGCAAAAGCTAATTTCCCTAGAATCTTCGTTGCAGTATTCGGAGTCCAGTCGAACGCGTAAGTAGTCCCAAGTCTATTTGGACATACTTTGACTAAAAACACCTTTCAGTGCCTCCATCCATTCGTACTCCCAAAGCCAAGTCGCCAACCCCGAAAAGCGATCGATGACAGCCGTCGCCATCGTCATGGCTGGCGCACTTGGTGGTATTGCCGGAAGTACTATTTTCAGATCCCAGGATGCTCCTGTGAGTTCCTCTTCTTCCCCCGAATTAATAACAAGATCGCTGACTCCGAACAGAAATATCTACCTGGAATGTGGTATGTTCAATTTTTCCACTCTCTAATATGATGCAAAGAACGAATCTGACTTTATTACTGCAGGACTTCCATCTGTCTGAACATCTCGATCATATTCTGCGTTCTTGGCTTGACATGGCACTTGAAGAAGCAAAATCGTATGCTTGATGAAGGCAAGATCGGGCCGTTGGAGGGTGTTGTTGGCTTCAAATATACCCCATAAGGAATATGAACGTCACTAGTACTGGCAAAGAGGAATGCATGGCGATGGCCTGGAGATAAAGAGATGTGAAGTGAAGTAATGGGGCAACCTACGAGCAAAATTGCGAAATGCAAATAGTAAAATTCGAATTCTAAGAAGCTCAAACTCTACCTCACATGCAGATCTTCATGTCTTTGTGTGCCTTTCATCAATTGATCTCGGAATGTAAATCTTGTTTGAGTGGGCAGAATTTCAGGTGAATCATCAGAAAACTTGAGTTCGTGAGCTTCAGTGGCATTAAATCAACATGCAAGTCGCACGGTGACACCGACAAAACGCTCTCAGTATTGACCGAAGAACATCTCAATCACTCATAATCTTGCAGTGAAACCAAAGGTCAAGTAGGGGTGTTTAGGCCCAAAAGTGTACTCTCCTAAAGATTTTCTTCACGCCAGTATATGGATACATGACGCATTTCCAGCTTGAACTAGTGGCAAAATCAAATGTATTTCCCTAATAGTGGTTCGACGCATGCCCTGGAGGCCTTGAGAGCGAAGCCCGTAAGCGAAAGTGCTAGGCCTGATTGTCGGCAGATCAGCCACTAAACCCTGCCCGGCACCCTGTAGCAACCCTGAACATGTGCATGCCGCATTTAAGGGAACCGGTAAATAGCTCAATATTCCGTGTCAGCAGTATAGTGTAGCGCATATCGGATTTATACTTCGAGATTATTTTCGTTTGCTATGTTTCAACACATTTGTGCACCCGAAAAGGTTTACCAGATAGAGATCAAATGGATTCTATTGATAACATCAAGCCTAGGAACCTCCTTTCTTGATCCCTTCTTCATTCCACTCTCCAAGGTTGATTCTACCTAACCTGTCCTGGACCTCTTTGAAGAACCCCTCTGTATGGTCATCTGATTCAGCATCCCGATAGCCGCCTTTGCACTCTTTCTCGCCGATGATGATCAGTGAGTGACCTGGTCGAGACACTTTAATTAGCTATTCCTGTCTCTGAAGGCACCAATCGGACAGTATGAGGATGACGAAAAGAAAAATAACTGACCATTGATGGTTCTATCGCATGCCAGCCTCATCATAGCAGCAACACAATCTTCAGGAAGCGCCATCTGAACACCATGTCCAAGAAGGAAAGCCTCCATCTCAGGAGACCTGATTGCACTCTTCACCCAACTGGAAGAAAATTAGTGCTTGTGGTAGAGTAACAGATGGGTGACTTGCTATGGAGCGAGGACATTGATTCTGATGCCTTGGGACCAACATGATCGACGAACTGTTCTCATCAAACCTTTGACAGCATGTTTGCTAGCCGTGTATTCCCAACTTCCCTAGAAATTGATCAGCACATTCTTCCTGGGCTTCAACTTGAGCTCTTCAGGCGGATAGAGAAATCTAGAGGACTCACTGGGGAGTCAGTATAGCTTCCCATGCTTCCGGTAATGATAAAGCAGCGATCTCTGTCATCAGTGTCTGGCTGTTTGCGGAAGTAATGCACAGCCAATTTCCAACTGTACATCGTGCCCAGAACATTGACTTGGGCGATCTTCAGAGATGGCTTCACTGGAGGTCCATTCACATCTCGGTAAATGTCAGCAGGATGTTTTCCCCCCAAGAACACAATACCTACCGTCAAGCTTGAATAACGAATCTCCGGTTCCACGTCCAATGCCAGCGTTGGCTATGACGATGTCGCATGACTTGTGAGGCGAGTTCTTCACAGCTGCTTCGAACATGTTGATTTGGTCTTCCCACTCTAGGATGTCGCATTTTATAAATTGCGCATTGCTGAAGTTCTTGGTGAGCCCTTTCGAATCGTACTTGATCATGTGAAGAGGATACTGACGAGCCCAGTTCTTTTGCGATAGCTTCTCCACGCTCAACATTATTGTCTCCAATGGTCACAAATGCACTATAATCAAGCGCACGCTGTCAGACAATGGTACTTCTGGGACTTTTATATTCATACCCAGCTGCAATGAGTGACCGGACGAGAGCCTCTCCAATGCCATTTGCGCCTGCGAGAATTAGTGACTTGAATTGGCTTTCAGTGGAGCAAATTTAATGTACCTCCTGTAACTATGACACTTTTCTCTTTCAGTTTGCCCTTGTCTGGTAGAACGGTATTGTCCACCGGTCCCTTGTATGTGTAACGATCTAACTTAGGCATTTTCAAGATATTCCGTGAGGTGCTGGAGAGATGGTGTCGAGATTTTCGTTTACGGATTCGATTCGGTCTTGAGATTGAGAATGATTTGAGAAAGGAGCTTATTATTCATGTGTATCTCATGACTTTCTTGACATTTATCGTTTGCATGCAAGCATACCCCACTGTCAATCGGGTCCGAGGAGCCAAGCCCGTGTCTTCCACGTTGTCGTTAGCGGGGAAGAATTGAGAACTTGGACACGCTCCATCAGTTCCGACTCCCTGGCAATCTCAGATCTGGGTACGAGACATCATTGCCAGTCCCATTGCCGTGTGTACCGTCTGCGAATCGGTATCGAGCTTGGCTATCCATATCCACCCTAAAGCCGAAAACCCCGCTAAGTGCGGGGTAATCAACAGACTCGGCTAACTTACCGTAAGCGACTGGGAAAAGGGGCTAACCAGTGTAGTGTGGCTGGCTCGACCGCGAACCTCCCACTGTGAGGGCGAACGCTAATTGCTCGCATGGTCTCCCGTGACGGTGGTAGGGCGTACGATTTCGTTGCCGTTAATTGAACGGATCATCGAGAGTAATAGAACATATCATCATCATGACGGGTGACTTCCTCAGATGCAAAAATAAACAAAGCACCCCACCCTTGTCCGAGAACCATACAAGCCATCAACATGTCGCCACAGACACCAAAGCTCAAAATACCTTCTGGCCAAGCCATCGCATCTTTGAAGCTCATCAACCCGGTGAACTTTGGCCCTGCTGTGCTGAAAGGATTGATGGGACCGCCCATTCCGCATGTCACGACACTTGGTGAAGAATCATCACGATCTCCATCCCTGTCTTTCTTCCTAGAACACAGCTCTGGGAGACGATTAGTGTGGGACCTTGGGATTCGAAAAGATTGGCAGAATTATGCCCCTGTGATTGCGAATTATATCCCGACGAGGAATTACATGATCGATGTGGAGAAGAGTGTTGCAGTGATCTTAGAAGAAGGTGGGGTTGAGCGGGAAAGTATAGAAGCTGTTATTTGGAGGTATGTTCGAAGGGGACTGCTGTTCTAACTGCACGATTACTCAATTTGTTTCTCAACGGGCATATGAACTGATAAAAGACGCTTAGCCATTGGCACTGGGATCATATTGGAGACCCTTCAACGTTTCCGGCAACAACAGATCTCATTGTCGGACCTGGGTTTAAGGAGGCATTTCTTCCTGCATCACCTCAAAATCCACAGTCGCCGCTTCAAGAAAGCGACTGGGCGTAAGTGACCTCACCTCTCACTCATTTCATATATTTCACATGACCACGTAGCTGAATGCAATCCAGAGGTCGGAACCTCAGAGAGATCTCATTTAATGGCTCTGACACTCTGAAAATTGGCCAATTCCCAGCTCTCGACTATTTCGGCGATGGCTCCTTCTACCTACTTGACAGCCCCGGCCACGCCATCGGACATCTGTGCGGCCTAGTCCGCACCACCACCAGCCCAGATACCTTTGTCCTCCTTGGAGGGGATATCTGCCACCACGGATCTATCTTCCGCCCCTCATCTCATTTACCATTACCAGCGTCCATCACTCCAAACCCAATTATCCCACAATCTGAAGCTCCATTCTGTCCCGGCCATGCGTTCGAGGAACTCCAGAGAGAGCGCGGCATGGACCCCCATGGTCCGATCTTAAAGCCAGAGTTTGGGTACGACATTCCGCTGGCGCTGGACACTATTGGAAAGCTGCAGGAGATTGATTGCGAGGAAGATGTGCTGGTCATCATCGCGCATGATAAGTTTGCTTGCCAGCAGGTTGACCACTTTCCCGCAAGCTTGAATGCGTGGAAAGCAAAAGGTTGGGGGACGAGTTTGAGATGGGCGTTCCTGAAGGATTTTGAGTTTTATTGGAGGGCGAAGGGCGTGGTAGAGGGTAAAGCGGTAGATAGTCAATAGCCCACGTGGTCATTAAAACCACAGCGTTTTGACCTCACACAATGCTTCCCAACAGCCTTCAATCATACGGTGTCTTGCCGACTCATGCACAGCCGAAATTCCCTTGTTGAATGATCTCTGATTTCCAATCTTGAACGCAGCTCCTGAGATGTGGCTGCAACTGTCATGCTTCAGAAGATTGGCATTTCGGAGAAGTCTTCATATGGCCCAAATAGCTCTTCCAGTTGAAGCGGTATCGAAGAAAGCCACGCTTCATCTAAGAATGGTTCCTCTTGTTGGCCAGAGAGCAATGCTTTGGCAAGACCGCTCGTTTGCGGCGTCACGTTGGGAAAGTACTGTATCCAATTCACGCCATTGCTGATACCAGCAGTGGAATCACTCGGTTCTGGATTCAGTGCGCCATCGTTGCGGGAAGCGGCGTTTTCGCTTCTCAGGCGTTCGAATCCTTGGAGGAACATGTCTGCGACAGGATATGAAACTCGTAATTCTTTCAGTGCAATGACCAGGATGTTGATATCTTCCTCAGCATGATGAGTGAGCTGCTGTATGCGACTTGCTCTCAGAAGTGCCAATGTTGCGATACCACAGATCCAACCTGATACAGGCATGAGAAAGCGGATTCCACCTCGGGCGAGGTAGTTCCGGAATATTCGAGCAATGCAGGACGCAGCCATAACCGCAGCAGCGTAAGCAGATGGCAGAGCCTCATGTGAAGGGCTTAGATGGAGAATGACAATGACGGCGAGGTATGGCAGATGTAATTGATGCACATCTCGATTGAAGTTCGCTGTGGATGTCGCTTCGAGGGGTAACTTCAGATGCTGAGGGAGCGAGTGTATCCACTCCACCAATTCATTGGCTAGATGCGCTGGAAACGCTAGTGAGGCAACGTCTGTCACTCGAGATCGATACTTCGCTATCCGACCAATAATGGCACATAGCTTGACCCAGTAGATGAAGACCTCGGCTTTTGGATTGGTAGGATCCGGAAAGTCTTCCAAGGTCAGTTCTGGGATGTTGCAGTCTTCGGGATCGATGAGGCAAGGTCGACTTTGACAAATGGCTGTCAAACGCTCTCGGGCCTTATTTTAGTTAATATTTGATGGGGAAAGCAGAATACTCTGGCATTTACTTACAAACAAGGTCCACCATATCCTCCTGCGCAACCCACGATTGACCAAAGCGGTATTTGGATGACTCGGTTTGAGCTCCCGATGCAGACCAATCTGTTGAGCTTGTCTGACTGCTACGGCGTTCCACCACCAAGCAGCATCTCTCTGTGCATGGGATGTTGGACGCGGACTCCACCAATAAAATAAGCAAATAGACTGCAAACAAGTGATGGGGTCCTCTTCCTCATCATTGTAGAACATTTGCTTCGCTCGACTGTAGTATGTCACTGGCTTTGTAGAAGGAATGAAGGGAGGCTGTATGTGACTCGCTGTAAGAGCGAGGGCGTTGGTCAGGAGAGGCGATCGAGCAAGATCACTTGCCAGGGTCTCATTGTCGAGGACCGGACAGAACGGGTAGCAGGATTGGAAGTATGTTTCGCTGAAGCTCTGTAGTAAATCGGCTCCTGGGAGATCCAAACTCAATGACCCTTCTCTAGGACCAAGATCCTGGACTGCTGTGTAATCGCGATGCTCTTGTGTATAGACTTGGAGAAACCCGCTTTCCCCCAGATAGGTCTCGGACGTCTTGTTCCTCGCTGATTGCGGAGATGACACGGATACTGATCGTTCAGTGCTTCGAATGGCTCCCAGATGAGGGTCAATTGGTGGCTCATGTTGACTAAATCCTTGAGTTGGATAGAGATAGTTTTGCGTATGAGCGAAAGTCAGACGAGGATCATGGCCACCTCGAGATTGATTTTGAACCGGGACAGATGGTTGGGTATAGTCAGCCCCTGTCGCTTCGTTCGTTGATGTAGCTGTACTTCTTGGGGGTGAGAAAAGAGGATTCTCAGGCTCATCGGCCGGCTGCCTCTCATTTTGCTGGTTTGTTTGATCCCGAGCTGCACGTTGCGCTGCACTGGGACGAGGATTGCCCCGCTTTGATGGCCGGACTCGACACTGCTGTCCGTTGGCAGTACAATTTGAGCAATTCGTGTAGCCGATACCACTTCCATCTGCTACTTTGCTTTGTAGATCGCACTTGATCTTTCTTTCGTGGCAAATAACGCAGACAAGGCCCGCGCGCCGCCGTTTCGGCGCCATTGTCCTCTGCTCAACCCAAGTAGACATGGCTCAGACGAAATACTTTCAACTTGGCAATAGCAGATGGTAATGGCGGTTACGATGAAGTAGGAGCCTTAAGACGCGTGCTCGGTAAGGTAGATGTTGATGATTATGCAAGTCTGGAGAAGACGCGGGGAAGAGTGGGTTAGGGGCTGAACTCGAGCTGCTCGGCTACATGACTCGCCAAGCGAGCTGGCGGAACTTACCCCGCGCTGCCTTATCCTCCGGATAAACGGCCAATCCTCCTAGGTAGGCTTTTGGAAATTTGAAGAGAGAATCAGAGAGTGAACAAAATTCAATTTGAAAAGGTATATTGAATGCTACAAGATGTCTCGTTTCAATGTATATAACCCCCTTCTCGCTTCCCCTATCATCACTTCTCTACATACCATGCCATATCATTCGAGTCATCAAGCTCATATGGTGTGAACCCTGTACCAAAGAAGTTGTAGCGGTTTCGACTTCGATACTCAATATTGAAGTCCTCCCCTCGAATCTGCTCAATCAGTCGCTTGTAAAGGATGTTGGTCCCACCAAACAATGCCGTTACTCTGCCATCAACAGTCCCTCTCTTGTACCAACTCTTGCAATCCGAAGTCCAGACAAGAGTTTTCAGAACCTCATCTCCATACTGATTGAAGGCTTCGACCGCTTCCTCTTTCGGTACAACCGACTTGATGTCCTCTGTCGCGATCTTCTTGATCCATTTAACGAAGTAGTCGCTCGTCCAGTTCATCACTTCGATCAGGGAGCCGTGCCCCGCAACGGCATTGGGTCCCGTCATGATGAAGTAATTGGGCATGTCCGAAGCTGCAAGAGACATATATGATTGTGGGTCATCCTTCCATTTGGTCTTCAGATCCACACCTCCAACGCCGACAACAGGATAATGCGGGCAATGCGAGACGTCAAACCCAGTCGCGCATACAACTGGGACTGTTAGCCAAGACCCACTTCGTTTTGGGGACTTAAACCTACCAACATCAACCTCGTGAACCTTTCCATCTGCAGTGTGAACTGCATTCTCCGAGATCTTGGTGATTCCACTGTCTGTGAGATGACAATTCGGCAGACGGAAAGACTCCAAGTAACCAGGACCAGGTGTAACGCGACGACATCCCAAATCCCATTTTGGAATGAGTTTCTCGCAGAGGACTGGGTCATGTCCCAACTTTTCTGACATCTGCTTGACTGCGAACTTTTGGCCCTCGATATTGGATTCGCCGCCCTTGATGAACTGTTTTTTTATCAGTAACAAAATTATAAATTATGAAATGACAAAGAGCTTACCATTCGGAACGCTTTGGTACTTCTGCCAATGATGGCCCTTCGATGATCTCTCATGGTCTCAGGGTGTTCCGCGAATCTCTTTTTCTCCTCCTCCAGGTAGCTTGGATTGACCTCGTCCGACGGCCGACCCAGATGCGTGGCAGGAGATACCCGATACGTGACCCAAGTTGGGCCTCGAATGAAATTTGTCACGTCAGTTCCTGGCAGATTTGCCATCTGAGGCACGATTTGAATACCCGATGAACCATTGCCAATGACCGCGATGCGTTTGTTGGAATAGTCGAAGTCGTGGTCCCATCTCGCTGAATGCGTGACTTGTCCCTTGAAGTCCTTGAGTCCCGGAATGGCTGGCCATTGGTGATGCCTAGAAATGTTGTCAGTGATGTACAGATTTGGAAATATGGCAAGCTTACAAGAGAACACCTTGTGCTGAAATGAGAACCTCCGCATATTCATCGCGCGTCTTTCCATCGTGGGTGACTGTAACTTTCCAAACCCCCTGGTCTGCCTGCCACTCAGCTCTCGTCACTTGTGTATTCAACTGGATATCTCGATCGAGATTCCACTTCTTGACAGTCCTCTTGATGTAGTCCTGAATGTCTGCCCCACTCGCGTAGAACCGGCTCCAATTTGGATTTGGGTCGAATGGAAAAGCCTGTACATCAAGTTAGTTTCCGATTCACAGCAAGGCAAGGAGAAAGTACATACATATATTTGCGCGGGTACATCACATTGCACCCCAGGATACGTATTCACCAACCATGTACCCCCCACATCTGACCGAGCTTCAAAAATCGTATGGTCGACCATGTCCTGCATCTCCGGGAATTTATGCTGGAACTTGTGTGCTACAATCAATCCAGAGTACCCCGCACCGATCGTAATTACTCTGATCTTTCGAGGTGTAAAGGCCAATTGCTTGTTTAGAGGTACCCAGTATTTACTTTTGGAAGCGTGCGAAGTTCCGTTGATTCCATTCGTTTGGGCATTTTTGGTACCATTGAGCATTGCCTTGATATCCCCATTTACTTTCGTTCTGGCGACAGAAGGAATCTCACGGTCGTCTGGCAGAGGAGTTGCGACTCCCTGGCTCCCATCGTGGTTGACGGTCATGCTGAAGCTTGAGGAGTAAGTGTTGAACGTGTACTGGGATTGAATTTCAAGCCAAAGTGAGCGCCTTGCACGAGTGTTATTGGACCCTGTGATGAGTTCAAATCAAGCCATCAACATGAATAAGTATTTAAAATTGTGTTCAGAGCTCAAAGAAACGCCTATCAGAAAGTTATCACAGCCGAGATCAACAGGCGATTTTGGTCCGGCATGGACTGATTTCGAGATCGGTACTTCTGCATGCCAAAAGCCAAAGTCAAACGAACTCCTCCTCTGAGCGTCCTTGCTCGGCATGCATCCGGTGAGTCTTTACCAGCGGGCCATGCTCGCAAGACTGCGAATGGTTAAACAGTTGCCGAGTCGGTAATCCAAAAGGAGAAAGCCAACAACCCTTCCCCTCCTCAGCTCTTGGCGGGTATACCCCGCAACAACGCCACCACGCGCCTCCAAGCTCCTGGTTCCCTGTCGTGACATTATAGACTTCGGCTTAACAAAAATGCCATCTCCACTCTCACCTGATAGTCACTTTGACTTCTGCAAGCGAGGTTTCTCGAATAGACGAAGTAATGTCGACGATCAAGAAATGGAATAGAAATCGATGTCCGAAGATTTCAACCCAGGATGTTACCATTCACAGAGACGATATAAAACTTTTCAGAGATAGTTTCTATAAGATTCATACATTTCTAACGTGCATCAAAACCAAATGCTAATGATAATAATTTCCAAACTCACAACAGAATCATCTTGTTGTACTTCTCCGCTTCTACCTTGTCACAGTACTGCCTGAAGACCAGAATTCCACCTTGATACCGCATCACAATCCGCTTCTGTCTAGTTGCCACATTTTTGTTGACTCCCGTCATCCATGAGTCAACCTCATTGGCTAGCAATCCATCTGCACAATGGGTGACATGTTCAAACCACTCCTCCGTCTGCTCTGGCGTGGGCTCCACCCAAGTAATCTTGCGCTCATGACAGTACGTGATGAGTGTCGAAACCCATGCCACAGCGTATTCAATACTCCTCGGAATGTTGCCCATTGCCTGATGAGGGCCCATGATCATGAACATGTTAGGGAAGTCTTGCACTGTCATTCCCAGATAGGTTCTGGGTCCTTCCTTCCACATATCTCTCAATTTTACACCATTCACACCCACAAAGTTGACCGCATCAAAGGCGCCTGTAATTGCGTCAAAGCCAGTGGCGTAAATGATGATATCAAACTCGTGCTCCTTGTCTGTCGTCTTGATCCCTTTCTCGGTAACACACTCAATAGGTGTATCACGGAGATCAACAAGCTCAACGTTTGGCTGGTTGTAAACTTCAAAATAATTCGTCTCCAGTGGTAGTCTCTTCGTGCCAACTCCATGATTTGTGGGGATCAACTTTTCGGCAACGACAGGATCATGTACACGTGATCGGATCTTGTTGGCTACAAATTCGCTGAGCAGGTCATTCGCTTCCTTGTCAGTGTGGATGTCGGGGAAATTGGATAGAATAATGCCAAATCCGGGTGCTGCGTACAATGCCTCCCAGAAAGCTTCGCGTTCCTCTTTTGGCACTTCAACGGTCCTTCTGTGGTCTTCGCAGCCGTGGATGAAGGCGTTTGAAGTCTCCTTGCACCGCTTGAAAATTTCGGGGTATCGTAATCTGATCTTGGCCATCTCTTCGTCGGAAATTTTGGTGTTGTGTAGAGGTTTTGACCAGTTTGGCTGTCGTTGGAAGACCTTCAGCGACCCAACCTCTTTGGCGATGGTTTGGATTGTTTGAATTCCAGTGGCACCGGTGCCAATGACAGCCACTCGTTTGTTCGAAAGGTCAACACCGCCTGCTGGCCATCGAGAGGTGTGAAAAGATTGGCCCTTAAAATCGTGTACACCTGGTACATTTGGTAAAGTTGCAGATGTCAATGGACCCATGGCTGTGATCACAAATCTCGAAGTGAACGTCTCTCCCGCCTCGCTCGTCAACTTCCACGACCGACTACTCGCACGGAACTTCGCAGTGTGGATCCTGCAATCAAAAGTCACGTCCCGACGAAGATCAAACTTGTCGCAAATGAAATTGCAGTATTTCTCGGTTTCTGGTTGTGGAGAAAAGCTCTCCTCCCACTTCCACTCATCCAGCAATTCTTTCGAGAATGAGAATCCGTAGGAGACACTCTCCGAGTCGAATCGTGCCCCTGGGTAGCGATTCCAATACCACGTTCCTCCAACTTGGCTGCCGGCTTCAATCACTCGGACACTGACCCCCAACTCGCGCATCTTGATGAGTGAATAGATGCCGGAGAGGCCGGCTCCAATTATGATCACCTCATAATCGAGAGGTGGTTCAGGAGCCATGATGATAGCTGGGAGAACGGATTTGTGCTGTTGTATTGAGATGCGAGGGAGTGTCGTTAATCAAGATGCAGTTTGAGCAAAGGTTTACAAAGTAAGGGGTGGCGAAGATTGTTTAAAAAAGGGAGCGTTTCGATCAACAAATTGCAGTTTCTTCGTCGATGGACTGTCAAGCTGTTCCAGAGTAATATATCAGGTGGGGTCGAAGTACAATTTGGCTTCGTCTTCGGTACTGTAGGTCGGAAGCATGACCATGAAAGTTCACTGTATACCTGGACAGATAGTTCGTGGGGGCGGCTGAACGGGTGCAGTATGTTAGGTGTTCTGGCACGGAGTTTAGAGAATGCGGGGTCTCCAGCTCGGCTATGATGTTGATTTCGGCTATCGGCAACGGCAAAGGCAAGAATGGGGTTTACTAGAGGATCCACAGTTTTACGATCGCGAAGCAGTAGTGCCACGAAGCGGGTAAAACTTCATCTTGTGACATTCCCGGCGGACTGAACGCCGATCGGATCCCGTGCGTGACTTTCCATCGGCTTCAGTTGATCAAAGATTCGCTTCTGAGTCGGGTCAGCTTGGCACTCGTCTGACCAATGCGCCAACCATGCCTTGCAACTTTGCATGGTCTGCTCGAAGTCTATGCTCGTACCGTCCATCGCTTGCACTGTTCTATATAATATACAGTAAACAGATATGGCATCGCTACAGGGGAAGGTAATTGCTATCACCGGGGCAGCATCTGGCATCGGTTTGGCGCTGGCACATGTTGCTGGTACACGCGGCGCAAGGCTAGCTCTCGCTGATATCCAGTCGGGGCCATTGGAGAAGGTATGTCTATAAGCTCAAGACCAAAGAAAAAGAAGCGAAGGTGATGACTTTCATAGGTTGTTGAGGATCTGAAGTCCACAGGTGTTGATGTAATCGGCACAGTCGTGAACATCACATCAAATCAAGAAGTGGATGACTGGGTTGCTGCGACCATCAAGCACTTCGGATCTTTAGATGGCGCTGCGAATATTGCAGGTGTCACTACCAAAGAAGCAAAGTATCCATTCTTGGCAGATGTGTCGAACGAAGAATGGGATTTTGTCATGGGAGTCAATACTACTGGACTCTTCTATCTTCTGAGAGCTCAGATTCGTGTGATGAAGAAGGGGGCATCGATAGTCAATGCATCGAGTGGTACAGGTCTTGTTGGAAGACCTGGAATGGCTGCATATTCAGCAAGTAAACATGCGGTCATTGGCCTGACGAAATCCGCGGCGAAAGAGTATGGTCCGAAGGGAATCAGGGTTAATGCAGTCGCACCGTACGTTCACTGAAACCCACGAAGCTTAGTTTACGGATCAAAGGCTAATTGATTGAAGGGGACCTATCAAGACCCCGATGCTTGCTAGGGTGTATGGAGAGGTGAAAGAAGAATCAAAGTCGGATGAAGACTTGAAGCCGATGGCTGCGGTACCACTTGCAAGGTTTGGCGAGGCCACGGAAGTAGCAACCCTGTTTGCTTTCTTGCTGAGCGATGACGCTAGCTACATCACGGGCTCAGTACATCGTGTCGATGGTGGTGTACTTTCTTGAGGAAGATCAAGCGAGAGCAAAACAATTCATTTCGATGCCCGCCGTAATTTTCCGCATGACGAATTATGAACTCTCAAAAATTACGACACATCCCAGAAGATCATTCTGAACTCCAGCTAGTGCCTCCCTGCAGCCTGTCTTGAGTTGCATCATCTATTTGCAGATGTGACTCGGGTTGGGCCACGTCGCGTGCTCAAGCTACTTGAGTACTGCCAATATCTGTTCAAAGATGCCCGAGTTGCAATTCCCATTGCTCCACAAATTTCCTTTGCTCAAACTCCTGTCCAAATCTGAAATCGCGTTCCCATTGAAATGCCAGAAGGAGCATCAAAGGACACACCGTTGGTTGAACACATTGACAGGTGAGACAGGTGCGACTTACGCTTTGCTGCTTGGAGGGGTCAAGGAACATTCACATCGATAGACGCTCGCCAGATTCGCAGTAATTGGTCCACCACCGATCCATATATCGAGATGAGGGATGCTATCAGAGCAGCTAAGACAGTAGTCCTCAAAAATCAAGAAGTCCTTTAACAATGGTGCGAAGAAGACTCCGCACTTCGGGATTGGTGTGCTGCTAGGATAGGCTGCTGCCGTGAGCGGATTGTTGTAGGATCCGCCACCTCCAGCATATCTGCCTCGCGCGGGGCCGAGTTGCATACAGCCTGGGTTAGCGATGGTATTGGAACCTTGAGGCGGTTTATGCCTTACTGCCGACTCGCAATTTATGGCTGCGCTGCCTCTTCTGAGAAGACCAGGGCCCTCATTTCCTTCTCAGGTAATTTGCTGTTGCTGATCTCCGAATACGGGATAGAGACATTGTGGAAAGACTGGTGTGAAGGCCTATTGAAAATTATTTTTGGTAGAGCAGATGCCATAATGAGTAGATCCACATAATTAATCATACGCCATTGTTAACTGTGACAGGTCGGGCGAGCTCTCAAGACCATTGCACAACACTTCAGACTCATACCGCCTCATCGCATTTCCTACCGCGCCAAAAGATGCTTTTATTACACTCAAGTCACTGTTGAAACTCGTCAATCATCGAAAGAAGAGATTTAGACATGTGAAGGCACGAAATCATAATTTGATCTGGCAGTGTATTTGCACGTGACCTCGCAGTGGATGTGCGACCAGGAGAGATTGGTCAAGAATTCACAATACTTGCCCCAAAATGTTAGCTTCGGTGTCTTTACTTCTCAAGATCGACCACTCATACATAGCGAATCCTTACGTAGTCACATATGGCCTGTATCTGATACCTAAAATTCTGGAGCGCCACAGGTCTAAATATTGGCTGCTGATATATCACATACAGAAGCCCGAAGAGTCATTCCAAGTCAATGTATTACTTGAAGAAGAATCTCTCGCTTTGGTATATCAGATACCACTGGCATTTGTTCAAGTAGAGCGTGTGCTGGGGAAGCTGCGATTGGTTCTGTGCAGTCGGAGAACAATCAGATTTCAGGTCCTGGGAATAGTGTAGCAGACGAAGATTCTATACAAACTCAGTATTGGATCTCCTAAACGCGTGACCAACCCAACTGTCCAACCACTCCAGAGCAATGACCACTACGCCTCAAATGAAGAAAACAAAGAACCCCGCACCTGAGTATTTTCCGATACTTGATATCGCGATGGATTCAAGCCAAGACTTAAACCTTTCCCTATTCGACATTAAGGTTCCTTCAATTCCACTTGTGGTAATATTTCTGCAGTCGATGCGTCTCTAGATTTTGTTAGCGCAAAGGGCTGAGGTCGACCCACGGAAACATGAGGATAGACTTGGCACATCCGATGCCCTGCATGAACTAAGTTAAGCTTAATTCCTTGGCTTCCTCGGCTGGCGTGCGTCTAGAACAACAAGCTATCCGTCACACACTCGCACTTGCACTTGCTGCCACCACAACTCTGAAGCCACAACTCTGAAGCAACCACTAGAACATCGGGAAACCATTGATTTGCCATAGATTTGTGCTAGTTTTGAGAGCAGACGATCGAAAGCTCTGACTCCCTGAGGTCCTTGTCAAGAGCTTTGTCTATAAAGTTTAAGTCTACAGTAGCGGCATGTCACCCGCTAAAGTGTTCAGCATCAGCCCCCATTCCAATCGAAGCCACAATACAGCTTAGCGTACCGTGCGGGCTGTGAGATTCCCAACAAGGCTACCTTTACTTTGTGGCTGTCACTGCTAAGGTCTGCATCGAGCTAAAGAAGCGATGGCCAAGCAGACATTGCTCAGTATGATTTTATTTGCTCTTTCACTTTCTTTCCCTCTGCCACTGGAGTTGAGTCACTGGCAACATGGAGAACAAAAATCAGCAGCTCGATTCTGTATATTCATTCGAGGGCATGTTCAGCAACCTCAACCTTTTGGTCTTCTGCTGACTATCCGCAGATCTCAACCAGAGATTGCGGTCCCGCCAAAAGTTTTTCAGACCGCTGTCTCTCCGAACCCCAGTTCTGTCAGCTCTTTTTGCAATAACCCTCATTCTGATCGCCTTAGTAGAGGTCGCATGTAGACGACTTCCCAGTTCTCCGAACAGAGGGGTTGTTGCCACGTTCAACGGAGACTCGTCCCCGATAGTTGGGAGGCATTTTGTATTGTTAGGAAGACAAGATGAAGAACCGACGCGTCCTAACATTACAGTCACCGTTGTTACAACGTATGAGCATATTTCCAATGTGTATGCAACAGTCTAACAAGTTCAGGGTCTCCGGATGGGAAGAAACCATCGAACTGGTCTCGGTTTGGGATCCGACCTTGCCGGCAACGCCAATAACGAGTTGCCTGCCAGTGGAAGAACCTCCCGTAGAAGAATCCACCGGGGAAGGAACCTCCGTGGAAGACACCACGAGCTGCAGGGTTGTGACGGCTTCCGTGGCTTCTGGAAATTATGCTGAATTAGGATCGAAAACTGTTGGAAGAAAACTCATCTCGACGCCAATTCCAGCCTCAAATCAAAATCCCACGCCGATTGCAGTCCCGACTCCAAATGCCCCAGCGACTATTCCAAACGCACAACCGACTCCGGAGGTAGTCCCCGGCGTAAAAATCAGTCAACCGGTAGGAATACCTCCCGCAGAGGCTACCATATCAGTTGTTCCAGAGACTCTCGATTCAGTGGGAAACTATGTCCCCCCAGTCACTCTATTGATAACTCCAGTGTCCACGGCTTCACCTCCTCCAACAACAATCCCCGCGACGCTCAATACGGAAAGTGGTTCTCTAAGTGTTTCTTCTCCAACCAAAGCTGGGAATACGATCGTCATCTCAGGAAGCACTATCGTCCTTCTCCCGACAGACGCACCTATCTCCGGCAACACTGAGGATGTTGTCGTCTACTTCTCGAAGCGGGATTATATCATTGGAGCGTTCATTCCCACAATCATTGCAGTCCTCTTCAGCATACCTTGGGGTATCATAGACACTGCAGCGAAAGAAATGGAGCCTTTCGTTCGGCTCGCAAGTACAGATGGATCTTCGGCAAGAGACTCTTTGTGCCTAGACTATCCTGGAGACCTTCTTATCGTATCACCGTTCAAGTCACTCTCTCGAGGGCATTGGATAATTTTTCTGACTTCAGTGTTGAGTCTTGGGGCATTGATCGTGGCGCCTTTGTCTTCAGAGACCGTGTTCATCTCTCTACAAGGCACATGTAACGCAGATACCGCGGGTGAGCTCTGTATACAAACATTGAGCGTCTATCCTCCAGCTGCACGCGTTCTTCAGGGTCTACTCGCGCTCATGGCTGTCTTCCTGCTCCTGGTCATGATATTCGCCCGCCGGCGACCGACTGGTGTCTATGCCAACCCGCATAGCCTAGCTGCTGTAGCGACTCTCTTCCACCATCCTCGTCTTCTTGATATTTTTCAGAACATCCCATCATCCACTCGGGAGAAAGCCCTCATTTCGTTTCTGAATGCCCACAGCTACGAAATGGGTTACTATCAACATAATCAAGGCACATCATACGGCGTTCTTGTCGACCCAACGGACCAGGGCGAGCCAACGGGATATACATATATCAATTTGAATGATGGGCTGCCATCCACGACTTCTTCGGCAGGTAACCAAGCTCGAAAAATGAAGCGAGCCGCGCAAGTCTTGTTCTTTTCGCTTGCTCTCGCTGCACTCGCCGCCGTCGTCCTGTGGTACCGCTTCTCTTCATCCGAAAATGTCGTCTTTGAATTCATGAGTAGTCAGAGTTTTGGTGTTCGCTTCCTATTCACGGCATTCGGTGTCTTGATAAGATTGTTCTGGGATTATGCACGTGCTGGTATGTTCTTCGCGAGTGCTTGGGGAACCGCTCACTGACACTACTAGCGATCCATAAACATGAGCCTTACTACAATCTCAAGAAAGGGGCGCCTGCTTCTTCAACGGTCCTTCTTACTCCATCTCCCAACCCCATTCCTGGGATGTTCCGAGCCCTGCGCCGATTCGCGATCTTCCAATTCATCATCGACTTCTCGACAGTGCTCTGCGATCCACTCACAGTCTCTCTCGCCAACGTTCCGTTCAGTTCTGGGATGACTTACGAGACTTTCGTTATTTGCGTATGGATCTCCGTGTCAATCCTAGGCTTCATGCTCCTTACACTTCTTGTCGTCTTGATCAGAATTGGTCGGTTTGGAGGCGAGGTGAAAGTTCCCACTACTTTAGGAGGGAAGATGAGATTGTTGGCCGGAAGTCACATGGTGGAGCGATTCTATGATCTCGGTGATGTGGATACCGAGACCAGAGATAATATTGTGAAGGGTTGGGATTGCAAGTACAAAATTGGCACGATTATTGGAGTTGATGGTATTAGACGTGAGGGCGTTGACTTTGAGGAATTTGTTGAAATTTGATAGTTACTGGCGGTCCTAGGTAGTGAATTAACTTAATTTAACGATTGATGCAAACCAAGCATCCGTGTATACTTGTTCGTGCAGTTTCTATGAGCTTGCAGAGCACCTCGAAAACATTTTAGCTATTCACTCGTGAAAAGCTGCATGGAAATTCCCCGCTGAGCAGCTAAGAATTACCAAGGATCGACGAGGCATATTCTGACAGTGGCTGGTACCTGCGGCCAGTTCTCGGTTCAGCCCTGACAATCTTGGCCGTGCACCACCAGGCGCGAGATCAACAAGCTGAAGCGCTACTACTACTAGTAATCCTGCAAATGCGGGGTTGACATTTTCCCCCCAAAATTTGAAGCCTAGAAGTTTAGTAGCAGCTGGGCATTGATCAAGCCTGCCGAGCCAAAGTTCTATTCGACGACATATAAGCGAGATCAACTTCCAAGACTAGCGGAGTACCTGTTACTCGGGACTGCCAAGGCCCCATTCCATGGTTCAGGATGAGGGGATCGATCGTGCGCGGGGCTGATACTTGGGACTTTGGAAAAATACAGGACTATGGCAATGTGGCAGTGTATTGGTAGACAATTCTCCATCGCGGAGCTGTCCAATAAATCTTTCGGAGGTGCTGGATACTCAGCCGCAACTTTTGAGGAATAGCTTAGCGACATCATGTTTTGAACGTATCGTGATCGTGCCGATGAGGATCCAGATGCTGCCAAGATGAGTGCATTATGTTTCCACGCGAATGTTTTCATGCGAACACAGTGTACAACATCCTAGGGTCCGGGTTCGCCTCTTGGCCCTGCTTCGCGATGGGCAGACTCCTGGGCTGAGGCGGACCAGCTGAGACCTGAAACTATTCGGACATGTCACTGTTCCTGTGGAAAAGAGATGCAACTGGTATAGAGATTGTAAGTGGGGATGCATGCCGTTGGTCACTGTACTAATTTTCTTGTCTTCTCAACCAGCCTGAGAAGTGTATGTGTCCGGTAATACAGACCAGAAAAAGGAAGATAAATAGACAGCCATTCAGCTTCTTGTTGCACCTCGTCTTATTCAACATCTCTTGTCCTCCCTCAAGATGCCACCTTCTATGCGTCTCATATGCTATGCAATTTTGGCGTTCATATTCGCAACAATCGGATTAGCACAGTCTTCCACTTTTGAAAGCGCAGCGTCTACCTCAACCACATTTTCTGAAATATCATCGGCACCAGAAACATCGACCACTATTATCGATCCATCTGAGCCAACTGAATCCATAACAGCAGTTCCCGAAACAACCTCCACGAATTCTGCAGAAGTCCTCACACCTACTTCCGCGCCTGCGTTGTCCAGTACTGCCATTGTCAATTCAGAGAGTACTGCAGAGACTCTCTCCACATCCACGCTCGCTTCGTCTGGCACCGAGTCAAGCACATCCATCCCCTCGACCTCCACAGCAGGGACAGACGAGCCATCTGAGACCGGGTATCCACAAGATGACTTGCCATCTGTAGCCGCTGAGAGCTTCACAGATGAAAACGTCGACATTGAGCAATCCAACCACGGAACACCTGAGCCAATTGTCCTGTCTACCGAAGAGTCCATCCAGCTAGCTGTCATGGAATCAGAGTTTTACACGGACATTGCTCAGAATGACCCAGTACCAGGCAGTCAGCCAATCACTCTGCCAGATGTATCTTGTGGAGGGTCGTCGAGACTTGCCAGACGACAAAAGCCAGCTTGCAGAACGATTAGGAGCTTTAGCTTTCAGGTTTACTTTTGGAGTGTATTTCAGCCTGGGAATCCTATGAATACGTGGGCGAAAACTAGTGTGTGGGAATCGAGAATCAAATTGCAGGTATGATTGAGATCACCCAATATGATTGTCTTGTTGCTGTTTTGACAGTGAGCCATAGATGGACTTCCTCAAGGCTGTCTACAATCCCCTTGGGATTTACCCAATTTATTCAGGCTCGATCCGATTCCTCAACAATACTGCATTCTGCAACAACGAAAAGAAAAACAGGGACGCCAATTTTGCGTTCATGGCGAGGAATCGCAGGGGTAAGGCATCTGACCTTAATGTGTTTATGACAGACTCGATCACTTGGGACTCGGGTAAACCAGTTAACGGAGTATGTCTATCATTCCGTCATCTCTATGCTTTCATTGTTACCACTCCAACATACTAACAGTGGACTGGCAGTACGCCCGAGTAGTCTCCAAAACAAATAGAGGAACAGGAGACGGCATCGTTCTCGATCAAGCACGACTTGGAAATGAGAAGCGAAATACTCTCACTCACGAGATAGGCCACTGGCTCGGTCTTGAACACACCTTCGGCGACGTCGGCTCGCTTTGTACCCTCGACGACGGTCTGCTCGATACTACCCGTACATCAGGCTCCTCGAGAGTAGTCTACGAGTGCGAGCAAGTTGCTTGCTCCGGATCCACTCCAGGTCGGATCGAGAACCATATGAGTGTAAGTCCTTCCTGCCAAATGCTATCACATTGGTCCTTTAAAGCTAAGCATCTGTGCATAGTATTCCCGATGCCGCGGAGCAGACATCAGCGGCGGCATGACCAAAGTTGGCTTCACCAATGACCAGAAAGCCCGCATGTTCGCACGATACCTCCTCTACCGCGCTGGCATCAAGAACGCCTGCTCCAAAGATCCCACCGTTTCTCGCCGCGATGACATATGGGAGATATTCGCTCGACAGAACCAGCAAGTAAGTAGTATGCAGAACATCAAGGATGGAACTTGTCCTAAGCCTGGGGATCCGATTCCGGGTACGGTCCATGCTACACCGAATGATGGTGCAGATTTGTCGCAGCCGGACTCAGGGAGTGCTGGTGTTACGACGGTTGCTGCTGAAGCTCAGGCGCCAACTGCGACGATTTCTGGGGTCGCGGGTGTTACGAGTGCTGCTGCGGGGACGGCTACTGGGAGTGAACCTGCTGCGACGAGTTCAAGTGCCGCAGTGGCGGGCAGATGGGCACCTTCTGCTTTTTTGTGTCTTGTACAAGCGATGTCGTCGATCATCTGGTTGGCACTTTGATTTAGGTCTGGGGGTGATCTGCCAAGGAGGTGTGAATGACTGCGAGCTTGGAATAATGTTTTCTCCCCGATAACGCCTCCCAGTCTCTGCCTCGAGGATTCAAGAGTTGCATGCAATAATTACTCGCATCGTCAAAAGACCTCTAGTATTTAAGTCGTAGTAGGTAAAAAAATAAATTTTGTCATTAAAACGGAGCCATAAGCTATTGCAAGAAGAGCGTAGTTGAACGATACCCGATCACTTAGGAATTAAGGGAGGGTGTTGTAAAGAAATATAACCAAGCAATTTAACAAAGAAAAAAAAAAGAAAAAGGTTCAAAGCATCGAACGACGAACGACGTCTTCCACAAGAGGTGGGCTTCTTGTCCCTCCTGCATCACAATTCTCTTGGTGCAACCATAGCCTCCTTCCCATTTGGTAACACCACAAACGTGTTCTCCTCCGGCACAGTCGCCTCCACAGGTGTCAACACCACCCTTTGCGGAACCTCGGAGCGAGAAATCTTGGCATTGGCTGGCGGCTGGATTCCGATGTGGACGTCGAACTCAAAGAGGCCATCTTCCGCAAAGTTAAGCTTGTTGGTTACGCACGAAATTGGTACGTTCGTTCCCGGGATCGCGGTCGAAGCATTGTAATTACCTATCGGAGCCCATGCGCCGACATCGTCGTAGTACGATTTCAAGTTTCCGCTTGCACCCGCGGTGATGCCAAGCTGGTTGTCATGTACGCGGGAGCAAAGGTACTTCATACAAAATGCTAAAATCGAAATCACGGGCTGGGTCTTCTATTGTGGATTGAGACTTACCCGTGGATTTGTCTTCCGACTGCACTCGGAATGCCATGCCCAGACCTTCGAAAAATTGCTGGTCTAAAGAGTAGTAGACGCGTGTTAGCAAGATGGCTGTGCTTCAGAATGCTACGAACCCATCAGGAGTTTCATACCATTCGTGTAAACCATTGCGACATATTGATAAACCAAGTCCAGTGGTGGTTGGGGAAAGCCGTCCGGTAGGACGATCTCATCTGTCAATGTACGATCAGCTTCTCAGATCTGGAACTGGTATTAGTGTTACTGACCGGCTTTCGAAGGAAGTCCAGTGGCTGTGAAAGGTTCTCCATCTTCGATTTTCGCGTTGTCTTTGTACTCCTCGCTAATAATATAATTGTGGTCGGGGTCCCAATTATAAATGTTGACAGCAACGGTGAACTTTTTAAGCACCCAGTCCAGAATAAACATGATGAGGTAGTATGCTACTGCAGTCACAACCATGCCACGGATGGTTCTACCGATCTTTGCAGCGATTGATTTCCACTGTATTCCGATGTCAGCCTCGGTTTTCAGTACGGACGAAATGTCTTCATTGTGAGCGGCTGAGGTGGTAAGGTTGCTGATATTTGCTTTTGAAGATAGATACTGTGGTACTTCTTACCGTGGTAGCTGTTACAGCATTGCTTGCAATGAGTTGTTTCCCAACAGTGCTTATGGCCTCTTTTACAGCGACAGACCATGTTTTTCCAGCAATGCGTAACTGTATGACCTTGGCTATGGTTCTCACAATAGCTATTGTCATGAGGGATGCTATGTTGGCCGCCACGTTATCCCAAGTCGACATGGTGATGCCCATGGATTTGCCGTTGACGCTGTAATGACCAAATTGGGCCACTGGGGATAGTTTGAAGCCTTCAGAAGGTTCCGGAGCCTGAACATCTGGGGGGAGGTAGACCCACTTCTCACAAGTCAGCCGCCTTTCTTTCGGAGATTTTTGATCTATTTCAGAACACGATTTCAAAACAATTTGTAGAAGCAAAAGATGAGGGAGTTGCGATGAGGGCTTGGTTCTTTTTACGTACCATGTATGAGACAGGCTTGCTGGCAGGACCTGCGATCGACATGTAATACACCGTATTGTCCGATGGGTTGAGCATTCTGAAGAATGCATTCTCGGCACGCTGGCGGATATTCTCGAAGATCGGGGCCAGGTCGTTTGATTGCAGATCCCTTTGTTTTTGGATAGCAGCATAGTCGCCTCTTTCGTAAGCTTGCTTCATCTCCGGTGTCACTGAAACTGAAGAGCCAAGGGGATAGTTCGTCTTCAAAACGACTAAAGTCTCATTTTAGCTTGATTGTTGATACTAGAAAGATGAAAGAGCGCTTCGTTGACAGCATGATCCACTACATCAGTGGGGCAAATCTTACCTCCGTCTTTAGTAGCCACATCACGGATCATATCAGGGATAGACATGGTTGCAGACAATATATCGATAAGGATACAGGACTGAATAGCTGGAAATGGTGCAAAAGTGAGATTGGAGTAAAAGTGCTGATGTAACGAGTTGATTGTTCAGAAGGAATCACAGAAGAGGGGACGCAGTTCAGTCTTATATATCTAATGCCGGGAAGCTATGTCTCAATCAAGGGTTTGCTCTCGCACAATAGATGCCGCAACCTCTTTCTGCTTTCCACCATATTCTATGCCCAGGTGCACAGCTACCTGCACGATAATACAGCCTGGGCAGTTCTGTGACAATCAGAATATGAGAGTGCTGCACTGAGCTTCCACTTAATTCGAGGTCCAGAACTGCCAGCAAGCCACTGCTGGGTATGGTCGAGCTGAACGCGGCCACGCCGTTCGAGTTTAGAATTAATTCGGTCCATGGTTTCCAGAAATTATGTAGTAATCTACATGTGACAGCCAGTGGGCGGACTGAAAGCACAAGTTCTGACAGGCTGGCGCAGTTTTGATATCTTGGCCGCTTACATGAAGGCATCGTATGAGGGTAGCAAAGCATCGTCCACATACATTTCTATGCCCAGGCTCTACCACATGGAAGTAAGCCAAGCGATGGCTTGCAGTATTCAGAGCAAGCACACACAGCCATGAGCGTTCCGATTCAAAAGAATTTGGCCAGCGAAAAGTTACGTCTTCATTCGAAAGATATTCAAAGGGGGCCACATAAGTGTATACCCACGTTTCAGCTATCTTACTTGCCAGAATAAAGTACCTGATTGTGATTAAATGTCCATCGTAAACTTGGTTGCCGTGATGAAGCGAAAACTCTTTGGTAAATACATGTGAAGTCAAGTGACTTAGCGAAGTACTGGTTTCGGCAGAACTAGGTCGCTCGACTGAAGGTAAACCACAAGGCTGACATATCACCATCATTGGAAAGATCAGCCAGTCCTTGCAAGGTGACACAAAGTATTTCGCATCTCGAAGGCCAATCGAAAGATGATAAGGACCCACGTAAGCTGCTTACGACTGTACGACCCTGCACTCACCGTCTTCAATGGAATTTCCTTGGGTCACATTGATGAGCAGTTCAACGTCCTAGGCGACCACATCACTCCATTCAAGCCCACAACTGCCACCGCAGCTCAAGGACCTCAACACCCTTCCAGCCAATCTGTCTATCTTTATCACTCAGCCTTTCCCGGCAACTCAAGCGGGTCAATTCCGGCGGAACAGAATATGGCGGTGGAAGCGGTGTGCATGTTTGCGCCGGTACAAGATCGATTCTGCTTGCATGTAGCTTGACACTAACTAGGTCTGATTCGTTGTCCAATATCGGTATAATATCTGCATGCCAAGATGGTAGAGAGACCCCCTCCGACTAAAATTCACTGTCAGTGATTCTATGAACACGCCATATTATGTGCTGAGGTTGCTTTGCTAGGAGCGAAATTCTAGAATTGTTCCAGGTGATATCGTTCTGATGGTCACAGGTGTATATCGTTGAAGATAGTCGAGTTACAAAACGCAGACCTCCCATTGCTTCACAGAATTAAGATTGTTTCTTACCTGAATTTGGTCATTGAAAGCAACATTCAATTTAATGAAAGGGCAATTCACGAAACAAGTATGTATTACGACCACAACACACTTTGAGCCAGAATGAATTGTCGGATGGGACTTGGCAACATACGATCAAGCAAGCAAATATCTTTCGAGTGTGCAAAACAGAAATCTGTGTTTCTCGACACCTCAAGCGAAAAGCTTTAGAAGTACGGCTAAATTGATGTAAGCATATGTAAGCCAAATGTGACCCATCCTCAAGCCCTTGCCAGCCTAGTATGGTGGTTGGCACTCAAGCTTTGCTTCCGAGGATCCGCCCAGCCGAACTGTCTGGGCACTTGGCCCTGCGACTTCACGGACGACACACTTCATACTGCACCACTGAGTTGTGCAGCCTTACTAGAATACTGAAATGGCGTCATATAGACCTCAAGCGCTCAGTTGCACATCGGATGTACATTCGAATACTTACGAGTCGTGGGCAGTAACTGAGCCAGGTCTCCGAAGATTGAAAGCCTGGCCCACGGCCGAGTAGCACTCGGGTTGATACCTGGGATTTCAGAAATACAAGCTAGCATCTTAACGATACTTTATGACAGTCGAGTTCTCGCTTCGTGTATTGTTGTAATTACTGAACATGGATGAAGTTGGGCTTTTGAACCCACATGCAATCCAGCTCTAAGAAGCTGTACGTAGCACGTGATTTGCGAGAGCTGCAAGACGAATTTTTTGCTGTGATAATAGTAGCGTCCCAAGGTTTTGAGGAACTAGAAGCAAGATCTATTATTTTTACAAATTAGGTAGTTGTTTATGGCCCGAAACCTGCGACACTTGAGAGCCTATTAGGGCAAGGGTCATTGACCATGACGTCCGAACTAAGCGAGCATGACGTGAAAATCAACAAAGAGCAAATAGACACCCTATAGGGCTTTCACGGGAGGTTCAAGTCATCTGGTGCTTGTAATGTTCAGTTTCCCGTACCTGTGCTCCGTGAGTACGACTCACGGGTGCGATTAGGACGAGCCCCGTTCAGTAATATCAACAGATGCTTATCATCCCACACTTCGCGCTCTCAAATTTATCACCACCCATAACACCATGAATGTACGCATCACCAACAATTCTCCACTGCCCGTCGCTCTCTGCTTCACAAACTATCATCGGCAACTTCCCACCCTGAAAAAAAGCAACAGAGTCCCCAGACTTGGCATGCCGCGACGTGATCCCCACATAGCCTGCCTTCGTCTTAAACAGCGTCCTATGAAACGCCAAGATCTTCGAAGGCGGAAGTTTGTTCGCGCTCAATGCCATCTTCACTCCCATGTGCATGCTCTTGTACATCACTTTCGCAAGCCAGCCTGCACCTGCAGCGACCTTGGCCACCGTACTTGCCTCGCTTTCACTTATCTCGTCTAGCCTGCTAGATGTGTAGTCTGTGAATGAGCGAAAGTTGCGGAAGGTCTGATACCAATTTTCAAACGCGGCTTTTGTGCTTGCTTCGTCGCCGTAGGGATAGAATCCTCCATGGAGGGTTTTCCAGTATACGTCCCATGCGGCCTCGCGCGTACGGTATGGTGTGTTTGTCGTGATGCCACATAGGTCTTCCCATTTTGCGAGGGTCTCAGTGCCTGTTTGGAGCATGCTGCTGATTTGTAAGCTAGATTGGCCGGGTTGGGTGTCGAAATACTGCTTCTCAAGCATGCCACCAACTTCAGTGATTTCGTCGAAAATGTAGCCGGACAACCTGAGCACTTTTGGATCTGAGGTTTGTTCTACAATTGGACAGCTTTGACCGGTTACGGACTGCCATGTGCATGGCCATTGATGTGCTCCAAAGGATAGGGTTGAGAGAAATCGAGGGGACAGTGGAATGCTGCGATCTTTGATTGACCAATCCGGAACCCAGGTAGGCAGCTGGCTGTGCTCCGGGCGACAGTCCTGTCCGCCGAACGAGAGCACATCGAGATTATTCTCTGTGGCGATACAGTCAAGTGCTGTTTGGGTGTAGACTTTGAAGACATCTATCGTGTAATCTGGCTGAAGTTTCAGGATGGCCAGGTCAGAAGAACTGAAAAGGCTGTACAGACCGAAGACTTTATCTCGTGCGTCGGTCGCGAGGAAGATCCTGAAAGAGGCGAGTAGATCTAACGGGCGAGAATAGTGATTTTGAGCCAGATATCGGCGTACATGCTCGATATTCTGTAGAGAGCTGTACATCTCAGGCTGCGTAGAAGAAAAATAGTCCAGATCGATAGCATAGCTGACTGAACGATAAAAATCATCCCAATTCGCGATGTGACATCCACACATAACCAGGGCATGAGACGCTAAAGCAACTTCCTGGACGATCCAAGTTCGCAAGAACCACGGCCTGTGCAAGAGAAGAATTAAGCTCTTGATCGTTCTGTTCCACCTCTTGTTATCCAGATCTCCACTCGTCGTGTAATCTGGCCGAAGGACATATCTAACCCAATCTTTTGTACCATGACGAATCGGCAGTTCAGTACGTTTGAGATTCTTCTGAGCAGCCTCCAAAAGCGACGGGATAGGCCAGAGATCCTTGCCATCCACCTCGATAGCCTCGCCAAGCCAAATGACAACAGAAGAAGCCCTTCTGTAGATGTCCTTCATCAACCGAACCTGCGAGCCACGCTCGTCAATATCTTCCTGATTGATGCATATGGCGTCTGCCCAGATGAGACGCGGCTGATTTGGGAGCTGGAGCCGTTTGAGAGCAGAATGCAAATTTTCCGTTACTGCTAACCCGCGAACACCGTTGCAAGTGACGGGAAACCTGTCTTTGGAATCACCCCAGCAATAGCTCAGTGCTTCGTAAGGTGGGAGGCTATCGAGATGAGCGATGATGAGGTCGCACATGAGATAAGTACCGGCGTAGAGGCGGACCAGACGGATTGTTCCTGGAGGGAGGGGACTGTATGGGAAGCCCGCAGTGGGACGTAATTGTGTGGTCATCGACGAAGTTGAATACAGAGAGGTATTTATTGCACAGCTTGTTGATGGGAGTATCCAAATTTCGGAAGAAATCGCGCAGAAAATGTTCAGCTGAAGTCACATTGTGGCAGCTGAAGTGTTTAGCGCGGTGGCTTGCGGCTGCACATATTTACATGGGTTGCGACCGCCGTTCGGAAACGGCGATTTGCTTTTGTCAGCAAGAATAAATCCTTTAGCTTCTCTGAAATCCTAACGATTGACATTGGTCACATGGATCATCTGACACATTGTTACGGGCGACCTTGAAACTACCACTTCACGCGAGTTTTGCTATGTGGACCTGCTCAGGGGGAGATGGGTGGGAATAATTTTGGATGCTGTCTAGCCTTCGCTAATTTTCTTGGCCCCCTCGTGGATCGCAAGATGGCATAATTGATCGAGTGTCTTGCAGACATCGCTCTACTAAACACTGGGATAGGTGAATCCCTACTCATTCCACTTCCGAAGACATATCACAAAAAGTGAACGACGGTAATTCCTCAATTGATATAAGGTTCCTTTAGAGCCAATGCCGTGGAATTGTACAATTATTAACTATCGTTTAACCGACGCCAATATCCACGACTTGCGAACATTATACTCGCTTGCATGTAAACTATCAACGTGCTTCAATGCCATTCATATAGCCCATCAGTTGAGAAATACTCCGGGATGTCTGTCCAAGAACTCCCGCACAGCTTCTAATTCGCGCCCCAAAGCCTAATCAACACCAACAACCAACTTCACACCCCTCACCCCACCACCCTCCAACCTCTCCAGTGCCCCCTTCACACTCCCCAATCCACCCACAACCTCCACCTCTCCCAACTTCACCATCCCCTCCCTAAGTCCCTGCTCAATATACTCACCAAACACCCACTCCTTAAACTCCTCATTCTCCGGCTTGAGATAATCATCCATGTACTGCACGAACTCCACAGTGACGTTCTTGGGCCAGGATACACCACTGGGCTGGGGCCGCGGGCCCATGGTGGAGATGAATGAGCCGCCGCCTTGGGAGGCGAGGAGTTGGGCGATGAGGAGTTGGGAGGGGGCATCGTCAGAGGCGGCGAAAACGGCATGGTAGGGACCGTGGGCGAGGAGGTCGGAGAGGAGGGTTGGGGATTTATAAGGATGGACGGCTGAAGCTCCAATTGAGAGCAGGGTGGATTCTGATGTGGAGGAAGCGGTGGTGTGGACTGTGTAGCCTGCCTATTTGGGAAAGTTTGTTAGCAGTCCAGAATATTTACTTCCATGACTGTACTATCTCCTAGTGGAGTTCAGGGGAATATTTCAGTCTTGATGGTAGATATTATATCATTCTTGGTCAGGGTTACTGGAATACTGTCGGTTGGGACCTACCTGGACTGCTATTTGTACAGCAAAAAACCCGAAACTCGACCCCCCTCCCCAAATCAAGATCTTTTTATCCTTATTCCCAGGATTCGGCGACGCCGAGGGTGTATCAAGACCAACATGAAGAACCATCGCTGACATGGAAGCATATATCTGTGCCGCACTGGTTGCTTCCGGGAAGAGAAGAGAGTCCGGAATCTAGCAAATTCATAGTCATAAGTGACTCGAACTGGTAGAATGTATCATGGGAGGATTTCAGATTCATAACGATGTTAAAAGAAAAACGGCATTGAGCTTACATGCGAAGTCATCCCCTCATTACTCAGCACGAAACGCTGATACGCTCCATACCGATAATCATTCATCAGCGAGAAGCAAGTGACGCTTAACACGCGATCACCGGGCTTGAAGCGTGTGACAGCTGCGCCAACTGAATGGATTATACCAGCCGCGTAGTCTGTCAAATTCTCGCATCGTATTAGCACAGCCAAACTCAAGTTAAAATTCCAGCTTTGCTCGACAACCAATAGGTCCAAGCTTAAAAAAGGTGGAGTAAGGAAGTGTTAACAAGGGGAGTTGGGTAGACATACTTCCAATAACAGTCGGATAATTCAAGTCAATCGGTATGATTCCCTTCAGAACCTTCCAATCTCCCGGATGCAATGGGAAGGCTTTGTTCTATCCCAAGAGGAATCATCAGCCACGTCCCACGAAATGGAAAATCTTGGGTTGGATGGCCAAGACTCAGGCAAAAGGATTCGAATCCCAACAAACCTCAATCACAACCTCTCCCTGGCCAGGCTTCGGAAACTCAGCTTCCTGAACGATAGGCTCTGCACCCTTAGATGGAACCCAAACTGCTTTATTGGCAGCTGTCATTGTCGAGATCGGATTGTGGGGCTTCAGTGTCACTTGTTCTCAAACTTTTCAGACCGTTTGAGGGAGTAGGAAAAGTGAAAGCTTCAGAAGAGGAAGTCGGATATCAAGATACTCCGGGTCGACAACACGAAGTTGAATAGAAAGACAAGAAAGACAAAACTTCCCGGAAAAGTAAGCTTCTTTTATGCTTATCATCCTCGAGGCTTTGGCTTAGGTACTCAAAGTCTCTATGCCAAACCTCACTCAAAATCAATCGAAGCAACGGCTGTAACCACTAACCACCAACCAGCAATCACCACCACACCAGCCCCAGAAAGGGCAACTTCATGCTTGTACCTGCATGCGCATAGCATCCTCAGTAAGCACGCTAGTGCCCATGATTGGCGTGTTCGACGCGGCTCCTTTGGTCTTTGTCATCACCCCGCATCGCCGCATGGGGAGTGCAGTCGAGTAAGAAGAGCGGACTGAGGAGATAGATGATGGGAGAGGTAAGCAAGACGCTGTTTTGTTACTGATTTAGGATGGAGATATTGGGTTGGTTGAATGGTACAGGATGTGAATGTGGCAAGAAGGAGATGGTTGGAGTACGGAGGAGAGTGAGTCGACATTTCGTTGAAGTTCGTTAGTGAGGCTAAAGTGACAATGTAGGAAAAGCAAAGAGTAACAATCAACAAAAGCTCATGGCACATCAAACACCAGAAGCCAGCTTCCGGGAAGGTAATCGGGGACTTTGTACCAGACAAGTCCTGTCATCGACCCGCGCGCCTTACTCCCAATTGGCAATGAAGGATACAGAAACAGCGGAAAGCGATTCAGCAATTCGTCGGATAAGCGCCAAAGCACCAATTGAAATCCGGCTCCCAGTCGGGTGAGAAGCCCTACTTATTTGTATCAGTCAGAGCAATCCGTCATCCTGGAGGTTTCAAGGAAAGGATTGAAAGAAAGAGTCTTACATGATACTCTCCCTGCATCCCAAACTGCCCATTATAACCCCACGCATTGCCCGCCGTATCATGTACATTATTTCTCAGACTGTGGCCCAGAAACGTGCCCAGATTCGCCATCGCAAACAAATAGTCATATGGTCTCAACCCTCCAGCTTCAGTGTGGCCATTCAACCATCCTAGCGTATCGTCCCATGTAGCAATAGGATCTGAATGACCGAGCAGTCTGATACCGCCTGCACCGACGTGGTTGTATCCATTGTACCCGCTTCGAGCTTTGAGATATCCTGAGGCGGGTTGAGGGATGGGTCTGATATGTGTGAGCCACATTCGGGCACCATCCGTTGCTGCGAAGAGAGGAACGCTGTGGCCGTCATTGTCGTTCTCGTTGACAGAGAGTGATTTGTGATGGACCATGAATGTCAGGGGAAGAGAGCCATTATAGTAAACACTGTATTCCTTCGGGACAGATTTCCTTCGATGGAGAGATGGGCTAGACGGATCGGAAGGCAGCACTACGCCGTTGAGCTTGATGTTGCTTACTTCGAGATGGTCGGGGAGGCGTGACAGGAAGTCGTCCGTAGCTTCGATGGCACGTTTGTTGTTACCATTTGGACCGAACGTTCCGGCCCAGTAGGTGAGTGACCTGTAGGATAGCTAAGAGACACATGAGGACCAGAGGAGAGATGATGGGATGATGAGAGAGAACCCACAACACTCAGACCCATACAGACTCCCGTCTCCAGCACCGACTGTTGACAAGCTGCCTTGGCCACGATGCCACCCTGTTCATTCTTGCACGTCCCAATGATATCAGCCAGATGCGGTGTATCTGGTCCGCCACTAACGAATGTAGATGGGGATCCATCGCGCATCCTAGCGGCGTTGAGGGTGGTAGTAGGGTTGATCAATGTGCCCCAGTTTGCCGGGAGGCGAGCGAGCGTCAGGAGAGTGTGCGTGAGAATGAGGATGGTAGGGAGCGGAAGATGGATGAAGCGCTTCATGGTAACAGCTCGATTCAGTTGAGGTGAAGAGGGTTTTCAGAGTGAAAAGGATGTGAGGGAATGAGATTGCTGAAGGGTGAAGACGATGGACTCGAGGAGCGACTTCGGTGAGTAAGAAGGGCTTATAAACCTCTCAAGCGAAATGAGCGTACAACAAAACAACAAAAACAGCTTCTTCATCCCCTTCAATCAGGGTGGCGAAAGGCTCCTGAAGCAATTTCTCTTATTCCTCACTGTTCCTCTTCTCCTGCTGGCTTCGCTTATCCTGTCACTCGAAGCAGGAAGCGACAACCGACCTTGGTCATTCGACCACTCCGTACAACACCACCCCTGTCATCGCCTCTTCCTCTCTTCAAGCTAAAAAGTTCCTCTGCAATCTCCCGTTGTCGACGGTGCCAAAGCAGACCGAAACTAAGTGCATTATGCATCTTTCCTTTGCAAGGAAGAATAAGATAGCATTGTGATGGCGGATGCTCAACTTAACGGTCTGAGTGAGGCAAAACAAGATGGGAATGACCTACTGGTGGGACGGACCTGCGCGGGAAAGTGACGAGATGGCTGCTTCGTGGTGTTGGGGATGTCGTGGTACCTAGATCTCAGATGAGATCAAGTTATGTTGTGTGACCACGGCGTGGAAATGCGATGGTACTGTTGGGATGCTGGGTTGGATATGTCGGTGTAGATTTTGTTTGGGTATGCTTGGGCAACTCTGTGCGAGAGGAAAGAAGGCAGAGGGAGATGAGCTGCTACAGAGGCGCAGATAAAGGACCTGAAGACGAAAAACAAGGCATACCAAATGTAGAAATCGCCCAGCTGTGTAAGAGGTGGCTGTGTGTAACCAGAATACCTTCCATGCTATGCATTCTTTGTACATACCATACATACTTATCTATACAAGTCCACCTGACCTCTGTCTTCTACCCCGTACCTCAGTATCTTACAACTCATGTAACCTCTCGTCCACACTCTCCGCCGCCTTACGATTCATAGCCTCCGCTTCAGCAACCCTAGCTTCCTTCTTCTTCTCATCCTCCTCTGTAAACGGCCGACCAAGTCCAGGCGGTGGCTGCCAAGTAATTTCTCCTGACCTCGCTGCCTCCAGACGTTTCCTCTGGCCTTCTTCACCTGCACGACCGAGGACTCCGGCGACGACTTGCATGCAACGTAAACTAGATAGATAGAATGATTAGCAAGATACACTAATGACTGGTTTGAGAGGGGACTGAGGGCAGAAAGGAGTAAACAAACCTATCATCATTTGCCGGAATGGGATACGTAACCCAAGTCGGATCCGCATCCGTATCAATAACCCCAATCGTCGGAATATTATTCAGTCCACACTCATGCAACAGAATGTAATTCTCCAACGGATTCAAACACACCACCAAATCCGGCTTCAGCGCCTTCCACTCCGCAATCCTATCATCGAACCCCTCGAGTGGCTCATCAAGCACATCCACCACTCTAATGCCGCACTTTGCAAGAATCTGATCGCCGTTCGTGATGGACCCCGGTATCCACTTCTCGAAGAGATGGCACCCCTTCGCCATCTTCGCGGCGTTGACGACGGAGGGCCCTTGTCCGGGTCGTGTGCCGACGAAGAGGATTAAACCGCCATGGTAGGCGACACCTTCTACTACTTTCGCGGCACGCCTGAGATGCGCGGCTGTAGTCTCGAGGGAGATGATATGCACGCCCTGCCTAATCCCAAAAATATATCTCTGATTCATAGGATTCCAGAGACTGGTAGCATGGCCCAGATGCGCCTGACTAGCCATCAACAGCTCCAACGTCACATCTTCAGGTTTCGGCGGGTTGGTGAGGACCTCGTGGGGTTCGTAGTGCGGCTCGACGAGGGCGCCGATGCGCGATGTGGTTTTCTTGATGTGTCGTTGCAGTTTGTGATCGCGGGCGACTTGGCGGTTGGAGCGTTTGCTGCTGCCGGGGATGGAGGGGGAGACGAAGGATTTGGTGAGGTGGAGTTGGTTGATGTTGGCTTCGATGGAGTGCGTTTCTTTACTGTGGTTGCTGATGCTGTGCTCTATGGCGGTGGTTTCGTGTTGGAGGGCTTCGGTGGTGAGGGTTCGGAGACAGCATTTTCGGAGGGGAGAGGAGAGAGCCTTTCGGCCTGCAGATGATCAATTAGCTAGGCGCAGGTTTAGGAATGGATTGGGAGGTGTACCGTGCCGTATAGCGACGTTTCGGAGGATCATGGTTGGGGAGTGCATTGTAGTCTGTTTCCTAGCAACTTTTTCGAAGTTGATGATATTCCCGTTCGACAAGCTTCACCCGCGCTAAACCTATTTAGGAGATGCTAGCTGCCAGACTCTCGAACACAACCTTGTCCAGGAAACATCTGATTTCACAACTGAAGCATTGATTTTTTTAGTCCTTGAAAAGGGATGTGTATATATTTGGAGCTGAAACGGTTCTTCGCAAGTATCGATATCTTTCGAACCCCTTATCATTCAAGATATACAGCGGCAGTATCAGTCCGTGTCTGGCGGAGAGTTCAAAAATAGAAATACTTTGAGTTAAGACGTGCAGGTCTCGGTGCTTCTTCAATGCCAATAGCAGAATGACTGCAGTGGTCAATATTACATCCTTGGCAGTCAAATCGGGGAATCAAAAACCTCTCTGTCAGTCTCATTACAACACCTCGATGCTAGCACCCCGGATATAGAGACATAAATATACAAAACCAAACAAGCAATCAGTTCACCGCTTCCATGCATGCAATCTACCACAGTTCTTCTCCCCTGTTCCGCTCCAGTCTCAAATTAACAATCCGCGATTCCTTCTAACCAGGCTCGTCTCAACGACTCGCCTTAACGACTGGTCAACCTGGTCAGCGTGAAAACACCAACAATCACAACCGCAAGAGTGACAATCGCTCCAGGCAACAACAACTCATTCGGCACACCAGCAATAACCTGCTCCTGCATTGGCTGCTGAGGAGCATTCTTCCTCCGTCTAACAGGCTGCTCGTCCTCGCTCTCCTCTTCATCCGAAATGACCTTTCTACGCTCACGGATGGTAGATTGAGGCGGTGTTGGCTCATTAGGAATGACAGGGTGAGGATCTAGAGTCGCACTGATAGGAGCTTTTTCTGGGTCGTGGACGAAGAGATCAACCTTGTCGCGGTGGCCTTGACGGGCGATGAGAATGGCTTCGAACAGATCATGGTCTGTGGTAATTGACACGGTATCTCCGTCATCGTCCAGATAGCTAAGAGCGAATCCAGAAGCACCGAGTTTGCCGTTCTCAAAGGTTGCGACGCCTCCGACAGCTTCGATTTCCGAGCCGAGCTTGGAGATGACTGCTTCGATGAGCTCAGCTAGGCCATTGGTAGCGATGACTTGGAGTCTGTGGACACGGCCGCTAGGAGCCTTGAACTTGAACGGGAATGGAACATCCTCGAGATGCGTCTCGCCTGGCGTCACAACTGAATGTGGCGGTGACTCGGCTCCAGTGTGCGAAGCTGAATCTCCAGGAGCGACACTGGCGTCCACATTGCGTTCATGACCCCTAGAAAGATCCGGCGACATCAAGGATCTAGCTCCATGGGTATGTTGATGACTCTGATGCTGGCTTCCCTCTCCAGACATGATCGATTCCGTCTCATTCTCAAGCGAGAGCCAGAACTTGTTCCATGCTGGACCTTCACTATCTCCAGTAGACATGGTGTTGATTTGCTCCAGGGTAGCATAGGTCAGCTTGAGAACGTCGACCATTCCGACGATTTCGCCAGCATCATTCATAACCGGGAGATTCAGGTAGTGGCCATCTTGAAAACAAAATCAGTGAAAAGACAAAAGAAAATGGTGAGCAGAGTTGGCTTACCGTGCATCTTTCTCAGGGCAGCTTGGATACTCATATCCATAGGAGCAAAATCTGGGTGTGGGGTCATAACACGAACAACACTGCATGTAGCAGGGTCCAACCCTGGCGCAATGACACGCAGCACAACATCTTTGCTGGTGAAAATTCCAGTAATTGATCCTTGGTCCTGGACAAGTACAGCCGTTGTATGATTCTCCTTCATTAATGCAGCTGCATCCTTCACCGATGTTCTGACGGAGACGGTGGTAGGTGGTTTGCCATCGAGAACGGACTCAAGAGTGGGCCCTGACATTTTGGACCGTAGAGCTTCGACATATTGGATGATTTGCTGGGGTTGACTTGATCCAAGCTCCGATTGCACACCTTCCAATGCATCGTACAGTTTTCTCGAAGAACTGTATGCCCGCTCCAATTTTTCCATAGCATCGTAGAAGCACTTTGTGATATCCAAAATACCGGAAATATCTTGGTTCTCGTCCATAACAGGCAGATGACGGAAACCCTTTCGAACCATGAGATCCAATGCATCGGTTGCGCTTGTGTCTGTTCTGGCACAAAGGGGGTTCTTGGTCATGATCTCTGCAATTGTGACATTGCTGGCCTTTACCCCGGCTCCAACCACTCTGAAAGCAAGATCCTTGGCCGTGAAGATTCCAGCAATTCGATCATCATCGTCGGTGACCAGTACGCAATCCTCCCTCTTTGCTGCCATCAATTGTGCAGCTTCTGCAACAGTGGTATTTGGCTTGATCTGTAGTGCTTGACTGGGTCGCAGGGCAAGGACAGTTCCTGGGGGAGCCTTTCGTGTTTGTCTTGCTCGACTTGTAGTATGCTTTTTCTTGCTGAGGTCCGTCTCGATTTTCCTTCGGATTGCCTGGAGGACATTATCAGTAATGTGTCTTGCCCGCATCCTGCTCTTCCGCTCCTATCAGTCCACGCACCTCATCTTTCTTGGTCTGCTTCTGTCTGCTAACACTCATGGTCGATCCTCCAGCTTCACTCTGGGTAGAATGTGTTTCCAAAGTAGGACGAGGGATGTTTGAGGCAGGGCTGTTTGGAAACGCTGGAACAGTCCCTCGGTTGCCGCCTCGACTGGGAGTTCCTCTCATGGTTCCCGTGGAAGCCATGGTGAGGTTTGTTTGAAATAAGGCGATGCGGGCAGGCTGTATTTGCTGATAGGATTGAAGACAGGAATGCTAAGCGCTGATTGTCCAATGCCTGGAAGTATGATTTGTGTGTGCAGGTGCAGGCGTGAAGTGGGATGATGTGACTCTGCTTTGCCTGTTATTCGTGGTCAGTCCGTCCGTCCACAGGGGAACATGAACAAGTGATGCGGACCGCCCTGGACAGTACTGATCTGGTCAGTCTTGTTTTTTGGTGTGGATGCTTTCCGCGTTCGTTGATAGGGAAACCCGCCTGAAATGATTTGCCAGTCCGGGCCGCCCATTCTCTGCTGCACTCAACCGATTGGACAGAGAGATCGGCCCTAAGAGATGCCGATGGGTTGAGCTTGGGGGCGTTGCTGTGGGCAACAACACGGAGCGCCAGATGGTCCGAGCGAATGTTGACTTCACGTCTCACGCCGAAAGATATCATCTGGATCACAAGCCAGATACAGATCCAGATCCCTCATCCAAATCTTCAAAACCCACATCCACATACATCTATCTACAACTTCAACTTCACAACTCTACCACAAAACTTACACTACACTCTATCTCTCAAACTTCAACTTCCTCTGGTCGCGAGCACACGAAAACCCGATACCCTTTTTCGTCCTCCACTAAAGGCCTGAGGAAGGTCCCAACTCTACCCAAGAAGACTCTGAGAGTCAACAACTACTGAGCAGCCTTACGATCTCAATTTGCCCGGCCTAACGGCTTGCGCTGCGTGAGGTGAGAATGTCCTGAATGCGCATTTCGTCTATGGAACATTTCAATTGTAGATCTTGAACAACGGACTTTGGATGGGCGATGCATTCGTTTGCAGAATGTGGTCTTGTTGACTTTATCTGCGAACGCTGCATCATCTATCCAGAGCTCCACGAGATGCGCAGACAAACCTTACCAACACTTAAAAGATCTACGCTGACTCTGCCCAGTTTCGGAACCCAGGTGTGCTTAATTGCATTACTTTCAATCGACAACTTTCCGAACTCTTCAAGCATTCAAAATGCTGTCCAATCCTACCAACAACCTTCACAATCGACAACGACAACACCGACGCCAACAATCGACACCAAATGCATTCGAGCCAGTGAAGGCCGCCAACCTGCCCAATATCCAGAGACACAACTCCCATCGCCGGGGGATGAGCTTGGATCAACGACGACGACGAACACCACCGCAGGAATACATGGTAAGTAATACTAACCCAGGATATCAAACGACACAACCACAGCATATTTTGCGAGAAACGCAGCAGCAAAGACTGGCACGCCCGGGCCAACAGCAATTTGCGCGATTCGACAATGACGAGAATTATCTTAATTCACCCGCCGTCACCCCTCAGAGACAATCTTTTGATGCCGGATGTACGAACCAGTACGGAAACAGACTCTCCCAGTCTGAGTTCCAATTTCCCGGACCTATCAATACGATAATCAGCGTCGAACCCAACAATAGCAACTACAATGGGAACCAAGACTTCAATCTATACCAGACCGAGACTGTCCTTACTCCATCCGCCTACCTGGATTTCTCGGCTGGATTCGAGACCAGCAGCCAAGGCACGAACAGTCAGAGTCACAGCAGGAGGAGTTCAGCAGGCAGGAGGATCAGTGGTGGCATAATGGATCGAGTTGCACAGTTCGAGCATCTCGCTCTACAATCGCCATGCCGCCCAACTACACCTCCGAATCAGAATGTTTCGCGTATGTTCATCTATTAGTTCTTGAGAATTCCCGCTAACATTCACAGATTACTTTCCCCCAACACCAGTGGATACTCCACATGATCGTATGATAAAGCAGGAACAGATGAACCAGAGATTTCTCGATACCTACGACACATCCATGGAAGAGACAATCAAGCCGAGGAGCAACCAAAGAGCTAGGGGCGTGTTTGATGACATGAGAAAGGAGGCAGAGATGGGATACATGCCGTCTCCTCCCCAGACTGGCCCGCTTCCAACTCGCAGCAGCTTCGATTCGGCTCCCATGCCAACATCGGACTTCATGAACATGCCCAATATGAACATGCAATTCATGAAGAACGAGCCCCTTGACAGTCCGCAATACTCTCCACACTCCAGAAACATGTCCTTCCAGTCTTCGCACAATTCATCTCCAGAGGTATCTCAATCCGCCATGTTCGATCCATTTGTCAACAAGCCAGAACTTCAAGCTCCTGAAATGTCTTACCAAGAACCTTCAAGCCACGGTCTTCCAATGTCGTCTTCGCCATCTCACCAGTCTCACCAGTCATCTCATAGAAGATCCGAATCTGTTGATAGCATCAATCTTGATGAGTCAATCACAGACACTGGGATCACCATTGACGACATTGCAACATTCATTCAAGGACCTGACCCATCGGATGGAAAGTGGATTTGTCTTTACCCAGAATGTAACAAGCGATTCGGCCGTAAGGAAAACATCAAATCGCACGTACAGACCCATCTTGGAGACAGACAATTCCAATGTCCTCATTGCCAGAAATGTTTCGTCCGCCAACACGACCTGAAGCGCCATGCCAAGATTCATAGCGGTGTCAAGCCATACCCATGCCAATGTGGAAACAGCTTCGCCAGACACGACGCTCTCACTCGCCACAGACAGCGCGGAATGTGCATTGGCGCATTCGAAGGTGTTGTAAAGAAGACCGTCAAGCGAGGTAGACCCCGCAAGAACCGACCAGACAACGAAGAGCGGATCAAGAAATCTTCCAGAACTCGCAGCAAGAACAAGGCTATGTCTTCCTCGTCCTCAACTTCAGGATCAGACAGTCGCGGTGGTCAGTCTCCTCGTAGTGAGCTTGACGTCCTGGATGATAAGCCATTCGGAGACTACGACTACTCGCAACAGAGCCAGAGCCAGAATTCAAGCCAGAACCAATACTCCCAGCAATCATCCATGATGGACAATGCTAGCTTCGAGTATTCGCAGCCTCGCTCTCCTACACCCTCCAACTGCGTCTCTCCCCAAGCGATCCAGTCCGTCCACTCTCCCTCAGCCTACAGCACTCACTCGCACCAATCCCATCGTGGCTCCATTTCCGAAAGCGTACACCACCAGTCGCACCCCGCCTCCCCCGCAAAGAGCATCCACAGCATACACAGCTACCATTCTCCCCCCGGCCTCTGCGAATCCTCCTCCAGCCCCGCAGCCAGCATCTACTACGACATGGACAGCGCCTCCCAACACAACGGTGATGGCGTCCACATGTCTCTGAACGTGAACAGCCTGGCCAACATCTCCGAACACGACGACGAGATGTTCCTCGAGGCGTTTGCGGCCGCGGCTAGCCACCACTCAGGAGACATGTCGGCCCTGGAACGTGAGCCGGATCTCTTGATGGGCAAGTTTGAGGATGCATTTGCGGCGCATGATGCAGATGATTTGTTCCGGAACGGTGAGGATGTGTTCTTCGGTAGTCCATAATTTGGAGTACCGTTCCCCTCACTGTGTTTGGAATGAGTTTGATGCGATGCGTTGCTGGGTGGTGGATGTTGCTTGTACGATGATAGATGGTGCTGTAGTGGAGTTGGATGGGTCTGTTGTGGCGTGGTGAGACTAGCGGAGATGTGTCTTCGAACCCCTTGATGGGGTTTGTTCCCTTCGCTATCTTGCCTGCCCTTTACGAGCTGCTCACTTCCGCTGGCACGATGAATGCTTGGATCACTTGGTGTACGATACAGATTGAACGGATAGCTTTGGGTTTCGGTCCTGGCTTTGGAAGAGATGGATCTTTGGTGGCTGGCAGGCTGTTTCTAGACAGCTTCTACACTTGTTGCTCGCTGGGGTCTTTTCGGATACTTTTTTTGTCATTTCGGTATTTCTTCACTCTTTTGGATCTGAACAAGGAGGGATGCGTGTATTGATATGGATATGATGGATGATGCTTAATGGATGGATTTGTTTTTCGAATGCGTGTGCTATGGGAAACAAAACTTTATATGGACAGGCTTGGCTTGGAAGGGCTTGGTGGGATAAATGGATAGGGGCATCGATGTTTTTGTGAATTTTAGGTAGTCGGTGACTGCAAGAATGTTATACGATCGTTACGGTCTTTACCTCAACTTCCCTCAGATTACTCTTCTGCGTCTCTTTATCCCTCTTGTCGTGATCGCAGTCGTAATGTGGCGTCGGCTGTGCTGTTCGATTGGTCAGCCAAAATACGTACCACAAATCATCTGATGGTCTGTCAACGATACAGGCAATAATACACCCTCAAGATCGCTGTTCAGTTGTACTTGAAGAACTAACAGGGGCTAGATCAGCTCAAGATGTTTCGTTACTCACCACTCCTTCCTGCTAATGAGAATGGAAGTCCGAGCATACGGATCCTTCACATCCAGCCGCATCAGAGCAACACGGATAGCATCATTGAATGCAGCCTTGTTGACGCATACCTAGGAGAGGGCGATTCGTATGAGGCTTTGTCTTACTGCTGGGGTGATAGCAGAAATACAATGCCAATACTTCTCAACAGGGTGGACTTTCCAGTTCGTGGAAACTTACTAGACGCTTTGAGAAGGCTGAGGAGAGAGAATTCACTCAGACGCATGTGGATCGATGCTATATGCGTGAACCAGGAAGATATCGAGGAGCGAAACAATCAGGTACAACTCATGGGACGTATATACACCTCAACGAGTCGTTGTCTGGCGTGGCTTGGATGTGATACTGTCACGGCGGAAACGGGGCTTACAACACATCGAAAAATCGAGGAATTGAGATTGTCGAATCCTTACGATCAAAACGACCAACAGACTTTAGAAACCATAGTGTCTCGATGGCTAGACTCTGGTCTGCCTGAGCCCGACAGCGAAGGCTGGGTGGCCTTGCAAGCCATCCTTCTGGCGCCTTGGTGCACTCGAGCTTGGGTTGTGCAAGAAGTCGCTTTCCCGCGTCTGGTGACGCTTATATGTGGAGATGTCTTGCTTGACTGGGATGACACAGCTCGTACGTTAGACTTCGCAGTCCGGAATTCAATGCTAGATATTTTCATGCCTACGTCTTCGCGGCCAGCGTATGAAGCGATCTCGAGGCTGGGATAGATGAGAAGATGCACCCAGCAGTGTCTCCGTCATATGACTCCGCAAGGTGGAGCGGAGACAACGCCATGGGTGATGGCACTTCAGTTGAGAGGGCTTGGAGCTTCGGATCCGCGAGACAATTTAATCGCGTTGATTGGACTGGTTGAGAACCTGGGAGGTGCAATTTTGTTTCAGCCAAACTACCACGAGGAAGTCAGCGAGGTCTATACGGCATTCATGAGGAATGTAATAGCTATCGATGGAGATCTGAGATTCCTGAAATGTGTTGAATCGTGGGAGGCTGACAGCCCCGAGTCTGTATTGCCTTTCGAAATGGATCATGATTATTCCAGCTCGGCATCATCCACAAGCTCGGATTTGCTGCTTCGATTATCTCGAACACCCTCGCTTAATAGTATAGCTTCGGAATTGCCCTCGTGGTGATAAACTGGAATAAGCAAACTGTGTTGCATCCAATCGAGAATACCAGATTCTGTGCGGCCCTAAATTCCCAGCACAATGTCCGACCATCTACAAATCGCAGGCAGCTTCTCGTTCGTGGTATACGAGTCGACACTTTCAGAATGATCTCTCCTCCCCTACAGCTTAGAGACTCGGGCTTGAGTACCTTCCACACTTGGAAAAGTTTGGTCAGAAGACATACGCGGAGAGCCGGAATTAATTTCCATTCAAACTGGCAATTTGACGCTGCATTTGCGGCAACCATGAGGGCTGGAGCCACTTCTTTCACAAAAGACTCTCAAAGTCCCTACGATGGCCCGCCTCTCAGGTCAGAGATAGATGAACAGAAGTTCATTGACCTACTGGACCTCTTGGATTCAAAGATGGATGTAGAGAATGTCATGAAACAGCATTTTCTGGTGGATGCTGTTCTTGGGGAATTATACACAGTCCTTGAAAGAACCTGCAGAAGACGAAAGGTTGTAGTTACTTGTGATGGGAAGATGGGACTGGTGCCTCAGTCGACTCAGAAAGAGGATTCTCTGTTTGTATTACAAGGCAGCGATGTTCCGTTTGTACTGAGAAACGAATGGGAAAATCATTGGAGCTTAGTCGGCCATTGCTATCTGCACAGATCGATGTTTGGGGAGGACTATGACTCTAAGCTAGTGGGTGATGTGGTTTTGGTATGACTGGAAAGTCTTATGAGAATATTGCTCATTTTCAATGACTTCTTGAGACCAAATAATGATATACTTCTTGAACACAGTGCTTGTCTCTCCAAGTTCCAAGCGTCTAGTGAAGAACAGAACATGAAGTCCCTATAAATGTATCACTCAATCAATATCGATAGTGTGTTGGCCATCAGAATCAGCGTCGAGATAGTCATCCACGTCCAAGGTACGGAGCATGCCATTGAACGCATTCAGCAGTTCAGAACTCCCACAGTCACCTTCACATTTCATTCGCCAATATCCAGCTCTCTTGAAAGTCCCGTGAAGCTCGGTTCGGTGAAGTACAATTCCACGGACATGAACAAATTTACCATAAGTCATTGACGCGATGCGGAGTAAGACGAACTTAGATGAAGTGTCTACAGAGTGTTTCAAGCTGCGAAGCACAGCTTGTCGACTAGTATCCCAAGTCACAAGCATATTTTCACTTCCATCCAGAGGGACTGCCTCGGGATCATATTCGCGTAGTCTAGTCTCCGTTTTCTCTTGGTTGTTCCAGATACAAAGCTCTGGTTGATCGTCGACTACTTGTCTGCGGGCTTTACACAAAGGACCGCGAAGACGCAATCGACAGAAGTTGGTTCCATCGAAATGATTTCGAGATATACGATTGATGTCAGTCTCCAAGATTTCGGTCCTGATCATCATCTCATCGCCTGCCAATTGATTGAAAAATCCGACTCTAGTCAGAATTGAGGCCCATGACTAGGATGGTGCAACAGTCGTTTCATTTTGGGAGGCACTGCTGTGCGGTTGTTTGGTATTATTGACACCTGTTTGAAACCAGAGGAGCGCAACCGGCAAATCAGCCTTCTACGTACCAGCGAGATATTCCGATGGGTATCGTTCTTGAAAAATGTTCTCAAGACTCAGTTCATCATATTGTTGCCCTTGAATAATTTCTGTCACCTGTGATCGGTTTGAAATGGTCGGCAATACATCTAGTAGTCGTAACGGAAGCTCATTGCTGGTGCGGGGCCTTTGGCAGATGGTATGATGTTCTAGGCAAGCCTTGTTCCAAGATCTGACCCTTTCAAGTGCTTCGGGTGAACATGTTTGGGAAGAGCTCAAGGTGGAAACTTCAACGCGACCGACTGGAATATTCAGCGCTGAGCTCAATTGATGACTTGGGAAACACTGACTATGACCGATTGAAATATCACCTGAGTAGCGTCTCCATCCTTTTATTCCGATAGCTTCACCAAAAATAGATATGTAGGCTGCAGCCGTGTCAATCCCAGCTTGACTGATGACCAACTCTAAGCGTTCCTCCTCATTCACGTCCTCGAGCAGCTTCTTGATGTGTATGCTTAGAAGCGTGCACAAGTGACATCTACGATAATGCAAGTTGGCTTGCAAGCAAAGCTGATAATCGGAATCGAATATGGCGGAGACCTTCTGGGACCCAGGTCCGCTCGCTATCATGTAGGCGGCATCTTCGAATATGCGGACACAATCTGTGCATAAAATGTGGATATTGCGTAAAGCCAGGGAGGCTTCAACCCACCGGAGAGATTCAAGAGCTTATCACTTGCAAGAATGATGGAGCATCGAGCCCACTGTATAAACGAGTCCCCAAACGAGGTCCTTTACATAGGCACGTTGTTGGCATACCACTTGTCATATCTATAGAAGATGAAATGTTTAGTTCACCGGCATTGATTGATTATGTTTGAATTAAAGGTTGTGAATTTCAGAGAAGGCTCGTAATCATTCATCAATGCATGATTATGTCTATTGACATGACAAGTCCACGACCAGTGACAGCGCTCACGACTCTTTAGCGAGACGAACATGAATCCAAATGTCGCCGAGCCAGATCCCTTTCTTCGATCCAACCAGCTTCACGAACTTATGGTTTGTGGTGCCAAGTTTTGGATTTGGTTGAGGATTTAATGTCGAATTTCGGACACGTTCTTGTTATTGTCACTCTCAGTAGTCTCGAGGTGCTCTGTTTCGTACATAACTTTGGCATCGCTTGGTGGAGCGGTGAACTCAAACACTATTGCAAGTCAGTGACATTATCACGAAGATCGAAATGAGCATGAAAACTTACAATCAACAGGCGTGGTAGTGAACTTCCTTGCGTTGACCTTCTTCTGGAAGAGATAGTCGATATCGGCGAAACTTCTGTTCTTGGTCTCTGGCAAGAAGAACCAGATATAGACGACCCAAACGAAGCACAAGCAGAAATATACGAGTCCGGTCTTGGCTCCCAAGTTCCAATCACTGGCGCTGCTGTTCAGCATGCGGGGGTTGATCTGCTGGACCATGATACCGCAGCACACGTAGACTGCACGACCGAGGACGATAGTCTGCGCACGGATACGACTGGATGACATCTCACCGACGATAACGTAGGTGGTTGGGCCGAGGGAGACTTTGAATGCGCATTGTACGAGGATTAAGAATGCTGCTGTGACATAAGGGATGGTGCTCTTGGTTCCGACGAAACCAGCGATTCCGACTGCCAACATGCATGCGCCGATACTAGTCGTTCCGAACAAGTAGAAAGCGCGACGACCGATACGACCCATGAGACAGATCGCGATACCAGTGGCAAGGATGTTGACGGATTGAATACCCATGTTGTAGTTGAATGCGTTGGTTGCGCTCATTCCAACGGAACGGAGCATGATAGCTGCGTATTGAGTGATGGATTGTCCGTTCAGCATTTGAATGACCCAGGCCATGCACACGATTCCTGTACGGCGTGCATTGGTGCCGGTGAAACATTCCTTGTAAGATGCGTTCTCGGATTCGATCTTCTCCATCTCGTTGGTGTGGTTCATGAGAGCAAGAGTCTGCGCCATGGTTTCCTCAGTGTAGAAGTCTTTGCGAGCGAGACGGCGGAGTGCCTTTTCAGCGTCGGCTTGACGACCACGGCGGATCAAGTACCACGGACTTTCTGGGGCGAAGAAACCGACGATGAACAACGGGGGAACCCAAACCCATTGGATACCGTAGGGTACGCGCCAGGCGGCATCATTGTCAGTTCCGAGTTGAAGGGAGCCGCGGAGGACACCAGTAGCAAGGAAACTCCCAGCTCCCCAGCACATAGAGACCCAGGCAGTGAGGTAACCTCGCATGGCAGCGGGACAGATCTCCGCTGCGTATGCCGTCGTGAGCGTTTGGAAAATACCCCACGGGATGCCGCAGATGATGTTACCGGCGAGAATCATCTCAATGTTGACTACGATGGTGAGCAATTGATTGTTCAGGTAGGATTGGACAGCATACCAGCGAAGAAGAGGATGAAAATGGTACATCCCATGAGAACCATAGCTCCCTACAGAGGACGTTAGCCATAATCCGATATCGACATAGATTAGCAGAGAAAAAACATACCATGTAGACTCTTCGGGACCCGAAACGAGCTTGCAAGTAACCGTTGATCAGAAGACCAATAATTGAACCGCAGTTGTTTCCGGCTCCAATACCTCCTTGCCAAGCTGACGAAATGTGCTGCTTTCCATTCTTATCTGGCCATCCGAATTTTCTCAGGTAGGCTGGGTGCGCGAAGAAGTTGTTGATCAGACCAACATCCATGCCCTCCATGACTAGCGCCAAACTGAGCAACATGCTGAAGATGACGGCCGGTGTGTATCTCTTGAAAAGCTCCTTGCGGGGAAGGGTGGCTTCCTCGTCACTAGCAGCGACGGCGGCTTCGATGAGCTGATGACCAAATTAGTATGCGCGCTTTTCATTATTCAGGTAAATTTTTGGACGCTTCTCTTACCTCCATGTTGGGCGTATAGGCAGCATGCTCGTGGTGTGAGGGGACAGGTTTACCCACGTCCGCCTCGGCTCTGCGAGGGTCGACCTCTGTGACGGCCATTATTGTCGCTGTCTATCGACGCTGAACCTCAGAAGGTCTGATTGAGGGGTGAAGGACGACAAGATTGCCGGGGAAGGAGAGACAAGGGACTGGGTGAGAGGAAAGCACAACGATGAAGAGTGTGTGTGGGAGGGGGGCAGTCTCTGGGATTTATATAAACAATGTCGGAAGAAGGCCCAACAAGCCATTAAGCCACCCCAGATGCCAAGTCCACCGAGGGGAAGGGTACATCTGGATGGCTGGGTTGGAAACTCGACACACAAACCGCTGGCCACCCACCATCCTGGCGCGTCCAAGAACTGCCAAGTAGAGTTTGTGCCTACTCATGCATGGAAAATCGCCGCCATGTGTTGCCCATGTCTTCCACATGATAGCAATTGATCTTGGATGTCAATATTGCACGGTAAGGTAGGCCGGAAACAGGCTTATACCCCGCCAAAAATTGGGAACATGAACTCAGCTCTCGACCCATCCTGTTGCATCCTGAACCCATCATGAACTGGAGTCCCCATTCCCACCCCAGGTCCCCTCCCTAACCCAGCGTGCCAAACTCACCTTAGTTCCTAACATTTAGCACCATGCACGACTCAATTGGAGGGTGGAGGTCGACGTGGATGTTTCCACCAATAGACACTCAACGTTTGAACTATCACAACCAACAAATCCGCTGATTTCAGGGTCCCTCGGTCAAGACGAGTCATGTTCACCCGAACCTGGGATATCTCACACCGATCCCCCCGCATTCCTGCTCGTCTCTTCTCGCCCCCAGCTTCCCCGCGGGGTCTCCCGCCAAGGGTCCAATATTGAGGCACAGCCATTGCCAGCCAATCAGATATACAGAGTTTCGGAGAACCTCCTGTGTCCAGAGATAGTGTCTTGGACGACGGATATTGCGACACAAACAACCGAAGATGCAGCGGAACTGTGCCAATGCAGGATTAGCTGCCAAGGTAATTGTCGGATTGGTGTCCGTGATAGGTGCGGTCTCCTTACTCGCAACCGAGCATGCACTGAGCGCCACCACGAATTCTCAGTCACAACCAAGTGTCTGTTGCTGTGCTATTGGCATAAAAAATATGCAGATATTGTGGAACTGTTCGATGGTACAGTCTCATTTCTACGAGAAAGTATTGAAGCCATAGACATCAAGCGCAGTTTGGCTAAGTTACGGTCAAGTGAGGATGTAAATCTTCTGTGTTTTTCCCGCCAAGATCTCTCTCGCTTAAGCGGCTAGCTTGCTAGGGACTAAAGGGGGGGGACGATCCGGACTCCAGCTCGCCGAAGGTTGTTTTGATCTCGCATAGTTTTATCAAGGGACTCCTTACTCCAACAGATTTGATAGAGGAATTGACTGCTGCGCCATATGCTCGGGACGCCCTTATGGCACTCGTGACAGATGGCATTCCATGGTGTCGGGGGTCGCGCAATCCTTAAATGTCATGGTTCTAGGCTAGGTAATTCACCCCGTCTCACCTCGTGCAGCTCCGTGCCCAGACAAGCGAGTTCGTTTGATGGGTCCTTTTGGATTTTGACTCCACGATGTCTCCACCTGAGGAGGTTCTTTAACCTCGTGCTCTCCTGGGTGTGCCTCTTTTCCCCCACTTCGCTGCACATGTCACAAATTGGAACGAGATCCAAGAATCCCCCTTAAATGAAGTTAAACCAACCAGCCATCGCAGAACTCACATTTCGGCAAACACGGTGATGCAGGCGAAATTCCCTGAAACCTTCTCCCCACATCGGCGGATTTCCCCTCATTCTAACACAAGACATCGACTGGCATTGATTCTCCAGCACTCGCCCAGAAGGGAATTTCATCCCAGACCCAGTAATAGAGTCAAGAAGCCAAGCGATCGAATTCCAGTACAGCGGCTCCTTCCATTCCACTTTTGAGCGTGACTTGTAAGCGGCAACGGTATCGGTCCTGAGATCTGCTGGCGAAAGAATCATAAGAAGTTTATGATCCCGAAGTTGAGCTTACTTTACGATTTGTCTGATTGTTTACGGAAACGTCGTCCTCGCTCGCTTGCAGGCCTCCAGATTAACCGCTCGCTGTATCTCTCTAGAGCTGGCCCGAACTCGCCATAATTCCAACTCCCGCCCAATACCTTACAATCAAGCCAAAGACACCAAGAGCAACATAGCAAAAGCCAACAGAAAGCCACAAGCTCAAACACCTACACATACGAGGCGCGACTCGTTTCGACTCCTTGTCTGAGCTCAAAATGTGTTCACATGGCACCCACCCTCACGGGTTGCACGACACCGAAAATGCGAAGCCATACCCAACCAAGGTTGTGGCGCCTGTTGGCAAGAAAATCACCTCACTGTACAAGAAGCGCTTAATGAACTTTCTCACACCGGGCCAATGGGAAAAGGTTAATCTATTGTCGTAAGTGCATTGCTTTGCTCTGCCGCACTCCGAGAAAAGCGAAGGGGGTAGCATACCCCTCTCAGTATTCAATCTTTTCATTCGTTACCGAATCGGTCAATCTGTATGTGCTATGCAGTGGTGCTGACTTTGTCAATCTGTGATATAGCGTTCTAGACTATGGCAAATATGCAGGCTCACCACATGTGGAATTGTCTGTATGGGACGCGCCAGGCACTGATCGCCCATCCTTCTCCGAGGCGACATCCGAGTCAAACAATTACCGAGCAACCCAAGTTGGCGAGAAGTTCGGTCCATCCTGGACAACCCATTGGTTCAAGTGCGAACTCACTGTTCCGCAAGATCTCTGCAAAGCAGACCAGCACATCGAGCTGCATTGGGACTGTAACAATGAAGCTACAATCTGGACAGCCTCAGGTGAACCGCTTCAAGGACTGACGGGACGTGGTGAACGTATCGAATGGATCATTCCCGAGTCTTTCAAAGATGGCAAAAGCCATGTGCTTTACCTCGAGATGGCATGCAACGGCATGTTTGGCAACGGGCCTGGTCGTCCCATTTTCAAGAACAATGCTGGCGGAGACTCGATCCAACCGCCTGACAATGACAAGTACTTTCAGTTGACTAAGGCCGAGATCGTCAACGTCAATTACCAGGCTAGAATGCTACATGTTGACTTCACTGTGATCCACGACGCGGCTACTGAGCTGCCAGAAGACACATGGGAGCAGCATGAGGCGCTCAATGTTGCCAGCAGGATCATCGATACGTTCAAAGAGGGGGATGATGCATCTATCCTTGCGTGTCGGAAAATCGCGAAGGAATATCTGGGCGAGGATATTGATTCTGCGAAAGCGTATCAGACGGCGCTTGATAGAAGACCAACAGTATATGCTATCGGCCATTGTCACATCGATACGTGCTGGCTTTGGCCATGGGATGAAACGAAGCGGAAGGTCGTAAGATCTTGGTCCAATCAGTGCGATCTGATGGATCGGTACCCAGAATTGAACTTTGCTTGTTCGCAAGCTCAGCAGGTGCGTCGCTGGCCAATCCATCATTATCTCCCATTATAACAGTCAGCTAATGGTACCCAAAGTTCAAATGGCTCAAAGAAATATACCCCTATGGCTGGGAGCGTGTCAAAGCCAAAGTCGCCTCAGGACAATTCCACCCCATTGGCGGCTCATGGGTCGAGCACGACACGAATCTCCCATGCGGGGAGTCCCTCATCCGTCAATTTCTCTACGGCCAACGTTTCTTCGAAGCAGAGTTCGGTGCTCGATCGACGACGTCGTGGCTACCGGATACATTTGGGTTCTCGTGCCAGATTCCGCAAATTTGCAGACTGGCGGGGATGACGAGGTTCTTGACGCAGAAGCCCTGCTTCAATAGTGTGAACGATTTTCCTCATACGACGTTCAATTGGTATGCAGTCCTGTTCCGCGTTCATATCCATATTTAATCATCGGATGCTGACGCACGTATACAGGGTTGCGTTGGATGGAAGCCAGGTAATCTGCCATATGCCTCCAGCGAAGACTTACTGTGCAGAGGGCAACTACGAGAACATCACGAAGAGCATTTCCAACCACAAGTCTCTGGACCAGGACAACACTGCTCTTCTCGCAGTAAGTAATCCGATGGCCCCATATTGGAACCCATTTTGAATGTCTTGCTAATAACTCCTCTGCAACCAGTTTGGCAAAGGCGACGGCGGCGGCGGTCCAACCTGGCAACACATGGAGCGACTCCGACGTCTGCGTGGTATGGCCGACACCATAGGCTCCATCCCACGCGTACACTCCGGGTCTACGGTTGATCAATTCTTCGACAAGCTAGAAGTCAAGTCTTCCAGTCTAGTGACATGGTACGGCGAGTTGTACTTCGAGCTTCATCGCGGCGTATACACGACACAAGCGCGCACCAAATCGCACAATCGCAAATCAGAGAACTTGTTACATGATTTGGAACTGTTGGCGACGATTGCTTCGATTCAAGATAAGGACTACGAGTATCCAAAGAAGGAATTCGATGAGTTGTGGCATGGGGTAATGCTTTGTCAATTTCATGATTGTTTGCCAGGTACGGCGATTGAGATGTGTTACGAGGATTCCGAGAAGGTGAGTTAGCGTCTGCCTTTCCCCTCCTTGACAACATGAGTGAGACTTATCCTGACGCAAACATAGGTCTACACCAATGTCTACAAAACAGGTCAAATTCTCCTGCAACAGATCTTCGTCAGTCTCGGCATCGAGCAGCTCGACGCCGCGAAAACTTTGAACTACGAAACAGCCACTGCCCTGAACACCCTACCATGGCCTCGGAAAGAGCTTATCGAGGTCTCTGACTCGGAAGCCATTCTTGCTTCTGGCTCTAGTCATGCACTAACCATTTCCTCCTTCAATGCCACAGCCGAGGGTGTCAAAGCGGTGACTGTGAAGGAAACCTCACCCGGCACCTTCCAACTCCAGAACGCCCATCTCACAGCTACCATCGCCAATGGTGTCCTAACTTCTCTTTTCGACCGCCGCGCCAATCGTGAAACCCTCTCCGGGCCAGCCAATCAATTCGTCATCTTCGACGACAAGCCCGTGTATTGGCAAGCCTGGGACGTGGAAGTATACCACCTAGAGACTCGGCAAGAACTCCCTAACTCAAAAACTACTATTCATGAGGATAAAGGATATCGTGCAAGTGTTATTACCGAGACGAGGATCAGTGAGAAGAGCTCGATCAAGACTGTGATATCGCTCAGTGCTGTACTTGATGACGAGCAACCGTCGATGGTGGAGTGTACAGCGGATGTTGAGTGGCATGAAACAATGAAGTTTCTGAAGGTGGAGTTTCCGGTGAATGTTAGTAACATGGAGGCTTCGTATGAGACGCAGTATGGGATTATTAAAAGGCCGACTCATTACAACACTTCGTAAGTCTACTCATTTCTACCTATAAGTTGCGAACGGAGCCTAGGCTGACATTTCACGCACAGCTGGGACATGGCCAAATTTGAAGTCTGCTGCCACAAATTCGCCGATCTCTCCGAATATGCTTACGGCGTCTCCATTCTCAACGAGAGCAAATACGGCTTCGCAACTGTCGGCAACGTGATGCGTCTCTCTCTTCTTCGCTCGCCCAAAGCACCCGACGGCAACGCGGACATGGGCCACCATAAGATAAAGTGGGCGATCTTGCCACACAAAGGCGCGCTGGGTCATGAGACTGTGATAGCGGCATTCAATTTTAACAATCCGCTGAAGCTCGTTGGCAAGTCCGCAGCGGAAAGTGGAGAGGAGAAGGGCAGAAGAGGGATTTTAGAAAGGTTTCCGACCAGGCTCACAGGAGATGAAAATCTCGTGCTTGATTGGATCAAGCGGGGTGAAGACGATGCGGATGTTTCCACCGATGCGCTACCGAAGAAAATCCAGAGGACTGTGATAGTAAGAATATATGATGCGCTTGGTGGAATGGGAAGAGGTGTTGTCGAATGTGCATGGGACGTTAAGAAAGTATCCAAGACGAACATTTTGGAAGATGATTTGGAGGAAATTGCTGTGCAGAAAGCTGAAGGTGGGGCGACGTTTGAGGTGCAGTTGGGGCAGTTTGAAGTTGCTACATACAAGATTACACTTGAAGGATGAGATGCATTTGAATTGAAGGTGGGGAGGAGGTTACTTGACGCTTCCGCTTGAGTGCAGGTCATTTCTTTCCCAATTTCAGTCTCGGCTTAAATGGGGTGGGCACTAGATATCGTCATGCAAAGGAAATTGATATAGAAGGTACAGAGGCTCGCATTAGACTGGATATGGATAGAAAGCACTGCAGTTTGTGTGAATTTGATTTCGTCAGAATGCTACTGTCAGAAGTGAGAAAAGTTAGATCATGACTGCTGACTTTTGCTCGAGGTGTTACTTTCGTTTCAGCAAAGCCGTATAGTGTCTCTGACGTTCATTTGGATACCTTATTGAGCTTCCTAGCACCGAAGCTACGAGAATTATTCACAGACTGAAGATTGTTTAGATACTGCTAATGTATCGCGCAACCAACGTGGATGACCTCAAAAATTCGGGACCGAGTGAAGCAGCCCCTCGCTTGGTGTGTAAGCGACCCAAACCTTCGGTACTTCAGTGACTCTACGCAAGACCATTAGTGACTCATGGCTAAGATGTACTTCACAATTAAGTTTCCACGTCAATGATATTTAGAGTTCTCAAGACTGTATCTACTCCTAACCGTCGACGTCGATTATAACATTACAGTGCAATTGAATTGCTTTGCCAACGGGTCTGTCTGCCGCCCACAATCTGATTATCATATCACAAATTCAATCGCCCATCATGGAGCCTTCCACGGAGAAGATAAGGTACGCGAATTTCTGTGCACACTTTCGAAAACAATAAAGATACTACCTCATTACTCTTACGTACCTGTACTGACTGGCATGCAGCAAGAACGAACAAAAGAGACGAGCAAAGCAGCTCGAGAGGGAAGAGAGAAATCAGCAACCAGCTGCACCTCAAAACTCCACAGCTCGAGAAGCAGAAGTCCTTCCTCACCAACACCACGAGAACCGAGTCAAGCTCTTCCAATCAATCAAGTCCACGCCTGGCCACAATCTCTATCCATCCACATTCCAAGCCAATGTCACAGACTTGGCAGCTTTCAAGTCTCAATGGGAACACATGAAGACCGGGGAGCAAGATACTTCAGTCGAGGTCAAGCTTCGCGGAAGGATTATATTTATCCGCTCAGCCGGCGAGCGTCTGCGGTTCTACGTGATCCAAAATGGAGAGGAGCAAATTCAAATTGTCTCTCAAGCCAAAGGAGATGATATGGAACCATATTTGCGACAGCACGAGCACCTCGGCCGCGGCGACATCATCGGCATCATAGGTCACCCAGGACGAACAGCACCTCGTGGTCGTCCCGTTGGCGAGTTTTCCATCTTCGCTAGCCAAACCATCCTCCTCGCACCATCATTGTGGATGATACCCAAGGACACAGGCTTTACCGATGCTGAGCAACGACATCGGAATCGTGCTTTGGACTTGATTGCCAACCGCTCCACCCGGGACATGTTTCGCGCCCGCCACCAGACCAATTTCTTCATCACCAACTTTCTGAGCTCGCGAGGATACATCAGCGTTGAAACACCAATCCTCAATCAGATCGCTGGTGGTGCGTCCGCCAAGCCATTCATAACATATCATAACGACTTGAAGCGTGATCTCTTCCTCCGCATCGCCCCTGAACTTCCCATCAAGCAGCTCGTCGTTGGAGGTCTCGATCGCGTCTTTGAAATTGGACGAGTCTTTAGGAATGAGGATATCGACTTGACGCACAGTCCCGAGTTCACCACGTGCGAATTCTACCAAGCGGATGCCAATTATCAAGACATGATGACGCTCACCGAAGGGATGGTATTTGGACTCGTCAAGACAGTGACTGGTTCTCACATTACCAGCTACACCACTCAAACCGGCGAAACTCATCAAGTGGACTGGACCACGCCATGGAAGCGCATCGAGATGATCCCCGCTCTGGAAGAAGCGACTGGTGTTCGCTTCCCGGATAGTCAACAACTGCACACCGACGAGACGAGGGACTTTCTCCTGGGTCTGCTCGAGAAGCACAATATCGTTTGCTCACCACCTCAAACCAATGCACGAATGCTAGATAAGCTCGTCGGCGAATTCATCGAATCGACATGCATCAACTCAACATACATCATCCACCATCCCGTCATCCTCTCCCCTCTCTCCAAGGGACATCCCAGCCATCCAGGTTTGACAGAGCGCGCAGAAGCGTTCGTGTGCAAGCGCGAGATATGCAATCTGTTTACTGAATTGAATGATCCATTCGAGCAGCGTGAGCGTTTCATGGAACAGGCGAGGCAGAAGGACCAGGGTGATGATGAGGCGCAGGGGGTGGTGGATGAGGGGTTTATGAAGGCGTTGGAGTTGGGTTTGCCGCCTACGGGTGGTTGTGGTATTGGGTTGGATAGATTATTGATGTTTTTGACGAATAATTATTCGATTAAGGAGGTTTTGGCTTTCCCAATGATGAGGGATGAGGTCAAGAGGGGGGAGGAGAAGGTGGTGGGAGGTGAGGCTGTTGGTGCTGCGGATGTTGATCAGCTTGAGGCTAAGCAGCAGAGGTTGACGGAGATGAGAGATGAGATGGAGAAGTTGGAAGGAGAGATTGCTGGTCTTGCTGTAAAGTAGATGTTACTTAGATTGAAAATAGAAGAAAACGGACTGCAAACCCGTCACTCAGACTATGGGAGAATTGCATCGGGTTGAGAGATATGTGCGGATCGCTACATGAAAGGTGTCACACATTGAGGTGTTCAATTTGGATGGAATTCGTATTCCATACAAAAATATCAAAATACCTAAATCATCAGTTGAACCATACGGGCGGAGTGATGGTTAGCAGAAATGATAGGCTCTTTATCAGGGATGTGAGAGCCGTCCTGAAGGTTTTGCTTGAGGGCATGTTGCTTGTGCAAATGTGAAGGTGAAGGTAAAAAGTAAATCCTCGACCTCATTCACTCTCAGACGATCTCGAAGAAAAGATTGCATCTAGCTAGCTACTTTATGTAGCGAAATAAGAATACTTGATACCATGTACAAGCACCCACGTTCTACGTCACGGTGATGTCTCTTCAAAATCATAACTAGCTTATGGTTTCCATCAGACTAGTCGCTTATCGGTCGGATTCGTCCGCCTCATCGCGATTGGTCCGTGGGTTTTGCTATTACATATACCCACTCACTTCGTTATTCACTGCATAGGTTCGGGTCGAATCTTTTTTGATCCTAGCAGACTTTCGATATGTTCATAGAGGCGATAGGATAGGTATGTGCCACTTGAGTATTTTTCGCTATTTGTTTGGCGACGACTAGCGAGACCGAGGTAAGCGAGACTCGAGGTAGAATAAGTGCACGGAGTGGCACATGGTCATCACAATTCTCTCATTGAATGAGAGTGGAATTCATTCCGAAACCTCAGCGACTTTTCATCCCTGTAATCCCAATGAATATCTTCCCCAAGCACGAACGCAATCGACCTCTCAAGGACCCAGCGGGACCGGCTGCTCCCTTCTCTCTTTTTCTTCTTTCTCCTTAACATACGGCTCGTCCTCAACATAGACTTCGTACTTATATTTGCTCCCCGTATGATAACTCCTCAGCTCCTTCTGTCCAGCACCATACACCTTCTCTCTCGCCGTCAACGGCACTGCATCCTCTTCCGGAGCCTGAGGATAGAGACCCCTCCTTCTGAGTTCGGGAACTAGCAGATCAACTACATCTTCGAAAGTACCAGGACTAGTCACATAAACAAGATTAAAACCATCCACATCTGCCTCCCTGACCCATCGCTCAAGCTCATCAGCAACCGTACTAGGCGATCCAACACCCACCGGCCCTAGCCCACCAATCGACGCAACCTCCGCCACAACTTCAAGCGTCCACTCTGGCACGTCTTTACTAATTGTCGTGAAAGCACTCAGCGCACTTGTCACTTTATGCGCTTCTTTGGAGTCTTCTTCCGTAATCTTCTTCCCTATCTCTAATTTCGAGAAGTCGATGCCCATCCACCCGCTGACAAGCACGAGTCCGCCAATCGTAGATGCATATTTCTTGTATGTGGCTAGCTTCTCGTAGGCTTCGGCGTCGGTGCGACCAACGATCGGTGTGAACGTGCAGAAGAACTTGATAGATTTGGGGTCACGGCCTTGAGAGGCGGCCAGGGCTCGAATCTTTGCTATTTTGGGGGCAAGAACCGAAGGGGAGTGGCCGGTTACGAAGATTGCTTCGGCGTGCTTGGGGGCAAATTCTGAACCAGCGCTAAAGTGGCGATCTTGTCAGCATTTACTCTTGGGTCTTACTATCCCCTCGAGCTTGAGTGAGAGCAACTACGGTGTTCAAGAAGATAGACAAGATCAACTTACGCTGAAGTCCCTGCCTGGAACAAAAATGGGGTCCGTTGCGGTGACGGATCCACGATATGTCGACTCCCCAAATTATGGTACTTTCCATGGTGGTTGATAGTTCTCACGAGATCTGGGTCGATGTAAACATCATTCTTTTATCTTCAACAAGAGCGTCGCGACTCCAAGAACCTTCCCAGAGCTTGTACAACACTCGGAGATACTCGTCTGCTTGGCGGTATCGCTCGTCGTGCTCGATTGGTGAATCGATTCCGATGGCTTTGAAAGCCGCTTTCTTCCAGGATGTCACAATATTCCTGGTAGTTCTTTAGTATGGTCACAAAGAAACAGGATGCAGACGAAAATGGGATAAGGGTGACGTACCATCCGATGCGTCCATTGGTCAGGTGGTCGAGTGTTGAGAGACGTTTAGCGAGGAGGAATGGCGGTTCGAAGGTCGTGCTGGCTGTGATCCCGAATGCTAGGTTCTTTGTTACTAGCAAGAAATCAGTCGAACAATTCTCAGATGCAATCGTTGTTCTCAGCCAACTCACCAGCTGCCATTGCACTGATCGGCTATAAGTCATCAGCATCAAGTTCGTCAACCCGAATCCGAACGCATGACTTACGATAGTCGGGTCAGTTACGGGCCACTGCGCAGCCCTTAGAATGCAGTTGTCAAGACTCCCTTCATATGTATCATATCCACCCTAGGTATCAGCCAGGAATAGGGCGTTGATGTTCCCGCGCTCAAGGATCTTGGCGAGATCGATCCAGTATTTCAGGTCACGTTTTGTTGCCGAACGATCTTCGGGGTTCTAGTCATTCTGTCAGTTCAAAACGGGAATCCATCTCGATGATATGAATCTTCCTCGTATAAACCCATCAAAAGAGAGTAAATCACAGACCTTCCATTGCCCAGGACTCAAATGGCCTACAGTCGACATGTCGAATGCATTGAGTAGAATTTGTTTCTTGGGCTGTACATTCTTACTCCCTGTCTTTTCTGCATTTTCACTTTTGTTATGCTGTGCTGCTGGAGATGACTTTACACCATTCAATGTCCCATTCTTGATGGGCGCGGAAGTCTGATGCCGCTTAGGCTGAGGCGAGGCGGCCGCATCTTAGGAGCGAGCCGTTCGTTTCGGCATCTTGAAATAATATCTTTGCACAACAAATGCAATTTACTTCAAGGTCCAAAACAGAGTGACCGCGAAGTGGTACCAAAACATTGTTTTATACTGCCATCTCATTCCACCATCGTTCAATTTCAAGGCGTGCCGACTTCCGCACGATGTTGCTGACGCTGCCCGCTATTGCGTGCTCTTAGCCGATTTTGAGCACCATCGAGATATCGTCTGGGCATATCCAAACATCAACGTCCCTGCATAAGTGGGATGCCAAATACTTGGTACGAACGAGTGATGTAGATCTTGAAGCGGGTCGCAAGATTTGACATGAAAAACCACATTTTTGGCATAAATAGCCCGATCGCGCTTTGTTGGAGAGCTGGAATCACTTGACGATCTTCCGACGGGTTTCCAAGTAATCAAACCAGAATTCAGTTCTAGATTATCTTTTGTCTAGATTCTTTTGAAATGGCTGAGGACTTCCCTAAGACCGAGGAGGTCTCAGCGAAGGTTGAAGTTCCAGACTCGGGATCAAACAGTATTCACAGTGAGGCAGAAGCTGAGCGAAGAGCTTTCTTGTCGACTTTCAGTCCTGAAGAGGATAAAGCCATCAGAAGAAAGGTCGATTATTGATTTCTTTGGTTGATCGGTTTGATGTATATCATCAAGAATGTAAGTGGTGACAGATCCTTGATCAAATGGTTGGACTGACCAGATAGACAGATCGATTATACAAATGCCGCCGCTGTGAAAGTACTTCAGGTTGGAAAACCTACAAACATTATGACTCAATTGAAGTTGACCGCCGACGAGTACAACTGGGTTCAATCGATATATTTCGTAAGTGTTTGCGACCTCCCCACCTTCTGCTTTACTCCTCCATCTCTCTCCAATTCTGTGCATTCGCTGCTCCTGTTCTCACTGACAGTCAACAGATCGCATACATCGTCTTCGAAGTCCCTAGCAATCTTCTTCTAAAGAAATTTTCACCCCGCAATTGGCAATGTCGCATCATGCTCTGGTGGGGCATCGTACTGGCCTGCCACGCCGCCGTAAAAGACAAGCACGGTCTCTACACGGCCCGATTCTTCCTAGGTGTGATGGAAGCAGGAATGTTCCCAGGAATTGCGGCACAACTCTGCTCATGGTATCGAAGCGACGAGATGGGAAAGCCCATCATGTGGATGTTCGGCTTTCAGAACTGCTCCGGCATCGTAGGCTCGGTTCTCGCCTACGGAATCCCTTATATGGATGGACTTGGCGGTATGAGTGCTTGGCAATGGGTGTATCTTCTCGAAGGTATCGTGACGATTTTGTTCTCGTTCGTGGTCTTTGCTGTTCTGCCAGATTACCCGAAGAGTCCGCGAAGCAATAAATGGTTGACGCCTCGCGAACAAGAATACCTCGAAGTGCGACTTTCAGAGAATGCGCCGAAGACGGAAGATGCAGCTTTCAGCAGGAAGGAAATCATCGCCTCTCTACTCAATCCGCGTACCTACTCGTTCATGTTGTCTCAGATCCTACTTAATTTCGGCGGGTATGGCCTCAGCTGGCAGCTCCTGACCGTGCCAACGAGTCTAGGATTTGCAGATCTGCCAAGAAACCAACTGTTAAACATCCCACCGGCTGCTGCTTCAGTCTTGGCGATTATATTCGCGGGTTGGTTCTTGAAGAGAGCATTTGTTACGAGACCGACGTTCGTGATGTGGATCTGCGGTGGGGCATTGGTGTTCTTCGTTACGCTTGCAGCGACGAGAGACAAGTATGCAGTCTACATTGCTTGTGTGTTCGGGGCGATGTTCTATTCGGTGTACTTCATTCCGTTCTGGGCTTGTGAATATCATCCTACATCAGTTGCGAACTGAAGCTGACACTATAAAGGGCGATCATCCACACTCACCGGCACGACAGGCACGGCCTTCACACTTGCTTTTCAGTCCTGCGTTGGACAAGTCGGTGGCGTTATTGGCCCGCAACTTTTCCAGTCCCGGTATGCGCACAATGGGTATAAAGTCCTGTTCGCAATCTGCGCTGCTGCTATCGGAGCTGGTTGGCTCGCTAATGTGTGGACGTGGTGGTTAACAAGGAATGTTGAGTGGGATGTCAGGAGGATTCGGAGACTTAGGATTAAATCTGAGAGAAAAGGTGAGATGTTTGCTGATGATGATGTCAGGGTCTTTGAGGAGAGAAAGGTATTTGGTAGGGGCTTCGTAAAGCGAGATGGGGTAGTTGAGGAGCCATGATCGCCTCGAGCGTGGAAAGAAAGTCGGAGTAGAGATTTGTAGAAACTTGGCATGTGCTAGAACATGCCATAGAAAAATGTCTTCGTAGGCGATTAGTGGCAAAGTGAGATTCTGGAAAAGACATAATTGCCGGAAAATCAATTTGCTGTTTTGATTGAGAGGGGCACTCGAATTTTTCCACCGTCAACAAATCCACCTTCCATCAGTATATTGCATTTCTCTCATCTCTCCATACGAGCCCAAGCCGCAGACCTCTGAAGTTCATTCTAATCGTCCTACGCTCTCTCACAGCTTCTTCGAGGTCACCGAGACACTCTCCGCGACCTCTTCCACGCTCCGCTCACTTTGAATCCCGTCCTCACTCCCAGCAGCCAATAACTTTCTCTCCTCTCTCCTCGACAATGGCCTAACAACCAACCACGTAAAGGCTATCAACACCAGACTGTTCGTCGCGCAGAACGAGAACCCTTTCAAGAATCTCGGCGCCTCCACAGTAGGAAACACCAGGATGCCAGTCCATGCAGTCGTGCTCTGCGCAAACAGATTCATGAAGACGATGATAATGCTACGCTGCGTGCTATCGTGGCGCAGAATATCGTTTGACCATCCATACAAGACCGAAGACATAGCGACTTGGGTGTACGTACTATTGAAAGCAAACCATTTCGCAGATTCAGGCACGTCCCAGACGGCGAGGATGACCATAGCGATGAAATGCCAAGTATGTGCGAACGTAATCGCACCACTGGGTCCCCAAATCAAATCCGACGAGAAGTTTACAAACAGCACATAAAGTATTCCCAGCGCAGGTGCAGTCGTGCCAAGTTGTGTGACCTTCGGCGTCGAGAATCGGTGCAGTGATTTCAACCACAGTAGGTAACCACCGTAGGAAGTTGACCCCGCGTTCCAAAATAGAACCGCCCAGAAGGTCAGCATGTAGACTTTCCAATCTGTGAAGATCTGCTTGAGAAGTTGAAGACGGGTTTTCTTGATGCGTTCGTCGACGTCAGCTTTGGACTTTTGGAGCCGGGATATGGCGAGGGAGAGTTCTCGCTCCGAGAGGAAGAGCTTGTTAGGTTTGGCGGGGGTGCCGGGCCAGACGAAGATACCAGCTATGGCGACTGGGAAGGTCATGAGAGCGGAGATTATGAACATCCATCTAGGTATATAGTTAGAACTTGGCCTCCGAAGTTCGAAATGAACAGGTTACAAACCTCCAGCCAGCCAAACCACGGACTCCCTCCAGGTTTTTGGTGGCACCACTTTGGATCATGCCGGCCGTGAGCGTTCCAAGCATCTGGCCGACGTAGAACACACCTCCTCTTCGTCCTAGTTCATCGCCTCTATACCAGGCTCCGAGTACATAATGCACACCAGGGAAGAATGCAGCCTTGAGTCGGGTAATCAGTACATTTTTTCCAGGACAACCTTAAATTCGAGAACATACCTCGAAAATTCCAACGAAGAAACGATAAGCCATCAGCTCCCCAAATCCTTGGGTCCGATACTGCAACAGCGTGAAGATGCCCCATCCGAGCTCGAGGGCAGGGATCGTCCAGTTCATAGGAAACATCGGAAAGAGAAACGTAAAAGGTAGTTGACCGATCACTGCTCCAGCTACGTACATCGATTGCAGGTTGACAAGTTGATTTTTGTGGAACCCAAGATCTTCTTGCATGCCTGAGACGTAGTCATTGTCTATTATTCATTAGTACTTTTCGATGTGAGAGTGAGGGAGATGTCTGGAACAAGATTCTTACTCAATTTGGATTGGTTGATATACTTAATCCAGTAAGCGACGACAGCGTATGGCACAATAAGAAGATCAAGCTTCTGGATGAGCCTCCTCTCCTCTGGACTGTCATCTTTTGCGTACCAGTGCCATGGGGCACGGCCTTCACGTTGGGCGTGCATCTTGATGTGAATTAAAAGTGTCGAGAGGCTGCTTTGAAGTGTAGAGTGGAATACAGCTCAGGTATAAGTATGCAGGGCTGGACCAGACTTGATGTACACAGAACAATAAGAAATCAGCCATATATCTTGGCGCCGCTGGATTCCCGAAACTTCTACCATGTATTCCACTTCTCGTCGCGTGGAAAAGGGTCCGAGACTACAAATTTCCGAAAGTCTCCGCATCTACAAATTGTGATAGGACAGAGCTCGAAGAGGCGTCAGAAGCGAGCCATAGATTGAAACCTCGTGCTTCTGATCAGTGTTGCACCATCGATTCTCTGCAGAAATCCACCTTCTTGATGTGCTATCAAGCAGTTGAGAGTGATTTGCTTGCAGTGTAGCGAGATCTATCGGGCAACTTGTACTTGTGGATCCAGAATGAACGGGCTGGGATTCTGGTTAATATCTGATGGGTGTTTCGATGACGAATTTTAGCGAGTGTTGACGAATGTTTCCCTTCGACATGAAAACCTCTTGGCGGTTCGAAGTCTCGCCTGGCAAAGTGGGGGTTATCGCTGTGATCATTTACTGGATATTGATGAGATGTCAAGTCAACTTATCTGTCGCTCATATTGCGAGCAGTTTTCAACTCCCTGCGATGAAACTTCAGACGAAGTTGCAAGGCATCAGAAGGAATACCTTTGCTCAAAAGTGCAACGCAAAATCATCTGTTTCCTCGAGTCCTGGTTCGAAACCGGTCCAAGGACCTTCGAAAGGGTACTCTAGGAGAGTCCAACTATGGTCCTCATTTTCTATGCTAGGTATAGATTGTTGAAGGTCTGTTGGAGATTGAAATCCACCGTGAGAATGATAATCCGAAAAAGGGAGATTGGTCCTAGTGATAGGACCCAACAAGGACGAACTCAGATCCAGGCTGGGAGTGTTGCTATTGTCGCCAGAGTTAGATACCTGAACACTCTCCGGAGCATTCGACGCGTGCTCTGGTAGTTCCGAAGAGAATTGAAGCGTTGATAGGGTGGGATCTATACACCTCATTTCAGGCGCTGCTATGACAGCAGTGCGAAGTCCAGATGAGTCCTGCAGTGAAGCAATCGAGCTGCATTCGTTTATCGAAGGTGTAACAGCTCTCTCCTCCACACTTGACCGGTACCGTAAGAAGATCCTATCTTGGCAATCTTTGATAATGCTCGTTAGCTGGCTTCGTATACTGTCTTCTATTGGCTGTGATTCGTTGTTCACAATCTCCTCAAGAGCCGCTTGAAATTCTCGCGGTAATTGACGACGGCAGTATTCTTCGTAGTCTGCAAGCTGTCTCGAATTGGGTGATAATGTCAGGTCTTCTTGGACCACTTCGAAGTCTACGACGTTTATCAGACCCCAGGAGTCGAATGATGACGAGTAAAATATGGTAGATCGGAGTGTCTTAACGGCTTTCGGTTAACGAATAGAGAAACTCACAAGGACTGGGAATCATCTCTTTCGGGAATAACAGCTTGTATATCTCTCTCCATCTATCCTCCTCCGTTTGATCTCGCTGCGTCTTCTTCTTGCTCCGTAGCTTCTCATACACTTGGGGTGTGACACCATCTGCTTGTGTACAGTCACTGGAGTCGCAACCTTTTGGTTCTTTCAGGTGCATTTCTACGGCATCTGCGTCCTTGAAAAGCACATTGCATCGTTGGCAAGGAAATATGCGATGATGCCTATACAAATGTCCTCTTCTTATAATTAGCAAGCCATCTTCTAGCAAATACAAATCACATACTTCACACGAGCCACAGTGTCTAGTGCTGTTAAGGCACATGTTCGCCAACTTTGGACACAATATTTTCGGGGGTCCCGCTTTCGATAAGGGCACGCAAACTTAGTGCTGTCATGATCACTTCGAGGTGGGGTAAGAAGTGCTCTAGGTCTTTTCGGGCTTCTTCCGTCACCATTATCTTGAGCGTTCTCATCTTGTTCATCTCTTTGATGTTTCCCTCCGAATTTCCTGCTCGTTACGCTGGTTACATCGACAACCTGGCCATGAGAAACTTGTCCTGGAGCACTTGAACACTGGCCATCACCATCAGTAGCCATATTCATAGGGCCATCTAGACATATCGTCGACCCTGTATCGGACTTGCTCGCGCTGCAGATGTTGGTCAGCAAGACAAGTTTGGCAGAATGCGTCGACACTTTATATGTCGGTTCCTGGACTTACTATTTGATCTCGTTTTCTTTGTTGAAGATTAGCCAGAATTCCTCCATCATATGATCAACCAACTGATTCTTGAACGGTGATAATTTAGGTGTCACTATGATTCTTCTGACTTCTCCTCGATCAAGATCGCCATCTTTCAAGAAGTTATAGAGACGGGAGGACTGAGGACTATCTCTAATATCATCCTCACCCCAGTCGGTATCATCTTCAGAGATGGATGATGGAGTATCGTCTCCAAGAGAGATATCTGAACGTGGTCTTGGAGACAACTTTCGCGTGTCGTGCTGAGCGGCGGATGACAACGAGTCACAGAAAACTTGTGATGAAATATTACTCGAATTTCGCCTGCCATTTGGGGTTTGCGTCGCCGGATGATTGAAAGACACAGGATCCTTTTCTGGCCCTGAAGGCTGGTACATATTAACAATGAACACCAGATTTCCCGAAAGACTTACGGAGCATGCATTTGGAAACTTCATGGAATTATGTGCTACCGATGCTGGTAGCTCTGCAATTGACTGTGGAAATGCTGGACTATCTCGATCACTCGGATATGACAATCTTGTAGATGGCCCTCCAATGCTGTATCCGGTTGATGTGTCTGGTTTCAATAGGCTTTGGCCAAGTGGCAAGGTAGATGGATGGCTTGCAGACTACGACGAGATCAGCAGTGCCCGGATATCAAGGAAAATTGCTAACGTATTTGCCAACGATTCTCTTTAATGCAGACGCCAAGTCTTTCCAGGGAAATACTTTAATGTCCTTCTCGATGTTGCGTGGCTTGGGAGAGGGAAAAGCCATGATGATCTTGAAAAATTCTTCGCTCTCCGGGCTACCTTTAGAAGCTGTTAAGGGACGGAAGCCCTCCAAGTTCCTCCGTATTCGATTCTTCTCCTCGACAGTGAATCGGACTGCAACCAACTGCTCCAGCAAAAACAATACGTCTACATTGGTCACAAAACAATCGTTCTTCTCTTCCCAGTATATGCAACTAATACACACGCTGTTCGGGGGCCGGTCGTCTTCTGAAATAGGTTGGAAAGTTGTTGTGATCGTGTTCTTTGACTGTGATCGCCTAAATAGTACAAGGCGTCGTCGAGCCTCCCACTCCTCCTCGGACCAATTTTGAGCCATAGTATCGAGATCACCGGATATTTCAAGCCTCACTTTGAGGTCATGACGATATGTAGCATCTGCCTCAAATAGGCCGGGACGTTGGCTGGCTTGCACTCCATATAAGATAGTTCCGTCGTTTGCTGGTTGCTGCAGGGTTGATGTTCTTAGAATTGATAAATTTGCAGGTAAGGATAGCTCAGGAAGGGGAGGTCCTTTTGACTGAGAGACTCCGATAATCGAAGGCACACCACCACGAACGATGTTCGAGCCCACGGCTCCATTTCCTGGCTGTTTGCCATGTTTTGGTGATTGAGCCATCACATAAGGTGGAGACGCCAGTTCCGGCATTTAGCAGCGACTATGCTTCGATTGCTGTCCCTGATAAACTGTAATCGGTCGCTTCAGATACTAGGCTTCTTGGTGGACTGGTGCCGAGGTTGAGCATAAGATTTATGCCTAGAATTTGGGAGTCGCGCCTGTGAACGGATCGAGCCTCTTGGTACTCGATTGGTAGCGACCTTTAGAAACATCAGCATGTTCCGACGCAGCTTCAATATACGGATCGCTTACCCTCAAGTGATGTATATCGGGCTTTCTTGACTACGGCTTCGACGGGCTTTCCCTATTGCCGATTAATGCAGATATTCCAAGGCCAGTGTATGGGAATGATAGGATAGGTCGTCGCAATTCCCGAAATCGCAAGCTTGAGTATTCAATGTCTTCGGATACCAAAGATGCAGTACCAGAACAGTCCACGTATTTGCGAAAGCAAGATTGATCGGGGCTGCGATCAAGGGAATGAAGCTGAGGCTGAGCAATCTACAGGGATAAACGCACAGCTGCGCAATTCTCGGCTCCCAGCATTGCCCACGTGACGCCAGGCTCAGCTGCATTCCTTGCGTTGTGTGTTGTTAAAGCTACGCCACCACGAACTCAAAGCAAGACCTTTCTTTAGCCAGCTACAGAACGGAATTTTCCCTCAACCCTAGTACTTGATACAAGCAAGACTTTGTGAAGAACTCCCAGCTCACCCTCCTACCTCCACCCTCGTTGAGCGGAAGAGCTAAGCGGTAATAAAGACAATCAAACTTAAGAGCCGGTTCTTTACCTTTGGCTTGAAGAAAGACAATAAACCCAATGAGCGTTCATCAAGCTGATACTCTGACCTTCAATACTGGCTGGGTGGTTCTGGTTGTGGTTACCTTTCACTGGAAGATGATGCATATTACCACTGTTTGCAAATACCTGCACATGAGACATAAATCCATTCCACAACATAAGTTTGATGAGATACCTGGAAATTTAATATGCCAGAGAAGCTACACTGCTAGATGCTTGACAAACGCTGGATGACGTTAGGCTGTGAGTTGATGTCTCACGCGCCCGTTGGGCGTCGTCAAGCTTCCAGATGTTGAAGAGACAATAGGATATATAACACCTCCTTTGAGTCTGAGAAAATACATTGATGGCATAGCATGATATAACTATACATGACTTCATTCCTAGTAATGTCAGTGCAGTCCCTATCGCTATTCATCATTCTCTGTCCAGGTTTGTTTACTGTTACACCTCATGCCTTCGCTGAGACTACTTAATACTCTATAAAGCCCTGATTAGTCAATCTAAAACTCCACTAACCCTAAAAGATGTTCAGTTTTCTTTGCCAATAGATTTCAACATAGCTTAGGGAGGAGGTTAAGAATAAGAGGCGGTAAAAAAAAGGATTCACCACGTGGACAGCAGTCTCGGTTAAGCTGTTGACGCCAATATTTTTCTCCACATCTCGAATTGGACGCGACTTCTTCTCCTCGAACGCGCCAGCAGCTCTGATTTTTGATCACCATCTGCACGACAACGCTTTTTCTCGCACTCAGCGATCGCGATTCCTTCTGCAAGAGGTTTGCCACACTACCCTCACCGTTCAAGCCACGATCTGCCCGCCGGAAAACGATCCCCCAGGTCCGCAGACTCACCTTCGAGTCTACCATCCCACCTGTCTTTCAGCTCATTCGGCAGCCATACCAGTTCAACGACATTCATTCTACAGACAATATGGCACAAGAGAGCCAAGGGCGAGAAAATGCCAGGTTCATTTGAGGACTCTTGAAGAAAACGCCCGGCATATCTGCAGGTGCCTGTGACACGCTCCGATTTGAATAGGAAAACGGTAAGAAGTATTTGGGGAAACTTGAAATCACTTTTCATCGCAGCTTCCGCCGCGATAGCAAAGACATGTCCATACCACCGCCAGGATCCGGCCGATTCACGATCTATCCAGCTGCTCATTTCAATTCAAGGATTCATTCGCTCCGGAGGTTGTCACCAGTGGGGATTGCATCGTTCCTATGTACTGTATGCTACCCCTTCTCCATCCTAGATACTATAATAATTTCTTGTGAAGAACGGGAGGTGATGTGGATTCACATCTACTCAACGTGCCCATTCGCGGTGAGGGTATTCCATCGAGGTCAAAACGCTCTTGTCATACTAGAACGTGCGAGAAAGCGCATGGGTTACCAGGACATTTCTACCAACGTTGTGAAAGGGCGATCGAAACAGTCCAAAGCTCAAATGGAGAATTCCATGAGATCACTGCGGCACCAAAGGGCACAGCTTACTCTTTTGATTCACCGATCGCATCTCTAGAGGATGCGAATAACTTGGAGTTCGAGATTATCCCTGACTACTTCGCCATTGACGAGGTAGATATTGTGATTCGTCATTCAACAACAGGAAATTCTATGCAACTAATAATTAATCATCACCGCACGTCTGTTGACCATGTTTTCAGACTCTACTGCATCACTAGGAGAATCCGTACGGATTAGCACAAGCTCCTACTGGATGGGGAGAGAAGAGACTACAGAGACAAGCAAGGGAAAGGTAATCGTTCCATCGCGCAAACGACGATCAATTTATTGTGAGAACAGCGTTTACCAGAACTCCCAACCCATATCAAAGATCAAAACACACTTGAACAAGAACTATACATCCAAAGCATCAAGCCCACCGCAACAGCCACCACAAAAAGCAGAAACAAAGTGACCTTCCTCTCCCTCTTAAGTTCCCTCTCCACCATCTTCCTCTTCTCCTGCAGTTCGAAATTGATATTCTTCAGCTTCTCTTCCTGCCTCGTCGCCATCCTCTTATTCAAAGTCTGACAGAGAGCATCCAAGTCTACAACAAGCTGCGCGGACTTCTCTAGTGCAGCTTCTGTCAATGCCAATTGTCGTCGTGTTCCGCTATGAGCGGCTTTCTTGGCTTCCATTTCGGCTTTTTTGGCGTCGAGTTCAGCTTGGTGCTTGGACTGGAATTTGGCGATCTCTGTGTCGAATGACTTTTTAAGGTCGTCGTGTTCGAGTGTTTTCTTGGTGAGTTGCAGTTGTAGGGAGCATATTTCGTTGGCTTCAGTGAGGATGTTGCGTTTCTTGGCTGGGATGACGGCTTGTGAAGTGGTGGAAGGGTTGGCATGTTTTGTTGTCTTCTTCTTCTTCTTCTTCGTATTTTGTGACTTTGTATCGGTGTCGTTGGCGGCGACTGGCTTTTGTGGTAATGAGCTCGACGGATCAGCTCGTGTACGCTGGGAAGCGGACACGAGATCTCGTATCATCTCTGCTCTTTTCTCCATTGTCAAAGTTCGCATACTGATGAGGCGGTATTGGATTTTTTTTTTTTTCTCGTGGTGGTGGATGCTGAGGAAATTGGGGGAAGAGAGAGTGCCTTTGCTTAAATATATGGACACTTTTGATCTGAACTGCAAACCCAATTGTGGATCACAAAACTAAATATTTTGACTGACTACTCTAGGTGTCGCGAGCTAAAAATTAGGCCCCTGATCAAATGTAAACGGTAGATAGGTCTTCTAGCTAAAGAAATTAGTAGCTTCCAGGTCATGTGACAGTCGAGTATCTTTTCAGTTTTTCGGAATGAGATGAATGTGAGAAATTTGCAGTCAAAACTTAGTTGTATTTCTATCTGAACCAGCTAAGTACAACTTCAGGCTTGATGCCAAAATGAAAAAAGGCTGCACGACTAGATCGAAGAAGACCCCATTATAGCCGTACCTACAGGCAGTAGATACATGTAAGTCGTAAAAAAGACGACAACGAAAATGAAAAACATCCCCATGTTCCGTAGATAAGTCCCCTTCCCCGCGCTGAATTCCTTGGCAGTCAACTCTTGATAATTCGGTTGCCACTCGATTTTCTCCAATTCCGCAGCCTGAGACTTGTCCTTCTCAGCTTCAAGTTCCTTGCTGAGCTTTTGGTTCAGCTCCGTGGCCTGCAAGCGAGCCTGGCGCTTGGTTCGAGATTCATTTTCCTTGGGCTTCTTTTTAAGCTTCGCCGTGAGTTCGTCGACTTCCTGTTCCTTGGCTCGGATGTTACTCGTGGCAACAACCAGCGCTGTGGAAGTGTTTTGCAAGTTGACCAGTAGATTGCTGATGTCAGCTTCGAATCTCTCCTCTTTCGACTTGTGCCTGTCTTTCTCTTCCTTCGCTCCTTGCATAGTGATACCTATAGCTGTAGTGACGTCCTTGTTTGTCTCCATCAGCGCATCGATTTCCTCTTGCTGTTTGATCCAGCAGCGTGCTATGCCATTGCTGTAATCCTCGTAGTACCTTCTCAGATTCTCGAGATCTCTTAAATAATCGTGGGCCCTAGCATCGATTTGCCTTTGTAAGGCATTTACCTTGTCACTCTTCTTAGTGCACTCCTGACAGGACGCGGGCTTCGCGCAGTATGAACCCATGATGACACTGTTGTAGAAGCCAACTGCAGCCTCAATGTGCCTTTTCAAGTTGTAGATATTTTTCTGTTGTTCGGTATTGGCAGCTGTTAGATTTCTGATCTCTTGCTCCCGTTGACTGTGAATTAACTCTCGTCTTTCGATGTAGTTTTCCTTCTGTCGAAGATCTGTCTTGAGTATTTCCATTTCAGCCGCTCGTCCACTCTGCTGGAGAGAAAATTCAAGCCTGTTCTTTTCGGCTGTAAGCTCTTCTATTTGCCTCTTCATCTCGCGATTATCACCTTCCAGGGCGTCCTTCTCAGCGGTAACTTGTCGAAAAGAATGGCGTAGCTCTTCATTGGTGGCTGTATCGGCCGCCACACCGTTGCTTAGGTGTTCGATCTGTCCACGAAGATTATGATTGTCAAGCTGGACTTCGTGGAGATGACGTTCTCGTATATCGAGTTCCTGTATAAGTTGCCGATTGAACACTGAATTCGAAAAGGGCTGTGTGGTAGCCTGGTAGTAGTATGGATGATGGTATTCCATTACTGGTTGTTGATAGTTCGCGTAATTTTGGTGGTGCCCATTTGCGAAACCGCTGAACCAGGAAGTACTCTGCGTTGCTGGCGCAACGAAATGATTCGGTGCTGCATCCGCTGGAAAATATTCGAGACACAGCTCTGCCCCGATTCGCCACGCAAGAGCATTGCGATGTCCTCTTACCCTTGGAGTTTCCCTCATGTTCGTGCTTCCATCCACAACTGGAGGTCCAGTGAGAGAACTTGCCTCAGTCGTCGGGGTATTTCTCATGCCTGAAGCATTACCGGCGATGTTGACGTCACCTACCGCTTCAGTATTCTCTGAATGCCTGCAGATACCGGTGAATTGACCGATTAAATCGAGTTCGAAATGATTCGGTCTGACTTCTCCACGTTGGCCGGCTGACAATGGGGAATAGTCCTGTAGGGTCTGAGAAGTGTGAGGTTCACACTTACAATCGTGGCGGCTTTGATTGATCACTTACAGTATAACCAGCTGGAGCGTTGGAGTCCATGATTTTAACTTTCAGCTGTCCTTGGAAACTCGGGAGGGTGTTCCGAAGCGGATCTCGTTCCAGCACTGCCTTTGTCAGAGCATCCTGGCCCCAAATCGTTCTCTCTGTTTCCAACAAGCCGTGTTGCTGCTGATACTGATGGACGACAAACAAAGAAGTGATGTTCATGAAATTTTGTGCGCCAAGCTAGAATGGAGAGTTCCGGCGCCGCTTTGTTTTGGTGCGGATTCTTGATGCTGCGATGACATAGGGCGCACACACAAATGTGATTTTTGACGATGCTTGGCGAAGTGGAAAGGAAGCGGCTAGAATAAATTTGACATGAAATTTTGTTGGCAAGTATACCCTGTAGATGCTTCGAAAAAGCTCTAATTTGAATGATTTAAAGGGAATTCTTGTGCATACCTTATGTATATTGTGATGCAGGGTCAGCAATGGAGGGTCAGGGCAGCGGCTTACTTTTAAGACGCACAGCAGAACCCAATTTTATTTACCAGATATTAATGGCGCAAATTTACTAGATTCCGTTTACAAACAAATATCTTCTTGTTGACTGATTACCCAAGTTTGGGCATTCCACGTCTTATCATTCTTTGTCAACGTTCAAGTGATGAAACAGCCTTTTCTTGCGTGCCTGAGATCTCGCCAACGAAGTTGACCACAGTTCCAGTGGTCCAGTCGCCGCCCTGTAATGTCCATTCCGGTACCAGACTCATATAAAAATTACATGGGCACTATGGGCATAAATACACGTAGTGTGATCGTTGCTACGGGTATCCAAGGAGTCAAATGTTCTTCTGTAAAAGGAGCTGCTGTTAGACTCAAGTGGGTCTCCAGGCAGCGTCTCGGTTCCACTGCTTAGCCTAAAGATATGCGCGTGCGCACTGAGGCAGTACGCTGTACCTCCCTTAGCGAAGGCAGATCCAGACGCCCACGAGGTTTATGTCACTGTAGTTTCAGACTGACCTCGCTAAACCATCCCACGAATCAATCTGCTGTCGGTGCATCTGAACCGAACCTCACCCTGCTTCACCTCTCAAAACATCTTCTCAAAAACACAATTGCGTGCAGTATACCGGTCAATCTTTCTTTTCCCATTTCATTGAAAATTAGATTCTAAAGGAATCAATGAGTAGTCTCTGGTGCGACATCAAACATAAAATTACAAAATAAATCAAAGAAACCACCAGATCATCGCAACACTTCAGAATCCTCACCCGAAGCGCCCTTCACCTTCTCCCGCCCAGGTCCTAAAAGACGCTGACTCCATAGCCCTAGCATGGCCGACTCTCAACATTCCCTTCTTAAGTCTCACAAACTTGTCCCTCATCTGGCGCGAGTCCAACAGAAGCCATTCTGGCATTGGCCATATCAAGCTCTTCCCTCAGCAACGCAATCATCTCCTCCTGCTCGTTCTCCTTCAGTTTCCCCTCCTCCTTCCCAGCAACGCAAGAATGCGATTTAATCTCGCGTTCCTTCTTCACGAGATCGTCCCTCACTTGTACCAGCGCATCACGTGCGAGATCAAGCTGGAATGACAGGCCTGAGTTTGCCAATATCAATCCACGGATCATTTCATCCTTGACAAGGAGTTGCGTCTCCAAGACTATGATCTTCTCATCTCCGGCGAGGATGAAATCTTGAAGGATGATCCACCAGGTCCTATCCTCGTTGAGTTTGAGCTGGATTTTGGATTGGTTTCTCCTGCCGAGTGCGGATTGGGATTCGTTGTGGTCTGCTATCAGTTCATTCTTTTCCGTTTCAAAATTGGATTTTTGACTGTGTAGCGCTCTGTTGTCTATGAGAAGGACTTTGTTCTGCTTCACGAGCTGGCGATTATGTTTTTGAAGGGCCTCGATCTCGGCCTGCTGCTCGACGTGTTTCTTCGTGATGCTGTTGATATAGTCGAGTTGTTCTGGGTGGTTGGGTCCGTAGGTTTGGAAGAGCTGAAATGGGAGTAATGATTACACATACTCCATAGATCCGAGAACGCAAAACGCAATATTGGAGAAAAGCGCGGGTCACTTACAGAATTCTGAAGCACCTCATTAAGCCCCACCAGCTTCTCATTCTCCCCCATCAACCTCTCATTCTCCCCTTTCACTTCCCCTTCCTCCCCCTCCAACTTCTCAACAGCCTCCACGCCAAGCTCCCTCATCACCACCGAACCCTCCGCGATATTCCACAGCTCAGTCAGCTGCTGATCCTGAAGATTGAGTTTCTCAACAAGATGTCCGAGCCGGAAGAGATTATCTACAGTTTGAGCAGCTGCGAGGGTGCTGAGTTCGGAATTCCATTCGGAGAAGTTGGTAGGTGAGACTAGGGCGTCGAAGCGAGCGCCGACGGGGAGGGAGTGGCGGTGGCGGAGGAGGGAGGCGGGATAAGGTGGTGAGGTTTGTGGGTGGTAGTGCTGGGGGTTGCGGATTTCCCCGCTTTTGGATGGCTTTGGAATGCTTCTTAGAGCGAGGCATCTTGAATACCTTGAGATTACTCGAGGATATGAACGTGAAGGGGTTTTGATATATGATATAGGAAATAGCGGATGAAAAATTGGAAAGTGTGTTTGGAGTGGAGGAAGAAAAGTCTCTGTGTGGGAACCTCTCCCTCTCCTGATATGCCCATCTTGCAGTTCAGATTGCAATGTTACTAGCCTTCTCAAGCGAATAAGTCTTTGTCATGTTGTTAGTATGGATGTTATCTGTAATAAAGTCTGCAAACCAACGACAAGGTCCCAGATTTTGGATGTTGTTAGTCCTAATTCGGCTAATTATTTGGTACCTAGGCACTGACACTGATACTTAGACCACTGATTTCCAGTCTAACATCCTGAAGGAGTCATTGAGGACTGCATATCAGATATTTTGAGACTATTGGAATGAATTTTACGTGACGCAAGAAATGCTTGTTGAGGGAATAAGCACTTTTGCTGTAGCGTATTCTCCCGTGTTCTACCACGTGCCTTTAATATCACGTGACAGCGAGCAGCCTTTACTTGTCTTCGAATCTCATCTTCCCTTTTGCTCGCCGAAGTTAAAATTCCGAGAGTTTAAAGAAAGGAAAGTTGCTTAAGGGAGAGGATTGAAATGATAAGAAGTATCTGCATGATCTTCTGATTCGACTTTTGTCTCATTGGTCTAGTATATATATATATATATATATATGAATTAAAACAAGTCTTCTCCTCTCTTCTTCAAGTTGCAGGGCATTGCTTTGGTATCACCCAGCCATTCCCACTCAATCAAAATACAATGCAACCAATCTCTATCCTAACTCCTCTCGCAACGCGCACGCTCGCTCGCTCATCAAATAGAACCGCAAGAAAGAAAACAATTCTGGTAAGCAGCTTACTGCCCACCAATCTGGTTCTTAGGAACCGGTCTGATCCATCCAACAGCGACATTAACACCAATTGAAATAGCACCAATGATCCAAATAACCTTCGCGTAATCCTTGCCGTTGTACCGGAAGATAATGGCAAAGATGATACCACCAAGATTTCCTGTGGCGCCAATTATACCAGAGAGAATACCATTGGCGAAAGGATGTACGTGAGGCACGACAGCGAAGTTTGCACCATTGGCGGCATCCATGAAGACAGCAAGACCGGCGATGAGGCCGAACATGGTAGCTTCGTGGTGAGGGTTGAGCAGACCGATGGCGAGTTCGAAACAGCCCATTGTGACACCGCAGAAGACAATCCAGATCTTCTTGCCCCAGACTGAACCGGTGTATTTGTAGATGATGTCGGCGACGACTCCACCGAGGGGACGGAAGAATACGTTAAGGAGACCGAACATGGCGGCCCAGCGGCCAGAGCCGGTTTGTCCGAGGTGGGGGAAGTTCTTGAGGTAGTAAGAGCCGATGATGGAGTTGATGGCGAGTTCACCACCTGTGATGTGTTAGCTTGGGGTCTGGATGTGTATGTGCTTGGGGATGACTTACCGAATGAGCAGGCATATGGAGCGGCCAAGGCGAGGGTTTGAAGGGAGCAAACTGCAAGACCTTCTTTCATAGTAGGAGCGACGACAACTTCACCCTCAGCAGTATCGATAGCAGTTCGGGTGTTGGCAGCTTCAGGGTCGGCCTTGACGCTGTCGGACTTGGTAGTAGAATCGGCCGACTTCTCCATGATGGAGTTGTGGGATGAGGGGGCGACGACAACGGCATCGAGCATCTGATGTCTGTTTTCCCACTTTCCAGCTGGGCAATCCTCGCCTGTGAACAGAATACCCATAGCGATGGCTGTGATGATGATAAATGGGACGATGAAGGCGACTCTCCATGCGACGTGAGGAGTAAGGCCTTGGTTCTTGACGAGCGAATCGAAGATAGCGGGCATAACGAAATAAGTGATTCCACCACCAGAGTTACCCCAACCACCTGCCAAGGCGTTCGATGTACCGACGACATTCTTGTCGAAGAAGCCAGTGGACCAGACTTGACAAGGGACGAAGGAAGCGCCGAGGACACCGATGAAGAAGCGAAGCACGATGATGCCTGTTGGGGAAGTCACGAGACCGGCCATGGCGGTTGGGATGGCGCCTGCAAGCAAGCAGCCGACAAAGACATAGCGGGGACCGAAGCGATCACAGAGAGGACCAGCGATAAGACGAATGACAAGTGTACCGGTCAGACCCATGATGTTGGAGTTGGCATACTCGTTTTGACTCATGTTGAGATCCTTGCGAATGGTGAGGGTGAGTAGCGGTGGGAAAGCATACCTGTTGAATGTTAGACTTGATCATGATTTCCTTGCGATAAAAGTATCCAGACATATTAGGGAAAGGCAATCAAAAAGGGACATACCAGGAGAGGAAAGCCACGAGAAAGCCGGACCAGGAGAAAAAGAATGTGCGACCATATTTGTTGATGGGGTTCAACACGGGAATCGATCGCGCCTTTCCGTTCAAAGGGTTGACTTCAGGAGCCACCCAGAGATGGGAGATCTTGAAAGGCATCGTGAGTTATGACGTTGAAGCGACGATAGTGACTAGAAATTCTCGGAATGGGAGGTGAGATCAGACGAGAATGCGTGAGGCTGAAGAAATTGGCGAGTCCAGTCGGAAAATTCCCAGTTTGCCGATGTGGAGCGAGTCGAGTCGGGAGGCGAAGACTGAAGCCGAGAAGGTGAGTTAAACTGAGTTGTACAAAACAGAAAACCACAACGAGAATAACCTTCTCATATATAGATCTGCAATCGATAGAGAGACTGCGGGGAGCGTTGATATGGATGCAGACGATCATTCATCTCCTGGGAAACCCTCGCATGAACCAGCGCAATTCCTTATCTCTGCGCGACGCGGTCGCTCTTGGACCGCGATGTTTCCTTCTCCGTGGGCAATTGGGCTGAACCCAGACCTCTGGCTATTGTCAGATTTCCGGGGTACCACCAGTAGAGGATCCGCAGGTATTCGAGCAAGGACCTGTAGGTATCCCTAGCATGTGCGTCTCGGACCGGTACTCACTGGAGCAGCGCGGGATGACATGGCATTTGCATGCTCCAGTATAAAGAGAGGAGAATTCCCTGATCAATTCCACGGAGATCTAGATGCTGGGGATGGGGGAGTAAGGGACTGAGATGAGGTGCTGAAAGAGGACGTACAGCATGGAAATGTGGTCGCTCAGACTGTCTCCGTGTCTCTGTATGGGCAGGAACTACCCGTACCCAGACTCTCGGGTTCGAGATCTGATGGTTTCAATAGGTTGACTACCGAATGGGCTGTGAAATGTGCAGATTGTAGAGATAGGAGTTCCTTGTTCCTGTACTCACCAACAAGAAAAGGGAGAGAAGTGCATCGCAGACTCAGCCATCGCGCCATAGTCTCAGTCCCACGCCCAGAGATAACGCTTGTTCGCTCAGTTGGCTGGTGTCAGCGACCAGGCTCCATGGCCAAGGACGGGAGGCTTGCTTAGCCGTGCCTGGAAGACTACTCTGGAGCTGGTGGAAGCCAGTGCAAGGAGTGCGTGGGAAGGAAAGACAAACTTGGCTGCTTGGCGGCTGTTTATATCTTTGGATGTCGTTGCGCGGAGAAAGGGCGGAGATGTCATTGTCGTTGCCACGTGCCATGATAAGAGATAGGGGTTGGGTCTGATGCTTAAATATGGAATGATTCCCGCGGATCTTCGAAAATCTGCGATAAGGAATTGGAACTTATGGGGATATTCTGCAACCATTGGAATGGGTATCGACAAAGATGCAGAAGTCGTGAAGGGTTGAGCGGCCGAGGAGATGATCATCGGAATGGAGGAGTTCTCGACGACAAGGACGAATGCCAATTCTTGGATAATTAACGTGAATGAACTCAAAGTTTTGGATTTGATAATACGCCTATTCAATTTTTCATGATACCAGGCTTCTTTGAGCCTCCGAAAGAGGTGTGAGCTGATTTCACGTGACTTATTTTGAAACGTGACCTGCTCGGTTTCAGCAAGTCTCGGAAGTAGGGCAGGCACAACAGACAGACAATTTAAGCGACGTTTCTGCACGATAGCAAGCAGCAAGCTCTAAACTCAAAGTCTGCAAGCCGCCTCATGAATATCAGCTTTGACTATCACAGAGCGCTTAAGTGTTGCTACACATACCCCTGGCCTATGATGGATTTTAGAGGAACGTCTCTGCGCATTGATCTATCTAAGACTCGTCTTTATCCGTCAAATGGATGCTGTCGTCTAATCTAGAGCGCCATCTCCGCGGAATGGACCTTAAGATACCCATAGTCCTGTAAGCGAGTTAAATTTCGTCCTTCAACTCCACTTCATCGCAGGTGCTAGGTATTCCACCAAAAAGGTCTTGGTGATAGCTACCTAAGGGTATGGAACCCATCAGGGTCTAGCACTTGACGCCACTAGACATCATCAAAGGAGGAAACGGACAGCAAGAATTATGAGATACGATCTACGGGATCTATAGGTAGTTTTGAGACTCGGTCATCACGCTGTAGAGTTGCACCAAGACTTCACTGCACTGTTAGGGGCGGCTGAGCCCCAAGCATCTGGCTGGTAAGTTGTGAGTCAAAGGTAAGGTAGTAGATTCAATATATTGCTATCTAAGTTTATTATGTCAGAGGTGCTGGAGCGGATGTCCCGACCGTCCAAGCCGAGTGGCGGATACCCACATGCCTCGAACTATCATCTACTCGCCCATATCCACCAGCATTCCACCTGGTCTTATCGTACAAGTCTCCGCGGATTCTCTTGGACAGTTGATCTCCACGGCATCTTTTCATCAACCACAGTCCAGACAAGCTGGGCTGACCTCACCTCACCTCATTGAAGTCTCCTCCACTCATTCACCACTTACTCACACCCTCATAATCTCGATCCAGCTGAGCTCAGTACAAACTTCTGAGTTCGAAGATCCATCTTCCAAGCCTTCCAAGACTCAAGCCTTGCCAAAGAAGTTGGGATTGACCTTCACCTTAGCGAGGATCAGTACCAACATCCCCAACAGCATTGCCAAGCCAGAGAAGAGCGAGAGGCCGAGATAGTCCCATCTATCGAGAATTTGGCCGTTGATTGGGGAGCCGATGAGACCACTGTGAGGATGGTTAGCTTGTTATCGGCAGTCGGTAAGTGGAATGAGGGTAACTTACGCGATCGATAAAATTCCCATCGTGAAGCCCATCACGATACCGTATTGATGGGGCTTCGCGATTAGAGATGCGCAGGCACCTTGGAGTCCGATAACAGCCTGAGGAGGTTAGTTTTATCCTCATCTGGAAGAAAACTTGAAGAAGAGACGTGAGTGAAAGAGCAGGACATACCCCCGAAGCAAACCCATACGCCAAACTGAGCACCACAATGCCAGCAATACTCTTCGCCTCCGTCCAACACATACAAATCAATCCCGACAGCCCAGCAGAAATAACCATGATGTTATACGGCCCAACGCGATCCGCCCACAAGCCAGGCAAGACTCTCCCGAACAAACTCGCAGCATTGATGATCGACACCATATAAAACCCCATATCCGCATCCAACCCAAGACTAATCGTCCAAGATGTCACATAGAAGAACGGACTAAACAGCCCCAGATACACCAAGAACAAACCCAAAGCCAGGAGAATCAGAATCGGGCTTTTCACTATCGAGACATCTGGTTTAGCCTTGACATGTGTGCCATTAGGCGACGATGCTGAGATCGGGACGCGGATTGCGAGGACGGCTAAGGAGAGGAGAGGCAGCATCATGAATGCGCAGATCCGTACGCCCCACCCGAAACCGACGTCGGTAAAGAGGTTGCGGAGGGTGATGGGCCAGATTACTCCTCCCATTGAGGATCCAGATACGACGAGGCCCATGGCGAGACCGCGGTGCTTGGTGAAGTATCGTGGAATTACTGCGAAGGCGGGGAGGACAACGAGGGAGAGGCCGAGGCCGAGGAGGAGGCCTTGTGCGAGGAAGAATTGGTAGTATTGTTTGCAGAGAGAGGTCATGAAGAGGGCGAAGACTATGGTGATCGAACCGGATGCTAGGAGGATCTTTAGGGGTGTTAGCACTCTGATTATGTTGAAGTGTTGGTGAAATATAAGGGGAGGCAGCGTACACGAGGTCCGTGTTTATCGTTCATATATCCCACTACGATGGTGCCTCCAAACATGCAGAAGAGATTGAAGGATCCCAGCCATGAGATATCAGATGCCGATTTGTCAGAGAGTAGGTGTCCTGAGTAGTATTCTTGGAAGACGCCGAATGCATTGACGAAGCCGACGGAGCAGAACATGGCGAAGAAGGATCCGATGAGGACGAGTATTGAGCGCAGACTGAAGAGACATCAGTAAAGGGTACCTGGGGAGGGATATGAGAACGTACTTAAATTCCGATTGAGCCTCGCTTGGCTCTTCGCCTTTTTGTTGCTGGTCCGAAAGATCTGCTGTCTTTTCTTCATCACAAGACTTGTCCGAGTCTGTGAAGACTGGATCTTGAATATGAGATTCGGAAGACATCTTAGGAATATCCAAGTAGCTCCCCTATAGAATAAGCAGTCGATGGTTAAAAGAGAGACTGGAGCTTCAGAGCGAGCCTGAGCAGGATATATATTCATTCTGCACATCTCGATGCCCCTGTTACATTTTGTCAAAGAGCGAAGGGCCGAAGAGCGAACAGCCAATCGCATCAACTCCTATCGGACACATAGAGCAGCAGGCTCGGGGAGTCCATGTTGCTCTTTTCGTATACCGTTGCGTTAAGTATGATGACAAGATGAAGTGAAATGATGATCCATCCCGAGATTCTTGTCCAGGCGAAGTTCCAGCACGTCGGCGGCCAATGAAAGAGGGAAATCGTGACAAGTGGGGCGGACATTCCGCGGAACATCCGGACTTCAAAACACCCTTTTCTGCCCACGGCCATCACAATGCTCACAAATCCATTTTATCCACGCTCTCGTCTATTCCTTACGCAACACGACCTCTTTGTAAGATGAAGCACTCCTCATCATCTGATCTCGAGAGTGGTCGTGAGAAGGCCTTTCGACGTCAAGATCCTGTGTCCTGCCTGTTTTGCAGAAGGAAGAAGCTGAAGTGCGATCGTGGAGCGCCGTGCTCGAATTGTAGGGCGAGGAAGTTGACTTGTTCGTCAGCTGTCGGTACGTTGAAGCTTTAGAGGGATTGATTATTGAAGTGCTGATGGAAGAGCACAGATGGTCATGCTATTCAAAGTAGGGAATCAGTCGAACAGCCAAGCCTCGGCACGAGGTGTGTTGACATTGGATCTTGCTTGACCGCGGTAATGATACTAATTGGCAGCTCTGCAGTCAAGGTATTGACGAGTTGAATGCTCGTGTACGGAAACTTGAAGAGCTCTTAACACAGAAGCATTCTCTTGAACTCCCTCCTACCAAGAGACGATCGGAACGACCTGCCTGTCAGTTGCCCTTTCTTACATCCAAGTCCCTCAGTCCCTGAACAGCAAATCTACTTTTCACGATCTCTGTACTAACGCCGATCTTAGCTTACGCCAAGAACGAACACTCGCCAGACCATCCACCAGAGGATATCGAACTCACTAGGGCCGTCTCCTGGGTAGAGACAGATGCATTTGAACATACACCTTCCGGCGCAGATGTATGTACATCCAATACCTTCAAAATTGTTATCCATCTGATGAATTAGGATCAATCAACACTTGATGTTAAAGTCATCGAAAGTTTCGGCTCCTTCGTTTTCTCGCTCACACGCCCAAGAATGGCCCCAACCTTTAACAACAATCTCCCGGCATTGTTACCATCGCGGGCTCAAGGCAATATTCTGCTTGATTACTACTTTGACCACGTTAACTGGATATATCACATCATACATAAGCCAACTGTTCGGAGACTTTTTGATTCTTTGTACACAAGCATCGAGCTGGGTCGGATCCCTGACTACGGACACTTGTCGCTAATCACCACACTGTTCGCCCTCAGTGCATACTTCTGCGGTCCTAAATCAGGATTGTATTTCAAGTCTACGGAGGCAATGACTCATTCACGTCGTTGGACTCTGCTGGCACAGGAAGCTCTGTCGGCAGCTAATTGTCTCACCGATCCTACTGTCGAGACGCTTCAATCGCTCATCCTTATTGCAGCACATATGATGGCCAATATCGGAGCCATTGCTACACTGAGAACGCTCTCAGCGACAATCATGCACACAGCGAGGACAATGTCACTGCATACTCTGGATACTCCAAGGAATAAGAAACTGAGAGAAAACACGACAGTAAATCATTTGGACTTGGAAGTCAAGCGAAGATTATGGTGGCACATTGCCTCTACCGACTGGTACGCATGAAGCATTGAATCACATATTTGCGATGCTGATGCTTTGCAGGATGCTTGCCTTCATGAGTGGTGCCCAGTATGTATCTCCCAAGCCCGTCGTCCTCTGCTGTTCATTAGTCCAAGCCGGGTGTCCTCGAGACTTGCCTTCTTCCTTTGATGATTGGCGATGCTGACGTCTACTGTCATAGATGTGGCTCTTACATGATCCATCCCAACCAAATGAACGTCGATTACCCCACCAACGTCTGCGACGACTCCATCACACCTCTTGGCCCAGGTTCCTACGCCGTATCTTGCAAAATGCCCACTGAGATGACCTATTTTCTTTTCCGCCTTCGTTTCGCGACAGTCTTCCGGGAGATGGTCGACGCAGCCTGGGAGACGGGTTCAGAAATGGATGATCTCCCTTACGAAATGGTTCTACAATTTGACAAGAAGCTGAACGACCTTGCTGCCGAGTTCGAAATCGCATACTCAACGGTGATGAAGAATGCTCCAGACCCCTCGGGGACTAATACACTTCGTAAAGATGGGAGTTGGGCCGACTCTAAATCCACGCAATTGATTCGACAGCGCAACATGGCGATGTTTGGAATGCATACCAGATTTGCGCGACTACATCGTCCCTATCTGGTTCGTGGCGCACAAGACCCTCGCTACTCTTACAGCAGGATGGTATGTCTCCGATCTGCACGCACTGTCATCGAGCTCGGAAGAATGATGACCATAACCTTCGAAGACATCTCATTCATCAAGATCTGGGCTGTGAACCACCATGTCTTCGTCTCCACCGTGATTCTGGTGATGGATTACTGCTTCAATCGCGAAGAACCGAGAGCGAAGGAGAGGAAAGAGGAGATCTTGGAGTGCTTCAGATTGTTGGAAGGAACTGCAGAAGAGAGCACGATTGCATCGAGGGGTTTGATGAAGTTGAAGAAGATGCTTTCTGAGAAGAGTGGCTCGCCGCCGAGGCCTGGTTCTTCTCAAGCTTCCAGTCAGCCGCCTCCAACATCATACACTGCATCTACAACAAACTCGATCATCGATCCCAACGCTGGCTCGAATACCAATGCTCACAAACCACCACTCGCCAGGGAACAATCGCAATACATGGCCACAGAACCCTTGTTTGCATCGTACCAGAACCCACCTGTCGTGTACATGACCGGTCTCAACAACAATAACACTAGCCAATCAACTCCCAACTTACCGACGGTCGAGATGCAGAATCCTTGGCCCAATTGCGAGTACTTCCCATATGACAATATCAACTTTGATGTCGATCTGGATGCAAGTCAGTTTGAAGCTTTGTTTCAAGGAATCGATGCTGCTGCCTATAGTTAGGAGATCGGGTCAGTCGTGGGCTAGAAGTTCAAAGTCTGTATGCTTGTTTAGGTGGACGGATGGCGTTTGGCGTTTGCGCTGTGGTGCAGAAAACAGTTGATAACCTTTGCTTCAGAAGCCTGGGGCCTACAGTACTAGCAGGCGAAGATTCGATAGTGAGCTAGCCTGGTTCTGCATGCAAATTGAAACTCACGAAAGAATGCACGATACAACTCAGCGGGGTTATCGACACACATCATACCAAAGACTGCTTGATCACCTGGAAGGAAACACAGCACCAGAAGACATGAATAGCTTAATCCCGAAGGCTATATAGAATCAAAGCCACCATTGATTCCGGTTCTGCGACATTCTTATTCTATGAAATCATACGGCCCGAGTAAAATTTAGTGAATTCATGCAGATATCGTCTCTCCATTGAGCAAGTCGCGCCCCACGCTTCAAACCATGAGTTGTCCTTCACAATATGTGACCGTACAAGACACGAAACAGATTCAAAAACCAGTTTACATTTTTAAAGTGCTTCAATTGTCTGCACGCCGCTACCTTTACACGCATCTTCGCTGCCCATACCCCACACCTCGCCGAGCGTCGTCAGAATACCTCCAACATTTGAAACACAGTAGCGATCTGAGCACGAGCTGAGCATCCGACTGCACCCGTCTACACTAGGTACATCCGCAGTTACATCCACGTAAGCGAATTAAGTATGACGCGAGAGCTCTGATTCATATCTTCTTCTTCGACTTTCCTTCGAGAAACTCAATTGGCGCATTACTACGTTCATAGTCTCTTGCTCAGAGTCAGATTTATGACTGTCTCGTCGTTCGGTACCAGTACCACCACCTAAAAAGTTAACCGAGTCTGAGCGAGAACATGTAAAATCTGGGACCGAATCATTAGTTTCCTATATTCTGATTGTATGCATGCTACTGATCAAATGATTTTGAGTTTTTAAATCTGGTTAGTAGAAATGCGATCTGGACTGCAGGATAGGTATTTATTTGCTTGGTGGAAGTCTTCCACAGAAGTAATTTTTTTTTCCATCCGCAAGGTTTTATATCACGATTTCCACACACACTCTCAAGTATCCCGCAGCCCATCCTCATGCATAATCTGTATCTAATCCAGCCTCATATCCTCAGACGCGTCGAAAAAATTCAGGATGTTTCCAGCAAACCACTCAATACACGTCGACGAGGTTCCCATGGAAAGGGACAACGCCGCCCTGAGCGACATCATGGATCCCAGTGGGGTCTCGAAGCATTCCAAGGATATCAATAAGTCTACAAGTCAAGAACAATCCGAACAATCCTCCCTCCGAGACGAAGTATCAGCTCAAGCCACGACGCAAATACCTGCCAACACCTCTCCGTCTTCCTCTCCCGACCCATCCAGCGACACCATCCAATGGTGGCCAACCAAGTCCCATCCAAAAGTAAAGATGGACATCTTCAGCCTCTCCAAACTCGAACCCTACACCAAGATAATAGCAGGTCGAGAAAAAGGGTGCCATACCACCCACATCCCCGGCCACAGACCATCCACTCCTGAACCACCCTCTACCCTCTCCAAACCACTGATCCTGAGCCGTCGCCGCTCCCTACCAGCCGATGTTTGTCTTGATGTTCTGAAGACACCGGAGACATTTGATGAATGGGCTGCTCTTATCATTGCTCTGACTGATGGTCAGACGGGAGATAATATCTTCCGTATGACGCATTTGCTGAAGAAGACATGGGATCAGGATGAGTGGATTGCGTACTTCAGTAAGCGAAAGGAATTCATCGAGAAAACCATCAAAGAGGCTCAGGCGGTCCTTGCGGGGTGGAAGGCGGTCAATGCTGAGTGGAAGGCCGTTTATGCTGGGTGGGAGGCGAGAGAGAAGTATTATAAAAGAAAGGTTGAGATGCTTCAGGGTCTGGTAAGTACTTCCCTTGCAAAGTTCTGGGACTTATCGTGGAGGCCATCCAAAATTGACATGTCTGTTTTAGGTACACGAAACCATCGATCCCAATGACCCAGACCAAGTCCGATATATCGGCAAAGTGGTCAGGGAAAACGCAGAACTCCATATGATGCAATTTGAGCGCGAACGAGAAGCCGCCCAACGCATACAAAACCACGAAAAGGAGGTAGCTAGGCTTAGGAGAAGGTTAGGTGAAGTTGGTTCAAATGCTCAGTCTGAGAAGCAGAAAATGAAGAATATGTTTGAGGCTCAGCTGAGGGATTTGCAGCGCGTCGCAAACGGGTTTGAAGGTGAGAGAGATTCAGCGCGAGGGGAGAGAGACTCGGCAAGAAATGATAGAGACTCTGCGCGGCTTTTGTGTGGGCGGCAAAAATCCGAAATCGCTAGGCTGGAGAGGGATAAACTCGAGCTGAAGGACCAAGTCAAGGCTAGGGATAACGCAATCCAGCAGCTGAAAGAGGAGAAAGTGGCTAGCGAGGGCGTGAAGGAGAAGCTCCAGAATGCTGAGGCTAAGTTGGAGAAGGAGAGCGACGAGCATGAGAAGGCTTTACAACAAGCTGATGCCGAGCTGAGCAGGAAAAGCGAAGAGATTGGATCACTTCAGGCTCAGGTCGCTGCTTCTCATAACCTCGAAGGAGATCTCGACTCCACCAACGCCCAGGTCGCCTCCCTTCAGCAATTGGTCGCTGAGACAGAGGCAAGAGCTCAAACCAACATCCGTGATTCCGAGGCTTATCAGAACCTCTTGTCGAAATTCAATATTATCAAGACAGAGTTTAATGCCCTCACTGAGAAGCACAAATGGTTGCAAGGACAATTGGACGCAGAGACAAAAAGTCGTGCTGCAGAGAAGACGAAGCTGGAGAGGGAGAACGCGAATCTGAAGAATCAGGTCAAGGTTATGAAGGAGAATAAGCAAGGCGAGAAGGGCGATAAGATGAAGGAGAAATAGAACGACCTCTTGAGGTCTTGGCCACGGCGCCTTTTAGGAGCTGGGTTGAAGATGGAGGTGGATGAGAAATTGAGGTTTGATTTCTTTCTTTTGTATTTTCTTAATGTCGTGTTTTGATGTAGATCCTGCGTAAGGTGGATTTGGGATGCTTTTTGTAATTATAGAGAGATAAAAGAACAACAAAGAAAATGGATCCGACATATCACTTGAAACTTTTTTGATTTGAGTGATGTGAGGCTTGTCTGCATCAGCCTACAGCGTACTGTGCGTGGCTGATTAGCGAAGGAAGCCTGGAACTCTGGTGTCGATTGAGCGAAAGTGCGCTATAAAATTTCACTACCCATGACGCTTGGCGGCCCAATTAGGCAGATGCTTGTCTCGCTGCTGGGCATTCGTTGAGCTGCACTTTAAAGGTGTCAAGAGCTTCACAAAATAAAACAAAACCAAGTCTTAATACTCAAGAAGTGAAGATAGTATACTGTAAAATAAGAAGCAATTTACTCCGTAGACTCGCTTTGGAAATGGTGAACACGTGAATTTCATGTGACACCTAGACTTTCCCTTCGACTTCATATACGACACAATGAAGTTTCGAGGATCAATTTACTATTCCCATGAGCTCCACAACTAAACTCCAGCAGCAATAGTCTTCAGATGTTCCATACGATGCCCGGAATAGCCTCGGGGAAAGCTGAAGTCCGGAATGATACACACGCCAAGTCCATCCCGCTCGCTTGCAGCACAGCTGAGCACAAGAAACTTCAGCCACAAATCTCGCACCCGAGATCTCACGATCCGAATTCCTACGACATCATATCTGCAAGAATCGGATACCCCGAGTCAGTGAGTCAACGTCACGTCCCGGTTGAACATCGTATCGAGTGGTATATAAATTCAAGTCGTTTCTTTGCCTCCGACCCATTAATTTCTCGCCTAAATCATAACAGATCGACAGCGAAGCTCCAATACGATCGAGTGAATCGCGGACCTCATCCAACTCAAGAGACATAGTTTACAGCCTGTCACAAGTCTCATCATGGCTGATAGACACATCCTCATCTACAGCAAGCCCTCAACCACAGCTCATCAACCAGTCTCCCTCCCACCACACGTCACGCGGCATTACATCCCCACTCCCCTCGGTACCCTTGAGCTGCTCGCCGCCGAACCACCAGCATCTCCGAATGCACCACGAAAGAAAGCCATTTTCTTTCGTAAGTTCCCCAGGTCCCTCCCCTCCCCATCCTCACCTCACCATTCCACGTCTCCAAATCGACCTTCCATACAGCCCATGCTAACACTCCCCTCCCCAGAACACGGCGGTTTCGGCTCCGCCCCCGTCTTCATCCCCTTCCTGACCTACTTCTCCCAACAGCACTCCCACCCATGCTACGCACTCTCCCTGCGCGGCCACGGCGCATCATGGACGCCCTCTTTCCTGCGTATGGTTTGGGGGTATCCGAAGTCTGCATTTGCAGCCGATTTACAGGCTGGTGTGAGGTTTGTGATGGAGTTGGAGAGGGAGAAGAGGGGAAAGGTGGCAGCTGAGGAAGGAGGCAACGTGAAAGAGGTCGAGGGAGAGAAGGATTTGGTGGAGAATTTGGTGTTGGTAGGACATTCGGCGGGTGGTGGGTTGACGCAATTTGCGTTGAGTAAGGGGTTGGTTAGGGTCGGTGGCTATGTTTGTATGGCTGGGTTTCCAGGGTTTGGGGGGTGAGGCAATCCAGGTCTCCTTTTGAATTTTACTTTCGAAAGCATCGTGCTGACATTTCTGGATCGAAAGGTGGCGTTGCTACTGGAACTGGTTCAAAATGGACCCCTGGTTCGTTCCCCGCTACTACATCCGCGACCTCTGGCATCCTCGCTCGCCACTCTCGTCGACTCCTCTCGTCCACCAAGCGTTCTTCTGTCCTTTATACCCAGTATCAGAAGTTCGCAAATTTGAGAGCAGGATGCCGGAGTATGAGAGTATGCTTTGGCCGTTGCAGATGATGACGAGGTTCGTGGACGTGGGAAACGTGGTGAGGAGTGTGGTTGGGTGGGGGAAAGGAGGGGTACAGGGGAAGAGAATGCTGATTATTGCTGGTGAGAAGGACGTGTTGATGGGAGTTGACTTGATGAGGAAGATGGCGGCGGAATATAGAAAGGCTGCGATGAAGGGGTGGGTTGCCCTGGTCGGGGAAACGGAAACGACAGCGAGGGCTATACCCGGCGATGAGGATGGTGTTGGCTTTGAGGTCGTGATGGGGTCAGGTCATCATTTGCAGAACGATCTGTATTGGGAGGACTGTGCGGAGAAAGTTCTTGCGTTCGTGGAGCAGTTGTGAGATGTGTGATTATGGAAAGGCGCTATGGCCTGAGCTTGGCGTTTGGCTGGGCTTGTATAAACAGGATACGATAGGCCAGCCTCGGGATGGTTGGTTCGCGGTAAAGGTCTGCCGACGCGAACGGAATAACAATCTTTCCACTCTAACATTCAGATTTGCTTACTCTCTGGCACTGGCTCGACTCGAATAAGCGAAGTACTCAGCCCTACAACAACCAATCCGGGATTTGTGACCATGACGAAAACTCGTTGAAATGGACAATGGATCAAAGCAAGTACTCCCATGCTATTTGACCTGCTGTTGTTGTCTCAACCATTTCCTGACCACAAAGTCCAGCACTAAAGCAAAATCGCAACTCCATCCTCACTCCCCTCCATATCCCTCAACAACCTCTCATCTGCGTTTCCGACCCCATTCGAAGACAAAGAATTCTTAAACAGCTTCCCATACCTCTCTCTCTGCCCCAGATCCGCCCGCCAACTTTTCCGTTCCGTCGTCCCATTCGCAATTTCCATCTCGCCCTCAATTGACTCCTTCCTGATTCTCGTTACCCTATCCTCGTCTCCCTTGCCCGGAACTTGCCCATCAGATTTTCCCCCTCTCGCTTGACTTCGCATTTCATCCTGATTCGATTGATTGGAAGACAGAGTCTCCGCTATACTCAAGCAAGCTAAACAACAACATCCTCCGGCAATCAGGATCGCTTTCCGCAGTCTCTTGACCCATGGTATACTGCATGAGAGGCGGTGGTACTCGGTGTATGCAATAATAGTTATCAGTGTTGCGAGAAGCAGTATTAGGACCGTGAGTGCGAAAATGATGAGAGTGGTGTTTAACCCTGAGCTTGAGCGTGAGGAGACATGGGTGTTTGGTGAAGCTGAGATTGACAATGCGAATGGAAGACTGGCGAAGAGTTCGCGAAGCTGGGTGAGGATGTCCATTTGACTGAACAGATATAGTTGAATGTATGTGTGATTGTTTCAGGCTCGTGCCGAGAGTGTATGAGTGGCGGATATAGGTACTAGCTTCTGGTTGGTGATGTCTGAGCGCGTGTATGGATGAAGACGGAGCGACTATAGGATTCGAGATGCGATCTATGAATTATTGCTCTCTAGGAAAGGGCTGTTGAAGGAAGGTAATTAGATATGGCTGCAATACTGGAGACACAATCTGTTGCTAGGGTATATGTTTAGGCCCTTTGGGGCGGATCTAAGTCTAGCTGCCCTTAGTGTTGAGGCTTCGGTCGATGTTGACATCATCCAAAAGAGTAGGCGCATCCCACGGCCGTTGAGCACAGCTTTTTGAACGAAGTTCAAACGCCGAAGACCAGAAAAACCCAGTGGGTAGATTGATCTTTGTAGGTGATATAAATTGATTATAAATACATTTTCATATTGGATTTGAGGTGGGTGCAGGAGAAAAAGACCACTTCGGTTGCAGTAGGAGTCAACTGCGAATATGTATTCATAACGCAATTCCAACAAGCAACTATCACAAATCTGTAATTATCAGGAAGAGAATGGCAGTTGGTTGGATCGGGTCATTGCGACGAATTCTCAAAAAGTATGAGACAGTGCTTCAGGAAGTTTTTGCGCTCGACACGTGACCCGCAATGCACCCATCTCAGATAGCTGTGGCCTTGATGCGTAGTGAAGAGATATTTGCTTTTCTATTTTTAGGTCCAATAGTAGTTGGATGCCAATAATGCTACTGCGTATGGTTTGCTGCCTTGGTATTTCTCTGCTAGTACCGTTTGAAGCCAGGAAACGCTAGGTGCGGGCTGGGCCCCAAAGTTCATCGACATAAAAGGACACACGAGTGCAACATGTCCCACTTCAGAGACCAAGAAAGTCACTTGAAAGCCTTTTTAGTACTTCAGTCATATGTTATTCAAGCTACCTAGCGCGTGCCTATCACAAATCAAGCTCTGAACAAATCGTCAGGCGTCCGCTTCAGTCCCAATTCATCTTCCCAAAGGTCTCCTTCGAAAGCACGAAAATATTCTCATTCAGGCCCAAATCCGCCTTTCCCAGCATATCCTCACCACTCCAGCACTTCTCTCCGGCACTCTCCCAGAACTTCATCATAAGACCAATCTCCGTGCCCCAGACCGGCCAGATCTTATCATACTCTTCAACCGAAGCAATTTTAACATACAAGGTATCCTTCCCCGTTGCCTCGCCCCAGGCTTTGACAAGACCGCCGACAGTGATGTCTTCCACCGTAGCGAGGACATACTTACGCTTCGTGAGAGCGGGTTGGGCTAGAATTGCATTGGTGAAAATGCCAACGTTCGTGCCGACATCGCCGATGGTTGAGACGATGGTGTTCGGCGAGACTGGACCGAGCTGGATATATTTACCCGAAGTTTTCTGTCTCTAATCAGCGCCTGTCCAATGTTCGCAATTACCTTGCGGGCTATATTGCAAAAGACCCAGACACTTACAAACAAAGTGGGGGTATACCACGGGTATTCAAGATTCTGCGCGTACGCACCAACCCACAGAAACGTGGTCTTTGCATACAACTCCTCATTTGCCTTGATGTAAGCATCGATCTGTGCCTTTCCCTGCTGATGCGGTACCGAGATCTGACCGTGCGATATCTTCTCCGCGTCGGGAAGGGTGCTGAAGATGTAGTGTTTCAAGGTTGGTGTCTTCGCTGCAGCATTGGCGAGGTTCTGACCTTGCTTTGCTTCGAGGGCAATTGCGACATCTGGAGCTAGTTTGGGAAAATGCTCGAAGAAATTTGTGAGGCCGAAGATGGCTGTCGATCCCTGGAATGAATATTAGCTGAATTTGGTAGGTAAAGGAAGGGGCGAGGATTTACCTCGAATGCCTTGATGAGTGATTCTTCACTGTCGAGATCGGCTGAGACAACTTCTACGCCGCTTTCGAGAAGCTCTTTGGCTTTTGCGCTGGATGTGCTGCGCGTAATGGCTCGTATACTGTACAGACCCGACTTCAGAGCTGCTTCGAGGACTGAGCCGCCTTGGACGCCTGTGGCGCCGACAATAGTAAGAATAGGAGCCATTTAGGATTTTGGAGTACGAGTCTGATGTCAATATTGGTTTGTTTAAAACGCTTGTGTGATGAGTAGTAGATGCCGAGTAGAAACGAAGGGAACGATGTAAATTTATACATATCGTCCCCGATCTTCCTTGGCGGAACTCCACACATCAACATCTTGAAAGCTCCGCAAGCGAATTCAATTGACCCGGTTCCACGGGAAATCCATCATTGTAGAGAAGCAAAGCGGAACTCCGCCCCAGTGCGAAAAAGAAAAAGAAGATATGCTTAAAAATCACAATTGATTTTCGTGGGACCAAAATTACTCCCTGTGCAGCAATCCCTGATTTCCGAAGGATGTTTGTGTTGTTCTCGCATATGCATGACCGCAAGCGCTGTGAGATGACCGCAAGCGCAATTGCGACTTGAAGAATTGACCCGGCTTGATATGTAATCATCACAATTCCTCGCTTCGCTGAACCCCGCCAATCATTAGGAGAGGGGTGTGCGCGGAAAATCAATAAAGCATGGATGCGCATGCACTGCATACAAATAAATGATAGGCCATTTCGTCTACTGATGGGCATATGAAGTGGGATATCACTCTGTGGCAGACTTCATTTACCTTCTTTGATGTATCGCAGTCCCGATGACTGGGTGGTTGAGAGACGATCAGGCTGCAGTTGACATGAACATGGAGAGCTCGTACTGGCACTGTGGCAGTCGCAAGCAATATTCTCTGTACCCACGGTACATCTTGGGATATCTAAGACTTCGTGTCGCTCTTTTGGCGCAGTATTTGAAAGATTCGGGAGGGGTAAATTTACTGTAAGCAAATAACTACCCCGCCCCCTATTTATTCTGGACAGGATCAATAATCGTCCAGATGCGACGAATGGAGGCCACCGCGATTACCAAGTCTGCAATTACTAAGTTCTGGTTGAATATATTCCATTCTGTGTTTCGTTATTCATTGCTCATATCCCAAATATCCTCATTCATCTCGACGGATAGATATCCAACAATAATTTTGACAACTGAACCACTGAAGCAAGCAATCTGAAATGCAAAATTCAAACACGCCATCAACGCAACTACCAGGATGAAACGCAACAGACTCCTCATAAACAAATGTAGTAGATTGGTGAACAGAAGATATGAGATAGTTCAGAATCAGAAAGCGCCAAACAATGCGGATAAATTGAAATCCTTCCCAACATGGCCAACACACACTGCGATAAATAAATGAAAAGACGATAGTAGAGGAAAGAAAACCATCCAGTCTAGTATGTAAAGCCTATCCAGCGAAGAACAAATATTCATGAGGTGGCAATATTATTTGCCGTCCCATCTTCGTTGTGTCGTGAGGCGGTTTGGCTGTCAAAATCAACACTTTCCGGCGGCGGGGTGATGGTTTGGCCGTCATGAGTAGTGAACATCAGTTCCTGAGGGAATCTGCATGCATCATTGTCGATCCCCATCTTCTCAATAGAAGTGCTATTCAGGCTGTCATTTTCAATCCCTGTTGTCAAACAATGTGACGCGTCCTCTATGACTTCAGCCATCGCGCCGGGTAACTTGTCGGCTTGATCTTCCTCGGCCAATTGAGGCCATTCCGTCGCATCAATGTCGGCGGTGTGAATCCTCGAGTCATTCAAAGACTCACAACGCCCTTCATTGGACGCAGGATGTAGTGATGTGATCGTACTGTTGACTTCGATTATCTCAGACTGAGGTGTGAAAATCTGCTCGGCCGAGGAAGATGGCAGTGCCTCCTCCGCATTATCGTCGGAGGTGATGGCCTCATTCAGCTGTGAGGTAGTATCATCTGCGACGGTATCGAGAGGGAACTTCGGTATTTGCGACAGACCCTCATGATCTGGTACTGAAGAAGTGTCCGAAAGAGCTGGAGAGTGAGGCTGTGAGGAGGTATCTTGTTCGGACGATGAGTGCCCGGACAAAGTCGAGGCAAGTGAGAGATTCTTGGAATGTCCCTGGTAGCCAAGTGGAGTCATCGGTGCCTCGCCTTCTTTCTCTGCTCCTCGGACGGCTTGGTCGGATTTCTCGGTCACGGATTCCTGAACCGGACCAACTAGCACGAGATCATGTCCTCCAAGCCCGTTTGGAACCAATACGGCTTGCGTAGCTTTTGCTTCCTCCTCTTTCATCTCCACAGGAACAGCTGGTAGCAGTGTCACTGGTAGTCTTGCGATAGAATCAGTGACGAGATCCCCCATCGAAGCCCCACCGAGGATCTTTAGAATTGGCATATCGACTCCCAGCTCAGTCACGAACCAAGCGCGCAGGTCGACCGCAACGAGAGAGTCGATGCCGAGCTCCAGAAGCACGGCTTCTGATGAGACAGCAGTATCGGATGATATCTGCAACTTGTGGCGCAACTTGAGTGTGAATGATTCTGGTTGTACCGGTCAGCACCAGGCATACCGATTTCATATAAGAGAGCAACTTACCTGTCACAATATTGACCACATCATCCATGCTCGTTACGGTCGCCAGTTGCGACTTCAAACTCGCAGTCGCCCCTTTCGATTCCGATGCGACAACACCATCTCCACTCTCGATATAATGCCAGAATTTCGGATGCGGGTACCAAAGGATATCCGGATCCTTACGTGGATCTTTCGAATCCATACCCGCATATAGGATAGGGTTACGGCTGCTGCCCGGAGCGCCAGCTAACACGCCTTCTGCGAACATGTGATGCACCTCCTTTTCAGAGAGGGGCAGGGTCGCGCCAATAATATCGTTCAACTCGCGATTCATGCGTGCTGCATAGCCAACTCCTTTCACTTCTCCGAGGCCGATGAGTGAGCCAGCGAGGCCGCGCTTCTGGCGAGATGAGACGAGACTATTCATGAACATGTTCGCTGCGCAGTATGCAGCTTGGCCAGAATTACCCATAACGTCGACTGAAGATCCGAAGACGATGAAGAAGTCGAGGTCATTGTGAGGGAACAGCTCGTCTAGGTAACGGCTGCCATCGACTTTGGGTTTCAGAACTGTTTGCATCTCTTTGAAAGTCATATTGGATAACAGAGTATCGCTCAGGACCATGGCTGCATTGGCGACTCCGGCAATCGGTGGCAGTGTGGAAGTTATCTGTTTGTGTGTTTCGAGCAATGAAGCCTTGTTCGAGACGTCCCTAGCATGGTCAATTCCCTGATTCTGAGTCTTGAATTGGGAGGACTTACATGGCCATTATTTTTAAAGCACCTCCAATGCTCTGCATTTCATCTAGCCAAATCTGTTCGATGTTCGGGTTCCGACTCGTCAGCACGATGTGCTTCGCTCCATGAAGTATCATCCATCGGCACAGTGATCGACCTAAATTACCGGCCATTCCAACCAGGAGGTATGTTCTGTCGCCCTTGAATTTCATCAAGGATTCTGCGCTTTGAATTCTGACAGGGAGTTTAGGACTGGCACTCCAGTCTACGATTTGCAATTTCGAGGTCGCTGGAGTCATTTGGACCAGTGCCTCTGCACTGATGACCGTAGGCCTGATGATAGATCTCATCGAGCGAATTACCGACATGGAATTCGCAAGTGCGATGCTCAGACTGTCTGCAACCAAGCTGCGACCTCCACTTACATCGTAATTCGAAGTCTTGCTGAGGAAGGTCGCGGCATCTGCTCGTTGAGTATGAGATGGAAGCAACGTCGAGATTCGTTTCGACAAGTCTGATGTCTCTGACATATCCACGAAAGCAGAAACGTTGATTGGAAAGGATGACTTAATATCACGATCAGAAGAAAATGGATGGATCTTCATCCAAGCGCTATCCTCTGGAGAGTCCTTCGTTGTAATGAAATGTGGCTGGACACCGGTATATCGGGCTTTCCTTGCAACAGCATCCGCGAGGGCTAAATCTGGCTCGAATACCAATAAGCTACTGCTATTTCGTGCAAGATCAACGATGGATTGAGCAAGTATCTCAATCGCAATGGCGGTCAGTAACAATGCCTCGTCTCCACTTGCAACATGCCATGGTACAGTCCAACTGGAATTTGTGGTGATCGTAGATCCAATCCTTCCTGACAATGCGATAACCTTTAGTCCGATGTCTGACATTTCACCAAGGACGAGGTGAAGAGCTCCGGCAGACTTGATATTCAAAGCCATCAAGGTGGAATGCGTGACACAAATTGTCGTAAAATCCTTCGATTGAGCAAGACTTGCTTCAGACGGTGATCGCTGGAAGTCGTAAGAGCTGCCGTTGTGACCGAGTTCAATGGTAGCCTCTTCGGCACTAATGTTCTCCTCAATTAGACGTCGAGTAGACATAAGTCTATTGTTAGCTGCCCTATCCGGTACGACACGTGTGATATGGAATCGGCCATCCTCAAGCCATAATTCCGGTTCGTTCGACCACATTCGCTTTGGAGCATAAATATCATTCTCCCAGGTCTCCGCCAGGACTATCCTCAAGAATGCCTCGGCAAGCAGAGGAGCGGTATGATATTCGATCTTAGCAGCATCCAAAACTTGAACACGAAGATGCGGCATCTCATGAACAAGTGTCCGACCGATGCCAAGGGCCATATTCGAGTATGGTCGCTCGGATTTGCTGCCTGCTGTCGCCCAGAGGAAAGATTTGGCGATATTGAGCAACGATTTGAATGATTCAAGACGGTCTGCGGTCAGGTCTTCGAAAATTGGTGCGTCAAGCTCAGCAAGATTGAGGACATGAACCATTGAGAAGTCATCAAGCTTATGGATGTCCTCCAGCGATTCCAGTATCTTGACATTGGTTGTCCATGACTGAAGGATCGTCTTCAATTCGCCCATGAGCTTCTCAGTGCGATCGGTCTTTCCACCTACCAAAAAAAGAGTGTCAAGTTGTGGCTTCGGCCCAGAGAAAGAGAGGGGCTTTCGCAATAGTTCAGTCTCTTCATCGACAGCAGTTGAGATGAACACCGCAACTGGTTGGTAGACAGACTCTGTTCCAGGGGTAATGGTATCGAGCCCAGAGAACCCGTTTCGTAAGAGCAAAGAGTCCCATTGTCCAGGTGTGATCAGTGGAGTTAACTCGCGTCCGTCGTCTGCCCCAGCCCACCAGCCAGGCACTCCGCAGAAGCTGAACCCAACGCGAGTTGCACCGTTGTCGACTGCCTCAAGGACCAGAAGTTTCCCACCCGGCTTAAGCAGCTTGCGTACATTTGTCATGGTATCATCCAGGATTTTCGTTGCATGAAGAACATTCGACGCGATGACGAGATCGTATGAGTATTCGGTAAAGCCTTGGGTGGTCGGATCGCGCTCGATATCGAGTGCTTCATAGATAATTCGGCCGTGGTCTTTGAACGTCTCCTGCGCTTCTTCAAAGAATCCGACAGAGATATCTGTGAACGTGTACGACGAATACTTGTTGTTGATATGCTTCAAGATAGATCTGGTAATACCACCGGTACCGCCACCTATGCAAGTCAATATTTCTTGGTTACTTGTAGGGGGGGGGGCTGACATACCAATTTCTAGAATCTTTATCAAAGGGTATCTGAACGCTATCTGTTCAGCAATCAGTCCAGCATACATATTATACTCCAACAGTTCTGAATTCTGGTAGTACAAATCGAGCAAGCTGTCTTGTCTCATATGCTCCAAGATTGAGGTCTCTCCTCTAATAAACGGGATCAGTTTCTCGCCAACGACATGTAAAAGCTTGCAGTCGATATCTGATCTATATCTGGGTTGTGTTAGTAATTCTCACAGAGCTTCTGGATTCATGTACTTACTGATCAGCCACTGCTTGGATATCGGCCCAAGTATAGTCCAGCCACTCAGGCCTGCAAGACATATGTCTCCCAGCTTTTGTTTCATCGACAACATGACGTGCAAATGCAAGAATCTTCTTCCCATGCCAGCTTGTCTCCACCTTCTCTTCAGTTGTTACAGTGTCAAGCAGCTGGTTGAGATAGAATAGACAAATCTTCTCTAGCGTTTCCGCCTTCTGCATCTCAGCAGCCGCGAATTCCGCCTTCCGATAGACCAATGAGGCATCAGGCTCAGCAGTCCCCCAAACAAGTTCGTGGAATAACAATCGATCGTCCGCTGGTGTTGCAGGCATGAGCGGCTTGACTTCAATGCCCTCAATCTGGCAAATCGCGTTTCGGGAGTCGATGTCGTATAAAGTAACGTCGCCGCAAAGAGTGTCGGATGTGCTTTCGGCCAGAGCGGCGTCGAATATAACTTCCGTCTTCAATCCGTCAGCAGTGATCGAGCACGTGGCAGGGTTGACACGGATATTTCGAATTGTGACTGGAACATGGAGAGTCCAGAGACTGCCATCGCCTGGTGTACCGAGACAGGCAAAGAGAGTCTGAATGGCCGAATCGAGAGTTCCTGGGTGCATCATCATGGATGAATTTGAAACAGTGGAGTTTGCATCGAGAATAAGCCCAGTCGCCGTATCTAGCTTCTGCTCCAGGAAAGAAATGCCTTTGAATGGACCAGTGTACCCATAGCCGACCTCTCCGAGAGAGTCGTAGAAGGTGTCAATGTTTACCTCACGAAGGTCATTGATCACTGCCAAGCTTCTGCTTGGTAGGATCGTGGCTGAGGGAAGGCCGAAGTGCAGAACGATCTTGCCCAAGCTGACAAGAACGAGCGATCCAGTATCCCGACTCAAACAAGCATGACAAGCAAAATCAGCTGAGAGAGCCCCGCTTTTAGCATCCGAAACAACATTCGTGATGCCGAACAAAGTCTCCACGCCTGAATCGTCATCATTGATCGATATCGCTTGCAGAATCTTGAAGTCTTTAATCTCGATGAGTCGAACTTCTTTGCCAGAAGCCACTGTCTTCGTAGCTTCCAGCGCCATGACGAGATACCCAGCTGCAGGGTAAATTGTCTGTCCCTGGATTTGATGACCACTGAGCCATGGGATCTCGTTCAGCTTGAGATAGTTCCGCCATTTGTACTCGCCCTCGGCCTGATCAGCTGTCACGATACCCAAGAGTTCGTGCGGGGCATCGACTCGGCAACGAGTTTCTCTAGATGCACGAGACTCGTACCAGAGAGTGCGTTCGTGATCCCATGGGTAGGTTGGGAGACCTTGAAGTGTAGAGGGAGGCGCGTCGCCATGGAAGACTTGGTAATATGAGGCAGCGTCGAATGACTTTGAGCCAAATTGCATCCACAGCGACCCTAAAGCATCGCCGAAGGTCTCGATTCCAGTCTTTCCGCGACCGAACAGACCAAGGTACGGCATTGGCTTCTTTGCTTCTGTGACTTCCTGAATCGTTTGCAAAGCTGGACCTTTGAGTGCTGGGTGAGGCCCAACTTCGATTGCAATATCGTACGCGCCAGCCGAAAGCGATGCCTCTATTGCCTGCGAAAACAAAACAGCATTGAGCATATTGTCCATCCAATATGGGCCAAGCAGAGCTTCTGAAGAGCTCATGATTTGACCCTCATTGACGCTCGAGTACCATGTACAGGAAACATCAGATCTCGGCAGGAGCTCAATGTTGCAGTTTTTAAGTGCTAGAAGGTAAGGAGCTGAGCACGGTAGCATATGATGTGAATGGTATGCCGTATCCACCTTCAAAACTCGCGCAAATATTTCTTTCGCTTCAAAGTAGTCTTTAGCTTCATTGACCGCGTCCTCATCTCCAGAAAGCGTAACACTCGTTGATGAGTTGCTAGCCGCAACCACGATCCTGCCATTAAACTCTGAAAGTTGGCAGAATTCCAGCGCATCAGCTCTTGACACGCCCACAGCGATCATAGCACCTTTCTTACCCGCTCCTGCGAGGCTCGCGAAAAAACCTCTATAGTATGCGATTTTGATAGCTGCATCGGCGGAAATAAAGCCAGCCGCATATGCTGCCCCTATCTCGCCTGACGAGTGACCCACCACAGAAGAAAAGTAAACTCCTATTGCTCGTAGGTGGTCAACAAGGATGATCTGAATAGCCGTGCATAAGGGTTGCGAGAGAATGGCCTCGGCTATCCGGGACGTCGCTGCCGGGGCAGACAGCTCAGCTTCCAGAGACCATTGAGGTCGATGATCTGCAGGAAGGGATGCAAGGGACTGCTCTAAGATTTTGAGTGTTGATTTACCGACCGAGGACTGTGAGATTAAGTCATAACCCATGGCTGCCCACTGTGCACCTTGCCCCGTGAAGATTCCCATGATATGTCTAGGCTTCGTGCTGAGGCGTGACGAAATCGACCTCGAGGTCCCACTTGGTCTATGCTCTAGCTCATCGTCGAGCTTGGCTCGCAGCTCAGACGAATTTTGCGCAGTGAAACATACTTTATGCGTGAAGACTGATCGTTGAGAGATAAGAGTCCAAGCCAGAGCATTAAGATCTGTGTCTGGGTTATTGCTCAGAAATTGCGAGTAATTAAACAGAAGAGATGCCAGAGATCTTTCTGATGCTGCAGAGAACGCGAATGGAAGTACAACAGTCGATAAGGCAGATGCCACCGTCTTGGGAATTTCGGGAGCATTTTCCAAAATCACGTGTGCATTTGTACCTCCGAAGCCAAAACTGGAAACATTAGCGTGACATGTGTAAGGTGGAGCGAAGGCAGCAATACCTATTCACACTTGCTCTTCGGATTGTACTGCAAGTCTCGGGCCAGAGCTGTGCTTTTGTTGGAACTTCAAGATGATGGATGAAAGGCTCAAGGTTTGGATTGAGAGTCTCGAAGTGGAGATTTGGAGGTATTATTCCGTGTTTGACCTGTTGCGCATGATGAAAAGATTAGCTACTACTATCTAACTTCTCGAAAGAGTCGCTTGGTGCTATTTGGAGCATTTTGTTGATCACACCAAGCGATATGGGTTGAGTAGCGGGGGAGGCTAAAGGGGCAACTTACAGCAAGACAAGCTTCCAACATCCCAGCAATACCAGCCGCCCCTTCAGAGTGACCAATGACAGTCTTGATGCTTCCAACAAAGAGTTTCTCTTTATCCATATCCTCGGATTTTCCGAAAAACGTGTTGTGTATTGCTGTCGCCTCATTCAAATCTCCTACCTTGGTACCGGTGCCGTGGGCTTGAAAATATTGCGGCCTATCTTCCGGACGATTTAAGTCAAGCCCGGCTTTGGCATATGTCTGACGAATCAAGTTGACTTGAGCGACAGGATTTGGCACTGTAAGTCCTGTTGATCGACCACCTTGATTTACACTTGTCTCTCGGATAACACATTCAATGTGGTCACCGTCGGCGATGGCATCGCTTAGTCGTTTCAGCATGACTGCAGCAATGCCCTCTCCACGAGCATAGCCATCACCACCAGCATCCCACATCCGAGAACGGCCATTGGGCGACAGCATTTTCAGCTTGCTTTCCGCGACAAACATACGGGCACTGAGGATGAGATTCGCACCCGCAGCCATGGCCACTCGACATTCGCCATTCCTGAGTGTTTGGACAGCTTGATGTATCGCCACCAAACTTGAAGAACAAGCACTATCAATTGTCATCGACGGGCCTGTCCAGTCGAAGAAGTAAGATATCCGATTTGAAAGAATGCTGCGCGCGGCGCCGGTGGCGCCATATGTCGGCAGAGTCTCCATATCAGCAAATATGAGACCGGAGTAATCATCGCACATTAACCCGACGTAGACAGCTGTTGCCGTCCCTCGCATCTCCTCCATAGTCAAATTTGCAGCTTCCATTGCCTCAAAGACTACTTCCAGAAGTTGTCGTTGTTGAGGATCCATGGACTCTGCCTCAGCAGTGGAAATGTTGAAAAACTGGGAGTCAAATTTCCGAACATCTTCAGACAGAAAGTATGACTTTTGAACGTTGGAAGTGCCATGATGGAAGCCATCCGGGTGGTAGAAGCCATCGGCATTAAATCGACTTGGTGGTATCGGGATGGAGAGTTCTTTAGGCTGATTGAGGAGCTCCCATAACTTCGCAGATGTGTTTGCCTGACCCGGGAACCGGCAACCAGTACCAATTATGGCAATTGGCTCGTTGAGAGTGTCCATCACTCATCAGCGAGCATCAGCTCCCAACTCTTCAGCTCGTTGGGATGAGTAGATCGTTCCCAAGACTAGATATAGCAGTTCCGAAAAATGGGAGGGAAATTGGAGGGGAAAAATATGAAGTGGGATATAAAAAGTGCATATATGGAACTGTGTGAAGGAGCGGAAGCTATAGGATACCAGAAAGCAGTGCGGAACATGTAGGGAAGTCTGCGGCTTGGAACGTGAAGAGAAAGAGAGTGGCAAAGAGCCTTGAACTAGAGCTCAAGTTCTTCCAATCGAGATCTGGACAAAGCTGGAAACTGACCAGCGGCTAGATAACGGGCTCAGAGATATCGATCTCGCCGATGAGCGACTCTTACGAGTCTTCTCCTGCTCTGGGACCATTTCAGGATACCTGTTTAGCCTCTTCAGGGAGGACATCCGCCAGGCGAAAGTCTAACTTCCTCCGTGTGCATGAGAGCGCGGCCATTTGACTCGAGACGGCTCAACCTGGCAGAAGACAGAGATTCGAGGGCAGTGTAAGAGAAATAACAAATCAGAAGACTGAAATAGCCAGGTTTAGAGTTCGGGGATGGAGCCACTTCTGCTCCAATAGCTCATTGACTGGACAAGAAGAAGTGTTTGGCCCCACCAGTCCTCCCAGACATACACTTCTCCAGCGCTCTATCCGCCAAGACTAGAAATGGAGATAGCAACGTCGAAAAGGATCCGCGAGAGACGTTGAATCCTCACATACATTAGCGTACATTCCTGAGAGAATGGGCGTTTTTAAGGGCCGAGAGGGGTAATTCCGTTGCCTAGCCTGGAATCGCTGAAGAAGTCCATAGACCAATACTTCTGTAGAAGTTTATTCAGGAGAGTTCGTGTCACCATCAGACTGGCTGTTGAGAGAATGCTCTGCAGCCCAGCCTTTCCTACTCAGGTCAGTCCCAGGTTATCCGCGTGGCCGCCTCTCTCTTGCAACTGTTATTGAACCCTTTGCTTGGAACGGCCCGCTGCCCGGCAAAAATATGACCCCGCTTGCATGCATGGGAGCCATCTTTCAGCAGCGTCATGGGAACGCCGATGTGACATCGAGATACTTCAGGGTGCTTTGCTCGGTTCCTGGGTCTGAGATATGATCGATACGACGTCGAGAGATAGGTCTTGCTGGGTTGGCCCCAACGATTGGACTGCTGCTCGCTGAAGACATCGAGTCGAGGGTCGATGTGAGCAAGTCGATTTGTCGTTACATTCCAGTACCACGGTGGCATATGTCGGCGTGGGCGCAAAGACGGCCGTCTTGGAGGGTCATCTCTGCTCCTGGTAGGTTCGTCTTATAATCTACTAGTCGTCTCCGCGATGTCGGACTGCATATGACTGGCGGGCATAATCCCTGGCTATAGTCCTGCATCCTAAGTGGGATGTACCCCGGCTCGAATTAGGAAAAGGTGACAATGTTACGTAGATGGCATCTAGATGGAAGTCGTTGTATGGTGTCGATGTACTTAGAAGTGTTGAAGTGGAGTTGTCTGGCCTTCGAGAAGAAGTTGACGAGAAATCTGACAGGAACTAGCGGTGAGATTCGCTTTTCCACGTGATGGATTGGTAAATTCCAGTCTCTAACTTTTTCGCCTTGCCAAACCCTAAAGAATCGAACTTCTTCTCTCGTTCCAGAATTCCTCCAAATGTCTATCCTTACTGCTTAAGTGCAAAGTTAATGTTAATCCATGACCTCAATCAATCGTCCGTGACGGCCCGCGACGGGAAGGCACGGTCAATTTTCGCACAGACATTCCATGGACAGGCCTATCTGCAGCTTAGAGTTCGATGGACTGCAGACCAGTGACAGAACAGTCTTGAAAGTCTCTTTTCACATGTCCTCCACTAGGCCACCAATCTGGTCGAGCAATCATCTGACTGAGTTAAAGCGAATGTAGAAGGTGCTTGACTCCCGCCGGACTTTCGGATCTTGACAGACAATTGTTCTATTTTCAGAGGAAGATGGAACATTCAGCTACATCCCTATCGCCAAGTCCTGGACGAACGACTTCCCTGCTAGGTACTTTCAAGCCTAAGCGCTGAGGTCCTAGTGACCCTCCAACCCTATTTCTAAGACTTTCGATCAAGGTGGGGGATCGGAGGAGGGGTTCAAAAGTGCCCCTCATTGACCAAAAGTTCCGGGCTGAGCGATAACGAAATGTCTCGGTCTTCCAAACATGGGCTGTTGAAAGCATATCCATGTGTCAATTCTCCCGAACCGCTGTGTTTTCTCTATTCGTCTAGCTGTGCGAGCACAGCGCAGCGCCACGGCGGGCCTACCCTTAAACTATTGTTCCCATCAGTACGCCCATGCATCTTCGGTTGGGAATAATGGCGCAATGTCGAACAGCTGCATCTGATTCATTGTTGTCAGTAGTTTAGTGGAGATCTTCTGCAGCCCAAGTATCAGGCAAGGTCAAGTCTGCGAGCGAGCCAATGCAATGCAAGCGAGGTCAAGGAAGACGGAAATAATCTCGAAGTCCAGAAATCTAGACATGGGCCTCGAATGCAAGTCGAAAGTGCACCAGTGATGCAGAATGCAGTGTCTTCCCAGAATATGCTGTGATCAGGCACGCAGGTTTGACAGGTCCAGTACGGGTATGCAAAACGTGCAGCAGAATACCGGTGCAATGGTTGTGCTGCATGAGTTCAAGGACGTGTAACCAGACGTGGGCCTTTTAGACGAAGATTGGCTGCTGGTCACTCAAAGAGGAAGGACGAAATGCATCGTTTCGTGTTTCTATGCCGGACGCAGTTCGCCCAGCTCAGATCCGACGGAAAATGATTCATCACTTCCCGTTGACTTGGTAAGAGGGTGCACTGAGAATCTGTAAATCAGGGCCAATGCTACCTCATGCAGAGGATCAAATTGCGACCCAAGAATTTTCAATCTAGGGATGAATTGCTTGCATGTTCTGCCTCGTCCAGGTTTTGCAATTGAATTGGATGCCAGGGGGGTCTCATCGGAGACGATGCAGATCGGCGCCTGGGAACTTTTGTAAGTACAACCAATTTTACAACTCAATAATTGACGAAGGAAAGACAACTCAATTCTCCACTATTACAGAGCTGAATCGCCGGGATATCGTAAAGTATCATTCTATCATATCATGTCTATCATGTAATCGTGCGTCTATCGTCATTCATATCCCCTTCCTATACCAAACAATGTTTAACCTGTGCACGTTTTCAAATAAAATCACCTCGATAGCCCACCCCTCCTCGCAGCTTCAGCTTGGAACTCGGCCTCTGCTTCCTCGTCTCCCTCTAAAATGATTTCGTGTCCGTCTCCCTCTCTCACCCAGTTACTGGCAATGCAGTTCAAAATAGCAATTGCACCGAGGCCCCAGAAGACTGCACCTACGATACCATGTCGCAGCCCCACACCATACAATGCCCCTGCCACTGAGGGCCCAAAGGTTCTGCCTGCACTTGACAAACTTTGACCGATTCCGTGCATCGTCCCCAGCACGGATGGATGCGGCGAAGCGTTGTTGACCAATATAGTCGTTGCAGGGAGTGCGAATGTGCGACCAGTCACCTGCACGAAGAGGACCGCACACAGACAGAACCAAACTAGCAAGCCATCCTTCTCGGCTGGCGGTTTCGATTTAGATGGTACGATCGACAAATATGGAACAAGAGTGTAAGCAATTGGGAAGCAGTACAGGAATATGCGCCAGCTTTTCACGGTTCCTAGTTTGGCGTTGATGATTGGGTAAATGAAGAGTTGCATGGATATCCCAATGATGCCGAGGATGGCCATGGCGAAACCCACGTCTCGAGGTGGCATTCCTAAGCCGCCGGTAAATCTGAAGGGAAGACGGCGGTGAAAGCCAGGTGGGTCTGGGTGGGCAGGGTCGTGAACGGGAGTGGAGAGAAAGACGAACCATAACGAGTTGAACGTCCCAACGTGAGTGGCCATGAGCGTGTGTGCCACCAGTGTACAAATGACGTTGTAGGTGAAGATTCTTCGAAACGGCAGCTTGTGTCTCCATCTCGGGATAGCTTTCTGTCTTGTCGGTGTAGTCGGCGTTGCGGGAGCCATCTCGACATCTGTTTCAGTGCTTCTTTCATTGCCGGAAACGGCGATATATGCATGCGAGTATTCGAGTGATTGGCGCCCCCGGAAAAGTTCTGCGATTTTCCGACTACATCTCATGCCGAGATCCTCGTGGTGGCGTATGGATCCGAGCGTCTAAAATGATCAGTCACTTTTTCGTGAGGCTAGCTGCGTAACATGAAGACATACCTCAGCAAGCCCGAAGAAAACCCCGAGGGTAGAGCAGATCAGGAAGAACGCGCTTACGATGTTGGGTAACGCGTACGGATAGTGTATAAAAAAGTTGATGTGTCCGAATGTCTTTGGATATGTTCCAGCTGGATTTGCTAATAGCCCACCAAGTATTGGCCCGATGATAACTCCAATGTTGAAAGTCATTGGGAAAAGTAGGAAGGCTCTCGATTGATACCTGTCTCAACGTCAGTCTAGAATTCGGCTACACCTCAGGCGATCAAGCCTTGACGAAGCAAAAGCTGCAGTAGTCACAGTGGCAAGCTTACTTCTTCTCCTGCACAATTTCTGAGACCATCGTTCTCATGACCCCGATGTTACCATTGCTGAGACCACCAAGAGTACGAAAGAATATTGCTTGGTAGAAGGTTTTCGAGAACCCAAAGCCGAGGCACGAGATGGCTGGGAGCCCACTGTCAGCGCCAGGGCTCGAGCCTTCTGCGACAAGCGTAACTCACCTGTCCCAGAAAGTCCAATCAACAATACCAACTTCCTTCCTCCTCTGTCCGAGTCTGATATTCTTCCCCACATCATCGCAGTCAAGAACTGCGCTCCCGTAAAGCTACTCGCTAGTAACCCGGCTTGTGTAGCAATTGTGGAGTCGGGTAGTGTTTCATCGAAGGACTTGAGTTGATAGAACATATATGCCTGTTACAAATGAACTATTAGCAATTGTTTCTACCATAATTTGGATTGTTTAACCAACCTGCAACGACGTCTGCACCAGTGGCTCTGACAGTCGTGCCAGTGTAAGGATAATCAGTTGCTTCCTGTGAGGCAAGGACCTCCATGTCACTTCCTCTTGCTTCTCATTTTGCACTACCTCTGGAGTCATCGCCCCGAATCCTCCTTCTGCAGCTACTTCATCCTCGTTGAGAGAAGCCAGGCGGTCGCCATCACTAGTTGCTGGTCTGCCGCCGGTTGTCAAAGGCCCAAGTTGGCGCTCTGGGTTTCGTACTCCTTTGCTGATATTCATGGACTCAAGCCAAGCTCGCAGGATAGCGATTTGTTAATCGACAGGACCCTCATCATGGAATGGGATTTAGAGATGAAGCTTTTGAGAGTGGGATACCGCCGACTTGGGCGAATCAGAGATCGTTTCTTGGCTTTTGGTGGGGTTGATTCCGTGGCGGGGTTGCGCGGACACGGATATAACGAAATTCCCGATGCGGCATTGAGGCACGTGTTATTTCTCCTTGACCATATGCTCTTTTAAACCCCTGGATTTTTGAAGGGAAAGTATGAAATGGAAAGAACTTTGGCGTCGAAAAATCTTACTCCTTTCCATGGTTCCGAAGTCGGAACAAATGGGCAGGTAGTCAGTGAGATAGAATGCAAACAACGAAGAAATATGCGAATACGGAATAGACGGAAGATTGGGTGAGAAAAGACGATATGAACAATCGACTCGAAACAATCGAGTCGAAGGTGCAAGAAGAGTACCCATAGTCTTGCTCACTGTCACAATCGTGTTCAGTACCAATGTAGTCAAACAACTGTGCTGAGCTTGAGGGGGAGACGTAGATTAACAGAGGTGAAAAAGAAAGGGCGAAAGAAAGGAGAGGGGAATCAGTTTAAGAGGAATGGACGATACGGCTCTAATTTCGCTTATGGAGAGCTAGTTCCTTGACCCTCGCAGCCTCAGAACCTCCGTTACTATTCGATGAGTTCAATCAGAAGAAGGTGAAGCTAACCAAAATTGCAACAGTGGCGTCGCCAATCAAGAATTTGTGCTTGTTGGAATATCAATTAGCTCGGTCCAAGAGGAATCCTATTGATCTCGAGGAAGCGAAAGTCTTAGACTTCTGACGACAAAACAATGACACACGAAGTCATTGGGGGAACAAGCATAATCTGGTAAATGAATTTCCCAATACTTGAACCATCATGCCCTTTGCGCTGTGCGGCAAAGTGGACGACAAAAAAATGGCGGCACCACGTGAAGCGAAGAGCGACGTAAACAAAGCGGACGCAAGCGAGCTCGCAAACGAGCTACACAGACATACTTCTGATTTACCTTCGTAATGAACCTACAAGGGTTTCTAAATGACGATGATCCCTCAAAACGCTTAATATTGAATCATCGCAATCCAATCAAAGACCTGAAACCAAGCATATCCCGGTCGATTCTCCGCAGTCTGTTGCTTCATACCCTTATCCCCACAAGAATAGCTCCTTTGTCCCAATGGCAGATCTTGGCATTGAGAATGGGAAGCTTGGATCACGAGATATATTTTTCCATGATTACTGCACAGTTAAGTTCGACATTCGAGATATGAAGGTCGTTTACCTCGTTACCAATCCCTAAACCACTTCAGGCAATGCATTCAGGCTTTAGCATAACCCGAAGATGAATGTCTAGACTTCTAGGAAGTCGATCGGACAGGTCGTCTCGGTGAAAATGGGGCCCCGGTGGAAACATGAGGAAATTCTTCACAAATCTAAATTTCTCCTGGATTTCCAATTGCTTGTGCGCGGTGAACCCAGAGAAATCCATCTGATTTCTATTGTAGAATCCGAAGGGATCTCGCAAGAGCAAAGTGAGGTCCTCGAGAGAAGGAAGTAGAGGGGGGAGGGCTCTGAGAACGTCATGAGGATAGGTTATGGGCCGCGAGAGATCGTGAGTGACGATCCACACAAGGGTCTTCAGATAAGGATGATTTTGGAGGATTAATTGTGCATGTAGGCCCATAGGTAGGTATGTCGTCATGGGAATGACTGTTTTCTTCAGCTTCGTGGGCTTGTAGCTTTCCCGGGTACCATCTCCGACTCGAGAGCGAACTCGATGTTGCGCATGACCAAGGTTTCCAGATTTGGAATACCGTACAGTCTGACAGCCTCACTCCAATCGGAATGAGGCTTTGCGATGTTGAGGTACTGTACTGATGTAAATTTATTACAGTTGTCAAGAAAGTTTTGGAACGCCGGATCTTCGTCCCACGGGCCATTGGCATACATAGTTAAACTATTCATAGCTGAGAAGCTGAAGGATAAGTTGAAGAGTGCAGCTGATTACCTATTATTCTGTCAATACCAGCTCGCGCGGACTTTCTTGACTCAAAGAAGACGTTCGGGGAAGCGGTTGAAGTGACCAACTATTTCTTCGAATGTATTACGGGAGGGTTCGCGCAAATGTAGGGCTAATTTTCGAATTGAGCGATATAGAAATGGGAGGGTATCCAGATTTAGCCGCTGACATGTTATAAATATGTTGAACAAGTCATTATAGTCAAGAGCGTCTTTGAAGGACAAAATGGAAGTAAGAAGTTCATTTGAAAGATCCAAAAGCGACATACCTGTAGCCGTCTGCTCAGGCTGCTGCGCCGAGGAATTGTATATTTGCTTCAAATTTCGAAAGGAAAAGCGGTATTGGGGAAACAGACACCAAGAGGGAGAAGCACAGTGATGTACCCTGTGCTTAATAGGACTCATCAACTGGACAGTCGGGAAGACGGCTGAAGCGAGCCCCTGTAGAAACACAGGTTGAGACAGAATTAGATATACGGCGCAAGCCAACACTGTAGCGTAGCACATCAACATGGGTACATGGCGCCTGGCACGAACAAAACTCGTTGGATGGCGTAGACACACTTCATTATGAAGGATACGAAGTCTATGACTCTCGCGCGAAAACTAGTAAAATTAGGACATGTATCGTGACATGCAAAAATCAACTCCAAGGGGCTCTCAGCATCACGTTCAACTGTATGCCAGATGTCTGAAATGATGCTTTGACCTCTTGGGGATATTTCCACTCAATAGTTCCCGGTACGTCCATGAGCCTACCCTCATACATACGATTGACATCCCATGACCAGCATACATCTTCAGTCAAGGTGATTGTCGACAGCTGGGTATTCTGACGGGTTTTGTTCTTTGCCAACTCCAGTATCCAGTTTTAGTCATCCTCGCTCGATCCCTTGTTACGCAGCACCTGACAGTTTGGGTCAAAAACGATCTGACACTTGTCAGCACAGTGAACTGTCTGAAATGAAGAGATACCAACCTTCAGATTCTGAAGGGAGGCGGCTAGTCTGGGAGATAGGTCTCCACGATCGTGTTTGGGACTTGTAGTGGGGTAGTCCTCGCTAGTGTAACTCTCTCGTGGACCTCAAGAGATCTCAGGTTGACGAAATCAGAGAAGTACAATTGTTGCTTGTTCGACGTTGATTTGCAGTCACTCAGAAGCAACTGAAAAGTGGTGAGGGTTGATGCTAGGCATGACTACGCTTTAGAGACTGCATTAGGATAGAAATGACCATAGTAAAAACGAGGAAGTTGTATCGACCAGCGGAGGGTGGAGAGAAGAGGAAGATTTTGCAGTAAGTATTCCACGCAACGGCCTATGGGTAGAGCAGTAGTACGTCGAAATTCAATGCTTGTCAGCTTCGCGGGCAGGAAGTGTTCGGGCGACACGAGAACGGCATCGCTTGGAATGCTAAAGTCACCAATGACCAGTGTCGTCAGACTGGGAATCCTGTATAGTCTTGATATGTCTGTTGAGGTCAAGCGTGCATTGAACATTTCCACGTGTAGTAGAGATAAGTATGTTGTGCCGCAGTCGAGGAAGGTCATTAGAGGCATATCAACCAAGGCTGCACCAGATGGGAAAATTATTAGAGCTCGTAATGAAGAGAAGCTCGATCAAAGCTCGAGAAATCCAGTGGCTGAATCAGGAATTGCCATATCCACTCTCACTCTGACTGTGTGGACCCAAGCGCATCGACCTGGGTGTTTGAAACAGTTCTTTGTCAACATTTCGTTTCCTTTCGTGACTGTAACTCGTTCTGCAGGAAGCCAGATTGTTACATCCCGGTATAAAAATGGGAGGCTTATCAAGTAGAGACGCTTGCATGATAGAACGAGACGGAAGAGATCACGTCTGGCAACTATTCCGGTACCAACGTGAGAAAAGATATTGGCAAGTATTTCCGTCGAAAGATCGAGTAGAGCCATGTCAGGCAAGTGTGACGACAGAAAGATGCTTAGACATAGGAGTAAGCAGAACCCCGAAGATGAATCGTGGCCGATAATAATGATCTGAACTGGTTTTTGGAAAGTTGAAGAGGAAAGGAAGTATTATGTTTAGGTACAAACGAAGATATTCGTTCCCCACGCTTAGTCATGATTGCCTACCAGACAGCTCAATCTCAGAGCCGTTCGGAGGCTTTATATTTACTGTGACCACTTTATACAGATGATGTATATTATTCTGTGCCTAATGCCCCGTAAACAACCAAACTTCTGATGCTCTAAGCATCACTAGATGTTCAATAGCTGCCTTCTTGAATACAATTTTCACTTCATCTGGATATTCCCACACAATCGATGGAGCAAAATGTGATTCCGTTCCCCCACTGTTCATCATGGGCCAAGAGTAGCGTTTCGTCAAAGTGACCCTTTGAAGGCATGTTGCAGAGTGTAGCTTTTCCTTGGCAAGAGAAAGAATCCATTCATAATTTATGTGTTCCAAGGGTTTAGTACGTAGGATATGTGCGCCGACGTCGAACGTTATCTATTAGAAAGATTAGTTGCGATATATCTAGGACTTAGGGGTGCAGACTGTCAAATCCTGTAATAAGGACGGAGGTCTGTGCCGGAGGTGCCCTCGGCGAATATTCGATCGTCTTGGCGAATACTATTCGCTAATATAAATCGCTCATGTATTCTCAGACTTTCCAAAGCCGTAAAATCGGAAAACTTTAGTTCAGCATCGTTTCGGAAACCCCATCTGTCTACAAGCGAGAGGTGTAGATCCTGAAGCGTTGCCTTCAACGGAGACAGTACTTGTGATATTTATTGTGGTTTGAATTGGATGGTGTAACACTGTGTTTCGAGCGACCAGACCAGAGTCTTCAAAGAAGTTATCGCTCGAAGGAGGACCTCTAATTGGACCCCATGGGTAGAGAATTTGTCCGGGTAACTTTGAGGCGTCTCAGGTTTGTTGGCAACATGTCCTGAAGAGTTGTGGCGTGAGGATCCTCTGATATTCTGAATTCTCTGAGTGTCAAAGTCTCGATACTGGCGCAGCGCAAATCTGGAGTAGATCCTCTACGGTCTTGAGCGAATTTTTGACTGCGACATCTCGGAGTAGTTCGAAGCGAGGAAAGCGGCCGATGAACTTGTGGAACGAGGCATCTTCATCCCAAGAACCAAGGCAGCAGAGAATCAGCCGATGGATTGTCGTAAACACGGAGATGGTATCGAATGCCTTGGCTGCTGCTTCATGCTTCCGACGATCCTACATTACGTGGGCCAATTGGACCCAAGATAGGCGCTCCGGATTCTTTCGAAAGTGCTCAATACGACAATCCAAGGAATGGGGCTCCGTTTCTCTGCACATCGGCGTTTGGGGGTAAACGAACTGATAAAGAAATGGTAGAGCGATGGTATTCAGTCGTTTGCAAGTCAAGAAAAACATCATAAAATTCAGTCCTTTCAAGAATACCAATAGTAGACAAAACGAGAACGAGAATCTCCGTCGGCAACTGCAAGAGAGGCATATTATCGTTACCTAATATCTAGGAATTGTTTGGATTGAGTGGGAATTTTTCTTCTTGAACAAAAAACGAAGTTACGAAACTTATGAAGGCAAGATGGAGAGCGGGGAGGTGAGTGAATAGGCACAACAACTGCAGACTCTGAAACGCCAACATAGCACCGGCTCCTGCGAAACACCAACAGTTCTACGCACATCCTGAGCACGAATACTTTTCTATGGAGGAGTCGTGCATATTCAAGCCGAGAACTATGCTAAAGACTTATTCGCCAAGCCCAGCTATTCTTCCTCATGTACAACAGCAAGTGTCATAACTCTCAACCTAACTCCTGACCCCTGAAACGCGTCCTTAAGATCCATCGAGTATTCCCATTCTTTCCATCCAGCGTCATTCACAATGGTCGCAAAATCCAGTTCTGATTCCGAGTGTCCCCTCGCAATTTCTCGTGTCTCAATCAGAGTAATGCTGGAAAGAGCTTTGAACTTCGTTGATGGCCGGCGGGCTAAAGATATCAACCAGTCATGATTGTCTAATGTGTCCCAGAACGAGGCTTTGTTGTTGTATATTCTTGAGTCGAAGTAAATCTATCACGGCGCGTCAGTAGTTCACTCTCGAGCTTCTGCTTCCGTAGAAAAGTGGACGCAGTGATATGGGAAAACTTACTGTCAAGCGTTCCAAAGATGGAGGAAGTCGGTCGTAAAGGTCATTGGGAAAAATAGGCTTCCTGCGCGAAAAGGCTAAATACTCGTCTATGTCTAAAACTCGTAGAGCTGTAAAGTCGGAAAAGTCCATATGGGCGTCACCGTCTGGCTGCGATGGGAAAGTCCCTGGGGCCGGAGCCTTCACGGATTGATGAGCTAGACGCAGGTTGACTAGTCGTCGCTTCAGAGGTGCCAATGTTTGAGAGATATCCGAACAGTGCCACTGGGGGTCCTGATAGCTGTACGTTATCCAGCTGAGTGAATCAAGCGCCGGGTGGCGCGCGAGGAGGGCACAAGAATTGAAAGTAGCTGTTGGGCTGCTCGAGATGTCGAGTCTGGTGATCTTTGTTGGAAAATATTCAGCAGCCTGATCGGGCTCGTCTGTCACTTCGAGGAGGTTTTTGAGAACGAAGGAATCAAGGTTGGGGACTGAGAATATGCCATTGATAGCGCTAACTTTGATGTTGTTCTGATTGAGATGTATCATGATGTGCCGCAAAGAAGATAGGTATTTACACTTCTTCAAGAAATGAGATAGTGGTTTGTTGATGATATGGATACCGATAACAGGACAAGCGAGGCTCCAACTCTGGAGAGACTCGAAACTTGAGACGAGATGGAAGAGCCATGCAGCATGTTTCAGAGACTTGCGGTGTGACAGTATAATATGAGCAGTGTGGACTAGAGAGAGATAGGTAGGTTGATGGTCGAAAGCTCCATGCAGCTGTTCCAGATTCACTGTTGTATTGCTTCGGACATCGATGAACCTTTCCAATGGGGTTATCGCCAGTTCGCGATACAACAGTGGTATACCGATAGCATGCAGCCGGTGGCATGTTAAGATGATCTGGAAATAGTCGCTGTAATTGAGTATATCGCTGGACAGAATCTGGATTATGATCTCCGTTGCAAGGTTGAGAAGCATGATTCTGGATGATTGACTTAGAGTATGAAACATGAAGCCTGAGATGAGGGGAGTGAGATTGCTTGTTTAGTCAGCATGTAAGCCACTGCATTCCCGGCCAATGAAGTGATTTGTTGGTTGACTACTTCAGCCAAATCTGTACGTAATAACAATTCTCCTTGGGATTGGCGAGCAAGTATATCAGAAAGTAACAAGAGTAACTTTTCTAGTGGCCCTGAACGTACAGTTACATTTGGGAGTGATGGAAAACCAGAAAACAGAAACATCTTAGCAAATGATGCACGTAGAATCGCTCTCGAATTAGCAGGCTTGAATACCTCAGACCATCCAAACATACCTTCGACCATGGATACGCTAGTGGACATCACTCGACGAATACTCGAAGGACGCTGTCTGAGCTGAAATGCGCCAAATCTCGGAGCAATCAAAGATGGAATAGATAGTTATCACTTACGTGCCTAGCATTGGCGATCAAACATTTCCAGCGGTGACGTTGGCAATTTCTATATATTATATTACCACTTCTTTGGAGCGCCCACAACCGTCCTAGAGAAGACGGCACTGGCAAGAGGTTCCTCGGCCTTACTCCTCTGCTTCGCTTTGATACCTGTCCTATCCGTGACGGGTGTGGCGTCAATAATATTATCGAATTCATCGTCATCTCCATTGTCCGAATCAGGCTCAACCTCAGAATCGTCCTTCAGTGGAACTGGCCGAGCTATCTTCTCTGGTTGCTTCTTCCCTGTGTCCGTAGGATTCGAGAATGGCTTGGCAGAAAGTACTCTTCTCCTCAACTCGGCCATTTCTTCTTCGTCGTCCTCATCCTCTGATATATCGAAAGGGTCTTTTTCTACTTCCGGCTCTGTAAGGTCGACCTTCTCTGGCTTCTTGCCTAGAAATATGCCATCAATCTCTTCGTCACTGCCTTCGCCACCTTCTTCCTCGTCTTCGTCCTCGTCGTCGTCTGAACTGACTGGCGCGCGGTGATTCGAGTTGCCTCCTTTCCACATATCCGTCTCTCCTCCATCCTCTCCATTGCCTCTGCTATCTGCATATTCCTTCTCCAGCCTCGCCATCCAGACCTCCTCCGCCTTCTTAATCTCTGCCTCGTCCTTGCATGCCGCGTATCTCTTCAATATCGATGAATTGATTTCCAAGAATGCTTCGCCGTACGAGAAAGGTGCAAGTATCTGTTCCGCCCAATCTGGATGTCCGCAGATATAGAATGCCGCAGCCAAAGCCTCCACGCAGTTCAATCTCCATGGCTTCCCATAATTGACACTATTCGCAGCGACTAGGTATGGTAATAACCTCTCGCATTTCCCTCCAATCTTTGGCCATGGCACCTCTTTTATCCTAGCCCAAGAACATTCCACGACAGCAGCTCCATATTGTTCCATGAGCTCTCGATCAGCGGGGGAGACTGTCTGCTTCGCATTCGGACTGATGATGACGCCGGAGTGCTTTTGACCAACGTGAAGCTCGCGCATAAGGCCCTGTCTCATCAATTTCTTGCCAGAACATCGCTTTGGATCGCAGTGTCCCAGATCCCAACATGCTGCTTTGAAGGAGGGGCGAGATGCGGGGTGTTCTGAGTCGTCATCATCGTATCGTGGACCTTGTCTTCTGGGCGCATTGCTGTATTTCTTGCCTCCTCTTGAAGAGAATCCATCTTTCTTGTGTCGAACCATTGTGAAGTGTATGGATATATGTTTTTGTTTTAAGTTGAGGCGAATGGTGGTTGTCGAAATGTAAATGTTCCCCTCTAAAACTTTATCTGGAGAGGCGGCAAGGTCCTGGTGTCGGCCTTCGCTTGGACCTCGCCCGTCAGCCAAGGCTTCACTTTTGATACGAGAGCGACGAGCGACCACCTGGGCATCTGTCCAGCGCTCGTGTTCCCCCACCATCTTTCTGCGCCTCACTTTCGCAACAGCTCCTCGCGCACACCACGACCCCCAACTCTCCCCTCATAAGACTCTACAGTGGTGATAGCTATTTACAAACCTCCAGATGGAGGCAGCGTCCGCGAGGATGGCGGCCAGAGACCGCTTCAGTGTTATGGGGGATCCGGGCCCCTCGAACCTGCAACGATACATCCAGCAAGCCTGCAGCCCCGAGAACTTCGAGCCAAACCTCGCCGTCAATCTCGAAGTGGCAGACCTGATCAACTCGAAGAAAGGCAATGCGCCTAGAGAAGCTGCCGTGGCAATCGTCAACTATATCAACCATCGCAACCCGAATGTTTCCCTGCTAGCTCTCAACTTGTTGGATATATGCGTCAAGAATTGCGGATACCCTTTTCATCTTCAGATCAGTACAAAAGAGTTCTTGAATGAGCTCGTGCGGAGGTTCCCCGAGAGGCCGCCGATCAGAGCGACGAGGGTGCAGATGAAGATCTTGGAGGCAATTGAGGAATGGCGGGGTACAATATGTCAGACTTCGCGGTACAAGGAAGACTTGGGATTCATTCGGGATATGCATAGGCTGCTAAGTTACAAGGGATACGTGTTCCCAGAGGTCAGAAGAGAGGATGCTGCGGTGTTGAACCCCAGTGATGTGAGTACCGGGAGACAGAAGGAGATGTGGCATTTACTGACTCCTGTAGAACCTCAAATCTGCCGAGGAGATGGAGGAAGAAGAGAAAGCTGCTCAATCAGCAAAGCTACAAGAGTTGATTCGGCGGGGTGGACCTGAAGACCTACAGGAGGCTAATCGATTAATGAAAATCATGGCGGGGTACGACACTCGACAGAAGACAGATTACCGGGCGAAGGCAGCAGAGGAGGTCGGGAAGGTCCAACAGAAAGCTCGACTATTGGAGGAGCGTCTCGAATCCTTCAAGGCAGGAGATGTGATGACTGAGGGAGACGTTTACGAGGAGCTGGCTTCTGCACTCCAGAGTGCTCACCCCAAAATTCAGAGGATGTGCGAAGAGGAGTCTGATGATCACGAAGCTGTGGCGAAATTACTGGAGATCAACGACAGCATACATCGCACTGTGGAGAGATACAAGCTTATGAAGAAGGGTGATGTGGAGGCTGCTGCCAAGATTGCGAAGGGGACTTTGGGCACTACTACAGGTGTTAGCAAGAATGCTGACAACGAGCTCTCCCTGATTGATTTCGGTGGAGATTTAGAGACCAACGGAAGTAGCTCGGAAGCTGCTGCAGCCCCAGTTGGGCAGCCTGGTGGACTTGAAGATGATTTATTAGGGCTGTCTATGGGAGAGAGTAGCTTTGGGCAAGGTGGTGGGATTTCACTTGGATTTGGGAACAACACAAGTAAGTTTGTGAAACTATTCGCTCGAGTCTCTACTCACGTACAAAGATCTCCCAGGTCCAGCATTAATCTCCTCCACAGTAGACCACAGTACAGCGAGAGGACCAACTCCGACTCGGTCTCCAGCACCTCCTCAACCACCCGTCAAACCAGACTACTCTTCGTTCTCTGCCTTCGGCTCCTCAAATGCCAGCTCCAAACCAGCAACTCCACAGCCATCACTTTTCCAACAACAGCAAGCTCTTCAACAACAGCAATTTTTGCAATCTCAAGCCCAAGCATCAAAACCTCAGCCACCAGTCGATCCTTTCGCGGCACTTGCGTCGCCACGCCAGGCAACGCCACAACAAGCTACACCATCCATGTTCGACTTCGGAAATCAACAAGCTGCCCCACCAGCACCAGCTGCCGCAGATGACGACGAATGGGCTTTCTCATCAGCATTACCAGAGGGCCTACCTGCGTCAAATACCATTCAAGTCAGCGAGACAGCTCTCAGTATCTCATTACACGCCGCTCGAGAACCGCAAACACCATCAGTCATTACCATGTCGATAACGTTTTCAAGTAAATCCGACCAGCCGATATCCGAATTGACGTTTATGGCGGCAGTAACAAAGGTACAATTTCTTCTTCCACTCTCATACCGCTTTTACCGCCTTTCAAAATTCAAAGATACAATACTGACTCTGCTCAGGGCTACTCCCTCAAACTCCAGCCACAAACAGGACGCCGCTTACAACCTCACGAACAAGGCGGCGTCAAGCAAGTCATCCACTTGAACGGTGTAGAGCAGGGGAAAGGTGATTCGGTGAAATTAAGGTGGAAGGCGTCATATAAGGTTGGCACGCAGCCGGTGAATGAACAGGGCGAGATTTCGTCGCTGGGAATTGCGTGATATTGGTTGATAGATTACCTACCCTTCAGTAGAGAGAAAAAATGGAGAGATGAGTGATGAGAAGATGAGAAGATCAGAGATGAGGAAATGACAGGCGATTGGTGATAGGTGATGGTGATAGGTGATAAGTGATAGGTGTGAGAATTGATGATGAAGTGGCCGCGGCCGACATTGGAAACGTTCCAGGCCAGAAAACAGTTCTTCCTTATTCTAAATACTCGTAAGGTAAGATGAAATCGATGAGCGTCTCATTCACGGAGCCTTCGCCCAAGACTCACTCGTTCGGCAGGATTTGCCAGGCGAGTGCGCAAATAAGCAATTTTTTTTAGGATTACCTCACTTTCACTTTTTGTCACCTAAATCCGCCTTCAAAATCCTCCTGTCCCCTTCCTTCTTTCTCTAGCTCAGCACATCACATACCCTACCCTACCCTACCGAACCCAGCCAATTGCCGCTCGCCAGCCGGGCAAGACAGGCAGGCACTGCAAGAAGTGAGATGTTTGTGGACTATTATCTGGTGTTCTTTGTAGGCATTGAAGTGCTGCAGTGTTGATTGTTGATTGTTGGGGTGTGGATGTGTGTCAGGAGGGATGATGGACGGATGGATGGAACGTTTTCTCCTGTGGGCATGGTATGTGGTAGTGAGATAGATGATGGGGATGAGAAGGAACAGGTAAGGATGAGATAAGATGGTCGACTGATTGCTTCAGTTCTTCAATGAGCCAGCCAGCCTAGAATGGCAGCAGTTGGTGACCCGAGGTCGTTAGGTTCAGCTCCCACAGACAGCCTATAAAAACGAAGCCGAGAAATAAGAAACGGCCAAGAACTTCCTGAACCATGCTCAAGTCATATTTGACCACGATTATCTAATTAAGGACTTTTCCTACAACCGGGCACAAAGCATCTACCTAGCAGTATAGCCACCATCAATAACGATATCCGCCCCAGTAGTATACGTACTAGCATCCGAGCAAAGATAAACATACGCCCCCTTCAACTCCTTCGCATCCCCATTCCGTCCCATAGGAATCATACTCATCCACAAATCCTGGACCTTCTTATCAACAAAATCACTCAGTCCCGTATCGATATACCCGGGACTGATACTATTCACCCTCGCAAAGCCCCTCCACTCATTCGCCAAGCTCCTAGCCATATGGATACACCCCGCCTTCGCAACATTATAACTGGTTTGTTCCTGAGGGAAGTTCGCGATATGGCCGGACATCGATGCGGTGATGACGAAGGAGCCGGTTCCCCGCTCTTTGAAGTGTGCGCCGACGGCCTTTGCGCAGTGGAATGTGCCGTTGAGATCGGTTTGGATTACTTCGTTCCAGGCCTCGACAGTGCCGTCGAGGATGCCGCTGTCGGCGGTGCGCCCGGCGTTGGCGATGAAGGCGTCGATTTTGCCGAATTCTTTGATTACGTCTGCGACGAGACCGGATACGGACTCCCAGTTGCCGACGTCACACTTGTAGGCTTTGACTTTGACGCCGTATTTTTCGGCGAGTTCTTTGGCGTTCTTCTCGCCGCCTTCGGGACGGGATGCGCTGTGGGGGGAGGAGTGTTAGTTTGTGTTGTAGGTTGATAGGGATAGGATTCAATTGGGTGGATTGGTGGGGTGGAAGATGGAATGAGGGGAAGGAGAAGAGTGGTGGTGATCACTCGGGTTTGGCGGATATGTAATGTGATTGAGTGTTGGTGTTGGAGAAGTACACAATTGAGATGCTTACTATGTGATAGCCAAGTCTGCACCCATCTCAGCACAGCCGCGAGCAGCTTCAATACCCATTCCTCTAGGTCCGGAAGCACCGGTGACGACGACGACCTTGCCCTTCAGAGAGAACATCTCCGCGAGGGAGTCGGTCTTTGGGATATCGATAGGCATGTTGAGAGTAGGGTGTGTGATGGATATTACTTTGATGGATTGACGGAATTGATAGTGAGTTGATGAAGAGGGAGAAATGGTATGAATTCAGAAGAAGAGAAAAAGTGCGAGACAAGCTGTACTTATCTTTATGTAGCGCGTACTTCTCTCAGCATGAGCTCATGGTGGGGTAGTAAGTGGAGGGGTATCTGGCTGTGGCATGACGTTGAAGCAGCAGCAGCTTTCCGTTGGTTGCCGGATAGTGCAGAAGAAACCTCCCGACTGGTCCACTGTTACAACCTCTTGGAGCCCAGCATCAGATTAAGTAACGTTTGACTTAGTAAGTGCGTTGCATGGAGAGTTTTGATACGATACGGCAGAGCTTGGTGGGATGATCTGGCCAAGAGGCTTGTTTAGTCCCGCTCTTCGCGTTTTTGAGGCGTCCAGTGGTCGAGATCATATACCGTTTTGGTGAGGAAACTTTAATCGCTTCTTAGATTCAGGGGATTGCATGGGAGCAATTGGTGCAATGCATACTGGTTTCTTGTTGTGGTAGACAACAAGGTGCTTGATACTTTGCTTGGAGTGAAGTGTCGTTGGAGCGAATCCTCGAGTGAGGGGCATCATGCAGGAGGATGACATCAGGGTGGACATTTCCTTTTTGCGGTTAGATCGGGAGGACCCCTCTATTCGCACGTGTGAGAATAACGCTATAGAAACAAAACATTTAAAGGTAACAATCATGCGCCCAGACTATCGACTTTCACCGGAGCCCTTGAACACGGAGTGGGAGGTTACAAGAAGAAGAAAAAAAAAACGAAATATAGGCACCCTAGTACGCAAAAGCAACCAGTGATCATCACGTGCCCTATTCTCGGATTTTCTCCTTTACAGATCCTGTCTCGATTCACAGCCCTTCGACATGATCGCCGAACGAAAGTTCATTCTAGCGCTTCGATCCATATTCCTGGCCTTCAAAAGCAGATTCGTGGACCCAGAGCTCATAGCCAGGTGACACCTAGTGACCCTCCGAGCGAAGCGCTCAATCAACCAACCACCTTGTCCATCGCTTGGACACATTCCAGCGTACCCAAAGCACAGGAAGAAGAAAAAAAAGTATGAAAAGTAGAGACCAAATACAGCGCCCCCGAGTCCAACAAGCGGTCCATTGCCCGTGACACGGTATCGGCTCGTTGTCTAGCTCTCAATTTCAAACGAACAACGCGCGGAAAGCAACTGGCGGCTCAAAAGATCGAAGAAAGCAGAAATGAAATGATACAAGACATATGTGAGGGTTAAGTAATTCAATGTGGCTATGCATCTCGGACACTTCTCGCTATGATGACTAAAGGGGCTGACAATGTTAAAGACTTGACGATGTGTAGACATAGATATATGGTGGAGGAATTGATCAAGAATCAACGAATCTGTACCAGCCAGGCGAAGATGGACTAGCAGTCTCGACTTCGCAAAGAGACATTGTAAGGATGCATGTGTCTACAACCACCGATAAACTTTGATGCTGACAGCCCACAGTCTACTGGTATTCTCTCAACACGTCAGTTCAAGTCCGGAAGCGGCTTAGCACGTAATGAGACGTTGCCCGCGAATATCTTCATATTGCCATGGAGGTCCATAGCATGAAGCTGTTATCGATCACTGAAAGACAATCATTGAGACTAGCAGCAATCGTAACTCCACCTCCTCGCTCATAGGTAAGTTTCAATTTCTCTGTTCCCTTAATTACCGTTCATCCTGCCGACCTAATCTCATTTCGGCACCACCAGGCACTAAACGGTTCTCGCCGCCTCCCACCACCCAGATATCTCAACACATCAATTACTCGCTCATCTTGCAATATGCCACACGAGAAGCTAATGCATCGGCATTGATCGATGTGCATCGGCAGAAGCAGAAACGGGAAGGTGGGAGAGCGAGGATAAGCTTTTCGATAAGCTTTGCCGAGGAGTGTGGGGTTGTTCCTTTCTCGGTCCCGGGTCGATCTCTGAAAGTGGTTCGGAAGGATGGAGATATGAGGGAGACGAGGATGCTAATTGGTGGGGGCGAAATTGACATGGGAGATCTGGGAGATCTACATGGTGCGGGTGAAGGTCAAGCTCCTGCTTCTTTTGGATTGAGATCCGGAAAATGGGAGTTGTCTTCCTATCAGATTCGGAGGATGAAGCATGCCTTTTCTGGAGCTTATGATTGCTTGAATTCCACACAATATACCTGGATTCCAGGAAATAATAAGTATATAGCTTCCGTGTCTTCTCGGTACCACAAATCCAGAAGATCAGACCCTAGATTTTCTTCTCATCTCCATACTCCAATTACCCAAAATGCAACTTCAATTTTCATCCTCCATCCTGCTCCTAGCATCTTCAGCTCCCATCGCTTCAGCTTGGGGCACGCTCGGGCACGACACAGTCGCATACATTGCTACGAATTTTGGTTAGCCTCATCCTTCTCCGCATAATCGTTCATGCTAACAAACGAAAGTATCTGCAGCGACAAAAACCTACTTCCAAACAATTCTAGGCGACACAAGCACCGACTACCTGGCATCAGTTGCAACATGGGTTGGTGGTCCCTTCCGGCTCTCCCCTCCCACATCCTTGCCTCCTCTCTCTCATTATATACCAAGTGTAATCATCAGCAAAAATATGGCTAAGCTAACTCTTGCCCAGGCAGATTCCTACCGCTACACCACAGCGGGGAAGTTTTCTGCTCCATTCCATTACATAGATGCACTCGATAGTCCGCCCTCATCATGTGGCGTCGATTATACACGAGATTGTGGAACGGGAGGTTGTGTTGTTAGTGCTATCAACAATTATGTGAGTCCGATCTTTGAAGAAAATGATGTTGTGGAGAAGTTTGCGCGCCATGATAATGGATGGCGGGGTGTAACGTATGGAAAGAGGCTGATAGATTGTAGACTACTAGAGTCAAGACTACGAGCTTGAGTTCTGCTGAGAGGATAATTGCCGCGAAGGTGTGTTCCTTCGATTCCTTTGAAAGAAGGGATTACTAACGAAGGAATGAACAGATGCTTATTCACGTAAGCCTAAAGCTTTTCCAATCCTCCTCTTCTCGGCATCTTAATCCAAGTACCCTTCTCTGTGCTTTCTCGGCTCCTGGCCCGAAGACATGTATCACAGCCCCAAGCGGATTTTCTGAAGCTAATTGATCCTATTTTGCAGTTCATCGGCGACATACATCAGCCTCTCCATGACGAAAATCTAGATGTAGGAGGCAATGATATCGATGTAACATTTGACGGTGCTTCTACTAACTTACATGCAATCGTACGTTTCCCCTGATCCCAAATCCCAAACTTCGAGGCCATACCTGCCTCCCCAGCATCAATTAATTAATTCTTCCCTCTCAGTGGGACACCGCCATCCCCGAAAAGCTCGTCGGCGGCTACTCCCTCGCCTACGCCAAAACCTGGGCCACGAATCTAACCACCGGCATCAAGACTGGCACTTACAAAAGTGCCTCTGCATCCTGGCTCACGGGCATGAAAATCTCTGACCCTGTAGCCAGCAGCATGATCTGGGCGAAAGACAGTAATGCTTTAGTGTGCAGTGAGGTGATGCCGAAGGGTGTGAGCCCGCTTGAGACGGTGGATTTGGGGGGAGCTTATTATCAGAGTGTGGTTGGGACGGTGGAGTTGCAGGTTGCGAAGGCCGGGTATAGACTGGCTGCTTGGTTGAATTTGATTGCGACTGGCGTTACGGGATTGTGATTGAGGGCAGAGAGACGAGAGAGAAATAAAGGGTGGCGGAAGAACCGTTGACAAAGTGGTCTTTGGTTTGCTGGATCCCGGTTCGATGTAAACAACTGCCCTGAATTGGGTCTTCAGAGGGGGGCTAGCGTGAATTAGCCGATGGCACGTGCGGTAATGAGATCCTGAGTTCCAGAGTTCCGTCTTCCCAAATCTTCCAAAATATTTGCCCGAAGTCCTTTACATATCTATCTACGAAAAGATCTCTGACTTGACATGTCAGACAAATATGGGTCATCGATACAGTCCACTATGGCGTTTGAACTGCTTGGTGGTGGTCATGAGACCAGGTAGATTCTTTGGCCCCCAAAAGCCCACATGAAAGCCTGACAATCATCTAGCCCGAGAAGATCGATCAGGCGCACTGCTCACCTTGCGATCTTAGCAAAGGCACGGCATGAAGAGTCTTCAGCCTTGGCTCTCAGTCCTATTTTGATGTTGACAGCTTCATCGACTTCAGAATTACCAAGAATTCGGATGTCGCCATGAGACGATGAAGGCGAACCCCACGAGCAGCTAGCAAATCATAATTTTATACCAGTCCAACTGGTCGATCAATGAAATCCTCGACAGAAGATAAACACGCTGCACCGTTGTCGTCCAATCTTCGGACTACACGACCGCGGCGTCTCTCTGCATCATCGAATTGCGTGCCAGCGAATGCTTGTTCCCCCACATTGGGTCGCTTCGTCTGAATGCTTCTTATCGGATATTCTAAATCCAAACTTACCCTTCGGAAAGAGTTCGATAATATCTGAGTCCTTTCCAGCCTCGATCACTCAGCTCTGCCAGCTTGTGCTACCTTTCCAGTGGTGTGATTGGTTCACGTGAGTGGAGCCTGTTGCCTGCATGAGCATCTCTCACGACAAGAACGTCTTCAAGGTTTCAAGCTATTCTTTGAGCAGTTCATTCTTCATCGTATCTGGCCAAAATGGCAGAGGTCTTCGGGATCGTTACCGCGGTCCTAGGCTTGCTCCCCCTCTGTCGAGGTAAGTTCCGAAAGCACACACCGATTCCTTCTTCTCGTCTGCCATACTGAGTCGCCGAAGATGGAATAGGAATGATTAAAGATGTCTTTGACTCTGCGAGAACTCTTGAACTGGCAGTAGGAAGATTAGAGCTGCAGCAAGATGTGAGAAGTCCGATTCCGACGAGCACTTTTGCCAGCGAGCTGAACACACGTGACTAGAGATTTGACGAATGGAGAGACATCTGGCGGGATGAAGATGGAGAACCGGACATGAAGTTCGAAGCGTACGCGAAAGCCAATCCGGCTGCTGGAAGGAGAGTATTGCGTCAGCTCGCGTTAATGTCGCAAGCTCTATGTGATGCTCATGCTCTCGAGGATAAATATGGCATCAAGCCAAGTCATTGGCCTGACCGGGTACGACTTTTTTCCTCACTTCAGGCAAGCTGCTGCTTACCATATTAGGAGTCGAAAGATCTTTCTAGGTTTCGACTACGAGAAGGGGAGAATCTCACGCTTGAAACGCAAGGAATATTTGTCGAGCGATGCAAGATGAACATGTCCTTCATCAAACGCTGCAAATTCGTCTTCAGGAAGAAAGACGCCGTTTGGACGAGCCTGATCGACCTGATCAAAGAGTACAATGAGAACCTCGCTACATACGGTCCGAAATTTGATCTAGAGAGGATGCTGAAAGGAGAGTTCGATATTCTGCGGAAGATGCAACTTGCGGAGTTGAAGCGGAGAGCTGAAGCCGCGAGCTACGAAGCGAGACACTCCTTACCCGATGGTAACAATGTGGCACGCTATCAAGATATGTCTCTCGCAGCGCAATTCAGCTCTGTGGTAAAGTACGAAAGAAAGCATGCTGCATACAAGTTTACTATGAGGGATTTCCGTCTGGATCCTTCCTATGCTGTCTCGTCATCTGGCTCATCTACTATGGCACTTCTGTTTGACTATCCGGTTCGCAAAGAGAATCGGGTGGTGTTGATCGAATGGATTGATAATCTTGACCGTGATCAGGAACGAGATACGAGGATAAAGACCCTCATGCTGGCGACGCCCAAACCTGACCGTCTGCTGCTCCCGAAATGCTATGGCATGGTAGAAGACCCAATTGCGAGGAGATATGGACTTGTGCTCGCACCGCCGTCACATATCCGCTCCAACTTACCACAGATCTTGCCTGCAGGTGCCATTTCACAGAAACGAATGCCAGTATCGCTGACTGAGCTTTTGGAGAAGAGACATCCCGCCAATCAAGAGATCTTAGACCTCGGAATCCGGTTTCGCTTAGCTAAGAAACTGGTTGAAGCTGTCAACATGATGCATTGCGTCGGCTGGGTCCACAAGTAAGTACTGCTGTCTGATGGACTACCATAATGATTCTCACAAGAAGTCTCAGAAACATTCGTTCCAACTCCATTCTCTTCTTCCCAGCAGCCAACATCCCCTCTCACGGCCCACCAGGCCCAGCGTCCGGAATTCCTCAACCCCTGGGCTTCGACAATCCCCTCTTTGTCGGCCTCGGGAACGCCCGTATGGACGATCTAATCAGCGACCCCGACCCTTACTACCCGTCCGAACACGAACCAATCTACGTCTCCGAGCACGGCCAACGCCTCATTCGCATTCACTCCCCACATCACGGTCCCGGCAACGAAATCTCCATGACCCGCCGCCCGAAGGACATCAACCTCGACTACTACCAACACCCCGACAAACGTTGGAACCCATCGATCCGATACTCTCGTGCTCATGACTTCTACAGTTTGGGATGCGTATTACTGGAGATTGGACTCTGGGAACCTCTGCATGAGGTTGTGGATGTTGAGGATGAGGATTTTGAGAGGGTGAAGAGGGGCTTTCAGAGTTTAACATTGAGGCTGGATGGGCTTGCAGGGTCGATTTATGGTGGTGTTGTGAGGAAGTGTTTGGCTGTGGGCACTAGAGAAAGGAGTGAGGCGGAGGGGAAGGAATTGTCGAGGTTCTTTGCTGGGGTTGCGGCGGAATTGGATAAGTGTTGGGCTTGAAGTGTGTTCCATTGTCGAATATGTCTCAATATTCCTACTAGTATGTAGTGATTGGTATAGTCTTTGTTATTTAGTGCCCTGGAACATGCGTTCGGTGTTTGAATCAGCAGGGAGGAGTGAGACTGGTGAATCAAAATTGTGAAGAGTAACTTAGTGCTCGAGATAGCTCATGAACTTTTGCTAGAAGAATTTAAAAAAAAAAATCGGCTTCTCGTGAATTACCTTGAAAACAGAAGCTCTTAACGTACCAGGCATGCTTTGAGATTAGACTTTAAGGTAAGTGCGATTCCCTTTTTTTTTTCTTTTTTTTTTTTGTGGCCAGAATCACCATCAGATGGGGTGGTTTGCGAAAGCGTGCCGACTCTGCATCGTGTACTTTTCAAACCTCGACTTCCAACCTCCCTCTTGTCCTTCGATCTCAAGATCGTGGAGCAAGATTTCCCACAGTCCCGGTACCACAATCGACAACGATGTCGCTCCTCGATCTCTCGAACGAGATCCTCATCCATATCTTCTCATATGATTGTCTGAGACGATCTGACCTACGGTGCGCGATTCTAGCGTGTCGTCGGCTGTACGCTCATCGGCCTTCCCTTCCTCTATCTCGAAGTCTGCATCGGCGCTCTACCAAATCATGTCATTGCAGGGAAGCTTATTGAGAATGTTGATAGGTGTTTCAAGCACTCGGCAATGTACCCTGCTCACCTCTCGCTGGTGCGTACGGCTGAGCTCTATTGGGAATCCGACTGTCCAGGACGGACGAACAGGCTCTTCGACCTCCTTTCAAGATTCTCATCAATCCGAAGAGTCATTATAGCGTACGCCTACCCGGGATTCACTTCAGACCAACTGATACCTCATGCGTGGGCTTTCAAGAAGCCTCTCAGTCTCCACCACGTCAAGCTGGTTGGTTCCTCGAGTACTTATGCGAGTATATCGGCCCAGGATATCGCAACGCTGGTTTTTTCCCTCCCAAACCTTGAGACCTGCTCCTTGGAGGATCTTAAATGCAATAACTGGAAGGAGACGAATTCTCTTACCCGCCTACAACCCTCACCAAGCTCGAGTTCTTAAAGAGCACCTCACTCCCGCGGGGACCTCTTATCACATCGCTTCTCATGTGTCATCCGGCGCTGAAGACACTCATCTGGATAGTACGGACAGCCGAATCTCTTCAATTATGGGGCTTCAAGGCTATCGATGAGGCGCTCTTACCACTCAAGCCCCATCTCCTCGATCTGCTTCTCACGCTCAAAGGTCGACTGACCTCGATTCAAGACCGAAAACGCAATAGCAATGATCGATTGGACTTTCGGCTTTCACTATGCTGAAGAATCTGGAAATGATGAAAGGCTCGCATATATCTCATCGCCAAAGCCCAGAACGCGGCGACCTGCTCCGTTCGTATGGAGACTCAATCGAGCCGATCTCCCTCGGAGACTTCCTGCGTCTTTGGAGACATTGACTGTTTGTTTCGCCCTCTATTTTCATTACTCATTTAGATTGGCGCGGTACACTGATTGTCGCTGCAATCATAGATACATTTCGATCCAGGATCGTACGTTCTAAAGAACCGGTCTTCGGAAAAAAAAAAGGCAAGACTACTCCTGGTTATTGGCACTTGCAAAGCGTAAGGCGACGCATCTTCCGAGGCTCGTCAAAGTCGCTCTCATAGAGAGGTTGGTTTGGGAATATCAAGATCGTGATGTTACAGTTCTGAGATTTAATCGCTCTCAAATCTGTCAGTCATATCGGGGGTGCTCTTGGCACGGCTCTCTTAAAAAATACCCCCGCGCTCCAGCACGACCTTTATGATTTCCAGCAAGCGCTAATTCATGAAAGAATCTCTATCGTTCCAAAGACTCCGCGAGTATCCTGCCGATGCTTTACCTAGTCATTGTTCTCCTCTCCCAGCCCAGCTCCGATACCTCAGCAGGTAAGGTGACAGGCAGCCAGCCACTTACACTAGTCACTTTTGGTGCTGATTGCGGATGGAGAGCCTTTTTTGATTCCGGGATACGACGTAGCCAAGCTCACCCGTGGTAATATTCATTTGACTTTTGAGTCCCAGTACCTGCATTAGAAGACCCGTCTCCGGGAAGCGTGTCCTTGTTGGCGACGTATGCGGATGTTCATCCGAAAATATTCGATATCTTGATTGCAGGGGAGCGTTCCCTTTCCAAGATTTGACGGCTCATTTGGGGAATTTGTTGCGATAATTTGTGCGACTGTTCGGTGATTGAAATTCTCAATTTCGTGTTAACTTATGTCATCTACAAACGGCGTTCTGTCCAATTTTCTATCTCTACTACAGTAGTGCCATGTTTTTGGTAACGACGAAAAAGGTACCAGATCCTTTCAAGGTTTTTAGCTTTCACGTGAGGACATCTGAAACATAAAAGATGTCAAAAACATGTGTTGAACTTTATCTGAACACATAAAACCATCGATCCACAGCAGTCCAAAGTCAATACTCCTAGTTTATTGTATCGCGCCAAAAACGGCTCCGGGGAAGTAAGACCAGATCACCATCGGGCACCGTAGGTCGTTTACTAGGTCGTTTGATTGCGCCATACAATGCGCACCAAGGTCCCCCCCGTTAGTATTTTCGGCACTTGGCTGGCCGTCACCCTTGCGTTATGTCTCGCTAGAATCCCATCACTATCACATCACTAGCGGAACGCTGCTGCACGGTTTGCAACCAATCCAGGTCTTGGCCAAATTATATGTCGCTTGCTTTTAGTGTACATTCCTGAGAAGCCTTGTTCTGATGCTGACTTTGGGAGTTGACAATTTTTGTGGGTAGCCCCTTCTCCTTGCATTTCTTCCTTCACGTCATGACATTTCCATCCACTTTCATTATCTTCCAAACACAAATTTGGGGAATCATAACATTCATTCAAATCGCTCGTTAGAAGCAATAAATGCATTTTTTATGGTCGCATCGATTCATTACTTGCCATCCATTGACTCACCCGGAGAGTGCTTGAAGTGACCGACTGGGACCAATTCGTATGTACCCACCGACCGTCATGGCGATCGAGAACATCATTCCGAAACCTTCAAATTCCAGCTACCAAGACGTGTCTATCATCGCCAGGGCTTCACGAATGGTACTAGCGCTGGACTGGAAGGAACCCGTCTACATCAACACGCTACTCGTCATCTGCATCGCCTTCCTAATTCAATCAGCGTTGAAGTCAAGGAAACGGATGCGCAGATTAGAAGAAGAAGTCCGAGATGTTGTTGAGAAGTGGAATGATATGGAAAGGCAAATTGATGAACTGAGAGAGGAAATGAGAATTTCTAGGGAAGAGGATCGAGAGGAAAAACTGTGTTTGGTGGAAAACGTCAAGCAGGTTATGAGGCAGAGGACTCTCAGCCCAGATAGAGGTAGCGAGTCCAACGATATCGACACCGGATTCTATCAGCGTAGCGATGCGACTACGAGTAGCTCGGAGGACTTGGTAGATGACGAGCGGAACGACGTGGTGCAGAGACTTCCAGAGGACGACACATCATGTCCGTGGTGTTCGCATGCTCACTTGTTGAAGCTGGGTGACTGCGCTGGGGATGACACATGTGATGGATCGGTCCACATACCGTACTGTCCAAGCTGTTTTTATAACGAGAAGCAACTTCATGGTCAGGTGCAGCAGGAGCTTCATTTGAATGATGGCACAACGACCGCGGCCGAAACGGCAAGCAAAGAAGTTGGTACAGAGTCATTGGATGATTGATAGTGATATCCTTCAAGAAAATTAAACATGCGATTCAAGACTTTGCGTGTTTGTGGCACAGTGAGTAATGTCTGAGTCAATGTTTAGTTCCCGCTTCGGTACCAAAGTTGACCCTATTAGCGACGTCTGGTACGGACCATCCGCGATAAAGCCGTCAACACACCCAAGCCAGATGGTCGAAATCCTGATCACCAGTCCAGATAAAAATCATGAATCTATATAGTTTCAACACGACTTTGATTCGATACCCATTTCTTCATCCATCCGCAAATACCCTCCTTCGAAGTCCACGTCACCAAACTCTTCTGTCATTTTAAGAAATATCGCCTCAATATCCAGTCATCGAGTTCTATCGACCAGAAATCCATGCAAACGAGCGGCAATCTATCAAACCCAATGATTCATCCAACAAACCAAAGTGCCATGTCCTTCGCCTCACAACAAGCCTCAATGGCCAATACCGCCGCAACAACATTCACGAAATTTACCAAGCGCATGTTTGAAGAAATTCCTCCGACTCCCTCGAGGCCTACACTTAACACAAAGACTCCTATCCGCATACCATCCATCGAGCTCTACGGCTTCAAGCGCATCATGACATCGCCAACCGTCCTAAACACCACAAGCGAGATGTCCAGACCCACAATCCTTCCACTGGCGGGATTCAAGCAGAACAATGCCACGAACCTCTACAGCACAGACGCTTCAGCTGAAATACCAAGTGCGACAGGCAATACCAACCCCTGGATCACCGTTGGATTCATCGCGATCGTCATTGTTGGCGTTGCGATGCTGATTTCCACAATTTCGGTATGCTTAGAAGCGAGAAAGAAGGCCGCCATCGCTCAACGACAGAAGGAAGAAAAAGAGGCGGAAGAAGCGAGGAAGATGAGGTTAGCGGGGTTGAGACATGTCAGATTTGAGCTGAAGGATTTGGGTGAGATCATGAAACCTGAGCGCGCTGTATTATGAGATTGGCAGTGGGGCCAAGGAGACGGTATCGGAACGGATATGTAAGACGATATTGAAGCTATACCATTAAAGACAATTATTATACAATTACTACACAATGGCTTTGTGATCTGAGAAAGCCTCGTAGGCATTCCATTGAATTCTTTGATATGTGATCGCCTGATCATGAGCGAAGTAACAACAAAGGAATCTTTATGAAAGCAGCTGTGCTTTGTCAAAACGTTAAAAGGTTCAGACTTGGTGCAAGCTCTTATTTACTGACTGAAGTCATGTTTTGAACTTCTGTGAGTACATCAGTTCAATTGACATCTGAAATAAACCAAGATGGTACCTCTCGTCATTCTCCCATCCCGTGCCATGTCACAGGCACCAGAAACAATTCCACAACCTGACCTACCAACACCCGAGACAGTTTCCCAAAGTGTTTCCCAAGGAGAGCCAATAGCCAAGAAGCAAGTCACACGTATCTTCGAACCCATCTGGGAAGATGGCATATGCACATTCGTCCTCAACGAAGCCGCCAGAGCAGCCGACCGGAGACACCTAGCCGAAGCCGTCGAGCCCATCCTCCACGAACACAGACTTCTCACCGACACGGAAATGCGAGAGAACGGTCTCATCGAGGTCCAGCCCGATAAAATGTACTATTTCAAAGTGCCCTCTGGTCGGCATCCAGTTGTAATCAGACTCTCGGCACAGTGGCTGAAGGACCATGGATTACTCGACCGTCTGGCTGTGCTGCGAGAATTTTATCTACAGAAGGAGTTCAGAGATAAATTGATGTATTTGTGTAAGAAATATGTTTCTCATGCTTGGAAGAAGAGAGGGACGGCGTATACGATGTCGACGACAAATATGAAGCATCATGGAGCGAATACAATTCAATTAGGGCGGCTTTTGAAGCACGCGGATGAGTTACCTGGGGTTAAGAAATATTTGATTGAGCTTACTTCGATCATTGCGGAGGTCACTCAACTTGCCTTTCCCGATATTGAGAAGAGGGGCAGAGCGGAGAAAAGACACGAGAATGCGAGTCTGACGTTTGGTGCGAAGAGGAATCGACAATTTACGAGTGTGCAATTGAATTACACGGAGGAGAACGCGAGTTTGGAAGGTAGTTTGAAGGTTTCGGGTGGGGTGCATAGGGATATGATGAATGATCCGACTTTGCCTGGGGCGCTTATTTCGATGTCGCATCACGTAAGTGTGACTTATCCCTCTGATTCTTGAGTGCCATGTTGTGTCTTTGTTGACACTAACCACCGTAAAGACCTACGAGGTCCCGAAGTGCTAGATGCTGACTTCTGAAGTCCGAAGACTACTTCACCGGTCGATTCAACATTCGCTGTCTCCACGCAACAGTACCCCTCTACCATTCGAAATCATCCTCTTCTCAGCACGGTTCTTCCACTGCTCAACAGGAGGTGGATTCTACACAGTCCCCAAGCACTCACCCCTCCGCGTTCCTCCTCCAGACCCAACACTCATACCAACTCTTCCTTCGGACTTAGAACCCTGCAGACTAAACCTCGTTCTTTACCCCGCCATCCGACTCATGAAACTCTTCTTCTCGGAGATCAGAATAGAGCTGTTTCAAGATGAAGTGCAAGGCTTGTTGTTCGAGGACCGAGCACATCACTACGAATGGATGATGCGGACGTATATTGTAAATGAGCTAGAAATTGTGGGAAGATTGGAAAGCCTGCTTGATCGGATATCAATACTAGAAGATGATCGGAGTCGAATGATATTGGCTAATGTTAAGACAGTGAAGAAAGGTGAATCAAGAGATACGAGAGTAGAATTCGGTATGGGGATCACGAGAAATGGAGATCCGGATTATTACGTTCAACTGTTCGGGTTCACAGACCCAGAGACGGGAGAGAAACGGAAACCAGATCGTAATGAGGCTGTGAAGACTCTGGAAGCTCTGGCAAAAACGAACCTCGAGTACGAAGAGCTGGAAAGGGATATGCGATATCTAGATCCTTGCGACTACGCTAAAAATGGGGTTCCCAATCAACCACGTATACCAAGGCCTGCAAGGTACTTGAAGAAAGATCAACGCAGACAACAAAGGAAGGGAGCATGGGACAGTTCAGATACTGAAGATGATACTGAATACAACGAGGATGAGTGCGGCTCGGAGATGGACGGTACAGATCTTTTAACTGATGAGAAGAGACCCGAAGACGAAACTGGAATGGAAGAAAATGGAGAGGGAGTGGCTTCAGAGGCAGCGAAAGTTCTTGCGCCAGGTCTGAACGACTTCAATGCAGCGATTGATATGCTAAAAGATGCGGGGTTGGAGCTATTCAGATTTGCTGCCCAGCAAAGTACGTATCAATAGTTCATTGCAGCGAAAAGATACTGACATGGACGATAGATGAGTTGTTGCGCGAAGCCAATGTTAAAATTTCTGCACTGGAGAAGATATGTCGACCCGAAGTTCATGCAGAGCCACGGAAAAAGGGTCTCGCAAAGAACAATGCTGCAGTCAGAGACAACTCCGCTACCGCTGTGCCACCATTTAAAGCAACAGAGAGTCACTCAACCTCTTTGGGCAATCAAAAGAAACGGAAATTCGAAACAAACTCCGCTCAGCCAAATGCCCCGCAACAAAAGTCGCCTAAGCGAGTAATCAAAGGTATATTCGCCTTACATGCTGATCCAGTATATGTGGATGACGAGGAGCAATGGGAAGTCGAGAAGATTGTGGGCAAGAGACCCACGAAATCTGGAAAGCCGATGTACAAGGCCAGGTGGAAAGGGTACTCTCCCGAGTGGGACGAGTGGATGTCGATGAAAGATCTGGAGAATTGCCAGGAACTTGTTGAGGAGTATAAGAGCAGATCGGCGTTTGTAAACAGTATTGAGCTCGAATAGATGAATGATGGGCCTTGAAGATACAGCAATATCGGAAACCCTCATCTTAGACCAATTCTAATTATCGACGCAATTTGAACATCAAAGGCCCGTTTTCCGGGCTCGTGTCCAGTGATAATACCTTGGCCAATCCTTTATAGATATCTCCAGAGTTATCAACTGGCTCCAGAATGACGAATGCTTCTCTCACTTCAAATCTCTTCTCAGTTTCATATACCCTGGATCGCAGGAGGAGACATAGGTATCGTGCTGGAAATTTCCGATCCTGAGCATCAAACTGATCAAACTGCGCAGCGCATCTCCAAGGAATTTTCTTCTTTTCAAAATCTGGGACTTCGTCATTGATATTCAGGTACGGCGGCCTGTATTCAAATCCTTCTGGGGAGGTGTTGAATGTCAACTCGACTACAGGCCCTTCAATGACCACTGTGCTAGACTTCAATTCTGAGACCAACGGATCGCCCACCCACTCAATATCCCACCTTACAAGAGATGCATGATGTTCCAGGGCCTGAAGGCCCGCTTCTCTTCTTCTGATATCCCAGGCACCCCAGTAGTCGAAGTTTATTGCTGTCGGGCAGGAAAGCCACGACCAGGAGGGCATATTCCGCAGTCTTGAGCTTTCTAAATTATCTAGGGTCCCTCTTCTCATCCAAAGCAGGTCCTGAGTGAAGATCGCTTCCATAACCCTAGCATTGGTTCGTCATTGTTGGCGATTTGGTAATGACGCACTAACCCAGCCATGGCTGGCAGCCTGTCACCCGGATTGGTGAATTAACGCTCTGAATAATTCTCCATCCATTGCCACCAATTGACATGCGCTGCCGCGGTGATTGGAACAAGGGGATCCGATGTATTGTGTAGCTCTGATGGTGAAGAGCAGTTCAACACCAATCCTGAATCAGTTCTCAAGTGAGTCTTGCACTGCCAGAAGAGAGCTGAATTCATGCAGTGTAAGATTCGGTGGGAAAGACCATCTCTTGTAATACCCAGCCCCTAGTATTCAGGACTGAGTCGATATTGACGGTCCTCAAATTTCCGATATGGAGCTGGACAATGTGTTCTTGACCCGAAGATGCATTCGTCGTAGCGAAAACATCGGCATACACCGAACCGTAAGATGAAGTATCAGGAAAGCAGCCTGATGAACCGTCTGGAGAATCAGTTGCTGCAATAGTGAGATCACTTCCTGCATAAATATCTCGCATTCTTGAGGCTTCTTGTTCCCATTCGATATTGTCGTCCTAGACGATACACAGAGCGTCGATCCAAAGGTATGTGAAGCCAAGGCATCTCGCAAGGGTGATAGCTTCTCGGTGGATTCTCGGCAGCTCCTCGTACGGCAGCTCATGAGCAGAGGAAATCAAAGTGGACTTTCTTGTCGTGAAAGCGGATGCTCCCCAGTACTAACTTCAAGTGCCATATCTCGCTGGTTTTCCTTCCAATTCCGTACATGTCACGAGGTCAGGAGAAATATCAGCTTGGCCGACGTCGATCAGACGTTTCGGAAGTTGTTTGATTTGATTGTTGCAATGTGGATGGCTGTCTTTGCATTCTCCAAGCCATGACCGTACTTCTGCCAGCCTTGACTCAATAGACGTAGTTGAAGCCTTTGGTTTCAATTGATAAGAACGATTGGCTATTTCATGGAAAGGTCAGCTGCAGCATAAATGTATCCAGGTGTTACTTACAGTTAGATGCAAAAGTCGTAAGAGTTATCTCATTCTCGTATATCAGCGCGTGATCTTGAACAAAGAAACCCACTGATAGGAAGCCCCGCACCAGCGTTTCTCCCGATGCTTGAGTCTCCAATATTCTGACTTCGAGGTGGATCTGGTCATAATTGTCCTCATTGGCATCTGGAAGGCGCTCCTGGACGGCTGTCAGTGACCACTGGTCTAAGAATACGCTGCAAAGGCCGCAGTCATGGCTTGATGTCTCCAGCAAGGCCAAGTTCGAACAATGGCGCTGGTTGAATCCAGGTGGCGATTTCGATGGCGGGATTAGCATCGAGCAATGAGCGCAAAGTTTCTTAATTTCAAAATCCATACTGTATTCACCCGAAGTCCACGAAGTGGTGCTGGATTGAAATGGAGAGTGTGATAGTTTAACGCTGAGGCAGCATTGAAAGATGACCAGGAACGTGAGATTCGAGATCACGATGACTAATCTCGAAAAGCATCCACCTGCGAGCCAGTTTCTATCAGAGAAATAAGATTTGCGCAATTACTATTGACTATGTGTGTGATCACAAAGAAATTGGTGCGGACTAAAAACATAATTTGTTACGAAGACAGAAACTCAAAGCCTAGGCAATAATTCTCCCCCTTAACTCCATTAACTCACTCAGTTTCTTCAATACTATGATCTACCCAGTCGCCTATGGTAAGGCCCTGCTCCCAGTGTTTTCCGATATGCTTCAGCCTTTCATGCCATTTCATATTGACCTTCGAAAACAATATGCTTCGGGACTGCTCCCTTTGCCTCAGCGTGCGAGCGAGAGTACGACTTGTGGAGATTTCTGCTAGCTGCTTTTTTTCACAAGAATGGCGATGTGCTAATATGGGTCTTATCATGTACATCGAGACCCTTTAATATTTCTGTATCTAATTTCAGGGCGAAAATTAGGTGATTGGAATGCTTATTTGCTGCTGGATGCGATACCCCAAGCAAGATGGGTAGGTGATCAGAATATGTGAACCGGTAGGTAAAGTAGCGGAATTAAGCTGGCGAAATGTGTTCATATCCTGGTCAGGCATATGCGAGAGAGGAAGAGGATTGAGATCAGGTGAGGTACCCAAAAACTTTCACTCAAAATCTCATTTCTGACCAACATTCATATTCAAATCTCTATTTAGGTCCCTATGTACATTCAGCTTCCAGTACCCAGCACTACAACCTCGACAAGACTGCTGGTATCGACGAAGCATCATTCAATCTCTTGGCGCCAACCATCTTCGCTGCCGCCTTACCAGCCCTGCGTCCAAATACAGCACCACTCGTCAAACCGCTGCCTCCAGGATAGTTTCCATAGAACAGCCCTCCCAGCATTTCGCCTACGGCAAAGAGCCCCTTCACCTCCTTTCCTGACTGTGAAATAACAGCCGTGCTCTTTGGATCAATAGCTAAGCCTCCAAAAGTGAAGGTAATTCCACAGCACACTTTAACAGCCATGAACGGGCCCTGGCTGACAGGAAGTGCCCAATTTGACTTCGGCAGTGCAAGCTTCACCTTCGAGCTTTGAGTAGAAAGCCCATCCTTCACAGCCGGATCCCACGTCATGCTCACTGGCCTCTCTCTTTCCGCAGCTTCAACAGCAACATTGTATTCCTTGATTGTCTCCACGAAACCTGCCGGATCCTCAAGTCCTCTCTTCGCACATTTCTCCGCAAGTTCCTCCAGCGTCTCTCCCCAAATCTTCTCCACAACTGCATCCCTATACTCCTCATCCCTCAACCACGGAATCGCCCTCTGATCCCAAACCTGAAACGCCACTCCCTCAGGCTGTCCATGGATCGCCCTTCCAAACTTTGCGTATGTAAAATTCCGCATATCAACACCCTCATCAACGAATCTCTCTCCGCGGTTATTCAGCATCAGTCCAAGCGGATATCCACTCTTCGTGAACTCGTTCGAGATGACACGATCGCCAGAGTTCGCGGGTGCATTGGCGTCCCAGCAGGTACTGTGACAGCCGGACCAGTTTCCTGCTTGTTTGGCATTGACGTCGCGGATAGCGAACTCGAGGGCTTCGCCGGTGTTGTACGGAGTGCCGCGGACGCGCGCGAGATCCCAGCCTGGACCGAGGAATTGAGAGCGCATGCGGGGGTTGGCTTCGAATCCTCCGGCGGCGAGGATCACTGCTTTGGTGGTGATGAGCTTGTCGACTCCATCTACTTCGACGACAACGCCTGATACGGAGCCGGTCGTGGGGTTTGTGATGATGCGTTTTGCGGCCGTGGAGTAGTAGACCTCGACGCCATGACGAAGCGCGGCGTTTTGGTGGTCTTGAATGAGGCCCTTACCTCCTTCGTCTGTCTTCAGAGACATGCCGCCCCAAAATTTGAAGCGGCCGTTGACTTTGTAGGCTTGTCTGTTGAAGGAGAGTTGAAATCGGATTCCTTGCTTGGCGAGCCATTTGACTGCGGAGTTTGATTCTGAAATCAGGACTTCGCTCAATTGAGGGTCGGTTCGTCCTGAGGTCATACGATCCATGTCGGTACGGAAGTCAGCGGGCTTGTAGGGCTCGAGGTCGATGAGCGAGGCCATTTCTGGGGTGACATTGTTGACGATGGGGAGGAGGTCTGAGGTGCCATTGTGGACGGTTCGAAATGCACCGGCCGTGAAGAAACTATTGCCGCCGGCCCATTCTTGGGGACATTTGTCGATGAGTACGACGCGATTTACACCAGCTTCAGCGGCTTGTGTTGCAGCTGTAAAGCCAGCATTGCCGCTGCCTATAACCAGGACGTCGACAGGGCTCGTGAATTGTGGTAAAGGTGCCATCGTATGATAAGGCAGAAGAGAGATGAATAACAGTGAGAGTTCGAAGGCTAACTCTCCAGAGTCAGTATGAACGCAAAGGTGAGCACGACTGATAACGAGGAATACACAGCGTATGGGAATTATCAAAGAAGGTTCCCAGCAATATGTATGCGGTTGAAAAAGGATGTTCCAGCCACAAACCGTACCAGCAAACTCAAAAGAGGCTCACGTTACGCCTTTCCACTGGTTAATTCTACATATGGAAAAAGAGCGGAAAGTATGAAAAACTCATGATATCGAATGATTACGGCATACATACAGTGGAGATGGACCTTCGGTCACTGCCTGCAGCGTCGCTTTGCGCCAGCGATGTTTGACAGAGAGAGACGAGCAAGGCAGCGACGGACACTTTGTTGCCGATGCTGAGAGACTGGCAGGCAGAGACCATGCAAGAGATGCAGCGGAGAGTTTGACGCCCATTATAGTGGCGGAATGAGAAGACAGGATGAGTTCGCTCTGTTTAGGCCAAGCCATTGCCGTCACTAGCCAATCCGTCCACTCCCCGCTCCACATGAGGATGCTGGGACCCGAAGATCAACAAGACGCGGGGTAAGCGAGCTCGCGAGTCAGCATGCATCGGAGACTCATAGTCCGACGACTCGAAGACCTCTCGATCCCAGATGTGGAGAATCTCGTAAACATATCCGAGAAGCGGGATGATGGCAGAGGCAAGAGTGGAATGGAATAGTTCCCCCGCGTAGTACGCATTTCTTATGCTCCCGAATCGAAATCGTGTCGAGACCGATTTGAGAACTTTATGTTCTGTATATAGGCATTGAAAGGCCTTCGAGTACATGGTAAACTCAAGCGAAACTTCATCAGACTCAACACCAGCTCCAAATATCGACTCAAGTTGGCCGTCAGATCTCAAGACTTTTGATTGGTTACAAAAATTGCTTCCACCATGTCAACCACTTCCACCATCACCGCTACCGCAACAGATGCTCATGGCATTATCAGCGAGAAAGTCATTACCACCAAGCAAGCTGAGTCGCCAAGCGCACAAAATGTGGTTGCTCCAAATGGAAGTAGCTTCTTCGAAGAAGGTTCGTTCGCTTGAAGTCTCCTCGTCACTCCTTGCAGTCCTGGGGCCATCATATTGTTTGAAATCTGGTTCATTAAACAAAGTTCACGAGACATGTCCTCCCTCCTAATTTTTTTCTCTGACTCCTTAATTTTTGTTTGCAGATACCGCAATACTGATCTCTTACAGTACACTTCCTAGGCGACAAAGCCGGCAAAGTCACCATCCGCTCCCCTCCTCGATTTGACAACATTGAGGACGAACGCACATACCAAAAGCAGCATCTTGCTGTAGCGTTCCGTGTTTTCGCCCGTCAAGGCTTCGATGAAGGAGTCGCTGGCCACATCTGTAACTTTCTCCGACCATCATTCACCGTCCACAAATGCTAACCCACCTCACCAGCCCTCCGCGACCCCGTCAACCCAGAACATTTCTGGATCAACCCCCTCAGCACACACTTCTCTCAAATCCGCGTCAGTGATCTCGTCCTCGTCAACGAGCACGGCGAAGTCCAACCCGGCGGCGCCCAAGCTGCCATCAACGGCCCAGCCTTCGCAATCCACAGTTCCATCCACAAAGCCCGCCCGGACCTCAACGCCGCCTGCCACGCGCACTCCGTCTACGGCAAAGCCTTCAGTTGCTTCGGCCGTCCCATCGAGATGATCTACCAAGACGCTTTACGGTTCTACAACGACCTCGCCGTGTACCCGCGCTACGGCGGAACCGTAATCTCCACCGAAGAAGGCGAGCGGATCGCCAAAGCGTTGGGGAATTGTCGGAGTGTGATATTGCAGAATCATGGCATGATTACTTGTGGGTTGACGGTGGACGAGGCTGCGTTTCTGTTTATTGCGCTAGATAGGTGTTGTCATGCGCAGCTGCTAGCTAATGCGGCGAGTGGGCCGGGCTGGGAGAGGATTGTGATTGGGAAGGAGGAGGCGGAGATGACGAGGAAGAAGAGTGGGAACTCGAGTAAGATGTGGTTGGCGTTTCAGCCGTATTATGATCAGGTTGTTAAGTGTGAGCCGGATGTTTTGACTTGAAGGGAGGGCTGAGCGAGGACGGGAGGAAGACATTGATTTGTGGAGAGTGTAAAAGATCTGTTTGCTTTTGTCGTGGAAAACAGCATATATCACAACGTTGATCTGAATATTTCCAGCTCTCATTAGCCCTTCTTTGTAACTTGTGCAAATTTGATTCATATCTCACTTCTCTCAAGCGTCAATGGTTGAGATTACAGGCTGGAGGCAATGGCGGCAGTCATCAAGAAGGCCTTTTGAGTCTCAGAAGAGAACACCGAGAGCGTGAGAAGTCACGATAGCCAAGTTTGCGCTCTATTTTCTTTGGATATGCAAAGTGAGTAAAGAGCCAAGAAGTTTGAGAAGGGCAGAGCTAAGTACACTCACGGTAGATCTCATCAACGCTTTAGAGATAAATGGCAGATGTGACGAAATTGTGGAAGGTTCCGCCGCGTCAGTACTTCCGAAACTGCAGAAACCCGAGCATCGGGAACGGTAGGATTTTGAGTCGAGAAATTATTTTCATGAATCTGATCTGCCATCACTCTCACTACTCGAATTAGATCCGAGGGAGCTCATCATCTTTTAAGTTCTAGGGATGTTGGACGATAATCATAGTGTAGAATTTGTCCCATCATTCCCCATATCCTTTCCCGCACCTTCCACATCCATCAAGAAGCCATTCAGATTCGGCATATATAAATTCATCAACCCATTAAAATCATCATATCCGTACGGCAAATACTCATTGCTCGCTTGCTCCGCCATATTGTCAGCACCATTCGTTGGGTTCGGCGGGAAGATCTGGCACAGCGCTTCCAATTCCTGCGAATTTGGGGTTTGCACGTCCCATGTATTGTCTATGAGTCGTCAACATGAAACGAAGAAAAAGAATGTGGGTGTCACTCGGGGATTACGTACCAAGAATATTTGAAATGCCATTAGCCGCCATGAGTTTCCGAATATTGCTCGCAGGACTCAGGACACCAGAATTCGGAACCGTTAGTTCATCCAGACACCGTAGACTTGCCAGTAGTGCACTCAAATTCTCTTCGATGCGCTGTCCTTCTGAAGCAACTGTGTTTCGAGTGTGGATCGTGCATGCAACATATACTGCATAGCTAAGGAGATATGGTGCTCGTCGCAGAGTATACGAAGTTTGGTACATCGAAGCGATCGTGGTGATGTTTCGCGCGGCTGTAGTGCAGCGTTTCCACGACGCGGCTGGGATTGACGATTGCCGGAGGTGACCGAAGACAAAAGGTCTGTGGAGTAGGATGACGAGTGAGTTGTATGTCGTGAGGAGTAACATGACATTGGGAGCGGCAGCTGTGACGCGCTCATGGGATGGAGATGATGGGCATTCTTTGGCCCAGGGCTCGAAGAGGAGATGTGGGGGTAATGCAGCATACCAGGCCGCAAGAGAGCCGTCTGCAGCCAGCAAGTGATCGTGTGTGTTATCAAAAGTCGCCCCGACGACGTAGAAACGGTTGATAATTTTGGCCATGATCTTGGATAATAGACAGAATTGTTGAAAGGTAGAGACTGAGTAGACTGGAGTCGGTACAGCTGGTGGCGAGGAGTTATTCTGGTTGGGGAATTTCGGATCTACGTAGGGCGTCCATAACTCATTCTCTTCCATTGTATCCATGAAGTCTCGGGAGACTCGAGCATCACACTCTTGGAAGGTGACAGGTCGCCCCAAGTACAGACTTTGTAGCTTGTCGAGGATGAATGCTCCCCAAAAGACCCGGCGCCGTATCTCGACATCCTCGGCATTTCCGCCCACGGCTTTAAAGTCAAGGTGTAGACCGAGATCATAGACCATTCTCAGAGCATAGCCAGTATACAACCAGCCCTTGGAGGCTTTTCCCCGTGCATTGAATGTCGAGCCGAGGAGAAGAAGCCCAATCACTGTTGGGATTGTTGAGGTAGTCAAGAGAGATTCTCTCAGAAGAAGCTCTTCGCATCGTGCGAAGAACCGTGCACCGGTTGTCTCTGGATCTGATGGATTATCGCGGACCTCGAGACGATCGGAGAATTTGCTCACGCAAGCAAATATGGCGTTGAGAAGAAAAGGTGAGCAATTAGGGCCACCAGTAACCAGATCTCGCATGATAGCTGGTCTGTATGTCAAGAGGAAAGTGTGATGCTGTCTGTTCCAGTGTAACTCGAGCAAATGCAGAGCCAATTCTGCGGGCTCTCCACCAATTGTCTGCAAACGCAACAGACTGTACTCTTTTTGTCGTTGTAACAGGGCATTAACGATCAGCTGATGGCGAACAGGGTCATCACTGGCCTGATTTTTCCGAGCGTGTAATGGACTATCAGGACTCAGTCCATGCAGAGCAGAAGTTGGTCCATAGACTTCAACATGTCCACGTTCATCGACAGAAAGGTAGTTAGAAGGCCGGAAAGCATCATCGTCATCTGAATGAGTAGCGACATCTCGCGATTGGCTACGCTCAGTTTCCTGGACGTCTTGAGCAGATGTGTTGTGGTCAGGGGGGTTCAGCGGCGATGGCTGAGCGTCGTTCTCAGTATTCGTTGTGGTGACAACGTTGGATTGACTACAGCTTGCCAGATCTACATTGCCATCGGTCACAACAAGGGCCTCCAAACGTGCTTCTCGTTCTTCCGGAGACGCAAGCTTGAGCTGAACCAAACATCTTTCCAGTGTAGATTTTTCCTCCGCGAGAGCATTCACTAGGGTAGCCGAAGGCCTAGGTGAAGATAGTTTAGCTAAAGTACCATCTAGGAAGTACAAATAGACCAAAGCACGTGAAATCAAGCATAGAGGTTTTGGTCCCTTGCCTTTTCTTCGGAGGCTCAAGTGCATAAACACATTGACGGCCGTATGCCATGCAAGAGCCGCATTGAGGTCTTTGGTTGTCACACTTAGTCTTGCGGTGCCTGCAAGTGCGACATGCACGCGCGAGGATTCGAGGCTCTGCCATCAGATACCGTAATGGAGCGGAGCGGAAAAGCCGAAGTCAGTCGATGAGGACGGCCTCTGTCGTCCCATCGGAGGGGGAAATGAAGTGACTTTCAATATTGGTGGCCTGAGATTCATGGAGATCTCCTGCGAGGTGCCGTATGCATGCAATACAATGATATGGACAGCTGACCAGGGCAGTACCAAAAGGAAGCGGATCGGGGCAGCCGATCATGTGGGGTAGTTGAAACACGGCACCTCACCCGGACTAGCTCAGTTGTCCCTCATTCAGGTCGCAATACCTATATGGTAGATCTGGGGTTGAACTGAGACGAGTAGGTAGAGTGGGATGAGTACGAGACCAAGGGGCGTCCTTCGGTCCCGAGTCGTTGGCGTTGACGTCCACCACGGTTCCAAAGATCTTCCGCCCCGCTTCCACCCCGCCATAAGCGAGCTGCCTAGAGTGGACGGACTGGAACACTCCGTGTCAGTCTTCTCCACAACAATTTTTACCCGTCTCGATTGTTCCTGGATGAGCTCCTAGTCTAGCTCCAGCTCTATCGTTAAGAGACTATTATTCGGAACGTCCTTTGGCTATTCACGAGCCTCCGGTATGGTCCTGCTTGCGTGACGCCTGACACAGCTGAGCTCAAGTAAACAAAAGCATAAAGCAGATAATCATTCGCCCTGCTTGACATAATCGTCTAACGAAATACGAGCACAGCATTCAGAGTCATTCACCTTTTCCATAAAAGCTACCTCATTACTTCCTCCATTTTGTGGCCTTATTACCTTGCTCGATCTGATAAGACCTCTGCTTCCGTCAACTTATTAAGCTGTCACCCAAATCAGTCTCCAGTGTTCGGTCTCTACAATTGTTTCACTTCATTGCTTGAACAGATCAACAAGATGAGAGCAGTTGGAATTAAAAATGGCCGCGGCAATGCCGACGCTTTCTTCATTGAAGAGAACGTAGCCGACCCTGTTGCCTCATCAGGCCGCATCTTGGTTGTCATCAAGGCCTTCGGTCTCAACCGAATGGACATTATGCAACGAGAGGACAAGTATCCATATCCGCTTCTCCCTGAGTCTGGTAAGATCTTGGGAGTGGAATTCAGTGGCTTGGTCGAGAAAGTGGGGTCTGATTGTGAGTGCTTATCAAATGGTCAGAGTTAGAAATAATTGCTGATGGTTGCTCCTAGGTAAATCCGACTTCAACGTTGGAGACAGGGTATTTGGCCTCGCTTACGGTGGAGCTGTAAGTACCAACCAGAAAATGGGAAGCATTAAAGACTAATTGTAACCAGTATGCTGAGAAGATATCAATTTCTGAGAAGATGCTCATGCACCTTCCGGACTCAATGGACTTTGAAACCGCAGCAGGAATTCCAGAAGTCAGTCTCTCTTGTCTAACACGTGGTGCTTGATTGTTCGATTGGCTATGGTAGCTAACATAATCAGACGTACTTTACCGCAATCCAAGCCATACATCTCGTTGGCGGCATAGAACCTGGCCAAAGCGTCCTGATCCACGCTGGTGCTTCAGGTGTAGGCCAAGCAGCCATTCAAGTCGCCAAAATGGGAGGCGCTTCTAAAGTGATTGTTACAGCTGGATCTGACGCAAAATGTGATCTCTGTCGCTCACTCGGTGCTGATGTAGCAGTCAATTACAACAGCGAGAAATTCTTGGATGTTGTCAAGCGCGAGACAGACGGTAAGGGCATCAACCTCATCATCGACCTTGTTGGACAAAGTTATTGGCACGACAACACTGCCTCAGCAGCCATGGAAGCCAAGATCGTTTTGGTCGCTGCGATGAGTGGAAGTATGATTGAAGGGTTTAATCTGCGTGCGCTGTTGAACAAGAGGTTGTGGGTGTTGGCAACAACTTTGAGGACGAGGGACTCTACGTATCAGGGGAGGTTGAGGGACAAGTTTGTTGAAGTGGCGATGCAGAATTTGAAGGATGAGAAGATGAGGATTACTGTTGATAAGGTATTCTCATGGCATAGCATTGCAGAGGCACACAAGAGAATGGAGGCGAACATTAATGCGGGGAAGATAATTTGCGTGGTAGATTAAGCGAGGGGGTGAAGATACGTGCGGTGCTAGATCTTGAAGCTTTGAAAATGCCATATTTGGCCAAGAGTACACTTTATAGTATTTTTGAGCATGTTAATGACACTCCAAGTAATAGAAAATGAGCGAGTTCTTTATTAATTTCCGTGTCTTTCCTTTCACGAGACATCCTTTGCTGGGTTAATCATGGTCTATGTCACTACTTTGAATCCATGCGTTAGATTAGACAAGTTTACCATGTTCAGTGCATGCAGTACCGAGAAATACTATACTCATATTTCTCAGGACTGCTATTACGGGATGGACTTCTTATGCATTGGGAGTTTTTCTCTATTGTAGCACTATCAATCTCTTTAAAAATAAGCCAAGTGGTCTGTATGACCCTCCAATCGATTCATTGCCCCCCTCTGGCTATAAAGTTTTTCCTCTTCTACAAGAAAATCTTCTCCGAATTCGTCACAAACAACTTCTTCCACACCTCGTCATCCGTAATCCACTCTCTCAAAACCTCAATATGCACATCATCCGGCACATCCCTAAACCCCTCAATATCATTTAATCTCTGCTCATCAGTCTTCCCCTTCCTCGCAACACCAAGCTGTGTGTGCGGCCAGTCAGAACCATAGATAATCCGATCAGGTCCAGCTGCCACGATAGCTTTCACAATGGGCTCAATGGCCTTCATACCTTCGCGACCTGTACCGTGACCTTGATATAGGCGCTCAAAACCAGAGACTTTGACGGTGATTCGACCTTCGCGGATTAGGTCGAGGAAGGTGGCGAATTCAGGGGTGTTCTCTTCGCCAGGGAAGGTGCCGCCGAAATGGTCTGCGATTATTTTCACTCGCGGGTCCATGGCGCGGATCTGTTCTGCCATCGATGCCCAAGCTGTAGGATGTGAAGGGTCTCATCAGCTTATTACTTAATATCAAAATTCGTTCCACGGGATCGCTCGCAATTCGAAGAGAATCTTTCCTTGATTCCCCTGGAACGAAGAGCGGGAAAGGGACAAATCAAGGAGGAAGGTAGGATCATATAACGGATTGATTCAACATACCGTGAATATCACAAAATACTCCAATAGCCCAGCCTAGACGTCCAAATCGCTCGGCTAGCGCAGCGACCTTCTTTCCAATTTGAGATCCGCCAGCTTGGGTGCCATGGCCCCAGGACATCTCGTGTAGGCGAGCCCCTCGTACTTGAAAGAATTAGCATCAATTCCAATTTTCTTTCGTTTGAAGACAAAACATACCGCCAGCAGCATGCAGCGCATCAAGTTCAGCATCAGTGGTATTCTCAATATCGATCGTCGCGAGACCACGAAGCGTGAGACCTGAAGATTTCGCTTTACTGAGCGTATCTAGGAGGGCTTTAGGTGAGCTGCCTTGAATGGAAGCATGGACGATGGCAACACATGTGCACCCTGTGGTTTTGACTGGGTACTTGGTGACTTGAGCTGCTTTCGGCGTGTAGGATCTTGGGACTGCGTAGGGAAAATTTCCAGGGTCGAAGACGTGAGTGTGAGTATCCCAAGCACTGGCAGGGACTAAAGAATTGCGCGACATTGATGTCTTGGTGATTTGCGGGGATATGAACGCGGTGCTAGAGAGTCTTGTTTACCAGGGGCAGCTTGTTAAAGAAGGCGGGGTAAGAGTGAGATGTGGTGCTGGCTTTTTGAATGGAAGAATGTTGTGTTTTGTACTCAGAATCTCGGGGCTCTTGATGATAATCAGGCAAAAATTCGGGTCGGTCGCAAATATCGGACGGGTTACAGAAGTGGGTGTGTAGTTGATGATGTTTGCATCGTCAAGTCAGGCACCGTAGGACTGCGGGGTTGGAGGGGTAGGTATGGTGGGTGAGCATTAGTGGGCTGGCTTTAGAGTTATTTCCCAGGCCACTGCTATCAGCCACTGCTATCGGCCACTGACAGTCCGATAGACGGCCTTCTGGAACCTGGTATGGATCCCTACGATTTCTTTCTTGTCGGGGTCCCGGGCTGGAATTTTCGACGGTGAACTTGGCATTTGATCGTTCTCCAAGGCTCGGGTGTCTCCCACATGATCTCTGCGAGGGGTTAATTTCAAGAAATGTCAAAGCCGAATGAGTTGCATAGAATGTAAAGAAGAAGAAAAATGCATAAGTCGAAGATCTAAAGAGTCTTCGAGTGATCACATCTAAGACCCTCGCCAGCAAATTAAGCGTTTTGATATGATCAGTACGGGGACGGCCGATGGAACGCATTGTCTAGAGACGAAACCCGAAATTCTGAGAATATCTCGTTACTTGGACATAGATTTTGCATCTACTTGATTATTCAGACTTCAGTTTCTTCGCCTTCAATCCCTCTGACAACAGCTGTGTCACATCCTCGATGGTTTTTCCCCTTACTCTCGCGTCCGGCTGCTCCTTTCCTAATTCCGAGTCCTCTGCCACAGTACGATACACTTCTGCAACTCCTTGGAATCTGTGGTAGTATTAGCACTTCACAACTCTGAAGTCCATGTCTAGGATACTCACAGTTCCTTCCCGAAACCTCCATTTTCGGCCATGGTGTCAGCAATCTCCAACATCTCATGCTCCCAACGGTAAGCTTTGGACGGCATGGTGACGAGTCCTTTCTCCGCCAGCGCCAGCGTTGATGGATTATACTTTCGTAGATACTCTCTGAGCTCCCCCATAACGCCCAGCTCATGTGCAGTAGTAAAAGACTGGATTGCTAATGAGATAAATCCTTTCGTCGTACAAGCAAAGCACATTTTCAATCCCGTCGCTGACCCAATCGGTAAATTCAAATGCTGGACATTGAGCGCCGCAGCCAGTGCCTTATCTGGAATCTCATGCTGACCAGATACGATGAGAGATGGACAGTGCCAATTCGGCTTGCCATCTGCACCGCGTTCTTTGGAATATGGCACACCGCCGATGATGCCGCCGTCCACATGGCGAATATTAGGGTTGGCACTGAGCAAGGCATTTATCTCCACTGCTGAATTTGGCGAAACAGCGTTCAGATCTACATAATAAAGAGGCGAGCTTCTAGAACCTGCCATCGGAGACAGAGCAGAAACGATTCTTTGAGCTGTTGTTTTGGCATCTCGAGGTGGTACAATAGACAGGATGGCAGAGCAGGATGATACCAGGTCTTCCATTGATGGCGAGAGCTCAACGCCGGCTTTGCGTGCTCTGGATTGGGTATTCTGGCTGCACGTGAATTAGTGGCTGCTGAATCCAAGTGAATGTGAAATGATTCAAGTCAGAGCATCAACTCACCTTCGATCAGCTGCATATGTGAAGACTTTGTACCCGTGGTCAATGAGCAGCGATGCAATCCCCAAGCCCATCTCACCAATACTGACAACACCGACGTTTGTGAATGTCTCCCCCATTGTCATGAACATGCCCAGAATTCTGAAATGAACTTGGCCAACCTGAGAATTTGAGAGTAAGAGAAAGCTTACTTTACAATCGAGGTATGAGTTTTATGTTGGCAGCCAGAGCGAGAAGTCTGTGAAATATTTCGGCGTGATGAAATGAAAAGGCACCACTCATAAAGTTAAGCGAGATCTCGAACAACGAAAGTTTTATCAAAGTAGGTTCTATCAAGGACAGCGACATTCTGCTGTTCCGTGCTGATATCGCTAGAGCCTTCCTCTCATCGAGGTGGCTTAATGCTTCGAGTCATGACTCGATTGGCGACGGTAGTGCTTCTGCTGTCTTTGCTCCGGGAATATTACCCCGCCCCCGCAAGCCACAAGACGCCTCAAAAATAAAATTTTAGCGGACCATAAACTTATTGGCGACAGGCGCATGATTTACCAACGATCGGACAACTCTGACCCGATTGCTTTGCGATATAGTCTTGTGTCTTCGTAGGTGGGATGTCGGAGACTTTCAGTCCGATGGAATGCCATGCACCCTTCAATCAGCATGCAAGTCTTGGAATTCGCATCCAGCACTGCTGGGTCCAACCTCCGCGCATATGACGAAGGAAGCAAATTCCAATGTTTCAAGTTACTCGAGCAGATTTTTGGCGGACTGGTCGCTGTTTGACTTCGTTTGCAATACCCCTCGCGTGAATCAAAACAGCCATAGAAAGGATTAGCCACGGAGACTAGAGAAAGCCATGGAGGGCGAAGGCCGAAGCCAAGCCTCGTCCTTGAATCTTTGACCATGAACACATCAAAATGAAGCGAGAAGGTGCTTCACTGTCGTGACTCAATGCATTTCGATTATTTTGTTCCTCAGCTCCTATTTGCTACTCCTCTTTATCTCCGAAGCTTCAATAACTTCAAAGAACTTCACAAGAAATTGAAGTCAACAGAGCATGCTCCTACCAGAACGCTGTTGAAGTAAACAACAACATCATCATGTCCACTCAGACCATCGACGCGGCGGTATTACCTTCTGCAAAGTCAGTCGAAAGGAAAAGGGAACGTATCAGCCCTCTTCGATCTGTACTTGCGGGTTCAACAGCTGGTGCTGTCGAGATCGGTACGAAATAAGTTCGCCGAACACATAAATCAACGCCTCGATACTAACTCCTATAACTTCTAGCAATCACATATCCAGCCGAGTGTAAGTAAGACTCTTCTATCAATAAGGGAGCATATTTTGTTGTGTACCCCAGCTATCCTACGGGTTGACACTACTGCCAAGTTGCTCACACTAGATAGTTGCAAAGACTCGGTCGCAGCTCAATCAACGCCTTGTGCAAGGACAGAAGCTACCATGGCCAAAGTTTGGATCAGCATGGTATGCTGGGTGCACGACTCTCATCATTGGGAATTCCATCAAAGCAGGTGTCAGTAAGTATTTTCACGTACTGACTCCGGTACCTTTTTATATACCTGCTAACATGAGAGTCTTCAGGATTCGTTGTGTTTGATCAGATCAAGGCAATACTCCAAGATGCAGATGGCAAGCTTTCAGCTCCTCGAACTGTTGTGGCTGGTCTGGGAGCTGGAGTATTTGAGTCTGTATTAGCAGTCACTCCATTCGAGAGCATAAAAACGACACTGTAAACACCTGTATACCATTCGTCTTCATCATTTGCTAAAATAACTCTAGCATAGAAGATCAAAAGTCGGCAAAGCCTCGCCTTCGCGGTTTCTTGCAAGCCGTTCCTGTTATTGCCCGCGAACGTGGTATCCGCGGATTCTATCAAGGACTTGTTCCAACTACCGCAAAGCAGTCCCTCAACAGTGCTACACGATTTGGTTCGTATGGCCTCTTCAAACAAATGGCGTTAAGTTACAAAAAGGAAGGAGAGAAACTTGGTAGCGTTGCAACATTTGGGATTGGAGGTGCTGCAGGAGTCGTCACGGTATATGTCACTCAACCAGTGGACACAGTCAAGACACGCATGCAGAGTATCGGAGCCAGAACTCTATATAGGAACAGTACACATTGTGCAGCAAAGTTGGTGAGAGAAGAAGGGGTTTTCAAACTTTGGAGCGGAGCGGTACCGAGACTCGCGAGATTGATCTTCAGCGGCGGAATTGTCTTTTCTATGTATGAACAGAGTATTGCTATGTTCGATAAATTGGACCCAGAAGGTAGATATATTTGAAATGTATCATATGATAGAGAGTCAACTTGTTAAAAAATTTCGCTCGATATATGCCAATTGAAGAAATCTCGAAGGTACAATAGACATCAAGACCTCCCAAATTGTTCATTCTCGCATGTCGTTTCCATCACAGGTTAACAGATTCACAAGCATCCGACCATCCGGCTTTCCAGAAGCTGAACCTTTAGGAACGCCTCAAAATCACCGCTGTGCATGATTAGAGGATATGTTTATGGTATGCGTGGCTTGAGATCGTGGACAATTCTCGTCCGGCATACGAATACCATGTCAATATCAAGCTCACTTCGCATATTCGTATTCGGACACTACCATTCCGATCGAACCGAGTCATGTTCGGGTGTCTGCTTGGGCGCCGCAATTTCAATTCCACAGGGCCCCATAGGCTCTCAGACCTAGCGTCATGCGGGGAAGAGGCCAAAATCCTGGCACCTAGATCGCTAGATGGAAGTTGCGGAGTCGAGCCGGGGGTCTGACATAGGCCTGAATTACCCCGTGGGGAGGAGATACAACACTTTCGCATCAACTATATAGTATACTAATCATCTCCAGTATATGCAATCATTCATTCTATTCATCCTCCCCATCTTCTTACATACCTGTTGATAATCAACGTACCAGAAATCAATTCTCAGTCAAGAGCAACAAAATTGCCAAGATGGCAGCCACCGAACCACAACATACTGGTACAATTCCCGCTGCCAACGAGTCTGTAAAAGACATGAAGTGCGAGGAAACATGCGTAGAGAATGTCGAGACGAAAGGAGGTCCTGGAATGGGCCATGTTATGACGACTTTCCACTCCTACAGCCAAGAGCACCAAAAAGCCATTGAGAAAAGACTTCTCCGTCGCATCGATATCCACATCATGCCTCTGGTAGTCATTATCTACATTTTCAGCTACCTCGATAGGAACAGTGTAAGTTGAAGATATCATGTAGATTTGTACCATCGGACTAACGCCAGAGATCAGATCACTCAAGCTCGTCTGTACGGTCTACAGGAAGACACACATGTCAGTGGTGCGGTGTACAACACTGCGATTGCTATCTTCTCGGTCGGATATGTTATCATGCAACTTCCATCCACGGTCTTGATGGCTAAGCTGCGGCCTTCTATCTACCTGGTGAGTACAGTGCTTTCATCCACATTTCTGGCATATTGACTGATCACAACCAGCCAACCTGTATGATTGCCTGGGCGATAGTCAGTGGCTCTACAGCTGCAGCTTCAAGTCCCGCGGGTCTCCTGGTTGCTCGGTTCATGCTGGGTCTTATCGAAGCTCCTTTCTATCCTGGTGCCGTCTACTTCCTTTCCTGCTGGTACACAAAGAAAGAGCTTGGTATTCGGATGGCCTTTCTCATCTCCGGACTTTTGCTCTCTAATGCCTTCGCTGGTTTGATCTCAGCTGGAATACTTTCAGGCATGAACGGAGTTGGAAACCTAGCAGCCTGGAGCTGGCTGTTCATCCTCGAAGGACTTGCAACCATTGCCATTGCCCTCGTAGCACTGGTGTTCCTACCAGACTATCCAGCAACTACGAAATGGCTTACTCCGGAAGAAACCATTGTCGCCCAAGGTCGCCTGGCTCAAGATGCGGGAAGTCTGGACGTTCTTGACGAAGAAAAGGTTTCCATGCTCAAAGGAATCAAATGGGCAATGAAAGACCCGCGAACTTGGATGTTCGCCTGTCTTCAGATGTCCGCTTCCGCCGCTATCTCGTGTATGTGCTTCGACCGTTTTCCTCATACTTTGAAACAATGCTGATCTTTGGCAGACTCGCATTTCTTCCCCACGTTGATCAAGGAGCTTGGATTCAAAAGCAACACGATCACACTCCTTCTGACCTCTCCACCCTACATCCTCGCCTTCATCTGGTCACTTGGCCTCGCCCTGAGCGCCGACAAAATGCAAATGCGATCACCACATGCCGCCACCTCCATGGTCGTCGGCATTATCGGCGCAGTCCTCCTGATCGCTGTGCCTACAAAGAACCAGTATCCTCGCTACGCATTTACATTCCTCGTAGCCTCGGGCTCATTCGGTGTCTACTCCACAACTTATACCTGGCTCTCATCCACAATCATTCGCCCACCAGTCAAGCGAGCTGCCGCAATTGGAATTGCAAACACGATCTCAAATTGCGCAGCGCTGTTCGGTGGGTACTTCTGGCTGGACATCTACTCCCCGGCTTTCCGCGAGTCCTGGGGTTGTGAGCTTGCCTTTATGTTCTTGGGCTTGGTTTGTATCTTGACTATAAGATTGACCCTGAAGAAGGCAAACAAGCGTTTTGATCAGTTGGCGAGTGAAGTTGATCCGAATGATGCCCAGGCTATGGCTGCTCTGGATGATGATTCTCAGCGAGCGGTGCTGAACGGGTTCAGATATATTATCTGAGCTTCTGTTCCACTGATAAACCTCTAGGCGCCCATCTAGAAAGTCCCTTAAACTGTCTATCCTCTCATTTTTGCTGCAGCTTGATATACGGAGTTGGAGATAGGTTGCCAGCGGGTTCAGAGCTGCACAAGCATTAAGAGAAATAAATAGATATAAAAAGGATTGAGAAGAGGGATTTACTCGAGTTCAATTCTCCATGTTGCTTTTCAATCCATAACTCCATGGTACTTAAGCAACGTTCGACTGTGACTTGAGAAGCAATTTCGTGCTAGCATCAAAACACCACCACTTATATCGGTCCTCATATATTGTGATCAAATAGTCTCTACATTCCCTTCAAATACCTCTGGGACCAGGATACAATGTCAAGGACATGTATTGGTAGTCGTGGTATCAGTAAGCTCCAGGTCCATGATATCAATTTACAACTCGAGGCCAAAGGTGCTGCCCTCGAATCTTGAGCCCCTGATATCTGTGATAATTGATTTCGACCCACTCGAACGCTTGTGTAGAGAGATTCTATAATCTAGTCAAGCACTCTGTAACAGTTATTTTCCGATGCTTGAAGGGTGTTCATGGGTACTTACCATTCTCTGGACGCATTCGGAGACTTACTCTCCGAGATTCTTGACAGCGTATGCAACGGGGTTAAAGTGCCCGCTCCAGCGTTCGGCCCACTATTTTCTTCAGTCGGTTTAGGCTTTCCAAGCCAATGAGTGCGGGGAACTTGCCGTCCGAGCTTAAATGTGATGTCCTAGAATGGGATTTATCAACATTCCATTATATCATACGCCGAATCAAAGCTGCTTCTGAGACCGTTCAAGTTTCGTTGACGATAGTTTCTCTCCAGATACCTCGACTTGTTTCAAACTGTTGTCAAAAATGTCGAACTCCAAACCCACATCTGGCGACTTCACCAAATCTCCAACCTGGCTCGACTGGTACTCCAACCCAACCAAGCCCGCCTTCCAACCACCCTCAGGAGCCGTCGACGCCCACTGTCACGTTTTCGGGCCCGGCTCGGAATTCCCCTACGCCTCAGAGCGTAAATACACGCCATGCGATGCCTCAAGAGCTCGGCTCTTCGCTCTGCGCGACCACCTAGGATTTTCTCGCAACGTGATCGTGCAAGCGACGTGTCACGGCGCTGACAACAGTGCCCTTGTTGACGCTTGTGTGGCTAGTGGCGGGAAGGCGAGGGGTGTTGCTACTGTAAGGAGGACGGTGACGGATGGGGAGCTAAAGGCGTTACATGAGGCGGGGGTGAGGGCTGTGAGGTTTAATTTTGTGAAGAGGTTGGTGGATTTTACGCCCAAGGATGAGTTGATGGAGATTGCTGCGAGGATTTCGAAACTCGGTGTAAGTCAGCACTTCTGCGGACTCTACGATGACTGCAGCCTCGCTTTATGAATGATTACACGAAAGATCATGTGCTGATTTCTCCAGTGGCATATCGTCATTTATTTTGAAGCACAAGACTTACCAGAACTATGGGACTTCTTCACGGCACTCCCCACGATCGTCGTAGTAGACCACATGGGACGACCAGACGTCTCCAAGCCTATTAACGGTCCTGAATTCACATTTTTCCGGCGCTTCCTCCGCGAACATCCCAACGTCTGGACGAAGGTCAGTTGCCCAGAACGACTCACTGTCAATGGACCTCCAGCTTTGGGTGGTGAGAGAGAGGCTTATCGAGACGTTGTGCTGTTTGCTCGAGCTCTGGTGGAAGAATTTCCAGATCGGGTGCTTTGGGGAACGGATTTCCCACATCCTAATCTGAAGAGTCATATGCCAGATGATGGGCTGTTGGTGGATTTCATACCGTGGATCGCTACGACGCCTGAACTGAGACAGAAGTTGTTGGTCGATAATCCGATGAAGCTGTATTGGCCGGAAGAAAGCACTTAGGGGCTGGCGAGCTTGCGACAGCAAGAATGAAAGCACATATTATGAAACAAGCCACATTATTGATGATTTGAAAGATAAAGAAAGAAAATTGGGTGCGAGGTGAAACGCAAATTGACAGCTCGTATAAAACAGAGTAAAGTGATCGCAACTTCACTTTCCCCAATTCAGACTCAAAGCGGTTCCAACGCACCCCTCCCACTAATTCTTACCTCTGCATACCTCCTGACAAAATCATCTTGCCCTTCCAACTTCTCCAAATCTTCCGCATCAATCCAATTCCCGTGGATTTGCGTCCTCAGATGAAATGGCAAGCTCACTACCGCAACTGGCTTCTCAAACTCCTGTGTATCGATCACAACTAAATCACATCTGTTCTCCAGCTTCCGTTCAACCATGGCGATGATCCACCCATCGCCTTCCTCCGCATCCTTTGTCCTAGGGATGAATATCGGTTCTTGCACTAGACTATCATCACCTGCGTAGAAGAAGCGCGTCTTTCCCGTCCGATGATCATGCATAGCCAATGCATTCAAGCCCTGGAAGATATTCTTGCCGCTATCCGACCGCTCAGGCAGAAACACGTCGAGGAATACAATATTGTGTTTCTTCGTCATGAAGCGCTCGTCGATACGTGGGAACTCGCATGGCATGTCGAGTACCACTTCAGGATCGGGAATAGAACTACCATTCGGTGAGGTCAAATCCAATTGCCAACGCACAAAGTCTGCTTTTGTTTCCGGTGACGGCATGCGTCCATCGTCAGGAGGGAAGAAGGGAAAAGCGTTATCATGCACGCGTGTCGTTTCGAGATATATCTTCCCGTGTTGGCCTTCCCACGCGCCGCCGCAGTGGATATTCATACAATTCTTCCATTCATAGTATCTCGACTCGCCTTTCTTCCATCCCTTGGGGAGGATGGTGCTCTGTCTCCTCGGTACAACGATGAATATCGCGTTCAAGTCGTAGTTCCATGCCCAATGCTGCTTCTTGGCTCGAAGTCGCTCTATATTGCTCTCGAACGGCCAAGCAACCATCACAAGCCAATTCTCAGTGATCACACAGTCATGTATGGGTGCACACCAGGGCGACTTGACCCAGAGCTCTTCAATCTTGCGACCTTGTTTGTCAAGCGTATACGTAGCAATATCCTGCGTCGCTAGTCCTGTAGCCTCATAGCCGAACACAACAAGTTCGTCGGTGAATGGATCGACCTTGGGATGGGCAGTAAACGTCTTGCTTTTGACCTGTGATCCGAATGGATCGTAGCCTTGGGTATCAAGAGTATGTGGATCGACTGCATATGGCAGGCCTCCTTCCTTCAATGCAAGAAGCTTGTCTGCCCAGAAGACTAGGTTCGTGTTTGCTGTTGAATCTATGGCTGCTCGTACGCAGGGGTGATGTGTGAACGGGTTGCGGTACAGCCCAAAAAGAGCCTTGTTGGCTCGACGCTCGAGAATATACCGCTCAGTCTCAACATAGCGAAGTTTCATGTCCACACGGCCGTTGTGGAACCGAAAGGCAGATATGTGGCCATCACCGTCAAGCGGGACGTTTTGCGGATGCGGCGGTATGAACGGGTCGCACATCACTCGGTAGAACGTGCCGGCTATGGCTGAGGGGACAATCCCATGAATTACCAGGTCAGCTATTTCTCCCTCGAGTCGGCAAGGACTATTGGAACCAGTGAGGTCCTGAGCGATGGGCCATGAGGCGGTGAGGCCATGCAGGTATGGCTGCGATACAGGGACAGATGGGGCTGGAGGGACGTCTGGCGCAAGAAGCTTCTCGGCCGCCGAAACTGGTGCAGTTTTTGTTTGAGTTGCCATGATGAGTAGATTTTATTGAGATTCCGATTGATTGTAGAGGGAATTGACGATGTTGACGATGGTGAAAACTAGGAGAATCCAGCAGAGTCTCGAAAGGGTGGGTGCTGTTCTTATGTTCCTTGCTGCGAGACGTTCTCAATTTGATAGGCTGAGACGCAACACCACCTCGTACCACACGTACCACACCCCCAAAGCCAGCCCATGGTTGACCATGTTGTTCATTTTGAGCTTTCAAGTTTAATTCTATTCCATTCCAGAGTGTGGCCCCACGAATCCCCATGGAAATAAGGTTTGACAGTCGATCCCCGCATTTGGCACTGTGGGGTGGTGGGAAAAGCCCACCTCCGGGAAAGCTAAAATGTGGAGGACAGCCACTGGAAGTCTGACCTGCATAGAAGTGTGTATTTCCCGCCTCTAGTCAGACACTAGAAGCAAATTGCCGTGTCTCAGCAAACTTTGTCATCTTAAGCCAGATTTATTTATTGTTTGAAGGCTGTCTCTCAGCTTCTCACTATAAGAAGAAAGTCCGAGTGAGGCTACTGAATGTCCAACGTCTGCAACAAGGTCAACAATTCAGATACTTGCTCCATGCTCGTCTCGTCACTTTTCTGTAGTGGCAGTATCGTTGAGTTTGTCGACCTGGTTTCTAGGTGATGCTGACTTGTCTGCCGAAGTCGTAGCAGGCCCAGAGCATACTGCCGGTATTCGTCGGCATACTCATAGAAGCCATGTCTGTCCATCGATCCGTAGTTGTTTACGTCAGCAGAACTGCGATGTTTGTCGGAGCGGGTCGTCCAGAATAAAGACCAAGTATGTAACATGTTTCTGGTCTGTTCTTCAAATGATGGAATGTTGAACAATGAACTGGGCTGCTGAAATATCCACAAGACTAGGCCTAAATTTTCCCGTCAGTTGTAGAAGTATAGATTCAACCATGAAGGAATTACCACTTATGATAGTGAACAGATTCACGGTATCCAAATTCAAGAAGGTCGAATACCCCTCATCGGTCAGTGTGTTGGTGCGCACAAGTTCGACAGCCCTCCAGACCGGCAAAGTTGCTCGTAGACTTCCTGGTGAGCATAGAGCTTGCAGATTCTGATAACACGATCGTGCCGAATCAGCTCGGAAGCATTCTTGGGGACTTAAAAATCCACAATGGAGCTCTTCAAGGGCCAGTCTGGACGGCGTGTTGTTGAAGAAAACAAATGATGTATTGACCAGGTATATGAACGTAGAGATACTTGCAAGAGGTTAGCAAGAAAGGGGCTATCATTGGGTTACTTACCGAATCGACTCTTCTTTTGCGATATATCGCTTCCAGACGAAGTCGCTGCTGAGCTCTTCTGGGGTATGTTTGATTTGGCCAAGTCCGGAACTCTTAAGGTTCTATTTTATGTGAGCAGCTGTCATCCATTGGCGATACTTCGACTCACGTTGACCATGGTACTGAATCTGTCGCGTCGTGCTCTCGCACTTGCCTCGCTGTCACCTTCCCAATTCTGAAGACAACAAATGAGGAATATTGCTTGCATGCCTGTCGGTCTTTGAGTCCCCTCGACCGACACACTCAAGTTGATACTTTGACTATGCTCAAAATCTTCAAAGGCGATGAGTTCGGCCAGATCAAAGTACCTTCTAGCAAGATCTTTATCATTACTAGCAGGGGAAGCCACCGCCCCAAGAAGGACCATCGCGATGACAAGCGGGGCAGGTGCAGTGACCAAATTAAATGTCGCGAAATGGATGATTGGGCAATGTGGATACCAAAATTTCCAGAATAAATCGACAAGTCGCTTGATGTTTGGAGGACTGAAGAATTGTAAGCACTGCCTGCTCTGGATCGATACTGCAGGAGATCGTGATGTCATCTCAGCAAGTTGTCCTGGTAGACCGATTTTTCGAAATCTCATAAGAATCTCTCTTGATTTGGGGAAGAGCGGATCTATAATCCAATCGACCATGTCGATGGGTGTCAGTTCTTCAAATGTCCCCAGAGGTTTAGCAACAGCAAGAGTGTTGTAATTCCAAAAGTCGTTGCGAGAACCTGATCCCATGCCGTCGAAATTCATCCATGAAGAGGTATTTGATGAGAAGTCGGCTATTTGCTGCACGCTTGGCACCCCAATTGTGTCGAGGGATGTATCTGGAAGCATTGATAGCGCATCTGAAGGCATCTCAATCATGAAATTCGCGGCTAAAAGTTCTGGCCAGGCACTATTGGATGAAGCATACTGGAAGCCCGTGGCTATTCCTTTCGAAGAAGTGAAGTTGCGAAGAAATGCTAGAGTCGAGGTGCTCCTGGTGGTGGAAGCTTGCGAATGAGTGAGCCACTGTGAGCTATTGGGTTCATTTGCATCTGGTATGAACTCTGGAACAGAATTTGGGTCAGCGATTGAGAAATCCGGGACATCGTCGGAGATAATGTCGCTGCTTCCGATATCGAGCCCAGTAGACTCCGCTGATGTCCCTGAAATCTCCGAGCTTCCCGCAGGAGCTCGAGTGTAGGTACATCTTGAACCCCTACTAATACAATCAGAGCAAGGCTGTCTCTGATCACACCCTCTCTTGCTTAGAGCGCAAGAATCGCAAGATCTCGTTTTCCGGCCCCTTCTGGCTGGTTTTGGGATCTGGGCCCCTGTCGAAACTCGGATCCTACATTTCTTGTAATGCAGGCGTCGTACATCACTATATCAGCAACCGATGTCTTTAGCCTCCACGCTTTTCCAGAGAAATGTCGGAATCAAACCTTCGGGTGAACTTTCGCTTGCAGAACTCGCAGATGTGTTCTTCGGAAGGTTAAAGTCAGTCAAAGATGATACAAATGCGGGAAACGCGGGGATGCTCCACCGCAAACCTCACCTACCCATCGTTTCTTTGATATCATGCCTGGAGAGCCACCTTGGAGATGTTGAGCTGAAAACATATGAGACTCTATGGTATCAGTCACATATGAAGCTCACCGGCGAATCGATAGCCACAGCGCGTTAACTTGGAGAAGTTGATTGAAGAGCAGATCATGCTTTTGGGTTGAAATAAGGTTTACAAGCCCCGTGCACCTGCCGCCTCCAGCCCTCCCCTCCCCCACATGCGGGGCGGAAAATTGATACGCCGATGGTCTGTTGACTTACTCGCGAGAGTGCCACGAATGACCTGGCAAGAATTTGCAAGGTAATGATGCGGGATCTGACGTCGTTCCAAGCATTACCATTGAGATCGATTTCTTCTGTACCAAAAACGAGTATTCCTGATGCCCTTCGAACAGAACTTTCCCTTGCGTTGTGGGTGGCTTGGCAAGTTGCGTCGGTTGTAGCCTTTAGAACTGAGACATATTCCGCAGCTGATGACGTTTTGAAATGGCTGGACGCCTCTACGATTAGTTGCAAACCAATCTACAGAACACGCATGGGCTGCAGGGCAGAGTCAAATACCCAGACTGACCCTCTGCTGTGACGCAATGACCTCAGATAGATTACTCTGCGAACGGTGCATTTCGGTTCCTCAATTGCTATCATCGACAACGAATCTCGACCATCAAGCTTAGCATTCATTTCCACACCGAAATGTATGGCTGCCGCCTACAACATCGGAGTTCAATGCCACCATCGACAAGTACTATCATTCTGATCGTCGCCCCACCTCCAACCCCCCTACAAGAGAATTCGACATATCAAAAGACCGAAAAGAAAATATGCTATATTTCCGATTAAGTCGATCTTTAAACTTCTTCAATATGCTGGCGAATTTGGATACCACTGTTAGAGCAAAGCACAGCAAACGGTGAAAGGGAAGTCTGCCAGGGAATTTGTTGTCGACTCGTCGCTAAGCGAAAATCTGTACCAATGAAAATTTCTCGTCAAGTCGCTCTTACCTGGACCCAAGTGAACAAGGACATGTGAGGAATACTCATGTAAAGCAATTAAGTCTTGCAGGCAGAATCGCGTCAAACAGAACCAAAATTACAAGCACGAACTGCGATGCATTTGTGAGGCGTGGAGACAAGCCTAAGAAGGGGGCCGATGATACACAAGCAGAACTTCTCTCTCTTCCCACAGTAAATCAAACGAATTGGGCCGGGGTCATCATTATTTATTAGTCGCTCTAATCCAGAGGCAGCCTCAACCTCGTGGTTCCGCCACTGCCCTCGCGATCAATCTCTTGGCGACGGTGATTTGGTGCTTGAAAAGCACTTCCTGGAACAGAAGGTTAGTTATTTGCAGATCATGAATTCTAATCTGTTGAAACACACCCAGGTATCAGTAATCTTGCATTCGTAACCCATGGCACTTAAATTGAGCACCATCTGTCTCTTCATCCGGAGGTTATCGACCGTTTCCGCGGGGTAATCACCGCCCCTCATTACTCGTTCGCAATCTACCTTTGCTGCCTGCAAGCCTTTGACCTAAAACCCCATCAGCATCATGTCCTCAGATTTGTCACAGAATATGAACTCACCTTGATGTCCACAAGCATATCCTTCATCTTCTTCCGAAGTTCCTCTCCTTGCTTATACAAGTCTTTAACAATCTCTCTTGCCTGCGCAAGCGCAACGCGATCACGAAGGCCTTCGCGCTTGTTTCTCAGATCTAACAAGACATCCTTTTCAACATCGGATTTTGTGTTCGACGAACGGATTTGCGCAGGTATGCGGGGCATAATGACTCCGACTGCGACAACGAGAGATAGGAATCGAGCCACGACTCTTTCGAGGAACGTGGCCGCGCCGTTCCGTTCGCTCATCTTTGGAAGTCTTGGGAGAGACACGATGATATTACTTGATTCTGAAGCCCTGGGCTTTCTTTTCGATGTCGCGAAGGAGACTTCTTGAGGTTCGACTGATGAACGCGGTTGCAGCGGGACGCCAAGAAGAATTATTTTTTGATCTACTAGTTGTCAAACGGCGTTCTCATTGATTGAATGAAGTGACACTGAATTTCGCGAAGGTAGGATTTTCTTCCAACGGGTGAAGGACTGAGACATTAAGCTTGCAGTAGCCTTTCTGCAGCAATGAACGAAGTCAACTCCTACGCACGGGCTTATCAGAGGGCAGATCACATTTCAATGTGCTAATCAGACGGTGAATGAGATTTCCACATATGTGTTCCATGTTGGTTCATCTCAGATTCAGTCGTCGTCCCTAGTAATAGTTCCCTGCAAGCCACGCTTCAATGCCGAGTACCAGGATTTATCCCATCATTACGTTGTATCAGCAAGTCAATGAGAGTGTCCTGTCAGATGCAAATATATTAGCATACTATTCTCCTTATCAATCAAACGCCCAGAGGTGAGATTAAATATGAATAAATCTCACCCAATCATCATTCATCGTCCATTGAAAGCCAGGGTTTCTGAGCTAGTCGACCAGGTCATGCTGGACCGGGAGGTAAAGTGAGAGGCCGATGATCTTGAAGCCCACGTTGTAGATCCATCTTAATTCTTGCCACGCGGGCAGTTTATCGCTCTTTGAAGCTTTGTAGTCGATCAATTACAGTTGAAAGTCAGCGAGAAGGTAATTATGAGGAAGGAATGACTGCCTACCGCCGCCTCCACTTCATCGAACATGATAGCCAGTTGCAGGTTTGTGTCAGATTGGTTCCACTGGATTCGCTCTTCACTCTCTGCTTGTTCATCCTCGCTGTCCCTATCACATCGTCTTGTGACCATTTGAGGACCATACGTCTGCTGGGAAGATAAGACTCACTTAGGACCCAAATCCTTGAGCTCAAGTTTGATGGGGCCGATGGAACTCATGCCGACTAATTTGACGCCCTTTTGTCAAGGAGCTCTGATGTTTGAGTCTCTTTCCGTAGATAAATAGGAGCAGAAAGAGATAAAAGGAAGATTATATCGGTCTCGTTTCACAGCAAGATAAGAATCAGGCAAGTATTCGTCCCAGTGAATGATGTTACAATGAAGCCATGGCAAGGAAAGATTTCGATTTCTGTTTCAGTAAACACGTCACCGTGTCTAGCATCTAGAATCTCCAAAGCTGTTAATCCATTCCCGTGGAGGAACCCTCAGTCTAGGCCTAGTTGGAGTCGTCTTCCTGGTAGCTCCTCACCCCGACGCCTCGTACCTTCTCTTGCAACTTCAACTAGAATATCAACATCCATATTCACAAGCTCTTCACAATGTTCCGGCTTTTCAATTTCCTCGATCCTCTCTGAACGAGTATCACATGATCTCATCATGTTTATATTCAAGCAGTTTAACGAGACATAGTCCTTCTAAACATGTATACGTGCACACGCTCGAGGCCAAATCTATAAACAGCGCAGCAAATCCCGTCCCACGAGAACATGAATCTGTTATTTCTCCCTGTCTTGCTAATAATTTGCTATCTCCACACCCACGAGATCCAAACTTCAGTGCTGCTTGGTGCAATCCTCCCGGCCACTCAACTCCACAATGTCGTATCCCGCAATCTTGTTCGCCCAGCATATTCCCAATTATATTAAATCGATGACTTTTACCATATTACAGCATAACTAGCAACATGTTCTTGTTACACGTCCCTCGCCCTATCTGCTTCCCGGCGTTTGTAGCTCTGAATTTCAGCGTAGCTGGGTCCGCGGTCTAGGGCGGCCTTGATCAGCATGTAGCCATGCTGTCAGCAATGCGTGTCACCTTACCTCGTATGACATGGGCAGAGAAACGTACGCGATTCTTCAGCCGAGTTTCTTTGACTATTGTTCTAATTGGGTGTTCTGTAACCGAAGTTTGTGCCGCAGATTTGAATGTTGGTGTATTTGTCGATGCGGGAGGGGAGTTGATGGAGGAGGTGGAAGGAAATTTCGTCTTCTGTGAGAGAATTTTTTGAGCCGATCTGCCAGCTCATCTATAGCTTTCTTTCGTTTTGAAACTTTGTCAAGTTCTTTTGTTTTTCTTCACGGAGAGCTTCGAGCTTGATCCCCTGTATTGATATCAGCAAGCTAGTCCCGCCTACTAATGTAACCACTCAGCTCCAAGTTTGTCTAGCTTTGGAAGTAATGGAATATAACGAGGAATGTAAAGCTTACCAGGTTCGCCTGAGTTTCCCCATTCACCTCCACCGGCTTCCAGAAATGATACAATAGCAATCTAAACCTTGCCTGATCGTACGCGGGTAACCCATCGTACAAGTACCGAATGCGATCGAGATCCATCTTTAGCGTATACTCCTACTCCAACACCATCAAATATTAGCGTCGCATTCACTTAGACATGCAACCAAACACAATCCTGAGCGCAAAATTTACGTAGTGAGTAGTGAATGAAGTTGGAGAGTTCAACCTTTATCTCCAACGCCGTGTACGTCTCAGGTGGATATTTCTCGTCGGCTTCTTTCATGGTCTCGACAGCGGCTTTGTATTCTTCAGAATCTGGGTCGTGGTTGGGGCCGTAGAGTGTGGTGTAGAGGGAGTCGGTGCGGTTTGGATCTCGGTTTCGTTTGGGACGGCCATGGCGGGGCGTGGATAGTACAAGACGTGATGAGGTTGTGTTGCGACGCTTAATAATGAGGTGTGAAAGCCAAATTCTGAACAGGAATGTTGTGGGTTGTTGAGATGGAGCGTGGATCGTTCATGGCGCACGGAGAGGAACTCTCTTTTCCAGCACTGACGAATGCAGGCTTCTAAAGTTTTGGAAAATAGTCTCAGCTCCCAACAATGGAGTCGCAGATCGCGATAGTGGAAGGAAATAAGAGAATGATTGATGCAAGTCCTTAACGGACCTCAAAACCGGATTGGAGAATGAATATGAAATCTCTTGCGAATTTAGGTACATTTGACTCAAAAATTGTCTCCAAATTTGAGGACGCAGCAAGGATATTCATTATTTGGTTGATTCATTTCTAGACATTGTAAGCCGAGCATGAAGTAAACAAAGGCAAGAAGGCATCGTCAACACCAAACCACCAAACACCATCGCCCCGCGCCCCACAAAAGCTGACCACAACTCCAAGTCAGGATTTCCAGCCAATGCAATGCACAAAAGTAACTCGAACACACTTTGATGCCTGTTACTGTGGCATATTTTCACGCCCAACTCATTTCCAGATCGGACTCTCCTTTGCCTTCTTGAATAAATCGCTCAATCCCCTCCTCCGTCTCCCGCCACCATCACTCTTAACTTCTCGTCCCCACTCATCAACACCATTCGTCGTACCAATCTCCACTAATCCACTAAGTACACTCGGAGACATAGGTCCCAATGGTGGCAAAGGTTTGTTCTTGAACTGTGTGTCAAGACTAGGTTGACGGAGGTGCGGAGTTGAAGCCGCCGGTGTGAGACTGTGGTACGTGTTGTAGCGAGGAATTTCTCGGTTGATAAGGAGAGGTGGTGGCCGGGGTGGGACTTGGAGACCTGGGGAGCGGAAAGGGGAGAGAAGCTGGGACTGCGCTTGAGATTGTACTTCAACCTGGGCTTGGGTTTGGAGTTGAGGAGGGCGTGGAGTAACTGGCAAAGATGGTGGACGGCGGTAGTATGACGATGGCTGTTGCTCTCGTCGTTGGACTGGAAAACTATGGTGGTTGGAAGTATTGTTGAATGGACTGGGAATCAATTCTGGCATCAATTCTGTCTGAACTGGTGCGGATAGTGGCGTCTTGGGCCACAAGGAAGGTTGCATATTTGGATACGGAGGGGGAGGTCGATCCGGTGCACTTTGAGAGCGGTTCTTAACTGGTCTAGGGGTGACGGTAAGCTCGTCTATTGTGGCGTTGAACACGGAAAGAGGGGTCGCATCGTTGGGATCTTGCTTGCGTTTCTGTCGGGTTCGTAAAGTTGGTGATGATGGAGCAGTTCTTGGTCGTGCTCTTCTGGTACAGCGCTCGATTTTGAGCTGAAGTTCTGAGTTCTCCTCCATTAATGCTTTGGCAGCTTCTTCGGCTGCCACTGCTCTGGAAAGGAGTTTGCGATTGCTATCTTCGATTGCAGCGATTGTTTCATCGACGACTTTGATGACAGCTCGTGCCTTTGAATCTGTTAGCGGTGCAAGCGATTGGAAAATGGTTTTCTTACACTCAGATCAGATGTCTGGAATTCCATGCTTGATGGTGAAATATAGACCATCTTATTGGAACTTGGTGGTGCTGATCTCCTGGACGGGTGCGTGACCAAAGCAGTATCCTCCAACTCTGCAATGAAGGAAGAATTGGCCGAGGAATTGGGTGAATCGTAGGGTCCAGAAGTGTACATTTCAAATACTGACTCGACAGACGACGAGGGAGTTCGACCTCCACCAGATTGCTCCCATGCTGTCTGCTCCCAGTCGCCTGTCCCAGAAGCATACTGCCAATGATCATCACGAGCCGCAAGTAGCTTTAGACTCGGAGTTGGTCTAACTCCTCCTGCTCGCCTGGACCGACGAATGGATATCTGTACTGGCCTCAGGAACTCCGTCGAGGTTGCCTTTTCTAACTTTGTCGAACGTCTGTACTCCATCTCTCGTCCTGGAAAATGGTCGGATTGCCATTGTGACACAACATGCGGCATTGCTATTCTGACTCCAGATGATTGCAGATTCATGGGGCATGGAATTTCCAAGACGCCGACGTCTTCTTTCCTATCCAGGATCCGAGCTCATGAATTTGTTGTTGCACAAGCGAGTGAATAAGAAACGGAATCGGGCAAAATTAATCACATTTGAAGTTACCCTCAAATGCAGATTAGCCGTAGGAACCAAGCAGCACAAGAAGCATAGACGTTGAAGAGCAAGAATAAGAAGAGAGAAATCCTAAAATTGGGTATGGGGGCGAGATATATGAGAGAAGTTGAGAGCAGGTGCAAGCGGATCACACTCAGTCTGGGTGGTCCCCGCATTTTCCTGCACTGTGACTTGTGCGGTCCCAATCCAACGGGACGTTTCACTCGAGGCTATGCCATTCGATCGAGAAATCAACCGGGGCGTGCTTTGCAGTATGTTGAGTACAAAAGACGAAGCGCATTGGATAGGACGGCGGTCGCGTCAATGGGTGTGTTGCGCGTGAGACGCCATAGATTTTCGTCTGGAACCGCCCAGCGGTTCCAACAGGCCCCCCTGCATGCGACCTGGCGATATTGTCACATCACTGCTGTCTACGCCGCAAGCCTCAACGCCGCAGCCGTGCTTTGATGTGATGTGATACGCAGTTGGTGATGGATGTGGAGATTTGCTGACGAGAGGGAAACTGGTGTTGGATGAGAAGAGGCGGCGGGGAGTGACGGGAGAATGCTTGTAAATTCAGGTACAGGCGCTGAGGACGCTAACCGAGGCATTGTTGACAGGGGTAATGATGAAGATTTCTTGATCAGATATCAACATAAACTTTCTCTGAAAGCTAACATTCGAAACATTCCTAAACTATGGATCAGAGAAGGAAGCCTTGTGTAAGGTGGAAAGGTCTCAATAAAGGTTCTGGTTGTGATGAAGGCCGCATCCTGGTGTAGAATTCGACCTCCTCACAGCCAATCGAAAAAAGTCGTTAAAGCAAAGAGGCAGGACAACAGGCCAAGCCAAGATCGATGGCCTACTATATTCGTAGAAATAAACTGCATAAAGCTTGGTCTGGCAGATTGTAAGTGACGATTGACCGATGGTCTGAGAAGTATTGGATAAATCTTTCGGCTTCAGAGGATGTTAAGATTATGTTCAGTGAGCGGGAAGCGAGTGCCAGAATGGCCTTAACAAACAGATGATCAAGCGACATAAAACTACCTTAAAAAAGCCAGGGAGAACAGTCTTGCATGTGTGAACACTAGAGATTTACGCATAGTCAACCGGTTCCATGGTTCCACATTTCGATGGTAGATTGCACACCTACTTTGGGGGAACTAGAAGTCTGTGTTTTACTGACATGCAACATGGCTCAGTAGAAAGCTGCTTTGCGTCCTTAGATGCATGTGTCTACACAAGTAATTCTTTTCAGTTGAATTGGCCATCACTCAATTCGTAGCTTGAAGATCATCGTGCCGTCGTCCTAGAACGTCAGGTAGCCTCAGACCTGCATCAAGACCAACCCGGGAGTCAAAACATTCACGTGACCTTGCCGCAGCAAGACGTCCAGAATTACCTAGCCCAGGTGGGATATAGATCACATATAAACGCGCGCGGCAGAATGGAACCTATAGGATATCAATTATGATCTTCCAACAATTCCAACGCATAAAGGTAGAGATGTCAAGCCAACAAGATCCAATCACCTCGAAGTGCATTGTTGACAGCGTCTAGCGACCCTGTAAGCGGCGCCAAGCCCTGGAGTTAAGGTTAAATTTTAGACGCCCAAATTTCTGATTGGCGCTGTCGCCTTTCAACATCCACCTCGGAGATAATAAGGTCTCTACCAAAACCTGTTCACAACTCAGCAACTGCCACATAAACCAACTCTGCCTTGCCTCTTACGCACTCCAAGCGCGCCCGCAAACGTAATCGCACACGCAAACGCAGCCGCAACCGCCGGCCAAGTCTAGCCTCACGAGGCGCATTAAGCTTACCTGAAGACGAAGCAGCGAATCGAGACGATTGGATACCGTGAGGACAGGCTCCAGACAGCAAGATGGACAGGCCTAGTGAGAGAGACAAGGAGTGGAACAGGGAAAGGAGGGAGAAGAGCCGCTCGGTGTCCTACGATTCGGAAGAGGAGCGACGTCGGCGACGTAGACGGGAGAGGAGGGAGAAGGTCGTTGGAGAAGCTGGGAGACGGAATGAAGAGGGTGGGAGGGAGAGACATGGTGGTGAGAGAGAAAGGGATAGTAAGCGCCGCCGAACACGATCTCGATCAAGGTCAAGGAGTCCTGCACAAGAATCGTCACGACGGGATCGCGATCGCGACGACAAGCACAGGAGTACGAGGGAGAGGTCGCCGTATCGAAGCAGTAGTGGCAGGGACAAGGACAAGGATAGGGATAGAGAAAGGGGAGGCTCAGGCTCGGCGACACAAGGACGAGGACAGCTTAGTCGGAAAGCTAAAGGACCATTGCCGTCACAAGCTTCGTCTTTCCAGGCCAATGGTGGACCGGAAGGTGCAGGTGCCGTGGTGGTCGCAGAGGAGAAGGACAAGCAGAAGCCTAACTTCGCGGCTACGGGTTTGTTGGCTGCGGCTTCGAACTCGGTCACACAAGCTGATGGGAGTGCCATTGCGCTCAAGTATCACGAGCCTGCAGAAGCGAGGAAACCACCTGCTAGAGACGACTGGAAATTATTCGTTTTCAAAGGTCCTGAAATACTGGAGACGATCGATCTTAGTTTGAGGAGTTGCTGGTTGGTGGGGAGGGAGGTTGCGGTTGTGGATCTGCCGGCTGAACATCCGAGTGTGAGTAAACAGCATGCGGTGATTCAGTTCAGGTATATTGAGAAGAAGAATGAGTTTGGGGATAAGACTGGGAGAGTTAGGCCATATTTGATCGATTTAGATTCGGCGAATGGGACGGCGTTGAATAAGGAGGAGATTCCGCCGAGTCGGTACTTGGAGCTGAGGGATAAGGATATGATTCAATTTGGGCACTCAACGAGGGAATACGTGTTGATGCTTTCGAAGAGTTGAGGGCTTGAAGGGCATTTCGGGCGCATGGGGACTGAGGTATTGAATGTGGGAAGGGGGCAACAGATCGATTTTGTTGGTGATATTATGCCCAGGCCCCAAGCATATCCTACGCAAGCCTTATTCATGCAAGCCACTCAATATGGTGTTTGTTGGTACACCCAAAGCTAAGCTAGCACTAGTTGACGCCTCTCCCGGTGTGGACCCTAATTAAGATTCTGCAAACAAACTTCGAAAGCCTCGAATCCGGAGAACAACCTCTCACCTGAGGACGAGTCGTGGCTGTCTTGACCAAGTCTTCCATCTGCGCCCAGACTGAAGCAGCGACACGCCTCGTCGACGATAGAGCCTCAGGGAAGGGAGGGAGCTGGAGCTAGCGTTTCCTCTTTGCTAGTTAATATAGACAGCTTGAGATGGCATCTGACTCTAGGAATCCAATCACTCTTCACAACGTCCTCTATCTCCGCACCTGTTCTCTCCATTCTTCATTCTCTCAGTGCTTTCTCCCACTCCCATGCGAGGTCTGTATTCATTTTCCCAAGTTGGTATTCATTTTCCCCAAGTTTTCAAAGATGTTGACCGTCTATCGTCTGCGAGTACAGGACTACCTGGGCGTAACGTGCCATCAAGTGAGCCTCAATGTTTCATCCTCTTTTCAAAACTCCGAACTTGACGTTGCCCAAGTCTTGATGCCTGCTGCTCCACACACGTCACCGAAGCTTTGATTGCGCAACCTTTTGGAATGTTAGGTGAAGAAGTCGAGAGCTCCCCTACCTTTCCTCTTTCATTCCGAACTTGAAAAGAAAGCCTCAACAAGGAGTCACACTCTAGCCCCGGCACTCACAGTCCCGAAACCACTTACCGTCACTCCCTCTGATTTTCGAAGCGGGTGGCGATTGTGATGTTGCAAAACCTGGGGCATACCTCAAGTCGGGTAGCACATGTGACCAGCCATCACCCCCTTGAGTCACACCACACCCCGATACCACAACGATTTCGGATTAAAGTTCGCTGATACCATAACGTCCCTCAATTTTGCGTATCTCACTTGACGATCTCGGTGTCTTGTCGCTCTGTACCACGACGAAAAAGCTTATTTCGAAGTCTCGGTCGCAGGTACGTTGCCAGGCTAAATTATATTCTCCGTATCGTGGAGGCTGTCGTGTAAGGGTGACTCGTCGTAGTACATCCCTACCTAGTTCTCTCTTTTGTTCGCCAAGAAAAGCTTAGCTTGTGTGGAGTTGCACAAGTTGAGATGCCCATGAAAATGCCATGTTTCCCGCGACGCACCAATAGGGCTGTTTGAACACCAAGTGGTCGGCGATGCAATTTATTTTCCTTGAGTGCAAGCTTGCAATTAATGAGAAGGTCGACACAATGATGAGTCAGGTCTGGAATGGTTCCGATAGGTGACATGGTGGCCAAATGCGGCAAATATGAGGCTCTTGAATATATTGCGAGCAATATGAGCCCCAAAAGGGCAGCTGAAGGAAGGGCAACGCATGAAAGGACGTAGTGGAAGCCTAGATATACTGCTCATTGTTCGAGACAAATTGCACTCGCAAGAGATGCTATCTAATACCATCACGTGTGGCCTAAGTGCAGAGCCCCATCACTTCGTCGTCCCCATCTCAGGTTTGTCTAATCTCATCCACGAGGTTCGTTCAAGTGAGGTAAAATGTCTTACCCCGGAGTCAAGTCAGTCGCCCGGACGCGTGCCCACAAGACTGCTGCCGGACCCATCCGGGAGTGTAGCACCAGCCAGGATGCCCCGTATCTGAACCCTGTAAATCCCATGTTAGGACCAAGCCACCCGTCATTTCAACCCTAAAAAGCCCCTAGCCACCTCCTTTAGCCCCTACAGGCTGCAGCAATCCGTCCATCCCGCAGTGGGTGCAGCTGTGCACTGCAACATCTCTAATCCAACCAACTGAGGCAGGATGCTCAGCCCAATTGCAGCTGACCCAGGACTCGCCTTTCTTTCTCCTCCCTCTTCATCTTCATCACACCCTCTCTCAGGGCGCAGTCTATCGCTCTTTCCTCTTGTGTCCTCCTCCTGTCTGCCATGCTCGTGCCCTGTCGTGACTCCCAGTGGCGCACTAACCGTTACATGTCTCCGTGTGACTAACTGCTTTGCGCGTGCCACAGTAGAGAGTACCGACCTCTCCTCTGTACACCGAGACCAGAGCATAGCAGAAACAAGTACGTACCAAGCTAGTAAGGTAGACTCCAGTCAGGCAGACGTCTTGAGCTTCTCTGTCTGTCTGTCTGTCCTCTCTACCTTTTCAACCAATCTTCTGCTACGTATCGACGTTGTATCTGGACTGGATGCCCTTGACTTGCCTGCCCTTCGGCCTTTAGTACAACTTGAAGCTCTGTGTACAGAGACGACCATGACCGCTACACCGGCCGGGCGAACTGAGTATTCAAGGGCATATAAATAAGCTGTATGCCGGCTTGATCTGGAGTGGAAAAGAAGGGAAAGCATCAGTCAAGCACAAGCCAAGAAGAAGCCCAAGCAAGCATCGACTACCGGGAAACAGGCACAGGTGCAAGCATGGTATGTACTCTCCTGCAACTTACCTAAGCCCAACTTTCCAGCACTTCTATCCCATATATAGGACGACCAGAAGCTAATAATATATCTGCAGGGCTCCGCAATCAATCCCGACGATATCAAACGCTACGAAGTCACAGAAGTCTACTCCCACCCCGATGCCAAAGTCGACATTGTCCTCGTTCACGGTTTGAATGGCAACCCAAAGAACACATGGACAGCTCCAAATGGTGTCTTCTGGCCTAGTCAGCTTCTGCCAGCTTCGTTGAAGAACTACCAGGCGCGTATATTGGTATATGGATACAATGCAGACGTCTATACATTTGGTAGCTCGAAAGGAGGTCCGAGGTATGTCTCGATGGTTGATATTATATGGGGAGGTGCTGACAGTGAATAGTTCGGATATGATACATCAACATGCACAAACACTTCTTGCCAACCTAGCTCTCGAAAGGAAGAGTGAAGAGGTTGGAGAACATCCAATCATATGGGTAGCACACAGCTTGGGAGGAATACTTGTCAAGCGGGCCCTGGAGTTATCCTTTGATCTTCAAGGCAATCACGATGATGACCTGCGATCGATCTTCGTCTCAACATTCGGTGTTATTTTCCTAGGAACTCCACATACTGGAGCCGACCCCGCGAAGTGGGGTTTGATACTCCAAGGCATGGTCAATGCCATGGTTCCAAAGAAGCTTTTCGAGACCCACTCTCAACTCGTCAAGACCCTTCAAAGCAACAACGAAATACTCCAAAATATCAACCTCCGATTCCTAGATCTTTATCCAAACAGGTTGCGGATATGTATGGTTCATGAAGGCCATCCTACAGATCTTAAAGGCACTAAACATCTCATTGTCGACCAGACAGCTGCCAGTCCTCAACTTCCAGATGTTCAATACTTTGGTATCGAGGCGACACATTCGGGAATGTGTAAATTTGAGAGCAAGAATGCACCAGGATTCACGAATGTTTCTGTAACGTTGAGGTCATGGGTTCAGGAATGTCCGGAGTTTATACAGACTAGGTGGGAGGCGGAGAGGTTTTTGAGAAAACAGAAGAGGGAGGATGAGATTGCACAGCTTCAAAGAATGGTGAGTTGTCTCAAGGCTGTGATGGATACTTGCTGACTTTTCTAGTCTGGACTCTTGCCTGGCACTCCACGCATGACGAGTACGCCAAACACACCTGGTAGGTCGAGTCCATATCCAACGCAACCACCTAGCATGTTGCAAGGTCCATTCAAGGATGGTTGAGAATCGGCGAGGCACTTTTTTTACTCAATGGTGCATTTTGTTTTTGCTTCATTTCATCTTGCAAGGGCTGCATTGCTCAAAATTGGTGGATAAGGGCTGATTTCTTTCTTGTAGAACCGGGCTCTGTAAATAATTCAATGGTCATCTCCAAATCAACCATCAGTATCGCACCTGATGACCCAATAGGAGATGCACCATACTTTATCAAACCATCCGGATTCCGTCCAAACTCACTCTTTGTCGGCAGAGAAGCTGAGCTGGAACAGATCCATAAGATGTTGTTTGACAAGAAGAGACGTGCTGATGGTACATCTGCTGTCCTGCTACAGTCTCTCCCTGGTGGAGGCAAGACTCATCTAGCTCGACAGTATGTGTATATTCACAAAGACGACTTCCCAGGCGGTATCTTCTGGCTACGAGCGAAGAGCGAGACCGAACTAGCAGCAGGCTTCTGGGACATTGCACGGAAGGCAGCATTGAAACATCTCGTTGGAACAGAAGAAGCAGCTTCTCTAGACGACCCGGAACAGTTCATCCAGATGGTAAGGAAATGGCTGAACGATCGCCATGACTGGCTTATCGTACTCGATGGTATACATTTTACGCATTCGACTTTAAGGAAATTCATCCCTGATAGCACGGATACCAGTATTATCTATACCTCGACCGAGAAGTCGGTCATCGGAGATCACCATTTCATGAACCCACAGCTGATCAGGTTACCACTGCTTTCTGCTAGGGAGGCTCAGAGATTACTTCTTCTCGAACTAGGCAGGGCAGAGCCATTTGCGAAGGATGATCTAAGGTATTCGATGGAGTTGGTTCAATCGATGGGATTCCTCCCTGTGGTCATTCATGCAGTTGCGCAACGACTGAAGACGACCGACGAACCACTCTCCAAATTTGCAAGAACGTACTCCTCGGAACCGAGACTCAGAGGTCTGGGCACGTATATTGCGGTAGTGGAGCAGCTAAAAGGTCGGGGTGCAACGGAAGCACTGAATCTGATAAATATTCTCTGTTTCTTCAGCCAACACATTCCCGTCGAGATGATTTCGCTGGGTCTCAAAGCCCTCCCATCGACCGTTTCTGTCAAAGCCTTCGAGCCAGTGTCAGGCCACTCACTGAACAACACTTTCAAAATCCTCAACACATTCGCCCTCATCGACCGGAATGATCAAGACCACGATCCGGACAAGGAAGCAGCGATCCAATCTTCACAGCATTCCCAAAGCTCAAAACGCAGCAGAGACATGCTAGCAGACAACGTGGACGTCATTCGTCTTCACAGCGTTGTCCAAGGTTTCTTCGCAGACACCCTCGCCGCAGACGGCTCACTGCTCCTTTGGCTTGACCGAGCAGTCCGCCTCTTCTGCTGCAGCTATGACATGGCTAACACACGCATCTCGCGCAAAACCCATGCCGGGCTCGTAGAAGATTATCGGCTGTACGAGATACATGGCAACAAGCTCGCCGAACACCTCAGCAAACACCTCTCTAAACGACTCTCGGCCGCGCAGAAAGAAATCTTACAGGAAGCAGACGATAGTCTGGCTCAGAGACTGGTATCAATCAAGACTGAGATTGATCGTCGCACACCTGAGAGTTCGAGTGTTATTGTTGCTGGTACGGGAAGCGGAAGAGAAGTTTTCCAGACAAGCATCTTTGATCGAACGAGTTCGTCGAGTGATACTGGACCTGAAACCCCAGGAAAATACGACAATCTCAAAAGCGGTATTTCGACCTGGGGAATGGACTCCGAAAACCCAGAATTCGAATCACCAGTTAACGATAATGAGTATACGAAACGGATGGATGCGATTTACGAACAGCATTTTCCACTTCCTATGCCCGAAGATCCGGGGTATGATAGTGATAGGGAGGAGGCTGGTATCGTTGCCATTCCTGGTTCACTTCCTATCCAGTCACCGACTACCCAACCTGTACCGCAACAATATCCGAGAGCTGAGAATCAGAGACCGACGAGTGCAGATGCTGCACAATGGGAAGTCGTCCAACCTCGGCATAATCAACGAGTGAGAACACGTCCGGTCCCAAGTCCACTTTACCGCACTCTTCCCTCGACATCACTCAGAAACAAGAATGGAAATCTAGACTATCGCGCTGTAAGCGCTGGGGCCATCACACCGCATATTACGCACGACCATGCTCAGGGTTTCTTACAAGGCGGGAGCACGGGCCAGACGACTTCGAGAGGGTCGTCTCGTGGTCGCTTGAGTTTTTCTGGAGGGGCGGGAACTGGGATAGGGAAAGGTGAATTGAGTGGGCAATCCGGCGCGGAAGTCAGTCTTGCGCGGATGAGGCAGAATAGTCCGTTGAGTCCGAGGGGAGGTGGCATGATTATGGATCGGAGTAGGAGGAGTAGTTCGTTGAAGCCTGTTGAGAGAGAGGTCGAGCACTCCGGTGCAGATCAGAAGGAAGGAAAGAAGGAGAGTCAGAGGGGTAGGATGATGACTGGCCTGGCGAGTTATGCTGCTGCCGTTGCGGGACCGACTAGAGATACGGTTGAAGGATTGAGAGATTTAGCTAGGGCGGTTGTTGGTGTTGGTGTCTCTGGTGATGGGCATGGTGAGAGTGATGGGGAGAGTGCTGTGGTCGACGATAACCCAGAGCCAACCATGCAAGAAAGACATCATCCCTCAGCGATGGAATCGCTTCAGAAAATACCACATGCACAGCACGCTTCTCCGATCCTCATGCCTCCGTATCCTCCATCACCGAATCTCACGCCTACCCTGGATCTTGCCGAGAATAGGGAACAATATTTTGCAGATGGGAAAGATGGGAATATCTACCCTAGACGAGAAGGTTTGCCGCCTTTCGAACTTGCCAACCTAATGGCCGACACTGGTCTTCCGGCACGTCCTATTACCTACCTCCAAGCAGAAGAAACACCACGAAGGTGGGCAGGTAGAGGACGTGAAATGCAATCCGAATCCCTGCCCGCTAGTTTACTGGCTTCGCATTCTAATATTGACAGCTATGGCTATGGCCAGATCGATTCTATCCCTCATTCCGGTTCCAACATGCTGTATAGGAATAGCGAGAGCGAGACGGATTTACTCAGTCTCTCATATCCTGGCGTTAGAGTGCAAAGAGGGCTTGGATTTGATGAGGGTGCTTACTACCCTGGACGGCCGGAATTTTCATATCAAGGTCCAGGCTTGGATTTCGATGGCAAGTATGGAGTCGGGAGTAAGATGGGGCATTTAAGTCAGAGCCAACCTATGAGTCGTGATCCATCCGGTCAATCTCACTCCGGGCAATCGTTGTCTGCGCATTCGACTGGGGAGATAAACAGGAGTAGGAGAGCGAGTAAGGCGGAGACGGAGCCGGATTTGCGGTTCTTGGGAAGAGGACTGAAGGCTGGGGTGGGAGGTGGTGAGAGTGCTGGTTTCAGAGGAGGGAAGGAGAATAGGTTGGAATTTGCGAGGGCAGCGTTGATTGAGAGGTTAGATGAGTGGGGTTTAGATGAGAAGTAAGTCAATTCCCTTGCTCGCTTTCACCAGCCGCGTCGTTCTTCTTCTCGCATCAGACGAGAGCATGAAAAGAATTGAGTATTAACGATGAACAGCTCTCCACTGCAACCACAACTACAACCTCAATCCCAATCCCCACGCAGACCATCATTCAACCCCACCGCACCAACATTCTCCCCCTCAACCTCCTTCCCTCCCAACCCGGCCACTTCAGTGCTAAACAATCAAAGCCAAAGCCAAAACACAACTCCCTACCCCGAATCCAATACCCACACCCCTGCCCCCTCATTCACATCCTACACCTCCCCATACCCACCCGCCAATACCCCGAATCCAGGATATGGAAGTGGGAGTCCAAGTCTTAGGACATCGCCACGACTCCAACAAGCTCAGATTCAGCAGGATCAGTTGTATAAGAGGTCGCCACCTCAACGGTATCTAAGTCCGGATGTTAGGAATTCTCCACCTTCTCGTACATCACCACCGTTACCCCAGATAAATCAAGTGACGGGATCTCCTCGCTCTCCGCCCCTCGCCCTAGGCGGAACACCAATGGACCGACACTCCTCAGGCTCCGGATCAGGCAGTGGTGGACTCCGGATCATCGATCGTAAAGAGAACGGCGGAGGGGCAGCAGGACGAGGCAGAATGATTGAATTTGGCGATTATCCTGAGCCTGTTGATTATGTGCTTGCTAGGGAACGCGTGCTTAGGAGTTGGGGGGAGAGGGAGAGGGTTGTTAGGGAGAGGAGGGAGAAGTCTCAGTCGCAGTCACAAGCGAAGTCTGGTCGTGGCGGGGGAGTCGGGTTGGGGATTTCGGATCCGGATAGTATACCGAGATGAGAAAGAAGTGATGGAAGAGCAAAGAAGGTGGAGGTGAAAGGCGGGAGATGAGGGGGGGTTGTATATCTACTTGCTGTTTGTTGCTTTGACATTTGCTTGGCAGAGATTTTGGTTTCTGAGGATGTTGCTGATATTTGGACTTGGACTTGAACTTGAACTTGAGTTCAATGGCGTTTGGCGATAGGGAGGGTTTTCATTTGCATGGTTTGGCGTGGCATTAATTGGCGCTGGAGAAAGTGTGTGTGGATGAAGGGTGGGAGATAGGGCATATTGTAGCATTGCAGGTGTATTGAGATGGTAGATGGCATGGATGGATGGATGGACTGGAGTACATGAGCTAGAATATGAGAGTATAAGATGGGGGGATGAGGTGCATGGATGGATGGCCAGATGGTGCATAGCATGGTATGGCAAAGCATAATACACGAATGTAAGTAAGAATAGAGAATATCGCATATCAAGAATTCGACTTTCAATTTGTTCGAACGTCCTTCATCCAACCCTGGACATTGAATGAGAGGTAAAATGCCTTGGTGTTTGCTTGCAGGTGCTGGATTCAACGCTCAAGTGCCCCAAGGACAGGAAATTTAGGCAAATCGTGCTCGAGCCATACGCATGGGGTAGGCTAGAAGGCTAATTTGGGCGAAGGCATAGCGATCTCATAAGCTCCGGCAGGAAATTCACTCAGTTTTTCTCTTCCCTCACTGCGCCACTGCTCGCTCCCAGGAGCTTAAGGTTGGAAGATGACTGGTGAATTTGGCATTCCTTTTTTCTGACCTCTGTTGCCTTTTCTGCCTTTGCTGACCTGTTTTGCATAAACCCGAATAAACATCAATGAAGGCACCTGGATCGTCTACTTTTGGGAACATCGAAGTTAAAGTCGAATGGCTGCTATCACAATTTTTGAAAAACGTTGTTTAGCTGGGACTTCAGACTACTGTGTTTACTAAAGCTGTCATTGACGCAAAGTTCTATTAGTTTCGTCTCATGAAGTCACCTTTGACAGCTGGGCTCCCGAGATCAGGATGGATTCAAGTTAGTCCATTGAGTGACCAGGCCAGTATACGCAAAGAGGGCACAGACAGAACTTGGAAAGGCGGGGCTCACTGCAATATTGAACTTTGAATGAGCTTCAGCGGGAAATCTGGAGGTTAGAGTAGTAGATGCGTGCCAAATACATATGTGTCGACACAAAGTTTTAAGACTATGGGATGAGGTAGAAAGATAGTCAGGACGAATGGCAGATGGCTTCTTGCCGTGTATACATAACGACATTAGACAGGATGTGAAAAATGCACACCACTGGGATCTTGACAGGTACACTCGCTCTATGGATAACTTAGGTCATTACGAATCGGCAAAGCAGGTGAATGATGACAAACACGATACTGAGCTCTGATAACCCAAGTTGATGAGACATCTCCGATGTCTAAATAATGGCCAGTCACCCGTGCCGAGTGAATGTCAATGCCACTTGATTGACTGATGGTTCTGAGTACAGCCTGAGATATGCCGTGTAAATTTCTGTACAGAAATCTTCTTTCGTTTTCTATTTCTACAACTCCTTGACCTCAGGTTGTCAATTACTGCTGTCGCCTGATCTCAATCCTTGGCCACCCTTTGGAAATTCTTTGCTTGATTCAGTGAGTAGACCTGAATTCCTGCTAGTCACTTCAGGTGCGAGCACTTACCAGGTTCAATTGGCCCGGCCGATTTTTCAATTCCATTTGCTCGATGATACGTAGTGTTTTCAAGAACTGGAATTTTCACTAAAATAACTAGGTGTTATAGCCATGTCTGCAACTAAGAATGAACGCTGGGCCAGTGTCGCTGCCCTCCCTGCTGGAGCCTTCTACGCGAATGCCCTCTCTACTCCACAGGATGTACCCATGTCAGTGCAATGCTCATTGAAGATACCGACTCCTTGGACTGTAACGGAACATACAATGGATTTTGAGGTGACTAGGAGGAGGCTGGCTCAGAACATCCGGGACCAGAGATCCTACCGGAATCAGTACCCTCTCCGAGTAGAACGAGTCGTCAGCCAGATCTTCACCGAGTTCAATGATGACCAGATTACCGATTTCTGTTACAATTCCCTCACTGAGGTGTATAAGGAGTGGTTAGACGAAGAGGAGATTGACTGGGAGGCTAATCTTGTCCCTTCATCCAGCAGTGGTACGAGTGAGACTGATCTTCCAGGATCGTACACTGTTACCATTGGGGGAGAAACTGCGCAGAGGAGTATTGTACAAGCTCGATACGCAGGTGGAGCCTGGGGTTTTGGTGGTCTGCTATTTCGCCAGTTGCAGCACCAAAACCACGCCTTTCGTATCCGGGCTCTTGAGAAAAGCCGCAACAAGTTTTACGCATATGTTGAGGGAGTGCATGGACCAGGAATGAAGAGGATGAGGTTTGTAGCTTATGCTACTTTTCAAAGGGGGACTTGACTCCAGAGGAAATTAAGGGATGGGCCTGCATACTGGAGACGCAGAACATGGTCCTCACACAGACTTTCGACGAATCTGAACGAGGCCAAGATGTACCACTATTCACAGCCATGTATCTTCCGGACATGGGAGTCTCCCCTTTACGCGAAACTAATCGCACTCCTTCCGTTCGACAATCAAACGCAGGCAGCGTACCAGATTCGGATGAGGGTCGTGACAAAGCCCCAGATATCGTGTGAAGGGAATGATAGCAGCTTGGAAGAGACAAGGGGGTGGGTCTTGCAGTCGTGTGGAAGCGAGGCTCGAACTTCTCCCTCCACTTGCGCAGCCTCGCAACACCCCAGTTGTCAAAATTGAAGCATTTTACCTGGGTTTACCTCGAGACATACTAGCAGCGAATGGCTAACAACACTTCGACACCATCGTTGTCACCATAGATCTGGTTAGGAAGGAGTTCATCCCCATCCCTGGATCAAAGTCCCGGAGCATTACCCTGAAGCAGACCAAGCAATGCGGTTGGGTATTTGTATATCTGGAATAAACAAGGACCCATATTCACCAAGTCAAGGGACATCGTTTGCCCCACTGGGTAAAGCGTCAGAGAAATGAGGATAGGAGAGGTATAGAGGGAAATCCAGCAGTCAATGCCGCCATGTCTATCATTGACTGGCTGAGAGGTGAAGTGTTGGTCCCGATTCCCCGAAACAGAGTCCGAGTATCCGATGGCAACCGTCGGTTCGAAAATTATTATGGGAAACCAGTCCAGCGCGATACCAGAGGCGCGAAGCGGAAACATGATGGTATTGGAAATTCGGAAACAGGCAGACGAGCATTGGAAATGTTCAATAGCATAAAGAATAACCACAACAAGAGACGTTGACCGCATAGCTGAGCGCACTCATTGGCCCCTCCTATGGCAAGGCTCTGAAATGGCATTTGAATTTAGAGTGGAATTCTGACGGCTCCTTGTCGGCTGTCGGTGATCGCCTTTGCTTTGAGATCGAACATCACTAAACAGGTTGGTAACTTTCAGACGTGGAAAAGTTCATTTTCCGACATTTCCGATCTTGCAGCGTATCCTTTGCTATTTTGTAGCACACGTCGTTGGAACTCTTTGTCTTCACGATGACAAAATGATTGTCGTCCTGCCGTAGTGCTGAGGCCGGAGGTACAGTGACCATAGCCTGGATTCGCCTGGCTGATCCGGCCCGCCAGTCATGCCCGAAACGCCCTCACTTTGAAAATCCATTGCTGCCCAACCCACAAGGATTTGAAGTTCCTATCCTTACGATAATTACTTTCATTTGCTTATCTATTGATATTATCAAAAGTGAGAGTTGAACATCAACGTGCCTTTTCAAACCGTTGAAGTGATGCCCGTGACTTCCGTGGGGGCACACCACAACACATGGCAAAGAATCACCACTTACTCTCTTCAAAAAGACATTGTAAACCAGTGCCAGAATGCACAAAGGTTGTAAGGTATTGTACAAGTGCTTTGAAGATGGGGCAACTGGCGATAGTCAAAAGCAAAAAAAATTGGTGCTCCGCAAAAGACCGGGACAAAGAATCGACACAAAAAAACCGACCAAAAAAGGGCTCTGCAAAGCCAAAAAAGAGCAGCTTCGCGCCCGACGAGAGGCTCGAACTCTCAACCTTGGGCTATTCTTCTTAAAAGGCCCCTGAGATAGTCAGTATCAACAATCCAACGACTTTGGGTCAGTGAATACATACACGCGCTAACCAATTGTGCCAGCCGGGCTTGATCTGTAAGATGCTTAAGCTGCTTGTGATGTCGACGATTTCCTTATTTGATTACATACGTACAACAACAAAATCCGGCGTTGTGGGAGTCACTCAGCCCCAAGCTTCCCTTAAGCGACCCTATTGTGAAGCCGTCCGGTGCAAGCGAGTCTTGGAATGGATCCTATTGCGTAAGATAATCCCTGGAATGTGCTGCATGGTGCATGAAGAGTGGGGTGATTTATATCACGTTATGGGGTTGCACGTGTGGACGTTCCGGAACGGAGAACTTCAGGTCTTTGTTAGGGCAATAGCAGGAATGCACATAGTTCTTTGGCTGGCAATTGTACTGTCAGGCGTTTGTGCTACTACATCATTATGTCATGGATATGTTGGCTCCGGACTTCTCAAGTGCCGACTAAGCTTCAGCTCGCTAGCTTCAGGGGACACAGAACTTCAAAAGTATGGCTCTTGTTACTTCTCTTTCGGGATGAAAATACGCAGATATCTTGGATCGCTTTTCACTTGTGAAGGTCTTTTCTTTTGAAAGAGGGCTCGTTCTTCTCAGGCAGTGCGACAATCTTGCAATTGCAGTTCGGATGCACTTGCTTGACTCAGGCGCAGGTTCACTTCCAGATATCTCTCGTTCTTGATCTACCAGCTATTGAAGAGCAATGCAATCTACCTTCTCTTGTTTATAAAATCACAAAACAATATTCCTTGGCTCTCCGTTCGCCCACGCCTCAATATTCTCACCAACCGTCCTCCTCAACTTCTCAATGCTACTCCTCGCCCACCACGCAATATGCGGACTCAAAATCAATCTCCCATCAAGCTCGTTCCCCTCTTTCCTCCACTCATGCGCCGTCCTAACAAGCACATTATCCATTCCCGCTGGCTCCTCAATAAACACATCCGTAGCAGCAGCATGAATCATCTTCTGCTTCAATGCCTGAACAAGTGCGTTCTCATCCACGATTCCTCCCCGTGCAACATTAACAAGTAGAGCTTCTTCTCGCATGAGTTCAAATTCTGGAGTTGAGATCAAATTGAGTGATTCTGGCGAGAGTGGTAGTGTCAAGAAGATGGTGGTGCTTGTCCGGAGACACTCCTTGAACGAGACACGACCGTCTCTAACAGAGGAACTGGTCTTGCGTTCTGCAAATTGGACTTTCGAGCCTAGCGCTCGGCATATTGTTGCTACTCTGTTTCCTGACATTCAGTCAGCTAGTGCTATACAGGACTGTGAGACTCCTCAGGACCCCTCTCCAAGTCAAAGCCTGAAGGAAGACCAGCAACCACATCTCAAGTGTAGACTCACCAAGTTCACCACCCCCAATAATCCCCACAACCTCCTCCCTACAAGTGCCCGGACACTCCCCAAATTCATTCTTCAGACTCCCCGTCTTCCCCCACTCCCCACCACTTACCGTCAACCCATGCATCCTCACCACCTTTCTCCTTGCCGCAAAGAACAGCGCAATAGCATGCTCAGCCACACTCTCATTACTCGCAGCAGGTACATTGCACACCGTGACGCCGTGCTTCTTGCAAGCAGCGAGATCAATCATGTCGGTGCCGATAGCGAGCACGGCGATGAGTTTGAGGTCCGGACATGCTTGGAGAGTCTCTTCAGTGATGGGGATCCGGGTTGTGATTGCGATGTTGGCGGGTTGGGGGGAGGTGAGGTGGGAGATGATGGTGGGTGTTGAGAAGGGGACGGAGGGGTAGCTGGTGTAGGTGTGCTTGAAGGAGGGGCTGAAGATTGGATCTGGGGTGTGAATTCCGTCCAGACGGACGATGTGGAGGGGCTTAGATTCATCCATTATGATACGTGATAGAAATGATAAGAATATAAATGACCATTTGAAGGTGGGCGAGATGGGAATATTCTATCCCGATGTCTTCACAAAGGCGTAATCACGTGCGTTAGTTCTCCACTTGTCATTCTGTGCATTAAGAGTGGTGTATCTTTAGACAAGTCTAGTAACTACAAGCAAGAAACTTCCGGGATGCATCACCATCTATATGTACATAGTCTACAGGTATCTTTTCTCTTCCTTCTCCTCATAAGACTGGACTTGATCTCCAACGTGGAAATCGAACCAATCATTAAAGCCCATTCCACACTCACCACCCTTCTTCATTTCCTGAACATCTTTCTTGACGTTCTTCAGCGAGGCCAGTGTACCTAAAAATGTCAGCAGAGTCCCAGTATCAGGTGGAGAAACATACCATCAAACACCTTTTCGCCCTTCCTCATGACCCGAACTTTGGCATTCTTCGCAATCGTGCCGTTCCTTACTTTACATCCAGCAACTGCCTTATGCTGTCGTCCTTTGACATTAATCTCAAAGATATGAGCAATCTCGGCTTCACCCAACACACGTTGAGTGACCAAAGGCGGAAGGTGTTTGCTCAATTCTGCCTTCACATCATCCACCAAACGGTAGATGATGTTGTGATCAATGATGCTGACCTTAGCCTGCTCAGCAAGTCTCGCAATATTTGGCTCGATTGGCGTATTGAAATTGATCAAGTGCCCCTTGGCTCCAGCCGCATGTTCAACATCAAATTCGGAAAGTTGTCCAACTCCAGATCGGAGGATATGCGGTTGGACTTCCTTGTTGCCTAGTGCTGAAATGCTGTCAATGACAGCTTCCACAGACCCACTGACATCACCCTTGATGATGAAGTAAATCTCCTTTGGTCCAGTTGCCTTAGCCTCTTTGCCAGTCTCCGAAGCTACCGCATCGACTTCATTCGCAGCCTCAAGAGCAGCAGCCTCGGCTTTCTCGCGCTCTCGCTTCTCCTGCTCGGCTTTGCGATTCTCGTTGATAGCTTCCATGTCTTCGGCCATTTTATCCCGCTCCTCCTTCTCGAGTCTGTAGTCCACAACACTTTTGGCTCTGCTCTCATCAGAAGCCTGCAAGACTTCATCACCAGCAAGCGGTTGCTCTCTCCAACCATCGATTTCAACAGGCGTTCCTGGACCAGCTTCCTTGATCTCGACACCTGCCTCATTTCGAAGACAACGAATCCTTGCCCAAGTCTTGCCGGCAACAATGAAATCCCCCGGTCGCATCGTACCTCTTCGGACAAGCACTGTAGCTACTTTGCCCATGGATTTGATACTTGCTTCCAGAATCCAGCCTTCTGCCTGACCATCCGTCTCCGCTCGCATGTCAAGGATCTCGGACAAAGTCACAGCAGCTTCTTCCAGCTCACCCATTCCCTGACCAGTCTTTCCACTGACACAGACGACCTGAGTGTCACCGCCAAAATCTTCCACATCAACACCATGACGAGCAAGATCCTGCTTGACACGGTCAATGTTGGAATCTTCTTTGTCAATTTTGTTGATTGCGACAATCATTGGAACTTTCGCTGCCTTAGCATGGTTGATAGCTTCAATGGTTTGTGGTTTGACACTGTCGTCCGCTGCCACCACCAAAATAACAATATCTGTAACATTTGCACCACGCTGGCGCATGCTCAGGAAAGCAGCGTGACCAGGTGTATCCAGAAAAGTGATCACCTTTCCGGAAGGCATGGGTACCGAGAAAGCTCCGATATGCTGAGTGATTCCTCCGTGCTCCGTAGCAGCAACAGAAGACTTTCGAAGGTAATCCAACAAGGTTGTCTTTCCATGATCGACGTGACCCATGATAGTCACCACAGGAGGTCTTTGAGGTAGTGATGATGGATCTGCAGCCGGCTCTCTCGCTCTCAGATCTTCAGACTCCCCGCGGTCAATGATCGGCTCGTAGTTGTACTCTTGGGCAATCAAACCAGCATTCTCAGCATTCAAAATGTGATCATGGCCCGTCTGCTCGAATCCAAGTTCCTGCATCTTGTAGACGAACTCGTCAACTCTGACTTTGAGAGCCACAGCCAAATTTGACACGCTGATATACTCTGGTAAGAGAATTGGAGTTGGAGCAGCAGCTTTTGCTGCTCGTTTCTCTGCCTTCTCGCGTTTTCGCTGCGCTTTCTCTTCAGCTCGTGCTAGAGCAGCATCCAGATCCGCTTCTTCATCATCATAGTTGGCAAATTGCTCTCGTCGCTTGGCCTTATCTCTGCCCTTTCCCTTTGGTACATCGTAAATTGGCTCTTGGGCTTGTCGTCCACGCACTTTTCGCTTCTTTTCTTTTCCGTAAGATCGACTCTTCTCCTCCTCGGCGTCTTCTGTTTGCTGCACGGATTTCTCAGCAGGCCTGGAATTCATCTCGAAGCCCCGCACTGCATCTTGTTCCACAATTGGAGCCATAGGCCTGAAGTCGACTTGTGTGTTGGATTCTGGTCGGCGCCTTGTGTCTCTTTGCCACTGGACATCTTGCCTTTCGACCTCTTCGAGTACCGGAGAATCCTCAACGGAAGGTCTAGAGAGATCTAGACGCCGAATCCCAGCAGACTGTGAAGAGGACTGAGCGCCGTATGAAGGTCTCCCCGAAAAGTTCCGACCTTCTGATCTCGGAGAAAGTGGAGTATATCTCCCATGTCTAGCCTGCTCTTCCCTCTGTGCCCTTTCCTCCGCAAAGTTGTTCCGTCGCGGTCTTCGTCGGTCCTCCTCAGCAGCTCGAGCTTTGGCCGCTGAATCTCTTTGTGACCTCAATTGACCCCAATTGGACTGGTCATCCGCAGAGGGTAGATTCTTCCAATCCGAATCCCCCAGCAGATGCCTTATCCTTGGACCTGTCGACCCGTTCCTGACCCCTTTCAGATGTGCTCGATTTGCTTCATGAGTCTCCAGCGCTTTCCGTTTGGCAACTTCCCGTTGTGCTGCTTGTATCCTCTCAGACTCCGTCCGTGGAACAAGTCTTCCAGCACGAGAGCTTTCTGGTCCATTTCCTCTGCCCTGAGTGACTTTCCTTGCTTGCGCCTGTGCTTGCCTCGCAAGCATCATCTCTCGCGCTTTCTTCTCGTGCGGATCGAGATTATGAGTATGCGGAGAATCCGTTTGAGCAGTGCCCTGTACTGGTATCTTCTCGCCAGGACTCGATTGGGCTGATGACTTCGAGTTTGGTGCAGCTACTTCAGGTATTGAACTTCCTCCAGCATTGCTCCAACTAGGTCCTGCTCCAACACTCGAACGCCCCCAACTCACAGCTGGTCCCAAACCTCCTGCAGGTCGGCCCCATGTTGGCTGCGGTCCTCTATTCACATTATCTTCCCGCAAAGCAGTAGCCTCTGCAGGAGGTTTCGATACCGGTCGGGAGGATTGTAGGAATCGGCGTTGAACATGGGAAGGTTGTCGAGCTTGACCCAGCCTGTGGGCGCAAAAGGCACACAGGGACGGATTTCCTGTTTCCTGCATTCAATTAGCTCTTGACTAATCAACATAAACGATCCGAGATATACAAACCTTTATTAAACTGCGGCCCCTCATGGTTCTTTGGATGGCAAAGAAGAAAGTCCAGAATGGACAATGTATGAACTTTTGAAATTCTATACGGGAGGCGGCACGGTCCGGATGCGCATATTTCCCGATAACACTTATCGGATTTCAAGCTTCAAGAAATTCTAGCCACATACAACTGGAGCGCAACATGCCTCCAAAAGCGAAATCCAAGGCGAGAGCCTTCAAAACGATATCTTCGACACCGAAATCTTCTACATCAAGCTCCCCAGAACCTCCCACGCCATTCAAACGAGCCCCAGCGACCCTCGAACCCTTCCTTTCCAAGCTCGACACATCACATATCTACATCACGCATGTCGACACGAAACCCAAAGACTTCAAACAGAAAATATTTCTGGTACCAGTTCTTATGAATGTGGTGATAATTGGCTTCATACTATGGCGGATCAAGATCATTGCGCCCTTCTACATGAAGATATGTTTCTCTCTGATGGGAAAACCGAACGAGATGACGGTGGATACTACAGGAATGTCGTTCAATGATGCCTTCTTGGTGATTTTCAAGAGGGCATTGGTCTTTCTTGGAGATTTGTGCATATATGTGTTCATATGGCCGTGGCCAAGGGAATTCTTCGCTGGGAGGACGATTGGGAACCCTATTGCTTGGAGACTCGCGGTTGGATTCAGGCCACAGGAGATCATTGTACGGAGGAGCAGGAAATGGGACCGTACAATTGGGAATGTGCTGGAGCAAGGGAGCGGGCAGGACGAGCTATTTGATATCGTGAGGAGGGCAGTTGATCCGATTTGGATGGCGGAAAAGACGGGATATTTGATGCTCAATAAGGATTGGGACCTGGACTGGAGGTCTATAATCATTGCGACGAAGATGGTGGACAAGAAGATTCTGTCGATACAGGACTTCAAAACAACGATATTGCTGCATAATGAGGACTTTGGATGGATGGTCATTGAGACTGCTGCGGCTGGGGGAAGTGCTGCCGAAGAGGAAGGGAGGAGGAAGATCGTGGCTTTCAAAGACGAATTGACTGCCCTAGGAAAAGAGAATTTGTTCTTCAGGTGGATCGAGTTGGTTCAGTATGAGTCCTCACGGCCTGGAGGCTTTTCTCCTGAGAGGCAAGTGGAGACGATGGCCAAAGCGAAAGATATGTTCGAGTCCCAAGGTGTGGATTTCGACAAGTTTTGGGCCAAAGTTGGGGGCATGGAAGGAATGCCTGGAATGGATCAGATGTAGAGAATCAATACCACATGATCTATACGTCCATTCTATGTCATGGACGACGCAATGTAGTCGCGAATGTGACTGGGAACTCGAGTGTGTTTCCTCTAGGCCAACTATTTTTTTCGACATTACTTGGGGAACCCATCTGGTAGATAGTGCTGTTTTTCCTACCTATCCAGTCTCGACGCTGCTCTCAAATCTCTTCTACTCCTACGACTTGGACCAGGCTACTAAGATGACTAGTAGAACTCCTGCGCTTTAACATAGTCGACCCAGAACATCTGATATCCAGATAAGGGTGCTTATCCTGCTAGTAACATCGTACCGAATCAAATCAATCGCTGTAGCGACATTGAGGGCAACCTCATTCTGTCACTACAGCAGAGGTTCCGCCTGGTTTCTGGCCCCAACACACAGTTCTTTACAAAGTCAGATCCATTCCTCCTCAACAGATCAGGATGAACTTACACATCTTGATATGCATGGATATTTTTATTTCTCAGATCTCTCCTTATATGCGCACACAAAATCTCAACCTCTTCACTCCTCCACTGTATCATTCATCAGCACATATCCCATTACTCAAAAACAAATATTCAACAACTCACCCCAAGATATTTCGTCATCAAGAACATTGCCCATCCATTAATTCCTTCATCCCACCCCAACCTGTTATAAGCCCCAATTTCCTTCATCTTCTTATTAGCAGCCCATGGTCCAATAGGCCACTTGAACGTTTTCCTCTGCACATTCACAAACCCCGCACTCTCCATGATATCCCTACTCTCCTCCGCAATCTTGAAGCTCTTCCCAAATTTCTCTCCACATTCCCACGCTATGGGACCCCAGCTTTCAAGTGAAGTCCCCTTGATAGAATCATCTTCCGATTTTGGGATTACAGAAATCTCCGTCTGTTCAAACCAGCCTCCCGGCTTCAAGTGGTCGAGGATAGAGGAGTAGAGCGCGGGGTAGTCGGCTACAGAGCCGTATATACAGCGCGCATGCACAAAATCAAATGAGTTTTTCGAGAACGTCCATGGCAGTGTGAAGTCATCTATCTGGAACTCGAGATTCGGAGGAACATCGGTAGGTTGAATAGGAGAGAGATCTGTCGCTACGACTGAAGCCGAAGGATATAAATCCGCTATATCGATAGCCCAAATCCCCGTGCCCGTTCCAAGGTCGAGGATGCGCTGAGGGTGGTCGCCTATGGGAGCGAGGAAGAGCTTGCCGTCTAAGGAGAGGTTGAAGATGTGGTGGAAGAGATCGAGGTTCTCTTGCGCTGTATCATCGTTTGGACCCCTGGCGTAATACCCTTGTCAATATATAGAGTCTTTGGCTATATCGCAAGAAGCTTGTTTACCAATATGTCCCGGCGCGATAGCTGTGGTATCGTCGCCCGTTCTCGTACACATGTCTGAAAATCGCAGAGTACAGCGATGTTGTTTCCGAGGCCGCATCGCTATCGCCTCCGTAGGACGAGTCATTATCGTCGAAGTCATCCACACGCAGTGGCACTTCTGCCGGAGCTGTACTTGAAGCTGGTTCTGAAGGTGGAGGTGGATTTGCTTGCGATTGCGGCTGCGGGGTCGCATCGGGGGTATCACTCGCCTCTGCCATGGCCTAGATCTCCCTAGATACGTAGGACGTGGTGTGGCTGCAGGAGAAGAGAATAAAGCCCGTACAATGTCGTAAGTCATTAAGAAGAAGGCATCGGAAGCGATATATTGACTATCTCGACGTTGAAGAGGATTTGAAGGACGACTGATCCGCGCGAGCGAGAGCAGCCACTCTTCTTGTTGTCCTGCTCGGACTCGGAAAGCAAAAACGCTCGTTCCCGCACGCCGGCGTGGATGTTAGTGAGGTCTTTTAGTGGGTGCGAAGATAGCTCCAGTGTTAGAGACACGTTTGGTGGTTCGATAGTCCTCTCCCCGCGTCTTTTCTGCAAAAAGCATGTAAGCATCGGGATGTATGATCCTTGTGCTACCTGAGACCTGATGATCCTGGCGAAGATCTTGGGGTCTTCTCCGGGAATCTCACAAGCGATGCTCGCAGAAACCGTAGATTTCTAGGGGAGGGAAATCTGCAGCTGTCCAAGCGCTTCCAAGCAAGCGATGAACTAATTGGCCCAATAGCGCGAATTGATTGATCCAGATCAGGTTGGCAACGGAAGAGGATGCTCTCATCTGGCTTTTAGATCAACAACTGCCGTGCTAAGCATATCGATCGACTTTCTTCATCACAATCTCGAATCTTCAGGTACCACTTTTATGTTCAAAACAGCATCTAGTCATAAGGCTATCATTTTGGTGAGTTTAATTTCTTTTCCCTCATCCAACGTTATCAGATGATTGTCCTAATTTCCTTTAACTTTGACCCTCACTCCTTTAGAGTCCCATTTCGGATACGGCACAAGATAAGCATGTTTCATTTGCACATCCGATAGATCTGTCTCATGTAGCTCAAAGGTAAATCGACTGAACATGACAGCCAGAGTTATGTAAAGCTCGGCTTGCGCGAGGCTACAAATATGTCAGTCAAGCCCAGTAAGCAATGATGTCTCTGTCGGATGCACACTCACTTGATTCCAACACAAGCTCTTGAGCCCTTTCCAAAGGGTACGAAATACTGTTCCAGGCCGGGATTGTTAATCCATCGTTCTGGAATGAACTCTTTAGCATTAGGGAAAATAGACTCGTTCATAAGGATATCGACGTTTGTCATGGAGACGGGCGTATTTGGCGGAATGACCATCTCGCCATATTTGATCGCAGTATCGGGCGCCAAGCGGGGATCCCGAGTCACAATGCCATGAGCAAGCCGAATACCCTCATGAACACACCCATTAAGATATGGAAGCTGTTCCAATTTGTGCCAGTCCAGCGGCTTTGTCGATGTCGAGCCCGCTGCAGCCAACTCCTTCCGCAGATTTTGGAGAATCTCAGGGGTCTTGCTGATGTGGAAACTGGCCACGGTGAGAGCCCACGAGGTGGTGACAAGACCCGCTGCTATAATGAGCTGTGCTTCGTCTCCCAAGCGCGCGTCCGATTTTTCTGCTGGCGGTAGGTCGCTATTCAGTAACTCGTGGAATATCGTGGGGTGGTCGACGTGCTTATAGGCATCATTCAACCCCTCTCGAATTTCTCTGACCTGTCCTGCTAGGTCCTATACCGGGCCCGTAAGTATACTTTCATACATGTGATCGAAACGGATCGCAACTTACCTTTCTCATGCCAACGACTGGCAAAATCTCAGGCTGCATCTTCTTCACCACCCATTCCGGCATGACATCCAGCACCGGAAACACCCACGAAAAATGCAACGCAAAATGTCCAACTGTGTAAATGGCTACAAGAGCCTCATGAAACGTATCCCTGAAATCAGGACTATCCAAATGATCATAACTCCTCGCAAAAGCATACTCGGTAATGATGTCCGTCGTGAGAGCCGTCAACGCCCGGCTCAGAGGCAGCACTTGCCCATCCTGATACCTCGCGACCTTCCGGCAAAACTTCTCGACCTTATCCAAGATCACAGGCTGAAAATCCTCAATCTTCTTCACCGAGAACATAGGGCTCATGGCCTTCCTACGCAAGCGATGGCGCTCATGATCCGTAGTGGAGAAACTGTCACTCGCATAGCCGAACCTTCCTGAAAAATAAAGATACTTGTCTCTCTTTCCAGCTCGATTATAAAGCTGTTCATAATAATCAGGATCATCGATATGCAATTCCGTCGGGGTGATACGGATGATTGGTCCTGTTCTCGTGTTACCAACAAATTTGACAGCCAGCCACCAACATATTTATGCCCGAGGCGGCACGTGGAACACTGGGATGACTCATGTACGTACCATATTTCTTGTGTAACTCCTGGATCTTGAACGTGAATTGACCCTGTTGGATCACGTCGTAGTAGAACTCGTACCAGTTCGTGAGCGCAGCGAGTTTAGGTCCGGGAAAGGCCGCAAGTGGACTGAGGACCAGCCTGTCAAATGTGACGGCTGCGGCGTAGATGATGGAGCCATAGAGTAGGACGAGAGCCAACTTCAGCGGAAGGTCCGTCACTGAGTTCAGGTCTATCATCGCCATGGCGAGACGTGATAGTGATGGCAATAGCGCCGAGATAATTAGGTTTGCGGTCTTTGGGAGGGGATCGTCAGGAGATGCGACTTTGTAATTGGTATCTAAGGATTCGCGGTGCCCAGACGCTAGGTGGTCGGGGCTCGGAGCACAGCGTGACAGCGTCCGTACCTGTCAGCGATAAGGAGGAGATTTTGGTGCCTTAGGCGTCGACATTTACCCCCCACGAGGAGATAGGTGTTTGATGGATGTTGATGGGGATTGTGATCTAGACGGGATGGTTTGCATTAGCTTTGCAGATGGCGAGCTTCCTCTTTGAGAATGTCAAAGGGTCGTGCTTCGAGCCGAGTATCTCCCGAGAGAGGGGAAGCGAGTGGAGAATGCTGACTTCCGAGAAGCCTGCTGTTCGGAGTAAGGATAAACAAGCCTTGAGTATTCTTCATTGCATCTCTTTGGCAATTTTGAGTACCCTACCAGAATCGTGCATCTCCATTCTCTTGTGTACGAGGTGGTGAAATTAGTTCAAGTCACGCTTTAATTACCTCGCTAAGTAATAAGCGAAGCATAAATAGTCAACATTCACTCCCATTGGGAAAGTAGTGGGGTGGTCGCATAGATATGGTATGAATCACAACACAATGGGCTTGTACTCAGTCTTAATATCAATTATTAATTTCGCCATCCAGTCTCGTCAAGTTTCAATCAGCATGGAAATCAATTTGAGCTCCATGGGAATATTAGCTTGCAGACCTTGAGTCATGAAGATCACGCCGCCCCTGCCCTCAATTCGCAGGCTATTGGATCGGAATTAGCTTATGAGTCTGGTTGAATCTATCTTACTTATGGAAATGTGGGCTCTATGAGTACCGTCTTTGTAACAGCGTGACTCGCTTGACAACCAGGAGATGAATCATAATGTGCTTTCGGTGTGAATAGCGTGATGTTCCCTCGGGAAACCGTGGACAGCGAACGAGTTATGATGGACGCATCGTCCAATATGCATCGATAAACATCGTGAATATCAAAGTTTCTGAATAAGTGGGGTGTAAGTACAATTTGGACCCCAAGAGTCGGTACTTTAAAGTAAGACCTGATAAGTAAATGCCTTCCTTATTTCCCAGAAGTTCGTGAAAACGACTACTATCAATATGAGATAACGTATGTGGTGATAGACAAGACTTGTATCTTTCTATTCGGTGTTTGCCTGGGGTCAGCGACAAGTGTAGCGACATGGCACCTTTCCAGCAACTTTACTCGATCTCGAGCCAGAAAGAGGTCTCAGACTCCAAACCTCTTCCGTCTCCAAGCTGTGTCGAAGTCTGTCATAAAGGTCCTCCAGTGAGGTTCTTGGATCCAGCCGATGAACAAAACCTTGACATTATGCTCTACGGTATATATCTTGGCGTAGTTTATTCGCGAGGCATTGTCAAGCTTATCACGCGGTGTCAATGGAGTCATGCGTATGGGTTGAAAATCAAGCTCTCGCTCGTCTGGCAGAAGTATCGGCGCCTCGGTGTAAATTATGGCATGATCCTTTGCCTTGATTCCCGGCTTTCTTGTTCCTTGACTTCCGTAGGTGAGGATTGGCCTTCATGTATAAGCAATTGGTCTATGAAGGTCAAAGTAAACTTACAGGCATTGGCAATGTCCATCATCTGCTGCCGCGATGATGAATCGACGGATAGACTCATACACCTTTTGGCCTTTGTATCTCCCCTCTTTGGCCTCAAATGGTTCTTTTGTCACGACCGTTTCGCAATCTGTTGAGGCGGTTGACCGACGAGGCTCGCCCTTAGGCTCGGACCACAAGACCTTGAACACCTGCTGCCTAATCAGTTTATAGACATGGATGTTTGTCTCGCTGTACTTACATAACCAGGTCTGAAGTCTCGCGAATGGTGAACTCTGAAGTCTTCACTGAATGAGTACATTCCTTGGGATGAGAGACTCGAACTCACTGGGATCTAGTTTCTCCCTCGATCTCTTCCTTTGAATTGTTGGTATGTTTTTGTGTATAGTCTTTGAAACCTGTGCTGTGGTGTTGCTACCCATTGTTGAACTAGGAATGCTCGGTAATAGCATGGTATGGGGTGTTTCGACGGCTGTATTGGGCACGCTTGTTGAGTAAGACGATGGCCCTGGAGAATAGCTCATGCTAGGACCAGAATCAGTGGCTTCGTAGTCACTGCTGCCACCCATAGTCGACTGGCCATGAAACCCACCAGCAGGTGTGCTTAGTTGTGTTGCATCGCTGCTCCACTGTGACTGTGTATATTGGAAACTTCGCACCGGACTTCCCCGTTCTGGTGCCTTCCATCCAACAGGGACAACAGTCGCCAGAGAGCTGCTCAGAGACCCCCGATCTTGATTATCTGAGGCGCCGTACCGTCGTACGGGTGTCTCGTCATGACTTTCAGTATCAACGATGTATTCTGCAAGTTCATGTCAGCGGAAGTGACCATGTTGTAAATCTGCCGCGAATCTGCTCACCAGTATTTGTTTCTGAAATAAAGTTCTGGGAAGCATTTACCCAGCTTATACCATGATTTCCGGGAACGAACTCATTTGCAGTTGGGTCTGATCGCCATGATCTTTGCTGTATAGGGATAGGATCCGAGGTAGAGGAGCCTGTCAAGGTAAGTCTTGTTTTCGGAAGGAGGAGTCTAATTTAGCTCATGGCAACCACAGTCAGGAGTCTTATGACTTACCAGTGTTTCCAAAACTTGAAGATGAGTTCTCGACACTAGGAGATTGTTCACGTTGCAAGTACTCCGCTGAAGCGGTGCTGCCGCCAATAGATGTCTCGGCAAGGGTATAAGTCAACTCATTTACATGGCCAGACGCTGGTCGATCGTCTCGATAGCCATACTCGTCATTCTCATAGTATTGTGAGCTGCTGGGCATCGAAGAATGGACCAGGGGAAAGTATTGATTAGGGCTCAGGCCTTCGTCGTTGCGCGGGGTTTCTGAAGTCACTTCCCGGGTACGGTAATCAAACACAGTTTTTCCTAGATGTCAAACATCAGAGATTTTTCACAACAATTCAACGTTCAATCTTTTTCTCGAAAGCTCAAGCGTAATGTCCACAGAAAGGGAGAAGAAGAAGATCTGGGGAGAGTTAACGCATGACTCTCCTAAGTACCTTTAGAATTTATTCGCCAGCGATATTCTCGATCCTGTCGCCTCTCGTCCTGAGTCCAGTCAGTCCACCCGTATTCATTGGTGACTGCGTCCTGTCTTCTAGAGCGATGCCTGTCATTTTTGTTTGACATAGTGTCAGACAGGTCGGCTCAGCAGCTGCTGGGTCCGATCGCGAACTCTGCCCCGTCCGCTTCCCGCGGCGATCTCAAATAGACACTTGGGAATTGAGGCTCAACTGCAGCTGACGTCCACTTGTTACTATGCAGTGTATCATGTTTTGTTCTTAAATATGCATATGCGACCCAACATGGTAAGGCAGCTGTGTGAGCCAGTCATGGTTCACGAGGTGTGATCTTATTGGATACAGGACCCGGGAAGTTTAATGCAGCAACGGATGTCCCGTCAGTGCTCAGGGATGCCTTATCGTCTTGCAACCTCTACGAAAGAGATCCAGGGGTCACATTGAGCTGTGCAACCATGGCTTGTAATCTTGTCTTGGAGTTGAACATGGTGGCGTCAATGCAGGACTGTGATCTCATTCTGTGAATGAGGCGGACTAGCGAGACGACCTTGTCTCCAACACTTTTCGATATAACCCATCCCACCGCCAGTTGGTCTCAGTCATTCGGCGGCCAGACACCTGACTTAGGCGAAGATTTAGTACTGGTATTCCAATCACAGCTATGGGCTGATTGCTGATGGCCATATCCGACACGTCAGACAAAAATGGACTCCAGCATTCATGTAAGGTGCCAGCCAGCATTCTGTTCACTTCCCTGGGAAGGGAAATATCTAGCTTCACAGGATGACTGGGATGGAACCAGCAGCTTAGATGAAAAGTGGAGGAACAGGAGAGAGCTATACTTAGAAGAAGTGAGACGACATAAAGCTCGAAGCTCCTCGGAATCAGGAGTGAGCTATGCTGAGAGTCACACACCGCTTACCACCCAATTGGCCCGTAGTCTTCCTACTCCGCAGCTTTACACAATATCCGATCAGCTCAAAGAAGTCTCTCAACTTCCAATGTCGAAAACAACTCCTGACCTGAGCCCCAGCTTAGAGCGTTATCCAGACTGCATTGATCAGATTGAAAATGGCGATTTGCCTCTGACTGGCGCCACCGCCGAACAAGAAACATTGCCAGATCTTCAGCTCAATACTTCCGACCAGGATACAACACATCCTACTATTGGTCGTACTTCTAATTACCCGCCCAGGGAGGGACCTTTGGAGAGATATCTCGCTCAAGCTGATTATGTTCCCAATGCTGATGGCTCCCAAGGCGTCCATGAAGCCTTGCTCCGTCTACGTTCGTTGCGAGCGAATGCTTTACAACTTAGATCTGTCATTCGCACGAAAAGAAAGCTGTTACTCGATAAGCAGTCAGAGAAAGTCACCACAGACGAGGCGTTCATGAGATTCGTTCGGGAGCATATGTCGACATTGGCGAATACAACCTGTTCCACGGAAGTGATTACTTTGAACGAGCTTTTCAAAGCCATGCAAGACACTCGAGATGAGTACGGGCCATTACAAGACGACTGTGACCAGATAGAGCGGAGACTAGATGATACAGAGTTTGAGATGGGAGTCATTGAAGGGCGCATTCACAAAAAGGGCCCAACCAGCACACTCCTGACTCCTTCCCAGGATGAACGCAAAAGTTCGGCGAACGAGGTTTTGCGGCTGGGCCCGAGCTCTTTCCTGAATTCTGGTCCAGACTATCGAAACGAATACCACCCTTTACACTCTAAGTATCTGTCCAGGCTCGGGGACTTGGATCTTGCCAGTGAAAGGTTGAACACCCTAGGGAAAGAGTACCATGAGCTTCTTTCGAGTCGCGAATCAAAATTGCTAGTTGGACTCGACCTGGAGGAAAACTTGCAGGCCTTATTGGCTGCTCTTCCCGAACAAGAATTAAAGTTAAAAGAAGAAATAGTTGAAATCGAGAAGGACGTCGACAGATTGTACTCAGATTGTTTGGCCGCAGGGATAGATGTTGACAACGTCGATGATGCTGACGACTTTCTGACAAGCGACGAGTACAGGAGTGAGGAGGGCAGTAACGAGAGCGGTGATATTTTGGAAGGGATTTCATCTTCTCATTCAGAAACATCGAGCAGCCAAAGTACGTTCACGCTCCCTTTTCCCCGGACAGAAGATGAATTGGCAAGTATCAATCGCCTGCGGCCAGGTTGAACATTTTCAACAAAGATAACAAAGAAACCCCTGGCTACTTGTGATTGTCAGGCCAGTGGCTTGCAAGTCAATCTTATTCATCAAATATTTGATGATATGTTTGTACAATGTAAAGTGGGTCTCAACACATAGAAGTGGCTGTTCGACATGCTTCATATTTGGACCAAAGATGAGGCCAACAAATTCTCCAAAGCTCACAACACCTATACACAAAGCTCCACGGCCCAAAGCTGAAAGTCTACTGTGTTACGTGGAAATCAATATGCGAATTCAGTCGTCCCAGCGTCAGCCTATCTCAGCACTCCTCCAAGACTTCATTTCAGAGAAGCCCCTGGACTGCTGGAATGCCCGGAGAGATCGAGCGGAAATGAGTCACCGAAGAAGAGCTTATTCTAACTTCTATCTGATTAGTTTGATTTTATCCCGAATACTCTGAGCATTGAGAACAGTCATATCGACTTGGGAAACAGCAGGAGAGCTTCGTGTTCATATTTATACAGTGCGGGCGTCAAACGGCCGGTGTACTTCCTCCGAGATTGAGGAACTCTTAGGACCATGGGACACCAGATATAAGGGCTGGTGAGTTGACTTCTTTAGGAAAGGCCTTTTAAGATTTCCACAAACGAACCAAATGCTGATATGAGAGGCCTTCCGAAGATGGTTGATCTGGTTCACCACCCTCGACGTTGTCCTGAACACCTGGCAACTGGCTCATGAACAGTAAGACGCAACCCTTCCATCAACACTCGCCCTATGCTGAAATTGCTTATAGCAGCGTCCGTTTTTTTTAAGTCATCGCCACGAGTTTGATTTGCCTAGACTGCAACTGGCTGGCACTTTGAAAGGAAATGATGGCTTCTCAAGTAAAATGAGAAGAGAATGAAGGCGGCCCCGTCAGACCATGCTGGACCTCTTGACCGGTCATGCGAGGAGCCGGCATGACAGCAAGGACTTATAATAGGCTGAAACCAAAATGCATGCAGTCCCGGACCAAAAAAGAAAAACACTGGTGAATCGAGATGCTTGTGAAATTTCGAGGTGTAACCACACAGCAGCTCCTGGCCAATAGATAAGCAGGGGTGGAAAACGTTGATCATTGGATTTAACAGCCACCCTATCGCCTGCAGCCCTACGCGATACTTGCAGACCAATTCATTCATTCCTAGCATGGATACTTACTGGTCTGTTCTGCAACTAGTACTTTGTGGGCTTGTGTTCGAAGTGCCAGATCTCGCAGAAGTTGGAATCCCAAAACGTGCTTTGCCTCTCAGCGGCCTGAAGACGTTCGTGAGGGACGTACCAAAAGCAACATGAAGACACGAAACAGTTGCAAAGTCGTCTAATAGTCCACGAGTCTTTTCGCTATGCTCTATAATCCTCTTCTGTTCCACCCCCATGTCCAGCATCACCCGAGGCAGTCACAGAGCGCGCTCAACCACCGCCAAAAAGTATCCTGCCCCCCAAACACCAACGCAAATATGCAACGACTCTCGTGACAGAAAGTAAACTCAACGGATATCTCTGATTTCCCATGCCTTCAAACACCCCCAGCTCAGTTGTTACACAGTCGATCTCCTATCGTGCAGTCTGCTCATAGACCTTCGGATTCTCTCATGTGATTCTTCCCGAGACTTTAGAATACGACGGCATCTTCTGCATGTAGCCCCGCATGTATTCGGATTCGGGCATCGGTCAAGGTGGCCTTGACACATTCGATCGTTGAGGTTGAACTTCAGGACGGGGTGGCCAGGACACTTTCGTGGCTTCAGTTCTGCTGCTTGTTTGGAGCTTTTGCTTCCCATGGCTGTGGACGGTTATGGAGTCTCAGTACGAATGGATGAGAAGAGCTTTGAGGTGTGAGATGAGTTGAGCTCTCGTGCGACGAGTTGAGGCTCGTGGTGGGACTCAGTAGAAACTTTCGAGGTTCGTGTTTGTTTCGATAAAGAGCCTGGATGAAGGAGGAAATTCGGGCTGTGCCTATGCCAGAGTATTTGACTTGGAGGCCATTTCGGAAGGGATGCAAAGGTGAGATGACCGAATCACAGCGTGCGTCATCGACAGGACTGGTCCCACTGCGCCTCCTATGAGACCTGTGAATCACTAGAGTGAAGACTCTCAACGTATTTGGCGGCTGCGTGTGACTTCTGATCGGAGTAGTCATTCAATTATTTTTGTGCTGAAGAGGGCGGGATTGGTCATAAGCGAGGTCAACAAAACAATGCGGGGCACTCAATCTTGTACCCTCTCTGACTTCACTACGCTTCTGTTCAGCACGTCATTGGCGATGCAAAGTTGTTTATAGCGTGTCAATTTAAGTTGAAGCTGTAAAGTTGGATTTCTACGACATTGAGATAAGTTTTTGCAGGGTGCGCGACGTTGAAGGGCGGGGTGAATGGTGGTGTAATGCCTGTTCTCTAACTACACATCGCCTTGGCTTGCAGTTGGCAGGCAACGGCCTTTAAGTCACCATTGGTACCTCCATTCGTAACAGTTTATTCCATGGGGAAATGAGGGTCCAATTAGACAATGATTGACATGTGCTTCGTGACTACGGCTGTCGTTTGGACCGGTTGCAGGAAATAGTGACCTTTGCAGGCTAGCATCCTAGCCCGATAGTCATAATTCTCCTGGAGAGTCTTGGAGGTGGAGCTGCCCATGATTTCTGATTGATCTCCTTTGGCTTCCCCTCAGCGGGTCGTGACAAAGGCTCGGAAAATATACCTTAAAGAATTGCAAGTGTAAGTATCATGAAGTCGGTACCGAAGGTAATTTCTCTAATGCTTCAAATGTTTAGGTGAACTGGTTGAACACAGAACCGATTTTGCCAAGGTTTCTGAAATGCGAATTGAAAACGTCCAATTTACAAGGCAGGTGAAATACCATGAATATATTCACCGTGTCCATGAAAACTCCTCAGGGGAGGAATTTTGCATCTTTCATCCTATCCCAAGCAATCTTATACCCCACGACAGTGTCTACCACGTCCGTAAATCCAACGGACTTCGCTTTCGTAAGATCGTACTGTCTATCGAAGTCAAACACAACCAGCATGAAATGCACAAACAGCCAATTGTAAGAAGTAAAGACCTGAGGATCAGTTCCGATCCTCTCGGCCAACTTCTCCCAAGTCCCCACATTCTCCGCCGCAAACTCTTCCATACTCTGAATACCGTCCTTGGGCCCCTCGCCAAGAAGCCCAAAATATTCGCACACTCCAGGCCAGACTTGAGACCATGACACAGTTCCATTGCCAATATTGAAAGCCTCGCCATTCCCACACTGTCGATGTTTTTTGCAGCGAAGATTTCCATTCTGGCGAGCATGTCCTGGGACGTGTCTGTGTGGAAAGCGTGAAATCCTTCTTCGGTGCCTGGGAATGGAACAGAGCTACCGTCGCCATTGACTTCTTTGTAGAGCGCGAGATAAATGCCGAGACCTTGAGCGAAGCTCATGACGTTGGACCCAGGAACAAAACCAACGACGACGTCCGGTCGGATTTCGGTGAAGGTCCAGGATTTGCCTGCTGAGAGCTCTTTCAAGACATCGACTTGAGAGTAGTAGAAGACAGACTCTGCGAATGGAGATGGGATTCTTGGTAGGGACTCTTTGAAGGGAGTGTTGCGCTTCAGAGGGTACTGGACTCTATATCTGCGGATAATAATCAGTGAAGTCCGATTCCATTATTTGATTTTGTCTCACCCTTTGCCTCCGGTTTGCATGATGACGATCTTCAAATTGCTCGACACCGACTCGATAGCCATTATGGATGTTCTGACAAGGGTGGTGTTGACCTCCTTCAGCTCATCGAGATCGTCCTTGTGCACATATGCTACGAATATCAGTCTTCAAGAGTTGAATACATAGTGATGAGAGCTCAGCGATGTATACCTGTAAAGAACACAGGAGAGATCGACTCGACCGAAGGCACCTTGTCCTTCAGCAGTCCTGCGACCTCCTCGACGGGCTTGGTGAAGTCGATGCCAGAAACGAGACACAGCCGAGCGTCAACTGCAGGTAGAGAAGCCTTTTCAAGTGATAGTGGTCGATCTGTTGTGCCTGTGATACGGTCGAAAAAGGTCGACGTTGGATAGTTCCCAATTTGGTTGAGAATGCCCCAGCCTGATATTCCAGATGCACCAAGAATGAGTGCGTGAGCCATCATTAATGTGTAGGTCCAGAACTTCGACGTAGTAGTGAGAGTGTATCGTTAACAGATGAATATGATTAGAGCTACTGGATCTCGACTTCAATTGTTGCAACGAGTCTGTCTCATAACAACAAGTTGACGGAACGGGACGCCGTGTGCCGTGTTGTTGTCCAACGGTAACGATAGAGGTTTCTAATCAGTGTTCTTAACTTCGTCCCAGTAATCATTTGGAAGATTCAACATTACAACTTCGAATCAGCGTTCACCCGCCGGGCTCGGTTTCTTGAAATACCCTTGATCCAATCGCCGGCCTCAACTATCGGCGTAGCGTGTCCGGCTCAAAATTCTGCCGACCGGTCCCTTCAAAACTTCAAATATACGCGTTTACCACATCGTGGCACATGAGGAGGGAAAGAAGGCCCATCACTGAATGTATGCCGGAAGGTACGGTGGTAGAAGTTAAAAGTTTGTAGTGGCAGAGCGACTGCCCAAGAGCACCGAAATAGGCCAATCGGATTTGGTTCCAGTGGAACAGAAGCACCCAGAATTGGCCATCATAGAATGTGATGCACATTGCGAGCGCTATGTAGAAGCTTCGATGGCGAATGGTCTCCAAGTTGTTGGTGTTGAAGCAAGGTTAGATCTCAATAATTGGCGTTGATAATAAGCTTGCCTGAAGAAGCCACTGGTATCCTGGGCGAGTGAAGGCTGACACGGTGTAATAAGCCGCAGGCGCCCCGGCCCATTTCATCCATGAGGGTGGCCATGTTACTGCTCATAGCTCTCTAGTAGGTGAAAAGATGTACCACAGAAAATCACTCCGTGCACGTTCTTAGGACGCCCAAGTGAGAGCTCATCGGCCGACGGCGACAGGATCGATGCTGCCATTCTTGACAGAAGAAAAGTATCACCGCTATAGAAGTTTTGTGACAGAAGAGAAGCCTGATCTCAGCAGCTACTTGAAATTTGCCCGCTGAAACCAAATCACCGCAGACGAAGCGGACTCGAAATACGAGTCATCGCAGACGTAGGTCACGAAGGCACTAGCCGAAGCAGAACGATGCGCGTACAAGCGAAAGTCAATAATTACCCGACCAAGAAATTGATCAGAGCATCGCGTAAGAAGCTGGAATCCCCCAAAGAGAGCAGAATGAGCGCAACGACGTTGTTTTCGAGACATTCAAGACTAGTTTGATAAATTTCGCTATTGAGGCGTTACTACCTTCATGGCAAGTACACTCCGCTCGTCCATGAACCACGTTGCGACCGGCGGAGTCCAACTGAGATACTGGCTACGCATGTAGATGGAATGTCGCGTTGGTGATGAAGGGTAGAGAGAACGCGTTTCAACACGCAATGGATAATCCTTGTCCAATATGATGCCTGAGGCCACAAACTAAACCTTCTTCTAACGGATCTGGAAGTTCCTGGGCTTCTGCAACGTCGACGCGTCTCACCACAACACTCACATTTGCTGATACTATCCACAACTCCAAAACTATTCCGTCCATCCTGGCAGTTTTTACTTCACTCAAATTACCCTCCCTCAGACTTCCATTGTGATCCTCGAACCCCAACGATATCAGCAATCTACCGCAACCGGTTTGCGAACCGCCTTCCCCAGACCCCGCCTCGCTCTGCCAGAGCAATCAGTTGATTGCCATACCTGGAACTAATGGAACAAAGGCGGAAGCTTGATAGTAGAGAGATTCCTGCAGATATTATAGCGGCGATCGGCGGGCGAGCATTACTTAGGTGGAAGCCGGATTGGCGCAAATCGCAAAATGGAAACGGCCTGACAGGCTCAATAACGCGCGCAAATCCCACGACGGGGGACGACCACACCGTAGCAAAGGCGGAACGCAGTGCCGTGGGCAGCAAAATGTGTCTCTGTTGGCGAGGCAATAACTTCGTGGAAAATGTCCGAGTCAAGAGGAGCACTAGTGGACTTTTGCACATTGCCATACAGCATCCATCGGGTCTAAGAAGGCCGGCCAGGAAGACGAACAAAGAGAGCACATGAAATTGGTGCAGATGTGCTAATTATGCTCAGCAAAACTTTACGCTGCGAAGTCGCTTGTAAAACTGTATGTTCGTGCTGCTTCACTTTCAATGCTTTATGAATTCCTGTCAAATACATTACACGCGCTCCTGGCTCCCTTGTTTCCAAGCCACATTATGCCCTTCTATTCTCTCTAGTTTACAGCTCAGTTCCTCGGTTTTATCTTCAAATATCAGCCTCCGCCATGCGAAGTATGCGCTCCCACTCGAGCCTCGGAATTATCCAACTCAGGTATCCTCACCGTCTTGTTGGTTGGTAATTCGTACATTTGTGGATATTGAGGCATGTTTGGCGTTGGTGCCATGCTTGACGGATGCGGAGAACCCGTAGGAAAAGTCGCTGTGCTCAACGGACTCTGTGGCGACGCTTGTCGGATAGGCTCGTATGACGGCGCAAGTTCGTACGAAGGTGTGGTTGAGTTGGTATATCCGCTCTCTCTTGCATACTGGAGATCGTCTCTCATTGGTATGGGGTGATGCTGTGCCTCCTCTTTCTTCACGGGTAGGCCTTGGTACAACTCCGCTGGAGTTCTAGTCCCCATGATTGGTTAGTCATACTGAGCCCCTCCATCTGCGGGGGTACTGAGAAAGTGCGAATCTTTACGCTGCTTGCGACGACGATAGCAACAGAACGCAATGAATGCGATAGCTATGATGGCAATGACACCTGCTGCAATGCCGATTGCTATCATAGCGCCGGTCGAAAGGCCTCCTTTTTGACCTGTCGATGGTGTTCCAGTGACACTGGATGAATCTGTGCCAGAGCTTGAACTTGTGGGTGAGTTCTGGAGTGAAACTCCTGTTTCGGTACCTGGAATGGTCGAGCCACCGGCTGAGCTTCCCGGAGAAAGTGGTTCAGTCGTTGCTCGACTCGTGGGAGGCTGCTCCGAACTTTGGCCAGCCCTTGCAGATGTCGTGCTGATGTCCTGAACATCAGAGCTAGAGCTGATGGCTTCGATGGTCGGGGGATTGGTAGCGGAGTTTTCCTTGAAAACACCTCCGGTATAGAAGAAATCAATGGACACATCTGGATTGTCACCAGGCCAGCGGTAGGATACGACCTCCCCGATCGAGGTACTACCACATCCATATTGGTAATAACCATCAACGAAGCTATTCTTGTAGCAGAGCTCAGGGCTTTGCGCAGAACATGTCAGTATCAGAGAAAGAACTGTACTGGCTGGGATCACACTCACCAAGTATATACCCCATAAACAGAATCGCCTCGAGGAGGATCATCCCTCGTGTCTATACACGATGTATAGAGAGCATCGCAAGATGCTGCCCCGCTTGCACAGCATCCGACGACCTTTATGTCAGTGAACCAGGCACAATACGACTTAGAACCACAATACGCCAACACATGGTCCGGCCCTTGTCTGCGATCGAGTCAGTACAGTTTGACGACCAGCAATGAGTACAACGCACGCTCCGCAAAGACTGGCTGGATGAACACCTCTTTCGATCAGCTTGTGTGGTTTTTTTGTTGGTGCTGGAGTCCAATTGGCAGTGGCAGCTGGAGAGACGGTCTCTTGCGGACCAATCCACCGAAGTCCCGAAACTGCTGCGATGCACAGCCATAAAGGAAGAATTCTGTAATTCATGATTCTTTGTATGTTGACCTCGGTCAATGAATCGGTAAGGGCGAGCAAGAGAGGAATTTCCAAAGTGGATTGACGAGGCTCAAGTATTCATTCATCTAGCTGGCTGTCAAAGTATCCCGGGAGCATGAGACATACAGGGGGTCACACTACTGCATGTTCCCATACTCCCCGGAACAAGCGATATGATCAGGAGAAGATTCACTCGTTGGCAGCGAAATGTAGGATGAGAATGATGTTTATTGCCATCGTGCAGCTAGGCGGCCCCGCAGCGCCCAAAGCAGACAAATATTCCTTGACTTATCTGACGATCACTTTTGTTTTTCTTTCCGGAGAGCCTTATGGTCACCACTTACTGAAGCGAATTCAATGTGCAAGGCTGAAGCTCAATGAGGGTGAATATCTATCGCTTGTGCCAATAGAAATCTTGGTCTTGAGAAGATCCACGTCGTCCTTGAAGTAGAAACACACCGCTTGGAATGAGGCATTGGAGTTCAAGCCAACGTGGCTGTGGGATCAAATCCTGGCATGATTGCTTTCACAGCAGCTCGGGAAGCCGCATCTTCACGGGACCTGTCTCACCTGAGGGCACTGTGTGGCTTGGCTGGCCACAGTCGATATTCTTGGAATAGTGGTGGCACACGGCCTACTCTAGCCGTTGGTGATTCTGTCGTCTAGTTGAGCTTCTTTGTATTCTTGTGCAGATTGTCTATCTCTGGCTTCACAAATGCAGCTCGGCCCTCGAGGCTGGGCGACCAGATGCTCGGGGATCAGACGGTGATCTGATTTCGCGAGGCCTTGTCCATGAGCTCATCACCTTCCCTGTCTTTGCGATCGCAGTAAAGCAGGTCAGAAGAGCGTGCTTGGCGCTTGCCAATGGTCGTGATAACAAACTCAGCAAACCTCCCCTAGATCTGAGTTTCCGCGACGAGGCTCTGGAGGCTTCGCACTTGCACTTCTACCCTTTTTCAATGAGCAATTCTTTGCGACCACGATCCCTCTGAAATGGCTCTCTCTCATTTGCCAGAAGAGAAAGAAAGGTCGGGGCGCTTCAACTTCGCACACGCTCAACCCCTCAATTGCATCTGTCCACGAAATGATCAGACTATCTCAAGCGTATCGAATGCCTATCTCGTCCTTCAAAGATCAAATCGGGCTCGACTGACTTGATCAAGTAAGCATTATCGAAGCAGTCGACATCCCCGGACATCCCAACCCCCACACGCGTCCAGCAACCAACGATGGCTGGATGAGGCACCACTATGAGGAACCACACCTTGGCAGATACAGTGTTATTTGGCTCGTTGTCTTTGTCGCCCCCGAGATCTCTCTCGTTCAAGTGGTCGACATTTCCCTGGACTATTTCCAACGCCTTGCACTCATTCAAATTGGCAGGGTGCATTTCCATATCGGCAATCATCCACCCAACTCTAGCTTCAGGGACCAGATCTGAGTATCCCCCTGAGTTATCAACCTCGTTGTAGTAGATATGGTAAATTCTAGCAGCGTCCCATTGTTGTTGCACATGTGCCCGGAGTCTACGGGGACTGCACGCATCCAGACAGACGTCAACTGATCGACTATGAAGTATGAGTTCTCGATCGGAACCTTCTGAAATAGCCCAGTCCAATTTACTATCAGCTAGCAGTTGTTGGTGTATCTTAGGCCAACACTTGACATAGCCTGTCATTGCAGCCCAAGACCAGCTTGGGGCGCCGCTTTGTTGACTTCCTTTTTTGTGGCCTCGCAAGTCATTGCTCCATAAAAGACCTCTCGCCATATCTTCTTTCCACATGCCATGCATGTAGGTCAGTCCAGTGTACTTTTTCATCTGCTCGGCAACACCAAGAATCGCAGGCAGCATATCTTTTGGATTCGTCAAGCTGCGCCGCGAGTATTGCTGGACAAGGTTGTACCACAACTCTGGTGCTTTTTCAGCGGACTGCGGATCAGCCTCCAGGTCATCCAATTCTCGTTTCAGCCTGTCGGGGCCAAATCGATAGAATTCCTTCATGGCCACACTGTCTCCAATTTGGATACTGCTCTCACGCTGGTGACCCGTGCGACATTCGAACAGGACATCTGATCTCGCCATATGAAGCACTCGAGTCGAGAGGAGTCGTTCCTGAAGACACCAAGCTCGAGATTCTAATACAGAGTTCTCGTAAACATAGCGTGCTGTTGGGATCTTTCGTCGCACGAATACGTTCCCGAATCCTGGCAATTGGACACAAGCGACTTCTCGCCGATGGAGCATTCCAGCGAAACTATTGTTTGAGTCCGAAGCTGCTATCGTGACGAACGAGTTTTTGTAATATTCGTGCATCTTCGCGCTCTCATGCTCCCAGTCCGAAAACCTGTCTTGAATAATACAAAGAGAATCAATCCACAGGTATTTGATGCCCAATAACCTCGTGATTCTGACGGCATCCCGGAAAGTCGCGGGTAATTCAGAGTACGGGATCTCGTCCATATGTTGCTTCACACTAGCGACTGTTGTGGTAAGAGGTCGTTCGCCACCCCAGCAATGGCTGAGCGCTGTATATTTTCCCCTGGTCATTCCTATCTCGCGTAGAGCGATGCTGTCACCGTCTTTGCCTACATCCAGAACACGACTTGGTAGCTGTTCTTGATCGGCTTGACGACACTTGATATGACTTTTCTGGCAATTCAACATCCACGGCAGCGCGACATGTGTCACTGCCTCAGCGGGATCCTCGAAGGTTGATCTGCCGAATATCTCGTGCTCAGATGGAGCTGGAGTAGCTAAGATGATTAACTTTCATCTCAGACCGATTTGAAGGCTTTGTTACCTCTGTCTTGAAAAAGCTCAAAGAAGATATCGTCCTTTAGCGGACCGGTGTGAGCGCCGCTCGGTGATATTTGGTAGTACTCCACATTAATCCTAAGATCCCGAGAAACGCTACATTGGATCAATACTGTTCCATGTCCGTACCTATGCAGATTTCGAGCAATCAGGCTGCAGAGAGCACAATTTCCTGCTGCCTTCGACAAAGCTTGGTAGTCGTGGTATCGCACCTGAACAGCTTCGGAGTTCTTTGCAACCAGAAGTTGGGAAATTCGTTCACAGTACCCGCACAAACGGTCCAAGTCTACGACACTCCCAGGCATCCTGTTTGTGGATGGTAATATTGACATAGTGAACTTGGACATTGAGCTGGGAGTCTTGAGCTTCGAATTCGAAGTTGAGGGATAACCAGGCTTCCATTTCACAGCCACCACCATTCTCACCAATCAGCTGAATTACACGTGTTACTGCAGGTTCCAAATTACAGGGGGACTTGGGTGCGTTATTTTGTGCACTACTGTGAACTTTGTTGCGAAGAGCTGAATTGTTTCATATTTGATTCGTATCTGATGGCAATATGGTGGGCATGTTATGTTATCGTGGAAATGGGTACCGATCAAGGACAAACTTCTTTGGAATTGTCAGTTAGTATATGAGGTAGCAAAAAGTCTTGCTACCAAATACAAGAATTCGATTTTACTATCGTGGAGACCACTTTTCTTACCATATCTTGTGTTTTTCCACACAGAATTCTGAGAGTAGAGGAAAGCTTTCGGAACAACTGATATGTGCGGTGTGATGGAGGGGAGTTCAGCAACCCTATCTTACATATCCTCCCAGTTCCTTCCAAAGTCAAACTTCTGTCTTCGAAGCCACCGCAACGACTTATAAGACTTACATGACTACCCGACAAAGGCCTTCGCAGCCTCCAACAAAAAGTCCACAGTCTCCTTGGGCTTACTCAACATCGGCGCATGCCCACTCTGCACCTCCCTCATCACCACATCCACACCCTGCTCCCTCGCCATCCTCACCAACATTCCCTGGACCTCAAACGGCAACCCCTTATCCTCTTTCGTTCCCAAAAACCAACATTCCACATCCCTCCACCCGGCATAAACATCTTCACCCCCCTCACTCAACGCCTTCACACTCTGCTTCGTCACATCCCCAACACACTCTTGCCCCTCCTCGACAGGCAAATCATGATAGAACAGCTCACGAATACCTTCAGAGTCGAGAGTGAATTCTGCGAAGCCCGTGGAGGAGACTTTCCAGAATGGAGGAGGAGATCCGCCGCCGCTGGTGAGGAAGTCGGTGCCTGTGGTGCAGAATCCGGTTGCGATAAGGCAGAGACCGATGACATGTCCTTGTCCTTCTTCCTTTTCAATCTCAGCTTCTCCAGTCTCGGCTTCTAAATGCGATCTTCTTTTCGTCAAGCCTCTGATGGCGCTTGCACCGGGAAGACTGCCGTACGACCATACGACGACAACGACATCTCTACCTTTGGTGGTTTCTGAAGTGATAGCGTCACGGACAACGTCAAGATCGTCCTTGAACGTGGTGTATGCATCGCCGAGCGTGGAGGGGAGGGTGGGTGTCAGAGAGTTGTAGCCGTGGTTGGTGAGGAGGGCGGTCACTTTTGACCAGCAGGTAGGTTTGTGCCATGCGCCCGGGACGAAGATGAATGTCGGTTTTTGGGAGGAGGTCGACATTGTTGCTAAGACTATGCGTGAGGTTGAAAAGCGTTGGGGAATGGTATCGCGATTCCAACTTTGATGTTGATCCGATCTTCACATGAAGTCAAGATGAGCAAATTAAATATTCTCCAAATTCTTCAATAGATATTTGAATTGCGAGTTGAATTTTGTCAAGGAAAATGTCACAGGGAATTGGTCCCTGAAATACCGCTCCCTTCCCTCCATTTCTCACGACCTCAAGATCTCTCGCCCGAATTTCAACGGACTTATGACAAGCCTCTTTTGCTTCAGCGTGCCGTCCCTCCATCGCCCGATTGTGTTTCGCCGACCCTCGCCTAATTTCGCGAGCCCCTAAGTCTTCTGACCCTATTTTCGCAGGTCAGGGCGGAGGATTGACCGCTATGCAGCGTTACTTTTGCTAGGGCGAGGGGCTGGTGTACAGCAGCACCAATGGGGGCAATTTTAGGTATCCAGGTGCAACAGTATGCGGGGGCCGACCGGAGTGGCTTGTTTAATTGCGGAGTCATGTTGGGTATGATGATGGGCGATAGGGAATCAACGCCTCAGGCTTCATTTTAATGCATCGTAAGTCCTTCGTGATGGATGATCACAGACCTCTCTACCAACCAGGCGCCAATCCAGACCGAACGCCATTCCCTAGCCCAGCCGTCGAAAACAAATCCTTCCATGCTCTAAAACCACTTCCCAGTAATGCCACCAAGAACCATATTCCGCTTCTGTTTCGAAACATATTTGTTCACATCATCTGCCCAGCCTTGACTGTTTTCCAGCATCTTGTCCGTGCTGTCACCCATGATATTCAATTTCTCCGTCCTCTCATTCAGCTGCCTTGTCATGTAGTCGCCCCATCCCTCCGTCGAAACTGTGCCTGGCGCTGCACGACTTGATCCTTGGCCTCCAGAGCGCGCTCTGTCTTCTGCTGCTGCGGCTGCCAGCATGCGCTTACTTGGCGGGCGGTCTGGTCCCCCGATGAGGAGATCCAGATCTGTGGGGCTCACATATTGTGTGCCTGCGATCCATTGTAGGTTGGAGATGGTCGGGCGAGGTGGAATCATAGCTTCGGGATTGAAGATCTTATCGTTGGACTTGGGAAGGCCGTGACCGGTTCCCCAGACACTGAGCATGGCAATTTCTGATGGGCCTGTCCAGCCAAAGATATCACCAGACGAAGTGACAATTGAATTCGTGGTTCTTGTTTTGTCGAGCATAGTGAGAGGCGCTGACCGAATTTCTTTGAGGCCCGGCAGGGAAAATGCTCGTGTTGTGCCGTCTCCGAAAACGCCTACCAGCGCGTGGCCACGATCTTCAAATACTACGACATTGGCGGCATCACAGAAAACATCGTCGAAGGTCTTGTGTGCTCCTTTGGCTGTTGCTGGTTTGAAGATACGTGCTTCTGTTTGCGTGACTGGAGACATATTAGTAGTTGCATAACTCAACTCCAAAATTCAAACTTACCGACTACAAGTGTGCCGTGAGTCTGTTGACCTGTTCGGAGAGCCCCGACGGTGGCTCCTGTTGCCGGGGCAGGTCTTCCAGTATCTGCTACAATTGGCGATATTGAAATGACTCTATCTGCCAAAGCAGAAACCCCTGCAAACTGAGCAGTGTATCGTCCATCTTGTTGCGGAAGGACTTTGAGAGTGATGACTTTTCCGAGGTTCGTACCGACAAAACAGGCGATGCTAGAGTAATTGTCTCCTTCGAGAGTCATGACTCCGAATTCTATAGTCACGGCCCAGTCTGGTTTGGTTGAAGTTTGACTACTGCCTTTCTTCATAAAACTGCTACGCTTGTCGGCCTTGACGAAATCAGTCATGGCAGCGCTGAAAATTACAGCAGGGCCGCGGAGATCGATTATTGATAAGAAACCACCTTCAGAACCAATAGCAACAAAGCCGACATCAGAAATCTTGACTGCAGTGATGGGACCTTTTGCCATATCGTACAACACAAACGGTTGTAGACCTTCCTTTAGCGACGACTCCGCGCGAGATGATATATCTGTAATACCGCCGGGAATTGTTTGAGTAGGATTTGGCGCATCTCGTCCAAAAAGCTTGTTGGCTCCCCATCGATAGATCACTACTTCACCAGTTGCAGTACCGACAGCCAGCTCTCCTGTACTGGCTCCCATACTCAGCGTGGTGATGTTGACGTCGTCAAAGCGGTCGAGAGCTCTTGCAATATCTACCTGCAACGTACCGCTATTTTCAATCTCATCATCATGACCAGCGTCCCATATTCTGACTGTACCATCTCCGTGTGCCATCTGGATGATGTTGCGTGCCTCATACCTTCTCAAGTTTTTGATACCTTCTGCGCCACCACGTACGAGCAATGGGCCTTGTTGACGATTCTCAACCATACCAAGCCACCTTGTACGGTCGACTGGAGTCATCGACATGGAAGTAACAAAAGGATGAACAAAAGAGACAGAAGGATGCAACTGATTGGTAGGCGATATGGGGTATCCGCTTGGGAAAGATAATGTGATGAGCTCGCCTGAAGAGAGAAGTGCAATAACAGCGATAGGATCTTGAGCGCCAGCAAAATGCGGCGAAGTGCGGGGAATGAGACAAAAATCAACAATTTCGGCGCCTGGAGGCGTTGGAAGCAGATGTGTCTTCTTTGCTTCCAGATGTGTAGAGAGTATCTGCCATGTAGACGTTGAATACACAGGGGTAGGGCCCAATTCCAGAAACGAAAGTCCTTTCTCCGTGACAGTGTTTGGCATGCCGCCTGCGATGAGAATGCCGGTATCATCTGGGTTGGCCTTACAGCACCAAGCAATTTTGGAGAAAGGCTCCTTTATAGCAAAAGTTCCAGGTGTGTTTCCGAAGCTATTGGACTGTTGGCCGGGCTTGTCCACATGGGAGTCTGATAGCGTTCTAGCCATAACTACTCGACCGTCCTTAGGATCCCAAAAAACAAGACTCTCGTCATTGTACGCGGTTCCAACAAATGTGCCAGTCGGGTGCCAGAATACATGTACCAGCTGTGGCTTCCGTACGGTATTGTGTGACAAAGGGTCGGCATTTCCACCAGGTGCCCCCACAGGTACCTCATACTGAAAGTATTTGATCGGTTTGTTCTGCTTGAATGAGTATATCACAGCACCCTCATTGTAACCGATCAAGAGCTGGCCAATATCTCGGGGGTGTAGTTGCATAGAAACAATAGACAGCAGCCTGGATCTTGGACTTCGCTCTCTCCAGAAATTCGGTAGGCGTAGAGGGGCAAGCTTCTCCCTGTCAAGATCATATGCGATAATCTCTCCATTCTGTAGCCCAGTCAATGCCCAGTCAAGCATGGGATCTGTGACCAGCGTAGTCACTATACCAGGCGGCGTATATGCTGCCAACTTCTTCTGATGTACCAAGTCCCATATTATGATTTCGTTCTTTGAGTCGAGGCTGACGAGACGGTCGGAGCAGAACTGCAGAGTCTTGACAGAGGCTCGGCGGGGTAATGTGAAGCTGACTTGTACGCGCTTCTGCCCAAAGACGTAGATTTGCCCACTTCCAAAAGTCGATTCATTCGTGCCTATCGCGAGGAGGGATTGTACGGGGTCATAGGCTAAGGATCTAGGTTGAAGGTTGGGTTAGCAGTGAGCTTCCGCGGGGTCCGTTAGGCTTCAAGCTCACCCAATCTGCGAATTAATACCATATCGCGCCTGGTCGTCTGGAGCAAATAATTCTGGTAGAATTCCAGCAGATAAATCGTTCTGAATACCAGCTTGCTTTCCACGAAGGAAGCCTGCCATATTGATGAGGTGGAGTGCAAGTGTTGTGGTGTTGTTGATTTGGTTAGGACCCTGGATGCGAACTTCGTCATCCCGCTATCACGTCGAGGGGCGGTCATGTGACCGGTATTTTGCTTGGAGCTCCTGGCATTTTGTCAATTAACTCTTTGTCCTCGAATGTGCTATATCTGAGTCACTTGTCTACAGATTCTTCAAATTAGTTACAAGATTTACAGTAGCACTACTTGGATATTGTGCAAACCAAGAGGTAGATCCGTACTGACCGGATCGAGAAATCGTCGGAGCGACTTGAAACACGTAGTCTGTCCCTAACAGTTTGGGCACTGAGTTCTGATCTACAAGCGGGTTGGAGAAGAAATTCCTTTGTGCCCCCCCAAGAAGCTTCACGGGAGCCGCTTTTTAGTTCGATTGAAGTTCCAAGTGATTCTGGAAATGCCTGATACCTACCTAGATTATTTTCCATTTCTTTGTCTCGAAACAGAACACTTCTAGCATTCCACTACAACGAAATGTTCAATGCAGGACTTCGATTCCCAAGAATCGTCTTCTTGATAACATTTGAGGAGAAGTGATATCAAATTGTATCTTTCAAGCAAGTGATGGCAGACCAGTTGCAGGTGTCCCTCGCCAGAATCAAAACCAACAAACGATATGATCGTCTCAAGCATGACGGGAATGCAGATTCTCGTCTCGGAACTAAATATAAAATCCGTAAATATACTTCTCGTACTCTGGTGTCACTTAACGGTGAGTCGTCACAGTCTGCATCATTCCCTCCGTTCTTAAAGTGAGCCAACAAAGTCGGCACGTATTCACTTCCTACAGTAGGTACTTATCTCACGCCCTGGTATCACAACGAACGATTTCAGAGCGGTAAAAATCAAAAATGGATTTAGAGATGTAATCACACGTGCTTAGGAGAACTATGCAGCTGAAGCCAAAAAAAAAACGTTTTGAGTCGTACCCGGATTGAACGGGTGACCTTCTGGAGACTCAGTCAAGAACTGGAATCAGACATGATACCACTACACCAACGACTCCATATTTCATGTGAAACGATACCAGAATTCTCTTATTTGGATACAAGAAGGGCATAAAACTTTGGGAGGCAAGGTGCAGAGGAGGGTAAGCGAGACAAACAACAAAAGGCAAACGGGGCTTGCAGATTGTCTAAGTGCATGTTCTCTTCCTTATAATGCCCTCGTTTCAAATATATTGACATATATTAGATCTAGAAGTTGGAAAATGAGGTATAGTTAGAGAATAGCTTCGTCTAACTGGCTTCTGTAAACTTTCCACATCGCACTCTTTGAGGACGTCCACATGCGAGAGAACTTGTATTTGCACAGATATCTAGTGCGCGAGCTTCTCCTTCCAGACTTAAACGTTCCATTTCTGAAATTTGTTAAAATACTGTCTCCGTCCTTTATCTTCGACCATTCCCTAATTCATGGCTGTCTATGGCTTCTGCTCGAGAGTTTGGGTTGTGGCGCCCACGTGATTCGCTTCTCCAATCATGCATGTCAACAACACGCCGCGAACGACGCTCATGCTACAAGAATGTAGTCAACGCAACTTGGAAAATCATACTATGGCCTACGAGATACATTCGGCTGCCTTGGCCATAAAGTAGGACACAACACTTTTGGAGTGCACCATTGGAAGCTATGTCCAAGTTCCACTGGGAGCTGTACATGTCGAGAAGAATAGAGGCCAACTTAGATACATTCCAACTTTTGATCAAAGCAATACAGTACGTGATCCATGTAGTTATTTGTTTAAAGCTGGCCGTATAGACCCGTTGGTGTCCACCATGGGAAAGGGAGCAGAAAGACAAAGACCACAAATTGGCCTCGACCGCATCCGGAACTTGCACAATATACTTTGATCGCTCCTCATTGATGGCATAACAAAGGGCAGAGCTTACTCTAATTTTCTTAACATATTCCCTCCACTGATCAAGAAATCCCAAAGGTCACTTACTGAACAACTATATCGACAATGTAGCTCCATATCCCGCCTCTTCCCACCATGCAGCTCCAGACGTTCCCCAATTTCAAGAGACTCCCTGCAGAGATACGTGCATTGATCTGGCGAGAAGTCGCTGGCATAACTGATCCACGGCGAATCGTAGTTGTGATCCGTGCTACAAACCCTACTTACGTGCCTCATGCAGCACGGCGGGCAGGATCTCAAGCTTCTCGTGCCTTGGGAGGACCTCATGCCCATGTTCGCTGGACATGGACTTGTTATGCTACAGAACGCCGATAGTATGTTGGGATATCTCCACATTACAATGTTTCCTGACCTGATGTTGTATAGCGGACCTCCCGGCTTTGTTGGGATGCTTGGTGCTAGCCGAGAGTCTCGAGGAGAATACCAGAGAATGAATCCTCAATTCCTGCGAATTGAAAACGGCCCTGTGATTCGTTTCAATGCAACGAGAGATATGATTTTCATGGATGCAACATCCCTCTTCTCATTGCACATGTATACAATCATACCCGATCACCTGCTCCCCATTCCAACATGGCCAGCGAACCTGCAAGGATTCAACACAATACAGAACCTTCAAACGAGTCTCCACAATAACAACATCTCAGGGCTAATACCTGGGCATGGGTTCTTCGTTAACGGTGCGGTGCTGGCTGGGGCAATTGCTCCGGTCACGATATGGCGTCCGCCTCCGAATAGAATAGTTTTAGATATTACAAACAATTACCGCCCTCTTGGAGTCTGGCATTGGTTGAATGACGAGAGGGAGGCTATGTTAAATACTCATCATGCTGCCTCACAAGTTGTTGTTATTAATCGATATTTTGATCAGGCAGTGCCTGGTGTGGGAGGACCGGGTCTGCTAGACGAGGTTGATAGGTTCTTTCTGGAGCGGTAGACAAGGTGCAGTAGGTATCCAAGAGCTACTTGTGATGATTGGAACTAAAAGTACTGTACATGGTAGAGTATTTAACGAGTTTTGTCATCCAAATTTGCGATACCAAAGAGGATAAGAGAATGTATGGTAAGCATCGACTTTCGGATTCTGGAGACCATCTCTGCTCTGGTATGCTGTGTTAGCCGGCTACCTCCCCTGAGAGAATTGCCCACGTGCAAAAGTCACCCTATCTCTTCATGATGAGAGGTTTTTACCAAAGGAAATAATGCGGAAGGAACTCAGCTTGAGGAGGAGGGGGTAACGCAAAATACGCTAGCCAAGTGGCATAGAAAACACCTTGTACCAGCATTTAACTCTCAGTTGAGAGCTTAACGCCGCTTTGATGGAGGAAAATACTTTTACTATTTGCATCGTCCCTCTCTCTCCCTCTCTCTCTCGCTCTCGCAAGTTTTTTAAGCTTGTAATCTTTGTTCAATCTCATGTTGTAGGTGCTGAATTTGATAATTCCACTAATTATTCTTAAAACCCTGGGAACAAAGAGTCTCTGAACAAAGAGCCCCTGGACAAAGAATGCTTGCACAGAGAGCCAATAAGCGGTCTGCTTAGGAATTTAGCTCAAAATGGGTGATGTGGATGTGGGGACCATCAGCCGACCAAACCCAAATGCTAATATATTACAAAATAAGAAGATTTTCACCATCAATCACACATTCGGCACTTTGGCGGAGTGGTTAACGCGATGGCCTGCTACTTTAAGCCTTTAAAGAGCAAGACAGCCATTTCCTTCGGGAGCGAGTGTTCGAATCACTCAGGTGTCGCAATATGTTTTTGCTTTTTTGCTTGATTTTTTGCAAAATTTCTGCGTAGGACTGCTCCGCAAGTTATTTCCAAGTGTTTGGGCTCCGGTAGCCGAGCTACTCTTGGCATTATGGCTATCTTTAGATCGCAGATGTGGTGGGGTTGTGTTGTCCATGTGTGGCTGGTGGTGGGTTCCACTAGTGCATTTTTGTCTGCGTAACACTTCCAAGAATCAGGGTCAACTTTGACTTTACGTGCTTATTGCTTTTGTCAGTTGTGAAATGTCTATACTTTAGATCCCGGGTATACTCTTTCGAGTTACGGTAGTTAAGATTGTCAATATCATTTACTTCGCCTTGGAGGGGTATGCCGACTCGGAAAAGACGGTTGCGCATAGCACTAAGTGCGCAGATCCAGAATTTCTCTCTTGTTTCTGACACTGCCCATGCTCTTCCACTGCCGTTCGTTATTGGATGCAGTGAAGAATTGAAATTGAATCGGATTTTGGATTTTGTTCCAATCTTCTGTAAATCTTATGAATGGTCCAGGTGCGTGGTGATAAAGGGGTCCTTAAATAGCGATCACGTGGCTCAATGGCAGCACGCACCATGAATCCATTCTATGAACAAGCGGATTGTTTGATCGCTTACAGAGTGTACTTGTCTGGCCATTATGTTTCATAGTCCGGACCCTGCGATTAATTACGTAGGGGGAGAGTTCAAAGTCATGACTGGAATCGTGACTTTCTAATTCATGACTTTGCTTGCATTGTTTACACACTCCGGGTCCATCCCTTCGTTTGAGGCCTTTGCTGGGTACTACTGTAAATGGAACAGCCATGACTTAAGACATTAAAACTACTGAGTACATATATCATGGAGATGGCTGCCTCGTGCATTGGGATAGCACTCTCACCCACACGTTGACCAAGATCTTCGATATGACGAAGCAGACACTGCTGCTCGGCTGTGGATCTCTGTTTCTGGAAAAGGCGGCGAGACAGGAGAAGACTTTGCCCAGTGTGTCACCAGAGGAGAGACTGAATCGTGGACTGGGACTAGCAATGATCCATATGTGAACACCGCTATGTGCATTGTGGACTGGATGCGAGATAAGACTTCTGTCCCAGTACCACAGAATCGAGTCCTACTCAAACATGGTGACGGGAGACCAGAGCACTAGTTTAGGATGCCAACTGCGGAAGAGAGGAAAGCAGACCATGCAGATCGGGAGAGGTTGACGAGAGAGAAGAGGGTGCGAGATGACGGGCTGCAGAAGGGAGATACTTCTTGGGGAGAATCTATGAAGTATAGAAAGAGGCAAGCACTTACGACATAGCTGGAATAGGGAGAAGAAACGATGTGCTCAGTCACAGGGTTGAAGAGGCGATGGTGTTTGTGGGTCTTAACACAGCACAACTTTGTGATGCTGCAACAGTGTTGTAAAGAGAGAAGTAGCCCTTGAAAGCACGGGGGAGGAGCTAGCGAGAGCTTCAACCGGGTTGACCAAATGATACATCCATTGTCAAGTTGTTACTCACAGTCCTCCTCCCCTCCAACCTCGCCCATTATGACTTCTCCATAATCTGCGATTCCTGCGCCAATTTCGCTAGTCTCCCCATCAGTGCAATCAGAGCCAAAACTTTTGTCCAGCTTGAGGCAGCTGGAAGAAATGAGGAAAGCTCTGCTGAAGGCTGGCGGAGGATTTCTGTTCCCTTAGGGAAAAAGTTCATACGTAGTGAGGTGACAAGGGAACAAACCATTCATCCGAAGTGACAACGGAATCGTATATATGATGGACATGTATATTCACAACTCTTCTCTGTGACACGCTAACCTCGATCGTGGCGAGGAAACGCCATCCGAAATCCTAAGGCAGCGCAAAGATGCGGAAGACATGATTTTCGTCCGACACATCCCAGTCCTTCAGCTTGAAGCTCTCTTCATCCATTTCCTCGTCGTCAAAGTCATCCCATCTAGAATTGTTCTCGAGGAAGCAGCTTCCAACCAGAGAAAAGTGCTCGACCCTGGCTGAGTTTGGTCTTGACAAGAAATAGCCTGCAGTATGTGTGGTACAGTCTTCTCCATTCCTCTCTTCGGTTGATCGAAAGACTTCCGGTCGTGAATGGCTAGAGTCTTCCGATCCGTCAGTTTTTTCATCTTGCCTCTTTTCTTCGTCATTCTTTGCCCCTTACGGAAGAATGAAAGCAGCATTGCTAAAGGTACAGTAAAACTTATTGAAACTTACACTGCCATCTGAGACTCAGTAATCCTGGCACCAGCACACCAAGCATTTGCTATGACGCCTCAATGGAAGAATAAGCATCCCCAGAGGACCCGGAATTGACGTAGTGGGTATTTATTAGATCTAAGGAGTTACACATTCCCCTCCCTGCCCACACTCCCCCTCTTCCTCCTCTTCACCAACCTCTCCCACCACGACCTCCTGTCACTCCCGCTCTCCCTTAACGGCGGCCTCTCCACTCTCCCCATCGGCGCAATCGGACTCATAACATGCGTAACACTCTTCGACTGCGGATCCGCCGATTTCTGCGACGCATCTCCACTACTAATCTCCTCGCTCGAGACCTCGATTTGCGGGGGCGTGTTAGTGGGATTTGTAGTTCTCTGCTCTTTCGGGTCCCTCTGGTCTTTGATGCTGAAGCTGTTAAGGGAGGAGGTTGAGCGTCTGCGCTTGTCGTTGATTTGGGCTTTGCGGATGTTGATTGCTTGGGTTGCTTCGGTTGCGGAGAAGGTGCGCTTTTTGCGGAAGTCGCCTGTTCATTTGGGTTAGTATAATTGCACCTGACTAAATTGAGTATGAGAAAGAATGAGCTTACCAGGGTTATTCCCAATGTCTGGCTTAGGCGTTTCCTCTAACAGAAGCTCTGGATTGCGGAATATCCAAGCTAACGTGATGTGATACTTGGACCGCCAGAATTCCATGCCCGAAGTTGTGTTGAGTGAGCCAATGAGCAGGAAGAATGGAACGCAGACGGCGACCATGGTTATGGTGAAGTCTTTGAAGCCTTCGGACGGCATGTTTGACATGCCGAAGACGGAGGTGACGAATGTGAGAGGAAGGAAGAAGATTGAGACCTGTAATGGGTAAGAATTGAGCGTTATAGGTACGTAAGGATATTACCAGTGTGAGAAGCTTGATGTTATGGCCTTGAAGAATGGTCACGCCTGACAACTCGACACTCTTTCTGCTTTCTAATACTGAAGTGCCCGAGAAAAGCTGGTCTCGCAAAGTCCTGATCTCCTTCCTCCGATCATCATTTTCCTCGAACAGTTTGGCCAATGACCTGATTTCCTTTTCGAACTCTGGCTTGAGATTTGCCATCTTCTTCAGATAATAGCTATTTCGATGGGAAGCTTGATCGATCATCGGCCACATGCTTTTGTGCTTTCCTTCCCAAACATCATCAGTGAACGTATCTTCATATGCGTCCATGATAGCTTTGATGCTGTCGTTCATTAACCCGAGTGTTTGGAACGCCCAGAAATATCGTCTCGAATATGTGAACTCTGCGTCCTCGAATAGCAGCTTGTCTCTCAAGTCCCCGTTAAACATGAAATCGGCCTGTCAAGTTAGCCTTCGTTTCAATCTCATAACACAGTTTGGCTGCTTTTCGGTAGTTCTCATGGGCTTGTAGATTTTGTATCACATAATGGTCGGATGTTCTTACCGGCGGTATCACAAGATTTGTGATTTTCTTCTGGATATCCCTAAAACGCTTTTGGGCATCCCTGAATTCGGCAAGTAATGTATGGAGAAAAGCCTCGGGACCATTCACATAGTGTTTTGTGGAATCATGACTGTCCATACTATGCTTGTGGTCCGGATAACACTGGATATTCAAGACCTGCCACGGCGCCCACGGATCGTACACAAACCCATGCTGGGTTTTTGCCTTCCGAGCTGGATTTCTCAACTTCCTGATAGGGTTTCCTCCTAGTGACAACGCAACGACAGAACTGCATCGAGATATTGGAATATGTCCTTCGCCCTTCCTCTTTATCTTCTCGGCCGAATCCGCTCGTTGCCATGGCATTGGTTGGACCTCCTCCCCAACAATTGTGAAATAATCGAATTCAAATACAAATGTTCGCTGTCGCCGATGGTCGGGTGAAAAAGCTCGGCCCTGAATGTGCGCCTAAAGTTGTTAGTTCACAGCCATGAAATAAAGTCTGGCAGTAACTACGGTTGTCTTGTTCTCTTCTACGAGGTACTCGAAGAGCTCGTCCACGTCAAAGTCTTTATTGTTGGCGAGATGTAGAGCGCCTAGCATAACCGGAGAAGGCTCTCGAACAATCGTAATTCGGCCGACGGCAGGTCTTTGAGAATCGGGATCCGCATTCAAGTCCTACATCTGGTCAGCTCAGCCTCCTCTTCCACGCGAATCGTCCTACCTGAATAGCCTGCCATACAGCAGAATCAATTGAGGTCGTTCCATCCTTCACAACCTCTCGCCGTGATAGTGGAGCCCCGTCAGTCGAAACATCAAATACCGAATAGTGCGAAAGATGCCACCTCTCGTCCTCTGGATATTCTGGGAAAAGCGAAGGGTATAAGAGCCGTTTATTGTGAACCACCGTATCTAGCAGAATATCACCATGATCTCTGAAAGTATATGTCTTCAAATGGCTTCGCAGATCTTCGTAATCGTACTTGTACGACGGTAATGGCGTTTGGACGTAGAGCTCGTCGTCATTGTCACTATCGTCGCTGTCCCCAGTCAACAGACTGCTGTGAACCGTAATTGGCCTCTCTCCATCTAGTTCTGTGAATGACCGTCTGTGTCGTTTCGTGACCGCAACTGAAAGCCCAGGCGATGTAGGAGTTTGGATTGCGGGTGGGAATGGTGATACTGGTCTGGGGAAAGTCGATGCTCGAGTTAGCATCACATTGGAAGGTGATGCGTGGGAATTTGCCGTCTCTTGGGACGTGGGTTCTGGGGAAGTAAGGATCTGGTGTTGTCCAGCTGCTGCTGTCTTGGCCAGAGCCTCGTGAACCTGTCGAAAAGTGGTCAGGTAAGCTTGATGCTGCTCGTCAAGCCTTTTGAGCAGCTCTTCTGTAGTTAGTACACCCGTCATGTTTGCTTGTGTCAAGGTACACAGAAAGATAGGACGGTATGACAACGGAGAGAATCCATGGAGAAGATTGGAAAGCAAAGAGTGGGCGAAACGGCGGAAAATCTGTGGATGTAGTGTTCAAGCTTGGCAGAGCCTCAAGCCTTGCTCTGCTATTCTGCAAGTCGCTGCAGTGTGACCTAAACATTGTATGCAGTGTCAATCACCTTGCGTGCTCAACTTACCGTGAGTGGTTGATCTTCCTGCCCTGGTTTTGCAGGTGTCATGCATGGAGATGTTTCCCCTCTGCGCCTCATTTTGGCCCCTCAAGCGGCTGCCTGGTCGGGCCATAGCGGATGCAAAACAGTATCAATTGAGCGCCGGGCCGCCCAACCTCGGGGGCACCAAGCCTTGGACAATTGGTCTTGAGACCTGCCAGAGCTCTTGGCCATAGGCTTCATCGTAGAGTTTATCATATGGGACCAATCCGTGATGAACGTGTGGTCGTGGTGGCGGTCCTTTCGCTGCAAGTCGGTGAGGAACGGATGAAGCTGACGCCAAGTGCTGCACTGGAGATCCACCTCCGCAATTTAGACAGACGAGACACGTGACTACAACTAGACACTTTTGCACTTCACTTGAGGATTCTTCTCACTTCTTTTCAAGGACTGGAGAACAGGCATGAAAGGTTCCATTGCTTGGAACCAAGAGACTCCCAGCTTTGCTTCGGATTAATTCGAATCAGAACTCTTTCCCTGGTCCATCATCAACCTGGCTGCATTCTTCAGGTCTTCGACCCCCTTCAAGACATTCTTTTGTTTCCCCTCATACTTATACTTCACCATCCACTCCTCAAGGCTCTTGACACGAGTAGGATGACTACGATCAAGAAGTTCCAAATCTCTTTTCTGGCAGATTCCCTCGCCCCAGTATCTCCACCAAGGCCCGAAGTTCTCGCGCCATGTCATGCTTGCCTCGTCCCTGTGAGCGTTTGGTCCAGCAACAAAGTTTGCTGGAGCGTTGGGATACGGCTCGGCAGCGTTGAGCCAGTCCTCAATGGGAATGTACTGATGTACTCCCTTCTTTCCGGTCACCCTGGTGAAAGTGGCGGCTATCTCCTCGAAGGTAACTTCATCTGTTGCGACTCTGAGATCCATTCCAGCGGACTCCGAGATATTGTCAAAGAGCCAGAGTGAATATGGACCAAGATCTTCTAGATTGATGAGAGGTAACTTGCCAGACTCTGAGGCGGCAGATTCGCTCATTAGTGGTTGCTCGGATATGGTATGGAAATTCAGGATGGTTTGGGAGACTTACTTGCTGGATTGGCCCAAACAAATGATCCATCAGGCTGTTCTTGAGGCACGAAATGACCATCGAGAAGCATGTCCATGTAGGGGCCAGTCGTCAGGACAGAGCTTTTCATAGCCCCTGTCTGTCCTTGAGCGAGAATGAAATCCGCAACTCTACCCTTTGCATCATTGTGGCCCCAATGGTAGTCTTCATTCCAGCTTGCGTCCTTCAGCGCGTAATCTGTAGAGGCATAGACGTAATGCTGCACCCCTTCATGTCTCGCAATTTCATAGGCCCGACACCCGTAAAACAACTCATTCTTTTCTCCGAGCGTGAACCCGTCTGTGTTAACCCATGCTCCATAGACGCCGCGAAAAGCTCGGTGCAGATCCTTTTGATTGTCCTGTGTTCCTTGGATCAGGGTCACGTTTGGGAGTTGGGCGATTTCCTGTGCGCGGACTGAGTTGACATCGCGCGTCAGGACCCTGACGGCAAATCGCTTGCTTGAAGAAAGAGCTGCGGAAGAATGTCAGACGTGGTGATGCAGACTGAGTTGGGAAGTAGTTGTTCAACACGCACATTTGACAACGGGCAGTCCTTGGGCACCTGTGCCACCAATCACTAGGATTTCCTTCATGTTGTCCTTCTTTCGGTTTGTCTACCTCGCTCTATGTCCAAATGCTGAAGTCCTGATTACTGGAGAGCATATTCCAGTTCATCTCTCCCTTATATACTAAAGAGATGTCTTCATCTCCCTGACTTGACTCGCGCGTACCCCGCAAAGTCCTCGCGAGGCTCTGGAGCTTCTGCGCTTCGCAAATTGAGTCTATCCGATTGTGCGCATGCTTGATAATCAAATTGATTGGAGAGATGTTCGACTTCAAGAAAGGAGCTTTGAACCATCCCTATTGTCTCCATAGTACGCGAGTAGTCAAGCCAAGTCGAATACTTGATCAGTAATCTTGCGATCAAGCATCGCTTGGCTATCAGGCTATTTTAGCATCTTGGACTCGGTATGGGGAACTTAAATGTGCGCGAATGGAATGATCTCATGATTGGCCACCTCGGCAGTTCATCATTAGCGTCGGCGAATGTTGTCAGTAGATATGAGTACTTGGAAACATGTCATCGAGGCGAGTGAAAGGGGTTCGTCGCTGCCTCGCTTGTGGGGTTTTTTCCTTGTTTACTTTTACGATCGCTTCCCCGCAATCTGATCTGCATTCTCCTTGCGACTCATCTCACTTCTCAACTTGCTGTAAACAGTCTTTCTGGGTTCTAATGATCAGAATGATCAAATGCGTTGATGTGTCAATTTTTGGGCATGCTCTCGTATGCTCTGTCTTGCCCTGTTATGGTTTGCCCATGTGTACCTAGGTAACATATGAGTGCGGAAGCAACCGAGCTGAGGTGGGCGGCTCTTACCTCAGTGATTAGAGTCATGATTTTCTCGCAAATATCTCTATTCTTCTGGTAGATTTCTTCTCCAGCTTCTGCCGTTCATCAGTACTCTATCATTAGTCCGCAACATCATTCTCAGCACAAATCATGGCGCTATCGGTATCGGCTTTCCCATAGAGTTTCGGGCGAAGCACCTTCTCGAGAGCTCGTGGAAAAGCTTCCAGATGTTGGTACATATCTGGTCACAAAGAATAACCCTCCACGGAAGTTCAGTTCGTCTCCGTACGTGAGTTCGTCGAAGCTGACTTGATGACCAGGTAAAGGTGTTGGGTTCGATTACGTACGATGCGCCGCCCTCCACAACTGCATCTTGAAGTACGTCGAATAAAGAATTGGTTCGCGCTTGCCATCAGGCCCAGTATATCCTATTACATGGTATAGCAGTTTACTACCCTCGGAACAACCGGCTATCGACCGGCAAATGAAGCCCGAAATCGTTTACTTTTTAAGGCCGCACTCCATCATCGTCAGCTGAAGTTCTTCCACGGGATTGTAGGAGTGAGAAAGAGTGTGAACATGATCGCAAGCCTTGGTATTTATCGAGCTAGGACCTTCACACTCTACTGTGCAGACACAGGTCAGCATATTCCTCCTCTGTCCGATATCACCGTCGCATTTCCCAATAGTCCTGAACTGACTGTGAATAATCGATCATAGCCGATGGCGACCATTCCCACGTCGGAAAGATCTTGTCTGATCAGGAAAAATTCAAAGCTTTGGTCATACCAGAGGATGGGAATGGTACAGACGTAAAGAAAGCACGACGACGATGGCGCCCCTTGGAAGTCATCCTAAGTTCTTAGATCGAAATGATACACGTCAGCAAAATGGAAGTGAGTGCTCCAATTCTTCCTCCTCTTCTTGTTATGATGTTTCTCATTGGCTCCAAAGCTCTGATGTCGGTCTCAAGACGTCAGTAATCGACGCTCTTACTAATTTTTACAGTCTGATTATCATCCGGATGGTGTGATAGCTTGGAAGCAAAAACCTTGAATCGGTGGTAGAATTATAGCTTCGGATCCCGACAAGTAGACGAAGCAGCGGAAGCATTCGCCCGTCTACTCATTCAGATGCACAGCAGAATGATCTCAAACACTGGCGTCCCTGCTCAGTCAGGCGGTGCTGCAGGTCTACTGTTCGATATGCATACTCTCAAAGCAGCGAGCATTCCGTGGAACTGCTTCGCAAAAGAATTGCTCCTGAAGATCTGTACTCCGCCAGGGGGATTACTTTACATCGCACCAGGTATTAGGGTGCCCTCCATACAGACCTTTAGACAATTCCAGCATTATCTGTTGGGCCCGACATACACCATGGACATCCCTTCGGTCATGCTGTTTCCAGCCGATCAAATCACGAAAATATCCCAGCCTACCGAAGAGGGGAGCTAGGATACAGACCACGCGCTTGGCAATGCGGAATCAGATTCTGGAGAGCCAAACTCCACACTTTTGACAGGAAATCCCATGCCAGCTGGTGTATATTCGGCGGCTGCCAAATTCAGCAGAGATGATGCCGGAGAGGGCTTCAAGTTCGTCCTGCCGTTCCCGCTCTCAGGCCAACGCCTTCTCAAGACTGATGGTACTCCGGTCAAAGAGAGTCTTGTAGACTTGTACCAGCATGGATTCAAGGCATGCGGGGGGGACAAGGATCGTCCGCAGAGGCTTGTCAGCTTACTGGAGCATTGGACGATGATGGTGAGGGAAGGTCATTGGAGCGTGGATGAACACGGTGTCGCTGGCGGAATCGATGTGTTTAGGCAGGCCGCGGACCCTCGGTTTTCGCATTTGTATCGAATTTATGCACAATGGTAGTTCGCGGTCATCGAAGGTCAGGCACGGGATGCTTTGTTCTAGGGGTTCAAATTGAAAGCTTTCCGGGGTGAACGACGTCACCGTAGGAGCCAGGTGAGCTCTGGGCGGCGATTCATGTCCTGTATTCCTAGCGTAACATTCTTCGATTTCAGATCTCGATATTCTTGAGACCGCTTCGACGAATTGATATCCAACATTCCAATCTGAAAAGCACTAGCTGCTCAAAATCACGCAAATCCATCAATACTCAAAAACGCTCCCAGATCCCTATCTCCCATCCCTCTTCTCAGTCCTATCTCCTCACATCCAAGTCCTTCCCCCATCTCAGCCGGTGAGGGCACAGGCACAGGCACCACCCCTCCCTCCCCCCCACCAACCCTCCAAATCCACTCTCCTATCTTAATCTCCGCCTCCTCGCCACTACCCCTGACACACATAGCTTTACCAGTTGTTACGTTCCCTTCCTCCCAAATACCCACTTCTAGCAACCTTACTCTCGCCGATTCCTGAATGGTTTCTTCTCTTTCTCCACCTCCCTTTTCTTCTTCTTCTTTTGAAGATTCTAGGGTGGATGAGGATGCGGATGGAGGACTTCCTTCTTCAATAGAAGAAAGCCACCCCATGAGTTCCCCGGCACTACAAGACCACCACACGCCTTCACGCCAGGGCCGGCGCTGAAGGAGGGAGATTGCTTGTTTGTGGAGAGGGAGGTGAGAGCAGTGGGTGGCGATGAGGCGGAGGGGGCCGATTAGGCCGGTGGAGGCGGAAGTGATGGAGGGGTTGTTTGAGGGGGAGAGGAAGTTGGGGCAGGAGGGGTGGGAGAGGATGGTTTGGGAGAGGGTGAGGATGTGGTGGTATGTGGGGAGGAGGTTGGGGGTGGTGGTGTTGTGGGTGGAGGGAGAGAGAGAGGGGAAGGAGGTGTGGAGGGTTATGGTTAGAGCTGAGGAGAGGATTGCGAGGTGGAGGGTTGGGAGGTAGTTCGGATGGGACCGGTCGGTGGTGTGTGGGAAGAGCGGGCCAAAGCTGTGTTGCCAGGTTGTTAGGAGGGATTTGTATTGTGAGAGGGAGATTGAGATGGTTGGATCTGGAAAGAGGGTTGAGGGTGAAGGTGAGGGGGATGGGTTATTGAAGGTGCTGCGTAGTCTCGGGGCGAGGCTGAGGAGTTCGGGGTCGATGCAGGATGTTTTTCTTTCGCGACTAAAGTCGGATGTGAAAGGTTTGGGGGGTCGGGATGAGGCGATGAAGTGGCGGATTCGACGAGTGAGAATGTCGAGGTAGTGTCTTGCTTCTTCGATGGTAGAGAATGTTTGCGGCATTGAAAGTTCCAAGTCGCCTTCGGGACTCAGGGTATGGTGACGTGATACGGGGAAAGGGTCGAATAGCATATTGGCTTCTACCTCAAGCATGCGGAATTGCTCGATGATTTCATCTTCTATGAGGTACGATGTGAATCCTGCTTGAGCGACCGCTTTTTGGCTGGCGATAAAGGATTCTAGGAGTTGTACGCCGCTGTAGATATGTGAGAGAACTTGGAGGTGTTGCCATTGAAGGGTCTCGATACATATAATAAGGAGGCAGACAATCAAAGCTAGTCTTTGACCTTCAGGCCCGCTCACGAGCGCCTGTCGGGAACTGCGGAGGAATTTGTTGTATTGCTGCAAGGCGAAGTCATTGTCACCTCGAAGGCAGGCTGGTGGGCTGTTCCAGAGTTCTGGACCAGTCGAAGGAGGAATGCCATTGTGGTTCAGAGCATCCCTGGTATTTTTGCTGAGACTGCCGATGGCAACAATTGCGTGTCTGAGGAAGGGATACTGGTGGCTGGCTTGTAGGGCAATGCGATTCCATGTCGTAGGTTTGACGACAGACAATAGATCTCGTGACGTCTCGGTGCAGAGGAGGCGGAAAGAGAGGAACTCTTCAGTTGCTTGAAACATGACGTCGGAGATTTCAGGACTGAATGCAGGGAGGTGAGGAGGGTTATTGCTGGCTTTGGGAAGAATGGTACGTATCTGAGGCCGGGGTGAGGGAGAAGTGCTTTCGTTCTTCTTGGACTTGTAGCCTGGGCAGACTCGCCCGAACTTGCAGCATCGGTGACATTGTGGTTTGTTTTCGTCGCATTTGACACGGCGTTTTCTGTAGAAGTGACTGTTAGTTGCTTAAGTTCAAGGCCAAATGAGAAGAACCAAAGTAGCAAGGTCGGCGAAGAAGAGCTATATCGGCTTTCAGAAGGCAGCATATGTACTCGATCGATCCTCATTGAAAATACACCGAGAATCAATAAATTTACAAGAAGTGAGAGAAGCGGTAGGGGACTATACAAACATTGCGGTGGAGCAAAAAGACGATCTACTCACTTGCACGTGAAACATCCACTTCTGACTTTTGGCCTGCTAGTCCTTGGCTTCTTGGATTTGGTATCAGAGACAGCGGGCAAGTCTAGCTGAGGCATGCTCGTAGCATCCATATTTGTCGAAGAATCAGAAAGGATCATTTGGAGATAATGTTTCTCCAAGATTTGGTTTGAAGTCTACCTGCCAAGTGCTCGCTGACATGAGATATGCTCGAGTTATTATACCCAAGCTTTTCGACAGAGACCCCGGTGAGCTGGCGCCTCTTCGTCATACTAGCTCCTACACTCCACGTGGAAGTTATGACAGCCGCCGCGGCTTGGACACAGGCGCTTGGATGGGCGAGCCTTGATTGAGGGACTAGGACGTGCCGTTTCCCAGCATTCGGTCTTGGGGCCAAGGCTTGCTTCACCGTTGAAGTAAGCAACGACTATTGGATGATACTCGGTTGCATTTCCAGGTTGTGAAGGGAACATGCAGCTTTCGAAAATGAGTGGGATGAAGGGTTTGTCATTGGAGGAAAGAAACGACCAGAGGATGGAAGTGATGTTCAATGCGTAACGTTTGGTTTGATTTCCCGTGTAGTCATTTATTGACCTTGCCCATGATTCTGGAGTCTGCCTGCCTCTTCAGTCTTGTAGATGGAGAGTCTAAGTCTCTGAGACGAGGACTTTATTGATGGGCTCAAGTCGGGTTCGGACACCCCGTTTGGGAGTCATTCGCTACAACTAGATGCATGAGCTCTGATGTTAGCATGCGAAGGAAGTCCTGTAGGGCTCTTTGCAGTAGTGGCGGTCCAGACAGAGCAATCGCCTTGCTACCTACAGGGCTGAAGTGAGTAGCACCGGGAAGGTGACAACATACTGCGCCCTTGGAAGTCGATCCCTGGCTCAGCCAATGTACACATAGAGTTTACGACCTTGTCTGTTAATTTACAAATGTTGGCAATTTCTGATGTGTGAAGCTTGGAAATGTGAAGTGAAAGCTGATTGGTGCGTCGTACCTCAGAGCCAATCAGAGAGCTTAAGACATCTTTTGATGTCAACGTTGATCGGCGAGTAAGCTGCTCGTTTTGGATTAAGTCCGTTGATGCTCCGATAGCTCCACAGAGGTGCATAAACCGGCGATAGACGTATTTGGAGTTTGGATAGTGGCCGGTTTTTAAGGTTATGGCGATCTGTTGTTTGCTTGAAATGGTGGACAAGCGAAAGTCAACAAGACCGATGAGACATACTTTTAACCGGAAAGGTTGAGACGCTGGCAGCTCCCGAGTACCTGAGGACAAGCTGTAGTTGGTTGAAAAATATAAACATCAGTTTTCCATACTGGAAGGGAGTTCAGTAGCAATGCTTGATGGTCGCGTCAGAATTCTCTTGTCAGAAGTCGGCTTAGAGATTCCCGACTCCTAAATCATCCCACTGGCTGACTCGTCCGAAAACATGTTCACGAAGCACCAGCATCAAACCTACCTCCAATTCATCTCTCATGGCATGTTACAGCCCATCAATACAAGCGAAGCGCGGCACCAGAAGTAATAGTAGGAAAGGCAAAAGCCATCCTCTCCCGCGCGCCGGCCGATGGTACGACGGACAGCCCTTGGTGAAGCCTGTTCTTGCTTCGAGACCGACACTTTAATAACGTTGCAGGATCATCGAATGGGATAGAAACTCTCTATATACGACGTAGGGAAAGTTATTCGTGGGATTGGGGGCGCGGCTCGGTAAATGAAGAGAACGCGGCGGTGAGTAGACTGGTGAAGAGGAAATGGGGAGGGGAGGGGATCGGCGGCTGTCGCTTAACGATGGGTTGCCCTCCTGACTTGTGAACGGGGCGGGTAAGAATTTCGACGATTCTATAGCTTGCGACTTGGGCTTGCAGAAAGCTTAGTCGTCGAGGTACGAGAATTGTCGGCTGCGGCTGAGAAAGTCACTGTCAGGCCGCTTGATTTGAGCTAATATGTCTCTCTGCATCCGAATGTTGGTTATGACATTCCAGCACATGTCAATGGAAGGGCGGATGCGAGAGCGGTTTGGGGTATATTTGCAATCATCAGTTATTCCGTGTTATCTGCATTGTTGGTTCGTCCATCCATAAGGCATTCGTCGAAACTCCTTTCCTCCCTAGCGAAATCTAAACAAAGTATGCTTGCTGCTTGTAAAGTCATGCGGGTATAGGAATCAATGGGCCATAACAGCGTCGGCTTGGACTGGAACACTGCCGTTGGCGTGTGGCTTCTCGACACCATCCATGTCCATATCAGCGTCACCATCACCAGCAACCTCTTCTTCCTCCTCAAGCTCCTCGTCCTCACTTCCACTGCTCTCGGCCTCAAGATCCTCGCTTCCGTCATCAGACTCCTCACCTGCAGCATCACCCTCGGCTCCAGCCATCTCAGAATCATCGACCATGGCATCTGGATCAGCAACAGCTGCCTCGCCACCCTCAACGACTTCCTCCTCCTCGTCTTCGGCCTCTTCAGCTCCATATTGATCTCCATCAGCGACTAGGTCGGCCTCGGGTTGCTCAGGTGGGAATTCGGCTGGAGCAGATGCCTCGGAGTCCCTATGTAGATCGTTAGATAAGACATGGTGTTCAATGCTGCTGCCTAACATACCACTTGATAGCAAATCGGGTGACTCTCGGCTTCTCTGCGAGAACGTTACGGCGGACCTTCTCAAGAATTGGCTTGGCTGGGGGGTCGGCATTGAGCTCCTCAGAATCATATTCATTGTTGACGTAGTATCCGACACGAACAAACTCTCTGCCATCGTAGGCGCAGGTAAGGAGGATAACGGTGACACCAAGAATTTCGGCATCTGGAATGCGACTGGTATTGGGTGGGTCGGCCTCGAAAAGGAACTTGTTTACGCCAACTGGAATGGGACCAACGAGGAGGGAGTCGAGTTCTTGGTCGTGCTCATCACTGGTATTGTTAGAAGGCTCTTTGTTTTGGGAGTGTGGAATGCGCACGAAGTAGCAGATCCAACGTAGGTCAACTTCCATTCGAGATCTGCGAGGGGATGTTAGGATTCGATCTTGTCATGTACATGCAGTGTAACCTACCCTTCTGGAGTGGCTCTAGACACTCGAAGGTGATCTCAAACTCGTAAGAATCACCGAACTTGGCTGGGTTGTTTAGGACGTTAACGCCCAAGAGAGATACGACAGACATCTTGAAGGCGGTGTTTCGTTGTAAACGGTGCTTGGTTGAATGCTGTTGTTTGTAGTTGTAAAGAGAACCAAAATTTGCTCGAGCGTGGGAGGTGCAAGAACTTTAAATAGGTTGTTCGAAGAAGTGGTGAATGGAGTTCTGTTTGCGTTTGAGGAGGACGCGAGAAAGGTGAAGTTGCTGGACGAGAGATCGCGTCCTGACCGCGCTTTCCAGCCTTGGCGACCGAAATAATAAAGGGACTCACGTGTACTGCTAGGACGTTTTTGGACTAGAGGCTACTTTGTCTTTGAAGCATCATCCTTCAAGACCCAGACCTGCCCTCGCGAATACTCCCCGATCTCGAACAACACCATCACCACCATCACCAACTCTCTTCAGTCTTTGTTTCTTCCTTCCACCGACTCTTGCCCGTCAAGAGCGCACATCTACCACTCTTTTTCAACAACAGGTCATTCTTCCCCGTGCGCAAACACCTCTTCCGCAAGCTGACACGCGACAATCCAGATTTTTCCGACTCCCTCCCTTCTTTCAAGCTTCCAACAATACATACACATTCTTTAAAATGGCGGAGGAAGATGCAGAGATAGCTCTCTTGCACCAGATGCAGGCGGGACAAGATAGTATGGCTTGGGAAGATGAGGGCGCAAATGGGGCCGCAGAGGGCGAGCTACCTTCAAATACTGAGCATACAAACGATCAAGATGTCAAAAGAGAAAATGTTGCAGATGACCAAGTTCTTCGTGCTTTATCTCCTTCAGGATCTGCTGCGGAATCCGATGGTGGCGAATATGACCCAGCTTCTCTTTCTTCACTTCCTGCAATTACTGTCGCTGCAGGTCAAGTAGAATCAAGATCAAGCTCGAGAGGATCAACTCGAAAGCCGAAAACTGTGGGAGGATTTATTGCCGACGATTCAGATGAAGAGTACGATGCAGAAACACCAGTGCAGGCTGTGGGAGGTTTACAGCCAGCAGCAGCAGCTAACAGCTCTTCTCGGGCAATTTCCCCTTCTCCACTCCACAACTCTGTCACTCCTCAAGATTTGCCAATAACTCCCGAGGATCAAGGTGATTCAACGGCTGCGCAATCTTCTTACAATCTTCCCGTGAACACAAGTGTTACTGGAGCTACTTCTGTACCAGCTCCAGCAGCACAGGTACTTACCTCTGCAGCTCCGGCACAAGATGTGTCTCTCCCAAAGGCTCGACTTCCTCATGACAGGATTGGTATTCTTGAGGATCGAATCAAGGAGGATCCACGAGGGGATATGCAAGCTTGGATGGCCTTGATTGACGAGCATCGCAAGCGCAATAAGCTTGATGATGCGCGCGCAGTCTATGAACGGTTCTTGAAAGTATTTCCTCAAGCAGTAAGTGATCCGATTATCCTACAACAGCGATCCACTGACATTGAATAGGCCGAAATTTGGGCCGCATATGCAGAAATGGAATTGGAGAACGACAATTTCAGTGCCGCCGAAAACATATTTGGTAGATCCCTACTGACTGTTGCCGATGTCCAACTCTGGTTGGTGTATCTAAACTACATTCGCCGTAGGAATGATCTGATGAATGATGCCAACGGAACTGCGCGAGCCACAGTTTCTCAATCATACGATTTTGTCCTGGCGAATATTGGAATTGATAAAGACTCTGGAAAGCTATGGCAAGAATATATCCAGTTTATCAGGGGAGCACCGGGACAGATTGGAGGCAGCAGCTGGCAGGACCAACAGAAAATGGATCAGCTTCGAAAAGCTTACCAACGTGCCGTCAATGTCCCGATGTCTGCGCTGAACGGATTATGGAAAGAATATGACCAGTTTGAGATGAGTCTCAACAAGATCACTGTGAGTTATCGGAATCCCAGTTCACGCTTGCGCTGCTAATGTCACAAAGGGTCGTAAATTTTTGCAAGAGAAGTCACCTTCCTACATGTCTGCGAGAAGTGCAAACACAGCTTTGGAATCCATCACCCGTGGACTTGTAAGAACGACCCTACCTAAACTACCACCTGCTCCTGGATTTGAGGGCGACCAAGAGTATCAGCTGCAAGTTCAACTATGGAAAGGCTGGATCTCATGGGAGCAAGAAGACCCATTGGTCCTGAAAGACGAGGAGCCGGAAACCTACAAGCAACGGGTCTTGTATGTTTACAAGCAGGCAGTCATGGCTTTGAGATTTTGGCCAGAGATCTGGGTCGATGCAGCTGACTGGTGCTTTAACAGTGGCATGGAAAAAGATGGAGATACGTTTCTGAACGATGGGTTTCAAGCCAACCCAGAAAGTTGTTTGGTAGCCTTCAAGAAAGCAGATCGTCTCGAGTCAACACTTTCAACAGGGGAATCTGACAAGAGCTTGGCAGAGCGTGGTGCAATTGTACGCGCGCCTTTTGACAAGCTCCTGGATACTTTGTATGAAATGGCCAAACAAGTCAAGATCCAAGAGGCCGCGGAGCTGAAGAAGGTCGAGGAGACTCCTTATGTTGATGACATTGATGCTTCCATCAGAGCCATCACAAAGGCAGATGATGACGAAGACAATGATGCGGATACACAGTATCAAGAAGCTGCCAAAGCTGCTAGACGTAAGGTCGTTCAAGAGAGCTACGCACAACAGACAGAGCTTCTGTCTCGTACAATATCGTTCACGTGGATTGCTCTGATGCGTGCCATGCGCAGAGTCCAAGGAAAGGGATCTCCAAAGGATTCCGGAAAGGATGCTGTGGGGGGATCAAGAAAAGTTTTTGCCGATGCCAGAGGCCGTGGGAAGCTTACGAGTGATGTTTACGTAGCCGCTGCTCTGATCGAGCATCACGTCTACAAGGACCCAGCTGGTACCAAGATCTTCGAGCGTGGGGCTAAGCTCTTTCCCGAGGATGCTGGCTTCACTCTAGAATACCTCAAGCACTTGTTGTCCATCGGCGACACAACTAGTAAGTTCTCTTCGTTCTTTCGTATTGTACTTTTACTAATTGATGTAGATGCACGTGTCACATTCCAAACAGTAGTGAGTCGATTAACCCAGAAGCCAGAAATGGTATCCAAGGCAAAACCACTTTACGCATATTTCCACAAGTACGAATCTCAGTACGGCGAATTGTCCCAAATTGCCAAGCTGGAGCAACGGATGGCAGAGATCTACCCTGATGATCCAAAATTGTCTCAATTCGCTGCCAGATACAGTGGAGAAGGTTTCGAGCCAACTGGCATTCGGTTGATTGTCTCACCCGCGACACAGACACGACCAAAGGGAGTTATGCAATCTATCGAACAACCACAGCCCGTGATGCAGGTCAGCCCTCGTCCACAGTATGTCCAAGAAGCAAGTCGAAGTCCCAGACCGCAGTATATACAGACAACAAATTCGCCAAAACGACCTTTCCCAGGGGACGATCAGGATAGCGATCTCAATCGCCCCCGTAAGTTGGCTCGTGGCGAGTCTCCACTGAAAGGTGCAGCTGGCCGTCGGCTTGATCAACAAAAGCGTCTTCAGCAAGGCACACCATCTTGGAATGCTCCTCCATTCGTGGTGCCTCGCGATATTACCTTCTTGCTCAGCATCATCCCAAGAGCTGAGCTCTACTCAGCCACCAAGTTCAAACCAGAAGCTCTGGTGCGACTGCTTCAAAATGCAATTGTGCCGGACTACAATACATGGAAGCAGGCAAAGGAGGAATCTCAAGCACCGCCTCCGCAACGATATGGTAATAACACTTCTTACACCGCAATCCCCAAAACCCAGAAAGTCAAGAAGCCTCAGGCACAGCAGTTTCAATCAACATACGCTCCTCCAGTGGAGTGGAATGGGCACAGCAATGGCTACCACATTCCGGAGTATAGCGGCTCTCCTGCCCCTACCTATGGCGGTCCTCCGGGCTGGCATGGCTATGCAGGAATGACCCCTGCTCCGCCAAGTTTTCAGCTGATGCACGTAACGTCAGACCCAAGTAGATCTGGTGGCTATTACGGAGTTGAGTCTGGAACTGGTAATAGGAAGCCCGCTGTCCCTCGACTGTTTCCTGCTGCTAGCTGGTATTGAATTGAAGCCGGTTGAACAATTTTGCTAACTTGGGTTCGCAATCAGGATACTACGGTCGATAGGTGATATCCCTTGGGTCTTTTCGGCATTTCATCGTCCCAAGTCCGAATTCGAATCTCCTTCGGTCGGCCAACGACTGCGATGTACCATACCTGAAGACACTGGGCTGTATGATGGGTTGATAAGGAGAGCAAGCATATTGGAGTAACGCTTGCTTGTATTATGAGAATGGGGAATTGCGGTGGGATGGTAATCTACGAATGGGAAATGCAGGCATGAGATCGGTAATGGGAGGTTCCTTAGCCCCTTACGTCTCGTCGGTCTCTGCTTGCATCTATGAAAACCCTTCTTAATGAGCGAGGGAGGGGTGGATGCTCAGTCGAGCGGACCCTTCAGAGCAAAACAATAGTCTGGATGATGCATGCATGGCGTTTGGGTTGGTAATCATTCGGAGAAGCGCAAAATGTATCATAGAGGTCCTACAATCGGCTGGGACAGACTGTCCAAAGGCACATTGCGAATAATTGAACCCAGCTTTGTCATACATGTTTCTTATGTCTCGCAACGTCTTGCGTACTATCTTTGCTTTTCGTACGCTGCGTGCGGTTGGCTTCCTGCTGGCCAGAGATTCACTTGTCTCTCCCTTCCCCAATGTCGTTGATGTTCATGGTTCATATTTGCTTGCTCGGCCGGTTACTTCTGATTTTCTGGTCGATTTGATTTTTGTCTTCTTTACGTTCTGTTTGCTTGCTTGATATCTTATTCCTTGCCGAAGCCCAAACACCAAATCTCAAGTCGCGATGCAGTTCATACCACCTGTCTCCCACATAGCATCCACAGCAAGAAGTCTAATCTTGCAGAGCCACACCAGTCAAGGTCTTTCAATATCTCACAGAAGACGTGGCTGACTTTTAGAGCTGGCTTGTTTAGGTCTATATCGAACTGGCGCTGAATGGGTAATTTTTTCCCATTCTGACTCTCAGGCTTTTGGGAAGTTCGGAAAGGTTCAAGCGGGTCTGTTTCTTGGATTGAATGTTGCGAATAAGGATCGTTGGGAACTGATGATGCTTTACTGTGGAAATGACATCTAGAGAAACAGCTTAAGCTCAAGTTGGGATACATAACGTATGTCCTCGATAATTTGCATGACATGGAATCATGCATGGGCGGAAGTATCTGAACTGGAAGAAACTCGTACTATTCCATGTTAGGTGCCCGGCAATAAAGTCTGCAATAATCATGATATGGATTGAAGTCTCAATGCTAATTTAAGTGCCTAATCCATAATTCCCACCTTCCCACCCATCATCCTCGTTTACCGCTCTCACGTGATACGCCCGGCTGCCACGATGTCATTCCCGCATTCGGTCCAAAGTCAACAAATTCAGGCAGGAACCAAACAGACCGCACTGGCGATAAGGCTGCCTACAAAACCCCCGTCCATTTCTCCCGCACACAATCTCTCCTCTTCTCCTCTTCACCCGCAACCCACAACTTCTTTCTTCCCTTCTACTACCGTGATATTTTGTACTATTCTTTTCGATCTAGCATCGAACTACTTGAGCAGTCCTCTGAGTAAATCTCCCTCTCCTCTCTCCCTGGCTGGCTGGCTTATCTGAGCGGCTGTTTGGTGAGGTGTTTGGGTCGGTGACGACCACAGCCTTGCGTTCGATCTTGACCTTGGTTTGCCTCCAGGCCCAAGAGCTTGCTTGGAAGAGGCATACAAATACGCAGAGATTCAGGAACAGCTTGCTAACTTTCGATCTGTCGCAGGTCTGTGTCCCAACATCGTGTTGTCCTCGTGTCAACACAGCAAGTATTGAACAGCTACCGTGAGTCTCCCTTCTCCCATACCTCCATGCATGCCTAGCCCTTCTTCGGCTCTGCCATATCAATCATCACCTCATGAGCGTCTTGAGCGATGGTCTTGACAAGTTGTTGATGTCGGAGCCGATCACTCAATGACGTGACACCTCCGCCCGACATTGTGCTAACATCTGCCTTCACAGAAGTCTACCTAGACAGGAGTCTAATCTACTATGCCTGGAGGAGCTGGTCGCCAGCGTGCTGCTGACGGCAATGGTCACGGCAACAATGGCCAGTACCAAGGCGGACCACCCCAACAGTACCATCAATACCAACCACAGGGTCCTATCAATGCTTCGACCATGCCACCGCCAAAGCCCCGTTCCGGTGGTTTTGATGGCCCTGGCGAGCATAGTAGAAATCCAAGTGGCTTCCAAGGTCCTCCTGGACAGCAAGGCTTCAATCAAGGTACCTCTCTAGCGTCTATTCTGCCAATCTGACTCCTTACTGACTGACTCTCAAGGTGGCTCCAATCAAGGTACTCCCCTCGGTACTCCTTTGTTGTCCCCTCGTATACCTCAATTGCAGATGCAGAGTGGAGTCGCTCCAGGTTCTCCTAGAGGCTCCCCGATGCTGATGCAAGTAGGATACGTAGGTCAACCAGGAACACCAGGTCGGAACACACCTCAAGGAAGTCAACCAAATACTCCAGGCCGAAATCATTCCCAGCAAGGTACCCCTCAGCAAATGCAACGAGGTCCACCACAACAATCCCAAGGTCCTCCACAACACATGATGCAACAAGGTCCTCCACCACAGCAATCTGCCGGCGGCCCCCAAGCTCAGCGTGGTCCCAATCCTTTTGGTCCCAGTATGGGCTTCGATCCCGCTCGTCCTGCTGCTCCCAAGGAGAAGGTTATTACCAACACCCGTATTGAACTCCCACCTGATGCTTATCAGCTTGAGGGTCCTGGTGTATGTTATCCATTTCCTTGATTGTATTTCGTGTTGTGGTTGTTTGATGTTCAACTGTCGTGGTTGAGTTGTGTGATTGGCAAATATCCTAGTGGATGAAGTCGACCGCTCTTGGAGACTTGGGAAATCGGGGTTGTGAGTGACTTCAGTTCTTTTGAGATGAGCAGTCTTCTTGTCTGGTTTGATGTGGCCGGTTCCAGCTGCAGCAGCTTCCCGCTTTGAGCTCTAACTTCAGCCCACGTTCTTCAACTTCACCAGTTCTATTCACTGTCGAATTCGCCTCCTTCCAGATACGTACCCCTCTTTTCCTCCACCATTCCTTCCTTACAAAGCGAAATTGAATCCATTCGCAGCCTACCCCGCACATTAGCGGCTGATTGGAGCTCTTCCACCATCTTCCTCCTCCCTCCCATTTCTTATTAAAACCCCCTACTCTTCCACCAAAGACTCCTCCTCCAAACACCAATATCAATACTTCTTCCACTTCTTCCTTTGCTTCCCAAACACAAACACAATAATCAACAAACCAAACCCAAGTCTCTCAGCACGTTGATTCTTCAGCTGTTGAGTTTGACTTCAACACCAAACATACTTTCACTTCCATATCTACCTCTTCATCTCTACTCCCCTCATCTCAACATCACCTTAAATCTACCGCCAACATGGACGTCTTTCAGACCTATCGACCGGAGCTCGATGCTAATGACCAGCCCCAGTACCAATTCGAGAGCCAGTTGCCTTACCGCAATGGCTACAACACTACTGGCCGAGTTGTCAACATTCAAGTAAACCAGTACAAGGTTCTTGACTGGATCAAGGGTGATGTCCAACAATACGATGTAAGTACCAACCCCTCCTCATCCTCACTTCACTTTCCTCTGAGGACAGGCGGACTCAGCCTTCCTCAGCTTCAACCCACACCCAATACACTCACTTTCATGCCATACTAACTTGTGCTTCAGATCAACATTGGTAATGGTGCCGAGAAGCGTGGCAAGATTTACGCTGCTTGGAAGTCACGAGCTGTTCAGGATCGCCTCCGCCAGGTCTTCCCTCCAGGTGCTCTCGTCCTCTGGGATGGAAACAAGCTTGCTTGGTGAGTTATGTATTCCACCGATCATCTGTTCACTTTATCTAACTTTCACAGGTCCAAGTATCGTATTGGCGAGCAACGCATCAAGGTCAACTTTGATGTCGAGAAAGGTCGTGCTCCACGCCCAGATAGACCGGCTGATGAGTGCTATGTCATCATCCGCCCTACCACCTCGATCCGTATGGCTGTCATCGGTGCCTATCTCAACAAGTCCATCCATTTCGACAAGTCTGTCTTGGAGGCTATCAGTAAGTTCAATCAATCCTTCCATGGGTTGTGTTCATCACCATTCTAACTTTCCGTAGCCTTCCTCGACCACTGCATGCGCCAAGGTCCATCTGAGCAATACACAATGATCAAGCGTAGCTTTTTCAGCCGTGGTACCACCAGTCATCAGTTGGACAACGTTGTCGTTGCTATGAAGGGTGTATACAGCTCAATCCGCCTCTGCAGCGTAAGCATACTCATTCCTGTCAATTGTCTTCACATACTGACCAATTGCAAGCCCACTGCTTCCGTTGGTGCTCCAGGTACTGGTCTGGCCTTGAACATCGATGTTGCCAATGGCACTTTCTGGGCTGCCCAGGATGTTCATCAAGCTGCCCGCAACTACTGCAGCCAGCGCAATCGTGCCTTGTCCTACACGGTCTTCCGTGACCTTCTCCTCCCAATTAAGGATGGAAAGGGTGGTTGGACCAAGTCCGAGGACTTCAAGAACTTGTCTAGATTTGCCAAGTTGAAGTTCATCGTCAAGCACCGTGGCAAGGGTGATGGTGAGTGCTTCCTCTCTTCATTAACATCCTTACATTGACTGAGCATGAAACAGACAAGAAGGAGTATGCCATCAAGAAGTTTACCTTCGAGAAGGGCGAGGCTTTCTCAAAGACTGGAGCTCATGCCAAGAACACCATATTCAAGTTGCGCGATCGCAACACTGGTACTGAGACGGAGATTTCGATTTTCGATTACTTCAGAAAGACCTACAACATTGAGCTTCAGTATTGGTGGCTCCCCCTGATCATCACCGAGCGTGCAGGCATGTTCCCTATGGAGCTTTGCACCCTGTCTCCCAACCAGAGATATAACTTCAAGTTGTCTCCTGAGCAGGTAAGAATTGTCACACTATCAACACAACTCAGCAACTAACAGTCCTAGACCTCCAACATGATCAAGTTTGCCGTCACTCGACCAAAGCAGCGCGTTGAGTCGATTGTTCATGGTATCAACATGTTGAAGTGGCCCCAGGACAAGTACCTTGCTCACTATGATGTCAAGGTTGATCCCAAGATGACAGTTGTATGTAGCATCTCTTCTAAGTCTCTAATTCTTACTGACTTCTTGTAGACTCAAGCCCGTGTTCTTCCCAACCCGGAGATCCAGTTTGATAGAGCCAAGCTCAACCCTGGCACTCAGGGTCGTTGGGACCTCCGTGGTAAGAAGTTCTTGCTTCCCAACCCTGAGCCTCTCAACTCTTGGGGCTTCATCATTCTTGGCGGTTGTACCTCGGAGCAGAACGTTCGCAACTTCGCCAACGTTTTCATCTCCACTTACGTCGGCCACGGTGGTAGAGTCCAAAACAAGACCCCACTGATTTACAATCAGTCTCGCAACGAGGATATCCCAACCTTGGTCCACAATGCTCGTCGGGCTGTCGGTGATCAGGTCAAGGCTATGCCTCAGATCTTGTTCTATGTCCTTCCAGGTCGCGACTCATTCATGTATGAGCGTCTGAAGAAGAACTCCGAGTGCCGCTTTGCCATGATGTCCCAATGTAAGTCTTTGCTGAAACGTGTGCTTCGAATGCTACTAACAAAGGATAGGCCTCAACGTTGCTCATGTCAACAAGGCTCAGCCACAGTACTGCTCCAATGTTTGCATGAAGGTCAATGCTAAGCTCGGCGGTACAACCTCCAAGATTGTCACTCCCAAGGGCTTCTTCACCAGACCAACCATGATCATTGGTATGTGTTCACAGTATCCAGTTATTTTGCCTTCTGCTAATGTTTTGTAGGTGCCGACGTTTCTCACCCTGCTCCTAGTAGTCCGCAAGCTTCCATGGCTGCAGTCACCATGTCTTTCGATAGAGACTGCTGCCGTTACGCTGCCGCTGTCCAGACCAACGGATACCGTGTGGAGATGATCACCAAGGACAACATTGACCAGATGGTAGTTCCATACGTTAAGCAATGGGTTGCCAAGGTTGGTGGTGGTCAGCTACCTCAACATATTTACTACTTCCGTGATGGTGTCTCCGAGGGTCAATACTCCCATGTGCTCAACCAGGAAGTCATTGACATGAAGGCCGCTCTGGTCAAGGAGTTCAAGGAGGTTGCCAACAATGTAAGTTGCTCCATTTTTCCGACTAGAGGCTATCTTTGACATCAAACAGATCAAGTGGACTGTTGCTGTCTGTACCAAGCGCCACCACATCCGCTTCTTCCCTAAGGAGGGCGACTCCCAGGCTGCCGACCGCAATGCAAATGCCCTTCCAGGTACATTAGTCGAGAAGGATATCACTCACCCCTATGAGTATGACTTCTACCTCTGCTCTCATGCCGCCATTCAGGGTACCGCTCGTCCAGTTCATTACCATGTCCTGAAGGATGAGGCCAATATTCCGATCAACGACTTCCAGAAGATGATTTATCAATTCTCCTACCAGTACATGAGATCGACTACTCCTGTTTCACTCTGTAAGTCTCTTTCTTATTTTACAATGGCTGTTTCTAACATCATTCAGTCCCCGCTATCTATTACGCTCACTTGGCATCGAACCGTGCTCGTGCTCACGAGTCTGTCCCTGCTTCAGATGGCCCTCGCGGTGGTCAGAAGTTTGAGGAGCGCCGTGTCGAGGCTGCTAGACAGGCTACTAATGATGGCACTTCCCAGACCGGTTCTTCCAAGCCTACCGAGGCTGCTCCACTTTTGCCAATCGGCAATCCTGATCAATCTGAGATCATGTGGAAGATCCGCAGCGGTATGTGGTACATCTAGGTTGCCCAGAATACAGCTCAGAGAGTGTTTGCCCTTGCGAATACTTTATCACTTCTTTGCTTCTTTCTTTGTTCTACTACATTCTTATGATCATTTGAACCCTGGCTGTCAGTACATCTTCCTTGCCTGCGAATCTCGATTCCCTCTACATATGAGGGCCGAATATGGCGGATTGATGGTTGCTTGGCTGCAGACTTGTATTTAATTCATTTCTTTATCAAGGGCTTTGATAGAGGCATATGGAATTAGATGCCTGGGCGGGAAAATCATGGGAGATGATTGATGATGATGATGATTGACGACGATGAATACTGAACTGACGAGTCAGTTCTGCAATGGTTAGACAACGATGCGATGAACAATGCGATGAACTTACAAACAAATCTTCCTTGATTGATTGGCTCTGCTTGTGATGTGCTGAAATTAAATGACTTGAAGTCTTGAAGCTTGAGCTTGATGCGAGTCTTGATCTTGCCCAAGTCTTTGAAGCGGGACTTGGTCTCAAAGACCTCGAACATTTAAGTCTTGAGGAGGAGTGTGCTCGCCTCTCACGATATCTGGCATTGCCGAAGTCGAGCTTGGGCGCTTAGCTTCTCCCTCAATCCCAAACGAATATTACTATTATACTCAAATGATTAACTCAGAACTGGTATCTCGAAACGGCTAGGCAGAACGAATTACGAGAACCAAGCCAGCCTCCTTCATTCCATTTTAAGTTATTATGTATTGTGTTTGAAGTAAGGGTAACATGGCTACTTCGAGAAAGTATGGAGAAAGTAAGTAAATGAAGCTATTTTTTGCAGAGGCAGGGTGCGTGGGATGCTTGGTAGATGGGTTTTGGGAAGGTGGGAGAGGGTTTGGGAGATGGGGAGGGGTGGTTAGATGCGGACGATTGAGAAGGGCTCAGGAATGGGCGAGCAGGAGGGAAAATTAGAATTATTTGGCAGAGTCATTGTTGAGCTGTGGGTTCGTTCGTGTTTATTGTTTGGTTCTGGATTTAGGTTGAGGAGTTAGTAAGGTGTTGCTTAGTCGTTTGCGTGGGAATTGGTGTTTTATTTAGTTGAGAGTAGTTGAAGCAAATATTCTTCTAAGGCTGTGGTTGTGCCTGGGGTGATTGATGATGTTGGATGGATAGATGGATGCATGGATGAGCCACCGGGTGTTGGTGTCCGGGGTAGTGAGATGTGGTACTTGTTTATGTCCAAGTGGTTTGTTGACTTTGAAGATACCGAGAGTTGATGGAGGGCCAAGAAGGAATACGAGGAGGGGATCATATTTTGGAATACAGATGGAAAAGGCTTGTGAATAGCTTCTTTCTGGTCGGGACCATTGCATGGTTATAACGAAACGAGAAGTCCGTCGCTGGAGAGATACATCAGACGGAAAATGACAAGCTCACTCGTCTTCATCAAGAACAGACATCCTCACAATCATCGAGTCAAATGTGCTTCTCGAATATCATTCTGGGTATCCATTCATCATCACAGCCTTTCACCTACTCTCCAACTTTCCCGACTTTCAAGTAGTAACAGGCTTAGCATTCGCCCCCGTCCTAAAATCCTTCCCTCCTTTCCCACCCCCACCATTTGCCTTCTCCGCCTTCGCCTTTGCAAACTTCTCCCGGGCGAGCTGAATCGCGCTCTTCTGCGGTCCCTGCACAGCCTCCTTCGCAGCGCTCTTCGCCATCTTCCTATCCTTCCGATTCTTCTTTCCCATCCCCGGCGCTGAAACCTTCGGCTTAGCACTCTCCCCCTCATTCTCGCCATCGTCAGCTCCTTCATCATCAATAGCCTGGGTTTGAGAAGGGATTTGAGTCTCCGGATGTGTGACGGGCAGAGCACGCATCTTCTCGAGTGCTGCTTCCTTGGTCTTCTTGACCCAGTCGCTGCGTCGTCGTTTGTAGAGATCTAAAGACCAGTTCCGAATGACGATACGACCGGTCCAGCTATCGCGGAGTTGGGACTCGTGGGATGACAGGATAGAGGCGATGCGTTCCGTGAGGGAGAAGAGGGGTGTGGAGGGGATGGTGGGGGATGTAGGGGAGGCGGTGCTGGAGAGGAGGGCGTCAAGGACGTGGGATCCTGTTGGGGAGAGGGCGAGGGTTAGGGTTGGTGGGGTGTCTGCTCCATCATGTGAGTCGGAGGTGCCGGATGGGAAGAGCAGTGTGTTGATTAGTTTGCGGCGGAAGGGGATTGTGTTTGAGGGCGTGGGCAGGAGTGCCGATTGGATGATGTGTGAGGTTGTGGTGTATATTGAGAGGGCGAGGAGGATTTGAGGTGGAAGTGAGAGGAGAGAGTCTTGGATTAGGAGGGCTGGTGGTCCGGGGATGGCGAGCATGGATTGGGCAAGGAGGGAGCCGTGGAGTTGGGAGGGGGTGGATTTGTTTTGTTGTGTTGGTGCGGATGATTCCTCTCCTTGGCTGGGATGTGTGCTAAGTATTAAAGCTGCAATGTCGTCTAGACATGCCATTTTGAGAAGCACGTTCGAGGTCTTGGGATCGTAAGAAGCGGCTATTGCGTCTACGAGAGCCTTGGTATCTGCACCTCTAGCATGGCATCTCTCGAGGAGGGTTTTGAGGATCACGGTCCTGTTTCGTTGGACGAGGCCTTCAATTTGAGGGATGATGGCTGCGACGGCCTCTTCGAGATCTTCTTTACTCAGACGATTCAAGACTCTGATGGCTACGTAGGAAGATATTTCGTTCCTGGCTACGGCAGCGATGCGGTCTTTGAAGATGGTGCGGTAGATTTGCTTGAATAGCTTGCCGGGTGCGAATGTGCAGATCGTCTCTAATAGGCGGGATCCGATCGCGTCGTAGAGAATTCCGTTGATGAATGTTTGAGACTCGCTCTTTTCGGCTGTGATGTCGTCTGGGAGGAGGGCGGAGATGATGGTCTTCTCAGAGGCATTGACACCTTTCTTGGTATTTGGGTTTGTGAGTTCTAGCTCTAGGAGCAGCTGTAGGGTTGGGTTCCCGGTTGGGTGAGTGGCTAGAACGTGGATGAAAGTTGTGTCCATTGTAGCGATTGTGTCCGAGATAATCTTCTCGATAGCGAATTGAAAGGATGATGGAACGGCGCGTTTATTGAGCGAGAGTTCTGTAGGTGTGGTGTCCAGACCTGTGATGGAGATCTTCTCTTTCTTCTTGCTTTGCATGAGTGTTCTTGTGGAAGCTTTCTCGAGAGCTCGGCCGGAGAGAATGACGAGAAGAACTCGCAGAGTGTGGGATGCAAATCGATCGGTGAGAAGAAAAGTCATTTGGCCTTCTAATTCGTCCAAGGTCTGTAGAAAAAGGTCTTCCATCGAGGGTAACTCTTCTTCCTCTCCCTCTTCCTTCATGTCCGTATCCGCGTTCACCTCTCCAGCCTTCTTTTTCTTCGACTTGGTATCCGCAGTAAGCTCCTCGGTGACAATTGGAGCAGACTGAATGAACAGTGTCTCGCAGCAATGGCTCGCAAACCGATGCTGAATCAAATGTGGATAATTATCGCTGAACTTTCCAAACAGCTTCTTCTTCTGCTCAACCGTACTCAGCAAGATCAATCTCTCCATCAGTCTCGAACATGATTGACTGCATGCGATCTTGAGCTCTTTGCCCTCGGCCTCCCGGTATACATTCGCTAGGAAGAGGGAACGTTCTTCGTCGGAGGGGAAGTCGTTCTGTTCGAGTAGTTCGTCGGCACGGCGGAAGTATTCCTGTTCTTGGTCCTCGAGCATACCATAGAACGGACGCTCTGTAGCTCCTCCTTCCTCTCCTCCCTCTACCAATCCATCGTCCCTAGGAATAGCATTGTCCGTACCGATGAACTCGACCTCGAAGTCTTCGGCTGGGTCTTGCGATTTCTGCCTCTTGTGATGATCCTGGACATCATCTTCGCCCTTTTCTCTCTTGCGCTTCAACTTCTTCTCATCTCTCCTTCCTCTGCTGTTCTTATTTTCCTTCGGCATTGTATCGTCGGTCCAGAAATCCTTCTTGTCGTGCAGATGTGCGATCCAGAGTTGTCACGAACTTTTTTTGTGCAGAGCAACATTTTGAGCGGCCGCATCCAGGCGGTGAGCACGGCAGAACAATGTCTTCCCCACAACGCGCAAAATCGCTCGTCATTTAGAGGCGTTCTTACATAAACTTCCATGAGAGAAAAGTTAGAGTATTTGCTAGTGTATTTTCTTAAGTCATTAGAAAGGCGGTCTTTTGTTTTTATCCCTTGCTAGTTATAGACTTTCATATCTTTGTATATTTACATCTCTTAGAATGCGTTCACAAGGTATTTCTTTGCCGAGGCCATGTGGTGACACAAACACACCCCTCAATCGAGCCGATGAGGTCGACGATGTCAGTAGCATCCCATTCTTGGCGATGTCATAAAAATTAACTCATGAAATCCACACTGACATATCACAGTTGCTCAAAGCTGTTCAATCTCTTATAATTCCGTTCATAAGGTCGGCAGATCAAGATGCAGCTTTTAAATATACGAGTCATGGATTGGCCATTGAAGGTGGCGGTCCTCGTACGGTTCTTGTGGAGCATCACAGACCGGAGAAATTGGCTCAGCTCATGAGCATCGATCTTCCTGGAAGTGGGAAAGGAAAGAAAGGACTTTTAGCTACTGTTGAGCAAGTGCTACAGTACAGTGTAAATACTTGGGATCAGGGCTTCCTGGATAAATTGTATGCTAGCACCAATGCTGTACGTCTCTCAAATACTTCCGTATGTAGTATATCTGACTTGTCATAGGTTGGCGTTATATCCGAGCTTCTGCTCGCCGTATTGAATACCAATGTAAGCTTTTGCTGCTCGGATTTGGGGCCAAGGATACTGATGAGTTAGGTCCACGTGTATCAAGTTTCTCCTGCACTTACAGTGATTGAGAAGACAACTGCCAAAGCTTTTGCCAATTTGTTTGGTTTCAATGGCCCGCATGTTGGCGGAATCAGCACTCAAGGTGGTAGTGCCTCCAACACCACATCCATTATCATCGCCAGAAACAACCTGTATCCGGAAACCAAAACCTCCGGCAATGGCAATCACCACTTTGTCCTCTTCACTTCAGCTCATGGTCACTATTCGCTTGAAAAGGCGGCTCAGATGTGTGGTCTGGGAAGCGACAACGTCTGGTCAGTGCCCATAGATACTCGCGGCCGAATGATCCCTTCAGAATTAGAAAAGCTCGTCGTGCAAGCCAAGCACGAGAACCGTACACCATTCTACGTCAACGCCACGGCGGGGACGACTGTCCTTGGGTCTTACGACCCTTTCAGAGAAATTTCCGCTGTATGCAAGAAGCACAATCTCTGGCTACACATCGATGGCAGCTGGGGCGGTCCCGTGATTTTCTCATCAACCCACAAATACAAGATGGACGGCTCCGAACTAGCAGATTCCCTTGCAGTCAACCCACATAAGATGATGGGCGTGCCCATGACATGTTCCTTTCTTCTCTGTCCCGACCTGACAAAGTTCCACAAAGCGAACACCCTCCCAGCAGGATATCTTTTCCACGAGAACAGCTCCAGCAACGAAGTCTGGGACCTGGCTGATCTGACGCTACAATGTGGTCGGCGCGGAGACAGCTTGAAACTCGCGCTCAGCTGGATATATTACGGGTCTTCGGGCTTCGAAGCACAGATCGACTCTGCATTCGACATCGCGTCGTATTTCGCTACTAAGATAAAAAAAAACGAGAACTTCGTGCTGGTGTCTGAAAATCCGCCACCTTGTTTGCAGGTGTGCTTTTATTATGGGCAGTTGAAGGATGAGAAGGAAGAAAATACTAGGGTCACGGGTGAGATTGTGAGGAGGTTGATACCGAGGGGTTTTATGGTTGATTACGCGCCCGGGGAGAAGGGGAGTTTCTTCAGGGTTGTGGTTAACAGGGAGACGAGGAGGGAGACGATCGATGGGTTGGTGGCGGCTATTGAGGATGCAGGAGGGAAATTGTAAGGAGTGAGTGCAAGAAGGTAGAACATGCATAGACGATACGTGCATACCTAGATAGATTTAGACGACTCAACTCATCAATATTTCTTTTGCGTTTCCGATTGGCTTCCTCGGTATGAGTCTGGATAAACAGTTCATTTCTCGGCGCAGAGGTCATCCCTGGTGTCAACTTGCACAGGAGCACTTGGCAGTTTATCTCTTCCAGAGCCTCGTAAGCCACATCCAATTAGCTGTGTCAACTCTCTTCGTACGCCTTTCGCAAGCGAACGAGGCAGTACTTAATGCTGACATGAGGGGCGTCGGCGGGGCACACGTCTTTAGCGAAAGAGGATACAGTCAGATTACCAGATAGGCATGCTCTGCGGAGAACGACTGCCGTGGATACTGGAACGTCGGCTAACAGGATTCTTGGACCCTTGACTGGTTTTCAGACGAAGCTAATTTCGTATGGGGAAAGGTCTGCGAGGTTGGGGTTGAGATTGGTGAGATGTAACGACCGAATAGATCGACGATCACAACGCCGTTTTGGTACGACTATATGGCTAGAAATAAAATCGAGAGAGAATTCAACGAGAGAGAATTCAATCAAGAATGAGATGCGAAATAACTCCAAGTATTTCGAATTCTTTTCTGAATTGTTTGCCTGCTGGATGTGTGATGTAACAAGTCTGTCGAAGTAAACATACTAGATACGCCATTTCGCTTGGGAAAATGTCAGGTCTGGAATTGGGGAGAATCCAGTGAGCTCCTTTACTGGGCAACAGGGAAGGAAAAAGAAGAGGGCTCAGTGGGAATTATCTTCTGACATTGCCTCATTCAATGCGTACGTCAAGTTTTCCAAATACTTCGGTCGTGACGAGCTCCCGCGGGCTTCGACTACCGGTATTGGTGAGGCGGTGATCACTTGTACGAGCAGCTCTATTGGTTCTTACAATTGCTATACGAACGAATTGGTCGATCGTTTGGTGAAGCTGTGATATGTCAGGAGAAGAGATGCCCAAGCACGCCGAGGATTATGCTTCGAATCCATTCATAGCTCGTGCTCAAGTAAGGTAAATTGCGCTTCGTGTTGATCAATGGGGTATTATTTCGATGCTATTGCTAAGTAGTCTAAGGCCAGGAGTATATATGGGGTGCTATTAGGAGCCAAATCCCTGCTGGTGTGCCGATGGCTGGCATTGGTGACGAGGCTGTCACTGCAGATTCAAATTCGAAGGCAACAAGTGATGCATTAGTTCTGAGATCCCTCAATGACGTGAATTAATGATTCAAATTGATATTTTCCAACTCAGAAGAGACATCTGAAAGACCTCAAGCGACAAAGAATGGGGCGCACGGAATCCACAAGTGAGACTCGCTTAGCCTTACCCACTGTGCCACCTAAACATCCGGGATGATCAACTCTACTAGCAAAAGGCTAATCCGAAACTGCCTTTCCTGACCGTCAAACTAGCATTGATTCGCTGATATCCAACTTGCCCAGATAAGCTGACTGGTCATCACAGACTGTGACCGGGATCTGGCACTCCCTCGTCTCAAGGTGTACAAAGTCACACACGGTGACTCGAGAACAAAAGCTACTCCAGTGCCACTTTCCTTCATAAATTTCACTTCCTCAGCTCTCACTCTAATCCTCACCAGTCCAACTGTCAAATACCAAGATAATTCTGCGACTTTGACCATCGGCACTTTCAAGATGACCGAAACCATGTCAATCTTCGGCTTCAGTCTACCCACCCTGGGACTACTTATAGGTGGTCTCGCCGTATCGTTCTACATCGCATACCAGAAGGCGCTTCCGAAGCCGATCCCAGGGATCCCCTACAACAAAGAAGTAACGAGCTCTATCCTCGGCGATGTAGTTTCCATGGTGAAACATGTCAACAAAACGAAGGAGCTTCTGGATTGGCTGGTGGAGCATAACGTCAGGCACAATTCGCCGATCGTACAAGTATTCACGAGACCATTAGCCAGGCCTTGGGTTGTGGTGTCTGATTTTAGAGAGGCGCAAGATGTGTTGTTACGACGAACAAAGGAGTTTGATCGGTCGCAATTTCTTGGTGATATTTTCTTGGGTCTCATACCAGGGCATCATATTTCCATGAAAAGTCATGATGAAGAATTTAAAAAGCATAGGAGGTGGTTGATGGATCTGTAAGTTGCCCACACCTCTTTATCCACCCTTGAAGTCGTATAGATAGCCTTTCCAGAGCTCGAGGCTCCGGGCTCCACAGGCTCTTGGCACTTGTAGCTGATGCTGAAATATCTATCGACCAGCATGACTCCCGGCTTCCTACATGGTATCGCGGCTCCTCGAATATATACTGCTTTCGAGGACATGCTAGACGTCTGGCAGGAAAAGGAAAGACTTGCCCAAGGACACGCGTTCCAGGCACCAAGTGACGTGTACCATGCTGCGCTCGATGCAGTCTGGTCGCTGGTATTTGGGGCAGACATCTCCAACAGTACTACCAAATCTGCTCTCAGAAGTCTATCGTCGATGCAGAATGTCGATCTTCCGAGCAATCTCGACAAAGAAGTAGTCATTCCTGAAACACCACTACCAGCTGGGATGGCAGCCGTTGTGTCACTTGTCGACACTCTAGCCATCAGTGTCACGTCTCCAATGCCAGTTCTGACACATTGGGTCATCCGCCAGCTCCCGCAGTACCGCAGAAACCACAGAATAAGAGATAACTTCATCCGAGACGAAGTCGAGAAAACAAGGTTGAGGTTTGAAGGGAAGGCTGAAAAGGATCTGGAAGTCAGATGCGCCATGGACGATATCATGAGGAGAGAGTTGATTGCATGTGAGAAGGAAGGTAGAGAGCCAATGTATCACTCAAGAGCTATGTATGACGAGGTACGACCAGACATCCCTTGCCAGTCGCGGAAGAAACTAATGGTCCAGATCTTTGGATTTGTCGTTGCAGCGCACAACACTACTGCGACTACAATTACCTGGGCCTTGAAATTCCTTGCAGATAACCCAGCAGTTCAAGATAAGTTACGTGCCGAAGTTCTGGCTGGACATGCCGTAGCTGTGGCCGAGAAAAGGGCACCCACTGCTGCAGAGATTGCGAAGAAGAGTATTCCATATCTAGATGCAGCGCAGGAAGAAATGATACGCTGTTCTCTTACAGAGGCATCTGTAGTTCGCACAGCAATGACTGACGTTGAACTTCTGGGAAAGCGAATTCCAAAGGGCACGGATGTGTTCTTCATGGGCAACGGCCCCAGCATCTTCTCACCCGCGTTCCAAATCGACGATTCTCTCAGAAGCCCAACGGCGAAATCAGCCAAGGATCGCATTGGGTCTTGGGACCCGTCCGACATGGCGAAGTTCAATCCCGAGAGATGGCTTGTCGCTGGCGAGGATGGAGGCAAAGAGTTTAATGCTGCAGCCGGTCCTCTACTTACTTTTGGACTTGGACCGAGAGGTTGCTACGGAAGGCGACTGGCGTATGTTGAGATGAAGATCTTCTTGACGCTGCTTGTGTGGAAGTTTGAGCTGCAGAAGTGCCCAGTGGAACTGAGCGGGTACGCATCGATGGATGCGCTCACGCACGCACCACAGCAGTGCTTTGTTAGGTTGAAATCGATCGCCTAAATCAACGAGCGATATTGTGATTCTGTCATGTCCGAGGGTCTATGCATTTACTTGGGCTGTTTCAGGAAATCGACTGTGGTTATGATGCTGCGTGGGGGAGGACAGTCCACGGGCTGGGCTCTTGAATCCACCGTCGCTTCACTTGGAGGATTCACCTCAGATTTACAAGTAGTCTCACAGCCAAGGAGTTTGAATACTGCGCCGAAAATTTGAACACTCTACTATGCCTCTCCTTATGCTTGATGTTCTTGTAAGATCTAGAAAGAAAGACATTTCATACCATCAAAGTGTTTTTGCTCATCGTTCCAAGCAACATGGTCCAGCATCGTACTCGAATACGCACCACGCTATTAGAACAAATCTTCGCTTGGATAATTATTGCTCATATAATCGTCCCATCAATCAATAGCTGACTTGACCTAGCTGTATGTCCACCCCACCCCGTCAAAAGCCCCGCCGCGGTTACAGCGCTCGCTTACTTCAACAATCATCTGTTGGAAATAGTACTCCAGTCTCGCGGTGAAGCCTTGATTTCAGTCGGGACTTGTTCATAATAGGTCATGGAGCTATACCAGCCGTTAATGGGCACACTCGCGGTGCTAGGCGATTGGCTGCAGGCACTGCAGTATGCCTGGATTGCCATCAGTCATCGCACAGACGAACAAGAGTCACAAGATAACAATCCGTTGCGAATCAGGGTCTTTCTAAGCGAGGGGAGTTTTGGGGAGTTATGCCACTAGGATCTGACCTTACGTTATGATATGTAGCACTGATTTCGGACCAATCAACAGGTAGAGATGATATTGTCTGAAGGTTTTCTGTGACATTTTTCCTTGTTTGTTGACATTTCGATATTCTCGCTTAGGGGTTTGGGTTTGCCAAGGGTGGATGCAGGTGATGCTCCGCACAATCTTCTGCTGACGATCGAGACCGACTTGATATACAAACACTCCAAAGTGGTTGCAACTGAGACAGTCGGGTCGGGTGAGGTTTGTCGCTGCCATCTAGTCTACAGGCCTTGCTGTGGTTGTGGAACTCAGGGCACTAGTACACGATCCTGAAAAGACTTGAGGACAGCTTAAGTGAGATGCCAGCCATGCCAGATGTACGTTAGTCCTCATTCATAGTATGTTCATGATTTATGCAAGTGGTTTGTTGTCGTCGCTAAATAGCAACGCAAAGTCCAAATGAGGCAGTCAATTTCGTACATTTGTTCTTGCACTGCGCCTTCCTGTTCAAAATTTCTTTAAATTATCATGCTTCAAATCCGGATGCAGCCATATGTCTGCTTTCTTATCAAATCTCTTAGAGACATATGTAGTGCTATGAGGCGTGACTCGGAGCTCATATATCAAGGACCCGGATTGCTTAGCTATTTTCTCACAGCAGATATCTAAATCCCTTCTCTCTGCCACCAACCACTTCCTCATCACCAGTCCTGACCGCCTCAGCCTTGTCCATCTTGCGGTTCTCGTATCTCAGCCAGAAGCGAAGTACCATAGCTGTGACGGCACAAAGACCACAGAATAAAGAGAGCGTGATGCCTGCAGTAACATAGCGGGGCTTGGCGGAGTTGGGATACAGGTAGCTGGTGAAGAGGTGGGTGCAATTGGCAAGTGAGTTTGCCATGGCAAGTGCAGCAGCACGTTTGGACTGGTATGCATTAGCTAATGTACACTGGTTAGATGATGGGTTCTTACCTTCGGTCTCGGAATTGTGCTTGATACCCATGAGAGGGTTACGTTGAACGCGGAATATACACCCATGGTCATCAAAAACATACTTGCGTAGCGTCCAGCAGTATGCTTCAGGGTGATGCAAAGGATGTTTCCCAGCATCGATATCGAGAGCGGCAAGGCGATATGGAAAGCTCTCTCATTTGTCTTTCCTGAATGTAAAGAGTTGCCCAGGGACGTGAAGAAAGCCAATGCATAGGGAGGTGCTGTGAGCAATAGGGTGGTAATCTTATTGTAGCCGAGTGTGCTGACAATCGAGGGGAAGAAATAAGTCTAGTGTTATTAGTATATGATCGTGAAACAATCAAGGCTAAGGGACGTACGTATGCCATGCCCACGAGCAGAGAGAATTGAAGCAGAATCAACATGTAGACTTTTGGGTCTTTGAGTGCTTGAATAGCACCAGTCCAGATAGACTCTCCGTCTTCGCCATCCTCTTGGCCAGCAGCCTCGTCGGCGATTCGCCAAATGGCATATTCGCGCTCTTCATCAGTGAGCCATTTCGCCTCTGTTTACACATTGGTCAGTAACTTCCCTTTGAATTGCAAGATAAGAACAAAGCTGGTTGAAAACATACTTTTGGGGTAGTTTGGAAGAACAAGCGCTGCGATGAGTGCTACTGCAATCGTTACACATCCTTCCAATATGAACAGCCACCTCCCTGGATAGAAGTTAGTCATCTGTTAACGGACTATCTGGAATATTAAGGATTGAAGGCAGCAAATTCTTCCCAAACTTACATGCACGAAGCCCCATCACACCTTCCATGCCGCCCAACACGCCAGCTGCAATAAGCCCACCAAAGCAATTCGACAAGGTGTTACCCGCGTACAGGATGGCGATTCGGAAAGGTAGCTCAGAGCGAACATACCAGGAAGTCAACATAAGGAGAGCGCCGGGGCTTTATTTATTAGCACTACTCTCTTCACTTCCACGATTGTAGACTTACAAGAACGGAGCCTCAGCAAAGCCCAGAAAGAAGCGAATGGCAATAACTGCACCATAGGAATGTACTGCAGCCATACAAGCCGACACACCTCCCCAAACCACAGCAGCTACACCGAGATAGATTCCCGGTCTTGGGAAGCGCGATAGAATGACATTGCTCGGAGACTGGAACAGCAAGTACCCCACATACATAATCATGAGTGCAGTGTTGTATTGATGATCGGTTAGTCCAATGTCGTCTTCGAGGCCTCCGAGGCGAGCGTTGGTGAAGTTGTTGCGGTCGAGGATGCTGAAGGAAAGCTGTCAGATACGTCTTGACGGAGAGCTTCGAGTAAGTAGAATGGAAGAGGAGCTTACTTGAGGAGAAATAGGATGATCAGCAAAGGCATCAACCGCATGTCAATCTTCCTGACCATTGCTTTCTTGAATGCAGCGAGCTCCTCTGGGGTCTTGCCCTGGAGGGAAAGGGGTAAAGTGGAGATGATGGGAACTTCTTTGCGATCATCGTGATCATGAATATTCTCAATGGTTGCCATCTCGGCTTCTTTACCTGAATATGCCATGATAGTGAGGGAGAAGTTGGATGTCGATGATAATTGGTGCTGGTAAGTGGAGGTACAAGTATTTTCAGCTTTTCGGTTCCTCGATCTTATACCCGACTATCTCTAAAGAGAAGACTCATCGAAATCCACACAGGTGAACAAGGAATTATATATCAATCGAACAGCATGTCCCCAATTACACCCATCTCCTGAGATAGCACGATGTGTTTCCGAAGTCGAAGCTGCACCTGCCCACAACACGAGCTTCGACTGCGGGGTGATAGCGAATGAAGTTTGTGATTCTCCAGGGAGTGATCAAAAAATGTTGGGGACCCCAGACGGCGAGTCATGGGCTGGTGCGGGGAGGTGGCAGGTGGAGTGGTGGATCGTTATCGGAAATGTGCTTGGTGGGCTTGGTGACTCGGAAATACTCGATTAAGCTCGGAAACGGTATGTTTGAATGAGATGCTGCTACGCTACGTCGAACGGTTGACACGGACGGCAATCGTAACAATCCTAGCAATAATCTAGACATCAAACGGAAAATGATGGTTTTCCGATTTGCGAATGTCTTTGGGGGGCTTTGACAGAGCCGTAACCAGTTCGGTAGGCGTTTCTTCTGTTTGCCTGAGGTACTTGCGATGCTCAGATACTGTTTACGGCACATTTGATCTTGTGAAGAGATATAGTGTAGCTGTTGCATGCTATTCTAGGTAGTCGTTCCGGTCAAGTCAAGGGATTTATGACAGACTCGCAAGAAGTTAGGAAGCGGAAATCAGAAGGCATTGATTCGAAAATATCCACCTATTGTCTGTTTTGAGTACAACCCCACGAGAGTTACATGATGTGTACATAATCCTTTTCGCATAAGACATAAATACATTGAACTAGATGAAGAAATTTCTGGTTATCGAAGTACAGTTCCCAAAATGCCCATAACCTCTTCCACAACCCCCTCCTCATCGCCACTAACATCCACAGGTATCACATCCGTCTCCTCGATCCCAGGCGCCTCCAAGACCTCCAGCTGGCTCTCGACCATCTTTTCGCCCATGAAGTGCCCTTTCCTTTCCTGTACCCTTCTCACCAAAATCTCCTTTGCTGCCTCCAGCGTGACGAAAACCGCCCTGAATACCCGACTGTTGCGCAACTCGGCCCTGTAGCTTTGCTTTAGGGCTGAACATGTCACAATAATGCAGTCATGGTTTTCAGCACGCATGCGAAGAATAGCAGTAGCCTTTAGCGTCTCGAGCCATTCCCATCGATCTTGATCAGAAAGTGGTGTTCCGGAAGACATTTTCGCAATGGAGGTCTGAGAATGGATCGAATCACCCTCTATCCATGGAACTTTCAATCGTTGTGAGATGGCATCAGCAACTGTGGATTTGCCAGCGCCACAAGGACCAGCGATGAAGATGACAGTCTTGGTGGAGTTCTCAGAAGATGAATTAGACCATGCTGTGGCTCTGAATTTATTGACAAACTTGTTGACGAGTTGTTGGTCCAGCTTTGGAGCGGTTGCCAGCGACGGAGATAGAAATCGCGCGTACGAGGTATCATACACGAGTCCCGTCCTAGGTCTATCGTTGTCGTATTTGCTAGCAAAGAAATCTAGCAGCTTGATGGGAGGATTGGCGACTGGATCTGGGTTCGACTTTCGGAGATTCTGAATCCATTCCTGTTGACTCGGCTCAGAAAATTCAAGACCCGCCTGGTGAAGAGCAGGGAGGAGATCGCGTGTCCAGTGAAAGGATTGGTGGTTCACCACGTTCATCACGCCGGCACCTGCGGACGACAACAAGATATCGGACACTGTAGAGGCGACCACATCCACAGGAAGCCAGAGTGGTGACTCGTCAAGTCTTGGAATCGAGCCGATAGTCAAACCAGCTTGGATCATCATAGGTATAGCTTCAGTAGCATTCCAGATTCCGTGGGTCGTGTCGGCGATTACCTGTCCGACTCTGAGAACTCGAGCTTTGATGCCATAAGCCTTTGCAGCTGACATACACATGTGCTCGGTGACGAGCTTCGACTGAGCATATCCCATATTCTGTGCGAATTCAAGCGACTCTGGCAGTGCTTCTGGCACAAACCCGCCTTTCGTGGCGGCGACTGCACTGACTGAAGAGCAGAAATTGAAAGTGGCGGGCTCGCTCTGTCTGGCTTTTAAGCAGAGGGCGAGCAAGTTGTGTGCACCAGCAATGCAATCTGCTTCAAAACTGCTCAATGCAAGATTGAAGTTCACAGACCAGGCACAGTGAATGACACCTGTGACCTCAGAACATAATTCGCTGTAAACTTTGGACTGTAAACCAAGCTCTTGCAGACTAAAATTGGCTGGTAAAACTATTAACTTGTTCCGGGCATCGAGAGGAAGCAGATGGTAAAGACCACGGTCGCGGAGCGAGGTAACCACCCGAAGACGTGCCTGTGAAGATCTTTGAGCCCTGACAAGACAGTACACTCTTCTCACATCTGGGTTTTGAGCAAGTCGTGACGCAAGATGAGCACCGAGAGAGCCTGTAGCTCCGGTGAGCACCTATCACGCGAGTCAGAAAGTCTCGACTGAAAGGGAAAATATGCAGCTCACGATACATTGACCATTCTTGGTACATTCTACAGGGACGTGTTTGTCGAATGACGAGTATCTCCGGATCAGTCCTTCCATTTGTGAGGTGGTCGAGCAAGCATGGGATGCCCCTCCTGTCCAGAGTCGATGGAGTTCGTTGGCCAAGAGGTTGATGGATGGAAAATCAAATATGATATTCGACGCCAGCTTCTTCCCACCGGTATCAATTTTCTTGCCAAGCACAGATTGTAGTTGAATCGCTTGCAAAGAGTCAATTCCAATAGAGAAGAAGTCGGTAGTGTCTTCGAGAAGGCTGACTGCTGTTGGAGGCAGCATCTTCCTCATCTCGTTGCGCAAATATTCCCGCAATTCATCCTCAGTCAAGCGAAGCTCCCCGGTGGATACTTCTGCATCACTGTAGATACTTTCTATTTGTGTTGCAAAAGTCCGATAGAACGCTGGCCGGATCACAGTTCCTTTGTCTGTTCGAGGATACTCCGTGTCGTTGGGCAGTATCCTGACCATGTCCAGACTCAATTGCGCGTAAGCTGGCATCAGTTCGTTCGCTTTCGATACTACTGGTATGAGGAGCCCCTCAAGCTCACTACCAGACATACCATCTGTTGTGGGAGAGGGTATGATTATCATCCCGATTCGAGCCTTCCCGCTGCCGAATACCACCGCCTCGGAGATGTATTTGCTATCCCGAAGCGACTGCTCGAAAGCAATTGGGGTGACCTTTTCACCATTCATCAGCACGATTGTATCGTCTGCTCTGGCAAGATATTTCCATGCATCTGGAATTGTCGGGTGTGGCGTGAAGAGGTCCTTGGTGGCATAAGACCCATCGTCTCGATTTGAAGCAACTTTAGAGGGCAAGCCGTTGAGAGCCACGAGTTCGTACACACCTGCACCTTTTGGTTCGAATTTGACAAAATTCTTGAAAGCTGGCGGAAGTCGGACATAGTCCCAAGCTTTGTCCCGAAGATCCCGAGCAGAAGTCATAAGCTGGCCAGTCTCGGTACTTTGAAAGCTGTTAGAACAATGCAAGACATGGATTGATCATTGGGGCACTCACGTTCCGTAATGACTGACGAGGTTAACACCATTCTGTACCAGGCGGTCGCCCAACGAATCCGGGCAAGCAGATCCCCCAAACATAACCACATCTAGCTTCGCTAATTCAGCGATCCCCTCTTCACTTTCTCCAAGGAGCTTGAGAGCATACGGGACGCCATAAAACACCTGGAAATCATATCGGCGAAGAATTTTGAGTAGGTGCTGCTGAGTGAGTGGCAAGTCGGCATTGTACATGTAGATTTGCTTTCTAGAATGAATAGCTCTGAAGACGCTGCTGATACCGTGGGCATGATAGAGGGGAAGTGTAATGAACCCCTTAAGATTCAGGTTCGACGAATAGTTTTTCAGAGCTGCCCGATGAGTCTGAAAGATGGGTTTCGGTAATCCAGTAGATCCGCTGGAGTGAATGATCCATGAAACCTTGCCTGACTCGATTTCGAGGTCGAAATTCTGATCAAACCGCGTGTTCTCAATAATATCGCCATTTGAAAACTCAAAGGTTTTTCTATCGGAGATTTCGTGAATTTGGAGTGTGGGCTGATCTTGCTGTACTTGCTCTGCAGCTTGCCGAAATGATTTGTGAATGAGAATGTGCTTAGCTGAAGTGGCTTCAAGGAGCGACGAGTAAGCAGCGATCGAAAGCCTCGTTGAAAGAAACAATACAGTGTGTCCCAATTTGGTCAATGCTAGAATGCTGATGAAGTACTCTAGATTGGAGGGTCCCAAAAGACCGACAACGACCTCGGTTTCAGACGAGCAAGTCCTTTGTGGAATCAAGGATGCGTATGAATGAGCAGCACGACATGCAAAAGCGTCTATCTGGTGGAATGTGTAGTCAACATATTCAGTGCCCATTTCTGGATATGACAGGATGTATTCCTCTGCTGCGTTCTCCGATCGATTTCGTATCAACTCATCAATGGTCCGCGGATTGGTCTGGGCAGGAAGGATCTCTTGAGTCGTAATAGTCGTCTCAGGATTGCCGAATTCCTTCTTGTTGGTCGGTAGGGCAAGAGGTAGGAGTGAAGATGTAGCTGATGGTGCCATTGCGTATCGGCCGTGCAGGCTGTTGAATATGGAAGAGAAATGCGGCTCGACTGAATTTGCTCAGTGCTCGAGCTCCTTGTGGATATATACCTCGAAACTAAGCCATCTTCAAAGCATGGACCGGCTGAACGATAGATCCAGCCAGACAACTGCGTACCTTACGAGATCTTCGAAGTTGGAAGACGGGGATTAGTTGTTCTGCTAACAGGTGGGTGGGGAGAACGCGGGGCATGGCGCATTTCCGGAGCTCCCTTGTCTCGGAAACCTGGGGCATCACTCGGAGATGTGTTGTCCGAAGACAGGTGGCGGTGGTGGGAAAACACGGATGGGCTATAACTCATATCCCTGATCCAGCATTCCGTATGCATCAGGCCAGGTAAGTGCCTTGACGAGAAAGTCAGCGCTTCCTAGACAAATAGTACCCAAAGCTGGGCTGACTTATTCACTTACACAAGAGTCAAATTCAGACCACCCCATCATGGAATCATGAACCACAGGAAAATAATTATTTGCCAACGAAGCAACGTAAGGTTGATCCCCACTTATTGCTACCTGATTAGCATCATAATATTGGGACTGCAGAAGGTTGAGACCCAGATGTTGCGAACCGCCGCTGGCAAACCCTTCTGCAATTGACGAAAATTGGGTAGAATCTAATGCAAGATTGCCTGTGGGCACCATCCTCTCAACTGGACCGAGAGACAATGATTGATCTGTAGACTCCATGGGCCGGCCATCCTCCGTACGCAGCTGAAAAGAAGACTGGCGTGTTGCAGTTTCAGCATGTTGAGGGCCGAGATGCTGCAAAACCTCTTTCTTGAGCTCGTCAAGAATGATGTTGTACTTCCTGAATGGAGAAGTCTTTGTTGTTGTCTCTTCGATGCTCTGCTGGCACTTCTTCGCTGATTCAAAAGTAAGTATACCATGAGGGCTAGCAGAACCTTGTTGCCTATGATGTAAACAATTTTGTATTGTGTATACATAGAGTGCAGAAATGGCACAGAAAGAAATGTAATGGGTGAACCAGAAGGAATGGCGCATCCTCTTCTCCTCAATCAAGTCTGTGACTGCATCCACGACAATCATGGCTGCTGAAACGCACTCCTTGAGACTATCACTTGGAGCTTCTGTTGCCAGACCTGTACGTTTGGTCAAGTCCGCAAAGTTATTCAATAGTGCAGGGCGATTGGCGAGAATAAGTGCGTGGGCATAAGCCAGGTTCAGAACAGTACTTTGACGTTGAAAAATAGAGATTAGCATCGATGGGTTGACCTTCGACGGATTGAGAAATGCTGGCAATGATTCTTTCCACGCCTTCAGCTCAGCTGTCCATCGTTCAGCAGACTGTTGCCATGCACCATCGTCGGTGCGATTGGTCGGATAGAGATCATTGGATATTCCACCGATGACTTTTGCAAGTCTGTGAAATTAGTCAGTGCTTGAGTCCATGTGCTCGATTTCCCGACTGTATAAGCTGGGGTCATGACGGACCTTGCATGAAAGATCGGACCATCGTCGACAGATTGAATGCTTTTGGACCTAACCCCACTTCTTTGACTGGAGTCAGAACTAAAGTCAGATCGTTCTGGCAGAGGCTGGTCAATATCTTCATCTCTGAAGATTCTTGGACGTCCTAACATCACGCTCAAATACCGATCAAGGGTATAAGCCGACCAGAAGATTCGCTTCCTAGATTCAAGAAGGATACTCGATTGGTTCGGATTGGTTGGCTGATACACCTGGCGCCTGTGAAGCCCAAGGGCGATGATCAACTGCGCCGTAGTCCCAAAAACATACCAAGCGTGATTGACTCGGGAGGATGCTAGAAGGTATATACATTGTGAGAGTCTTGCTTGTACAGCTTCCAGCGTCACTTTTCCAGTCTCGTTAGCGAGAAGTCGTTCGGCAGCTGCATAATATGTACCGCTGCGAGTATATGAGCTACGACTATGAAAGGTGTGGAGGTGAACGAAGTACCTGTCTTGAAAATCTCCTTCCAGATCTTCGCCATTGTACAACTTTGCAGTGGCCAACATCAATATTATCAACGCTCTCTTGGCATTCGAGACTGGAGCTACCCCGCTGTCAACGACGTCGCCTGTACCTTGTATAGTCTCGAGCCATGACTCAACAGTCTCTTGATGCAGAAATCTGTAAGTGGGCATAGCGAAATCAAAATACTGCTGTAGCAAGTATTTCGCCTCATGTCTACTTGGAAATGTAAAGTCTGCTTGTTGCTCTGGAATCCATCCATCGCCGTAAGAGAAGATGGAAGTCTGTGAAGACTGTTCGGCATTGTTCGAGCGGGACTCGATAAAGTCTTGCTGGAACCTTTTCTGTGACCGGGCCAAGAATGCAATACCGGAAGTCGGTCCAATATAATCGTTCTCTAGTCGATTCTCGTCAACTCCTTGCCAGCTCTGCGGAAGGTTTGCTGGCAACGTCGCGCCGTCTCCAGGCCCGTTCTCAACAAGTTTTCGAAGTTGATCTGGTACATGACTGTCTGGAGTCGAGATTGCCGTGGTTCTGGTCAGCTCTGGACTGTTGATAGGAGAGCCGGGCTGGGGAGGTGCAGGCTTTCCTCTCCGATGTTCAGCGTTGTAGTGGCATCGAAGTTTGTTGGAAATACAGCGGGGGCATGGTTGCGTGCCAGCACATCGCAGCTTTTTCCTGTGACAATGTTACCCTTGCTTACTTCGGATATCCAGTCCATTCCACCGAGTAGACGAACGAGATTTAGGGTATGAACAAACACGGGCATACTCTTTGCACGCATCACAGGCTCTGCTGACTTTCTTGCGCTCTGAATTTCTTGGCTTGGACACTCGTGCTTTCTTCGCGATTCTAGCATCTTGTCCTTCCCCTTGTCTGCTATCACGATCCTGTCCCGTTCCGGAAGTAGGCGAGGAAGCTGCAGACATTTCTATCATGCTCTTATGAGCGAGGGATTATCGGAGGCCGTGGGGAACCCCAGGTCTGCAGGCTCGGAAAGGAAATATGAAATCCTGGGGAAGCGAGACCACTATCAGATCGACTGTGCTAAAGCACACAGTCGGGAATTGGATGTCGTAAGAATGGAAACGGAAATGGAACGATGGAATTGTATATTTCCTTGATGCCGGTGGTGTTGCAGTGGAGGAATTTGGAAGTGCGGGGTTGTCGGAAATGAGATTTGGTCGGAAACCATCTCGGAAACGACTTCACGCCTAGCTTTGTTGAGGGATCACTAGCACTCTTCGCCCACTTTCGATCAACAGGAAGTTTGCGGAGCCTGAAGTGTAAGATGGATCAATATTAGGTGTTTTCGGACCGAAATCAGAAAGGAAAACTATTGTACTAGCTGAATATATGAAGTAACTTCCCCTACCACACCGTGTGATTATGCTGGAGATAAATTAAAATCACGAAATTGTACAAATTATCCCAAAAATGGCACTTAACCGCAGTTTCACACTCAACACGTCGGCGAAAATCCCAGCTGTCGGATTCGGGACATGGCAAGCTGCACCCAAAGAGGTGGAAAAAGCTGTTGAGGTTGCGCTTCGAACAGGATACCGCCACGTCGACTGCGCTGCCATATACAGAAACGAGCAAGAAGTCGGCAACGGCATCAAGAACAGCGGAGTCAAACGCGAGGACATATTCATTACGGGGAAGCTGTGGAATACGAAGCATAGACCCGAGGATGTGGAAAGTGCTTTGGGTAAGACACTTGCGGATCTCGGAGTCGACTATGTAGACTTGTACTTGATGCATTGGCCATGGTAAGTTTACGTCGTATCATTTCGTATCAAAGTATATACTAAACTCCTTGCAGTGCATTCAAGCCTGGAGATAAGTTCTTCCCATTAGATGGCAATGGCGTGTTCCAACTTGACGACGTCGACGCATCAGTGACATGGAAAGCAATGGAAGCTCTCCTTAAAACCGGAAAGACTCGTGCTATCGGCGTCTCGAACTTCAATATCCGTCGCTTGAAGTCTCTCTTAGCGACAGCAACTGTTGTACCAGCAGTCAACCAAATCGAAATCCATCCATATCTGCAACAGCCGGAGCTCTTTTCTTTTTGCAAACAGAACGGAATCATCCTCACAGCGTACTCGCCTCTAGGAAACAACCAGACAGGCGAGCCACGGACTGTTGATGATGCGAAGGTGCACGAAGTAGCGAAGAAGCTGGGGAAGGATCCCGGTCAGGTACTGGTGAGCTGGGGTGTGCAAAGAGGTCATGTTGTTCTACCGAAGAGCGTAACGCCGTCGAGAATCGAGAGCAACTTCCAGGACTTTGTCATCCCGGAGGAGCAGATGCAGGAATTGTTTGCCTTGGAAAGACACAAGAGATTCAACTTCCCGGCAAGGTGGGGATTCGATATCTTCGATGAGGCGGGCGAGCAGTCCGTGAAGAAAGCGGCTCTGGATGCAGCAGAGGAGAATAAGACCAAGTTCACGGTATGAGCTAAGAAATGTGGTACTACTGGTCTTGAAGAGCTTGATTTTCAGCTTTTCGAGTTCTGTCAATGTAGAAATGAAATCATGGTCAATGTGGTGGGGAAGCGTCAATCCCTGTTCAGATTAATCTCTTCGCTCAGAAACGTTGCTCTCACTCAAACACTCTTAAGTGTCCGCCTTCGATGTCATCTTAGTAAGTTTCAAAGGGCGAGCGGGGGTTATTCTTCTAGATTAAATGACCCTTCGAATAGAGATGACTCCTGATTTTATCCCTGACCTCATGCGCTTTGCCCAAAGAACGATCATTCGGCCCGCTGCGGCGAATGTACGACCTGTCGATTCTTAATCACCAGGTGGCAGGTCCAAAAGTGCCACCTTCTGGGACCATTTTGCGCATAGCGGTATAAGACGCATCCTATTGCACGATATCAGTTTCGCTTATTTCCCATCTGCACCCGGCTGTCCCTCCCCAGTTTCTAGATGTCCCATGCTTCTCTTTCGGCACCCTTCCAACATCCTATCCGCCAAAAGAAAGATAACGACTTACAGCAGTATTATAAACATCCACATTTCCCCACCACTGTGGGATATCAACACCAGGCAGCGTGATAGCGAAGAAGATGATAATCGTCGCTATCACGAGACCGGAGTCCAATGCGGCAGCTGTGATGTAGTTGTATGTGTGCCACCACCCTGGGAAGCGAGATCGGATGCTATAGTTGAACAGAAGTCCGAAAAACACCCAAGTGGAGAAGGAGAGTGGCGTTGCACTGTTTTCGAATCGAGTCAGTCTACCCTCGTGCTCGAGAATTTTGGATTTGCGCGAAGGGGAAACGGGATTGAGACGTACGGAGGCAGCCAAGCCATGGCGCCCAACATCACAGGTGCGTTGAGCATTCTCAATGGCGTGCGTGGGAAACATCGCACGATAACGTAGAATAGGACTGGTAAGAGAGCGCCGAGTAACCAGTACCACTGGATGGCATGATAAATACTTCCGGGACCGAACATGCGCTGTGGGCCGATGACACCTGGTCATCATTTAGCATCAACAGGTTCATTGTGCATGTGAAACCTTTTCTGAGGGAAATTTACTTACCCCAGACAATACTAGACGAGAAGAAAGTCTTTCCGTTGGGACAAGTGAAATGCGCTGCTTGCGTCCTGAGACCATTTAGTGCGGAGCTCTGAAGCTTGCAAGAGAGAAGCGGGGGAATTGACTGGTATCTCACGGGGAGCAAACGCCATCAATAGCGCCCAATGTCCAGTTCATGACAGCAATTTGTACGAAACAAGCCCATATCGAAGCGACGATTTGGCAGGAGAAGACTGTCTTGGGAGGAATTTTCATGTAATGCGCGAGCTGGGTAGGTCAGTCAAATTCGACATAATGTCATCAGGGAAATTGCTGACTTTGAGATCGCCACTGTAGGTCTGACTGTTGTTTGTCAGTTTATATTCGTGTGTTTGAAGAGAGGAAGGGGGGCTTACGCTTGCCCGAGAGTGATAGTGCTGTACACTTTGAAAAGCATAACGCCGATCTTGGCACAATTAGCATCGACAGATCTGAAGGGTGTGCAATACCTACAGGCTTTCCTGGAATCATGAAGCCAGCTAGGAATGGTGACAGGACGTTGAGTGACAGCATGATGTTTGTCGTGGCAAGGATCATGCATGTTGGAATCTACAGACGACTTAGCGATAATGTCCAAAACATTTGCATGCGCTCTACTTGTCACTTACGATGAAAGCCAAGGCGACAATATTGGATACAAAGAAACCCCACCCTAGATTACCGCATTAATTCAGTCCAGAAAGGGGATCGAGGAGGAAGGATTGGCTCAGAGAAAAGACTCACAAGGCAGCTGCGAATCAAAGCCCAATACTGTCGCTAGTCCCAGAGCCATCGCAATCACAAACAGCGCACCATACCACCAGTCTGGCGCTTCATTATATTTCTTCATGAGTCGCATATGGACATCCGGTTCCTGGTTTCTCGCAGCTCTGAACCGATACCAGATCTCCTTCCCGTGAAACATGGCTGTGTGTACGATCGCTGCCATCAGCGCCGCAAAGCTCAAACCATAGTTCAGAGCGAATGTTGGGGCCAGAAACATGGGGCTGTATGCTTTATAGGCTGTGAGATTGAATTTATAGTCGTGGGTTAAGATGCGTGATACGTTATAGGCTGATTGTGTGTTGTCGTACGTGGAGGATGTGGACATAGGGAGGTAGTCAGAGTAGAAGGCGCCGGTGTAGGATATGCCGATTGCGGAGATTATGACGAAGATTATGAGGCCAACAAGAGTATTGAAGAGGGCGTGGACGGGCGCGAGAAGAGGATCAAGCAAGTAGGCAGATACGTAGCTATGGAGTAGAGGAGTGGTGAGCCAATGTTGGGTGGTGCTTTGCGGAGGAAGGGGCACTTACGTCCAGTCGAATGTGATTGGGATCAATGAAAGACCTGTGAAGCCACCGAATAGCTGATTGAGTACCACATTATTTGGTTTAATCCCTTCGTCATGATTTAGCAATTTGGGGCTTTCTGAGAACGTACTAGCGGCGACTTACAAGTGATGAACGCAAAGACCGACAAGCCCTGCCACAGGACCCCAGGCACCCAATACCACACAAACGCGCCGATGGTGACATACAAGAAAAAGCGATATCTCGAGATTCTCCAGCCATTGGTCTGTGACTCATCAGGTTTGCTCTTGTCGTGAAGAGCGTAAAATAGAGAGGTGTTTGAAAATTGTCCTGGCCATAGCATTGCGGAAGGCCTGAAGAGCAGTGTAAGCAAGGAACATAATAAGAATGGAACATAATGAGAATGGAACACCTCGAGACGGTGATATTTACCAGATCAAGAAGCGGCGAAAGAGGCCAGCAAGAGAGATCCCAATCAACTGACTGCTGAGCGTGAAGAGGAGCTGGAAGCCCCAGCCCATATCGATGTTGTACAGTGCTGGAAACATTTTAGCGGTTGTCTTTGCCATGGCAAGTGTAACTTACGCTTGGCTGCAAGGGCGAGAAGAGCATCTGTTGCGTATGCATAGCCAATTGATACACTACGTAAGCACGACTTGTTAGGCTTTGATCATGATTCCGAGCTTTGGATAATATTACGTACTTGGACATAAGCTACATAAATGGTCAGTCATTTCGACAGGCGGGACCGCGGCAGGGGTCTCTTACAGTTATTACAACATGCTCCTTGATGGTGAAGGGCCCTGTGTTAAAAGTCCACTGTATCCCAAAAATATGAAATACTTTCATAGGGACAACACGAGCCCAGAGGCAGCCGATAGGATAGACGAGTCTGTTCACAATGTCAGCCTTCGATGCGACACTTTACACAAACAGACTCACAATTGCACCACAATCGATGGGAAGTTGATAGCCGGATTCCTGCATTGTATTAGCTCATTTGTTATCCCTCATTATACAAGAAGTATGAACCTCATGCTCAAGAACATATTCAGCCCACTTCCCAACGTTACAAAGATCATGCCCAACACCCACGCCCTCACCGTATTCGCAACCTCCCCACCATCCGTCGTTCTTACCGCAGCTCTGACCTCTTCATACGGCGAGTCCTCTGCGAATGTCACTTCGACTTCATGAATCTTCTCTGCATCGTGTGTTTTGGCTGCTGAGTTGAGAGCGTCGAGTGTCGATTGAGGGAGGTTGGGATCCCATTGATGGGAGGACTGAAACGCGGGGAGGCCGTCTGCTGGGGATACGGCATCCGAGGAAGATTTCATGGAAGGGGTCTTCTTTTCATTGGTATTCTTGGAGGTATGTTTCTCATCTTGCGCGCTGGTTTGAGAGCTGCTAGAGAGCACTTCAATTGGGTCGTTAGCAGGATCGTTTGGGGACGATGCCCAAGTTGCTCGGAATCGCCGCATCTTGTTGGTCGTGCCTCGAAAATGAGCAATGGATGAGAGGTGAGAGCAGCAGCACGAGCGAGGGAGAAATTGAGGATGATGAACTGCTTTACGAAAACCTCGCAATCTGTGGCAGCTCCGAGGTCCCATGCCTCGCTATCAGGAAAGTGGGATCCCATGGACAAAGAAGGTAACGTGGTACTGCATACCTGCATGTAGGTACGTAGATATCGACATTCAGATATACCGAACTCTGCGAGCCCGACCATCAGTTTCCTTGCCTACCTACCTGCCGCCCTGCTGCCCGCTCGGATCCTAGCAATGTAGCCGCCGGACCCAAGCAGTCGACATTTGCTCTGTCTCCATGGCTTCAAATCGAAATCACATTCGAGGAGAAGCTTTATCCTGGGCCATTCAATTGATACAGCGCGCTCGCGAACAATGTTGGAGCTGTGGAGTCGGTTTCCTGATAAGCCTTCGTGGCTTCGAAGCTTGATGGAAAACATAGCGGGGCGATAGGAAAAGGGGGGAAAAGTAAAATTAGCGAACGAATCAGAGGCCAATCTAAATTCAAGGGATTACATCCCCGTCGCCCACGGGCAACGGCACCCCGCAATACACTACGACCTGCCGCATGAGGCTTCGCTCAGCATCTGATTGACGACGTATCTACGTTATCTGTATGCTTGAATTCGAAGTCCCACTCTTGAATACATTCTTCTGTATGTGCCATCGGCGGTGAGGTGCCGAGTGGACTGTGATGTCGGGTGCTGGCTAGTTGCCTACAGGGTTCAGTTTGGTAGTCTGTGTCGATGTCTGTGCCTGAATCGTGACTTTCATTCAAGCTCTCCAGACATAACTTGCTGATTGGAAGTTGGAAATCTGGTCTGATAATATCATTACATTGTTCTCTGCGCTATAGCTCTTTATCAACTCAACATGCGCCAAAAGCAGAAACTCGAGACAATCCGAAAGGATCTCGAGAGTGCTCATCTCAATCCCGAAGTTTCCATCACTGGGACTTCACTGTCAAGACAAAATGAACCACACGAAGATGAAGAGGAGGATGAAGCCATGCCGCAGAGCATAACACGCATCCGCGCCGACCTCGCCGACCTAACTCAATTCCACAACATCTCAATCTCCCCTCTCCGCTACGAACGCCTGTACGAATACTACACCACCGAACTCTCCCTACTTTCAAAATCAAATTTCAAGAATTTCGATCAGCAGAGTAAAGTTGATTATCTACTTTTGAAAAATTATCTACAAAAAGGGTTGAGGCAATTGGACTTTGAGAAGGAGAGGGATGAGGGGATGAAGCCGCTGTTGAGTAGCTGGGCGGGAGCTTTGGTAGGATTGTGTGAGGAGAGACAGGCTGTGAAGAGGGTTGAGGGGGAGGGAGTTGCGAAGATTGTTTTTGGTGCTGGAAAGGAAGTTGAGAGGATGAGAGGGGAGGTGCTTGGTGGGAAGTTCAAAAGTGGGCGTACGAGTGAGGAAAGTGGTGAGATTTCGAAATCAAGTGCGTATCGTGCTGTGAATACGATTCAGAAGTTAAGAGAACATCTGAAACAATGGTTTGGGTTCTATAAGGGGTATGATCCACTGTTCACGTGGTGGGTAAAAGAGCCGTATGGAAGACTTTACGAGGCGATGGATGAGTACGCGAAGTCTATTAGGGAGGTGATTGTCGGTATCAAGCCTGGAGATACCGATGCCATTGTTGGAGAGCCAATTGGACGCGCTGGACTCCTGGCTGATCTCAAGGCTGAGATGATTCCATACAGTCCCGAAGAAGTGATCAGTATTGGCGTGAAAGAATACACATGGTGCTTAAAGGAAATGAAGAAAGCTGCTTCAGAACTCGGCTACGACGACTGGAAAGATGCTCTCGAATACGTCAAGACACTGTATGTACCACCAGGCGAGCAAACACAACTCGTTCGTTTCCTCGCCGAAGAAGCGATCGACTACGTCAAGAAGAACGACCTTGTTACGGTGCCGAGGGTAGCGGAGGAGAGCTGGCGGATGTTCATGATGAGTCCGCAGGATCAGAAAGTCAATCCGTTCTTCCTCGGCGGCGACGATATCATTGTTTCGTACCCTGATGACTCCATGGGCCACGAAGAGAAGATGATGAGTATGAGGGGGAATAATATACATTTCTCGCGCTCGACGGTCTTCCATGAGATGATTCCCGGGCATCATTTACAGTTCCATATGATTGCGAGGTATAAAGCGTACCGCCAGATGTTCGATACGGCGTTTTGGATGGAGGGGTGGGCGCTGTACTGGGAGATGATATTGTGGGATAAGAAGTTTCCGAAGACGGCTGAGAATAGGATTGGTATGTTATTTTGGCGTATGCATCGTTGTGCAAGGATTGTTTTCTCCGTGAAGTTCCATTTGGGTTTGATGATACCGCAGGAGTGTATTGATATGTTGGTGGACATGGTGGGGCATGAGAGGGAGAATGCGGAGGGTGAGGTCAGGAGAAGCTTTAATGGCGATTATACGCCGTTGTATCAGGCGGGGTATATGTTGGGTGCGCTGCAGTTGTACTCGCTGAGGGAGGAGGTCGTTGGTAGTGGAGCACTGACGGAGAAACAGTTTCATGATAGGGTGATGAGGGAGAATGAGATGCCGATTGAGATGCTGAGGGCATTGATTCGAAGGCAGGATTTGGATGAAGATTTTGAGACTTCTTGGAAGTTTTACAGAGAGCATTAAATGCGACTGCGATGAGGGTTGGAGAACAGTGCTGTCATATGTCGAGAAACTCACCAGTACATCTCAACTAGAAAGTGCCCAAAACAATTTTAACACTCATGCCATCGGAATTATTAGACTATTCCCATTGGTGAAAATATTGAGTATCAACACACCAAAGAATCGCTGGCTGGCTGCTTAGCGAGACCGAAACGAAAGGGAAAAGAAAGCCTTCGTGCAATGCAACTGGCTGGTACAGACGACCGGCAGACAAGGGATGCGAAAATGAATCTCACATCATGCAGACTCATCATAATGATTGTTGTTGATACCTACTGGACCAAGGGAAAGACCTGCAGTATTTGGAATCTAGATTCGGTGCTCAAGAGAAGCGTTCTCCCTTGCCACGGTTGGCCGCTCTGCAAGAATCTCGTCAAGGACGGGCGTATCGTGATTGACATATCATTCTTACAGGACATTATGAAAATTTTGAAGCGTGAAGTCCTTCTCCTTCTCAGAAGATTTGTCCCAATGATATCCACTCGACTCGCGCCGATGTGACTCCGTCCTGGGCCAGATTTTCAACATTCAGTGTAGCGAGAGGTCTATGCCACTAAACTTCCCGGTTGCATTCGCCGAGCCAGGAAGCTTCTCGTCATATGCAGCTACACAAGCATACTTCTTATGAACCAGAAGGCACGCAGCCGATAGGATGAGTTGCATCGAAGAAAGTTTATGTCATGCAGCCAGCAAGAACGTCGCTGAACCCCTCGCTTCAGAGTTCCGTCCCTCAGAAAGACAGCGGAATATCAACAGCACGGAAAATCAAGATACAGAAACTCCTGCGCTATCGACTTCGTCTCAGCTAGTAGAGAAGAAGAAGGGTATCATGGCTCGGCTCTGCGACCTCGCCGTTGAAGTATTCGCGCCGTCTTGAACCTAAAGTCGGGTCAGTCAGTCAGGCTGAACTGATAGACATCGTGATCGACACTTTCACGGTAGCTTATGGTGGGGTGGATTCGGTTGAGTTGCTTTTCAATTGCCGAGGCTTCGTGAAAAGAATTGATTGGGCTTCAGACGTTCGTGAAGTGAGGCTGGAGAGGTCCAAGAGCGGTGGTTGGGTGGTACAGTACAGTATGCTGATCGCCTGGGATGTTGATAAGATTGCGGTAGCTGCTTCGACATCATTTCTGAGATTTGACGAAGAGAAAACAATCGAGAGTCGATGAGGGAATAAGAAGAGAATGTCGAAGACAGAACTTTTAGTGCTTTGTAGGCTCCATTATTGATGCCCATATCCAGCAGCTCATGCCCGAGACACCACTAGATAAACGTCCCGTACGCCTCCTTCAGAACTAATGCAGGAGAGCCCACACAATTCAGTATTCCCCGTGACGCCGTTCAGCACCGTTCCAAACGGTGGGATGTCTGAAACAGGCAGTCCTAAGGCCGCTCACGATAATCGAGAATAGGATAAGGACGATGAGAGGAGTGCAGCTGGGCATCAATCCGTCCTTTCTTTGCTCGGCGATGTTGAGGAGCATAGGATAGGGCTGCATCGGCCAATGATGTCGTGCGTCGAGTCGTCGACTAACGGAATGCTACTCAAAGTCCAATAAATCCGAAAGTCTAGATGCCACTACGGCGAGAAGAAAAAGCAAGGAGAGAGAGTAGGGCATGCCGGTGGTGATAAGGAGAACCAGACGTATCAGCTATCGAATTGGATAGAATATTGCTTTGCCCTACTTTGTACGAGGGACGAACGCACAAAAGAAAGACATCCCTTCTGTTTTCGTCTGTGTGTACAGATATTCTGTTTCTTCCTTCTTCAGTTCTCCTCCTTCCCCTCTCTTCTCATTTTCTTATCAACAAAGCCATTGTTCTGAAGGCATAACAATCGTCATCAAGGCAAGAAGAAAAAGAGTGCATTTCGAAACGAAAGCCAGTCAAAACCCCCACCAGATCCCCAACCTCCCTCAGTTCCTCTCATCCACCCATCTCATATATCCACCAGTCTTGCCCACACCAAACCAAAAGAACATCACCAATTCAAGGCAATACCAAGTCCTTGATCCACAGAATTCAGAGCCCTACGGGTCGAACTTGCCTCCTTTCGCTCAACTGAAGGCTCCTTCCGAACCCACGGACCTCGAGCAATCCAGCCCCTTGGCTTTTTTTTGAGGATCATCCCTGAACTGCATGCCAACCGACCGACCACCATATATTTGCCCTGCTATCGCAATTCAATTGAACGACATACGAAACTCTCCTCTCGCCCAGGACACCGTCAATAACCATCAGCAACCGATCACTTGTTTCGATCGCCACAGATTCGTTTTGTTACGGGATAATTGGAGAGTGTACAGAGCAATACGATAGTGAGTTGTGGTACTGAAGGCACGCGACTGAAGTCGGCGACGAGGCGAGACAGGTACAGGGATTGAGAGGCGCTGCACTTCACCGCAACACAGACAAAAGGGGCGAGGAGTAATTGTAAGATAGGAGGACAGGAGGCATTTGAAGGAGGATTACGATTGACGAACGAATATACGAGGGACGGAACGGCGCAGAAGGCGAAGGAGGCAAAACTCCCAGGCAGACGAGACAACGCAAGACCGACCAGGCACAAAGCCCATCACATTCTCATCACATCTTCCCACGGCGTATTGACGCCTCCAACGATCCTTCAACTTCAATCGCAACCGGGGTCAGGAGTTAACATTATCATTCTGCAGCGTTGAAGGATACCAACTACATCATTTCGCGCTACGATTAACCCCTCCACGACCCCACAACACGAGAAAGCATAACAACACCGCAACGCAAGATGTCTACCTCTTCAGCAGACTACCCGCACCGCATAACAATCACCATCTGCGGCGACGGCGGCTGCGGTAAATCCTCCATAACCCTCCGCCTCGTCCGCTCCCAATGGACGCACGAATACGACCCCACAATCGAAGACTCCTACACACTCACGCGCAAAGTCGACGGCCAAACCTACCACCTCTCCCTAACAGACACCGCCGGCCAGGAAGAATACCGCGGGATGTGGGCATCCTCGAACCTGCGCTCCGACGCCTTCCTCCTCGTCTATGACATAACGAATATGAATTCCCTCGGCGTGTTGCAGGAGTTCAACGATCTGATTGATATTGAGGCCGAGACGAGGATGGATGCTTGGGAAAGGGATCGTTATCAGTCTTCGTCTAGGAAGAAGAAAGGCGCGCAGGATATGAGTGGTGGACCTGTGAAGCCGATCAAGATCGTCGCGGGCAATAAATGCGATTTACAGGAATCCAGGCAGGTACCTGCACAAGTTGGTCTAGAGTGGGCGCGCAAACATGGATGCGGATTCATGGAGACTAGTGCGAGGAATACGGTGAACATCGAGGAAACTTTCGCGCTTATTATCAGGAGGGTTGTCGAGGCGAGGAGGTTGGCGCAGGGTGGTGGGGGATTGACGGTTGATGTTGGTCCTGGAGCGAGGAGGGAGGAGAGTCTGGGGAGTAATGCTGCGCTTGGGACAAGGAGGGCGGTTACGGCGCCGCTGAGTCCGTTGCCTGGTGGTCCTGAGAAGGTGTTGAGTCTTGAGGGTAATGAGAAGAGTGGTGTTGCGCGGTGGAAGGCCTTCTGGAGGAAGTTGGCTTGTTGGAAGAGGTGATGCTCTATTCCATTGCCTTTTGCTAAAGATGCTCGTGGGATGTTGCGAGAAGGAACAGCGACGCGGTGCTGTACGATACGACAGATAAAGGAGGGAGAGGAGAGATGTATACCCTATACTTTTGGACGGAAAGCGATCGGATGGCACACCGATCATGGGAACAGGCATGTCACATGTATAAATTATGATATTACCTATGCCGGTTGGAAGCTGGTACATGCGGGAGTACGGGGTTGGGACATTGGACGGGTTGGAACGGGAAGTATGATATGATATGATACGATATGATATCCAGATTATGACAAGATCATGCATTGGCAGTATTAAGACGAAGAAGAGGTCTGGGAGAAAAGAGATGTATCGATAATTGATTGGTATCCTGGATTCACGGGATACTTGATAGGGATCTGGGAATGGAAGACCTGGTTATCACACATATGGGACGTGGACATGGGATGCGAAGATAAGACTTAGCGAGAGCTCAGTGCTCGATTGGGAATGTATTGAATGGATGATATCACGGCTGCTTCTCCTGCCCTTGAAGATCATAGATTGCCCACGAGTTGCTGCTGTGTAGAACTTCATGAAATGAAGCCGTGACTACCGTAACCTTATATACAACTCCTCCATTCTGGATACTGTAAGAGATTAAGCAGCCTTGGTCGTGCGTGCATCGACTGTCCTTCCCCCTAGGTGGGTACAGTCCTTTTCGTGAGCTTTACTTTCTGTTATTCGGGTTTCCATGCAATGAGAACCTGGCAGAGGAGGCAATCTCGTCTGTCTGTACCACCTGTATCTTGTGTATTTCTCTTGCTACCTTACCAAGATGGCAATATGGAAGATACTGGATGGTCGCCGAGCTTGAACCGAGGGCATAGAGCACTTGTAATTATGTAGCAGGTACAGGCGAAGCATTTAGGAGATGCCAAGTCATATACTTGCTTACCTGGTGGTCAACATTGACAGCTTGTCCAGGTTGGACTTTATTCATTGTGCGTAGATCGCCTGAATTGAATGTACGGCATGGGAAACAACATTTTGATCGTGGTAGTTGAATGCTGAGTGCCAGTCGTCCATCCGGAGCAAGACTTGCGTGGCGATCTTCATGGGAGATCGATCAGGTTGATGATGATGATGAAACGGAATCATGGAAGACAACTCGAAATACGAATGCATCACAGACTACCAACATTTCGTGCACCCCGAATCTCAATTCCGCATTATTAATCACGGAACCAAGAAAGCCATTATGGTAGGCGCAATGCTCACCTCGCCTCGCCTCGCCTCGCTTCCCGCAGCCCAACCTAACCCAAAAATTTCAAAAGTGCTACCCACCTTATGTAGCGAAATAAGCAGTTTTCGCTTCTAATCCGTGGGCGGCCTGGCTGTCTCGTTCCACTCCGGTGGTGAACGAGCCCGGAATGGTTCGATCGAAGCGCGTTGCCTCGAGTTGAGGTCGTATACGAACACCAAAAAAAATTCGGCGGATCGAAATCGGACTAACGTGTTAAGTTACGTTTGTAAACTGGATCCTCACACAGAACCGAGTGTTGAGCTTCCAGTTGAGTTTTGCCGTTGGTTTTTTCGCACCTCCTTTTTTTGGAAATGAAGTTTTGGTGATTGTGTGGTAATATTTTGGCGTTTGGAATTCCCGGGAGGAGGTTTGTTGACTCTGATGTTTGGAGGAGGGTAAGCGAGGTGGGCCCACTTTTGGCGAGACAGCAGAAGTGAGGAGTCTCGAATAATCATCTCGATGCTTGTCTTTGCGTAGAGCTATAACATGAATCCATTATTTTCAAATACAGGTTTGCTAAGCTTATGTCGTTCCGACTCGTACATTCCGTCCCAAGTGTCATTTCAACCCGACGCAGCTCCCATGCATTCCACTTTTCTCCTCCCTGATCCGAATTCAGTCTACTACCCTTGCCACTCCTCTATCGGCTTACAATCTTCTTGTATCATGAATACGAGAAATCGCTCTGATGAGACGCTCATCCCCTCGGCTAGACCTGCATGGGTCCCTCTAACTCAGTTGTTCACGCTGATGAACACTACAAGTACGGCAGCATACCTGTGTCCTGTCAACTATCATCCCAATTACATCTGGTACAGGCACAGGCTCAATAATATGAACAGAACTCACGCAGCTGTAGTACCATACACCTCCACCCTCCTCGCGCGTGTTAAGAGCGCAATAGATGCCGCAAACAGAAGCGTGAAAACGCCAACAATGCCAAGCCTAACACCAATTGGCTTGACAAAATACAACGCCATGATTGCCCCTACCAGGAGGGATGCTGAGCATAGCATGCTTAGCACTACGACGATCGAGTTGACGCGTTGTACAGGATAGTAATACATCTGGCCCCATGATTTTGGGGTTTTGCGCTCGACTCGAAGACGGTATCCGAGGCAGCGATGGATGAGTGAGGACATACGATCTGGTTCGACTTGTGTGCCGAGAGAGATCATATCTTCCTCGTTATGAAGGGTACGAAATCCACTTCCCCAAAGCGGTGTTTTAGCTCGAAACCATGACTTAAATGCATTGAAGGGGGCCTTCTCTGGCTTTTCAAGCTTCAGGACTTCATTACGACGGAGTAGCGCTTCCTCTGCAGCATTTGAATCAACACACGTTTCTAACTGTATATAGGATCTACCACAGAGTGACAGACATACCGTATTCTTTCATGAGCTCTCTTATCTTATACACGATCTCCACCTTCTTCCTCTGTCGCTCAATGCCATCCTCAGCCTGTTCCCGCGATTCTTCCCACGATCTTGCAGCCGCTTCAGTCTCAATTCGCTTCTCTGCGTCACTTGACTCTGCTATGATCCTCTTATCTTCTAAGTCTATATCCTCTAAATTGATTTCCAATTCTTGTAGCTCCGTCTGCAGGTAGAGCAAATTTCGTGACCCAAGGACAGCGAACTTTCTATAGATTGACAGGCTGTAATCGCTGGCGATATAGTGGGCGAAGTCAGAGAAGCCCTGCAGATACTCGTCTTTGTCACGAGCAGCCTCGATATCGATTTGGACTTCGGCCATTGATAAGCGAGGTAGATTAGTGCGTTTATGCGTTTTTTACTCCCTTGAACAATTCCAAGTATTCTCGTCTGTCCGCATTTGTTGAGAGAAATTTCAGTCCGAAGAGGCTGAGGACTCGGTCAAAGACAATTGGGTCACAAGCACTAGTAGGAGGTCCAGGGTGTTTATGCATGTCTGACCTGTCATCACTCGCGTCCATCAATCGTCCGCTCCCGCAAGCCACAGAAACTGATTGCAGTCGTTCATTCGGCAGTATTTTGTTAGCAGATCACCTCACGACACACTATGCTGTCTGCCTTGGGCAGAACTCAGCTTCTGCGCTAGTACGCTGTGCAGATTGAAATAAAGCCTTTTACGTTTTCCAAAGAGCTATTGATGTTCCCTCTTCATCCTGGGCTTTGTTTCGATTCCACTACCATCTTCTGACCTTTGGTAATCAATCCACTTCTGAAATTGCATTCCATGGGTTTATGTATGGTTGGGACTCATTAAACCAAATTTAGAACTTTAAATCCGAAAATACCAGCACAGCATGGAGACGTCGTATCAGCCGTACAAATTTTCTTCAGAGCCTTGCAAAAATGAGTCACAGTCCCGAGTCTTAGCAGGTGTAGATGCGACATCGGGAGCAAAGATCCAATACTCAGGCAACTCCAGAGATGAGATTGATACTGGTACATGTCAATACCAGGTTATCGTTCATGGGCCGAATGGCGCTGGTAGGAAGGGGAACGAGAAGGGTCATGATGATTACGCCCGCAAGGCTGAAGTATACGATTACAAAGGAAGCTACAGCCGCAGAAGAAGACGGGTGACTGGTGATGATGATTCAACTGACCCTAACGACCAAAACAGCTCTGGGGGAGACGGGTCGGGGGGTAGTGGTGGTGGTGGTGGAGGTGGTGGTGGTGGTGGAAATGGATCAGCCCCAATCGGTGCAACAGCTCCAGATTTCGGAGCACAAATGCCACCTCCCGCTGTTCGAAGGCACACAGATTGGTTGTGGGACTGTGTAAGTAAAGCAGCCTTCCGCTCTAATTGAGAATATCATACAGTGCATCGAAGTTCGGCTTACTATTCCTAGTGTGAGTGCAGGAGACATGCTTCCATGCGTTGTGTGTCAACACCCGCATGTCCAGGTTGCTCGCACGTACGTTGTGCGGAGTGTCCCAAGACTGGTGTTCTTCAGCGATATTGAACATCTGAAACCTACAAAGCAAGCCTATTGAGTGTCTATATTGCAATTCCAGGATCATCAAAGCCCCAGGTCATGGAAATATGGTTCGCCTTACTTGCTCTCTTTCGGTACGACATACGCCCTCCTCCCCTCCGTACAAACCAGCACAACAACACTCTCCTCACCCAATTCCAACACCTCCGTGACCTCGCGCAACCTCTTTTTCTCTATCCCCTTCTCATCTTCCGCCCGTCTCCGAAGAATCGCCCTCAACCCCGCCAGCGCAGCAGCACCACACGGCCCAGCCATCACTCCATATCTCTCCAGCTCCCCCACCGCCTCATGAACCTCCCAATCCCCAACGGTAACACTAGCATCGACACCATCCCTCAGTATCGGCCACGCAGCCGTAGAGATAGTACCGCACTCAAGACCAGTCATGATAGTCGGGCTGGTGGTGATGGTGAGGGAACTATCGGCTTGGAGACTGGTGTGGAGGGAGGCTGCGGCGTGGGGTTCGACTGTGAGGATTGCTGTTGGGTTTCGGTTTGGGGTTGAGGGTGGAGATAGTGATGGAGATAGTGATTTAGGAGATTTGTAATGCGCGACGATAGCTTGAGCGAGAGAGCCAACGCCTACTGGTGCTGCGATGAGATTTGGAGCTTGGCCGTCGAGCTGGGAGTCGATTTCGTAAAGCATGCTTCGGTAACCTTGGACTGTCCACTGTTCACAGCTCAACTCTGATTTACTCCATAAAGCTTCAATTAAACATGTGAGGGAAGAAAGGACAACAGGGAAAATTACCTTCGGGACATCCTCATACCCCTCAAAAGCCGTCCCCTCAATCAACATCCCCCCTTCATTCTCCTCCCCCCACCGATGCGCCACTCCCACACTATCATCATAGCACCCCTCCACAACCACTACCTCAACACTCTCTCCCTCCCCCTCAATACTCTCAATAATACTCCCATCCAACCCCCTCGGCACAAAAATCTTAACTTCTTTCACACCCAACAGCATCCCCATCCTCGCCACCGCCCTCCCATGATTCCCATCCGTCGCAGCACACAATCGAATCCCGTACTTTACAACAGCGGCGCGGAGATCCTCCAGAGAAGCAGAAGAGGGAAGAGAAGCTCGCTGGATGATAGCTTGGCGGATAGCCCAGGAGACGCCGAGGAGTTTGAAGGAAGGGAGACCGAGGCGAGATGTCTCGGCTTTGACGTAGATGGCTTTGAGGCCGAGTTCTTCTGCGAGAGCGAGGAGAGGGATGAGTGGTGTGGGTGCAAAGTTGGGGAGGCTGGTGTAGAAGGCTTTGATTTCGGAGGGGTTGGAGGGGGTGTGAGAGGATTTCCAGGTGGGGGCTGAGGGGTTGGTGTAGAATTTAGGGATTGGGGAGGGGGCCATTTTTGGATGTGATGTTTCTTAATCAGAACCTGCGAATTACGACCTAGATTGGGGTGTCGAAGGAATAGAAGAGGTTCAAATAGACTTTCGGGGGTTTCTTGGATCGTAGATCAGCGGGTGATCATTTGGTGCGAGATGAGGCCCCATGACCAAGTTGTGTGGGAGGCTCTCTGCAAGTCAGATCAGCTGTAATCAAGGCGTGGGGGTCATACGGAACGTAAGTGCATATGAAGAAAGGAAACTAGCAATGTGGAACCAAAAGAAAGTGGTATAAGAGATTGTTTTATATAGCTTCAAATGTGATTGCGTAGCTTCACATGCAATCCGATAAGATGAGAGGAGAGGTGCGGATGATGAGCTAGCCTAATGTAAGTACATCCACTTTAGCCTTCTACTCCGTTGACTGTCTATGGTCAACTCCTCGATCATTTCACATCCCAAGGCCCCTAAATAACGACAAAAAATGATTCATCCTCCATGTATCAACAACTATTTCGACCTAGCGGGCCGAGCACCCCGCCTCGCTTGCTTTGTTTACTTCCGCCAAGAGTCGATGGCCGTGCCTCCGAGCCATCTTGGAATGCAGCATCTGAGTTGAATGTGATTTATTTTCACGGCTGAAATGTTACCCTGTCACGGTTGAGGTGTCAGCTGGGGATTTTCTGGGTAAGCCAGGACCAAGCTGAATCTTGTCCGAATTGCGCCTTTGACCTCGAACATAGTCTAACATACATTATCTCCCCGGACACAGTATGCCCTCATTGGATGCAGTATCGGCCGAAAGGTAAATTTCATTATCATCTCCGACTATCGGACCGTTGTTCAGCGACAACAAGACGGCTGTGACGACTTCTCCTATCACTACTTGCGCTCGAGCTTCTTTGTCTTCTCCGACTCATCGTACTGCCACTTCCATACGACAAGCTCCTTCTTGGTGAATTCATTGGTTGAGGCTTGCCCTTGAACAGCCCAATGAACCACACTGGTAACTTTGCGAGCCAGACTGTGAACTTCTTCCAGATTCCTGTCGGGGCGGCTGTTTCTCTTCGATCTTCGCCTGTGCTTGAGCTTCTCCGACTGTTCGAATAGTAAGAAGGACTGCTTGTTCTAGATCCTCGCCTTGGTCTGGTCCTACTGCTTGTTTTGAGGCCTAACAGCGCTGCTAGACCCCAAACGCCGACGAATCGTTGCCAAAATCCGGGCTTTCGCTCTTCGCGACCACCATAGATCTCGCGAGTGCGTCGTCTGACTGGTGCTGGTCGTTTCTCAAACCATTCCCTAGGAGGCCATTTCTTTCTCCTTGGTGCTGCAGGACGTGAGCCGTACCAGTATCGCTCCTCAACTACATCCCGCCTTCTTGTGGTATGTGTGTCATCTGCTCCAGCCAAGCTCTCCCACACTCTAGTGAAGATCCCTTTTGATGCCGTTGGTCGGCTATAAGAATCTCGCCGAGGCCTTCGGCGGGGAGGTGGTGAATATTCTTCTATCACTACAATCTCATCGTCGCTATCTGGTCTGTATCGGGGGTATCTTCGAGGAGGAGGAGGCGGCGGCGGTCGCGGGAAACGTGATTCTCGCCGAGATCGTGAACGCGATCTTTCTTCCACGACAGTCAAATCTGGGGAGCGAGAGCGGTAGCGGCGCCTCCTACCTTCTTCGACGATGACGCTTTGCTCCCGTTCTCTTTGAGCGCCTGACTTCCTACGTAATCCGAGGACGAGCAACAAAGCACCTATAGCTGCGCTTATAGCTCTCACGCCACTCAGCATGAAGTTGGTATCTGTGCGACGAGACCCATCGGGGTTATAACGCTTCTTAACGACGGAGGGCCGACCGTAGCGATCCCCACGGCGATATATCTCCTCCTCAACCACGATTGTCCGAGTCCTACGGCGAGGCCTAGAGCTGCGAACGCAGAACACGAGACAAAGTATGAATGGCAACAGGGCGATCACCAGCAAAGCTCCACCTGCATACTTAAGCCCCCGCCAGGTTAATTTGAGAGCTTTCATTGAAACCATTGCGAGATTAATGCGGAACGCCAAGACAAGTGATACTGCAACCACAACCGCTGTGATGGGGACTGTTGAGGATTAGTCTAAGTTGCAAGACCAGTGGGTAAATAGGTGAGCTCACAGGTGATCTCGGAGACATATCCCAGGCCCAATTGGCCATCGCTATTTCGCACATAATCTGCAATATCTAGCTGGAAGAAGGTTGTAAGGAAGCTCAGTGGAAGCTGATGGTAGTCTAAATCAGCGAAGTCACTGCAGCATTACTTGTGGGACGGATCAATGCTTACAAAGAACACTGTGATGACAGTAAAAAGCATCAAGGTCTGACCTTGTCTCGCGGTCTCCTGAGCTTGTTGTCGCTGAGACCGAGCTTCCGATACGTTTGCTATTCTCGGGTTATTCGTGGATCCTGAAATACGGAGCGAACCGACGTACCTTGCTTTTGCTTCAGATCTAACAGATCGTTCAACTGTCACCGTCAGTAGGCTTCTCTTGCTAGATCCATGCTCAACTGACAGAAAGATAAGTTTTCTCAGCTTGTTTGTCAAGCCCTTTGACAGTCTCGATGTGTCTGCGAACGCTCCCAACGAGACCTTGATAGGACGGAGCAGTATGTAGAGGGTCTTTCGGAATGTGCGCTGACTCTGCCGGCTCATGAACCTTGCCGTCTTTCATCGCTCGTATGATTGCTTCCATCTCCACTAGCACCCTTTCTTGATCGGAAAGAACAGTAGAAATAATGTGAAGCTCATCTCGAATGTCTTTGATCTCCTTAATCAAGTCCGTCTCTTTTGAAATGTCGAAGAGCATGTCGAGATCATCGGCGAAATGGTCACCAGTAGCAAGTCTTTTTGACAGTTCTGTGAACTCATCGAACATCTTTGATTCCTCATTGGTCTGGATAAATGTCAGGAATGGAAACCATTGATTTCTTTTGTGTAACTTACGACATTGCCAATAGACACCTCGAAGAATTCCGAAAACCGCAATTTGTCATTTGCAATGTCTGGATGTTCAAACATCGTTCCGATACATTTGCTAGCGATTAGTTCGGCTAGATCAAGAGGAGTCTCAAGTGGACGACGATCAGTTCTGGCTACATGTCGGAGTACAGTCTCAACGATGTCCGAGGCGTTACTAGGATCAGGGTCACGATCCCCTTGCTTCTCAGCTTTGTCCCATCGCTGCGGGAAGCTTGTGACTATCGTATCTATTCTAGTTTCAAAATTTGTGTACTACAAGATGGGAGCAGAAATACATACCGTTGTCTAGGATCCAAAGCCAAAGCTGGTCTACCATTAAAACAAGCGTGTCGTCACCCGCCCAGGTCCTTTCGAAGTGGCGCGTTATAACTTGATCCTTGTCACGAGCTTCCGTTGTAGGGAGGGTGTAGTAATAGTACTCTAGAGAATGGCGATCTGATCAGTGTCTTGAACACTCTTAACGGACGTTGAACAACTGGACAGGGTCGAATGTGCTTGATCAACTCACGGTCCAATGTTCTTCTGAAGTGCATGGGGGCAGTCTCATCGAACATATAACTCAAGACCAGCTTATCATCTGCTGACCGGCTTGTCTTTGCAAGTTCTGCGATCTTCTCGATCCGCCTTTTCCGTCTCCGCTCTTCTTCCGGTCTTGCAACAGCAGCACTCTTTGATCGCCCAGCATTGATAGTCTCTGGATTCCTTCGACCGACCCTTTGAATTGTCCATTCCAGCTCGTCTATATTGTCAGGCATTTCATTCTCACCTCCACTCCTCCTGCTTCTCCTTGTCCTTTCAACGATCGAGCTTCGGGATGACGACTCGGTATAGCTATAGTAGCTCGAAGAATCGTAGTTTGAGTCAGAATTCGAGGTCTCCCCTTCATCATAATCCGCCTTCCGAGCTCTTTCGAGCTCTTTCAAAGCTAAATTAAGCTCTTTCACTTTTGCTGTCGCCGATGGACGAACATCACCAATGTAGCTTTTCGTTGCCTCGATGATTACATTCGTCATCTTGTCTCGTGCTTTCGTTGTTTCCCACTATGTGAGAAGAAAATTAGTATCGGTTTGAAGCAAATGAAGCGGCGCTGCGAGACAAAGACATACATGAAAATACGGAAGAACCATCATCATGTTATCCTTATCTGTCTTGTCAATCGGAATTTGGATTTGCTGACAAATAGGCCTGATGAACCTTCGATGTGCGACGGATGCAGAAGACATTTGATATTGGTGCCTTGACCATACTTCTTCACCAAACAAATGTTTACACTTCTTCTGAAAGTAGGTAGCCCTGTCTGCAGGTCTACAATCTTTGTAGATTCGGGTAATCAGGCTCTGTACACAAAAATTAGTGAAGTTCTCTAAACACACTGCATGAGCTCTCACATTGACCCAGACAGGATTGTTACCCGGAATATGTAGCCATCGAAAGTTCTTCTTGTTGGAATCTATTCCAGCCGCTGCGTCGAGCCCAGTTTTGATGGCCTCGGGGCTATGGTCATAAAGCACGCTCTGTACGGGTGGCCGAACTATGGCCGAGTTCTCGTGATATTTATCAAAGAAAAAGGACACAATTGTGGACTTAAATCCAAATCCCAAATCTATTTTGCTGTCCACGGGTATCAACGGACTCGCTTCGATCTCGGATGGGGTATCTGGCATATGTGCTTCCAGTGACGGGCCTTGGCTGAAGAGCTGACCTCCCTTCTCTAACAGCAGAGCAACAACCTTCGTGCTGCCACGTGAGTTTGCAAGCTCAACAGGAGTTTTGTTTGATGCCGTTTCCTTTTCGCTAATGCTTGCTCCTCTCTCCACCAACAATCGAGCGACCATAGAGCTGTCATATAGAGCCGCTTCGAAGAGAGCGGCCTGCAGCAGATGCTGGTGATCGTAACCATTCTGCGCCCAATTCTCGAGGATCAAAAGCGCGACATTGGCTTTGTCATACTTCGCGGTTTCAAGCAAAGCTGTGCGTCCAATTGGAGTATCGTTGTTGACAATACGACTATCGATGCCCGCATCCAGCAGAAGTCGAGCAGTTTCCTCGTATCCAAGTCTTGCGGGGCCAAAGAGGGCGGAGTTGCCATCAATGTTGAGATAATTGATGTCAGCGTGATGCTGGATCAACAGCTTTACGACTCGATCATTTCCATTCAATGCTGCAAGAAATAAGGGCGTCTCCTCATTGTTGTCACGAGCCAGAATGTTGGCTCCATTGTCTATGAGAAGCTTCGCAATATCTTCGCTGTCTTCGGAAGGCGGTCGGTCGCAAGCTTGCATTAAAGATGTTCGATGGCTGCTGGATTGCTCATCAACGAGTGTAGCTGCGATGCGTAAAAGTGTTTCTACAGCTGCGAGGCCCTTCTTAGCAGCGAGATGTAAAGGCGTGTTTCCTTTCTTGTCTTTCATTTGCACATCCGCTCCGTGATCCAAGAGACATTTGATTGCTTCCTCTTCTCCGCTACGAGCGGCGAGGTGCAATGCGGTACTGCCTGCTCTACTCTGTCAGAAACTTTTAGACGCTTCATGAGGCCTGAACGGCAAGTGCGGTGTAGGTTCGAGATCTTGAAAGCAATCACCGAGAAAATAGCTCACCTTGCTCGTCTTTATCGTCAACACCAATTCCGGTACGGTGGAAGAGAAGTTGAATAATCTCATCTCGACCATTCATAGATGCCAGATGCAGTGCTGTCCGTTTCCAAGTATCGGTCACCTTCCACCTAGCACCATTGTCTAGTAACATTCTGACTATCATATCGTAGCCACCTTCTGCTGCCAGGAGTAATGGCGTCCTATGCCGTTGAGTTTCGACAAACTCTGTGCCAGCCTTCTGCTCAAGAAGGAGGAACGCCACGATATCTTCATGGCCAAAGCGCGCTGCTTTGAGAAGAGTTTCTTCGTTGCTGTCCTTGAGTCTGCTCATGAACTTCTTCTCGACAAATCTTGGACGGGAATACCCAGGCTCATATTGCCAGGCGCCTTGCTTGCCATCGATGGTGAGCCATTTTCTGGGCGGGATTGCCAAAGGCCCAGTGGCAGTCGGAGGCTCCAGAGCAGCGACTGCTGGACTAGGCACTTTGATATCTGGCACCGATGGGTCTTGCGGAGCAACTTCTGACGTGGTCTGGTCTACTGAAGTGCTGCCAGGGTTCGGTGACATATGCCCCGGTGAGCTTTCTTTTGAGTGACGAAGATGTGGCTCTTCTTCGGGCAAGAGATCAATGTCCGAGGGACGCTCTTCTGGCTCTGCTGCAAAATCTCTAGCTGCGACATGCTCCGGGGCCGAGGCAGCTGGTGGTACATTATCTGGTTGACTGTTGTCCTCCGTCACTGCCATCGTAGACGCGCCAGAACACGATAACGGAACTGCCTTCCCGAAAGCTCAGAAGAGGGGGCAGGAGCTGCAGCGTGCAGTCAGTCAAAGTGATACTACATTACAGGGACTGAGATACATACATTTGCAGAAACTTTTGGGAACCGAGACGAGACCAAGACACTGAGGAGATGATGAAGAAGGCCATTCGAGAATATGTCACAGCGAGGGTCACCAGCTAACCTCAGGGCTGAGGATTTGGCCCCTTGGACTCGAGCTGCATCATGCTGCAGGTGCGGGTCGTGGAGCTGAACGGTGCATTGGACCCCAGAAATTTGGTTGGATACCAATACATCCAACAAGGGCATTGTGCTCTGATTGGTAGAGATTTCGAGAAACAATTCCTTCTCTGTGAGAAATTGCTTTTTTGTAACCCCATGGCTGTCGGCATGTCTCAAACTTCCCGTTTCAATTTGCTGGTGATCCGCTGTCAAATTGACGATGAATTGCTGCAGAGGGGCGATGATTTTGGTCTCAGTCCCTCGTGTCTCGTGTGTGTGGAATAACACTGGGGATAATGGGAACCTGATCACAAAGAGAATCGAGGAAAATCGTGTTTATTCAGTATTCCCAGCAGGAATGGGGTCTATGTATCTCAAACGATGTTGATTTTGATGGGACGAAATGAGGCTGAAGGTTGATCGATGGGTGGTTGGAAGGTCTCGGTGAGAGAAGTCAGAGGACGATAGCGGTCGTTCCCGCCAAGTACGAACACTCGAACTCTCGAACGCTCGAACGCTCGAGGGCGACGATTAAATTGCAATATGCAACAAACCTTTTGAGCACGATGCACGTGATTACATACGGTCATGTGATCGCGAATTAAGATGGGGTTTGGCCTACCTACTAGACTCCGATGGTAGATAGGATAGGGCTGCATAATGGCTTCGATACATCACATCGCCAACTGCGGATCCTAGCTGTCAGCAAGGAGCACTCCGGGAATGCAGCAAAGCCCGGCTTTGTTTGGTTCATTGAGCCTAGCTAAGCGACCTTCCATTTACTGTGATCAGGATTTCTTGCATTTAATGTTCCATATCTGGCATAGCTTCATTCATTCGTACTCATCTCTAGGAGTATAACACTTACACCGGCCCAAGCCGTGTAAGTTGCCGTAGAGCCCATTCCTCAAGTGGCGGCCATACCCGATGACAATTGAATGTCCAGCTTGCCTTTCATTTTAATAACTCCGTTGAACCTTCGGAAAATTTGGGGTCCAAGAAGTCCGGACCTTCGGAAAATCAATCTAGCTACCTCATCTGCGCAGATCGATGCTGGAATTGCGTGCTGAATCGATGCTTGGTCGCACTGAACTGCTGGAACTGCGTCTTCTGCGAGCTCTCTGATCATTCGGGCTCAATGGGTTGAGGCCGGATTGCCGAGCAAAGAGATTGAGAATGTCTGTCAATGAGATCACACCAGTGAGACGTCCTGAGATACGAGCCCCTGGAAGCGCGGCTGCAGACACTGCTGGGAATGTTGTAGCAAGACTTGGTGATGCAGGAGTAGATACTGCGGGAGAGGATAGGATTGCGCTCGACATCGAGGAGCTCGTCATCGATGGAGTTGGCAGAGGTGTTGCCGAAGGAGATGGCGATGCTGCTTCAACGACCCACATTCTGTGGGATCGGGTTGCAACAAGCTTGGCAACTGTATGCGCAAGAGTAGAGAAAGGTGTAACGTGGAAGACTGCAAGGTTATCAGAAGGCTTGAATCTCAGGTGGAATTTGCACTGCTTACCTGGGAACGAATCTTTTCCATCGCCTATGCCGCGCTCGCTAAGGATTACGGAAATGAAGTGGATACAGCTTGACTTGAGTAATGGCAAGCTGCTGCTGTTCGTAAGAAGTTTAACATCCGCAGTAGAGATGTTGCCAACAACGTTTAATGCGTTATCTACTACAGCTACACTGGTGAGTCCTTCATTACTCATCAGCTGAAGAGCATCCGTCAAGGATCGGTCGCCACTAGAATAGTTAGCACCGTGTAACGTTGCCGTGTTTTGGGACACATACTTGATGGAGATGGTTTGTTGAGTTCCGACACCGAGATCCCTCAAAATCACAGGATACAAAGCGTCAATAGCTGGGAAGCTAGTTGCGTTGTCCCATAGAAATTTGACTACTTTCAACTGACTCAGTATTCCAACCACTTCCGTGGTACCGTCTTTGCAAACAAGGATTCTGTGGACACCGCTCGCAAAGTGCTCCATAGCCTTTGTCAAATCCTCTGACTCTGATAAGGTGATGAGAGGGCTTTTCTTTGCCAGCGTTTGTATGTCCCGAATCGGGATCAACGCTCCTTCTCTGGCCTTTTTGGCTAGGGCATCAAATATCTCCAATTGCTCTCCTTCTGGGCTTGCAAGACCAACCACAACCAAAAGGTATGCATTGAGATCGCTATAGTCGAAAGTACCGCATGCGCTCGTGTCGTCGGCTTTCTCGCGGAGTAGGATGACATTTGGAGGTCCGAGTTCAATTAATAGCTATAGGAGCATCAGACACAGTATTTCAGATAACACATTGGTAACCAACCTTTGTAGCTTGTTCAACGCCTGTATCTAACTGTGCCCATCTAACTTCCTCCTTGTTCACAAGCTCTCCAACGCGTATTTGTCTCCAATCTCTACCAGCGAATCTTGGGTCCGCGGACTTTGCAACTGGCGGATGATTTAGGAGCTCTTGTACTGCAGATTGAGGGAACGAGGGATGTCGTTGGGATCTTGGTGAGTGGCGCATATTCTCTGCAAAGCTGGAGCGGTGATTGATGGTTTGACCATTATGGGAAGGGCTGGCTGCCCCTCCACGCTCAGGAACTGGCGATTGGGTGGGGTCTGCCATTCTTGGTGTATTTGTTGATGCGTACGTGAGGTTGATGAGAAGAAGATTGACCTTCTATAACTGATCAAGTTGTTTATTAGTCGAAGGCAGATGCTGTGATGGACATGCGATGGGGACGAACTTGTGGGTGGAGAGATGTCTTGAGAGCAGAGCAATATCGCGGGGTCCAGTAGGGTTGAGCGAATGGCGGGGGCTGGAGGGAAGTGACAGGAGCACGGACCACAACTTCTTGGACCTGAATCACAACTCGATCTGAACGATTGATCTCGAATACAGTCATAATATCTTACTAATTGTTGAATGGGAGTTCTGGAGAAGCCATCCTTGAGGTGCTGCAATGTTGACGTATTTTGCCGCTGAGAAGGTTAATATCCCACGGACGCATTCGCGGTACTTATTTACATTGAGTCTTTGGCGGCAGCCAATTGCAGTATCATGAAAATCTACCCATGTGCACATTATGAAGAAGTGTCTTTCTCTTCCTTCCGTACACAACAAGCCGATTTAAGAAGATCGTATTGCTCAGCTGATGCTTCATCACCAGAAAATGAATCATTGAAACCAGGAAGCAAGGGACTATTCACCTGTCAATGTCACGTTCGGCTACGCTACGCGAACAACTGCTTTGTCTTCTGCGCTAAAAAGGGCTGGCGATGCATGAACATTTTATTCGCGCCCAGGACAACAAATGTTTAACCCCACTACAAGAACTTCCGGACCCCTCTGCGCACCACGTCAACACAAATATCTTGGACTCGGTCGGACATCTTCATTCTTCTTATTTTCTACTTCTTTGCGGGCTGTCAAAAGCAAATACTGTGCCCTCGCAGCATAATACCATCGTCAACCACGAAGCCGCTTCACCGCGCCGACAGTGTGCAAAACAAAGGTACGACAATACGGACCACTACCGCCCCTTTGAGGCTGGCAGTAGCTTCCTACCACAAGCCAAGTCTTTATCTCTGACACTCATCAGCAACGGACTACAAATCTACGTCTCCTAGATCGCGCACCAATTACTATTCCACGCGAGGGACTTTGCTTCCAGATCGCACAACGCTCTCGTACGCGCCATATACCACAGAATCTTCTCGTCAGAGTCCATTCGAACCGTAAAAATGTCGGTTCTCCCAGCCGACGTGCACAATGAGCTTGCGCAGCTCCTAGATGCGCTGCAATCATCCGACAATAGCGTTCGATCTCAGGCGGAGGAGCATTTGGCCAACAACTGGACCGCCTCAAAACCGCAGGTGCTCCTGATGGGCCTCGTTGAACAGATTCAAGGCTCAAACGACCCAACGGTGAGACCTGCCCTCCCATCCCTCTCCGCGAGACATTTCACTAATCTGGTGTACTCTTCCAGACCCGTTCGTTCGCTTCAGTTATCTTTCGCCGCATAGCTTCCAAGGCGCGCAAGCTCCCAAATGACTCCACCGTGGAAACTTTCCTCTCATTAGAGGCAGCCGATGGATACGTTATTCGACAAAAACTCCTCGAAGCTTTGGGCACGGAAACCACGAACAGTGTTCGAAATAAGATCGGAGATGCAGTTGCGGAAATCGCCAGAGAATATTCTGATAACAGTATGTTCATAGAGAGGAGGGCATATAAGGCAAAGACGGAAACTGACAAGAGGCAGAACAGCAATGGCCTGAGATTCTGGGCGTTCTCTTTACACTCAGCATATCGAAGGAAGTTGGACAACGAGAAATTGCATACAGAATATTTTCAACAACTCCTGGTATTATTGAAAAGCAACACGAAGACACAGTTCTTGCGGCCTTTACAGCTGGGTTCAAGGACAGCGATGCGGGGGTATGCTACCATCACTTTTTTTTTTTGCCAATTTCAGCTGCTAATACAGGATAGGTGTGTCTCTCTGCGATGGAAGCTTTTGCGTCCTTCTTCAGAAGCATCAACAAGAAGTCGCAGCAAAAGTACTATGCTCTCATTCCCGAAGTTCTTAGTATTCTTCCACCGCTGAAGGAGAAGCAGGAGTCCGAAGAGTTAAGCAGAGCAATTGTGTCGCTGATCGATCTTGCTGAGGTTGCGCCAAAAATGTTCCGACCGCTTTTCCACAATTTGGTCCTTTTCAGCATTTCGGTTATTCAAGACAAGGAGCTTACAGACCAAGCCCGGCAAAATGCGCTTGAGTTGATGGCGACTTTTGCAGACTATGCCCCTGCAATGGTCAAGAAGGACGAGACATACACTACCGATATGATCACGCAATGTCTCAGTCTGATGACAGACATTGGCGTGGATGACGATGATGCGGCAGAGTGGAATGCTTCCGACGATGTAAGTGCAAGTAAACTTCATGTGGGAGTTTTGCTGAAACATTCTAGATGGATCCCGAGGAAAGTGATCTGAACCACGTTGCAGGAGAGCAATGTATGGACCGACTGGCAAACAAGCTCGGCGGACAGACTATCCTGGCACCTACATTCAGCTGGCTTCCAAGAATGATGAACTCGGATGCTTGGAGAGATCGACATGCAGCATTGATGGCCATCTCTGCCATCTCAGAAGGCTGCAGAGATTTGATGATTGGCGAACTCAACCAGGTTTTGGAGCTTGTCGTTCCCGCGTTGAGAGACCCTCACTCACGAGTCCGGTGGGCCGGATGTAATGCTCTTGGACAAATGAGTACCGATTTTGCTGGGACCATGCAAGAAAAGTATCACCAAGTTGTTGTACCAGCTATCGTCCCAGTTCTCGATTCCCCAGAACCTCGAGTCCAAGCACACGCAGCTGCTGCATTGGTCAATTTCTGCGAGGAGGCCGAAAAGAACATTCTGGAGCCATATCTCGACGACCTTCTCACCCACCTCTTCCAATTACTTCAGAGTCCAAAACGATACGTCCAAGAACAAGCTTTGTCCACCATTGCAACCATTGCCGACTCTGCTGAAGCCGCGTTTTCCAAGTACTACGATACTCTTATGCCGTTGCTGTTCAACGTCTTGCAGCAGGAAAATACTAAGGAGCTTCGTCTACTTCGAGCCAAGGCCATGGAATGCGCTACGCTCATTGCTCTTGCTGTTGGTAAGGAGCGACTTGGAAACGATGCTATGAACCTGGTGCAAACTTTGGCCACCATTCAACAGGGTATTGTCGATGCTGATGATCCGCAAGCACAATATCTGATGCACTGCTGGGGCCGCATGTGCAGAGTCCTTGGTGCTGACTTCTTGCCATTCCTCCCAAGTGTTATGCCACCGCTCATGGAGTTGGCTAGCGCCAAGGCCGACATACAGCTCTTGGACGATGAAGAGCAGGTTGAACAGGTTCAGCAAGAAGAAGGATGGGAGCTTGTGCCTCTTAAGGGTAAGGTTATTGGTATCAAGACTAGCACTCTTGATGATAAGCACATGGCTATCGAGCTTTTGGTTGTTTACGCCCAAGTTCTCGAGGGTGCGTTTGCGCCTTACGTCCCTGAGGTTATGGAAAAGATCGCATTGCCTGGCCTTGCATTCTTCTTCCATGATCCAGTCCGTGTCGTATCTGCCAAGTGTGTTCCACAATTGCTGAACTCATACAAGAAAGCGTTTGGCAATCCATCAAATCAACTCAGTGGTCTTTGGAATGGCACAATTGTCAAGCTCCTTGAAGTTCTTAGCGCTGAGCCTGCTGTCGATACACTTGCCGAGATGTACCAGTGCTTTTACGAGTCTGTGGAAGTTATGGGCAAGGACTGTCTTACTCCTCAGCACATGGAGACCTTCATTGATTCGGCATTCTCGGCACTTGAAGATTACAAGGATCGTGTTGCAGCGCGCGCAGAAGAGCGACTTGAAGGCCAACAGGAGGAGGGCGAGGAAGAGTCTGAGGATATGATGTTCGCTATTGAGGACGATCAGACTCTTCTTTCCGACATGAACAAGGCTTACCATTGCATCTTCAAGAACCATGGCGTTGCGTTCCTCAAGGCTTGGGAGCGTCTCCATGCTACTTACGAGCAGTTCCTGAAGAGCCAAGATCCCACGCAACGACAGTGGGGTCTTTGCATTATGGACGATGTTCTTGAGTTCTGCGGCGACCAAAGCTGGAACTACAAGGACTACATTATTGAGCCTTTGGTCGCTGGATGTCGAGATTCTGCTCCTGCCAACCGCCAGGCTGCTGCGTATGGTATTGGTGTCGCTGCTCACAAGGGAGGCCCACAATGGTCGGAGTTCTTGGCTCCAGCTGTTGACCTTCTCTTCCAAGTCACGCAATTCCCCAATGCTCGAGGAGATGACGACGTCTACGCAACTGAGAATGCATGTGCAGCTATCGCCAAGGTCCTCCACTTCAATCCTTCTAGTCTGCCTAACCAACAACAAATTATTGTTCAATGGATTGATACTCTGCCTGTTGTCAATGATGAAGAGGCTGCACCATATGCGTATCTTTACCTTGCGCAGCTGATTGAGCAGTAAGTCAAATCTTCACTTTCTTGAGGCCATCACTAATTATCGCAGACAAAACCCCGCTGTTATCACCCAAGCTGGAAAGATCTTCGGCTTCATGGTCCAAGCTTTGGAAGCCGAGACACTCCAAGGACAGAACGCAACCCAGATAGTTGCGGCTGCAAAGATGTTGCTGCAGACAGCCGGCTTGGACCCAGCTCAAATCCTTCTGCAATTCTCACCCGAGACGCAACAGACAGTGCGGGCTTATTTTGGTTGAGTGGGAGAAAAAAGGGTAGCTGGGCTGGACGGAGTTGTTGACGCAAGGGATGGATGGAAGGAAAGGGACAAGAATGATGATAGAACGATTTGATACCACACTCGCACACCTTATCATTCCTTTTGTGTGTATTTTTCTTTTGGAGGATGTTCCGGGGGCCTGGTCATCATTTAGCATAGCGAGAGTTTGAGGCTGTCGTCTGATATGAGGTTGGTTGGTTGCTTGCTTGCTTGCTTGTGGGTGGCGTGGCGGATCTTTAGCAGCTGGCGCAGGCCAATCTGAGAGCGGCCCTTTGTCGCAGAATTCCCAATTAATCATCCTAGACCCTTCCCACGTTTTCCAGGGAGACCAAGGCCGTGCTTGTGAATAGGTGAAGAGTGATCAGGGGCCCTATGTAATATAATTATAGTGGACATTTAATTCTCAGCTGCACTTCTTTCCAGATCACGATTCACATCTCATGCGGCACACGAGTCGGGCCACATTGCGATCGTGGGTTTCTGATGGATGGCAATCTTTCGAATGCGATGTTTGGGTCGGAGGCGGGATCGTTTGATAGCTGAAAGAGTGGGGACGTCAGGCTCGCATGGTGAGCTGTGCGGGATCGTCGCTCATTTGTCTGTGTGTCCGTCTCTCGCTGCGAAATCAATCCGACGACCTAACAACATCCATCATCTCTACTCCATTATTCTCCACCCTCTTACCTCACTCGAAGACATCCGCTCTCACAACGTTCAATCGCGACGCAGCACTTGACGACATTCATACCTGCTCCCAGCGACATCAACGCAACAGTATTCGGATAGCACGAACCGCATGCCAGCCGAGTGTACCCAGGGTCCCGACTGAGAGCTGCTGTAGAGTACCACCTTCGGCAGCTAGACATCCCTACCATTGTCCTATCATAGACCTCACCAAACAAATTCCCAAAGACACAAGGCGAGCCCGCGCCTTCCGCCGCCGCACCCTTCCTCTCAGCATTAAATCGCATTGTCCCGTTCGTGACGAGCACATCGTGGACTTCTCTGCAGTCTTCTCACGACTTGATAGCGCCAACTGGTGCATTTTTTAGACGTTTTGAAGGACAACTTCTACCCCATCCAAGCAGCCTCCGTCACCAGCCGATCTCGATAGCCTTATTGTGGCGACACAATACCTGGAATAGAACGGCAGCTGGTATTAGCCTTCTGCTTTGTCTGGAGTGGGGGTATTTCTGCAGCTCGATTTTGCTGCAACGAGGGAGGACGAGTCGCATTGTTGTTGAAGAGCAGCTACAATAAACCTCCGTGCCACCATTCATGATACCCGACACGTCTACCCCGTTCCTCTGCAGACAGTCTCATGAATCCGCTCTACGAACTCAATACACCAACGGTTGACGTAGAAGACAGCAGTCCGGAGTGAGTCCGGACAGATGTTGGGAGACCATGAACAACTTCTTTTCTAGCCCCTTCTCCCAGGAGGACTTGCAACAGCGGCTTGCGCAGCGACGACGAAATGGCCCTTCGCGATCATCGAGCATGAACATGGTGCCGCCGGCAGCCTCGCCGGAGAATGAAGGCCAGGTCGATATGGGGATGATGCCCCTCAGCGGGGACACGTTGGACGATATTATAATGCAAAACAATAACGAGCTACAGCGGCGGCAGAGCATACCGCAGACGTACAACCCTCAGGAGATGGATCGCCGGACTTCGATGATGGAGTTCGGCACGGCGAATGGCTCGTTAAATGGTTATCAGTTTGTGCCGCAGACAACGGGGCCGGGAGATTCGCAAGGTCATATGCGCAGGCAGTCTGGAGATGAGATGACGATGGGTGGGGGATACGTGGATATGTCTTCTGGAATGAACATGTCTGGCCAGCAGATGGGCTTCTCATCCTCGATGCCTATGCAAGACAATCTGACCATCAACACGAATTCACAATACGGCGCAATGACTGCGGAAATGATGCAAAACATGATGGGATATTCGCCTATGGGAATGGAGGGCATGTCGGAGGAAGATTCGAATGCTATGAACATGTTTTCGCCTGCAAACTACCAGCAGAATTTCGGGAATGGCAACATGGATGGCATGCAAGGCAATTTCATGATGCCTCCGAACATGTCGGATGGATTACCGAATCAAACTCCAAGTATGAGCGGCGCGGAGGACAACAACGACATCGCCACGCCCATACCCGGTCTGGTCGTCACAGACAATGCTTCAGTTACCTCACCTACAGCTGTGGGCATGAACCAGAATATGGTCTCATACAATTCGCCTGTCTCCGCTATGCCACCAGAACTTTCCAATCAGAATTCTTCATACAGCATACCGCAACCCCCAACTCCAGCATCGGGTGCAGACCCTCAAGCCGACATTGAAATCGGTCCAAAGCCGGAACCAAAATCATCTGGCTATCACGGAATCTACTCGTCTAGTGGGTTTGATATGCTAGGAGCCTTGATGAAAGTTGCGACGAGAAAGAATCCTGAGATTGACATCGGCAAGGTCGATATGTCATGTGCTTTCGTTGTCTGCGACATTACACTTTACGACTGCCCGATCATCTACGTCTCAGACATTTTCGAGCGGTTGACAGGATACACGAAGCACGAAGTCAAGGGCCAGAATTGTCGATTTCTCCAATCGCCAGAAGGCAAGGTCGAAGCCGGAGCCCGGAGAGAGTTCGTGGACAATGACTCTGTGTACTATCTCCGGAACAGGATACACGATAAGAAGGAAGCTCAACGCAGTTTGATCAACTATCGGAAAGGAGGTCAACCGTTCATGAACTTGCTGACCATGATACCCATCACTGGAGAGGACGACAAGGAGATCAGATATTTCGTGGGATTCCAGGTCGATCTTGTCGAGAAGCCCACTGCCGTGGAGACGAAAAACTCGAGCGGTTTGTACACGGTCGATTATTCACAAGGAGCTCTGCCGAGATATGTTTGGAATCCTCCTGAAGCGAGCCGACCTATGGATGGTGGCCAGACCATCAGTCGCGATGATGTCTCCACAGTATTAAGCTCTATCAATAGCAGCTCGGAATCTGAGTTGACGAAACGCATGTGGGACAAGGTTTTGCTGGAGAACACCGACGACGTTGTCCATATTCTATCATTGAAAGGACTGTTCCTGTACCTATCGCCATCGTGCCGTAACGTACTGGAGTACGACGCATCAGAGCTCGTCGGGACAGCATTATCATCCGTCTGCCATCCCAGTGATATCGTACCTGTCACACGAGAATTGAAGGACACATCAACGGGAGCAGCAGTCAATGTTGTATTCCGTATCAGACGAAAGAAGAGCGGTTACACATGGTTCGAAAGTCACGGTTCTCTATGTGTAGAGCAAGGCAAAGGTCGAAAGTGCATTATTTTGGTCGGCAGAGAACGACCAGTGTACGCCCTGCACCGCCACGACATCGAGGCAGCTGGGGGTATCGGTGAGAGTGAGATGTGGACCAAGTTATCTACATCAGGCATGTTCCTGTTCGTCTCATCGAATGTGCGAACACTCTTAGACCGGTCATCCGAAGATCTCGTTGGCACTAGCATTCAAGCTCTGATGCGTGCTGAATCGAGAGTGGAATTCGGCCGCTCTTTGGAGAAAGCAAGAACTGGGAAGCGTGTAACCCACAAGCATGAGATACTGAACAAAAGAGGTCTGGTTCTGCAGGCGCAGACCACTTTGTATCCTGGTGATGCCTCCGAGGGTCAGAAGCCAACGTTCCTCGTTGCTCAGACTCGACTATTGAAGTCGTCTGCACGTCAAGTAGCCCCTGCTCTTGGCTCGCATGGATCAAAGTCGGTAAGCCCAATACAAAGAATAGATATGCCTTCCGAAGAGTCGACACCACACAGTCACCCATCAGCTCTGTCGACAGATCTGAGTCAAGAGTTGGTGGTCGCTACGCCCAGGACCGGTGGATCGACATCCGTCGCGAATACTGGAATTATATCTCAGGCAGGTGGATCAGGTCTCCCGATTGGGTCGCAGGATCTGGCATTAGCATCTGAGGATAATATTTTTGATGAGTTGAAGACGACTCGATGTACGAGTTGGCAATTCGAACTTCGTCAAATGGAGAAGAGCAACAGGTTACTTGCCGAAGAATTAGCCGCCCTCCTTTCGAGCAAGAAGAAGCGCAAGAGAAGGAAAGGCGCCGGACACCCTCACCGAGACTGCGCGAATTGTCACACGCGAGTCACCCCTGAATGGCGTCGCGGACCTAGCGGACAGAGAGATCTATGCAACAGCTGTGGGCTGAGATGGGCTAAACAGGTGAGTCGTAGTAATTCTGAGCACAGTGGCACCGTCCGACAAGTCGGGAAGGGCTGGTCACAGTCCGACTCTTCCACGTCGCGAAGTTAATGTGTTGTGACGACACGCACGCACTCCCCGATTGTTATATGCCTTGTATTTCGACTTCGAAGACTGCGAGGTGAATATACCATGCAAGATGCCGTATGCCTTGGATTTTGTGAATGGACCTCACGGCTCCTACACCCATACTTTTGTGTCTTACGCCATATTCTTGTATTGCCTCCGTCAACATTCCGCCGTATACTGTCTTGTGCTCTTCACTGTTTTGCTCTGCTCTGTCCTGTTCTGTTCTACACTATTATTCCTCAGATGTTAGCACACCATGTTTTGTATCCCATCACATTTCCTTACCACCACTGCATACCATTTCTCCGTTTATCATGTCATTTATCCTCTCCTCTGATCCCTCACTAATATCCTGACCCCTCCACAGACCGGCCGCGTCTCCCCGCGCAACTCCACCCGCGGCGGCGACGGTTCCAAACAATCGCAAAACTCCGCTTCACCAGTCCACTCCTCTCCCCTCCAACAAGAAGTCTCGCAAAACGCAATCGGAAATCCAAATCTCAACAAGACAGCACATGGCGATATGAAGGGCGAGGGAGGGGCGGCGGTGCCGGGAAGTTTGGGTGGTAGGAGTACGTTTGATAGTATGCCGATTCATCCGCCGAGTCAGGGGTATAGGGAGGGTGGGAAGAGGAAGATTACGAATATTGATGAGACGGATGAGGGGGTTACTTAATGGAGGGATCGGGATGGGAGGATGATGTGTCTTTCAGTAGTGAATGTCAGACGAGCGTTGTGGTGACACGAGATGGAAACCGGAGGGGACACATGACACGAACATGTTGTTGGGCAAAGAGAGAGGAATGAACACCCACGGAGACCTGTGGGGCAATGGATGATCTTATGGATTGATGGTACACATTTTTCTTCTCTTCAGTCCCTTCTGCCTTGCTTTGCTTCGCGATTCAAGCGGGTGCGTTGACAGACTGGCTTGGGCTTAGGTTTGGGTTTGGGTTTGGGTTTGGGTTTGGGATCAGGCTGGGCGGGAATCCACCTGAAAATTCTTGACATGCTGTTATATTCTTGCGTGCTGGCAATGCTGCAAGTGTGAGACTTGTCACAGGTCCACGTTGTGCGTGCGGAGAGTCACTCAATAGCTAGCCAGCCAGCTAGCTAACTCACTCAATCTCAATACATCTTTATCCTCGAAAGAGTGAGAATACCTGCTTTTGAAAGAGAGGGGAGATATGGACTTGCTATTCCTGATCTGCCCTCACCATGTCAATCATTTCAAACATGAGACCACTTCGGCAACACAACACTCCCATGTCGATCCGGCTCGCAAAAAGTTGTATCACGTGCCTCTTCCCAAGAGATCCTGCAGGTGTTCTCTTCAAGAGGACTGTTTCCCCCAGGTCCAGGCTCTATCTCCCATCTGTCGCAATCCGATAATACAAAAGGTTTTGTTGCACATCGCACCCAGCACCGACTCGCTCCCGAATCACCTCTCTGGCACCGACTGGACGCTTTCTTGAATCTTGAATGGTCGAGATAGGAGTTGGTGTGGTGTGTCGGTACCGAAGCGGGAATTGCTTGCTTTTTGTTGGTCGGTGGGAGATGGGAGATGAGTTGGCTGATTGGCGGTTCTTGTTCTCTTATCTGTTCTGCCTTTCTGGGGAGTAAGGAGATGTTTCTTTTATGATAGGAAATAGGAACGTCGTAAAGTCCGGTGACGGAAGTCTGGGATTGTGGGATCATGTATGGTTTGTTCGTTCGAAATCATAACTAAGGTTTACTGATTTCTATTTGTATATTTAGTATCAAATATGACTGCGTGTCTGCTTTTGGATTCCTATGTTTGCACATCTTACAATTTGCCGGCAGCAGAGCACGTACCTTGGGTAGGAAATCACGTGAAACAATTGAGCTTCTGCCTAATCATATCCCCACGGACTGATCTGTGTCCGCTAAATTGGTCTACTACACCTCGCGCCTAATTAATCTCGCGTCATTCCACCACGCTGAAGTGTCTGGTTTCCTCAATTGTATACCCTATTTGCAACTAGCGTTTGTGTTTCTTATGCCTATTTGTTCGTTCTGTGAGGCAATTGGACCTCTGGATACATATCATGCAGACAATCTATGTTTGCCTACCAAGGGCGGCAAGGAGTCACAGGACTGGCCTTGGAACGCTCATTCGCTTGAGTCCGGAAGTCGTGTCGAGCATATTGATGATGTTAATCGATTGATTGCCTCTGCCTCGCACTGTTGGATGTGCAGCTTTTTCTTCCAGCTTCTCGATCTCGACGGCAGCGAGCCAGATGACTCGCTTGATGGTCAGAGGGTATATGTGGAGACATTAAAGACCAATCATTTCTCCCAGGCTCTTGAGGCTCCGGTTCATAAAATCTTAAGGATCCCTTTCATCGTCAAAGCTGGATCTCCCATGGCAAATTCCCGATTCGGGGTCAGTCTTCTTGGGCAAAATGTCACGGAGCAATCCTCTCGGACTGGTAACGAGTGAAGGTGCGGACCCATCTCTACATTTCATTATATCTGTTTCCTCTCAGTCGTAAGTACTTTGTCATGTCAGGGCTGTATCAAGTAACATCTGGAAGGAACACTCAGCCACCGAGCCATTTGGTCGTCTACGGGTCGAATCCGGTTTGTAGATCGAGTTCCTGTGATACAAGAATGGATACAAGAATGCCAGAATGCTCATCCTAATTGCAATACCGACAACAGTTCGATACTGCCAAGTCGACTCATAGATGTTGGGGAAAAGCATTCCCCTCTACTTCCGCATCTGGTAATCACCGAAATTGGTACATCGACAATTGGGCCGTACTGAGCATTAAGCTACTGCTGGGGTCAAACAACAATCGGTGTTAAGGCAGTGGGGGCGAACTTGTCTATGCAGTGCCTTCAAATCGATGCTGGGGCCTGCCCAAAAACACTTCACGATGCTATGATCATTACGAGGAACCTCGGTGTCCAATACCTCTGGATTTATGCGCTCTGTATTATCCAGGATGATCCTCTTGATTGGGAAAAGGAGTCTGCCAAGATGGCTTCTATCTTCAAGAACGCATACCTTACTATTGCGGCCTCGACTGTAGCTGACTGTAATGGTGGTTGTTTCCTTAACTCACTGAAACCATCACGTATTTGCAAACAGGTTTTAGGAGAGCCTGGGTCTAGCTCGTATTGTACGACCTTCGTTCGAAGTTCAGTACTTGCATCTGCCCCGATCAACTCTGATCCACTGAATAAACGTGGATGGACTCTCCAAGAGACTCTGCTGTCGACTCGTGTACTTCACTTTACCGCCGACCAGGTTTTCTGGCAGTGTCGGACTCGTCTTACTTCGGAAGATGGTACACATGACCGGGATTTAAGTGCGCTCACCCTTGATGACCTCAATGGGAAACGCCTGCCATGGCATACAATATCTACCCACAAGCTTCGGACTGACAAAGATATCTACCAGACTTGGTACATGACGGCAAGGAACTACTCGTCCCGCAAATTGACATACCCGAGTGACAAGGTCGCCGCTTTTGCCGGCCTGACCAAATATTTCCAGGAATTAAATGGAGATTGCTCTATTCTTGGACTGTGGAAGAAAGATATCATTCGACAGCTTGCCTGGAGAGCACCGGATACGGTAGACGTATCAAGGAATGACTTCTTGACTTCCTGGTCCTGGCTATCTATGAACACCAGCTGTGACCCTCCTGCATTCGAGATCGGTAATAATCCAACATATGCTGCGGAAGTGGTGTTGGCAGATATTCAGTGGTCAGGAGAGTCACTCACCTCAACTCTTAAGGCAAGCAGACTCGTCCTCAAGGGCCGTCTCTGTACTATGCAGATTGCGTATCACGATGGACGTACGTACGATACTGCCGATGATACACACTTCCAAGCTGTATACATTCAGCCACTGAACACGCCAATGGGACACTTTCGAACACAGCTTGGTCCTTGGGTAGCCGACCCTACCGACAGAACCTACAACGGAGTATTACTTTGACGAAAATGTTTGGCGGAAAACTCCTCGCGGAGGCAGGTCTCGGGTGTTCACCCCGGTTGGCACCGAAGTCATAACATTTCTGCTACTGGCAGAGAAGAACGAAGAGCATAACATGGAACTTATGCTACTTCTCGAACTTGTCAGTAAAATACCTCGCGTGTATCGGCGGATCGGGGTCGGTGTACACATTCATAGGAATTATTTTAGACAGGATTGCGATGCGATGGAGTGCTTCAAAGATATGAAGGAGACGTTCATTTGTCTTCAATGAAGGCAATAATCCAAGCATCCGATAGATCCAGCATTTTCGAGGGTTACAAGATCGATTTTCGCGACCGCTCAGATAATGTGCCCACCCTGGATCACCTGTGTTTGGGCCAACAGGGCACCTTGAGGTGATGCCGAAAAATCTGTTGCATATCGTACTTCGCATCGATTCGGCACCGAATCGATACATTAGAGCCATTCCGGAGGCCCATTAACTCATGTCCAGAAGCCCGCTTTAGGAGGACACCGAAGGCATGTGGCTGAGGAGGGCTCAGATACTACGATTTGATTTTGTACAGTGCACCCCCTGGTTTGATTGTCTAGCTTGATTTGGTGACATCTGCTGCTCTTATTGAGAGGAATGATTAGACCCAATCGTAATGTATTTCTTCAAGAAGAGGATGACTTGGTTGGTTGTGCAAGTTTAATAAACGGAGAAGAGATCTAAAGCAGCAAATGTTACAAAAGCGCGCTGGACAATTATACTAGCGGGTACACTGTATAGACACTGAAAAGCCGGGGAAATGATCTAGTTATGTTGCAACGTGAGGTTTAAAAAGTTCGAGCGTCTATAAAATCTGAGTCTCCGTCAATCAGCTAAGCCTCTGACAACGGGGTAAAACTTCTGACCAGGGGCCTTAGGCTTTAAAGACCTGGAGAAGGGCAATTGACAAATATTTCCAAGATGTTCAAATAACTAATGTGCCAGGGGCGGACCGCTCTACTCTCAGTTTCATGTGTTTCCTGTCTCTTAAAAAAAATCAAAAAAATAAAATAAAAAATCGCTGTGTTGCATTTTTTGATTGGAAGGCTCGGAGCCGAGGTGGTGGTGGGTCGGTACCGAGTTGACACCCTCAGTCTGGGAAGAGCGTTTCGTTGGTTGGGATGCATAGATTGTGCCAGGCTTGGATAAAATTTCGGTTGGCATTTCATTCTTAGAGGTCACTTTTTAGACATTGTCCGATCTTTCTATTAGTTGGAGTTCTGAGATCCAGGCTATCATGGGGTGTTCGGAGGGGCTGTGCTCGCTTAAGGGGGTTCGGCACGTAAACAAGGCGAGGTCTAGCTCGGCCCCAACCCAAATCCCGCTCTCTTGAGCAATTGCTTTTTATTTCTTGTCTTTCCTGCATTTGGACCTGAAGAGTTGCTCGCGATACATCAAAGCACACGAAGAATATGTCATGAAATTCGTCAATAATTGTTCAATACAAAGCCTCAGCCGAGATGCGACGATCTCCTTCCCTCATGGCAGTCACAAACTTCCTCCACGTGTTGGTAACAACGAGATACTTTACACTCTTCTCCGCCGCGTCAAACACACCCTCTCCAAAACCCTCCGGCAAAGTGACCTGCTCATCGCGATCATCGTGTGTCGGATTACCATCATTGATACTCACATCAGAGCTCTCAATGCCACGAATCTCTAAGTCACGAGTTGACGGCACTGAAGACGAGCCATTGCTGAGCTCCCTCGTTATAGGCGACATATTCTTCAATGAGAAATCTGCCGGAGCCGTCACGAACGGCGTGACAGTAGAATAGGGATCGTCATCTCGTTCCCTGAACCCACTATTCGAGAATTTCACCAAGACTTCAACTGCCGCAGCAAACATCTGATCTAGAGTCTTTCTCAAGCTGCCTTCGATGTTGACTGGGAATTCGGCGTATCGCTCACTGACGGCATATGCATAGATTTCTACAGCTTCGACCCAAAGCCGCCTCTTCACTTGAGGTCCTAGATCTAGTGTGGGAGTTGATCGTAGCTGTGCCCATTTGGCTTTCCAGTGTCGTACGGCGAGGAGGAAAAGGATGTTCTCTGCAGTGAAATCTTTCGTAGCTGCGAAATGTAGCAGTGGAGTGGGGTTGGAGAGGAGAGTTTCTTCGAGCGCAGCAGTGGTGTACATTCTCTTCGAATTGTATGGAGATGTTGATGTATTTGCCTGTACATCTAGTCCTTGCTTTCCGACACTCGAGTCTGTATCCGAACGAGATTTGCTGTTGGTTTGGTACAGAGATTGGTGATTGGTCATGGATGAGCTAGATCCTGAACCTAGCGTCGTTCCAGCCCATGACTTGTCGTCTTCCCATTTCTGGAGAGCAGACGTGAAGGCTTTGTTGATACGATGTTGGTGGTAGGCTTCGTATATGGGAAAGAAGATGGTACAGGCTTGCATCACAAAGATGCCTGGAGCGAGCCTGCAGTATACATTGGTCAGTATTGTGATCGAAGGTCAGAAAGAATTTGGGGAAAACAAACCACATAGGGGGGACGAAGTATCGATTGACCCATTTCCAGGATTTTCCAGGAGTGAAGACTGATGCGAACCACAAAGGAGCTCCAGGGAACCTATGAAACAGGTCAGTCAGGCAAAAAATAAAACACTGTTGACGGATGTGCTTACCCCGAGATAACGCAGAGAATGGTTTGGGCTCGCCAGTAATGTGTATCGTGGACATTTCTGATCCTGTAGAGCAGGTAAGGTCCATATATACAGCACCAAAACAGTTGCCAAAACGCTGAGGGCACCCTAAAATGTGTTAGCAGCATGTTGAAACGTGTCTGTTTAACAGCATACCATTCAATTCCTTTCCGACATAACGCCTGACCACGAGGGTGGGCGACGTTCCCCCAATGTCCTTGGAGTTTTCGGTTTGTCCCATAGATAGCTGCTGTAACGACAACTTGGAGGAGCATTCCAATTCCAATTCCAACATACGTCTTCTGAAGAGCCGTGAGATTTCTCCATTCAGATCGCATTCGGCGGATGCTAAATCGAGGCCTTCGTCGCTCTCGAATCGAGGCTCTATCACTAACCAGTAGCTTTCTTTGCTGGGTACTGATACTGAGTAATTGCACCATATTTGCTTGGAACAGGGCGATGCCGAAGGGCAAGTAGATGCTCATGATCCAGAACTCAGCGGAGCACAGGAAGTGTCCATTTGTCGTGTAGGCTAGCAATATCTTGATGAGATACACGTGTAAGAAGCAGACCGATGTGATTGCCAGCGGGATATTTCGCATTCTGAGGAATGGAAGTTGACGATTTTGGATGAGCCATGCTGAGCCCAGTGCAAGGATGACTGTCCATATGATGGCAATTGATGCGTACAACTTTCCGAGGGAGTCCCAGTTGACAGTAGAGCCCCAGTCACGTCCTATGGGGCTGATGTAAACCATTGTGAAGGAGTTCTTCGACTTGTGTACTCTGAAGTTGATTCTCGTGGGTTTCCCCTACATAGGGAACGAGAGTCAGAGAGAAATCGAGGATTATGTATGGACTGCACGTTCTCACAATTCTTCTCAGGGCGGGAGATCAACCATCAGCGCCGCGAAAGCCACGCCATTACCACACATCAAACGCGTGGAACGGCAGCTGTCAGTTCTAGTCCACTTGAGCGAGGTAAGGGGTATCCAACGGATATGATAGTTGGAATGCTGCATATGACGAAATGTTGATTGGTCAGACTGAGAGAGCCGAGAGCCTTGGCTAGCGGGATGGTTGAGATCATTTGAGGGGAGGAAATATAAGTAATGTTGGTAATTCTAGATTTCAGCCCACCAGTATGGGTGAGGAGAGATCGGATCTGCACTGTAGCGTCCTGTCAACCCTTCTATCAGCCAATAGGATTGATGCCTCGAGATCTGGATGCAAGTGCTAGGACCAGATACCGCCCTGCCGCCACGAACTTCCCCAGGCAGGCGATGATCAACAGCGGGACGGTAAACCAGATGCCAACTTTTTTCATGGACTGGCCGCTCTAGACTTCAAATTTTGCTTTTGGAAAGTACGGAGTAAGTTTCAAGTCTGTGTGTGCGCCACAGATTTGTGGCGTCGACAACGGGATGGAAGTGACGTATCACAAGACGCCCACAGAGTGGCTCCTCGTACTTCATTTGTGAGCCAAATCCTACATGCTGGCGAGAGGGGTAGTACAAGCCTAAGTAATCCCATATTTGTAGTCCGTGCTTAGTACTAGAGTATTTGACCTTACAAGTGTAGCCGGCCAATGATTTAGTCGGCTTCTTTGCTTTTCTCCTGAGAACGACATAGGCCATGCAGTACAGACAGAAAACGGTCGGTTAATACACTTCATACGAACTACTCTGTACTCTGTGATATATGAATGCTGTCTGTGCGTACAGTATATCTGATAAGTCTACTGTCCTGTACCATCCCGCACCACCCTCCCCCCGGATGTAATGTGAATTATGAATTATGCCGGCCCAGGACCTGCTTCGCGATTTCTGGGTGGCAAAAGGCAGTTGAAAAAGCCCTCCTGTCTCTGAAGCATGAGCCCTAACCACGGTTGTAATCATCGACCGGCTGTAAACGTACCGAACGTATAGACCTCGTCATCAGCAAATGCCAAACAGATATCGACTACTTGCGAGCTTGTGGAGACATGAGATGCTCGTCGTTGTTGGATTCGGAGACGATAATCCGCCCTCCAGGTTGATAAAGCGCCACATAGAATGTCAAGCACAAGACAAGTACAACCGCCATGGGTAATGCATCAAAGATGTAAACTGGCCATTCATGCTGCAGCAGATATCCATCCTCTGTCCAATCATCAGTTAGCATCCAGTACCATGAAAAGCCGTGTTCACCGAGTTTTGTCTCGGTGTGTCCATGTCATGCGGTGCAAGGATACTAACCTCCCATAGCATATTCAAGAACGCGAAACAGGTTCCGGAATGCAATTAACAGACTCGTCGTATACAGCATAGCCATGAGCCGCTTCCAACTTAGATTCGAATTCCCGCTCGTAGCCTTCCCTCTCGCTTCAGCGGCCGAGAGTCGCTTATGAAACGCATACGCCACAACAAGAAAGAAGCCAAAGATGATCATCTGAACTATCAGCCCAGAGAGGACGATCATCTCGCCTTTGTGCTTCTTACCAGCCGTATCGGCCTTGGAGAGAACGCCGCCTCCAGCGGCCTGGATAACGAAGCAAAGGGCGTCGCCGCCGACAAAGATCTTGGTTAGCCAGGTGATGCGGATCAGGGAGTATTGCTCCCCGTGCGTGGCGCGCATGAGTCGAGAGAGGACCATGTAGATGGAGGCGGCGAAGAGGATGGGTGCTAGGAGAATAAAGAGGGTTTCGATGATGCGGGGACCGATGTTGGTGTAGTGGTTGTGGGCCACCGCCCTGCCTGCAAAACCGACGACTTCAACTGCGATTTTTGTATTCGTGTCAATGAAGTACTTAACTAGATGTCTGGGAAATTGATAACTTGACAGTGAAGAAGGTTAATGCTTACAAATACCTCCTATGACAAATGGTAGACAGAACCAAACTCGACTTTTGGCGAGCCGAAAAATGTGAATGGATGTTAAAATGCCAAAAACCACTGCTGCCGTTATACCTAAAGCCATCGAGGGCTTGTATATCCAGTATCGTGATAGCCTCATGATTTCTGTCAAGTAAATTTGGCACGAAACGTATGTAGGATCTAAAAGATTGGATGCGGCAAATTAAGTCAAGTCAAATTGACCAAAACAGGAAGCCTTGGGGCATGTTAATCGTGGGTATCTATAGGTTAATCAACCATTGGGTGTTGTCGGAGACTGTAAACGCAGCACACTCCTTAGTCTTGTTCTCACCCGTTCCGCCATATCTTCTTTGCCGTCCGGAACAAATCGTTCTCTGACTGTGTCCTTCAGTTATGGAAGCACAGATTCATCGACGCGGAACGGGTAGCTTACAGTGCCGGGGCGTTGTTTGTGGCAGCAAAGCTGAGCAAAGCCGGTCATACGAAAACGCCGATGGTCTGGCCTCCACACATATCTCGAGTAGCATGGCATAAGCTTTACCTCCTGCTTCTTAGTCTCTGACACCTTAAAAAGATACGTACCCCCACCCAACAAGGACCATAGCTTGTGTGTCTCTGCCACACTCTCGGGTGGCGCAGCTTCTACCCTTGTAATCAAATCAAACCCCAGAAAGACAATCTATAAAATTACACTGCAGTTTTCTTCTAGAGTTCGGCGGTATCAACAGTCTTTTTTCTTTCTGAATCCCGTAATATGCAAATGTGAGAAGAATTGAAGTTGGGAGATCATCGTACTGCAGCCAATAAATCGACCTTATTAGTACCGTCGTATACTGTCCAATAAGAAAGGCAAAATAACACTAAGTTTTTTCTCTGTGAAATAAAGTCAAAGCTTGTATATGCAAAACTGCGTGCTGAAGTGGCCTCTAAGCCTCCCGGAAGCTCAAATCTTCGGCAAGGCAGGATAAAATAGGCGAGAGGGCTAGTTAAACGAAAACGAGAAACAAGCAATATAAAGTGTAGCAGCTTGTGCCAAGAGGCTTTGGACATCGGCATCTATGCACTGCCGGTGGTTGAGGCCATTGTGGAATCGTAATTTCTCAGACAGTAATATGAGGAAAACTGATAGGGCACCAGATCAACAGTGAACGCGGAAGCCTACACCGGTGCAAGTTTCAGTGAGGTAGGCAAGGAATTATATGTACCGAATATCGCGGAGCTAGACGCAGCATCCGAGACAAGAATTGAGTACAGGAAATCGAGATAACGTCCTCACGTGCATATTTCGAATGGAAGATAGCCGTAGTGATACAAACAGACATAACCAGAGGTTATACCACTGTTTCAGCGAAGTTAGCCTTGGACATATGAAAGAGCATTCACAAATGTAAAACGCTAGGAAAGATACATCGTCACTTGGACGATATGTCAGGAACGGCCACTACAGTATACGCACCAGGAACATGTTGTGGTGACATCGATAATCGATTCCTTGTCTATCTTGCTAGCAAGCTGCAAGAGGCAAAACGGCACCTGTTACAGCCGTTTTTCTGCTGCAGCTTTGGCAGCCAAGGAGACCCGCATTCTGCAGCATCGTGATTGTGGTTGATTCGACACATGTTCCTCGCAGTCGGTGCCGAGTCTTCATGGGTCGTGTCGATTCTCGGTCCCGGACGCAGAAGTCAATAGTCTTTTGTTAGCTGGGTAATTTCCTGTGCTCCACTCTGTTTATCTTGCTTTGCCCGCTCGATTCCAGAAGGTAAATACAGGGCCAGAAATGCTGTAGACAATTGATTGATTCGGTTCATCGTTCACATTTTCACTTCTTCCTCGATGACGGACATGGTATGGTATTTTAACCAAGTCTAAAACTTTAATTAGACCTCATGCTGTAGTTGGAAGGATGAGCCACCAGCCTTGGCGTGCCTTTCGACCCAACGTTATTGCCGGGCCTTTCCTACAGGATGAAAATCTTCGACCGTAAGAATTAGATCATGAATAAAGAGCGTCAAAAGGTGCATGCTATCAATACGAAGCCATTTCATATGTACTTCGCCTCTTTTTTTCATAACACAAGATTCCGAAATTTGCTAAGCGAAAACATGAGAAAGTCTCTTAATTTCTTCATTTCGATAGAATGCCAGAACAAGGACATCATGATAATGAGATACTAGCAATCAAATCCGTTTTTTTCAACATATGGCCTGATCTTGGGGCTGTTCACTTGTCGTGATCGGCCACAGATTTCTCCGATGCAAAGACCGGCTCGACGAAGCTCCGTGATCCGCCTCACGAGTGAAAGAGAACCGACTTGAACGGCTAGGACACCCACTCATCAATCTCTGAGAGCAAACTGTTATAATTTGTCTTTCTTGTTGCCGAATGCAGTCTATGAGCGAAGTTCAAATTTTACAAGGCTAAATTTTTCCTTTTAAATTCTTCAAGCTTCTTTAAAATGGCGTCCAATCCACCTTCTCGATGCTGTACCGTTGGCGTGAAGCACAGGTAATGCTGAATCTTTCGCTCTTCTCTAGGTACCGCGCTATCGCCGGGTGTCGCTCAGTGCAAGACTTTAGCTGACACCGCGTGCTAACTGCTTACCGAGTGGCACACCTCAAGGCAGACTTGTCAGGATTTCCGAGAAATGGGACGCCTACATTGCGACTCCACCAGCCGATAAGGCGCATAAGGAGACCGGTATACTATTTTGCCCGGACGTCATTGGCATCTGGGGAAATAGTCAACTGATGGCAGATCAGTTCGCTGCTAATGGTTATTTGACCATGATCATCGACCTTTACAACGGCGATCCTGTGGCGCTGAATACTGTTGCAGCTGACTTCGACCTCATGAAGTGGTTGGAAGGCGGAAGCAATGGCAAGAATCCCCATACGGCGGAAGCTGTCGATCCAATTGTTGTCGCAGCAATCACGAGCCTCAAAGAGGAGTATGGTATAAAGAAAATAGGCTCTGTTGGGTACTGCTTTGGTGCTAAGGTGTGCTTTCCGAGATTTTGAAAGACCAAACCAACTCACTCGTGTGATAGTATGTTGTTCGACACCAGGGGAAAGGTATGGACGTTGGCTATATAGCCCATCCGAGTTTCGTCGATGAAGAAGAGTTAGCAGCTGTCACTGTTCCGCTGTCGATCGCCGCCGCTGAGGTTGATACGATGTTCACAGCTGAGCTGCGCCACAGATCTGAAGACATCCTGAGAGCCGCTGGCCACCCATACCAGATTAATCTCTTTTCTGGTGTTGTACATGGTTTTGCTGTGCGATCCGACTTGTCCAAGAATGTTGAGCGCTTTGCGAAGGAACAGGCTTTTTACCAGGCAGTTGCTTGGTTCGATGAACATCTCAGTGATCGGTGATCGCCAAATCAGCATCGAGAGAATGCTCTGGTGCTAGGCAGTAAAATCAAAAGAAGTTGCCTGATCAAGTCTACTATATGACTTCGGGCTGTGTCCTGATCAGTTACGGCCTTCGTGGAGAAATTTGAAATGAAAATGTACAAAGAAACTTTTGTATTCTACTACCATTCCCTCTACACCAGCATATATTGCACTGAATACGCAGCGCATGACGATCCAGTACTTGATATGTCAAAGTCGCAAGCTCTATCTAGTGGCATTGTCAGTATTGTCAAGCGGTGAAGCATCAGATCACTCTGTCCATGATTAGCTTTTGACTGCCGATTGTCGCTGAGATTGATTTTGTGAAGTTGTAAGTAGTAGAGGATTTCGATGCTCTCTCTATGCATGTTTACGAGACGTGTGAAAACATAAAAAAAGGGGCAGATCTAGACTCGGTCACACTGGTTTGAGAGTCCACCAGTCACAACGTGCGGATTAGAGAAAGACAAATGAGGTCGGCGTAGATGGCTTGCTATTTTTTTTTTAAGTATATGCCGATCATAAAAAGTATACTAAAACACAAAAAAGAATAGAAATGCCTGGCCTGTGGGCGGACTGTCATGCAGAGATCAACGATTTCATCATCCTGCCGATATAGCTGCGACTACAGAACAATGCCCTGCTTAGATACAATAGGGTATGTGTAGGTTCCGTTCAATAGGGTTTCAGTTGGTCCGTACCATCTCACTAGAAACCATCAAGTCAGTACATTTCTTCTGGATGTGCGGTCTCGGGAATTACTTACGATTCACTGTAAACTGCCCACCACCAGCTGGTGAAGGCAGCCAATTGTCCGTCCAGTTCGCGCCGGGTGCTATATCAGCCGGCTGAATCAAAATCGAGAATGCTCCGTTGCTGCTCGCATCAGCGTAGACCCGCGTACCATCGGAGTAGGTCAAGTTGCTGCGGTCGCCAAGCGCGTAGCGGTCTAAGCTATTTGGAACCAGATAATTCGAGCTGTTGTACGCCGTCAAGCTCCAGAAGCCAGTTACGGGAGGCTTCTCAGAGAATGTCATGATGTAAGACTCATTTGCTGCCAGCTGTAGTGAGACTTGGGTGGCAGGAAAGGCAGGATCGAGATATGTAGGATACGCTGCCACATAGTCGGCAAGTTGGAGATAGCCGAACCAGGCGATATATGCGCGAGCGGTATATTCTACACCGAAATTGCCACTTAAGCTTGGATGGAGGATGAACCATCCGTTTTGGTCGAATGCATGGTTCAATGGGTCCAGCAGAGCTAGGAACTCTTCACCGATGAGCGTATAAACCTGGGTGTAGTCGATTCCAGCTGGAGCAGTGTAGGTTCCATTCTTGATCCCAGCAGCAGCAAGCATGGAAGTGACCCGCGATTGGTCTGATTTGTCTATTGGCGGGTTGGCGGCGGCGAATTGAGCTAGGAGCTGAAGTGTTTGAGTTGTTTGACTGGCACTGAAGTTGAAAGGAAGAAGCAAAGCAGCATCTGACAATGAACCATTACCCAGAAGAGCAGGAGTAAGAGCTGCTGTCAGGGGCTCTTCATCGCGTTCGATTGTTGCCATGGAAACCTGGGATTGAATTGATTGGACTTCTTCGAGATCGGCATCATTGTTGTTGATAACAATTCGCATCATAATACTCCCATACGTGGTGGGAAACTTGATGATGCCCTGGTACTTGTCACTCTCGTAGCCTTCTCCAGTGATCCAAACCCCTGGCTCCTCGTTCCCCGCAGGTGTGAGAAGGTAATCTCCAGGCGTGCTATTGGAGATGGACCCAAGATTTGCAAAGTTATTTCCATATCTTTATGGTCAAAAAATCAGCAAGGTATCAACCGAGGGATTGAGCTAGTAGATGAGAACTTACAAGTCATAGAAAGGGACGACATAGAATCGATTCGCGGAAATCTCGGGCACAGAAAGTACAACATTGGCATGCGAAAGATCGATTGCAGCTCTAGAGTACAAAGTATCGACGTTTGGTCGAACCAGAACTTCGGATTTGGCGTCTGCCAGGCGCGCTTCGTTCTGAATGTTGTTGGCACCCACTGCCCTGAGGGTCGGCTCAAATGTTTGGACGTACAAGACAAGAGGATATCCGTACTACATTATTAGTTCTCAATTTTGCATACAGAACGGAATTTCGTATACCACCAAAGAAAATGCTGTAGCATTGTTGATGCTCACGGAATAGTTTTCTGGAGCAGTGGGCGATGAACATGGTTCGCCTATTCCGGGAGGTGGAACAGCAGCCGTCGCCAACGACAGCAAAGCTGGCGTGAGGTACATTTTGACGCCTAGAAGATAAATAATTTGTATATGGGTGAGTTCTTAGGATTGGCTGGAAAGATATGTCTGATTTATCTCTAGGAACTTTCGAGGGTTGATCTGTAGTTTATATATATCTGAAAACAGTCATGTGAAGGCAAGTCTTCCTGAGTGTAAAGGCCTAATCCTAGAGCTTCAGCCTGTGTAGCATTGAGCAATTATAATGATATCCACATGCCTCGGTATCTTTCCAAATCTCTCTTTAAGGCTTGTCTATTCTGCAGTCCAAGTGTGGCTTTGCAGTTCTATAAACTTTAAGAGTCGGCGGCACGGGTTCTAAATCACCGACATCAGGAAGTCGTCCCTGATTTTCTAAAGTGTAGTTCGTCCGCTGACCGTCTTGGATCTTATCATCACAGCATAGCTTTTGATCTATTTACTCAACTTATTTTACGGAAACACATCAATAGAACCATCTTCTCGGCATGTCGAATCTGCAGGGTAGGTGACGGGAGACTGAAGCATGGATTTGGGACATTTACCTTAGGTCGAACTGCAATAATTGAAGGACACTCTCGAACCTCGCTGGTGAAATTGAAAGCGACTATAACTTGAGTGGTTAAGTTCTGCGTCCCAAATCGGTGGGCCATCACCAACTGCAATGTCTCAATGTAACCTACTTGACCATATTCACGTTATGGGGCTTGGCGTCTTGCCAAGGCGAAATTTTGTGCTATTCACAGTAATTAGTTGGTCAATCCGCTCTCGTTCCCATGGATATCAAAAATTATGCTCTCCACGATATGTAACGGAGAAGATATAATGCTCTTAGCTGATAAGAACATCATTTTAACTCTACAGCTAGGCTGATCTTTCCTGCTGGATCTCTCTTATATCTGCCCGATCAAAATTCCTCCTTCGTCTTCCAAAAAGCTTCAGACTGGGCGATTGAGCCTGAACTCATCTTTGAAATGAATAAAACCTATTTCTTTCGCATTTTTCACGCCGCTCTGCTTTATGGAGGAAAGTTTCTTGCCAAGTCTCATCAGGGCGGGCAAAGATATTAAACATTCTGTCAACCCCCCCCCCCCCCCCCCCCCAAATTA